>Ga0335075_10000009_pt1 | contig 526185 bp, 460 predicted proteins | sample Lox_Sample_24_FD_206723 | JGI IMG/M metagenome (GOLD analysis project Ga0335075, IMG submission 206723) | Soil microbial communities from Loxahatchee National Wildlife Refuge, Florida, United States - Lox_Sample_2.4 | ecosystem: Environmental > Terrestrial > Soil > Wetlands | place: USA...
ACAGAAAGCTTGCCCAGGAGGTAATTCAACGTGTCGAAGAGGATCGGGTTGCCCGTCACTCTCAAGATGCGGCATGACGCGCATTACGTCGAAACGCTGACCAGTTATAGCGGCGCGTCCATTGGCCGGATGATTCCCATCGATAAGATTCGGCCGAACCCCGACCAGCCCCGGAAGCACATCGGCGACGTGAGCGATCTTTCGAATTCGATTCGCGAAAAGGGCGTGCTGGAGCCGCTGCTGGTTCGCTACGTCCCGCGGGAGGATATGTATTACATCATCTCCGGCGAGCGCCGCTATCACGCTTCACAAGCGGCCGGGCTGCACGAGCTGCCCTGTATCGAAAAAATCGCGGACGACGCCGAAACGCTGGAACTGGCTCTCATCGAAAATCTTCAGCGCAAGGACTTGACCCCTTTCGAAGAGGCTGACGGCTTGCAGCGCCTGGCCGATCAGTTCGATTACACGCACGATGATATCGCCAAGAAAATCGGCCGCTCGCGTTCCTCCGTCACTGAAACCATGTCGCTGCGGGTAATTCCCGCGGACGTGCGCCGCGCCTGCATCGAAGGCACCATCACCTCAAAATCGCTGCTGCTTCAAGTGGCGCGCCAGCCCACCGAACGCAAGATGCTCGAAATGGTCGAGCGCATCTCGCAGGGAGGACTCACGCGCGACCAGGCGCGCCAAGCGCGCAAGGAAGAGACGGAATCAGCGCCGCGTCCGCAACCGTTCGTATTCGATTACGACGCCGAGGATGGCTCGTTCCATCTGCGCCTGCAATTCCGCAAGAGCCACGTCAGCGACGAAGAGCTGGCGGCGGCGCTTCGCGCGGTGCTCCGCCGCCTCGAATCCGGCTCCATCTCATCCTCCGCCGCCTAGCGAGTGGCAATCGTCAGTTCGATTGCATCGTGGCGGAGCGAACGGCTGCCGCGCGGGCTGTCATCTTTTCGGCTTCGGAGTCCTTGCCAAGTGCCCGCAGGGCCTTTGCTTCGCGGTCGAGCAAAGGGGCTAAAACGGGGCTGTTAGTGCCGTACTCCTTCTCCATCACAGCGATCAATTGCCGATTGTAGCGATCCAATTTATCGGGCTTGCCCCATTCTTCGTATAACTGACACGCAGCGCGAAGGGGGGCGACCAGATCGATGTCGTCGGGCCCGAAGAGCGAATCATCGATGTTGACCGCCCGAAGCACGTACGGCTCGGCTTTGGCATACTGGTTCTGCGCGAAATAGACGCCGCTGGCGGTCAGCAGACTGCTCGCCACATTGGTGCTCGTTTCGCCAAACACCATGGCATCGATGTCGACCGCGCGGAAATAGAACTGTTGCGCGGATGCGTAATCCTTGTGCAGCAGCGCGTTTCCGCCTAAGGACTGCAAAGGTCCAACCAAATTGGAAGATTCCGGACCGAACATTTCCTCCGCGGCTTGCAGTTCGCGCTCGTACGCGCTTTGGGCTGCCGGGTAATTCCAGCCCAAGTAGTTGTTTCCCAGATCGTCTAATGCAGTTATGAGACGAGGGTCATGCGGCTGGATCTTCTCGGCCAAATCGACCGCTCGTTGATAATCCCGAATCGCTTCGTCGTAATGGCGCTTTAGGTCTGCTTCGGACCCGGCCCGCATCACGGCGTCCAGCTGATCCGACGCGGTGGCATTCATTCGCGCCGCCTGAATGGAAGCCTCGATCTTCGAGGCTTCCGCCGATCTTCCGGAAGCCCGCAGAGCGGATAGGTGCTCCGCAAGACGCTGCTGGGCCGCTTTGTATTCCTTTTGCGGATTAAGATCGTCGAGAGGGAAAAGTTTGCCGCGAATATCCACGCTTGCAGCTGTATCGGCCGCCTTGCGATATTCGCCGATCGCAGCAGCCCATTCTCCCTTGGCCTCCAAAGCCCTTGCCAGTCGTATCATTACCTGCACAGCTGCCGGGTTGAAGACAAGGGACTGTTGGTACTCGGCAATCGCCAAGTCAAACTTATTCTGGCCGGCAAGAGCTTGACCGTACAGGTCGTGGATGTCGGCGTCGCCCGGCGCAACCTGCTCGCCTAAGCTCAACTGCCCGGCTGCCTTTGCGAACTCCTTCATTGCAATAAGGGTGCGGCCGGCGCCCCGATATGCCTCCACATCGGTGGGATCGAGCTTTGTAGCCAATGCGTATTCAGCCAGCGCTTCGGCAGGTTTCTGTTCCATCTCGAAGATCTGGCCTAAGTCGTTGTGGGGCAGCGAATCAGTGGGATCCATCCGGATGGACGCTCTAAGTTGCTCTTGCGCCGCACCAAAGTCGCCGATTCCGAGCAACGCTGCCCCGAGCCCTAGCCGGCTCATTGCATCATCGGGATACTCCGCGACCATCTGCCGGAACAGTTGTACTGCTTCCGCTTCGTGACCGAGCGTCTCGAGGTCGTGGCCCAAATTCGTCTGAGCGTCATAGCGGCCCGGTTGTATGCGAAGGGCTTCCCGGTATTGCAGTATCGCTGCGTCTTGGTTTCCCGTCTCATCAAATTCGCACCCGAGACTGTAGTGGGCGGTTGAATCGTCGGGCTTCAGTGCAATAGCTTTCTTGTACTCGCGGATTGCGTCCTTGGGGTCTTGCGCGTTGCCGTAATGCAGTCCGAGATCGTAATAGGCGAACTCATAATCCGGTTTGATATGTAGTGCCTTTTCGTATTCCGCGGCGGCGGCTTCAGGCTCGTGCAGGTCATCCAGAGCGAGTCCAGCGCACAGGTGAGCCTCAGCGTCGGTCGGCATCATGCTCAGGGCCTCGTAAGCTTGCTTGAGGGCACCCTGGGCATCGCCGCTGCGTTCCAAGCTAAAACTTAGTCGTGAATGTACCTGTGGAAACGCCGGATCCTGGGCGAGAGCGCGTTGATACGCGACTACGGCCCCTTCCCATATCTCCTTTCGCTCCATGAGGTCGCCGAGTACGAAGTAACATTCGGGACTATCCAAGCTATTTGCGAGCGCGTCCTTTAGCTCGTCTGTTGCTTCGTTGTAGTTCTTCGCTTTTATGGCCGCTCCCGCGTTGGCGAGTTCTTGGAGCAGGTCTTTGCCCGATTCCGCTTCAGGAGTTTGTTCCGTCTGCACCTTTGCGGAATTGATGGCGGCAAGAATTCTCGGGTCTGCCCCGGCGCTCCTCAGAAGTCCACGATAAAAATCATCGGGACGAAATGCCAGGTGCTGCGAGTCGATCGCCGTGACGACGTTTTCCGGCTGAGCATTCCCGGCGACCAGGCTCAGAATTTCGCCAGCGCGCAACGGCTTGTTCTGGGATTCTGCGGCGCACACATTTATGGCGTCTAATCCGCACAGGGCAAACAATATCGCCAGCAGCGCCAGCTTGCGAAACATGGAGGTTCCTCCGGGATATCGAGCGATTACGATACCAACCTAGCAGGGGTCGGTTGTTCGGCGGGTACTATCTGGTGTTGAAAGTGTCCATAATAGAACCTGTCCTAAAGGGTAACTGATTGGACCGCGCCTCTTCCCACCGGAGGAATGTGAGGCTATTGTTTGTCGGAAATGGCTCCTGCTTGCATCGCTTACATCGTTGGCCCCTTGGATGCGTTCCTGCCCAAGCGGTGGCGTTTCTCGCCAGGCCAAGGGTCCGACACGTTTATGTCCCGCTGTGCGATCGCCTCAGGGCTTTTGGAGTCAATCATCGCGCTCGCCGTTCTTCGCGCGTGGTATGTTGCGTTTTTTAACGTTCTGGGAACGGCTTACTTCCATTCGCTATCGGTACCGGCACACGCGAGCATTGCCGCTCCGGAGTACGTGGGCATGGCGGGTTTCGTTGCGTTCGCGCTGAATCCGATCAGCTGGTTGCCCATCTATTTTTTCGCGGAGGGAATTCTGCGCGCCGCCGCCGCTGCAGTTTCGCAGGAGGTTTATGGCATTCTTCCGCTCTACGTGTTGGATTGCGCCTGGCGGCTGGTCGCGCAACGAAGGCCAGCGCCAGAAATCCCCCTGGTCTGCGATGAAGTGCTGCCGGGGGAGGCTGGCTGCGACCTCAAGATCGCCTCTTGCCGTAAGCGCACGGATTGGAGTTACCCATTCACCATCAGATTTCGCGGCGGTTTTTTCCAGGTGACCGCCGAGCAGAATACCGGCACCGGCGTCCGCCCGCACGTCTATTGGTTTCGGAGGCTTCCTCCCGGCGAGATTGCGCGCGGCTTGCGCGATTATTCCCCCGAAGATATTTTGATCGGCGGGCCGCGGCGCACCTGAGCGGCTGCGGATCCGGCCCATCGCAGTTGCACTCGCATATTTCCGGTCGGGCTACTGGCCTCTGGCGGCCGTGCGCGTTAATCTAATTCCTATGGAACTGAATGCCCAGCAGATCAGCGTGCTCGACCGCTTGCGGGCGCACGGCATGGATATTGTGGCGTTTCCGATGTACGAGAGCCTCGTCGGCGTGAAGAAAGGGAATTGCGCCGCGTTGCTGGCTCCCTCCGATGGTGGCGGCTTCCGCATCTACGGACAGCCTTCCTATTTGGTCAAGGGCCAACTGAGCGCGCATACCATCCAGTCGGATGGGCAGTGGTTCGTGCGCAAAGGCGAGAAGCTGGCGGTTACCTCCGAGCGGCGCAAGGAACTGGATGATTTTGCCGCGGAGCTGGCCGAGGTGCTTTTGCCGGTAGTCTAAGTATGGCTGTTCGCTTTCAAGTCCGATGGCAGCGATGCGCCAAAGCATCCTGCGCAAGAGGCTAGGCGCTCGGCGGATCTCCGGCTATAATCTTCCAAGTCCATGTTCTCGATTCGTCCTGCCACCATCGAAGACGCACCGCTCATCGCCGCGCTGATTCACGAGTTCGCGGAGTTCGAGCATCTGGAAAACGAAACCAGCGTAATCGAGGAAGATATCGCGCGCGACGGTTTCGGTCCCAAACCACGATTTCGGGCCGTGATTGCGGAATGGAACGGAGAGCCGGCCGGCTACGCGATCTTTTTCGAGTTTTACTCGTCCTTCCAGGGCCGCGTGGGGCTGTTTCTGGACGATTTATACGTGCGCCCGCAATTCCGGCAGCAAGGCATCGGCAAGGCGCTGCTCGCGCATGTGGCCGCGCTGGCGTGGCAGGAAAGCTATTTTTGCCTGCGGTGGGAAGTGCTCGATTGGAACGCCACGGCCATCGATTTCTACCGCAGCCTGGGCGCTTCCTTTATGGACGAGTGGAAGTCCGCTGTGCTGATTGGGGATGCACTCGAAAGCGTCGCCAGCGTCGGCAAAGCCACCCAGAAGTAGCGGAATTCTCCACATCTCTCCATCGCAAGCAGCGCCCAACAGTCGTTGAGCGGACCATCGCGCCGAAGTCATTCAGTTCGCCGAGCCTAGCTTTTCGAGCCTCAACCGGGCTTGAAAGCCGGCGACTTTTCACCAGGGTGGAACAGCGACAATGTTGCCTGCCCGCGACGGAAGCTGCCTCGGAAGAAATCTTCTCCAGATCGTTTTTTGCGAAGCCAACCGAGCTCGCTTTGATTTTGTCGCCCCAATTGTTCCAGAACAACGAGGGTACGTTGGTGAGTCCCGGCGTTAACACGTATACGCGATAATCGCTGCGCACTGGGGCAGTTGGACAAAGCGAAACCGCACTCCGGGCGGCGGGGCGAGTCTGATTTTGCATCACACATTCCGATGAATCTTGACGAACATTTGCGGCTGGCGGGCGGAGCGCTGAAGAATTGGCTAATCGCGCAAGCCGAAGATTCGCTGGCGGTGGGGGCGCTATGGTACATCGGGCTGCACGCGCTGGGTGTGCCGCTGGCGCCGCTTTGGGCGGGATTGGCGGCGGTGCTACAGTTCGTGCCGCATTTGGGTCCGGCGCTGGGAATGGTGGGTCCGACGGTGACGGCGGCGATTCATTGGGGCGATTGGCGGCATCCGCTGTACGTGCTGGGAATTTACGCGGGCATCGTGGTGCTGGACACGTTTGCGCTGCAGCCCTATATCATGAAGCGCACGGCGCGGGTGCCAGTCTGGGCGTCGATACTGACGCCAATCGTGCTGCTATTTCTGTTGCCGTTCTGGGGAGTGTTTCTGGCTCCGCCGCTGCTGGCGGTGGTGTATGCGTACAAGCGGCACATCGCGCAAAACACGCGGCGGGCAATCTAGGGCGCTTCGGTGGCAGCGAATGACGGCGCATTTGCGGCTGCGCTTTAGGAGCGTCCGCCAGGTTCTCTTAACTGCCGAACAGCGCCGATAGGATCAGCACATACCAGAACGGCATATAACGCCCAAGGCGCTGGGCCAAAGGCTTCGCGACAGTGTTGTGAGCCGCGTCAGACACGGAGTACAAGACGGGATGGATGAAAAGGGCTACGGCTAATTCGTTGCCTGCGAGCATCCCGGACGAGAGGAGGCTGAGGCAAATGACTGCGGTCCTCATATATGCTTCACCTACAGATGTCACTCCAAGGTCGCGGGATTCTTTGAGTTTAGTGGCCATCGGATAGTTCTTTAAAGTCTGCGCACATCTGGCTGTGAGACGGAGCCATTCAAGATCGTGCACGATGCGGCACCCGGAAATGCGAAGAAAAAAGCAGATCGCGGCGACGGCGCTTCTTAGTCTTACTAGCTGGGCCGTCCCCGCGGTCTGGGCGCAGCAGGCGGCGCGTCCGAGCGCAAAACCGCGGCCCAATGGTAGCGAGCTGAAGATTGTAGCGGCGGATGTGCAGATGCTGCTGATCGCTCCGAATGGGCGCGAGACGGGCTACGATCCGAAGACCAAGAAAATCATAAAGGGGATTGCAGCATCTGCGTATTACCAAGACGCGCTGTTGGCGTACGACACCGGACGAACCGATCTGAGCACCACGCAGACGATCGACGTGCAACATCCCGCGGCGGGGAAATATCGGCTGGTCGTTACGGGAGATGGCTTACCGGACGGCGAGTCATACGCAGTGCGAGCGACGCTTTATCGTCCGGATGGCGGCGAGGCCGACATCGCGCACATTGCGGGACAGGTGAAGCGCGGCAAAACGGAGACGTACGAGTTGCGCGTAACCTCGGAACCTGCGACGGTGGCGAACGTCCATTGAGCGCCGCTGAGCGCCGGGAATTTACACCCGGTCGGGAGAGGGATTCTTCAGCGATCCTCGCCGGATCGCTTCAGAATGACAGCGTATTCCCGAAGCGCGCTGGCCGCCATTGGCCGGCATTTCGGGGTGAAAACAAAAAAGCGCCGACCTGGAGTTCGTCGCTCTGAAACCCGAAACCGCGCGGCGAGAGGCTTGCGCTGCAAAATTGCCAGCGAGTCGCGATGGGCTAGCGCGTCGCTACCGAGGAGCCGGAGAGGCGCTCGCCCAAGGCCTTGTGTTCTTCGCGAAGCGCGGCTGGCAAGCGGCTGCCGAATTTCTCAAAGAACTTGCCGACGGCTTGATCTTCTTCCGCCCAATCGTTGACGTCCACGCGCAAAAGCTCGTCGATCGCGGCACGCGATATGGAAAGGCCATCGAGGGTGAGGGAATTCGGCGTCGGCACGGAACCAATCGGAGTTTCGGTGGCGTCTGCGCGGCCTTCGATGCGGTCGAGCATCCACTTCAGCACGCGGACGTTTTCGCCATAGCCGGGCCACAGGAACTTTCCGTCCGCACCGCGACGGAACCAGTTCACGTGAAAAATTTTGGGAGGATTTTTGAGCTTCGCGCCCATTTCGAGCCAGTGCTTGAAATAATCCGCCATGTTGTAGCCGCAGAAGGGAAGCATGGCCATAGGATCGCGGCGCGTGACGCCTACGGCGCCGGTGGCCGCAGCGGTAGTCTCCGACGCCATGGTGGCGCCGACGAACACGCCGTGGCGCCAATCGTAGGATTCGTACACGAGGGGCGCGACGTGGGCGCGGCGCCCGCCGAAAATAAAGGCCGAAATCGGCACGCCGGCGGGATCTTCCCAGCGCGGCGAAATGGAAGGCGATTGTGACGCGGGCACCGTATAGCGCGAATTGGGATGCGCGGCGGTGGCTTTGCCGGGCGCATAGGGCTTGCCGTGCCAATCGATCAGCCCCGCGGGAGGCTGCGCATCCATGCCCTCCCACCAGGGCTCGCGCGATTCGGTGAGAGCGACGTTGGTGAAAATCGTGTCGTGGTGCAACGCCGACATGACGTTGGGGTTGGTTTTCGCGTTGGTGCCAGGAGCGACGCCGAAAAATCCCGCTTCCGGATTGATGGCGCGCAGCGTGCCGTCGGCGGCGATGTGCATCCAGGCGATATCGTCGCCGATGGTCCAGACGCGATAGCCTTGCGATTCGAGCGCGGAAACCATCATGGCGAGGTTCGTTTTTCCGCAGGCGCTTGGGAAGGCAGCAGCCATGTAGGTGACTTTTCCGCTGGGATCTTCCAGGCCGAGAATCAGCATGTGTTCGGCCATCCAGCTATTTTCGCGCGCCATCCAGCTGGCGATCCGCAGCGCAAAGCACTTTTTGCCCAGCAGGGCGTTGCCGCCGTAGCCTGAGCCGACGCTCCAAATCAATTTTTCTTCGGGAAAATGCAAAATGAAGCGGCGCTCGGGATTGAGGTCGCCTACGGAATGCAGACCGGGAACAAAATCGGACGAGCCGCCCAGTCGATCGAGAGCAACTTGGCCCATGCGGGACATGATTCGCATGTTAGCCACCACGTAGGCGCTGTCCGTAATCTCCACGCCCACTTTGCTATAGGCCGATTCGGTGGGTCCCATGATGTAGGGCACTACGTACATCGTGCGGCCCTTCATGCAGCCATCAAAAAGCGGGCGGACTTTATCCTTGGCATCGGCGGGCGCCATCCAGTTGTTGGTCGGGCCGGCATCTTCTTTTTTACGAGTGCAGATGAAAGTGAGGCCTTCGGTGCGGGCGACGTCGTTGGGATTGCTACGATGAAGATAGGATTTTGGATACGTTTTCTGATTCAGCTCGATGAACGTTCCATCGCGAAGCATTTCATCAGTCAAGCGGTCGATTTCCGCTTGGGATCCATCGCACCAGGTGATTTTCGAGGGTTTCGTCAGACGTGCCGATTCTTCGACCCAACTTTCGAGCGGCGTAGACACCGGACCTCCAGGTTATTTTTCGCGCTTGCGGCACCCTACGACCACTAGGGACTACTACTACTAGCGCACTCACCGTTTGCGCCAAATACAAGCCACACTAAATGAAAATCTTAGGCCACAGGTTACTGAAATGCAAGACGCGATCGAGATGTTTCTCAGTTGTGCGGCGAAACTGCTAGTCTTCCAGCTGTGAAACTCAGAGTCATAATTTCCGTGCTGTTGGCCGCGCCGCTCGCGATCGTTTCGCTGGCGATCGTGAACGTTGCCGGTCTGCCTGTTGCATTGCGGTACATCGTGTCGCCCGGATTTATCTTTGGAATGAATGCGGCGCCGAGCGGCAGTTGGGTCGGAGATATTTCAGACGCGCTGCGCATGGCGATTGCCGGAAACGAAGTCTATTACGCCGTTTTGATTTTCCTGGCGCTGAGCTGGTTGGGACGCAAGACACGCGCGCCGAAAGTAGCGAATTAGGAAGCGCCCCGGGGCGGTAGCACCAAGCGTAACGCCAACTCCGCGCGTCCACTACTTGACTGAGCGGTAGAATCGCGTCGGGTGGCGGACGAGTGCCAATTCAGAGATTCGCGCAGCCGCTGGCGATGTGTGCCTGGCGCAGCCCGCCGAAAGCAGCTGCGCGAGAGCGCAGGCTAGCGCGCGACGATTACCATTGACCAGGATCTTGCTGTTGCTGCTGCTGGTCGTCATCAGGGCGTCGCTTTAGAGTTGGTGTCCCGTCATCGCTGCCTGAATTCGTGTTTCCGCCCTTGTTTTCGTTGGTTTGGCGCCGCAGTGTGGGGCCGTTGGAGTTCTTCACTCGCAAGTTCGCGTCAATCATCTGCAAGCGGCGCTTCACCTGGTCGAACTCGGAAGTGGTTTCGATGTATTCGCTACGTGCCGGCAGGATCGTGGCGATTTCTTGCTGCACCGCTTCGATGCGTTCGGGTGTGGGCGGATGGGTGTCGAAGATCTTAGGGATGGTGCCAGGCTGCTTCTTCTCGTCGGCTTCCACTTTTTCAAAGAAGGCCACGAACGCATTGGGATCGTATCCCGCTTTCCACATGTACTGCGTTCCCAGAAAATCAGCCTCCGCCTCGTCCTTGCGAGAGAAGCGCAGGAAGGTGAGCGGTATGGCGAAGTTCATGCCCTGATAAATCGCGTACCCGGCCCAACTGTACGGAATGAAGATCATCGCCGGAATCGACGCCAGTTGCACGATGCTCTGCTTGGTCATGTCCTTGGTGCCGTGGCGCGCGCAGACGTGGGCGATTTCGTGGGCCATCACGCCCGCCAATTCGGCCTCTGAATCCGCGTGCAGAATCAGGCCGCTATTGATGTAAAAGAACCCACCGGGCAGCGCGAACGCGTTGACCACGTCCGAATCAATCACTTTGATGGTGAAGGGAACGCGCGCGTCCGAATTGCGGACCAGATTCTGGCCCACCCGATTCACATAATCGACAACCACTGGGTCGTTGATGAATTTCGCTTCCTGGTCTACTTGCTGAGCGAGTTGCTTACCCAGGGCAATTTCCTTTTGGAGTGAATAGAAGTCGAGGCCGCCGCCTACGTTCCGGTGGCCAATGGCGTAAACGTCCGCTTCGCTTCCGGGTTTGACTCCAGGAGGGGTGGTGTATTCAGGAAGGGGCTGGTTATCGGCCAGTTCGGTATCGGATTTAGATTTATCCTTGGCTGGCGCCGCGTTCAATGTGAGGGGACTTGCAAGGAGCGCGAAAGCCGTGAGGACCGCCAGCCAGCGCGCTTGGAATGAGTGTGACATCGATGCCTCCTGCCGGACGTTTCCGCAGTATACACCTAGGACGGTAACCCTCAACTGGGTCATACCACGTAGATTCCAGCGGCAATGGTTAGCGGCGAGGGGCGCGTTTGGCCGATTGGAAAGCCGGTCCGATCGGCGGCCACGTTGCTCGTTCTGCTCGTGATTTGACGCTTCGAGCGACCTCCCTCCATAACCGTATCTAAACACATTGACATACCTATATTATCCGTATTAAAAAGCATATTCACATTTTTAAGCGTTGACGCCCGCTCGGGTGGCTACACCTGCACTTCATTCAAATCTAGGAGCTGACATGCAGCGTAGAGGTTCAAGCAGTATCGCTATTATCGCGTCCAACGATTCCCGGGGCCGGAGGAGTCAGTTCGCGGAAGCCACCAATCAGGCGGCTCGCCGGGGGCACTTCGGATTTCGCGGCGCATTCGTGTTGGCGCTGCTGGCGGCTGCTGGGGTATGCGCGCCGCGAGTTTTGGCGCAGGCATCGGCTTCAATTTCCGGCACAGTGACTGACGCGACGGGAGCGGTTGTTTCGGCCGCCAACGTTCAGGTTACCGATACCGACACGGGTGCAACGCGGACGACGGTAACCGACGCTTCTGGCCGCTATCAGGTGTTATCGCTCCCGGTGGGGGACTACGATGTTCGGGTCTCGAAGCAGGGATTCTCCGAAGATGTGCGCACCGGCATCCGATTGGCGGTTGCCGAAGATGCGGCCGTGAACGTCACGCTCAAAATTGGAGCCGTGAATCAGCGGCTGACTGTGAACGGGGACGCACCACTCGTCAGCGTGACAACGTCCGATTTGTCCGGCTTGGTGGGACAGCAACAGATCAACGATTTGCCGCTCAACGGGCGCAGCTACGACCTGCTCATGCAATTGAATCCGGGCGTGGTGAACTTCACGTCCGAAAAAACCGGCGGCACGGGAGTTTCCAACTCCACGACCGCGAACAATTTTTCGGTCTCCGGCAATCGTCCGCAGCAGAATTTGTTTTTGCTCAACGGAATCGAATACACCGGCGCGGCGGAGAACAACATGACGCCGGGCGGTACCAGCGGCATGTTGTTGGGCGTGGAAGCGGTCCAGGAATTCAACGTCCTGCGCGACAACTACGGCGCCGAGTACGGGAAGCATCCTGGCGCACAAGTGCTGATCGTTACGAAATCGGGAACCAACCAGGTGCATGGCAGCGCTTATGAATACGTGCGCAACAACGCGCTCAACGCCCCTAATTACTTCGCGAATGGCGCGAATCCACCATTCGAGCGCAATCAGTTTGGCGCGTCGCTGGGAGGTCCGATCCAGAAGGATAAGACATTCCTCTTCGGCAACTATGAAGGATTTCGCCAAAGCCTGAATCAGACTTCCGCCGCGTTCGTGCCGGATGATGCGGCCCGCGCCGCAGCGGTCCCCAGCGCGCAGCCGCTGCTGGCGCTTTGGCCCACGCCGCCCGCGGGAGCGCCCGACTATACGGTTCCAGGCCAGTCCTACGGAATTGCGGAAGTTTTCAGCAGCCCGCTGCAATCGATTCGCGAGGATTTCGGCACCACGCGGCTGGACCATATTTTTTCGGCGAACGATACGCTCTCGGCGGTGTACACCATCGACGACGGCAGCGATGTGACCGCGACGATTGCCGATCCCTACAGCACGGATATCGAGAACCTGCGCGAGCAGGTGTTCAGTCTGGAAGAAACGCACATCTTCTCTCCCTCGCTGCTCAACGTGGCGCGCTTCGGATATTCCCGCGCGGGTTACTACTTCACAGGCATTCCGACGCCTGGAACCCCGGCGGCCGCCGTTCCCGGATTTCTGGTAGGCGACACGGTGGGAGCAGTGGTGGTGGGTGGTTCCGCCACTTCGAATCCACAGGCGCAAGTGGGCCTGGCGGGCGGAAACAACGGCAGCAACCTGCACGTGGCGCGGAATCTGTTCACGTTCGAAGATCATGTCTCGTGGACGCGCGGCATGCACCAATTTAGTTTCGGAGTGTGGCTGCAGCCGTTTCAATCCAACGAAATGCTGGCGCTGAGCCAATACGGGCAGGCGACGTTCGCCAGCTTGCAGACTTTCGTGCAGGGCAACATTGGCAGCTTTTTGTTCGATCCCACCCCGACGGAGATGAACTGGCGGTCGCTTTTCGGCGCGTGGTACGCACAGGACGTGATTCGCCTGACGCCACGGCTGACCGTGTCGCTCGGCTTCCGCGACGGCTTCTCAACCGGATGGAATGAAGCGCACGGCCGTGCTGCGAACTACGTGTTCGTCAACAACGTGATCCAGACCGATCCGCGGATCGCCAACTCCGCTTTCCAGGTAAACAACCAGAAGTTTCTGCCGCAACCGCGCATCGGGCTGGCTTGGAGTCCCTTCGGCGAGAAGACGGTAGTTCGCGCGGGATTTGGCATGTACTACGACATGCAAGACGCGCTCGGCTACCGCATGGATCAAAATGCTCCGTTCAATCCCACCTATACTGAGGCGCTCACGGTGGCGCAGCTCCCCATTAATCCGACGGGGCCCTATCCGGGTACGCCGAAGATACTACCAGCCGGCGTACAGCCGAACATGCAGGCGCCTACGCTGATTTCCTACTCGCTTACGCTTGACCGGCAGATCTCGGCAAATACCGCCGTGAGCATCGGGTACGTGGGATCGCACGGTTATCACGAGATGCTCAGCCTTGACGATAATGAGCCGACGCCCGTGATTTGCCCCACAGCGCCTTGCCCAGCCGACTATCCACTTACTTTCCCCGCGCCCTTGGCCGGTTCGCCTGTTCCCGCGGGAAGCTACTACATACCGACCGGAACTCCCATTGCGAACCCCGCGCTCGGTCCGGCGTGGGCTTGGTTTTCGATGGGCGATAGTTCGTATAACGCGCTGCAGCTCAACGTGACGCATCGCTTCAGCAGCGGGCTATCGTTGCGCGGAGTCTATACGTGGTCGAAGGATCTCGATGACGGCGACACGCTCAACGCGACGACGGCGGCCAATGCTCCGGGCCTGGTCTCAAATCCTTTCGATTTGCGCGCCGACTGGGGGCCGGCCACATACGACGTGCGCAACATCGGCGTGATCAATGCCATCTACGAACTGCCCATTGGCCGCGGCAAGCCGTTCCTGGGCGATCTCGGCGGCGTAGCGAACGCGTTCGTTTCGGGCTGGACCGTCAATTCGATTTTCACCGCCCAGTCCGGTTTTCCATTCACGCCCGAGCTTAGCTACAACCCGGCGAATAACGGCGATACCAAGAATCCGGTGCGGCCCTTCAAGAACCCGAATTTCAGCGGGCCGGTGGTTCTGGGAACGCCCGGCGAGTGGTTTAATCCAGATGCATTTTTGGCGCCGCCGGCCAACAGCGGGTTCTACGGCAACGTGGGGCGGGACGAGTACACCGGGCCGGGGCTCGCGACCTGGGACTTCTCGGTGCTAAAGAACATCCCGTTGCGCGAGCGATTCAACCTGCAGTTCCGCGGGGAGCTGTTCAACATGCTGAATCGCGCCAACTTTAACACTCCCAACGTGGTGGTATTCACTCCTTCCGGACTATCGCCGACAGCCGGGAAGATCAACAGCACGTCCACAACATCGAGAGAGGTGCAGTTCGCACTCAAGCTTTTGTGGTGAGCGAGGGCTGATAGAGGCATAAGCCGTGACTATCTGCGAGTTTCGTTTCGAGAGCTTCAACGCTCGCGGGGATGATGAATACCTGGATCGCGTGACCGCGCTTCTGGACGATCTACTCGATGCGCGATGGGTGCTTGATGATGCGATGCGAGAACCTGCGGGCGGAGGATGGTGGCGGATATGCCTCTATCGCCATGTGGACGAGCGGGCGGTGGATAGCGCGTCGCGCTGAAAAGACAGCTCGATTTCAGCGCGGCTTTGCCCCGGAATTTCGGGCGTGACTAGCTCTCGCGCAGTTGCTGCTTCAACCGGTTGAGTTCGTCGCGCAACTTTGAGATGCGCCGCGCCACGGTGGTTTCGTACAAAAAGAACACCGCCCACACGCAGATCCACGCGGTAAATAGAAACTGAAAGTCCTTCACAGCGCCTCCTTTACGGTTCGGGGTGCAGGCCTGGATTGGGCGTCCAGGCTGCGCAATTCGATTTCCTGCCGCAACTCTTCCACTTCGTTGCGCATGCATTCAACACGATAGCGGTCCACCAGCACGGGGATCATGATCACGAGAACTGCGATCATGCAAACGAGCAGAACGTGAGTCATCCGCGGATCGACGCTGGAGTCCGGACCGCCGAAGAATACCGGACCCGGGTGCTGCGTCCTGAACAAGCGATTGGACATATAGACGAGCGGCACGTCCAGAAACGCGAAGATGCCGAATACCGCTGAGAGGGAAGCGCGGTGCCGCGGATCTTCCAGCAAGCCGCGCAGCATCAAGTAGGAGATGTACATCAGCCACATGATGAAGGTGGTGGTCAGGCGCGCGTCCCAGGTCCACCAGATGCCCCAAACGGGCTTGCCCCAGAGCGGGCCGGTAATCAGGCCGATCGAGCAGCAGGCGATGCCTACCTCCGCGGCTGAGACTCCCAGGCTATCCCATCGCTGGCGCCGTGTGGCAAGATACGCGACGTTCGAGACGAACACGATGGTGAATGCCGTGAAGGTGGAAACCCACGCCGATATGTGGAAGTAGAAAATTCGGTAGATTTGCCCCTGGCGAATGTCCACGGGCGCCACATAAAGAGCCAAATAACCGGCGCAAATAATCAGAGCGGCGGTGAAAGCCGCAAGAGCGATCCGAGATTTCATAACGCGAACTCCAAAACTACTCCTCCAACAAAAAATCGCACAGAAGCCATGAGGCAGTCAAAAAGACGATGTCGAAGCCGGCGAGGAATGTTACCCACGCCCGATCGAGGTACGGCTCCTGCGTGAAAAGCGCCGCGGTGGATTCCACGGCGGCGATCAAGAGCGGGGCGAGAACCGGCAGCATGAGAAGCGGCAGCAGCAGCTCGCGCATGCGCGCGTGCGCTGAAATCGCGGAAAAAACGGTGCCGGTGACGATTACTCCGATGGTGCCGAGCACGAGAACGAGAACCAGCCGCCCGACAATGCCTGCCAATGAAACGTCGTAGAGCACGGCGAAAACAGGGACGAGAACGACTTCCGCGAGCGACAAGAAAATGAAATTGGCGAGCATTTTGCCGAGCAAAATCGCGAAGCTGGATACCGGCGCCATGCGCAGAGCGTCCAGCGTGTCGTTCGATTGTTCGCGCGCGAACGAGGGATGCAGCATCAGCGAGCCGGAAAACAAGAAGGCGATCCACAGCAGGCCTGGCCCGTAACGTCGCGATTCGGCTGGTGTGGGATCGAACGCGAAGCTGAACAGCACCACAACGACGATAGCGAACACCACGGTCGCGTTCAAAAGCTCGCGGGTGCGGAACTCCAGGCGCAGCTCTTTGGCGAGCATGATCGCGGCGGCACGAGCGGTGGACACTTACGCCTCCGCCCGGAGCGCGGCCAAAATCGTACGCGGATCGCCGCCGGAGCCGCTGTCGAGCTCCACTCGGCCGGACGCAATGGAAACGGCGCGGGTGGCGAGGTCGAGCGATTCGTTGCGCGCGTGCGTGCTCATGATGATGGTGGCGCCGGATTGGCGCAGGCACGCGAGCGTTTCGGCGAACCACGCGGCGCCCTGGCGGTCGAGGCCGGCGGCAGGTTCATCAAGCAGCAACAGGCGCGGCGAGTGCAGCAGCGCCCTTGCGATGGCCAGCCGTTGGCGCATGCCGCGCGAAAAGTTGCGGACGATGCTGCCGGCGCGAGAAGCGAGACCGCATGCGGCGAGACCCTGCTCCACGCGCTCGGGAATGCCGGTGAGTCCGTAAAGTTGCGCGAAGAGCGAAAGATTTTCGGCGGCGGTCAGCTCGTCGTAGAGCAAGGTGCTGTGCCCGACCATGCCGATGAACGATTTCGGCGACGTGCCGGAGGCAACGCCAGGAAAACGCACCCGTCCGTTCGTAGGCGACATAAGCGAGGCGGTGATGCGAAGAAGCGTTGTCTTGCCCGCGCCGTTGTGGCCCAGCAACGCGACAAACTCTCCGGGCGCGATTTCGAGCGACACGCTGCGCAGGGCAATTAGCGAGCCGAAGCGCTTCTCGACTTTTTCGAAGGCCACGGCAAGACCGGCGGCTGTGGCGGCATCCCGAGCGGACGCGGAGTCAGGCACGACAATCGAGGAAGGGCCGGTCATCTCCTGATCTAAGGGGCGATCCATGGCGAGATCTATTGGAGCATCCAAAACCGCCGGCTAGCCTTTCACCAAATCGCGCAAGGTTTTCTGCACACGATCGCGCCGGCGGAGATATTCCTCTTCCGAGATGGTGCCGGCCTGGCGGCGCAGTTCGAGGCGGAAGATCGAATCCTTCAGCTCGTCGAGGCTGCCGCGCACTTCTTGCTCGACCTCGGCTTCGCTTGGCAATTGCTCCGCCGTCGCTACCGCCGCGGGCGCGGATTGGGCCGTTGACGCAGTGGCCGTATTCTGTGCCGCAGACGCTTGCACAGGTTTGGCGTGCGCGGTTTTATTCGCGGACGCCGATGAAGGATGCGCCGCAGCTTCGCCGCCGGCGGGGGCGGGCGCTACTTGTGGCTGCCGCAGCACGAAAATGAGTCCCAGTGCGAATAGGGCTGCAAATCCGCCTACGACGATCCATTTCAAGCTGTCGATGCGCGCCGGAAGAGTCGTCACAGTTGCGACGGGCGCTGACTGCGCGCCATCGTCCACATGCGAGTTGACGGATGGGTTCTGCGAATTGTCGGCGGCATTCGCATCGCCATTGCCATCGCTATTGTTGGCAGGCAGCGGCGCAGTCCCCGAGATGGCCACGGCTACGGGAGTGTTCGCGGCCACCGATTGGCGTAGATATGCGTTGTAGCCTTGCGCGGAACCGGCGGGCGCAAAATCGCCGCCTGAAATCTGCACGGCCGGCGGCGCGAAAATCGCGAGCCGGCCGACGGTATATGGCGACGAAAAACTCAATTGCGTCTGATTGTTGGGGTAGGGAACGGTGTAGGTGACTTCCACCCGGCTCGATCCGGGGCGAAACGCGTAGTCGATTGCCTTTTGATTGTTCCCGACGTCGGTGGTGCTTTGAATCACCGGCAAGCCCGAGGCGATTCCAGCGGTCACCTGACTGATCTGCGCACCCGCGGGAACCGAGAATTTGAACGTGCCGCCGGAGCGATAGAAGGCCAGCGGCGGCTTGGTGTTGTTGTCGATGTTGTATTCCTCATCGATATTGAGGTTTGGGCCGTTGGGCTGCACGATGATGGCATGCGCCGTAACGTCCACCGCATTCAGTTTGCTGGTGGGCTCGTAGACGTCGATGTTGACGTTCGTCGTGCCGGGAGTTACCGGCTCGTGATAGAAGACTCCGCGATAGACAGCGCGCAGCAGCATCGGCCCTTGCCCGAGCAGCGGATTATCAAACTGGTAGTGGCCTTGCGCGTCAGACTTCGTCGTCGCAACCGGCTTCATGCCGCCCATGAGCTGAATCAAAATCACCTGCACGCCGGACGCGACCTTGCCGGTGGTGCCGTTGGTAATCGTGCCCGAGACCGTTCCAGCAAACGCTGCCGATGCAAAAAAGCAGAGCAGCACGCTCGCGAGAAAACATCGTTTCCAACTGCTAGGAATCATGAACGGCGTCCCTTTTCGGAGGCTGCCTGGCGAGTGGCGGGAGTGGGAACCCCGCCGGTGACCGTGTCCATCTCGGCGAGCACCCGAGCGGCCTCAATTTCAAGCGACTGTTTGATCTCTTCGTAATCCTGATCGGAAAACTTCCCGGCGCGATGTTCGAAGCGCAGGTCGCGAAGATTCTCGTAAATGGCCTCGCGGCGCTCCAGAAGCTGATCGAGCTTGGTGCGGTGCGGCACGGCGTCGGAAGCGTCCAGTTTGACGCCGAACACGAAGACCAGCACAGCGACGGTGAGCAACAGGCAGGCGATGCCAATGTCGAGGTTACTCATCCGATTCCCTTTCCGCTTCGCGGCGCGCGCGGGCGATCAGCTCGTCGGAAACCGGCGGACCCGCGACGGTGGCGGGTTGCAGCGTTGCGCGGTGCCGCCAGCGGCGAACCAGCGCCCAAACCAGAGCAAAGGCAAGCACTGGCAAAAGGACCGGCATGACCCACACCAGCCAGTCAAATCCCTTGGCCGGCGGAGAAACCAGAACACTAGGTCCATATTCCTGCACGAAATCTTGCAGGATCAGGTCGTCGGACTCGCCGCGCGAGATGCGCTGATCGATTTCCTTAAGCTCCGCTTGCGCCGTGGCGCAGGGGCCGGCAAACGCGCCGCCGCTGTGATTGCAAGTGCCCACGGTATCGTCGCAGCCGCCGCACATGCATTTCAAACGAAGGCTCAGCGAATGCGCTCGCTCTGCTTGTGCGGGCGTAAGGGCGTTCGCAGCAGGTGCCGCGGTGAAAATCATCAGGAATGCGACGAGCAATCCGGCGGCCAAATAGGGAGTCCGGCCACCAAAGAGCGGGCTTGTACCCGCGGCAGCGGCTACCGGAGATGCGCTGGGGAGCATTCCTCGATCACAACCTGGAAGCATTCCCACCTATTTAACGCCGAGTTCGCGGCCAGCGCAAGGTCAGCCTTGCGTTCACCGCCGGCCGCCGCGTGCCGGGTAAGGGTCTTTGAGTCCGCGATGTCCGATCCACCGCTATCCGTTGACCACCAGGACACCGAAATTGCACCTAAAATCGCAAAACACAGTATTACTACGTAGTTCTTTTCGCATCCGGGTGGTATAACAACGACAACGCCGTAGGGAGGCTCCACATGTGCGGGCAAATCCCGGCCCGGCCGTCCACGCCTACAGACCAGCGCAGAGGGAATCGTTTTCGCGTGGTAGTGCCGATTGAAGCGAAGTGGAAGGATGCCACCGGCAATAGCATCGTCGCGTCCGCCGAAGCCAAAGAAGTGAATGGTCAAGGCGGCCTGCTGGAGATGAAAACCTACCCGGGTGCTGGAAGCCCGATCGCCATCAAGAATTTGGTTTCCGGAGAAGAAACCCAGGCGCGCGTTGCCGCGATTCGTCGCGCAAAGGACGGTTCTGTGCTGGGCGTGGCCGTCGAGTTGCTCCAGCCGAGCGACTCCTTTTGGGGCATAAACTTTCAACTCAAGAAGACGAGCGCGCAGCTCGCCAAGATCGACGAAGCCATCAAGTCCGGCGGCGTGGATGCGCGCATCCTGCGCGATTTTCGCGATGCCGTGGATTACGTGCGCAAGACGGCCTGGGCCGTGCAGGAGTGGCAGGAGCGTCAACTGAAACAGCACGATCCTCAGACGGTAGTGCCGCTGATTATTTCCGAGCGCATCCGGCGCGCCACACAGTTATGCCAGGCGATCTCCGCCGATTTGGCCGCTCACGACGTGACCACCGAAACCTCGGGACTTAAGGAATTCTTCCGGGCCATCGAAGGCTTGTACATCCAGATCGGCAGTCTCTTGCGCGGCCACAGCTCCTAATCGCTAGTTAGTCGATTGCGCCGCTATCGAGGCACGGCGCTCGGTGCGTTTTGCTTTCGCGCCAATTTACGCGGAGCAGATTCGTGCGTCGCGATCATCGCGCCAATCCCAACCAGCGCGGCGCCCGCCCAATACCATGCCGGCGCCTCCGGGCTGCGCGTCACTTTAATCAACCAGGTGATAATCAGCTGCGTTGTTCCGCCGAATAATGCAATGGATACAGCATAGACAACCGCAACTCCTCCCGACCGGATTCCCGCCGGCAGCGATTCGGTGAGCCAAATCAAGAACGGTCCGGTCGATAACTGCGCCAAAGTGTAAAGTACGCCCGTGGCGATCAGCAGGGATGCCGTGGTGTGATAGTGGTTGATGAAATAAAAGGCCGGGATTATGGCCAGAAGCAGAAGGACGCCGGGTATCAGCATGATCGGCTTGCGGCCAAAGCGGTCCGATAGCATGCCGCTGGGCAGATCGAAGGTAACGCCGCAAAGCCCAACCACCACGGTGGCGGAGAAGGCGATATTGGCGGGCATGTGCAGCGTGCTGATCGCGTAGGTGGTCATGTAGTCGGAGACGTACGTGCCGATCGTTCCGCTGGCCAGCAGAATCATCCCAATCAGGGCAATCCAGCGGTAGGGGCGTAGCGGGACGCGTTCCTTTTGGTCCCTGTGCGAGTAAAACGTCTCCGGCAAGCTGCGCCTCATCATCAGGCCGAACGGCACGATCAAGGCGCCGACCAAAAAGGCGATGCGCCAGCCGAAGCTCTGCAGTTGCCGGCCGTTTAGGAAACTGGACAGACCGAACCCCACCAGTCCCGCGACCAGCACGGAAAGGTCCTGCGTCCAATATTGAAACGCGGTGTAGAAGCCGCGCCGTTCGGGAGGAGCCGACTCCATCAGAAAGGCCGTAGTCGGACCTACTTCGCCGCCAAGAGCAAAGCCTTGAATCATGCGGAAAATGACCACCAGTATCGGCGCGGCGATGCCGATTATTTCGCGTGGAGGCGTCAGTGCCAGCCCGAAGATCGCCACGCCCATCAGCGAAAACGAGAGGATCATTGCCGGTTTCCGTCCGGCGCGGTCGCCCATTCTACCAATCACGAATCCGCCAATGGGTCGAGTCACAAATCCGGCGCCGAAAGCGCCTAGCGACGCAAGCAGGCTAGCCGTGGGCGAACTGGAAGGAAAAAACGCGCGGCCAATGTAGACGGCGAAAAAGGAAAACGTAAGGAAGTCGTAAAACTCAAGAGCATTGCCGAGCACCACGGCAGCTACGTGCCGCGCTGGCACCGACTTCGTTGGCTGCGGTGTGAGTTGCGCCATCCGCGAGGTTTGGCCTGCGATCCTTCCGCGGCGAGGGGTGATCGCCGTATGGCGCTGGATTCTATCGCAAGTTCACAGCGCTTGCGATCATTTGGCCGAGATCTCTCGAAATCGTCAGGTGGCCGGCCGTAATGCTGGCACAAGTCTTTCGGCGGTACTGATTTTTAAGAAAGGTTGAAATCGATCGTCACGTCGAAGCGAATTGGTACTGGCTGGCCATCGAGAATCGTCGGCGCGTACCTCCGGTGCAGCACGGCTTGGAGCGCAGCACGCACGAGCAAACCCGGGCCGCTTACCACTCGCGCCTGCGTCACGTTGCCGGCTTCGTCGATAATAGCCTCGATCACCACTTTCCCAGACACGTGGTTCTCCCGCGCGATCAATGGATAGGCCAGCGGCGGAGCAAAAAGCAACGCAGGCGGCTTCATCCCGCTGAATATGCGTATCGGACCCTTCGGCTTTGCCGCGGCTGGCGGTGGCGGAGGCGCAGGACCACCGAGAGTGCCTCCAATCACGCCGCCAATGCCCCCGGGAACGCCCCCGGCGACGCCGGAAATCTGCGGCGCCACCGCGGGAGCCTCGGACGGAGTGGCGTCAATGTGCTTGGGAATGGCGGTAGGCGCAGTGAGCTTCGCCATTAGAACCGGCTGTTTAGGCGCGACGGCCTGTTGATGCACCGGCGCGGCTGGCGGCGGTGGGGCAGCCGGCGGAGGCGGCGCAACCAGATAGGTGCTGTGCAGTGCAGACAGATCCAAGTGTTGCGTGAAGAGCAGTGGAATTACCAAGAGAACGCCCACGATCGCCACCTGCAGAACCATCGCGAATCCGGTCTTCGCGGCTCGGCGTGCTCCAGCCCCCGGAGCTTCCTCAAGGAGGGCGTCGCCCAAAAGAGCCGCGGTGCGTCGAGGGTGAGCAGGAAGCGCGAACGGCCGGCCAGGACTGACGTCCTGATCCATTTCCTTGCGAAGTGCAGCTGAGTGAGGCCCGGACATTGTTTCATCTCCCTTTCACATGAAGGTCTTCCAGCCGCGCGACGCCGCACGAATCTCAAGCGAGATCCCAACGGGTCCCACAGCTCCGCTACACGACTTCGGCAGCGGCGTACTCGTTTTCACGTGAAAGCGAGATGCAGCCGTACTGGGCTGAACATCCACAAATAGTCTGCGGTTTTACCGCTCAAACAACAAACTCAAAATCCGAATGGATGCGATTCGCTAAGTTGATGACTAAAGATTGGGGGAACCACAGCGGCTGTCTGACCGGCAATGCCCAGGAAACCTATTCGCCGAAGTTTGGATTTTCATTCTGCATCGGGCGAAACACACAAGTCCAACCCAAAGCGGAATTGGCTGGGAGTCCGATGGGCAATGCTCAGGACTTGTCGCCGGGCTCCGTGCGTGACTTGTACGAACCGCCCGACCGCGTGGATGGGCTGATTACCGCATGCGCGGCTCCGGTGCCGATCGCGTCGCTCCAGGAAGGCTGTGTGGCGGCGCGCAACACGAGGGCTGTACGGCGTTCCGGGAACATCGCGAGGCCGGTGCCGAGAATTACCACGATTCCGCCGAACCAGATAAATTTCACCAGCGGATTGATGAACGCATGGATCACCGGCTTGTTGGTGTCCGGATCGATGCCGGAATAGACGACGTAGAGATCGCGCAGCGGCGAGGATTCAATGGCCACGATCGTCTCCGTCACCTGACTAGCAGTGAAGAGGCGGCGCTCAGGATAGAGCATCATTTCCGATTTGCCGTGGCGAAATACCTCGATGGTGGCGCGCTGTGACGAATAATTCGCGTTCGACGGGGAATCGAAATTCTGGCATACCAGCGTGTAGGGACCAATGGTGAGGCTCTGCCCCACCGACACTTGTTTCTGCACATCAACGCTGAACGCGCGGCCCGCGATGCCGATGAAAATCAGCACCATGCCGAAGTGCACGATGTAGCCACCGTAACGCCGCGTGTTGCGCATGGTTAGCTCGCCGATGGCGCTGACGAAGTTCACGTGGTCGCGCGAAGAGATCACGCGCGCGCCCCGGAAGAATTCCGAGCCAATCGTCAGCGTTACAAAGACGGACAGAATTAAGCACATCAACGCATAGAAATTTCGGAATCCAAGCACGTCCGCAACGGCCCCAACCACCAACGCGATACCCAGCGGCCAGGCGAAGTTGCGCTTGAGCGCGTCAAAAGAAGTTTTGCGCCAGGCAAGCAGCGGGCCCACGCCCGTCAGGAAAAGTAGAAACAGCGCGATGGGAATATTCACCTTGTCGAAGAACGGCGGCCCAACGCTGATCTTGCTGCCGGTCACCCACTCGGAAAGCACCGGAAACAGCGTGCCCCAAAGAACGGCGAAGCATGCAGCCAGAAGAATCAAATTGTTGAATAGGAAGCTCGACTCGCGCGAAACCAGAGAATCGAGCTGGTTGTCGCTGCGCAGGTAATCGCGATTTTTGTACCAAGCCAGTACACACACCGCCAGTACGATCGCCAGGAAGCCCACGAACCAACTGCCGATGTTCGACTCGGCGAAGGCGTGAACCGAGTTAACGATTCCGGCGCGGGTCAAAAATGTGCCCAGAATGCAGAGCATGAACGTGCTGAACACCAACCACACGTTCCACACGCGCATCATGCCGCGTTTTTCCTGCATCATCACGGAATGCAAGAAAGCCGTTCCGGTGATCCACGGCAGCAGCGCCGCGTTTTCGACCGGATCCCATTCCCAATAGCCGCCCCATCCGAGCACGGCGTACGCCCAGTGCGCGCCCAGCAGAATGCCTGCTCCCAATAAGCACCATGCCACCATGGTCCAGCGCCGCGTGATATGAATCCATTTTTCTCCGGGATAGCGCCCGAGCAGAGCCGCCAGAGCAAACGCGAACGGCACGGTGAATCCCGTGTAGCCGAGATAAAGCATCGGCGGGTGAATCACCATCTCGGGATACTGCAATAGCGGGTTCAAGCCGCTGCCTTGCGAAAGCTCCGCCATGCGCATTACACCGGAAGAATCGGCGCCAGCGATCACGTTGAAGGGATTGGCGACGAAGTTATTCAGCGTCAGGAAGAAAATCTGCACGCCGGCGAGAATTACTCCGACCCACGGCATCAGCTCCGGGTGGCGCTTGCGGTTCAGGAACAGCGCGAAGAACGCGAACATCGACAGCAGAAAAGACCACCACAGCAGCGATCCTTCCTGTCCGGCCCACAGCGCGGCGAATTTATAGAAGCCGGGCAGCGCGCGGTTGCTGTGCTGTGCCACATACGCCAGCGAGAAATTGTCGGTAAAGAAAAAATATTCGAGGGAAGCGACCGCCAGCGTGACCAATCCAAATACCGCCATGCCCGCGTGGCGCGCGCTTTTGGAGAGCAACTGCTTCCGCGCGTAGATACCGATCAATCCGCCGACGAAGGCGTACACGGCGGCCAAAAACGCGAGCAGCAGAGCGAACGAACCAAATATATCCAAGGTGCCCCCTTCTACTTCAGCGGCGGGTTAGCTCTTCCCGGCGGTGGCCATGTTGCTACCGATCGGAGCAGCCTGATACTTCGAAGCGCATTTCGCCTGCACTTGCTCGGCAACAAAGCTGCCTTGCGGCGACATACGGCCCTCGACCAGCGCTTGCGCGCCGTCTTTGAACGTGTCTGGAAGGGGATCAGTGCCTACGTAATTGACAGGAAGTTCCTTGCCGTTTTCCTCGAGGACGAAATGAAGATGGCCATCCTCGTGTGCGATCGAACCGGCCATCACGTCTCCGGAGACGCGCATGCGCTGATGCAGTGCCGCCCCGTGAAGCGTAGAGAGCTCCGAAATGGTGTGGTAATAGGTCTTACTTTGAGTGTAGCCGACGTACGCCAGCGCGAATAGGGTGACGATGATGATTCCCGAACCAACGATAAATTTTCCGCGCGCTTTCATTCCTGGACTCCCATCCGTTCCCCCGGCGTGAACCTCGCATTGTAGCACGGAGATACGAGCACGCCGAAAGCAAGTTGGCGCGTGATGGAAAGGGAATTGCCGCGGTGCCAAAGCCGAATATCACTCGAAAGTCTATCGTCGAAAACGGGGCGTCGACGGTATCAGCCCGGCGCGGCGGCGATGTGCTGGTTAATCGTTCTCAGCGGCTCGGGAAACCGGGGCTTTCGCCGGCATGGGCGGAATCCCAGGAAGCGCTGGAGCTTTTTCGTGAGTATAGGACTGATTCGTGTCGGCCGCCGCGCCTAGCTTCGAGCGAAGGCAGCCCACGAGTTCCGGCGCCAGATTCGAGATAGCCATACCTTCCGAGACGATGAACTTGCAGCTCAGGATCGGACGCGCGCGGTCGTCATCGGGAAGATGGCAATCCACCCGGCAAAATTGGCATTCCTGGTTCCAGCAGAAGCGCCCGTAGGGAATGGTCTCCGGGCTAATGAATTGAAATGCGCGGAGCAGGGAATTGCGCTCCGGCACGAGAAACGTCTTTCCCAGAATCGTGATTTCCACGAGTTTTTCATACGGCCGAAATACGTCAGACATCAGCGTCGCCTCGCCCTCTGCCATAGATGGAGTCCCCGTGTGATGAAACTAGATCAGAGCGAGCGGCAGGGCAATCGGAATGCGGCGGAACGTGCTCAATAGTCCACTGGGAAGTACTGGGCCAATCAAAAGCACTTCCGGGTGAAGGCATCGCCTGGTAAAAAGATCGTCGAACGAAAAGCGTCCGTCTCAGGCGAAAAATTGGCCCATGGCGCGGAACTTCTCGTAGCGCCCGTCGATGAGCTGCTGAGGCGAGAGCGGCGTCAGTTCCTCCAGCGCGCGTAACAAAACGGAGTCCAGCACCTTGGCCGTGGCTTCGTAATCATTGTGCGCGCCGCCTTCGGGTTCGGGGACAACTTCGTCGATCAACTTCAGATTCAAGAGATCGGGCGCCGTAATCTTGAGGGCTTCAGCGGCGAGTTCCGCCTTGGTGGAGTCGCGCCACATAATCGAGGCACAGCCTTCCGGCGAAATCACTGAATAGATCGAATTTTCGAGCATATAGACCCGGTCGCCGACGGCGATCGCTAGCGCGCCGCCAGACCCTCCTTCGCCGGTCACCGTAACGACGATAGGCGTCGCCAGCCGCGCCATTTCGCGAATGTTGTGGGCGATGGCTTCGGCCTGCCCGCGCTCTTCGCCATCGACGCCGGGATAGGCGCCGGGCGTGTCAACAAACACGAAAATCGGCCGGCTGAATTTCGCCGCCAGCTGCATGGCGCGAAGGGCTTTGCGATAGCCTTCGGGCTTGGCCTGCCCGAAATTGCGCGCCACGCGCTGCTTGGTGCCGCGCCCTTTTTGCGTGCCGACTACCAGACACGGCTTGCCGTGAAATCGCGCCATGCCGGTGATCAGCGCGGCGTCGTCGGCGAATCCGCGATCGCCATGAATTTCGGAAAAATCTTCGAACAGCAGGCGGATGAAATCGTCCGTGTAGGGCCGTTGCGGATGACGCGCCAGCTGCACTTTTTGCCAGGAGGCGAGATTGGCGTAGAACTCGCGCTTCAACTCGTCCACTTCCTTGCGGATGCGGGAAATATCCTCGGCCGTGGTGCTGGTGGGTTCGGCAAGCTGGCCCAGTTCAACGACGTCGCGTTCCAGAGCATCGATCGCGTCTTGACGCTGCTTCTGCTGGTCGGCAGCGTTCGCGTCCGGCTGGCGAACAACCGTGCGCCGCGAAACTGTGGCGACATCGGCGGCGGCCACCGAATCCGCCGAAGCCGGCGCCGGCTTGGCAGCAGCCTCGCGTTCCTTCGCGCGTTGTTGCAGGCGGCGCAGCCGTTCGCGCGCCAGTTTGCGGCGCTCGCGTTTCTTGCTGGTCGTCGTCACGGAACCACCTCCACGGAATCGGCGCCGCAAATTTCGCGCACGCGCTCCACCAGTTCGGCATCGGCCCGCACCGCGCTGGACGCTTCAAGAGTGGCTTCCATTCCGTCGTCTTTGACCAGACCAAATTCCACACGGCACCGTCCAGGCTTGCTGGTGAAGACTTTTTGCAGTTGGTCGAGTGCGCCCGGATCCATGGCGTTCAAAACCACGCGAACGCGCAGCAGTTTTGGTGAGCCGTTCTTCGCCGGTGAGCTCACCTGGTCGAGCAGCCTCGCGTCCCCGACGATCAGGCGAGTCCCCACATCTTCGACGGCCACGCGGGCCTTCACCAGCAGCGGTGTGGCGGCTTTAAGGAGTGGCTCGATCTTCTGAAACGCCTCGGGGAATACGAGAGACTCGATGACGCCGGTGCGGTCCTGTAGCGTCAAAATCGCCCAGCGCGCCCCGCGCCGCGAACGCATCGGCCGCATCTGCACGATAATGCCGGCGACCGTCACTTCATCGCCGTTGCGCCGTCCCTCAATGGAGGAAAGCTCCGCGGCTTTGAGTTCCTGCAGCAAACCGGCGAACTTATCGAGCGGGTGTCCGGAAATGTAAAATCCGAGCGTCGCGTATTCGGCGCCCAGCAGCTCGTGTTCCGGCCATTCATCGACTTCCGGCAGCATTTCCGCAGGCGCGGCGACGGCCGCGCCACCTCCACCGAAAAGTCCGTGCTGCCCGCTTTCTTTGGCGCGCTGCATTTTCTGCGCGCGGTCCATAGCCCGGTCGATGGCGACGATTAATTGCGCGCGGTGTCCGCCGAGACCATCAAGCGCGCCCGAGCGCACCAGGCTTTCCAGCACCCGCTTGTTCAGCAGGCGCGTATCGACCGATTCGCAAAACTCGAAAAGATTCGTGAAGCGGCCTAGTTCGGCGCGGGCGGCGAGAACGCCCTTAACCGTGTTTTCGCCGACGTTTTTGATCGCGCACATACCGAAGCGGATCGCTTCGCCCACCGGCGTGAAGTTCAGGTCGCTCGAATTCACGTCCGGCGGTAGCACGGTGATGCCCATGCTGCGCGCCTCGTTGATGTACTTCACCACTTTTTCAGTGTTGCCCGTTTCAGACGTGAGCATCGCGGCCATGAATTCGACGGGGTAGTGAGTCTTCAGCCAAGCGGTTTGATACGCCAGCAGCGCGTAGGCGCAGGAATGCGATTTGTTGAATCCATACCCGGCAAATTCCGCCATCAGGTCGAAAATCTTTTCCGCTTTCTTTGCGGGAACTTTTCGCGCCGCGCAACCGGTGAGAAACTTTTCCCGCTGCGCGGCCATTTCCTCCACTTTCTTTTTGCCCATGGCGCGCCGCAGCAGGTCCGCGTCGCCAAGCGAAAACCCCGCCAGGCGGTTGGCGATCTGCATCACCTGCTCTTGATAGAGAATGACGCCCCAAGTCTCCGAAAGAATTTCCTCCAGGGCCGGCATATCGTAGGCCACTTTTTTCTTGCCGTGCTTGCGGGCGATGAAATCGTCGATCATGCCGCCCTGAATTGGGCCGGGGCGATACAGCGCGTTCAGCGCCGTCAGATCTTCGAGCCGCGAAGGCTGGTAGCGCTTCAGAATGTCGCGCATGCCGTGCGACTCAAATTGGAATATGCCGGTGGTGTCACCGCGGGAAAAAAGCTCGTACGTTTTAGCGTCATCCAGCGGCAGCGCCGAAAGGTCCACTTTCACGCCGCGATTCAGCTCGATCAGCCGCACCGCGTCGTCGAGCACGGTCAGCGTAGTCAGCCCAAGAAAGTCCATCTTCAGCAGGCCGATGCGCTCGAGCGCGCTCATGTCGTACTGCGTGGTGATTTCTTCCTTGCTCGACTTATAGAGCGGAACGATTTCGGTAAGCGGCCGCGGCGAAATCACCACCCCCGCAGCGTGCGTGGACGCATGCCGCGCCAGCCCTTCCAGTCGCAGCGCTACTTCCACCAGCTGTTTTACTTTCTCGTCCGATTTGCGCAGGGAATCCAGCTGCGGCGATTGCTTTAGCGCCTCTTCCAGTTCGATGTTCAGCGTGGCCGGGATCATTTTCGCGATTTTGTCCACATCGCCGTAAGGCATGTCCAGCGCGCGCCCGGCATCCTTCAGCACCGCTTTCGCCGCCATGGTTCCGAAGGTGATGATCTGCGCAACGCTCTCGTTCCCGTAGGTTTGGCGGACATATTCGATCACTTCGCCGCGCCGCCTCATGCAGAAGTCGATGTCGATATCGGGCATCGACACGCGCTCGGGATTCAAAAAGCGCTCGAAAAGCAGATCGTATTGCAGCGGATCGACGTCCGTGATCCGCATGGCATAGCTGACCAAGCTGCCGGCCGCTGAACCGCGTCCCGGTCCTACAGGCACTCCTTGCGAGCGCGCGTAGCGAATAAAATCCCAGACGATCAGAAAATATCCGGCGAAGCGCATCTTCTGAATCATCTTGATTTCAGCGGAAAGCCGGCTCTGGTACTCGGAGATGGAATGGCGCAATCGCTTTTCGGCGCCCAGCTTCTCCAGTTGCGGCACCCGCGATGCAAAACCTTCATTCACCACCCGCTCGAAATACGAATCGGTGGTGAATCCTTCTGGAATTTTAAACTCCGGGAACGGGTCGTTGACGCGCTTGATCTTCACATTGCAGCGCTCGGCGATCGCCAGCGTTCGTGACAGCGCCTCCGGAATCTCGCGGAACACTTGCGCCATTTCTTCGGCGGTCTTGAAATAAAACTGGTCGGTGGCGAACTTCATGCGCTGCGTATCGCTCATGGTCTTCCCGGTCTGGATGCACATCAGCACTTCCTGCGCGTGCGCGTCCGAACGGGTCAGATAATGGCAGTCGTTGGTGGCCACCAGCGGGATGCCGCTTTCCTTCGACAATTTCACCAGATCGCGATTGATGCGCGGCTCTACTTCCAGACCCTGGTCCTGCACCTCGAGGAAAAAGTTATTCTTGCCGAAAATATCGCGCAGCCGGTAGGCGTTGGCGCGGGCCTGATCGTATTTATCCGCGAGCAGCGCGTCGGCAACTTCGCCGCGCAGGCAGGCCGAAAGGGCAATCAGCCCGCTGCTGTGTTTGGCCATCAGGTCGTGATCGATGCGCGGTTTGTAGTAGAAGCCTTCCAGGAACCCGGTGGAGACTAGCTTGATCAGGTTCTGGTAACCCTGCTCGTTCTCGCACAGCAGCACCAGATGATTTGAACGCTCCGCGTCAGCGCCGCGGTTCTTGTGGTTATCCGGAGCTACATAGACTTCGCAACCGATGATCGGCTTCACGCCATGCGTGGTGGCTTCGTGGTAGAACTTCGCGGCGGCAAACAGGTTACCGTGATCCGTCACGGCTACCGCTGGCATCCCGCGGCGCGCTGCTTCGGAGGTCAGCTCGCCGAGTTCGCACGCTCCATCCAGCAAAGAGTAGTCCGTATGCAGATGTAGGTGAACGAAATTTCCGCCTGCGGAAGTGGTCATGCGAAAACCATTCTAAACCAGCTTTGAGAAATCGGGAATGGTCGTAGCCGGTAAATCACAAATGTTCTTCGGCGAGGGCGCTCGTCCCACTCATGCTAAAGGGTCAGCCGGCCGGAATGCTTATCGGCGGCGCAACTTTCTGAGCCGGGTCAGTTTAATGGAAACGGATTCGTATAAGATAATGCAACCGCCAGGGCTGGGCGACGCTCTAAGATAGCTGAGGCATCAGCATCGGCCCTAAGCTCATGACTTCGATGGAACAGACGGTCGCAACGACACTTTTCGTTCACTTTCGCGGAGGAATCCCATGCGCTTTCTCAAATTCGCGCCGGCCGCGGCGTTATTTCTCCTAGCCGGATTATTTTCGGCCGCTCCTAGCGCTTTCGCGCAGTACCATTTCGGCTACTCCCAGCCGCGCGAGATCGACATCACCGGGTTCGGCGGCGGTCGCTTTTTTGGCAACATCGACCTTCCGAACGACCCCTACGTCGACTACTTGAAGATCGACAATAGTTACGATTACGGCCTGATGGGCGACGTCCAATTGTTCGGCCCCTTCCAAGCCGAGTTCACTTGGAGCCGGCAGCCCACCTCGCTTGAGGCGCACGACTATTCAACAGGCACTTTTTCGCCGGCCGGCAACATCAGTCTCGACAATTTCCAATGGAGCCTGATTTATCAGCTTGGTGATTCCTCATCCAAGTTCAGGCCATATTTCGGTGGCGGCGTCGGCTTCACGCATTGGGAAAACGCGAATGCAGTGGACCTCCCGTTTACGAATACCGTCGGGTTCAATCTTGGAGGCGGCGTGAAGTATTATTTGGTCAAGCACGTCGGCCTGAGGGTCGATTTTCGCTGGTTACCCACTCGTACCACGTCGCAGCCCGGCTATGAGTACAGCTATTTCGGCGAATATCTGGTCAATATCAACAACTACGCGCAGCAGATCCAGCTGAATGGCGGCGTAATTTTCCGCTTTTAATCCTCCGGTTATCCGCGCTGCCGAGCCTTCCTGCAGCCCGGCAGCGCCCGCTTTGCCCTGCCGATACACGCAAACTCTCGATTCCGAGGGGGGCGCAGTTCGCCCGAGGAATCCGCTTTTTTAAGCTTAGTGGCTAATTCCTTACGCAAAAAAAGCGCGAGAACCCGTCTCGCCGTCCGCGTCCGCGAACTTTAGAAGTCGTCTGATTTTTGGGTGAATGTAAAACCAGGCAGGTCCGGCGACGTCCCGGCGCGGGAAATTTTTACCCGCAACGGCGGTTCCTCTTCGGACCCAGTCTTGCGCAGGACCGCATAACTGGCCAACGCCTCGTTGTAAACCTTTGTAACTAAAAAAGTTTCGCCAGTATCGTCCTTTTTCCAGACTTGACCGACCAGGATCTTTTTCATGGGCACGTTATGACTGTAAAGAGATTCATGCGAAGCGTCAATACGCGCCGGCGCATCTGCTTCCCAGCGCAAACGGCTGGAATTGCGCCTCGCCGCTCAAAAGCAGCAAGGCGGGTCCTTCGCTCGCTTGATTCCGTTCAGGAGGCGATCCTCGTCGGATGGCCACTTTTCTGTTGCGGAGCCATTTAATTGTGGCATCTTAGAGGCAGCGGGCGAGCAATCATGGCGGCAGAAAAACGAATTGCGATCGTGATGTTTCAGTTGGGTGGGCCGGACACGCAGGAAGCGGTCGAGCCATTCCTCTACAACCTGTTTTGCGACCCGGATATTATCAACTTCCCTGGCTCGTTCCTCGCCCGCAAGCCGCTCGCAAAACTGATCTCATCCACGCGCGCGAAGAAAGTCCGCCAGCACTACGCCGAAATCGGCGGAGGCTCGCCGATCCGCCGCCTCACCGAGCAACAAGCCATCAGCCTGGAGCGCGCCCTTCGCCCGCATATTCCGGCGCGTGCCATTGTCGCCATGCGCTACTGGCATCAGAACACGCAGGAAGCCATCGCCGCGCTTGAAAGCGCGCCATATGACGAGTTGGTTTTGCTGCCGCTCTACCCGCACTATTCTTTCGCTACCACCGGCAGCAGCCTGAAGGAATGGCATCGGCTGTATAAACCGAAAGTTCCGGTGCAGCGCATCGATCACTTCTACGACCATCCCGACTATATTGCCGCCGTCGTTGAACGGATCAATTGCGTGCTCGGCAATCTGCCCGATCCGGACGATGTTTGCCTGGTTTTCAGCGCCCATGGTTTGCCTCTTTCGCTGGTGGAGAAAGGCGATCCGTATCCGAAGCATATCGCCGCGACCGTCGAACTGGTTCGGGAATTCGGCGCGTGGCCCAATCCCCACGTGCTGTGTTTCCAAAGCAAAGTGGGTCCGCAGAAGTGGCTGGAGCCGTCGCTTACGGGAACAATTGCCAGGCTGACCAGCGAAGGCATGAAACGCATGCTGGTAATTCCCATCGCGTTCCTCACCGACCACATCGAGACGCTGCACGAAATCAATATCGAGGCGCGCGAGTTTGCTCACTCGTTGGGCGTCGAGGATTTTTACATGACGCCCGGCCTGAACGATTCACCGCTGCTAATCCGAGCCCTCGCTGATCTAGTTCTGCGCGCTGTCGGTCACCGCTCCGGCGTCGCGACCCTCGCTCTTTAGCTTACTGCTCACTTGTCTCGACTTGCCATCGTCAGTGGAAATACTCTTCCATCAGTAACAGATTTGCGAAATATTCGGCCCGGTCATGGCCGACAAACAAGATCAAGTGCGACTGGTCCTTCTTGCACGGAGCAAAGGAATGGCTGATCGCGAAATTCCAAAGGACCTCGTTGAGGGAACAGGAGGCGAGGAACGCCGCCGCATCATTGTGGAATGGGCCGACGCGCTGGGCCTCTCGGCTAGCGATGCTTTGCGTGTATCGCGTGATGCGGGGCTGATTCCGAGCGCACATCCGCCGCGGCGCCGGAAGGGAAAGCCTCGGCAAAAAGCGCCGGAAAATACCGGCGCATGAACTGAGCGTCTTCGGCGGAACGAGAAGCCAAATCGCGCACTTCAGCAATTCGGTCCCGTCGAGTCATCGCTTGGAATCGCCGCTCGATTGATGCAATCAGGTGCTTTTCTGACACGGACCCTCGCTTCGTATTTTAAGCCTATCTTTATCCGCTATAATAGGTCAACGGTACTTATGCTCACTTCTCGCGAGGGTCATGGATTTTTCGCTTACTGACGAGCAGCAGCAGCTTCGCCGCACCGTCCGCGAGTTCGCCGAAGCGGAAATCGCCCCGCACGTGATGGAATGGGACGAAGCCTCGCGTTTTCCCTCGGAACTGATCCCCAAGCTGGCCGAAATGGGTCTTCTCGGCGTGATTTTCCCGGAGCAATACGGCGGCGCGGGCATGGGCTACGTGGAGTACGCGCTGATCATCGAAGAGCTTTCCCGCGTGGACGGTTCTATCGGCATCATCGTCGCCGCGCACAATTCTCTTTGCAGCAATCACATCTACAAATTCGGCAGCGAGGAGCAGAAGCGAAAGTATCTGGTTCCTCTGGCGCAGGGCAAAAAGCTCGGCTGCTGGTCGCTGACAGAGCCTGAAGCGGGCTCGGACGCCGGCGGCACGCGCACCGTGGCCGCTGAAAAAGACGGCTCCTGGGTGATCAACGGCTCGAAGACGTTCACCACCAATGGACACTACGCGGACGTGTGCGTCGCCATGGCGGTCACCGACCCTGCCAAAAAACACCACGGCATTTCGGCATTCATCGTGGAGAAGGGAACTCCCGGCTTTCGCCCGGGCAAAAAGGAAAACAAGCTAGGCCTGCGCGCCAGCGACACCAGCGAAGTGGTTTTCTCCGATTGCCGCGTGCCGGCAGAAAATCTGCTTGGGCGCCGGGGTGAAGGCTTCGTGAATTGTCTGCAGATCCTCGATGGCGGACGCATTTCCATCGCCGCGCTCGGTCTGGGCATGGCGCAAGGGGCATATGAATCCGCTTTGCGCTACGCCAAGGAACGCAAGCAGTTCGGCAAGCCCATCGCGGAATTTCAAGCCATCCAGTTCAAGCTGGCGGACATGGCCACGCAGATCGAAGCCGCCCGCCTGCTCACCTACCGCGCCGCGTGGCTCGCGACTCGGGCTTCGTCATCGCCCGAGCACGACGCGCGCATCACCCGCGAGACCAGCATGGCCAAGCTCTACGCCGGAGAAGTGGCTGTTCGTGTGGCCAATGAAGCGGTGCAAATCCACGGCGGCTACGGCTTCATCAAGGACTATCCCGCCGAAAAGTATTATCGCGACGTAAAACTCTGCACGATCGGCGAAGGCACCAGCGAAATTCAGCGACTAGTGATCGCCCGTCAGCTCCTCGGGAAGTGACGATCGGATGAGGATGGTCGTCTTGCAGCAGCAACGCGTTTGAATGGCCTTCCTCGGACCAGGGAATCGCACGGATTGGCCTGGTTCTTGCGTCCGCGAATGCGACCGCCGAGGGTGACTTACTCCAGGTGTTCCTGGGCTTCGGCGATTGTCGCGTAGCAGGGGATCAGCTTGAGCAGGCCGCAGACTTCGATTACGGCGCGTCCCTGATCGGTCAAACCTGCCAGCGCGAACTTCTGCTTCAGCCCGCGACGATGGACGAACAGCTGAACCAGCGCGCCGACCCCGGCCGAGTCGATGAACTGCACGCTGGCCATATCCAATATCAATGTATCCGCACTTTCGGGGCGGGTTGATTGCAGGAAATTGTGGACCGTCTCTAAGGTCAGCTTCCCACTGAGTTTGAGCACCGCAACATGCTGATTAGACGCAGTTTCCTTGGCCAATTCCAATTGAGGGGTGAGCATATGGCGACAATATTACACACGATTTGTTTCTGTAAAGTTAAAGCGCGGTAACACCTCGCGCATGCGCGCTGAAGGCGCGAGCCAGCTTGGCAAAACCTAGGCTATAATCTGCCCGGCCATGCCCGGCTTCCTTCCCAACCTGCTGCGCACCCTGCAAAACCTGCGCGGCGGGGACATGGATTTTCTTTGCCACCGGCTGCTTTCCGAGCGCGGCGAAGCGTCCCAGACCGCCGTGGCCCAAGAGATCATTAACCTCTACCGGGCTATGAGCACGGAGCAACGGCTCGCATTTTTCGACATGCTGAGCCGCGAATTTTCGCCCGATGAAGCGGCCGTCCGGCGTGCCGCCGCCGAGTACGAAAAATCGCCCAGCACGGAAACACTTGCCGCGCTCTCGTCCGCCGTGGAAGCGCCGCGCCAGGAACTCATTCGGCGCATCAATACCGCTCCAGGCGGCACGGAAACTCTGGTGGCCATGCGCGGCGATCTGCTTGATTCCTCGCGCAACGGAGACTCCAAAAGCCTCGAACCGCTGGATGCCGACCTGCGGCACCTTTTCCGTTCCTGGTTCAACCGCGGCTTTCTGCGTCTCGAACGCATCAGCTGGCAAACGTCCGCTCTGATCCTCGAAAAGCTGATTCGCTACGAATCGGTGCATGAAATCAACGGCTGGGCGGACTTGCATCGCCGCCTGGAAGCGGACCGCCGCTGCTTCGCTTTCTTCCATCCAGCGCTGGCCAACGAGCCCATTATTTTTGTGGAAGTGGCGCTGTCGAACGGAATTCTCGGCGAGCTCGATCCGCTGCTCGATGTGAAAGCTCCCGTCGGCGCGCCCGATCGCGCGGACACGGCGATCTTCTACTCGATCAACAACTGCCTCAAGGGTCTGCGCAACGTGCCCTTCGGGAATTTTTTGATCAAGCAGGTGGTGGTCGAGCTGGCCGCGGAGTTTCCGAACATCAAAACCTACAGCACGCTTTCGCCGCTGCCGCGGTTTGCGCGCGCGGTCAACGAAGCCAGGAGCGGCAAACCCAATCCGAATGGGTTCACGCGCGAACGGCTCGCGCGCCTGCTCGATGATTTTGGTCCCAGCATGGCCGCCGCGACTCGAAAGCGCGATCCGCTTGACGCGTTTTTCAATTTGCTCGACCGAGCGCGCGAAAAGCCGCCGGCGATGGTCGGCCGCCACGTGCTGGCCGCGCCGCTGCAACGGCTGGCGTTTGCCTATCTCACGAAAGTCCGCATCCCCGCCGCAGCAGGTTCGCCGGACGGGCACGCGCCGCGCGACGGAAAACTCTATGATCCTGTGGCTACGTTTCATCTCTCCAATGGCGCGCGCTTGGAACGCATCAACCCCTTCGGCAATTTGCGGCCATACGGGCTGGAGGCCTCGTTCGGCGTGACCGTCAACTATCGCTATGTTCCCGACGAGCTGGAAGAAAATCACGAGCGCTTCGTGCGCGGACAAATTCAGGTTTCGCGCGCGCTGGCTGCGGAGCAAAAAGCCGTCGACGCCGCTTGGCAGTAGCCGCGCAGCGGTTTTACAGTCCCGCGAGAGGCGAATGCGGAAGGATGCATGGACGGGTCGGGCATCTTGAACATAAGCCGCCGTTATGCCGCCCGCAAGAATTAGAAATTGGACTTATAGCTCCCGGCAGCGCTTAATGCTTTCCGGAGATGCTTGAAGCCATGCCTACATCTGACGTCAATCTCTGGTCCAGCGCCGAGCACGCGCTCGAATACCTGCGCCGCGCGGATTCTATCCCGCACCGCGTCGAGGGCGAGTCCACGCTGCTGGAGCTGCTTCCCGATAATCCGCGCCGCATTCTCGATCTCGGCAGCGGCGCTGGACGCCTGCTCGCGCTCGTCAAAGCCGCGCGGCCGGAAGCCCAATTCGTCGCGCTGGACTTTTCGCCTACCATGGTGGACGAACTGCACCGCCTCTTCGATGGCGATTCCGCCGTAACAGTCGTCGCTCACGATTTTGATCGCCCCCTCCCGGACCTCGGCTGCTTTGACGCCATCGTCTCCAGCTTCGCCATTCATCACGTGCATCATGCACGCAAGCGCGCCCTGTATGCCGAGGCCTTTCACGCGCTCGAACCGGGCGGCGTGTTCGCCAATCTCGAGCACGTCGATTCGCCTACGCCGTCGCTTCACCGCGCGTTCTTGAAAGCCATCGATTGGGAGGACGAAGATCCCTCGAACAAGCTGCTCGATCTTGAAACGCAAATTCGCTGGTTGCGCGAAATTGGGTTCGAAGACGTCGACTGTCACTGGAAATGGCGCGAGCTGACGCTCTTCGGCGGAGTCAAACCCGCGCACTCTGGCAGCGATGCGAATGGCGGCGCGCCCGCATGACCACCCCGCCGGCCGCTCCCCCGGAAATCGAAGTCCGCCGCTGTTACGAACTAAAAGAGATCGAGGAATGCGTTCGCATTCAGGACGTGGTGTGGGGCCGCGAAATCAGCGTGCCCGTTCCGATGTTCGTCGCCGTGCGCCACGCCGGCGGACAGATTCTCGGCGCGTTCGACGGCGAAAAAATGGTCGGCTTCACGCAAGGGCTCGTGGGACTGCACAGTCTGCCGGCGCGCTCCGGTTCCGCGCAGCGCGTCGATTCGCCATTTATCTATTCGCACATGACCGCCGTTCTTCCCGAATATCGCGACCGCGGAGTGGGCCGCCGCCTCAAACTTTTTCAGCGCCAAGACGCTCTGAAGCGCGGCATGGATCTAGTCGAGTGGACCTTCGATCCTCTGGAAGTAAAGAACGCGTATTTTAATCTGGTGCGGCTCGGCGCCATCGTTCGCCGTTACATTCCGGACGCTTACGGCATCACCGGCAGCTCGCTGCATGCCGGGATTCCCACCGACCGCCTGCTCGCGGAATGGTGGCTCGCGTCCGAGCGCGTGAAATCGATTCTTGCCGACGATCCGCTTCCGCCTTCAGAAAATGCGGTGCGCATCTCGCTCCCCGCGGATATTTCCAAGCGTAAGGCCAGCGATCGTGACGCGGCCATCCTGGTGCAATCGCAGGCCAGCGCCCAATTTCAGAATTGGCTTTCGCAGGGCTACGCCGTCACGTCCGTGGAAAACTGCGGCTCGACCGTGGACTACATTCTCGAGCCTGCGGACAGCATTGCCGGCCTGCGCCTCCCGCCGCTGGCCGCGCCGAAAGGGACCGAATGAAACTTCGCAAAATCACGCTGCGCGAAATTCACATGCGCCTGCTTTCGCCTTTCGAAACCAGCTTCGGCAAGACGGACATTCGCCGCATCGTGCTCTTGGAAGCCGATGTGGACGGCGTAACCGGCTGGGGAGAATCCACAGCGGGCGAGGGTCCCTTCTATTGCTACGAAACGGTGGAAACCGCGTGGCACATCCTGCGCGACCACGCCTGGCGGATGATGAAGGGCAGGGAATTTGCATCGGCAGCGGACGTATGGGATCTGCTCTCGCCCATTCGCGGCCACAACATGGCCAAGGCCGCGCTCGAAACCGCCGTCTGGGACGCTGAAGCCAAGCAGAAAAACGTGCCGCTCGCGAAATTACTCGGTGGCACGCGCGCCGCCGTTCCCTGCGGCGTTTCCATCGGCATCCAGCCGTCCACCGATGCGCTCATCGCCAAAGTGCAGAAGGAACTCGCCGCCGGATACCAGCGCATCAAAATTAAAATCAAGCCGGGCGTCGATCTCGACCTCGTCAGCGCGCTGCGCCAGCGCTTTCCGCAAATCCGCCTGATGGTTGACGCCAATTCCGCCTATCGCATGGAAGACGCGCCGCTGCTCAAGCGACTCGATCAATTTCATCTCATGATGATCGAGCAGCCGCTCGGCTATGACGACATTTACTCCCATGCCGCGCTGCAGCGCCAACTCGATACGCCGATCTGCCTCGACGAATGCATTCACGACGTGGAAAACGCCCGCGCCGCCATCGAGCTGCGTGCGTGCCGCATCATCAATATCAAGCTCGGACGCGTGGGCGGCCACACGCCCGCCCGGCAAGTGCATGACGTCTGCGAAGCGAATTCGATTCCAGTCTGGTGCGGAGGCATGCTCGAATCCGGCATCGGCCGCGCCCACAATATTGCTATGTCCTCGCTGTCAAACTTCTCGCTGCCCGGCGATGTTTCCGCCAGCAAGCGTTATTGGGACGAAGATATCATCGAGCCCGAAGTTATCGTTTCCAACGAAGGCGCGATTCGCGTGCCCACCGCGCCGGGAATTGGCTACACGCCGCGACTCGACCGCATCGAATCGCTGACTGTCCGCCGCGAGGTCCTCGAATAGACATTGGAAAGCATGGAATCTTGAGCGCCCCGCAGCCAGAAATCACTCCGGTTAGTCTCGGACCAACAAACCACCGGCCTCGTCCAATCGTAATCGCAGCGGCCCTGGTTGTTGCTTTGCTGATCTGGTCGTGCAACTACATTGTCGGCAAAATCACGCTGCGCCATATCGACGCATTCACCCTCGTCTCGTTCCGTTTCCCGGTGGCGGCAGCGGTGGCGCTTGCCATCTATTTCTCGCGCAAGAACCGCGTTCGCCCGCGCCTGCGCGATCTGTGGACGTTCATCTATCTGGGCTTCTTCGGCATCCTGATCAATCAGGGCTGCTTCACTATCGGCCTCAGCTTTACCAGTTCGGAGCATTCCGTCATCGTAGTCGCCCTTGGTCCGCTGCTCGTGCTGGTGTTCGCGGCGCTGCTTAAACTCGAGAAGTTGACGGCAGGAAAAGCCTTCGGCATGGCTATTTCCATCGCCGGAATCGTGCTGCTCGAAACAGGGCGCGGCGCATCGCTGCATTCGCCGCTGCTGCTCGGAGATTTGATCACGCTGTGCGGCGTCACTGGCTTCGCCACCTACACCGTGCTCGGCAAGCGCGTAGCCGACGATTACGACCCCGTTTCCATGACCGCTTTCAACATCGTCGTCGCCGCGATTCTGGTTTCGCCGCTGGCCGTGCACCAAGCGCTGCATCTCGAGTGGGGCAAAGTTGGTTGGGTCGGCTGGACCGGCATGCTCTACATGGCCACGCTCAGCTCCACCGTCGCCTACATGATTTTCTATTGGGTGCTGCGATACATGGACGCATCTCGCGTGGTGGTCCTCAACTACTGCCAGCCGGTCGTCGTGGTTCTGCTCTCGATTCCTATTCTCGGCGAGCACCCCACGCGCAATTTCGTCATTGGCAGCGCACTGGTGCTGCTTGGTGTCTACATGGCGGAGCACGTCACGCGGCGAAGGCGAGCCGCCGTTAATTCCTAGGAAGGAACTAAAACCGGGCGGGACACAAATGGCAAGCGGGCCGACTGGCATGCCGAACAAAAAATGCGGGGCCTCATTCGAAGCCCCGCACCGGGAATACCAAAGCGTGCTAATCGTGCCGGACAGAAGAGTCGCGGCGGTTACTTGTGGGTCATTTCGATGTCGATCAGAATGCGCACTTCATTTCCTACCATTCCCGGATCGGCCGCTACGCCAAAATCCTGGCGATTAATCGTCAAGGTTGCGGAAGCGCCTTCGCGCCATCCCCCCATGGCCTGAATCGGCTTGCTCAGGTCGCTCACCTTCAGCGTCACCGGCTTGGTCACGCCGCGGATGGTCAGATCTCCGTTCACGTCGTACGTATCGTCGCCGGTCTTGCTGATGCTGGTGGATTTGAACGTGATGTCCGGATATTGCGCCACGTCGAGAAAATGCTCGCTCTTCAGGTCGTTGTCGCGCATCGGTACCCGCGTGAAGACGGTATCCGTGGGGATCGTTACATCCACCGTGGATTTCGAAATGTCGCTGTTATCGATGGTCACCGTGCCGGTTACTTTCGTGAACTCGCCCTGCACCGTCGATATTCCCAGGTGCTTCACGAAAAACTGCGCGTTGGCGTGATTCGGGTCGATCTGCCACGTCGTCGTGTCTGCCAATGCGGGAAGCGCCATTGCTGCCGCCAACCCCATAACCACCAGCCACTTCTTCATCTGCCGCCTCCTTGGGATTCCTAGGATGTTGCGACTGCCTTGGTTTTACGCTTTCGCGCTTGCGACTACGTTGATTGTGAATTCTCAGATTCCGAATTCTCTGCGTTGCCGTGCCGTCCTGACTCGGAAACCGTGCGCGCTCGTTCGCGCTGCGGCCTTAGACGCGCCCGCAGATTAGTGCGTTCCACTCGTGCCAGAAGTATCGCTAGGCCGTGGCGAATCAGGCCGCCGGAAGTATATACCGCTCCCCGTATGGGTCAACAAGTAACACATCCGGCGCACTATAATCTCGGCGCCGTAATTGTAGCCACCTCCGAGGTGTCGCCGTTTACCGCCTGAATTCGCCATTCTGAATATGCTGCTCGTGTTCACATATCGACTCGCGGTGTACACGGCGATGCTATAGCTCACCAGGAGGCGATCGATGCCAGCCCCAACACGAGCCATTCCCAAAACGATGCGAGCCCCAAAACGAGCCAGCCCCCCAACCGGATCGCATAGAAGCTGTCGTACGCAACTCAGGTTGTGCGGCACTTGTCCTTTTATCTCGCCATAAACGCGCGCAACTCCCGATAACAACTTGCAATTGGACACCCGGGCACGCGCCTTGTAGCCTTCTTCCAGGAGCCATTCGATGCCAACTAAAAACCACACGGAAGCCTCCGCCGCATCTGCGGAAATTCATAGTCGCGTAGCCGCGCAATTCGGCGCCGCCGCCAACGCCTATACCGTCAGCCTGACGCACAGCGATCCCGCGGCGCTCGAGCACGTAGTTTCGCTCGCAAGCCCGAAGTCGACGGATGTCGCGCTCGATATCGCCACCGGGGCAGGGCACACCGCGCTCGCGCTGGCCCCTCATGTGGCGCAAATCATCGCCTATGACCTGACGGAGCCGATGCTGGCCGAAACGGCGCGCAACGCCGCGGCCCGAGGGCTGAAGAATGTAACCACCCGCCAGGGTCCCGCCGAATCCCTGCCGTTTCCTGACGCCAGTTTCGACATCGTCACCGTCCGCCAAGCGCCGCATCATTTTGCCGACGTTCGCGCGGCTGTCCGTGAAATGGCTCGCGTGGCCCGCTCTGGCGCACGCGTGATCATCCTCGATAGCACCGCACCCGAAAACGAGGTCCTGGCCGCCCAATGGAATCGCATCGAAAAGCTGCGCGATCCCTCGCACGTGCAAAATTATCGTCCGAGCGAATGGCGCGAATTCATAGCCGCCGCTGGTTTGAAAGTTGTCGCGGAAGAAGTAGGCTCAGTGTCGGAAAAGGGCGGTCCCATGGATTTCGCCGCGTGGATTCGCCGCATCAATACTCCACCCGAAGCAGCCGCCGAAGTCGAACGCCTGTTCCGCAATGCTTCGCCGGAACTGGCGCAGGCGCTGCGCATCGAAATCATCGACGGCAAGCTCTACTTCCGCGTCCCGCAGTTCATCGTCGCCACCCGCAAGCCCTAGTGGAACCTCGCGTGTCGAGCGTTGAATTGGTGGACGGAGCGCCAATGGTTGTGTAGAGGCGCGCTTCAGTGGCCGCTTTTGCTCCCAACGCGGGCGGAGCGATTGAGCATCACCGCAAGGTCATCGAGCCCTGATGGAAGTAGTTTTAAATGCAGCGCCGCGGTCTTCAGCCCGGCTGCAGTGTGATATTCGCGGGAAGCCCACATGCCTGGAAACTTACGGTTTTGCTATTGTGGTTTGCTGGTGGCCTTGACGCAATCGATCAACTCTGCGCCGATTCGTTCCCCGTGGCTAAGGACGGCACGCGCGCCTGCGGACGCCCTTCGCCGCCCGACGCGCGCTTCTCAAAGATCTTTGCGGTCAGCAGCATGCCCGCCAGCGTAGCCGCCATCAGCGCGCCTTCCGTCCAACCAGTGACCACATCGGCCGTGCCCATCAGGGTCAGTCCGGCAAAGCAAAACAGCAAATGCACGCAGAACACCTGCAGCGACGCCTGCCCAAGCATTACCAGCGGTCGAATGGCCGTCCATTTCAGCTTATGGTTGAATCGCACCAGCAAAGCCGCCACCGCCGCGAAATCGACGATTCGCACCACGCCCAAGTGCCATTTGTCGAAAAGCACCCCGAAAATCGCGGGCTGCACGTTTGGAAACACAGCGTATCTCATTACAAAAAAAGCCGCCGCGATCGCTGCCGCGGGCCACACGATTTTCCGCGCCCATTTTTCGATCGGCAAATCGTTGCGCGCCCATCGCGCCCCCAGCCACAATCCCGCCACCCACAGGAATTGCCAGGCCCAAAGATTAAACGCGCCCATGTTCTTCAGCGGGATCCGCATCGCCGTCAGATGCGTCAGAAGCAGATAAACCGCTTCTTTGAGTCCGCATTGCGCCCCCACCCACAGCGCAAAGCTCACCCCCAGCACATACTTCCATCCGAATTTTTCCCCAAGCCGCAGCGCCACCGGCGTCAGCACCACCAGGAACAGAATGTACATGGGCAGGATGTCCAGCAGGGGAGGGCGGTAGATCAGCAGTGCCGCATCCAGCAGCGCGCGATGAGGCGCCGCAAAATAAAAGTCGAGCAGGTTATAAACTCCCGGACGACTCCCGCTTGCGGCAAGCGGCGCCAGCAGCCCGAACGCCAGGCATAGCAGCAGTACGTGATACGCATAGAGCTTTAGGCCGCGCATACCGGCTGTTTTACTCATACTCGGATAGCCTTGGCGCTGCGCCAGCTTCAAGTAATTGCGTCCACTAAAGAGCGCCGCGAGCATGATGAACCCCTCCGACGCCGACACGAATCCGAAGGGCTGGTTGCTATAGGTGCTGACTACAGTCGGAAGGTGAGTGAGGGCGATCCAGACCAGCATCAACCCGCGGGCTGCGTCGAGTTCCAGACGCCGTTTCATGGGGGTACTAAAATCTGATGATACCACGGACGAAAGGGTCGTATGGATCGGGTATGGATCGGAATATCCGGCGCCAAAAGTGCATCCAGACCGTTTTGTACCCGGCGAACCGATCCGTCCTGGCAGAGGTAAATCCTGTCTCGCCCGTCCGTTGAGCCGCCTCATGCACATACAGACGCAGTACGATGAAAGACCGCGCCCGCCTACTAACACAGGGGAATTGCGGACAGCTCTCGGACGGCGTATCTTTTCCAGGAGGTATTCACCCGAATGAATCTGCGGAAAGTACCATCCGTGAAGAGATTGCGCCGATTACCCGCCGGTGTTTATTCGCTCGCTCCGGCTCTTTTGTGTCTGTCATTGCTCTTAATAGGATTCACTGGATTGCGTGCCGCTTCCGCGCGCGCCGCGAATCAGCCTGATGTGCCGTCTGTTGACGCGGGAATTGGCACCTGCCGCGCGGACTTTCTTGTGAAGGACGGAGCAGGGAAGCCCGTCTACAACGCCAAGATCAACACCACCATCAAATACGGCTTTATGAATTTGCACAAAGCGCAGCTCGAAGCGCCCACCAACACCAACGGCCAAGCGCGTTTTACCGGTCTCCCGAATTTTTCCAAAAAACCGATCACCTTCGTGATCGGCAGCGGAACGGTGACGAAAACAATCACCGACGATCCCACCACCGACTGCAACGCCAAGTTCGACGTGACGCTGACGGTGCACTGATGCCGTGAGCGGCGCAGCTTCACTCGCTGTAGAAAATTTTTGACGCCTTGGACAAGTGGCGCGTCCTCGGCGCCTTACAACCGAGCCTTCCCGCCACCGATTGAATCGCCCTTCCGGGCTCGGCATCCGATGTAGTGTCCGGCGCCTTTGCTCTCTAGATACGGACAAGGGCTTTGGAACCTCTGGCGCTCCGGCTGCCTGGCGATCGGACTCTGTTTGGTCGCCGTTTCCGGAGAGAAGAGCTTCTGTACTGACCCAATCGGTATGGAAGCCGCCAAAGCCTCCTGCATCGCTTGGGCAATGGCGCCGGCATTTCCTCCGCACGCACTCCTGGAAGAAATAATTACCAGGGAAAAGCGCCTCGCGCAGTCCCGCGCCCACCGCTTACAAATTGTGCGCACCGTCTACGCAGCCACGCCGAACGCGCCGCTGGCAAATTCGTTCACTTTCGCGGCGATCAAATCGCGCACGCGCCGGAAGCTGGCGGTGGAATCGGCGCCGCCTTCGGAAACGGGGTTGGCGATGTCCCACCTGTAGGTTTGCCGCGCGAACGGATATATCGGACAGCGCTCGCTCGACATTTGGCAGATGGAAATGACGTGAGTGAAGCTCTGCCGCAGGGCTTGTCTCGCCGTCCTGGGCTTGAGCGCGCCCAGGTCAATTCCCATTTCCGCCATTACTTGAACCGCCAGCGGGTTCGGCGGCGCCACTTCCGTGGCTGCGCTGACGCAAATGATTCTTTGTCCCGCGGTTGCGCGCAGAAATCCTTCGGCCATCAGACTCCGCGCGGGCCCGCCGCTGCAGAAGAGCAAGACTCTCGGACGTCTTTCCACTTTTCTCTCCCGGCTGGGCGCCGGCGCGTGCGGTCTCCGCGAATTTTCACGCGCCACGGAAACATTGGATGCCAACGCATTTGCGCGAGATTGCATCTATTCGAGTTGACGTGAAAAGCTTAGCCTGAATCTGTCGAGTGGCTAATTCGCCGCCGCAAAAGAGCTCTAAGGCAATCACCAGTAGGGACTCTCGGGTGTCTGCCCGCTTGTGCAGCAACGGCTCGTAATGGAACCATGCATTAGCAATAGCAGCTGATCGGTTGCCCTGGTATCGCCCTAGGAGAAATACATGGCCCTGCAAGGCACGTCGTTTGTGAGTGAGCATCCCGATGCAGAGGACGGCAAAAGCCCCCGTACCGCTCCCGCATCCCATCGCAAAACTCTTGCTTTCAAATCGCGGCGTAACGTCGCGGAACGAGATCTGGAAGGCACGCTGCTTTCCGCGGTGCTTGCTGCCGACAAGGAACTTGGGCACGTCCTGCACGATCTGGACGAAATCTCCAACGCTTTGAAATCGGGAAAACCGGAATCCGAAGTTCTGCGCGTTGCCGTGCATCCCGCCGTATGGTACGCGGTGAAGCATGCGCTGCTCGAACGCGAGCTTCGCCACCTGGCCCTGTGCGACGATCTGACCTGCCTCTACAATCGCCGCGGATTTTTCGCCGCCGCCACGCATCAGCTGAAAATGGCGCGCCGCAATCAGAAACCGGCGCTGCTGCTTTTCTGCGATCTCGATGGATTGAAAGCCATTAACGATTCGTTCGGCCACCGCGAGGGCGATCTGGCCATCGTGCGCGCCGCCGACGCACTGGAAGAAGTGTTTCGCGACTCCGACATTCTCGCGCGGCTGGGCGGCGACGAATTCGCCGTGCTGGCCATGGACCTGCCGCCGCGCCATCAGCAGACCGTCCTCGCGCGGCTGCAAAAGACGCTCAACAAGGTTTCGCGCGACGAGGACCGCTACCAACTCAGCCTTAGCGTCGGCGCGGCTTGGTTCGATCCGCAGCAGCCCGTCAGCCTGGGCGAATTGATGGAACAGGCCGACCGCGCCATGTACGAACGCAAGCGGACGCGGACCGCCCAGCCACAGAAAAGCGCATCCTCCTTGCCAAAAGAAACGCCCATCCTCCGCAAAACCACCGTAGCCACCAAACTCGAATTCGGCGACTTGGTAAAAGACAAAGCCCAGTAATTCGCGCCGGATTCTCAATGCGTCGATCTCTCGATCGGCGTAGTGCGTATATCCCGGAGCGGAAACGTGCGCCGGGACGTTCCGGGTAGAGGCATGTGCCGTTGTTTGTTTTCTACGACTTAGGTGCGTTTCTACTCGAGTGACTGTTCCGGGTAACTGCCCCCAAACGCGGAGCGTTTCGGGGACCGCGGATAGAATTGCGCGAAAAACTGTGAAAAAGAGAACTGAAAACAGAAAAAGAAAATGCACCGGGAAGTTCCGCCCTTGCATGTGCTCGGTCGTTTGTTTTCTGGGACTTACGTGTGTGCGAGGTCGATTGACCGTTCCGCCCCTCGTGCTGGTGCGTGAGCGAATGAAAGTCGAACGGCTGGCGCGGGTGAGACAGCGCGAAGAATGGTGCGTAACTTCGCGCGTTAGGATGCAGGGGGCACGGTTCAGCTGCCGCATACTACGCCCAGCAGCGCCGACGCGAATCTCGGACGCCCGCAATGCAAGGCTCCCCGTTCCGCTGTGAACGGCTGTTCGGGCGACGAGTTTTGTGTCCGCACACATTGCCACAGATCGACGATAGCAAGGGTGGGGGTGCGAAAAGCTACTGGCCGGAAGTACAGGTCGGGTTCGCCCGGCCCCGACCACGAATCGACTTGCGGCGATTCGTCGTGGAACTGTCGAGTGACTTTTCGCTTTGCCTGGCGATTTTCGCCTGTTAGACCGGTAATCTACAATTACGACGCCAGCGACGAGCAGATGCCTGTGAGAGCCAAAGCCAAATCTAAGGCAAGCCACAATGTGGCAATGATTCGCAGGTTGCGAAGAGAGCCGAAATTCGCCGCCGCTTACCTGGAAGCCGCGCTGGAGGAAGATGACGAGCCGCAGGTACTGCTCATCGCGCTGCGGCATTTGGCCCAGGCGCAGGGGATTGCAAAGGTCGCTAAGACGGCCGGTGTGGAGCGCGAAAGCCTCTATCGCGCGCTATCGCCGAGGGGCAATCCGCGCCTCTCAACGCTCGTGGCTGTTACCCGCGCGCTTCGACTCAAGCTCACCGTCAAAGCGGCGTAACTGTATTCCACCAGAGGCTCACATTCCGATCACGGGCCGCCCACACTTTTCGGGTCGGTCGACCCTCAGAGATCGCCAGACGGCGGCCGCTGCCGGGATGACAATCCTCAATCAGTCCTGCGAGGTGCGTCGCCATCGCATTTGGGACCACATGTACGCGAAGCCGGTTCGCGCGCATTATGATAGGGTAGAAGAGCGAGGCTCAACTTCATCTACGCTAGAGCAGGCTGACATGAGCAAACATTCAAATTCAGAAACGCGGACTAATTCAGAAACGCGGATGCGGAACGAAGACTGGGGCAAGAAAGAACCGTCGATGCGGACCGAGAACCTGGGCGGAGCAGAAACGGCGACGCTGACCGAGGTCCGGGAAAATTCGGAAACGGGGACGATGACGGAGACCGTGGCAAGTCCCGGGAAGCAAGCGCATACGGAATCGCAGACGCTGCGAGAGAAGCATGACAACGCCCACCATGACGTGATTTGCATTGGCGCAGGACCCACGGGGCTGGCTTGCGCGATCGAGGCGAAGCGCGCCGGGATGGACTCCATGGTGATCGACAAGGGCTGCCTCTGCAATTCGCTTTACCACTACCCGGTGAACATGCATTTTTTCACCACCGTGGAGCGGATGGAGATTGGCGACTTGCCGATGACCAGTTCGGGCGACAAGCCCACGCGGCCGGAAGCGCTGAAATATTACCGCCGGGCGGTGGAGCACTACGGCGTGGACACGCGCCTGTATGAAAAGGTGCTGCGCATCGAGCATGGTCACAAGCAGCCGGGCTTTCGCGTTCACACCGAAAGCGAGGGCGGCGAGAAACACGAATACCGCGCCTCGAAAGTGATCATCGCCACCGGTTACTACGATATGCCCAACTACATGGGCGTCCCGGGCGAGGATTTGCCGCACGTCTCGCACTACTTCACCGATCCGCACCCATACTGGAATCAGAACGTGGTGGTGATCGGGGCGCGGAACTCGGCGGCGGAGGCGGCGCTCGATCTGTATCGCGCGGGCGCGCGGGTTACGCTGATCCACCGCGGGCCGGAATTGGGCAAGACGTTGAAATATTGGGTGCGGCCGGATATTGAGAACCGCATCCGCGCGGGCGAAATCCGGGCCATGTTTTCGACCAGCGTTACGCGCATCGAGCCAGGACGCGTGTGGGTGAAGAACTCGCACAGCGAAGAGGCTGTTGCGGCCGCGCAGGTGTTCGCCATGACCGGCTACCATCCCGATTTCAGTTTCCTGGAAGCGCAGGGAATTCGTCTCGATCCGGTGACGCGGCGGCCGGAATGCAATCCGGACACGCTGGAAACCAATGTGACGGGAATGTATGTGGCGGGAGTGGTGGTGGGCGGGAAGCACACCTCGGACATTTTCATCGAGAATGGGCGCTTCCATGGGCGGCAGATCATCGCCGCGATGACCGGCAAGGGACGCATCAACGAGCCGGCGCCGGTGGCGCCTCCGGGGGAGTAGCGGAAATACCGAGCCGCGCGAATGTGTCCTGTTGATGCGTTGCCGGTTGGAAGCGAATTTGATAGAGTGAGGCTACATGCCATCCGTCATTGGAGACGTAGCGGAAACTTTTGGCGCGCTGATCAAGGGCTTCAGCGTGACGTTTCGGAATATGCTCCGCAAGACCACCACGGAGGATTTTCCGACGACGCCGCCCACCGTGCAGCCGCGCTATCGCGGCATTCACGTGCTGCAGCGCGATGAAAACGGGTTGGAGAAGTGCGTAGCGTGCTTTCTGTGTTCGGCGGCGTGCCCGGCGAACTGCATCTTCATCGAAGCCACGGAAAACCCCGCGGAAAACCGCGTTTCCGCCGGCGATCGTTACGCGAAAACGTACAACATCGATTATTCGCGCTGCATTTTTTGCGGCTACTGCGTGGAAGCTTGCCCCACGGACGCGATTACCCACGGCCATAGCATCGAGCTGGCTCCGTATGACATTAACGCGATGATTTATCGCAAGGAGCAACTGCTGGAGCCTTGGCCTCCGAAAACTCCTCGCGCGCCTCACACGTAACGCCGCCTGCCCGGATCATTTTGCGTTACAACCAAGCCCGCCACACTGGCGTGTGGCGTTCCTGAAAAGTTTAGCGCCGTGCGCATATGTGCGCGGGCCGCTCTTGTCCCCCTCGCAATTTTCCTAGCCAAATTTCCTCGATGAATTTTGCCGAGCGAGCGGCGATTACGCGCCGACGTAGCGGGCGTAAAGCGAGCGCGCGAGGGACGGGTCTTTCGTTCCTTTGATGATGGCGCGGCCGTCGGCGAAGACGGTCAGCTCGTAGGGCGGAACGCGGAAGCGCAGGAGAAATTCGTTGTAGCGGACTTCGCGGGATGAGCCATTGAGGCGCTGGCCGAGTTCGGCGAGATCGAGCTTGCGGTTGCGCTCGTGGATTTGCACGGAGTCGCGTCCGCACAGGGTGATGTGCGGCTGGGCGTCGCCGTTGAGGTAGATGAGTTCGCGGCGGGCGCAGGCGCGGCATCGCGGATTGCGTTCAACGGTGATGGACTGAAATTTTCCGGTCCAAACGTCGCAGCTCACCAGGCGGCGATTCAGCGCTTCCGGCTTCCCGGCAAGCAGTTTCATGCTCTCCATCGATTGGATCGAGGAAATTGCGCCGACGGCGGCTTGCAGCACGCCGATGGTGTCGCAAGTGGCGTCGCCGCCGAGCGCCGCACCGGGTGCGCCCGAGTCTTCGCCGCTTTCGAGCAGGCATGCCAGGCAAGCGGATTGGCCCGGGAGAATGGTCATGGTTACGCCATAGCTTCCGACGACCGCGGCATAGATCCATGGAACGCCGAGAGAAATGGCCGCGTCATTTATCAGGAGGCGGGTTTCGAAGTTGTCGGTGCCGTCGAGGATCAGATGGAAGCCGGAAAGCAACTCGGCTGCGTTTTGGGGCGTGAGGTCGGTGGTTAAGCCGTCGACTTGGACGCCGGAATTAATGGCGCGCAGGCGGCGTTCGGCGGCAACGGCTTTGGGAAGCGAATCGCGGGCGTCGGATTCGTCGAAGAGGGTCTGGCGCTGCAGGTTCGAGGGCTCGACGAAGTCGCGGTCGATGATGCGCAGGCGGCCGAGGCCGGCGCGCACGAGCAGGTTCGCGGACGAGGTGCCGAGCGCACCGCAGCCGACGAGGACGGCGGAGGAGTTCAGCAATCGCTCCTGGCCGGCTTCACGGAAGCCGTCGAAAAGGATCTGGCGCGAGTATTTCTCTCGTTGTTCGGGTGTCATCGGGTGAGCTCAAAGCTTGGATTGCGGCCGACGCCGCGTTAATGATAGCGCCATTTCGCGCCGGGCCGGCAAGTGTGCTGTGCTAACCTTGCATGTCGCGAGGGGACTGAGACTGTTTAGGCGATTCCCACAACCTGGCCGCCGCTTGTATTGGCCTGTGGTGTCCCCGGTTTGCCGCGCGCTCCTAGTAGTTTTGTTGGGATGCGCGGGGCCTCTTTTTGCGCAGAATGCACGAATCGATGGCCAGCGCGTGGCGCAAGTACGCGTGTTGGACAGTACGGGGCATCCCGTTCCGGAAAAGATTCCTCCCTTAGCGTTGAAACCGGGTGAGCCATTCGAATTTGTGTCGGAGCGCGAGAGCCTTCGGCGGCTGTACGCCATGGGCGATTTTTCCGATATTCGCGTGACGGCGACGCCGGGGCCGAACGGGCTGCAAATCGATTTCATCGTTAACCGGAATTTCTACAACAATGTGGTTCAGGTGGAAGGCCTCAAACCTCCTCCGAGCGAATCCGCCGCTCTGGCGGCCATGCGGCTGGGGCTGGGGCTGCCCTTTCGAGAGAGCGCTTTGCGCGAAGCGATGGTTCGGCTGCGAGGCGTGCTAAAAGATGATGGATTTTATCTGCCGACATTAACCTCGAACCTGGATGCGCACGCGGACACGCGACAGATGAATATTTCCGTCGACGTGGATACGGGGCCGCGGGCGCTGTTGGGCGCGATCACGATCGATAACAAGACGCCGTACACCGACCGCAGGATATTGCGGAAAACGAAGCTGTCGGGCAAAGAGTCGCTGACGGCGGCGCTGTTATCGCGGGCATCGCAGCAGCTGAAAAAATATCTGGTCGACCAAGGGTATCTGGGGGCCGGAGTGGTGGTGGCCGCGCAGGAATACGATCCTAAATCGAACCGGGTGCCGATCGATGTGAGGGTGACCGCGGGACCGCGCGTGCGCATCGTAATTGGCGGAGCGCGGGTAAGCAAATCGAGGCAGCGCAAGCTGCTGCCGATGTACGCCGAGGGCGCGGTGGATGAGGACCTGTTGCAGGAGGGCCGACGAAACCTGCGCAACTATTTTCAGAGCCAGGGATATTTCAACGCCGCCGTGGCCGTTCAATCGCGAATGGATGTTGCGAACAACGTGCGCATCATCAGCTATCAAGTCGACCGGGGAGACCGCTACCGGCTGGCGGGAGTGGCGTTCGACGGCAACAAATATTTCGATACCAGCCTTTTGACCAGGCGGCTGAAGCTGCAGCCGGCGTCGTTCGCGTCCAACGGCCGGTTCAGCCAGCAGATGATGCGCGATGACGCGGACTCGATTCGCGCGCTGTATCTGGCGAACGGCTTTCGGGACGCGCAAGTATCGACGCAGGTGAACGATCACTATCGCGGCAAAAGGAACGACCTGTTCGTGACGTTTCATATCGTGGAGGGCGCGCAGACGCGCATCGCCAGCCTGAAAATCGAGGGCAATCAGGCCATCAGCACCGCGACGCTGCTCTCCGTGAGTGGATCGACGGCGGGCCAGCCCTATTCCGGATCGGGCGTGGCCAGCGACCGGAACAACATTTTGGCGTTGTATTTTAACCAGGGATTTCCGGACGCGCGGATGGACGATCAGGTGAGTAGCGCAGGAGACCACGAAGTGAACGTGACGTATCGGGTGATCGAAGGGCCGCAGGTAAACGTGTCGAGCGTGCTGCTGACCGGCTACCGATACACGCGCCGGGGAATCATCGCGCGCCAGGTGACCATTAAACCGGGCGGACCGTTACGCGAAGGAGATGTGGCCTCGACGCAGCGGCAGCTTTACAACCTGGGAGTTTTTAATCGCGTGCAGGTGGCGCCGCAGAATCCGGACGGCACCGATCCGGAGAAGGCTGTGGTTGTGGACGTGACGGAAGGGGATCGCTACACGCTGGGCTATGGATTCGGATTTGAAGTGCAGAATATCGGGGTGAACTGCACACAGACGATCACGACGGTCAACAACAACAAAGTGACGGTGTGCCCGCCCAACGAAACGAAGCTGGAAGCGAGCCCCCGCGGAATTTTTGAGATTGCGCGGAACAACATGTTCGGGCGGGCGCAGACGCTCTCGCTGAGCGCGCGCGCCAGCACGCTGGAATACCGCGGATCGCTGGCCTACACAGCCAGCAACTTTCTGAACGACCGCAAGCTTTCCTTAGAACTCAGCACCTTTGCCGGGAAATCGCAGGACGTCAGCACCTTTACGTCGACTCAATTCCAAGGCGGCCTGCAGGTGGCGGAGCACGTCACGCCGTCCAGTTCATTTTTGTACCGGTACTTTTACCGCCAGGTGGAAGCGTCGAATTTGGCGTCGACGATAAGTCTGGAGGAAATTCCGCTGCTGAGCCAGCCGACGCAGGTCTCCGGCTTCGGCGTCACTTACGCGCGCGACCGCCGCGACAATCCGGCGGATGCGACGCGCGGGAACTTCAACTCCGTGGATTTCAGCGACGCGATCGAGAGCATCGGGTCGAGCGCCAGCTTTCTGCGCGGATTTTTTCAGAACTCGTCGTACTACTCGTTTGGCCGGGCGTTCGTGTTTGCGAGGTCGGTAAGGTTCGGCGTTGAAGAGCCTATGGGCAATACGGTGCCGCCTTATTCGCCGGCGTGCATTCCGGATGTGACCGGAGCGATTTCGTGCGTCACGGTTCCGTTGCCCGAGCGGTTTTATGCCGGTGGCGGCACTTCGCTGCGCGGATTCGGGCTTGATGAGGCGGGGCCGCGCGATCCGGCGACCGGCTTCCCGGTCGGCGGCCTGGCGCTGCTGATATTCAACCAAGAGCTGCGCTTCCCGATGCGGCTGCCGATCATAGGAAACCGGCTGGGCGGAACGATTTTTTATGACGGCGGAAATGTGTACGACGACATCTACCACATCACGCTGGCGTGGAAGTCGAAGTCGATGACGGACCTGAACTATTGGTCCAATACGGTGGGTTTTGGTTTGCGCTATCCCACACCTGTGGGACCGGTGCGGATCGACATCGGCTTTCTGCTGAATCCCGCGGAATACCAATGCAGCGCATGCGCTTACATAGCGTCAAGCAGCGCCCTCGGGCCGGGGACTTACAACACCCCTCGTTATGGGTTTTCGTTCAACATAGGGCCGGTGTTCTGATGCGGCGTGCGCCGGCCATAATCGCGGCGGTCGCCGGTCTGGTGCTTCTGACCTGCGCGCCGGGGACATGGGCTCGTTCGCGCACACAGGAGAAGGGCGCGGCGACTGGAACGCCGGAATCGTCCCAAACGGAGACGATCGATGGAATCGCGGTGCGCATCGAGTCCGACATCATCACGGACAGCGAGGTGGAGGAGCTGGCGGCGTATCAGCGGCTTGTTGACGGAAAGGCGAAGCCTCGCGCCGACGTGATCCGCGAGCTGATCGATCAGTGGATCGTGCGCGGAGAAGCCCAGGCAGCGCAATATCCGCAGCCTTCCGCGGCAGACGTGGATCGCGCCTACGCGGAATTGCAAAAGCAGTTCGGCACGGCGGAAGATTTCAAGAATCACTGCGCGGATGCGGGAATTAGTGAAGGCGCCGTACGACGGATGTTGGCGCGGCAGATTTATCTCACCCGGTTCCTGGATTTCCGGTTCCGTCCGGCGGCGCAGGTGGATACGCAACAGATCCGGAATTATTACCAGGATGAGCTTACGCCAAAACTCAGAGCGAAAAGCCAGAAGGTTCCGTCGCTGGCGGAGGTTGAGCCGGAAATTCGCGAAGCGCTGGTCCAGCAGGAGATTGATGCTCTTTCGAAACAGTGGCTCGATGATACGCGCAGCGGCCTGACCATCGATATACAGCCGCAGGGGGCCGGGCAGTGAAACTGCGATGGTTCCATGGTATTTATGCCGCGCTCTTTATCATCGCGGTGGCGGTGGGGCTGGGAGTCGGCGTCTATGAAAGCGGGCTCGGCGAGCGCTGGCTGCGGCACAAGGTGATCAGCGAGATTCAGCAGAGAACCGGCACGCGCGCCCAGATACAGGCGTTCCACGTGCATTACTGGAAGCTGCAGGCAGAAATCGATGGTTTAACGTTGCATGGGCTTGAGCCTTCGGGTTCGGCCCCGTTGTTTCACGCGGACCGCATTGACGTGGATTTGCGCGTGATTTCGTTCCTCCACCACGAAGTAGCGCTCAAGGGGTTGATCATCGACCGGCCCGATATCGACATACGCGTGGGCGCCGATGGCCGCAGCAACATACCGAGCCCGCCGAAGCGCACCAGCAATCGGCCTTGGCGCGAGACGCTTTTCCAGTTGCGTGCCGGGCAGCTCGCTCTGCGGGACGGCAACGTGACATTCAACGACCGTCGCACACCGCTTTCCGTGGACGGAAAGAATTTTCAATTCGATTTGGCCTACGAGGCGCCCGCGAACGCTCCGGATTTCTACACCGGCCGAGTGGATTGGCAAGGCGTGGAGTTGAAGAGAGGCGCCTGGCGGCAGTTTGCTTCCGATGTTTCGGCGAGATTCACGCTATATCGCGATTCGTTTTCTGTAGACGAATTGGTGTGGAAGCTGCCGCGTTCGGAAATACGCGTTCGGGCGGAACTGGCGAGTTTTACGCGTCCGCAGTGGGATCTTCATTACCGGGGAAATCTTTCGCTTGCCGATTTGCGCAGCATTTTCCACCAGCGAACGATACCCGATGGCGGCGTGGAATTTTCCGGCCAGGCGCAATATATACCGGGCACGATGAGCGCGGAGGCCCCGGACAGCAGCGGCGCGCATTCGAGCGCGCCGGTGGGTGCGAAGCAAGCGCCTGGCGCGCTGAGCGAGTGGACGGCTAACGGATATTACAGGGCGTCAAAGATTCGGTTGCCGTACGAATGGTTCCACACCGGCGGCATCGCCACATGGGGTAACTTCCAAGTGGCGCAGGGGCATCTCCAGGTGCCGAATCTTCGCATCGACGCGTTGGGTGGGGCAGCCACCGGCCGCCTGGATATGGATATCGAGGGGCTGCGCTTCCGAACGGAGACGCATCTACGGGGAGCGGATCTGGCGCAGATCTTCACGGCGCTCAATCACCCGGGATTTCCGGTGAAGCCGCTACATTGGGATGGACTGCTGAACGTGGACTCGGTGAACACCTGGAATATGGGCTTTCACGATTTTCGCACCGTCGGCGAAACGCAATGGTCGAATCCGGCAACACTCGCGCCCGGAATGATTCCGGTGAGCGCGCACATCAGCTACGACTACCAGGACAAGCTGCATCAGGTAAGTATTTCGCAAGGCGGCGAAATTGACACGCCGGACTCACGCGTTCAGATGAACGGGACGATCAGCGGCACGCACGGGAATCTGAGCGTGCAATTTCAGACCAGGAACCTGCTGGCCTGGGACGATTTCATCACCGTCCTGCGGGGCGAGCATGCCACGCCGGAGCGAATCGCCGGAGATGCCACGTGGCGCGGGAGCATCGTGGGGCCAATTACCGCTCCGACGTTTTCCGGGCACGTGAGCGCCACGGGCGCGACATACGGGAAGCTCTACTGGGATGGAATTGACGGCGACATGGTCTATTCGCCGGAGCAATTCCGCATGAGCAACACGATGGTGCGGCGGGGACAGAGCGAGGCAAATTTCGATTTGTATCTGGGGTTGGACGGAATCTGGGGGTTCGTGCCTGCGAGTCCGTGGACGCTCGATGCGCGCATGCAGCATTCGCCGAGCGACGACTTGCAAGCTCTCTTTGATACGCACTATCCGGTTCGCGGATACTTGAGCGGCGATTTTCACGGCCGCGGCACCCGTGAATCGCCGGAATTCGACGGTGACTTTAGGTATCAGGACATCGACGCGCGGGGTTTTCACTTCGACAGCCTGAGCGGGAGCGTTCACGCCGAACACGACGAACTGCAGTTCACCAACGCCACGCTGCGCAAAGCGGGCGGCGAGGTGAGCGGGAACTTCGAATACCAGTTCGAAGAGGGCGCGGCGGTATTCGATTTAGCGGGCGAGAAGATTCCGCTCGAAAGCATCAGCAAACTGCAAACGTCGGCGCTGCCGATCGCTGGGCGACTTAGTTTCCGGCTGCGAGGCAGTGGTCCGCTACGCGAGCCGGTGGCGCAGGGTGAAGTGCATGTAACCGGATTGAAGCTGGGCGTCGAGGGCGAAGGGAACTACTCGGGACATCTGGATTCGGACGGACGACAGGCGCGGGTTACGCTCGCGTCGGAACCCGATCCGAATCGCTTGCGAGGCGAACTGACGGTGGGCTTCGCGGACGACCGGCCGATATCCGGGCAGCTCTCGGTGAAGGATTTCGACCTCGACCCCTTCATCAGCACGGGGCTGCATCTGAAGCAGCTGAGCGGGCACAGCTCGGCGGATGGCAGCTTTGAGTTGTCGGGTAATCTGCGCGAACCGGACTCGATCCAGATTCAAGCGGATATAGCGAGAATTTCGTTCAACTACGAATTGGTGCAGTTGACCAACGATCAGGATATTCGCCTGACCTACCAGCGCAACCAGGTGCGCGTGGAGCAGGCGCACTTGCACGGGCCGGATACGGATTTTCGCTTGAGCGGAAACGCTCGCTTTGACCGGGACCGGCCGCTGAACTTTACCGTGGCGGGCGGCGTGAATTTGCGACTGGTGAGAGGATTGCTGCCCGGGCTCGACGCGCAGGGGCGGACGGATGTGAACGTATCGATCGGCGGTACGATATCGCGACCGGTGGTGACCGGGCAAGCGAGCGTGCGCGGTGCGTCGGCGAACTATACGGACTTTCCGGTGGGATTGAGCAAAGTGAATGGCAATTTCGTGTTCAACCGCAGCCAACTGCTGTTCGATCGCGTGACCGCCGAATCGGGAGGGGGTCAACTGTCCCTCAGCGGGAGTGTGACGTACGGGGAAGGGCCGTTACGCTACGAGGTGACGGCGACCACTTCGACCGTGCGGATTCGCTATCCCGAGGGTATGAGCTGGTTGGCCGGGGGAACGCTGCGTTTTTCCGGAACGACGACCGCAGCGCTGCTCAGCGGACGAGTGCAGGTGGACCGGTTGCTGTTTGCGCAGGGCGTGGATATCACGTCGTTCTTCAGTTCGGCGGCTTCGCAAGTGTCCAGCAGCGCGCCTACTACGTCCACGTTTCTGCAAAACCTTGCCTTTGATGTGCAGGGGCAAACCTCGCCGGGAGCGCAGATCGAGTGGACGGGAGCGCACATCGAAGTGGACGGGAACGTGCGGCTGCGCGGGACTTGGGACCGGCCGGTGCTATTGGGCGACGTACACCTGCTGAGCGGGGAAATGCCGTTTCGCGGCAATACGTTTCAGCTTACGCGCGGGGACATCAATTTTGCGAATCCGTTCCGGCTCGATCCGGTGCTGGACGTGGAGTTGACGTCGACGATCAGCCAATACCAGGTGACCATCGATTTTTCCGGTCCGGCCGACCGGCTGACGATGAATTACCGGTCCGATCCACCGCTTTCGGACACGGACATTGTGGCGCTGCTGGCGCTGGGCAGCCCCGGGCAAGCCAGCGCGCTGCAATCGCAGAACGGAGCATCGCAAAATTACGGAGCAACGGCGCTGTTATCGGAAGCGATCACCAGCGGCATCGGGGGGCGCATCGAGCATCTTTTTGGGATTAGCCAATTTCGTGTCGATCCGTTTGCGGCGGAAACGACCACGGAGTCAAACGCGGCGGCGCGCGTTACGATCGTCGAGCAGGTGGCGCACGGCCTGACGATCACGTACTCGACCAATGCGGCCACCACGAACCAGTATCAGCTGATTCAGGTGGAATATGCGGTGAAGAAAAATGTTTCGGTAGAGTTCCTGCGGGATATCAACGGCATCTACGGTTTCGATATCAAGTGGGTGCGGCACTTCAAGTGACGCGGCGGCGTGCTGGTTAGATCACAACCGAAGGCCCCGGCACTCCGCCGGGGCGCGGTTTACGCCGCTCAATCGAAGCAACTCCATGAATACATTGCAGGCTACTGTTGCGGCGCAGCGGGAGGAGCTTGCTGGGCCGGCGCTCCCTCGGGCGCGGGCTGGTTGGAGTCTGGCAGGATGCTCTTCAGTTGGGGATAGTCGCTGGACATGCCGCGAAGGACGTTCAAAGCGGCTTCTTGATCGATTTTAGCGGCGGTATTCTGCGATTCCTCGAGCACCTGGGGCAGGACCTTCACGACGTGCTGGCCCAGCGGCGACTCGTAGAATTGCACCAACTGCTGAATCTCCTGCTGCGTGAAGGCGCGGTCATAGATGGGAACCATGGCCTTCGTGATGTTTTGCGGCGGCGCGCTGACGGCGAATTTTTGATTGAACGCGTCCATGAATTTTGGGAGCGTTTGCGGGTCCATGGAGCGGCTCATGAAAGTGCGGACCTGCCCGGAAATGTAGGTGGCCATGTTGTCGCCCAACTGCGAGGTTTGGGTGATGTCCATGAGATGGCGAATGGCCGCTTCTTTCTCGGGATTAATTTTGGCCGAAGGCGGCACTGCCGATTGATCCGCGACTGGGGCAGGTTGCGGCGCTGCCGCAGATTCGTGATGCGAGGCCGGGGCAGGGGCCTGCGGCAACTGCGATGCCGGAGTTTTGGCCAGCGCCGGGCCTGCGATGCACAGTCCAACTACGATCAGCATATTTCTAAATTTCATGGAGTCTCCTGGAATTCGTTGGTCCGGGCTGAGCTATGGGAGTGTCCGCCGGGTGCTGGTATCGTACCCAACGGCGCCGCGACTTTCAATTCGAGGGCCCGCCGCCTTTCGATGGCCAAGCGCACGCGCGTTGTGATAGTTTGCGGACGTGATCATCCGCGCGGCGGTGTTCGTTACGGCTGTGCGTGCGCTCAATTGAATATGGGTCCTCTCGCCAATCGACGTGTTTCGAACCCCCTAGGTTTCCTGTCCGCCGGAAGTCTGCGGCTGTCCGGGGCCAGTCGGGACTTCGAGGCTCGGCAGCCGGATATGGTTGCCCGCGGGATTTCCGCGGGCGAAGGCTTGAACTCGTTCGAGCTGATCACCGGAGGCGAGTACGGGGCGCAAGGTTGCTTGCGTTGCTTAGCGCCCGACGGCAGATTCGCCCGATCTTTTGCGCTCGCGTGGGAACTCTCTCGGCAATGAACGATCGATTTCCACAAATTTCGATCATTATTCCCGCGTTCAACGAGGAAAAGCGACTCGGCGCGACGCTGGCGCGCATTCGCGAGTACTTTGCGACGCGCGAACCCGCGCTTGCGGGAGTAGAGATCATCGTGGTGGATGATGGCTCGACGGATGGCACGGCGGGCGTGGCGCGGGATTTTGCGAGGTCGGCACCATGTGTTCGGGTGGTCGCTAATGGCCACAATCGAGGAAAAGGCCACAGCGTGAGGGAGGGAATTCTCGAGGCGCGCGGGCGGGTTGCGCTGTTCACGGACGCCGATCTTTCGTCGCCGATTTACGAATGCGAACGCTTGTTCGAGGCAATCGACTCCGGAAGCGATGTCGCCATCGGTTCACGCGCAATCGACCGCACGCTAATCGCCGTGCATCAATCGCCCTTTCGCGAAACAGCAGGAATCATTTTCAACCGCTTGGTGCGCGCATTTACGGGACTATCGATCGAGGACACACAGTGCGGGTTCAAGGCATTCCGCCTGCCGGAGTGCCGGGTGATCTTCGAGCAGCAGCGGATCGAGGGATTCGGGTTCGATCCGGAGATTTTATTCCTGGCTCACCGGCACGGGCTACGAATCGCGGAGGTGCCGGTGTGCTGGTCGCACGATCCAGCGACCAAAGTGCATGTCTACCGCGACAGCATCGAGATGTTTATGGATCTGCTAAGAATTCGCTTCAACGCCGTAATCGGCAAGTATCCGCGAATGCAGCGAGCCGCGGCGGACGCGCCAGACGGCGCGCCGCCGGGGACTTTGATTTGAAGCAAAATGAGTGGAACCGAGCCAGCGCCCCGAAAATGTTTTCGCGGGCGGTGCCGGTGTTACATGCGGTGCTGTCGCGCGCTGGGAGGCAGTAGGCCGTTGAGGCGCAGATAGCTGGACGCCTGGGCGTAGTGATCGCCGTAGTCCTGCGCCATGGTGATCATCATCGCGCCGCGCGTCATTTTGCGCATGCCGAAGAAGGGAATTTCTTCCCCGAGGCTGGAGTCCTGCACGTTCTTCAACGAATCGGTACAAAACTGAAACGACGCTTTCAGCTGCGAGACGAGCTTATCTTTCGGGTCAGTGTCCGCTAGCTGCTCGGTTTTCGGGCGCGGCACGCCGCCAATCGAGGAGCACATTCCATAATTTGCACCGATCATGTGGACCACCAGGTGGCCAAACGTCCATTGCGCGGGCGTTGGACGGTAATTGAATTTGTCGGCGGGCATTTCCTCGACTGCGCCAACGACGTTCGGCGCTTCGCGGGCGACCAGTCCACGCAGGGCATCGGAAACCGGATTCGAGCTGTTCTCTTGCGCTGCTTGTGCATTGCCTGTAAAGGCCAACAGCAGCAGAAGCGCCAGGCCCAGAGTCCACTTGTTCATCGCGCAACCTCCTTAAATTTTTTGCGCCCCAAGGATATCCCGCACTCCTTTTGTCCACAAGCACTTCCCGCGATGGCGCTGTATCGATAGCGGGGCGCTTTTTCGAGCGCTTCTCCGACTGGTGTCCGGTTGAATTGCGACGCGAGAAATCTCCGAGCCATCCGTAGAGAATTTCTAACAGCGGCAAACGGGGAGTTTGGCGCTTCCGGGGGAAACGGGCTGATGGAGTAGGGGCGCGGTTCGGGAGAAATCGACTTTGGGCCCAGGAACTTTGTACTGCAAAGTACTTGACAGAATTCGGCGCGGTGCTACTCTGCCGCTATGTCGCAATCTGGAGCGCGTCCGCCGCACGTGCCACGGCCGGTAGCTCTTGACGATCACGCGCGCGACAACCTGCGGTTCATCCGCGAAACCATGGAGCGCGCGGGCTCCTTCACGGCGGTCCCGGGTTGGGGTGGAGTGGCCATGGGGATCACGGCGATTGGCGCGGCAGCAATCGCTGCGCGACAGACTTCGTCGTTCGATTGGTTTGCCACCTGGATTATCGAAGCGGCGGTGGCCGTGGCGATTGCCATCTGGACCACGATTTCAAAGGCGCGGGTCTCGGGCACATCGCTGCTGTCTGGTCCTGGCCGGCGTTTCGTCTATAGCTTCGCGCCGCCGCTGTTTGCGGGGGCGCTGCTTACGCTACTGCTTGCGCGCAGCGAACCGCTTGGAGCGATTGCCGGAGTGTGGCTGCTGATGTATGGAACGGGCGTCGTAACAGGCGGGGCATTTTCCATTCGCGTGGTGCCCTTGATGGGATTGTGCTTCATGGTGCTGGGCACGGTGGCTTTGTTTTCGCCGGCGGCATGGGGCAACGTGCTGCTGGGAGCGGGATTCGGGGGGCTGCACATCATTTTTGGCGCAGTGATCGCGGGGAATTATGGCGGGTAAATCCGGAGCGCTGGTGCGCTCGCGGGACGAAAAAGCGAAGCGGAATTCCGCATCGCAGCGGAACACGGATCAGCCGATCGGGGAGCGGCGGAACGTGGAAGCTGCGGCCACGGAGCTTGACCGCCTGATTCACGAACGCACGCGCTTGGGAATCGTCAGCGCGCTGGCGGTAAATCCTTCTCTGACCTTCAAGGAGCTCAAACCCCTACTGCGCGTCACGGACGGGAATCTGAGTGTCCACGCGCGCAAGCTCGAGGACGCCGGCTACATTTTGTGCACCAAATCTTTTGCCGGCCGCCATCCCAAGACCGAGTATCGGCTCACGCTGGCGGGACGGCGCGCTCTGGAACATTACTTAAATCATATGGAAGCTCTGATCCGCGCCACGCGCGAGGGTTAAGAAAGGCGTTTCGGTTCTATGGGCAATAGCAAAGCGAGAGTGATATCCGATCCACAACTCCATGTTGCGATCCTTTTGGACGGCAACGGACGGTGGGCCGCATCGCGCGGTCTGGCGCGCCCGGAGGGTCACCGCGCCGGCGTGGCCGCCGTCCGGCGCATCGTTCGCGCTGCTCCCACGCTCGGAATCGGCACGCTCACTTTGTATGCGTTTTCCTCCAACAATTGGGAACGCCCCGCGGCGGAGGTTTCGGCGCTGCTGGGTTTGCTCGAAGATTTCCTCCGCAACTCCGCTGCTGACTTAGAGACGGAACGCATCCGCCTGCGGGTGATCGGACGACGCGACCGAATCCCCGCTTCGTTGCTGGAAGCCGTTGAGCTTGCGGAGCGCAAAACTTCCGCGGGACGCCGCATGGACGTGCGCATCGCGCTGGATTATTCGTCGCGGGAGGCCATTTTGCGCGCCGCTTGCTGGATGATGTCCAGCCTGGAAGTCACCGAACGCGAGTTCGCGCGGCGGCTAGGCCAGGTGACCAACGGCGGCGAGCCTGCGCCCGACGTGGACTTGCTGATTCGCACCGGCGGCGAACGGCGGCTGAGCGATTTCATGCTGTGGGAGTGCGCCTACGCCGAACTTTTCTTTACGCCGCGGATGTGGCCGGAATTCGAAGCCGCCGATCTTGAGGCCGCCGTTGACGATTTCCTGGGACGCGAGCGGCGCTTTGGACGGCTGCCGGAAACTGCGGCGGCCAGCTAGAATTTTCTGACCATACCACCGGAGGTTGTCGATGACCAGCGATCTCGGCCCCGCGAATTCCAGTCCGTCTGCGGCACACGATTCTCTGCGCGGAATTATGACTGACGCGATCCGGTATTGGGAGGCGCGCCGCATCCCCTATAACCTGCTGTTGACCGGCATCGTGGTGGTGTGGATCGCTTGGACATGGCCGCATTTTCGGCCGGCAGCCACTCTCAATTCTCTGCTCGCGATGCTGGTACTGGCGGTGCTGGCGAATCTCTGCTACTGCTCCGCATACGTGGCCGACCTGGCGATGCAATACTCCCATTATCGCAATTCGTGGGTGCGATGGCGCTGGGGGCTGTGGACCTTCGGCATGCTTTTCGCGGCGCTGCTGGCGAATTATTGGATTGCAGACGAAATTTTCCCGTATGTGCGATAGACGCGGTGGTTGACGGTCAACGGCCGTGGCCTGATTTTGGGCCGGGCGAAGCGGCGCGAGCCATGTCAAATGCCTTCAGGATTACGCGGGTGGCCGTGCTGGACAGGGAATATTGAGGCAATTCTTCGGCGCTGGCCCAGGCCACATGGGTGACGTCGCTGCCGGCGCGGGCCTGGCCGCTGATGGCTTCGCACAAATAATCCAGCACGACGTAGTGGTAGCGGGCGCGACCGCTGCCGTCGAGTTCGATCCGTTCGAAGACTTCGATCAGATCGAGCGGACGGACCTCGATGCCGGTTTCCTCGTGCAGTTCGCGTTTGACGCCTTCCATTAAAGTTTCGCCGATTTCAAGGAGCCCGCCAGGAATCGACCAGTGGCCTTCGAGCGGCGGGCTGCCCCGCCGGATCAGAAGGGCGCGGTGATTGGAGATAATTACTCCGCCGACTCCGACGATCGGCTGGTTAGGATATTCGCGGCGAGTGGTCATTTTTTGCGCGTCCTTCCCGAGAAACCTTGACACGGGCGTTATATAATACGCCCTCTAGTTCAAGTTCGCCGCAAGAGGAGAGAGTCCGTGACGAGATGCCCGGAATGCGACGCCGAGATCGATCTCGACGAAGATGAAGTGGAAGAAGGGGAAATTCTGAGCTGCCCGGAGTGCGAATCCGAGCTGGAGGTGACTCAGACTCATCCCGTGCATCTGATCGTCCTTTCGGAAGATGATGACGACGAGGACGAAGAAGAGGAAGACGACGAGGATGAGGATGAGGAAGAAGAAGCCGGCGATAACTCCAATCACGACGAAGAGGAGGAGGAATAGCTCTTCGAGACAATCGCGCGAGCCATGAATTGCGGCGCCGGGAAGTGGCAAAGGGTACGGCAGATTTTTTTCAAATTTACGCCGCAGCTTCGGCGGGTGTAATGGCCGCGCTGCGAAGGAGCAGCGATTGAAGGATTACCGAGTGTTCCGCGCCGCTGTGGTGATGACGCTGTTGGCAGTTGCTGCATTGGCCGCGGGAGCGCGAAACCAAAACCCTCAGACCGAACTTCGCACCGTGCACGGGGTGGTGCTCGATAAAAATGAAAATCCCGTGGCATCCAGCATCGTCTATTTGCTGAACACGAAAACGCAGGATGTGCGAACCTACATCGCCGACGCGAATGGGCAATACCGCTTCAGCGGCCTCGATCCCAACATCGACTACGAAATTCACGCCGAACAGGGAAACCTGACGTCGTCCGCGCAGACCATATCCAGTTTCGATTCCCGCCGCGACATCGAACTGGTGCTAAGGCTTACCCACAGGAAGAGGGCCCAATAGCTGACGCGAACATCATCGGTTCGCTCAGGCCCTGCGGGCATTCCGCTGGGTTCTCACGGCGGCAAGCAGATCGCCGCCGGCCGTTCGAGATTTAGATACTACCGTTTCGTCTGCTCAGGCTGCGGCTGTCGTCGCTGCACCTTTCAGGAACGACAGCAAGTCGGCGTTAATCGTTTCAGCCTCGGTCGTGGGCATACCGTGCGGGAAGCCTTTGTAGCTTTTGAAGGTGCTATTCCTTAGCAGCTTCGCTGACAAGGGACCTGCGGCGGCGTATGGAACGATCTGATCGTCTTCGCTATGCATCACGAGCACGGGCACGGTGATCTTCTTCAAGTCTTCGGTAAAGTCCGTCTGGGAGAAGGCGACGATGCCGTCGTAGTGCGCCTTGGCGCCGCCCATCATGCCCTGTCGCCACCAATTCCAGATCACTGGCGGCGAGGATTTTGCGCCGGGCCGATTAAAACCATAGAACGGCCCGGCCGCAACGTCGTAGTAAAACTGTGAGCGGCTGGCGGCGAGTTGCGCCTGTAGCCCGTCAAACACCGCTTTCGGTTGCCCGGTGGGATTGTTCTCCGTCTTCAGCATTAAAGGAGGCACCGCGCTGATGATCGCTGCTTTTGCCACCCGGCTGTCGCCGTGGCGCGCCAAGTAGTGCACCACTTCGCCTCCGCCAGTGGAGTGGCCGATGTGGATAGCGTCCTTGAGGTCCAGGTGCGCGGTTAGTTCAGCGAGGTCGTCCGCGTAGTGATCCATGTCGTGGCCGTCGCCGGTTTGGGAGGAGCGGCCATGTCCGCGCCGGTCGTGGGCTATGACGCGATAACCGTGATTGAGGAAGAACAACATCTGCGCGTCCCAATCGTCTGCCGAGAGCGGCCAGCCGTGGCTGAAAACGATCGGCTGTCCCGCACCCCAATCCTTGAAATAAATCTGCGTGCCGTCCTTCGTGGTAATCGTGCCCATGTGTGGTTCTCCTTTACGTGATTTTTGTCCCATGGGACTGAAGCCGATTTTGCTGTGAAGGCCGCGTGATCGCCGCTGGATCTTGCTGGCACTACGCGGCAGAAGATTTTTTGTGAGGGCGCCTAAAATTCGTTGGCACAAGAACCGTCGCCCTTGGTGGACGCGGCGGAAGGTGCGTGACTGAACTTGGACACTATACTCCAGCCAACGCCGAAAACAATGAATGAACCATTACGTCGCCGAGTGCGAGGTTAGGATGTGGAGGCGAGCGCCATTGCGGCGCCTGCCGCGACGATTCGTGTTTGCGGTCTATGGCAGCGCGAAAGTGAAGATGGAGTTCCCGGCGGCAGCTTCTACATACTGCTTGCCGTCCACTTCATAGGTGATGGGATTGGCGCGTACGGCATTGCCCAGCTGCACGTGCCAGATCGGCTGTCCGGTGGCGGCGTTGAGGGCGAAGAAATTGCCTTCAGCATCGGCGCAGAAGACCAGGTCGCCCGCGGTGGCGAGTGTGCCGGTCCATGAATCACCGACCATTTTGAACTGCCATTTGCGGTCGCCGGTGGTGGCTTCGAGAGCACGCACGGCACTGTAGGCCTGATCGCCGCCGATCACTTTTTGGCCGCCGCCTCCGCCGATGTCGCTGGGATTGTGCGGCTCCATGGTCGGATTGCCCTGGTAATAGATAGCGCCTTGCTCGCGCGTATTGACGTAGACGTAGCCGGTCTGCGGGCTGTACGACGGGCTGGTCCAGTTCACCGCGCCGGTGATGCTGGGATAGATCAGGTTGCCTTTCACTGTGGGCTGGTTGTTGGGCTCTTCGATTGGTTCGCCATTGGGCTTCAGTCCCTTGGCCCAAGTTTCTTTTGCGAATGGCTGGCCGGCAATGAATTTGCCTGTGTCGCGATCGAGGACGTAGTAAAACGCGTTGCGGTTGGCCTGCGCCACCAGATGCATCATCTTGCCATCGATCTTGGCGTCGAACAGGATTGGCGGCTCGGCCGAATCCCAGTCATGCGTTTCATGCGGCGAGAATTGGAAATACCATTTCATTTTGCCGGTGTCGGCATTGATCGCCAGCAGCGAGCAGGAGTACAGGTTGGCGCCCTTGCGCGCGTTGCCGTTCCAATCCGGCGCGGGATTTCCGGTGCCCCAGAAGATCGTGTTGGTTTCGGGGTCGTAGGAGCCGGTGTTCCAGGTGGTTGCGCCGCCGTATTTCCAGCTGTCGCCTTCCCAGGTGTTCACGCCCGCTTCGCCGGGAGTTGGGACGGTGTAGAGGCGCCAGAGGCGCTTGCCGGTGTTGGCGTCGTACGCGTCAATATAGCCGCGCAGGCCGCCTTCACCGCCGCCCATGCCGACGATGATTTTGCCGTTAATGGCCAGGGGCGCTTGGGTAATGGCGACCGCATCGGCGTTGTTGCCGATCGTGGATTCCCACTTTACCGCGCCGGTTTTGGCATCGAGCGCTACCAGGTGGGCGTCAATGGTCGCCACGTACACGGTGTCGCCGAGGATTGCCACGCCGCGGTTGGTGGGGAAGAGACCGATGGTCAGCAAGTGCGCCGGCAGTTTCGCCGACCAGGTCCAGATGGGGCGGCCGGTGTGAACGTCCAGCGCTGTGACGGTTGTGGGTGGCTCGGTGACGTACATGATTCCGCCGACCACGATGGGCGACGACTCGAAGATTCCCTGATGGCTCAGCTGGTAGACCCATTGCATTTTCAGTTGGTCCACGTTGGACGTGTCCACCTGCTTGAGTTCGGAATAGCGCCACGAGGAATAGTTGCCGCCATAGGTAAGCCAGTTCTGAGGATGCTGATCGGCATGCAAAATTTCGTCGTAGGTCACGTTCTGCGCGAAGGCCGGTGCGCTGACTCCCAAACCCGCGGCCAGCAGCGCGCACGCGCAAATGAGTTTTTGGGAAGCTTTCACTGGGCACCTCCGAGGCTCGAGAGATAGGCCACCAGGTTATTCAACTGTGCGTCGGAGAGTTTGTCCTTGTAGCTGGGCATGAAACTGGCGTCGGGCAGCGCCTCGATTTTTTTCGCGGTCAGGCGATTTACGGAGACGATGTTGCCCTGCGCGGTGCGAAGCTGCAGCGTGAACGAGTCTTCGTTGACGCGCATCCCCTCGATCGTTTTGCCGTCGGGAAGAGTGACGCGGTACATGCGATAGGCTTGATAGGCGGAACGGTCCGGCAAGTTGGGCGTGCCGTCCGGACGATTGGCGCCGGGATTAATTAACTCGTCGTGGAGAAATGCAGCCGAGCGTTCCGCGCCGATGTTGGACAGATCCGGCCCCGAGCTGCCGCCTTTGCCGTCGATCATGTGGCATTGCGCGCAGCCGCTGGAATCGTAAACCTGCTTGCCCTGCTGCGCGTTGCCGGTCATCGCGGCATTCGAAACCTGGCCCAGCGTGCTTACGTAATCCACCACGTCCCAAATTTTGTCCTGGCCCAGATAGGAAAAACTCGGCATTCCGGAGCCGATCAGTCCGCCGTAGATGCGGTTGTAGAGGCCTTCGGGGCCCATCGTTCGGATGGCGCCGCGGATGTTCGGACCGTTCGCGCCGCTGCCGTCAACGCCATGGCAGTTGGCGCAGGTGCCGTCGAAGATTTGCTTGCCTTGCGCGACCATCGCCGGCGTGGGTTTCGGACGCGCCTCATGTGGCGGCGCCTGCCCTCGAGGAATTTGCGCCGAAGCGAATGGCGCTGAGATTAAAAATGCGGCACTGAGGATCAGGGTGGCTGGATACCATCGCTTTACAGAGGTCATTTTTCGTGTCCCCCCGTTTAGCATTTTACATATTTCAAAGTAGCGCGGGCGGCGAACTTAAAAAATTCGCCGCCCGCACGGATCGTGCCCAACCGCTGTTGCAGCTCAGTCTTGCGGAATATCAAACACGAACAGCGAGTTTCCGGACGAATCGGCGATGTACTGACGGCCATCGACCGCGTACGTCATCGGGTTCGACCGCAGCGCCGAGCCCAGCTCCAAATGCCAGAGCGGATCGCCGTTGGTGGCGTTCAGCGCGAAGAAGTTTCCTTCGGCGTCCGCGGAGAAAACCAGGTTCCCGGCGGTCGCCAGCACGCCCGTCCAGGAATCGCCGGTCATGGGGAATTGCCACACGCGCTTGCCCGTGACTGCATCGAGCGCGCGAATCGAGGTCGTATCCTGATCGCCGACCATGAACCGCCCGCCGCCGCCTCCGCCGCCCACGACGCCGACGGAATTGCCGGGAGCCATTTCCGGCTCGCCCTGGATGTACCACGCTCCCGCGTCGCGCGCGTTGACGTAAAAAAGTCCCGTCAACGGGCTATAGCAGGGGCTGGTCCAGTTGACGCCGCCGGTAAGAGAGGGATAAACGAGCGTGCCTTGCGGGCTGGGATCGATATCCTTCGCCGGATACTTGATCGGGCGGCCGTTCTTATCGAGCCCCTTGGCCCAGGTTTGCTTCGCAAAGGGAACGCCTGTGATGAATCTGCCGTTGGTGCGGTCGAGCACGTAGTAGAAGGCGTTGCGATTCGCCAGCGCCACCAGTTTGCGCATCTTCCCATCGACCTTGGCGTCAAAGAGAATCGGCGGCTCGGAGGAATCCCAGTCATGTACCTCATGCGGCGTGAACTGGAAATACCATTTCATTTTTCCGGTGTTCGCGTCGATGGCGAGCAGCGAGCAAGTGAACAGATTGTCGCCCATGCGGCCGGTGCCGTTCCAATCGGGAGCGGGATTGCCGGTGCCCCAATAAATTGTGTTGGTTTCCGGATCGTACGAACCGGTATTCCAAGTGGTGCCGCCGCCGTTGATCCAGCTGCCGTTGGCCCAGGTGTTTGCGCCGGGATCTTCGGGGCTGCGCGGAACGGTGTAGAGCCGCCACAGCAGCTTGCCGTCGCTCGCGTCATAGGCGCTCAGGAACCCATGCGCGCCCGCTTCGCCACCGCCCACGCCGACGATGATTTTCCCGTTGATCGCCAGCGGCGCGCCGGTATCCGCGAAGCCTTTCTTGTTGTCGGCCACTTCAACGCTCCACTTCTCGCGGCCGGTTTTGGCGTCGATGCAGACCAAGTGGGCGTCGATGGTGTTGAGATAGACGTTGTTGCCGAGCAAGGCCACGCCGCGATTGGTAGGGAAGAGACCGATGGTTACCAGATCGCGGGGCAATTCCGGCGAGAATTGCCAAAGCTCTTTGCCGGTGCGCGCGTCGAGAGCGACCACGGTGCTCGGAGGAGCGGTTACGTACATGATGCCGTCATTCACCAGCGGCACCGACTCGATCACGCCACGCCCGCCAAGCTGATAGACCCAAGCTACTTTCAGAGACTTCACGTTGTCTGTGTTGATCTGCTTCAGCTCGGAAAAACGCTGCGCGGCCAGGTTCCCGCCATAGGTGAGCCAGTTGCCGGGATCGGGAGCAGCGGCGGAGTGAACGATATCTTCAAAGGTAACCGGCTTCTGGGCGAAACACGCCGCTGGAAGCAGCAGCGCCAGCGCGCCCAGCGACACTATAATGCGGCGTACGATTTTCATTGGGCCCCCTTCAGAGTCATCAGATACGCCACCAGATCGTTGCGCTGCGTCTGTGAAAGATGGCTGAAGCTCGGCATGAAGCTCTTGCCGATCTCCTTGTCGATGGATTGCAGATTCGTCTTGTAAAAGGTGTGGTAGTTGCCGGCCATATCGCGGAGCGTGATCGTGAAAGTGTCCTCATTGACGCGCGAGCCGATGAAGGTCTTGCCGTCCTTGGTGACCACTTTGGTGAGCACGTAGCCGGTCCACATGCGCCGGTCCGGCACCGCCGGATCGGGCGGAGGATTCTTCGCCGGATCGATCAGCACTTGCTCCAGATAGTCTGGCGAGCGCATCGAGCCGATGCCGGTGAGCGCGGGTCCTACCGCGCCGCCTTTGCCATCGATTTCGTGGCACATCGAGCAGCCGTTCTGCTCATATAACTGTTTGCCGGTGGCGGGATCGCCGTTGACGGTCATCGATCCAGGAGCGGCGTGGAGAGTCTTCAAATAGCCAACCACTTGCCAAGCGCGCTTATCGTTGAGCGAACTCACCGGCGCCATCGCCGTTCCCGGAATTCCGTAACGAATCGCGTTAAAGACGAACTGCACCCCATGCGCCTGCACCACGCCGTGCAGGTTCGGGCCGACGCCGCCACTCGCGTCCACTCCGTGGCATTCACCGCACGAACCCTGGAAGTTCAGTTTGCCGCTTTCGATTTCCGCCGGAGTCATATTCTCGGTCGGATCGGTTTTCGCCACGGCGTGCGTTTGTTGACTGGCTTCGGCGCCAGGCCCTTCTTGCGCGTGGGCTGACGGCGTTCTCACCACGCCCCACGCCACGGCCAGCGCTAAAATCCCGGCCGCACCTACCCAACTTAGTTTGGACATACCATTCCCCCGGTTAGAACTGCTCGATGCATAAAAACAACGCGTTCGCAAAATTGCCTGCACATCGGCTGCGCGCCACCCACGCCACACGCTGGCAGGATGGCCGACGCGTCCCCCTGGCGCGCGCACGCTACGCGCGCCACAAAGCGGACGTGCTAGGTAATACGACGCCGCGAGATATGTCAAGCGTTGTTCGCGGGTTGCGCGCGATTAGGGTCCGTCAATGCCTCGCCGCAAGGTGATACGCAACAGCGCGACGGAAAGTTTCGGAGATGTTCGGCGGTGCCCGCGGCACGCCGGCGTTTTTTCCCCACGATCATCGCCGCCGTGGTATAGCCGTGGACGTCGACGCACCCCGCATTGTAAGCTCCCGTGCCGGTTGTGGACGCAGCGGTCGCATATATGAACGCTGCTTACCAGCGGAGCGGGGAAGCCTCCCCAATAAGGATTGCAGACAGGTGCTCTCATCATCTCGCAGTTCGTCCGTCGTCCTTTTGACGTTATTCGTGGCCCTCGGTTTTAGCTATGCCCATGCGACGAAATCTTCGCCTGATTCGGTGCGGGCGGAGAAAAAGCCTGTCGCGGTCGATGCGGAGCGTTTCTCGGACGGAGAGAACCAAGACGCCGCTGACTGGCCAAGCAACGGCCGCACCTACAGCGAGCAGCGTTTCAGTCCGCTGAATCAAATCACGGACAACAACGTCATCCATCTGCAACCCGCCTGGCAGTTTGTTCTCCACACCACTCGCGGCCAGGAAGTTACGCCGCTCGTCGTCGACGGCGTGATGTACGTCTCCACGGCTTGGAGCGAAGTGTACGCGCTCGATGCGCGCACGGGAAAAAAGCTCTGGTATTTCAATCCGCAGGTTCCTAGGGATTGGAGTTCGAATAGCTGCTGCGGCCCAATCGACCGTGGCGTCGCCGTCTGGAACGGAAAAGTTTACGTTGGCACCATCGACGGCCATCTGATCGCGCTCGATGCCGGCACCGGCAAGCCTCTGTGGAACACATTCACGTTTGCCTCCGATGTCGAGTACACCTCCGCGGGCGCTCCTGTTCCGCAATACACCATGTCGGGCGCGCCGCGCGTTGTGAAAGGCTCGGTGATCGTCGGCACCGGAGGCGGAGACAACGGCGTGCGCGGATTTATATCTGCGTACGACGCCAACACCGGCAAACGGGTGTGGCGCTTCTACACCGTCCCCGGCGACCCCTCGAAGCCAGTCGAAAATCCCGCCCTTCAAATCGCCGCCAAAACCTGGGGCGGAGATGCCGGCGGCGGTGGCGACGTGTGGGACGGAATCGCCTACGACCCGCAGCTTGATCTTCTCTATTTCGGGACCGGAAACCCGTCCCGGGGCGAGCATCGCAAAGATGACGACCGCCTGTTCGGCGATTCCATCGTCGCTGTCCGCCCGGAAAACGGAAAATATGTTTGGCACTATCAGGAAGTGCCCAACGATATTTGGGACTACGACGCAACCTCGCAACTGGTCCTTGCCGACCTGAAGATCGCCGGCCGCACGCGCAAGGTTCTCATCCAGGCGCCCAAAGACGGCTTCGTGTACGTCCTCGATCGCGCAACCGGCAAACTCATTTCCGCGCAGCCGCTCTTCCCGAAAGTGAACTGGGCCAGCGGCATCGATCTGCGCACAGGCCGACCGGATGTCAATCCCGCGGCGCGCCAGGGAACTGAAAACGGGAAACCGTTCATCGTCATGCCCGGTCCATTGGGCGGACACAATTGGCAAGCGATGTCCTACAGCCCGCTCACCGGCCTGCTGTACATCCCGGTAATGGAAATGCCCAACATTTTTGAAATGGCTCCGCTGGTGGAGAAGGAAATCGTCAGGCAGCCGGGAGAGCCCGAGTGGAAGTATCAGGACCGCATCATTGCCGGCGTCAATTCTCATTACAGCGCGCATCTCACCGCTTGGGATCCTGTTGCGCAGCGTGAAGTCTGGCATCAGGATTTGAAAGGCTTGTGGCACGGAGGCACTCTCGCCACGGCCGGCAACCTCGTTTTTCAGGGAACGTCCACCGGCAAATTTTCGGCGTATCACGCGCGGACGGGGAAGCGGCTTTGGTCGATTTCCGTACAGACTGCCATCATCGCGCCGCCCATCAGCTACGAAGTTGCGGGAGAGCAGTACGTCGCCGTGACGGTCGGCTGGGGCGGATCGCTCGGCCTGCTGAAAGGGCCGATCGGCATGGCCAACCACGTGCCGAATAATCTTCCGCGCGTGATTGCCTTCAAATTGAACGGCGGCTACGCGCTGCCGCCCGTGCCGGTGCCTAAGAAACTCGTGCTGAATCCTCCGCCCGACACGGCGACTGCTTCGGAGATCGCTTACGGCCAGGCGCAATACGGGCAGTGCCTGCGCTGCCATGGTTATTGGGGCATTAGTGCGGGAGATGTGCCAGACCTGCGCTACTCTCCGATGGTTTACAACCGTGCGCTGCTGGGAAAGATCGTCCAAGGCGGCCTGCTGCGCTCCGGCGGCATGCCCATGTTTGGCAGCTCCGTTTCCGACAAGCAGCTCGACGCCATTCGGGCCTATTTAATCCACCAAGCGCACCTGCAGCTGGCCAAAGACGTCGCGAGCAACACCAAGCAGTAGGCCGGTAAGGTTTTCGCGCGTGCGTAGCATTGCTTTTGGTCGGCGATTGGTTACACTGCGCCCATGGGCGATCCTTGGCTGAGCATAATCGGCGGCGGGCTCGTTGCAGCGGTGCTCACTCTCGCCTTCAACGGCTTGTGGGACACTCATAAGCGAAAGTTGGCCGAGGACTGGGAGTTCAAACGCTATCAGGCGAGCCAAATCCATCTCGCCAGCGCTGGCCTTATGGAGGCGTATTTCTCCGCAAAAGCAGAGATGCTGTACCTCACGAGCACCCTGGAATCTCTCCTCGCGAACCTCGGTCAATTGACCGCACAGGCAGAGCAGATCGTGAGACAACAAGGCGGTCCGCAGCTCACAGTTGCCGAACTGGAGCAACGAAAACAAGGGCTGTTACAGCCATTCCAGAAATTCAATCAAGAGCAAGTGAACTTGCGTTGGGGACAATACGAACAGAAGGCTAAAGACAATCACGCAAAAGCTGAACTTCACCTCATGGCCTTAAAACCACTCATCCCCACATCCCTCCACGATGAGTTTATTGCACTGTTCCAACGCCTTAGCGCCCCGTTTATGTGGGATCTTCCGCACGGCAAGGAGAAGCTCGCCACCCTGGAGGCGGCGCTCCCCGAAGTTCTCGCCGCGCGAGAAAAATTAATGCGCGAGCTCGAGAAAAAATTAGATCGCTAAACCGGCAGTCTGGACGCCGTATTGCGAGGGGTAGTGTTGATTCGATGGTGCCGGCGGGGGGAATCGAACCCACGGCCTAGGGATTATGAGACCCTCGCTCTACCACTGAGCTACGCCGGCACGAATAGACAGACGCACAGCGCGCTAAGTCGCACGCCGCGGTGCATCCGATGCTACGGGTTATCCGCGCTAAGTGTCAAGGCGCGCCCTACTCTAAATATCCGAATTACGAAGGTCGCCGTGAAAACGCCGGACGCAATCGCTACAGATTCGAGCCTGACCGTCTCCGGCGAAGGATAAAGCGAGCGTCTCGTCGGGCGTTTTGCCGCAGAAGCTGCACCGCTGGTTCGACCAAATTTCCGCACGGTAACGAGAAACATCTTCATCGGCAAAATGAGCTTTGACCCAGCGCGAGGACGATCCCGGGTAAATGCATTCGGCCCTGCTTTTGGCTGATTGAACCGAGTGGTGGCCAGTTACCGAGAGAGGTTGCCATTCACCGTCGCAGAAATAGAGCACGACTTCCGCGGATTCCTGGTTTGCGCAGAGCGCGAGGCAGGGAACCTTTCCGATTTCATTTCCGTCCACGAAAAGCAATTTATGACCGGCGCGAAATCCGACGGAATCGTCGAGCAGAGCGTACTCTAAAAGCACACGGTCGTTAACGGCGATGATCGGTGGAGGCGGTACTTCTGGAAGTTTCTTGAGATCGTTCATCGCTGCCTGGCGTCGGCGGATGTCGCGCCGATTTGCACGAGCTTTCGGCGGAACTCCTCAGCATCAGCGACAAACCAGAAATCCTTGCCGCGATTGGCTTCGCGCGCGAAGGCGCGAAACGAGTCACTGGCCGCGATATGCTGCGAAATATCGCCGAGAAACGCGACGCCCATTCGATACGCCACGAGTTTCGACACAATCTCGCCGGCCACGCCGGTCTTGAGACGGAAGAAATCTTCGTCCAGCCGCTCGACTGGAATCACAATATACCGCGCGCCTTGCGACAACGCTTCGCCCATCACATCGGTGGCGTCCCGCCCAGTGCGCAGCTTTTTGCCTTCAGGCGGCAGCTCGAATATTTGCACGCCGTGTACTTCGGTGGTCATGGGGGAATCCTCGGGAAGCTCTCACCATTGTAGCCTGTCCGTGGAACGCCCGTAACGCGCCGTCAGCCAAGGAGGTGACGTTTCTAACGGGGTGCGACGGGCGACGAATGTCACCTTGACATTTGCAGCGGCGCGCGAGATATTCGGCGCGCCTCCACTTCGGGGGCCGGCCATCAGCAAAAACTACTAACGGCAGTCAGCTCGCGGTACGAGAGCTGCCCAACCCGGATCGAAGAGTGCTTCGCATCCGGAGGAGGGCCTAAATGAGCAGGCGATTGGTGTCCGTGTGTATTCTGGCGCTGGCCGGAATCACGGTGGTTCCCTCTGCGTTTCGTGCGGCGCTCAATTCCGGGCGCGCGCAATCCTCGGCTGAAATCCGCAAGCTGGGAGAAATTTCCCAAGTACGAGTGACGAAAGCGAACGGTGCGCTTGCGCGTGAGCGGCTGGCCGCGCGGAGCGAATCCGCGCTGCGCTGCTCGCCTCCGGAGAAGTGCGTTTCGCCGCTGGCGATCCCGATGACGTTTGAGCCCAACGTTTACCAGTTCGGCGCGCCATTCGGCGGCCGGCTCGGAGGAAAGCTCGACCCCGGGGTGAAATTCATCGGGCGCGGCGCTGGCATGACGCTCTTGCTGACGCGCGAGGGCATGGACGTCGAAGTGGCGGATCGTTCGCAGATAAGCGGTCGCGCGCGAATTAACGTGGTGGGGATACGCGTTGGCTGGTCCGAAGAGCGGGCCGGTTCGAGAAGCGTGAGGCAATCACGTGTAACGTCAAGCGAAAACAGGACGGGCGAAAATGCAAGGTTCGCGTGGCGGGGCGAGGGACGACTCCGAACCATCAGCAACTACTTCATAGGGCACAATCCGGCGGCGTGGCATACGAACGTGCCGCATTTCGAGCGCGCCGTGGCTAGTTCGGATGCGCCGCACCGCGTTGGCTTAGTTGTCTACGGCAAACGGGACGGTGTTGAGTACGATTTGAGTTTACCGGCGGGAAGCGACGCGTCGCGGGTGCGGTTGCGATTTTCGGGCGCGCATCGCGTCAAAATTTCGGGTGGCGACGTGATTTTGTTCGTGGGGGACCGGCAACTGCGGATGGCGAAACCCCAAATTTACGAGCAACTCCCGGGTGGAATTCGACAGCCCGTTCGCGGAGAGTACGTGATGGAAGCGGACGGATCGGTGGGGCTCAATTTAAGCCATCACGATGCGCGAGCGACTTTGGTGGTCGATCCATCGATATCGGTGGCGTATGCCACTTTCCTGGGCGGCGCGGGAAATGAAACGGGCGGAAATGTAGCAATCGACGCGAGCGGGAAGGTCTATGTAGCGGGCGCGACGACGTCTTCGTCCACGTTTCCAGAGACGACGGCCTTTGGGATCGGCGGCGCCGTGGGCGGCTCCGCGTTTTACATCGCCAAACTTGATCCGACGGTTACCGGCGCGAAATCGCTGGTCTACTTGACGTTTTTGGGTGGCAGCGGAACGCAAACGGGCGGGTTGATTGCCGTGGATAGCGCCGGCGATGTGGCGATCACCGGTACAACCACGTCAACAGATTTTCCGGTGACGGCATCGAGCCAGCCGACCAGCGGGCTGACAAGCGGCAGCGGAAACGATGTGATCGTGAGCGAAGTGAATGCCACGGGAAACCAGCTGAATTTTTCGACGTATTTCGGAGGTAGCGGACGGGAATCGACTGCCGGGCCCGGCGGAATTGCCCTCGATCAGAGCGGCGATGTGTACATCGCCTCGGATACAGACACCGGGCCAGTGGATTCCGCTTCTCCAGACCTGCCGGTTACCGCAAACGCATTTCAAACTACTTGGGATGGTGAGGAGAGCGATGGCTTTCTGGCCGTGTTCACGCCGCCCGCGCAGGCGGGCGCGGCGCCGACGCTGGAGTACTGCACTTACTTGGGAACCAACGCGGTTGGACAATTAGGAGTTGGAGGAGTAGCGGTGGATGCCAGCGGTAACGCGTACATCGCTGGAACGGCAACGCTCGCGTCCAGCGGATTTCCCTCGCTCCATAACTTTCAGCAACAGTATGGGGGAGGGACGTCTGACGGTTTCCTGATGAAAATTGCGCCTACTGGACAGGGGGCTGGAGACCTGGTGTACGCCACGCTGATCGGTGGCAGCGGCATGGATGAGATTTTGGGAATCGCGCTCGATCCGCCCAGCGCTCTTCCGGCCGGCATCCCGCCGCACGCATACGTCACCGGCGCAACGCAATCCGCGGATTTTCCCGTGAGTGGGGCCACCGCAGGATTTCAGACGCAATTGAGCGGGAACAATGTTTTGGGAACGACTCGGCAGAACGCGTTTCTGGCGGTGATCGCGCAAGACCCGGTTACGGCGATGACTTCGCTTAGCTATTCGACGTACCTGGGCGGGACCGGCAGCGCGCAAAATCCGGGCGCTGATGCCGGGCTTTCGATTGCCGTGGCAGCGCCCAGCGCGGTGTATATTGCCGGTCAAACTGACTCGGTCGATTTTCCCTGGCACGATAACCTGCAGCCGTTCAACGGCGCGTACGACGCGTTTGTGGCAATGTTTGATCCAATCGTTCCGGGCGCGAGTTCACTGATCTATTCCACGGCGCTTGGTGGAACTTCGTCGCCGAATAGCACGGCTGGCGCAGCCGCCAGCGGAGTAGCCGCCGTCGGCACCGGTCAGGTATACGTGACCGGAGAAACGACGGCCGCGGATTTTCCAACCGCCGTCACGAGTTCTGGCTCGCTGAACGGCTTTCAGCAAACGTGCGCCAGTTGCCAGGCAGCATCACCCGCTGAAGACGCTTTCTTGGTCTCTGTCGCGGAAAGTTCGACGGCCGGCCCGAGCGTGTATTTCAACGTGGGGCGGGACGTATTTGCTCTCGCAACGTTGGGGACGCATGAAGCGGGCACGCCGATCGCAATTTACAATGGCGGGGAGCAGACGCTGACAATCTCCGACCTCGAGATCAGCGGACCTAATTCAGGGGATTTTTCAGCCCAAACGGGAGCGTGCATAGGCGAGCCGATTGCGCCGGGCCCATCCGTGCAATGCTCGCTTGATTTGACCTTCTCGCCATCGGTTGGCGGACCGGAATCCGCGTATCTTACGGTCACCGACAACGCGCCGGGCAGCCCGCAGTTGCTGGAACTCAGTGGAATTGGCGGAGCTGCGCACGCGCAGATCACTCCGCCGAATGTGTCTTTTGGCAACGAGCCGCTGAACATCGCCAATGTCTTTCAGACGGTTACGATCGAAAACACCGGGACCGAGGCGCTGGTGATCACGAGCATCGGCAAACCGTCTAGCTCCGCGTTTAGCTTGGGAGGGGGCAGCTGCGTACTTGGAGCCGGCGGAGAGAGCATCGCCGCCGGCGGCAGTTGTACGCTGGACGTTTATTTTAGTCCGCCGACGACCGGACCGTTTCAGGACCAGATCGAGATCTCCGACGACTCGGACGATCAATCGAGCGCGCAGCAAACGATTGCTTTGTCGGGCACGGGCACCGCCGCAGCACCCGTGGTGGAGTTTTCGCCGGTAAACATGGCCCTCGCCTTCGGATCACTTCCGGTGGGCACGACCAGCCAGCCACAGACAGTGACACTGACGAATCAAGGCAGCGCGGCGCTGAGCGTGACTAGCATCGGAATCGAGGGCGCGAACGCGGTGGATTTTACGATTGTCTCGGCAACCTGCCCGACGTCTGGCGGGACTGTTGCAGTGGGCGCAACATGCACGGTCGGTGTCCAGTTCGCTCCGCAATCCGCGGGAGCGGCGAAGAGCGCCACGTTGAACTTTGCTGACAATGCCGCGGGTAGTCCTCAAACTGTTACGCTGACGGGCGCCTCGAATAATCCCGCGGCACTGCAAGTGTCACCGACGAGCTTGACGTTTGCGGCGCAGGGCGAAGGAAGCAGCAGCGCCGCACAGACGATCACTCTCACGAATGCGGGTGCATCCCCCGCGAGCGTTAGCGGAATTTCCATCAAAGGCACGAACGCGACGGATTTTTCGGAGCAGACGGCGTGTACGCCGGTGCTCAGCGCGGGAGCAAACTGCCAGATCTCGATAACGTTTGCTCCAGCCACGGGCGGAGCGGCCGGACCGCGCAGCGCGACATTGAACGTCCCAGGAGGGACACCGAGCTCGGTCCCGATTTCAGGAACAGCGACAGTGGCGGCGATTTCCTACACGGCGAGCCTGAGCTTTTCGAGCCAATTGGTGGGGACCACAGGCGCGCCGCAGCCGGTCACGATCACGAATAGCGGCAGCGGTCCGTACGCCGGAACTTTGACGATATCGCAAGTTGCCGTGACTGGCACGAACAAAACCGACTTTACGATTACGGCCAATTCGTGCAGCGGCGCGGCCAGTTCCATTGTGGCTGGAAACGGCTGTACGGTGCAGGTGGCGTTTGATCCGCAGGGAGCGGCGACCTGCGGAGACGATCCAAATCGAAGCGCGACGCTGCAGTTGCAGGACAACGCGCCGGGAAGCCCGCAGTTGATTCCGTTGAGCGGGCCCGCGGCGGATTTCTGCATTGCCGCGGCGAATGGAGATCCGGTCACGGCCCCGGTTACCGCAGGCGGGGCGGCGGTGTTCAACCTGGATATCGCTTCGTCAGGCGGATTTGCAGGAACGGTTCAGCTCTCGTGTACGGAGGCGTCTGGAGATGACCTGGGCGCCTGCGCGGTGAGCCCTGCATCGGTGCAGGCGTCGCCGAATGTGGTAGCGGATTTTACCGTGACCGTGCCGACCTACGCGGCGGCTTCGGCGTTGCCGGTAAGTTTACGCGGAGCGCCGCCTTTCCGGTGGAGCGGCAAATTCGCGGCGAACGTTTTACTTCTGGCCATATGCGTATTGCTGGTGATTGCCGCCACTGGATCGGGCGAAAGAGCGCGGCGGATCGCGGTTGTGGTGCAAATTGCGATGCTGGCGCTCGCCTTTTCTGTAGGAATTGCTGCTTGCGGAGGTGCCAGCGACCCACCGGCGTCGAATGCGGGAACGCCATCGGGAAATTACACAGTGACAGTGACGGCCACGAACACCAACGGTGGGAATTCAACGACACGGACAGCGCCGTTGACGTTCACCGTCGATTAGAGTCCGGTGTCGCGGCTCAGCCTACTCGTACAGTTAATGGGAAAGTGCGGCTGCGGGGCGTGAAAAGCGAGCGAGGGCTGCCGGCGCCTCAGAAAGCGTCGATGGCCAGGTCGCGTGGGCGCGAGCCTGTTGGAATGAGCGTAATCAAGCTGCCCGTTTCGGCGCGGATTACAGCGAGATCGTCCGAGCCCGAGTCCACCACGAGGAGCATATCGCCACCGGGTGTGAGCTGCGAGACGACCGGCTGCTGTCCAACGGAAATGGGTTGAGCTGCTTGCCGGTTGCCGATTACGACCGGAATGATGCGGCCCGCGCCGGCATCGGAGACGTAGAGCGTGGAACCATCCGGGGTGAGCGTCCCGTAGGCGGGGGAGTTGCCGAGGAGCATGAAGTCGCCGACCTCGTTCGTCTGAGTGTCAACAACCATGAGTCCGTGCGCGCTTGTGGATGGAATGTAAAGTTCGCCGCCGTCGGGCTTGAGGATCAGCCCATTGGGAGTGCCTCCGACATCGACATTTGCGAGCAGCACTCTCCGCTTCAAGTCAATTACTGAAACCTGGTCGGTGGTCCCCGATGTGATGAACGCTTTGGAGCTATCGGGCAAAATCGCAATTTGCTCCGGGTCGGGAACAACGTGGATTACGCCGCGTGGCTCCAGAGAAATCGGGTCCAAGAGCGAGACGGTGCCGTCCTCGCGATTGGAGACCACGAGTATTTTGCCGTCGGGCGAGAGGCGCGCGATCCAGGGCCGGCGTCCGGCGCGTCCGCGTGCGACAACCTGGCGTGTGGCGCAGTCGATTTCCGCCACGGTGTTTGAGCCCGACGCGGCTACGTAAGCCCGGGAATGATCGGGCGAAAAATCCAGAGCATACGGCGCCGCGCCGACGGGGACACGTGCGATCACTTTATTGCTCGTGACGTCAAGAACCCACGCATAGCCACCGGCGGCGCTGAGTCCCCAAATCTCCTTGCGCGGCGCGTCGGTGCGGACGCCGGTCGGCTCGGAGCCGACTGGAATGGTGGCGACGGGCAGAAGCTTCACGAGATCGATTGCCGTCAGCGTGCCGTCGGCGGTGTTGCTGACGTAGGCCATCAGGTGCGCACCCGGGCGCAGAAACGATGGACGCAGTTCCATCACCACTTCGCGTATGCCCAGGGCCACCAGGATGACCAGCAGAGCGATAAAGCGGTAGTTCAGGCGAATCTTCATTCAACGGCGCCCGTGAAGGCTGAGAGGCTGGAGTAACAGTTCGGACATGAGTCAGTCCGCCAGCGGCGAAGGTGGAGGCACACGCAGGGTTGAAAACGCAGCAACGGATGAGTTCGCTGGACGCGCATCGTTAACGACTATCGCGAGACTCGGCGGTCGCGTGAGATTTATAGTGGGGAAATTCGACCACGGATTCTGAGGTTGGAGGCGCGGGGCGGAATCGAACCGCCGTTAAAGGTTTTGCAGACCTTTGCCTTACCACTTGGCGACCGCGCCTCACGTCCAACAGTCCGCTATCATAGCATTCGAGCGACCGCTGCGCGCCAGGATTTTCTGGCAAATTGCGATGTCCATTCGAAGCGAGCGGTGCGTTTGCGCGTTAGCGCTATTTACTATAAAATTCGAGGCGCGGGGGACTCGGGGGAACGACAGCACGACGTAAGCAGCCCTCCGGCCGCAATTTGCTGCTTCCAAGCACACCAAGGGAATGCCAAAACAACAAGTTAGGACTCCCGAATACGACGCTGGAGATGAGTATCACGAGAGTCCTGTTCCGCCGCCTGAAATTCCAGCGTGGAAAGACGGCAGCCTGCGCATCGGGATTCACACATCCATCGCTGGCGATGTGGTTCGATCGCTCGAGATCGCGCACGAATTGGGCGCCAACGCGCTGCAGATTTTTTCGGCTAGCCCGCGCATGTGGACGCGCGGCATCGGACGAATTGCACCGGTGGATTCGGCTCGCTTTCGAGCCCGGCGCGGCGAGTTGCAACTTGGGCCGCTGGTAATCCACGGAAATTATCTGATCAATCTGGCTTCGCCGAACCCGGTGCTGCGAGCGCGATCGGTGCAGGCATTTCACCAGGAATTGGTTCGCGCCATCGATTTGGGCGCGGACTATTTGGTGGCGCATCCAGGTAGTTTTTGCGACGGGGTTGTTGAGGCGGGAATTGCCGGGATCGCGCAGGGGCTGAAGCAGGCGACTCGGGGATTGAAGCTCGGAGAGCTGAAAATTCTGCTCGAAAATACCGCCGGGCAGGGAAGTTGCGTCGGCTCGAAATTCGAGGAGCTGAGAGCGATCATCGATGCGTGCCCGGAACTCGCGCTCGGTGTATGCATTGATACGGCGCATACGTTCGCGGCGGGTTGGGATATTCGGACGTCCGATGGTTTGGAATTGGCGCTGCGCGATATCGACCGCACGATTGGGCTGGGGCGAGTGCACGTGATCCACATGAATGATTCAAAGACGGCGCTTGGGTCCCGCGTGGACCGGCACGAGCATATCGGCAAAGGGAAAATCGGCGCGGATGCGTTCGCACGGATTCTGACCCATCCGCTGCTGAAGGGGCGAGCGTTTATTCTGGAGACGCCGATCGACAAGCCGGGTGACGACCGCAAGAATGTAGCGGCCCTTTGGAAACTGGCGGGCAGGCCAAGTACTGCAACGGCTAAGCCCAAGAAGACGCCAAAAGCGCCAAGTCCTGGGAAAGTAGCGCCACGCGCGGCGGCGAAGCGCGACGTAGTACCCGCTTAAGGGCATGACCAAGATTGCATCGAGAAAAGGACGCAGAGAATAGTGGCGGAATACGACCCGCAGAAGATCGAGCCGAAGTGGCAAAAGATTTGGGAAGAGAAGGGCGTATTCCGCGCCATCGACGGCGACACGTCCCGGCAGAAATATTACGTCCTGGAAATGTTGCCATATCCCTCCGGCACTCTGCACATGGGCCACATGCGCAATTACACCATCGGAGACTCGGTGGCGCGCTACAAGCGCATGCGCGGCTACAACGTGCTGCACCCGATGGGCTGGGACGCATTCGGGCTTCCGGCCGAGAATGCGGCGATCAAGGTAGGAACCCATCCCCGCGAATGGACGAACGCGAACATCCGCGAGTTCCGGCGCGTGCTGAGGCGCTTCGGATTCAGCTACGACTGGGACCGCGAGATCTCCACATGCGAACCGGAGTACTACCACTGGAACCAGTGGTTTTTCCTGCGCATGCTGGAGAAGGGCATCGCATTTCGCAAAAAGAGCAAGGTGAACTGGTGCCCAGACTGCGCGACCGTGCTGGCAAACGAGCAGGTGATCGACGGGTTTTGCTGGAGGCACGAAACGACGCGGGTGGAAGTGAAGGAACTCGAACAGTGGTTCCTGCGAATCACGCAGTATTCCGACGAACTTCTGGCCGGCATGGAGCAGCTGCGGAGCGGCTGGCCGGAGCGCGTCCTGCTGATGCAGCAGAACTGGATCGGCAAATCGCGCGGCACGCGCGTGAAGTTTGGTGTCGATGGGATGGATTTGGATCTCGAAGTCTTCACCACACGCGTGGATACCATTTATGGCGTATCGGCGGTGGTGATAGCCGCAGGGCATCCCAAACTTAACCATTTGCTTGAAGGTGTTCATGGCCGCTCGGCGATCGATGCGCAGATTAAGTCCATGCTGCAACAGAGCACCAAGGCCGCCGATATCGCGACTGCTGAAAAAGAGGGCTTCTTCACCGGAAAATTCGCCGTGAATCCCTTCTCCGGCGAACAAGTGCCGGTGTGGGTTGGGAACTTTGTCCTGGCCGAGTATGGGACGGGTGCGGTGATGTGCGTGCCTGCGCATGACCAGCGAGACTTTGAATTTGCGGAGAAATACCATCTGCCGGTAAAGGTTGTGGTGCAGCCGGCCTCTGGCGAAGCTCTGCGCGCAGAGCGCATGCGCGAGGCGTACACCGAATACGGGCGGCTGGTTGATTCCGGCCCCTACGACGGGCTTACGTCCGAGCAGGCGATCGAGAAAATGACGGCGGACGCGGCGTCGAAGGGATTTGGAAACGGCGAGACGACCTACCGCCTAAAGGACTGGGGAATTTCGCGGCAGCGCTATTGGGGCACACCGATTCCGGTGGTGTACTGCGACCACGACGGTATCGTGCCGCTTCGCGACGACCAATTGCCGGTGAAACTGCCGGAGAATGTCGCGCTAACGGGACAGGGTCAATCGCCGCTGGCGGGTGTTCCCGAATGGATCAATACCACGTGTCCGAAGTGCGGGGGCCCGGCGCGGCGCGAGACCGACACTATGGACACGTTCGTCGATTCGTCCTGGTATTTCTATCGCTACACCGATCCGCACAACGGCAGTGCGCCATTCGATCCATCGAAAGTCGCGTACTGGTTTCAAATCGATCAGTACGTAGGCGGGATTACGCACGCCATTTTGCACCTGCTGTATTCGCGATTTTTCTGCAAAGTGATGCGCGACCTGGGGATGGTCGGGCACGACGAGCCGATTGCGCGGCTTTTCACGCAGGGGATGGTGCAGAAGGGCGGCGTCGCCATGTCAAAATCGCGCGGCAATGTCGTGGGTGCGATCGAAATGGCCGATAAATACGGCTGCGATACGGGGCGAATGTACACGCTGTTTGCGGCTCCGCCGGAAAAGGACCTGGAGTGGAGCGAGCAGGGCATCGAAGGCTCGGCGCGATTCCTGAATCGTGTGTTCCGGCTGGTCGATAAGCATAGTCCCAGGCTAAAGGAAGTTTCTTCCGCAGGGGCGGACGAAGCGGGCTCGACGACAAAAGAAAAGTTTCTGGTGAGGCGCCTGCATCAGACGCTCAAGCGCGTCACGGACGATTTCGAAACACGCTGGCACTTCAACACTTCGATCGCGCTGATCATGGAGCTGGTGAACGATTTGGTGGCGCAAGAGCCTCTGGAACAGGATGTTGCGCCTGCCACGCTGAAGCGTGTGCTCGATGGCCTGGTTCTGATGCTTTCGCCCATGGCTCCGCACATTGCTGAAGAGCTTTGGGAGATGCTGGGCCATGCGGAGGGTATTTATTTCCAGAAATGGCCCGTATACCGCGAGGATCTGGCTCGCGAAGAGCAGGTGGAGATCGTAATTCAGATTAATGGGCGCGTGCGCGGCAAGTTGATGGTGGACCAAGGGCTCGACCAGGAGCAGTTGCGCGAGCGAGCGATGAGCGACCCCCGAATCATGCCACTGGTTGCCGATGGGCATCTGGTCAAGATCATCGTTGTGCCGAATAAGCTGGTGAATATCGTTCTGAAGTAACGCTTCGATTTGCATTTGGCCGCGAATCACCACGTTGGGTTCGTGATATTCTCTCTGCAGATGTTCTTCCGAACTGTGAATTTCCAACCGATGGAGCAGCGCTAAGTGGGTGAGCGCAAAACTATGACCGAAAGCGGAGCTGCATTGCAGAAGGCGTCGGAAGCTTCGGCGGGCACGCGCGGCGGGATCGTGGTGCTCGACTTTGGCGGACAGTACACGCAACTGATTGCGCGGCGAGTTCGCGAGCAGGAAGTGTTCTCGGCGGTGCTGCCGTGCACCGCCTCGATTGAGGAGGTCCGCGCCTACGAACCTGTGGGGCTGGTGCTTTCCGGCGGGCCGAGTTCGGTGTACGAGAAAGACGCGCCGGTCTGCAATCCACATATGCTGGAGCTTGGGATTCCAGTGTTAGGGATCTGCTACGGCATGCAGTGGCTGACCTACAGTCTCGGAGGGCGCGTGGAGCGCGCCGATCGCCGCGAGTATGGGCGCGCGCAGCTGGAAATTGAGCGGTCGTCGTCGCTGTTCACAGGATTGCCGGGAACGCTGAAAATTTGGAACAGCCACGGCGATCATGTGGTCGGATTGCCCGAGGGCTTTCACGTAACTGGTCGCACGGACAACGCGGTGGCTGCGGTGGAGAATCCGGAAAAGAAGATTTTTGGCGTGGAATTTCATCCCGAGGTGCAGCATACCGACCGGGGAACGGATATTCTGCGCAATTTCGTTTTCGAGATTTGCGGCGCCAAACGCAATTGGAACCGAGCGGGGTTTATTGCGGGGGCCATTGAAGCGATCCGCAAGCAGGCGGAAGGAACGCGAGCGATTTGCGCGCTGAGCGGCGGAGTGGACTCGGCGGTGGCTGCAGCGCTGGTGGCGCGGGCCATCGGCGACCGGCTGACAAACGTCTTCGTAGACACAGGGTTGCTGCGCTGGAATGAGTTCGAGGACACGCTCGATCTGCTACGCGAGAGGCTGGGACTGCAAGTGATCGGCGTGGATGCTTCGGAGCGCTTTTTGGGCAAGTTGAAAGGCGTTACGGACCCGGAGCAGAAGCGCAAAATTATCGGCAACGAATTCATTCACGTGTTTGCCGAGGAAGCGAAAAAGCTGGCGGAGTCGGCATCGGGCGGGTTGCCGGTGAAGTTTTTGGTTCAAGGAACGTTGTATCCGGATGTGATCGAATCCGTTTCGGTGAAGGGGCCGTCCGCAGTGATCAAGTCGCACCACAATGTGGGCGGATTGCCGGCCAATATGCCGTTTAGCCTGATCGAGCCGCTGCGCGATCTGTTTAAGGACGAGGTACGCGGAATCGGCAGGGAGCTCGGCCTGCCGGATGAGATTTTAGTGAAACATCCGTTCCCGGGGCCCGGACTGGCTGTGCGGATCATTGGCGAGGCGAGCCGGGACCGTCTGGAGACGCTCCGAATTGCGGACGCCGTAGTCGTCGAGGAAATCCGCCGTGCCGGAATTTACGAGAAAGTCTGGCAGGCCTTCGCGGTTTTGCTGCCGATTCGCAGCGTGGGTGTGATGGGTGATGGGCGCACCTATGGTGATACCATTGCGGTGAGGGTGGTCGAGTCTCTCGATGCAATGACGGCGGACTGGTACCGGCTGCCGATGGATGTGCTGGAGCGAATCTCGACGCGGATCGTGAACGAGGTGCCGGGTGTTAACCGAGTGGTGTACGACATCAGCTCGAAGCCGCCGAGCACGATTGAGTGGGAATAGTACGTGGGACAGGACTGAGAAGGAGACCCGGCGCCATAAGACACGTATACCTTGGCGCCGATTCGCCGTAAATTAGCCGATTGAAGAGGTTGGGCTTAAACGACGAAAAGACCTTACCGGTTGGCCATTTTCTGGGCCATGTACAGCAGCAACCGGCGGTCGCCCTCTTCGATGCGCCCCAATAGTCGACGGAAACGACCCAAGAAGCGGGCTTCTTTGCCGGCGCTGCCCCAGGCGATGTCGTCGGCGCTTTTCCGTTTTGGAAGATTGGGGAGTTCAGGCGGCTCTTCGCCGTCGTAGAATAGTTGATAGAGCGGCACTTCCATGGCGCGGGCCAGCTTCTCGAGCGTCTCGATGGCCGGCACGGTATGGCCGTTCTCGACGCGGGAAATGTAGCAGCGGAGCAGGCCAGTGCGCTTTTCAATGTCGCCCTGAGAAAGCTTTTTTGTTTCGCGTAGCAGGCGAATACGCTCTCCGATTATCATGGAGGGTATTGTTACATGGCGCTCGTGATGCCTGCAAGAACAAACTAGATACTTCCGGCGTCTAACCGGTAGTAACCTAAAACCGATGGCCAACGTCATTAAAGACATGGTATCGAGCGCTCCGGCAATGGCCCTGCCGCTGAATCGGGCGGGGAAGCAGGAGGACGACCGGACACTGGTGCGCGAGTGCCAGAGCGGCGTTCAGAGCGCATTTGAAGAACTGGTGCGACGGCATCAGCAGAGGGTTTTCGCACTGGTGGGAGGAATCCTGCGGCGGCCGGAGGACGTGGAGGATGTGGCTCAGCAGGTTTTTTTGAAGGCGTACCTGGGAATCAAGAGATTCGATCAGCGGGCGGCGTTTTCGACTTGGCTGTACAAAATCGCGGTGAACGAATGCTGGGACTATTTGCGCAAGAAGAAAGTTCGGCCCCTGGTATACGAGTCCGATCTTTCGGAAGAGCAAGTTTCGCGGCTGGACGGCATCGTATCGTTGACGCATCCTCCCGAGGGGCCGGACACACGCGCCGAGGCGCGGGAAATGCTGGAACGCATGTTGGATACGCTGCCGGAGCAAGACCGGCAATTGTTGGTGCTGAAAGAGATGTCGGGTTTCTCGGTGCAGGAGCTCGCGGAGATTTTGAAATTGAACGTGAATACGGTGAAAGTACGCTTGTTCCGGGCGCGCGGCAGGATCATGGATATGTACCGCCGCCGTCTGGAATCTTCTCACAAGGCCGGGTCCACTTCCGCGACGCGGAGGAAGGGGTGAAGAATGGCCGATAGGGCGTTGTCAGGCACGGCATGTTCGCAATTTGAGTCGCTGCTGGAGGATTACCTCGATTCCAGCGTAAATGCGGCGGACGCCACGCGCGTCCAAGCGCATATGCAGGAGTGCGCCCAGTGCCGCGAGGCATTTGAGACGGCGCGAATGAGCGCGCACTTGTTCCGCGCGGCCGCGCCTGTGGGAATGACTCCCGATCCTGGTTTTTCACGGACGGTGATGGCGCGGATTCGCATGGCGGAGTCGGAAGTCTCCGCGGAGAACGCGGGTTTCTGGCAATCTCTGGTGACACTCGGCTGGCGCTTCGCGGCTACTGCCGCGCTGGCGCTGATCGCGCTGGTGGCGTACGACGCGGGCAGCGCGCGCCATGCGCAACCGGATCAGATGGGTATACGTCCTATACAAACGAGCGACTTTTTTTTCGCGTCCGATCCGGCGCAGCCGCCGGCGAATCGAGATGACGTGTTGATTATGGTAGCGGAAACGGATCATGGAACCCACTAAGGCGCGCCGAGAGGCCGCGGTTTTATTCATCGCTGTGTTCGTGCTAGGGGTGGTCTTTGGCGGTATTGGAAATCACCTTTGGAACCAGCACGTTTCGGGCGAACAGGCTCCTATCGTAACGGCCGCGCATCCGACTCGCGATCAATTGATCGATAACTTTTGCCAGGCGGTAAAGCTCACACCGGAGCAACGCAAGCAGCTGGTTGCGATCATGGATAACGCTGGAAACCGGCTGAAGACTCTTTATGCGCCGCTGGACCCCCAAAGGGAGGCGATCCGGCTGGACTGCCGCACGAAAATTCGCGGCATTTTGACGCCTTCGCAGATACCGAAGTTTGACGAGTATATGAAGCGCGTGGACCAGGAGCGGCAAGCGCAGGCTGCGGCAGCCGCCGCGGCGAGTTCCGGCCACTAAGCAGGCTCGTCGAGTTGCTGCGAAATCTACGGGCGGCGCGCCCGATCGAAGGGAATTATTCCGGCCAATCTCATGAGTGAAAATCTAGCCGCCGCACAAGCGACTTCCCAACAATTATCGCCAACCGCAGGAAATGGGACTCCGACGATACGCCTGGAGGGCATCCATAAGACGTACGACCTCGGCGAGATTCAGGTTCACGCGCTCCGCGGCATCACCATGCAGATATTTCGCGGGGAGTTTGTCGCCATCATGGGCGCTTCGGGCTCCGGTAAATCGACACTGATGAATATCATCGGTTGCCTCGACAAACCCACGCGGGGGCAGTATTACCTCGACGGCTCGGATGTTTCCGGCCTGACGCGCCATGAGTTGGCGCGGATCCGCAGTCACAAAATCGGGTTCGTCTTTCAGCAGTTCAATCTTCTGTCGCGCACCTCCGCGCTTGAAAACGTGGAGCTGCCCACGATTTATGCAGGCGTCGCGCCAGCCGAACGTGAGCGGCGCGGCCGAGAGGCCCTCGAACGGGTCGGACTTGCGCAGCGGATGGGGCATTATCCGTCACAGCTTTCGGGTGGACAACAGCAACGCGTGGCCATTGCGCGGGCGCTGGTAAATAGCCCGTCGTTGTTACTGGCGGACGAGCCGACGGGAAACCTGGACAGCCGCACCAGCGTTGAGATTATGGACATCTTCCAGCGGCTCAACACGGAGACGGGATTAACGGTGGTGATCGTGACGCACGAGCCGGACATTGCCCAATACGCCAAGCGCGCCATCGAATTTCGCGACGGGCGAACGAAAAAAGACGTGCTGATTCAGAATCGCTCGATTGCCGCCGAAGTTCTGCCGACCTTGCCATCGGCGGACGAGGATCTGGTGCAGGGCCTCGAGAATCCGGAATCAAACCGCAACGGCGCGGCGCACTGAATACCACTCTCCTAGAGCTCCGATGAAAGTGAAGGACATTCTCTCCTGGGGGGACGTCACGTTTTTTCTGGGATTTTGGGCCTTCATTGCTGTGCGTGCGCACTGGGGCGTCCGTGCTTGGGCTGGGTGCGCGCTAGCGGCAGCCGGATTTGCGTTGTGGATGACCGCGCGGCTGCAACTCGGCAGATCCTTCAGCCTCCGGGCCAAAGCGGTAAAGCTGGTGACAACCGGGCTGTATGCGAAGTTCCGGCATCCGGTCTACCTTTTCGGATTCGCTGCGTACTGTGGTGTGTTGCTGATGTGGGGCAACTGGATCGCAGTGGTTTGTTTCCTGCTGATTTATTCCGTCGAGCTAGCGCGCTTGCGCGGGGAGGAGCGTGTTCTGGAGCGCACGTTTGGAGATGAATACCGTCGCTACCGGGCCGGCACTTGGCTGTAGCGATCCGTCGAGATACGTTGAGTTCCTGAGGGACAATCTCCGCGAAATCCAGCGCGCCGTCCCGAAGCTAAAAGGGAATATCTTCGTCTGAGATTTCCGGGCCGGCAGATGGCTCATCGGACGGCATCATGCCTTCCGCGTCGGCATCCGACGGGCGGCTGGCACCGGGTCCAATGCCGGCGCCCTCGCCGCGGGAGGTGAGCATGCGCATCACGTTACCGACGATCTCAGTGGTCTGGCGTTTCTGCCCATCGCGCTTATCTTCCCACTGACGGGTTTGAATACGGCCCTCCACATAGACCAACATGCCCTTTTTGAGGTATTGCTGGGCAATCTCCGCGAGCTTGCCCCAAAGGACCACACGGTGCCATTCGGTGCGCTTCTGGCGTTCGCCGGAACGGTCTTTAAACGTCTCGTCCGTGGCCAGCGTGAAATTCGCAACGGCTTGGCCGCCGGAGGTGTAACGCGTCTCAGGATCGCGCCCCAGACGGCCGACTAAAATCGCTTTGTTGACTGACATGCGCAGGAGTATAGCGGAAAACCGAGCGGAGTAGAAACGGAAGCTCCCCGAAGCGGGCCCGGTCGCAAAAAACAAGCGGATAACCGCTGGGCGAACACTTCAGCTGCGACCAGTTCACCGTTCCGAATAGCGCCTCATTGGAGACCAGAGGCGCAAGCGGTAGGGGTTCGATGAGAGTTTTAAAGTTTAATGATGAGCCGTGCGGGAAGCGGCCTCGAGTTCGCGAAGCTTCGCTTCCGCGCGACGTGCTTCGTCTGAGCCGGGAAAGCCCTGAACTACGGCGCGAAGATCGCGCCGGGCGCTGATTCGCAGGCCCAACTCGAGTTCGGCCATGCCTTTTTTCAGCAGGGAAGCTCCGAGTTTGAAGCTCTGCGGGTAATTTTGCAGCACGGTGTCATAGGCGGCGATGGCGGCCTTGTAGTCGCCCTGTGAATAAGCGATCTCTCCGAGATAAAACTGCGCGTTGGACGCCAGATCGTTCTGCGGAAAATTTTTGATGTAGTCGGAGAATTCCTGGCGAGAAAGAGCGTAGTTGCCGCTGGTGTAATCGCGCAGCGCGTTCTGATAGAGCGTGTCCGCGGAGATCGGCGCCATCGCGGCCGGCCCGGCGGGAACTGCCGCAGTTCCTGGCGGTGGCGCGCTTGGAGTAGCGGCACCGGGTGCGCCCGTTGGAGCGGCGGAACCTTGTGCGCCGGTAGGAGCCGCGGCACCCGGAGCGGCCGAGTCCGGAGCCGTGGCGCCCGGCGCCGCGCCAGGCGCGACGGAGTTCGGCGCGCCGCTCATGCCGTTATTCGAAACCTTCGCGTCGATGCTCTGCAGGGTGCTTTGAAGGTCGTTGAGCTGTTGCGACAGCTTGGCGAAACGAGCCTGCAAGTCTTGCACGTTGTCTGAAATTCCCTGCGACTGCTGAGTCATCGAGCCGATGGTAGAGCCGGTATTGGCTTGCATGTCTTGGACAGTTTTCTCGACCTGCCCCATCTGGCTGCGCAGCTGGGCCGATGAGTCGAGCGATTGCTGCACCAGCGTGCGGAGCGTGGCGGTATCCGATGCCAGAGCGGTGGTCAGATCCTGCTGGCCTTGAATCAATTGCGAGACCTGCTGTTGCAGCTCGATTATTTCACGCGAGACAGCGTCGGCAGGCTGAGGAGCGAGAATCGCTCCGCCGAGCGCCCCGCAGAACATGGCTGCAATTGCGAGCGCGATCCATCGTATGCGCAATGGGTGCCTCCTTGCCAATATGTGACTGGGCTTTGCCATTCGCGGGCGACCGCCCGGCGAACGATCCGCGTCTATTCTCGCACGGCTGGCGATTTATCGACCCGTGCTGGAAGAAAAAAGCCGACGGCGGTTTTGGTCCGCCGCCGGCTCATCGATTCGACTACTGTCCCGCTCCGGTTTGGACCATCACGAGGTGGGCGCGGCGGTTCTGAGCCCAGCACTGTTCCGTGTGTTCCGAGCAGAAGGGGTGTTCTTTGCCCCAGCTCACTGTGGTCATGCGATCGGACGTGATTCCCAGCGAGATGAGGAAGTTTTTGGCGGCCTCAGCGCGGCGCTGGCCAAGACCGAGGTTGTACTCTTCCGAGCCGCGCTCATCGCAGTGGCCCTCAATTGAGACGCGCACCTGAGGATACGAGCGGAGGAACTCGGCATCCTTGGTCAGCGCATCGCGAGCATCTTGCGTGAGTTCGGACTTGTCGAAGTCAAAGAAGGCGTCCTTGACGTTCTGCGAGAAGAGATCGCTCACGTTTGGCGCTGCCGCCGGCGCCGCAGCTGCGGCAGGCGCACTCACGTCCACGCGCGCGCTGGCCGTGGCGCTGCCGCCAGAACCAGTAGCCGTGATGGTGTAAGTGGTCGAGTCGTTCGGAGTAACGGGAGTGGTGCCTTGCGGCGAAACCTTCCCGATGCCCGGCTCGATGTCGAGATCCGTGGCGTTCGTGGAGGACCACGAAAGCGTGGAGGTCTGGCCGGATTGAACGGACGTTGGAGTGGCGTTGAGAGTCACCGTGGGCGAGGGTGTTGGCGCAGGCGCGGGCGCTGGGGTGGTCGCCGCGACCTGCTTTTTGCACCCGCCAACGGCCGCGGCTAATGCAAGCAAGCTAAACACGAGTACACACTTCGAAGTAGTACGGAGCTGCATTGTAGTTCTCTCCCTCGGGCTTCCGTGAGGGCTTAGCGGAAGCGCGAAATTAATTTTTCAATAGTCGAATACTACCCAGGGCACTGAACACTTCTACATCACACCGTGCAACTGCTTCCTCCCCTACCACGTGCGAGGAATCCAAATGCGCTTTCGCTCGCGCCACGCGCGGAAAGCGCTGCCGCCGTTAATGAGTATTTGGCGACCAATTCGGCGACTGGTTCTCGCCTCGAAACGTCAACTCCCGCGGCTGGCTGCCGTCGGCGAGCATCGTCCATATCTGGTTGGTGCCGGTGCGCGTAGACTCAAAACCGATATGCCGTCCGTCCGGCGCCCAGGTGGGACGCTCGTTACGTCCCTCGTCCCGTGTAAGCTCAACGAGTTGATGGCTTACGATGTCCATAACGTAAATATCGTAGTTTCCGGTCGGTCTGCGCCAACTAAATGCGAGCAATTGTCCATTTGGTGACCACGCCGGGTCGACCACGTACCCCATGTCGGGCAGATCAATTTTCTGGACGTTGGAGCCGTCCGTATTGGCCATATACAGAGCTGGGTCGCCGGCGCGGTCGCTTACGAAAACAATTTGCTGTCCGGTCTTCGGGTTGAAGACGGGAGATGTGTTCACTCCCGCCGCATAGGTGATCTGCTGCATATGCGTTCCGTCCGCGTTCGCAATGAAGATTTGCGTGCCTCCCGTTCGGCTGCACATAAAAGCGATCTGCGATCCGTTGGGAGACCACGCGGGAGAGCTGTTGGTACCCGGAAAGTGTGGGAAGGAGATCAGGCGATTGGAGATGGTGGAATACATGCAGATCTGCGCGGATGGCGCGCCGCGATACGGAACGTAACAAGTGAACGCGATGCGGGAGCCGTCGGGAGACCATCGGGGAGTGAGGGCGATGGAATGAAGGTGCGTCAGCTGGTGCTGATTCGCTCCGTCATAATCCATTTCCCAGATTTCCTTGTCGCCGTTGCGAGCGCTCACGTAGGCGATCTTGGTCTGCGCGATGCCGGGCTGGCCGCCGCTAAGCAAGGCAACGATGTCGTCGGCGAACTGATGCGCTAGTTGGCGCGCGCCTTCGTCGGTGGCGGGCTGCTGGTAGATTTTCTGCAAGGCGGTCGTAGCGTTTTGGCTGTGCACGTCCGAGAGATATCCGGCAAAGGAGAGAGTCGATCCATTCATGCTCATGTTGCCGTAGGCGACCATATAAGCGCTGCAGGGGGCGGCGGACCATTGCTGAGCGTTCAGCTCGCTCGGCTGGCTTGGAATCGAGAGCGGATAAAAACTGTCGCTGACCATGTCGACGATTCCCGAATAGTTCAGATCGGCCCAAAGCACGTCATGAAATGTTTTGGCGAACGTCTGAGCCGCCGGCGTACGCACCGGAGTGGCTGGCACCGCCAACCGTACTTTCGATACGCCGAGCCCGGTGCCCGTTGAGAACCAGTCCTGCGCCGAAGCGCGGGGTGCCGTGACAAGAATCGTTACCAGTGCGACTGCCAGTGCCGCAGAAACCGGAAGTTTTAGCTTCATTATCAGAACCTTGGATGAAGAAACATTAAAAACAGACGCGTCATTTGTGAAAATCGAACCAAAACTGCACGTTTACCGACGAACCGGAATACGCCCCGGGCAAAGGCTGCACAGGACTGGAACTCTGTACGGCTCGAACCGCCGAGCTATCCACCGAATATATATTGCTGGAACGTTGGATCTGAATGTTGGTGATGGTGCCGTCGCGCAAGATCGTGAACGTGATGATCACACGCGGCGCGTAGGCGACACTTGGATCGACCGTGGACTGCAGCCAATTGCTGCTGACCCTGCGCTGGACGGCTTGCACATACCAGGGGAACCGCGAGCCGAAGTCGCCACCCTGGGCACCTCCAAAGGCCATTCCGGCAGCTGTGGCGCCGGTGTTGCCCATTGTGAAAGACGTAGCGGGAATCTGCGGAGCTCCGCCCGCGCCGTACGGTACGGCGTTGGGCGGCGGAGGGACTTTGTTCTCCAGCAGCTTGGAGGGGCGCGTTACATATTTGGGCTCAGGAGGCGTCATGCTCTGCACTTCTTGTTTGGGCTTCACGTACTTGGGAGGTTTGTTCTTCTGAAATTGTGGAATCGGGACGGCATCGGGCGCGGGTTTTGGCAGCGGCTCCGGCTTGGCTTTAAAGAGCCCTTTGGTGTTATCGACTACCCGGTTGGGAGTTTCGACTTCGGGAGTCGGCAGCGGAATGGCTGGAACTTTTCCAACCAATCCCACCGACACCGAGCCGCCTGGACCGCCCCAGTTTTCTCCCGGCCGAGAAAAATAAACTGACAACACGACGGCTACTCCCAGCGCGCAATGCAGAAAAACGGAATACGTTAGAAATCGTTTGAGCGTGTGGTCCCGCCGAATTACCAGCGCGGAAGCCATGTCATCGCTCGTTCAGCGGCTGAGTGACCACGCTGATATTCTGAATTCCCGCCTGCCGCAATGCATCGACCACGGTCGCCCAGCTTCCAAAGGGCACTGTCTGATCGCAGCGGAGGTAGACCGCCTGGGTATTGGGATCATGCGATTTCGAGCGGATCTGCTGGCCGAGTTCGTGAATGTTAACCGGCTTGTCGTTCAGATATACGCGCTGGCCGCGGTCGATGGTCACTACCATGCGGACCTGGGTCAATTCCTTGACCGTTTTTGTCTTCGGCACGTCCACGTCGATGCCGGACTGCAGCACCGGAGCGGTGATCATGAAGATGATCAGCAGCACCAGAACCACGTCGATGAACGGCACCATGTTGATTTCAGATAACGATGTGCCCGTTTCGCGTTGAATTTGCGGCATGGCGGTTTCCTAGGAGGTGTACAGCGTCTCGATCTTCGCCACGAATTCTGAGGCGAAATCGCTCATCCGCGTAGCCACGCTGCGGATCCCGTGAAGGAAATGGTTATAGGCGATCAAGGCAGGAATGGCGGCGAAGAGTCCGGCGGCGGTGGTGATCAGAGCTTCCGAGATTCCGGGAGCAACCGCGCGCAAACTTGCCGTTCCCGCTTCACCGAGCCCGGAAAAAGCATCCATCACGCCCCATACCGTGCCGAAAAGCCCGATGAAGGGCGAAACGGAGGCAATGGTGGCGAGGCTGGACATGCCCTTTTCCAGGCGACGAACTTCCTCGCCAGCGGCCACCTGCATCTCCACGCCGACGGCGTTGGCGTTGCGGAGCTTCGTCGCGGTCGCCGTGGGCGCTGAAGCGTGCGCATGGGCGGCGCCGATCTGCGCCTCAAACTCACGGTAGCCGGCGGCGTAGACGGCGACCAGCGGCGTGGTTCCCGCGCCTGCACGCAGAGTGTTGGGATCAGCGAGTCCGCGGCCGGTACGAAACATTTGCAGGAATCGCGCCGTCTTTTGATCCAGCCCGCTGAGCTGGGAAAATTTTTGGAGGATCAACGCCCAGGAAAAAATGGAAAGGAATAGGAGGATGCCTAGAATTACGCGCGCAACGCCGGTGGTCTGCTCCAGCAGAGTGACCGGGCTGGCAAACAGAAAAAGCGCCAAGCCTGAAATTTTAAATGCTCCTAAGAAAAATGTGTGAAGCGGGCCTGCTCTAAGCTATAGCACAGGCCCTATCGCGGGTCAAAGGCCTCAGATGCAATGCGTGAAAATTGTGCTGCCTCAAAGGGTACAAATTTTTGGAAAATGAGGACGGATGCGTGCGTGCCTCTTGCCCGGGCGCCACACGGGAAGGCGCCTCACTTTCCAGCTCTGCGTCGCCGCTTATGATTTGCGGGCTTGGGAAGTTCGATCTGCAGGGACTTCGCGGTTTCGTCCAATACTCTGCGGAGCTTTGCATCGACCTCTTGCGCGGTTTCCTCGGAGATTCTGCGGGCTGCTTCCACCAGCGCGGCGGTGCGGTCAGACACGTCGTGTAACAGGTCTTCTACGGCTGCCTCGGCGGCGCGCTCGATCATGGTTCGCAGCGTTTTGCCAATGGCCTCATGAATTTGACCGTCGAGATGCTCCCGGGTGAAGGTGAACTCTTCGACCGCGGGATCGAGATCCTCCACGTCACCGCCGATCGCGTGTTCTTCGCTTTCTACGATTTCGGCGCCTGTTTGGCCGGATGTGGAAAGAGTCTCCAGCGCAGCTTCTGTACCGGTCGGCAGGCCCCGGTCGATCCCGGTCGGAGCAAAGTTGGCCGTATCCATCGGCCCCGGGTCGGAAACTTCAATCGGCGCAGGCGCGTGATCGTCTGGATGCGCAAACCAATCGACTGGAGGAGGAGCAACGCCCCAGACGTTTCCAGGAACCTCGAGCGCAATCGCAATTTGGTAATTTTCGCGGTGGGTGCGGGGCCGCTGCACCCATACCACCTTGCCGTGGACCACGCGGCGGTCCCAGCCGGGGGCGTGGAAAATTTCCACCATCACGGTCGAATGTTTCGGGGCGTAGTTGCGGGATTGGAACTTACATCCGTAGCAATCCACCATGATGGTGCTGGTGGATTCGCGGAAGGGCTGTCCGAGCGCATCCGTTCCGACCACGATGATGGGCACGGCACGCACCAATCGGGTGCTGCGGCGCTTTTCTGCACCCGCGGCGGTGGGCGTTTCGGTTGACGAGGCGGCTATCTCGTTCACTTAGGACTCCCGTCGGAGCCGGTAGAATAGCATCACCGCAAGCCCGGAAACTGATGCACGAAACGGTCCGCTGCGAAGTGGTAAAGTCGGCGGCAGGTCGGCGCCGCACCGCCCACTTCGTCGCTGCTCGGGGCCGCTGATCCCATTGACAGCCGGCAATGCGCAAGGTAGGTTGTGAACCAGTTCACATGGTCAACGATATTCTCGATCTCGCCGCTTTTCGTGCCGCTCCGCTGGTGCGCGATCCTTACGAACATTTGATCCTGCCGCGCTTCGTCAAACCGGAGGCGCTGAGCCGCCTGAACGCCGACTACCCGCACATCGAACAGACCGGCAGCTTTCCGCTCGATTCTTTGAAGTTTGGTCCCGGATTTCGCGAGCTGGTTGATGCATTGGAATCGGCCGAGTTTCGCAAAGCATTCGAGGAAAAATTCGGCGCCGACCTCTCGAACCGGCCCACGACGATCACGGCGCGCGGCCGTTGCGGTGCGCGAGACGGAAACATCCACTGCGATTCCGCGAGCAAAATCATCACCGTGCTGCTCTACGTCAATCCCGAGTGGGACGATAGCGGCGGGAGACTGCGCGTGTTGCGTTCACGCGAAAACATCGAGGATTTCGTCGCTGAAGTTCCGCCATCGGGCGGCACTTTGGTGGCTTTTCTGCGCTCCGATCATTCGTGGCACGGCCATTTGCCGTTCCATGGCGAACGCCGGGTGATCCAATTCAATTGGGTGAACGACACCAGCAATCAGCGCCTGGCGATCTTCCGACATCGACTGTCGGCATCGGTGAAGCATCTTTTCGGCGCCCGTCCCTCGCGGGACCCTCAGCCGGAAGATCCCGCACGGATGTGAATTGCGACCGGCGGCATTCGGCAGGGGACCGCTGCGGGCGGGTTGGCATAGCCTCGCGTTGCGAAATTTCGTACGATAGCTCGCGACGTCCTACATGAATTCATCCGAGCAGAAATTTTTGGTAGTTCGCCTAAGCTCGCTGGGCGATTTGGTGCACACGATTCCGGCTGTGGCCGCGCTGCGAGCTTCTTTTCCAACAGCGCAGATCGACTGGGTGGTCGACCGGCGGTGGTCGCCGCTGATTGCGCTGGTCACCTGCATCGATCACGTCATTCCGCTCGACCGCTCGCCGCGCGACGTGCTGGCGTTGATCGGCCGCCTTCGCGGACAACATTACACCTGCGCGCTGGATCTTCAAGGACGCTATCGCTCCGCCGTCCTAGGATGGCTTTCCGGCGCGCCGCGCCGTATTGGACGCGCCGCTGTTGCCACACGCGAACCCGGTGCGGCGCTCTTTTACACCGAGCGTGTGGTGCCGACTGGGCGGCACATTGTGGATATGACGATCGATTTGGCGGTTCGCGCCGGAGCCACGCCGCAGCCGGCGCCACAGTTTCCGCTTCGGGTTCCACCCGACGCGCTGAGCGCGGTTCGCGAAAAGCTTGCCCACGAAGGCATCGCAGATACGTACGTGGTAATCAGCCCCGGCGGCGGATGGAAATCGAAATGTTGGCCGCCGGAACGTTTCGGAGCACTTGCCGCCGCGATTTTCCGCAATCACCGTCTACCGTCCGTCGTGAATATTGCGCCCGGAGAGGAGGGCATGGCGCGTGAAATTGCTCGCGCCGCTGGTTCACTGAACGTGCCGGCACTCTCCTTCGAAATTCCAGAACTTGCTGCACTCCTCGCACACGCGCGCCTGTTGATCGCAGGAGACACGGGCCCTCTGCACCTCGCGGCAGCGTTCGGCACGCACGTGGTCGGGCTTTTTGGCACCACCGATCCGGAACGCAACGGCCCGCTGCCGCGCGGAGTGGTGGTGCAAGCCGCGTCTGATCCATCGCAGCTTCCCGATTACATTCGAGGGGATTACATCCGCCAGGATTCCTACTCGCCAGCGATGCTGGCACTCTCCGTGGAGCATGTGCTCGCCGCAGTGGAGCAGGAAATTGGAATCACCGCATAACGGTGAGCCCGCCACCAAGCCGGCGTCGCTCCCTAAACGGAGCAGCCTTCCGCCACCTCGGCGGCTGCGAGATTCCTGGGCGAGTCGGGCGAGTCTGCCAATTCTTCGAGCGCGCCTCGGTTGAAAATCGTGAAATCGGAGCGCTTCCAATCCAGGACTCCTTCGCGCCGCAGATGCGAGAGCAATCGGCTCACGGTTTCCCGCGAAACACCGACCATCTGCGCTATCGTCTCCTGGCTGAAGTTCTGTTTTAAGAGCGCCTGGCCGTTCTGTGAGTCGTGACTGAGCAATCCCAGCAGGCAGCGGGCGATTTTCTGTTCGGCTGATTCGGACAGGTCCACATTCGCCGTTTTTGCCATCAGGAAGTAATTGTGTTCGCTGACGAGTTGGGCGGCGTGCCAGGCCGCCAACGGTTGCGTACGCAACTCTTCCAGCAGTTTTCTCCGCGGCACAAAAACAGCGGTTGTTGCCTCCACGGTCTCAGCCGTAGACACGTGTGTGTATCCTAGAATTGTCGCCGCCAAGCCCATCACGGTTCCTGCCCCAAAAAAGCCGAGCACTATGGCCCTGCCCTGGGCGGAATTGACGGAAAGCTTTGCGAGTCCGTTTACGATTACGACTACGCCGTCCGGCCTAGCGCCTTCCTCGAAAAACCGCGTACCTTTCCTGTAGAGCTTTGCTGTTTTCGATGCACCAAGATGCCTCATGTGGTATTCGCTCAACCGCGCCGGGTATGGATATTGTCCTCTACGGTGCCTTAGGGGTTCGACGATCGGCAAGCCGAAAAGCGTTCCGCCAGTGCTGGGCGCGTTAAGAACTTCCGGCTTCTTTTTCTCGTTTGCAACGGTCGCTTCCCGTTTCCGAGTTCTGATATTTTGGGTCATCGCCTCCCGTCCCGTGCTCAACTTAGCGCACGGAACAGGCGGAACCTGTGACCTCGGTCACCGTTTCCGGTGCCCGCGGTTACCCCCAACCAACGCCTTTGGCCGGGCGCGCCTCGCGAAGAATAGTCCCAGCGTTCCGTGGATACCCCAGCCAGGATTTACTGGAATGCGCGGATGTTTTGGCATCCAAGGCAGGCGCAAGATTCGCTTGTGCCACAGTACAAATCTGAGATGAAGCAGAAGATGCGCGAGGAGCAGTCGCGCTCGCGCCGCATAAATCTATGATTCGACAGCGCAGGAGGCTCAGGCGGGTCGAGAACCAGCAAAAGCTACTCGACTGATTCGGGGTCTTCCGACAGCGCTCGACTCTCAGTTCGCTCGTTCTGTGACTGCTGCAAATTCGAAACGGCAGGAGCTATCGGCAGCGTGGCGCGGACCAACGTGCCAGACCGATCGGACCGAATGTCGAGAGTGCCGCCAAGTTGTCTGAGCCGCTCGCGCATTCCGCCGATGCCGACTCCCAGCGTACCTTTCGCGCCCCCGTCAAGGGTCTCGCTGGGAATACCTTTTCCGTAGTCTTGCACTTCCAATGTGACTGTAGCGTCGTGTGCGGCGAGCGAAATTCTCGCTGATGGGCTGCCGGAGTGCCGCTGAATATTCCCGAGGCATTCCTGCGCAACTCGAAATAAGGCCAACTCCACGTCAGCGCTGGCGCGCAACCAAATCTTGGGAACTTCCAGTTTCAGAGAGATGCCACTGCGTTTCGAAAAACCTTCGGCGAGCGCGCGTAACGCGCTGGCGAGTCCGGCATCGTCGAGCAGAGGCGGATGCAGGACATACGAAATCGTACGAATTTCGCGGCCGGTTTCGTCCACAAGCTGCAGGCATTCTCGGAGCGCGTGCTGCGCCGCGGCGCTCAATTTAGGGGCTTCCTGCTGGGCAACGGCAACGTTGATGCCGATCGCCACCACCTTCTGAGCGGTACTGTCGTGAAATTCGCGAGCCAGCCGGCGGCGCTCCTCATCCTGCAGGCGAAGCAATCGCCCGGAAAGTTCGCTGAGTTGTTTGGTGCGGTAGCTAACCGTTTCTTCCAGCAGCTCCAGCGTGTTGTTGAGAGCTCCAGCCGCGCTGCGCCGCTCGCTAATAGCGGCGGCTACCACCAGCGCCGTGACGCCCATCGACGCGATGAAAATTTGCAGCATCAGAAAAGAAACGTTCAGCGACACTTCGGGAACGAATCGCCGGCCCGGAACGCTGCCCAGCACCGCCAGGAACGACAACACCAGCACTGAACTGGCCGCCTCGCGCTGCCCAAAGCGAATCGCAGGCCACAACAGGAACGGAAAGCACAAAAACAACAGCGGAAGCATATCCGGTAGAGAGCGATTGCTCGCGAATACGACGACTTCGCAGGCCGCCAGCAGGCAAACGACCAAAACAAACGCCTCCACCAGGCGCGATCTTCTCCACACTACGCGCGAGGGCACGCTCCAGAGAAGAATCGCGGGCGCTACGATGAGCGCGCCGGTCGCGTCGCCCAGCCACCAGGTGGTCCAAATGCGAAGAAGCGCGATGCCGTGCGCGAAAGCGCCCATCGCCAGCGCGGCCGTCCCGACGGTGGCACTCAGCATCGGGCTGGCAAATCCCGCCAGCGCCGCAAACCGGAGAGCATCCTCGGATTTTTCGAAGGCGCTGCGCCCATTCGCGAACCGAGAAACCAGATAGGCGGCCAGCAGACCCTCGGATGTGTTGCCCGTTGCTATTGTCAGCGATTCCAGAATTGCGCGCGCCGATAGCGGATGCAGATGGTAGGAAATCGAAAATTGGACGAGGTTTACTAGAAATGCGCCTGCAAAGACTCCCGGCCAAGTCTGATATCCCCAAATCAGGATCGCGGCCAAAGCCACGCCCGTGGGCGGCCAAACCGGGCTGGCGATCGGATTGATGATCGCCAGAGCCAGGCCCAGGCGCCCGCAGATGAAATACGTCGCGCAAATGACCGCGATCATCGGCAGATCGGCACGGTTCGGCGCCAATCGGGCCAATCGCGATGTCCCGCCGCCTAATTCGCTGCGTGTTCGCATCGTGGACGAGGTCGATCTAATCGTTCAGACGCATTCGTTCTAATTCGATGTTCGCAGAGAGCACCAGATGCACGAGCACATACTAGGTGCGAAGCGAAGCTCCACGGGGCTGGGCGGGCCGCGTACGGGCGTTTCAACTCTCGATTGCCAGTGTGTAGCATATAGTTTCGAGGGAAAGCAATGTTACGACGGGCGCACTGATGAAGCGGCATTCGCGGCCGCGTGCCGTGCGCGCACGCGCAGCACTTTGCGCTGATTCGCTTCCAGCACCTCAAATCGAACGCCGTCAAATTCCAGAATCTCGCCTACGTGCGGCACGTGCCCGGCGATTCCGTTCAACAGTCCGGCCACTGTGGTGGCGTTGGAGTGCTCCGCCGCGACATCCAGCTGAATATTGAAAAGCTCCGCCAGCTTATCCAGTGGAACGCTGCCGCGCAGCACCATCGCGCCGCTAACCTCGCGGACAACATCCGGGGCCGGGCGGCGATCTTCCTCGCCAATTTCGCCGACGATTTCTTCGACCAGATCCTCGATCGTCACCACTCCGGAGACCAGACCGTATTCGTCAATCACCACGGCCATCTGCTGGTTTTTGCGTTGCATTTCTTTCAACAGCTCGGAGCCGAGCTTGGTTTCCGGCACGAACAGAGCCGGGCGCATCAGTTCGCGCACGGAGCGGCGCGCGGCGTCTTTTTCGGAAATTTCCAGCATGTCGCGGGCGATGGCGATGCCGACGATATCGTCCAGCGATTTGTCATAGACGGGCAGGCGGGAATATTTCGTCTCCACGATCCTTTCGCGCAACTCTTCAAGAGTGGCGTTGGCGGGAATCGCGACGATATCCGGCCGCGGAGTCATCACTTGGCTCACGTGCTTATCGCCGAACTCGATCACCTGCTCGATCAAGCGGGCATCGTCCTGCTGGATTAGGCCCTCTTCGGTGGCGGCATCGACGAGCGCTTCGATTCCTTGCTGCTCGGTTTCGGGTTCGCTGGGTTCCTCTTCAGAAAGGCGGAGCACGGAAGCGCTCATGTCGAGCCCGGCGTGGATGGGCCACGTGATCCAAATCAACAGGCGAACCAAGGGCACGAGCGGCTTCATCCAATTGCCGCTTGTCCCGGCCACCAACAGCGACGGGAGAAACTGCATTGCGATCACCACTTCCGCACCTAAAAATAGAATGCCCTCGACCGTCTCTTCCCACACCTCGGGAACGAAGGTGACCACCCCGCCAGCGGTGAGTACCGCAAGCATGGCGAGCCAAAGCCTCGTCAGTAGGCTGAAAACAATGGCGGCGCGCCGACGCTCCAGTTTGAACAGCGGTTCGATCTGCTCCTCGAAATTGACGAGGTTGCGGTGAATTTTCCTGCCGGAGACGCGTCCCAGATCGCGGTACACGCGGTCGAGGTACGACACGACCACGAGACCAGCCGTTAACAGCAAAATACCAACGGTGTAGACCAGAATCCTCATCGGCTAATCGATTCCCAACTCGCGGCGCAAACGCCGTTCGCGACGCTCCATCTGTCCCGCATCTGTCTCATGGTCGTATCCCATCAGGTGCAGCATTCCATGAAGAATCAGGATTCGCATTTCCTGGAAAAAGGTCCGGCCGAAACGGCGGGCATTGCGTCGCGCAACCGCCGGAGCGATGGCGATGTCGCCGAGGTAACGCGGGGCAGCGGTTTTCGCGGTGGTGCGGCGTGTGGGGCCGCGGCGGCGAGGAGCTTGCAGCGCGGGTTCAGCAGGGAAGGAGAGAACGTCCGTCGGTCCATGTTTGTGACGGTAGGCGCGATTCCATTTCGCGATTTCGGCGTTGGTTACCAAAGCGACGGACAGCGCTCCCGCCGGAAGGCCAAGCGCCCTCCTTGCGCGCGCCATAAAACTCTCCAGCTGTGACTTTCTGAGCCGGACGTTGCGCTGGCGATTCAAGATCACATCCCGAGCGCGCGATTCTGGGTCATCAACGCTCGTAACCGTGCGCGCCTTGCGGGCTCCGCTCACTTGCCGCGCGTTTTTTTTGCGGCGGTCACGTTCGGCGCCGGAGCAGGCTTGGAGGCCCGGTGGGATTTGCTGTCTGTCCCGCTGGAAGCCGCCGCAGCCGCTTTCGAAGCTTTCCCGCCACTCGGCCCTGGAGCGATATGGTTTCTGGATGTCGGTTTGGCCCCGGTCTTGGCGCCAGATTCGGGAACAGGCTCAGGACCGCTGTTCTTGCCCTTGCGCTTTTTTTCCGGTTTTTTCGCGGGCTCGTCCTTAATGCCCGCCAAATCGCGAAGTAGTTTAGTCCGCTCTTCGGGTAAGCGGGCCTTTCCGCGAAGCTGCTTTTCGAAGAGATGCTCGAGAACCTCGTCGAACTTCTGCCCGCGCGGGACGCCGAGCGCGTCAAGCTCAGCCACCGGAAGCGCCAGACGCAGCGGGCGCCACTTCTGCAAATAGTTCCGGATCTTGGAAATCGCGCGCGAGTCCGGAATCTCCGCCTCGATGAACGCCAGCATTTCCGGCGGCTGCGACGCCAGATAGAAATACGCGTCTCGCGGCGTCTCCGTCTTGCGGCCTTTCAAAACCTTCACGATCTCACGCGCCTCGTCCGGCAAGTCGGTGATTTTGTCGATCTCCGCCTGGGTGTAATTGAGATCGCGCAAGATGGAGGTCATCTCCCGCGGTTTCAGCCGGCGAAGTATGTACAACGTGGTGGCGTCCCGAAGCCGGGGCCGGATCCCCACTTCCAGAAAGTTCATCTTGACTCGCGAGAGTTTATTGAGAGCGTCGTAATCAGGCTTGCGCTTTTGCAACTGTTCGTCGATCACCGTGAGCAGTTCCCGCGCTTCCCACTGCTTTAGCGCCGGCCCTGCGTTTTCCTCGCGGGAGACGGCGCGGAGTTCCTGCCCCACGTCGTTCCGGTCGATATGTTCCTGCAGGCGGCGCTCCATCGCCAGATCGAACCACTCCTGGGTACGCGATTCCATGGTGAACGTCATGCGCGCGCAGTAGCGAAGGATCCGCAGCAAACGCACCGGCTGATTCGTGAACGCGTGAATCGAAAGTGCGCGGACCTCCTGGCGTTCCAGATCAGCCAAGCCGTTGGTAGGGTCGAGCAGGAGGCCGCGCGACTGGGCATTCAGCGAAATAGCGATCGCGTTTACGGAAAAATCGCGACGGCGCAAGTCCTCCATAATCCCAGCGAAGCGGAATTCGGGTTTCGCGCCCGGACGCTCGTACACATCGTCGCGCGCCGCGGAAATCGAGCCGTCCGCGTCTCCGGCAAAAATCATTTCGTAATGCCGCGTCTTTTCATTTTCGGCCAGGATGCGCGCGCCGCCCTTTTCCAGCTCCCGCACCATGCGCACGGGGTTGCCCTCGACGGTGAAATCGAGATCGCGGATCGGCTGCCCGGAGATGAGATCGCGGACCGCGCCCCCCGTGAGATAGAGATTCAGATCCTGCGATCGAGCAAGCTCCTGTACGCGCTCAAGCGCCGCCCGTTGTTCGGGAGAGAGCCTGCTTTCCAGCAAGTACATATAGTCGGGCATGAGGTCTTACGCCTCCTGGCCTGCCGTCAAAGTGGGCAGGCGATCCGCAGCGCCCCTAGGCGCGCGGGTGATGCGCTTTATAGACTTGTTTCAACCGCTCCTCGACGACGTGCGTGTAAATTTGCGTCGTCGAGATATCCGAATGCCCCAGCATCATCTGCACGGCCCTTAAATCCGCCCCGCGATCGAGCAAATGCGTGGCGAAGCTGTGGCGCAGCATGTGCGGCTTTAAGTGCTTGCGAAGTCCCGCCTTGCGCCCGTAACTGGCGAGTGCTTTCCAGTACGCAATCCGATCCATCTTTCCGCCGCGCTGATTCAGAAACAGGTACGGAGAACTTCCGCCGCGCAAAAGCTCCGGGCGTCCCTGGCGGTAATACGCCTGCACGGTTTCGAGCGCCCGGCGCCCCACCGGCACGATTCTCTCTTTGTCACCTTTGCCCACGCAGCGGAGGCACCCCGCATCCATCTGCAGGTCGGCCACGCGCACGCCGCAAAGCTCCGATACGCGCAGCCCGCAGGAATACATCAGCTCGATCATCGCCTTGTCGCGCAAACCGACGACCGTGGAGGTGTCGGGTTGCCGCAGCACGCGTTCCACTTCATCGAGGCTCAGAAATTGCGGCAGGCTGCGCCGGAATTTCGGGGATTCCACGGTGGCCGCCGGATCCTCTTCGACGTAGCCTTCCATCAGCGCGAAACGAAAAAAGTTGCGAATGGTCACCAGGTGCCGGGCCACGGAACGGCTATCGAGTTTGCTGTTGTACAGCGAAGCCAAGAAATCCACGACATCGGCGCGTTGAACATCTCTCGTTGAAAGCCGCCGCCTCTTCGCGAACGCGTAGAACTTTTCAATGTCGCGACGGTAGGCCTGGATCGTGTTGTCCGACAGGCCTTTCTCGACTTTTAGGCAGTTCAGAAATGTACGAATATCCGCTTCCACAGAGCATCTCTCGATTCAGGCAGCGCCGGGCTGAAAAAACTCTAGCCTGGCGCGTGCAGTTACACGCCGCTTTCAACCACGCGAGCCGCCGGCTGCTTCCTCCGAAGTAAAGCCAAAACCTCCCGAAGCTCCTCGCACCGCAGTAGCCATGCCAGCGCGAAATAGACACCGACCGCGGCGCACACGATCCCAGCGAGAAGGCCCACCTGCATCAGCACGTGCCTCGCTTGCGCGAAATGCGAAATCCGCAGCGCGCCGTACGCGACAAAACCCATCCCGGTCGCGCAGCCTGCTATTTTGCAGAACGATTGCAATAAGGCGCGCGCTCCCAGCTGTCCGTAACGTCTGCGAAACAATAAAAACAGCGCGCCGAAGTTGAAATACGCCGCGATCGAGCTGGCTAACGCCGGGCTGCCATTCGAAAGCGTACGGAAAAAGAACAGAAGGAAAAAAGTATTGAGCGCAATATTTAGGCCTAACGCGTACGCTCCCGTGCGCGCCGGAGTGGCCGTGTCTTGCGTCGAATAGTACATCGGCGCTATCAGCTTCACTCCCGCGAACGCCGGCAGGCCCAGAGAGTAATAAAAGAGCGCGCGCGTGGTCAGCGCCGTCGATGCGGCCGTGAAGCGGCCGTGTTGAAACAGCACCCGAATGATCGGTTCTCTCAACAGAATCAGCCCCACCGCGGCCGGAACCGTGATGAACGAAACCATCCGCAGCGAGAATCCGAAGGTACGCTTCATCTCGCTCCACTGCCCGGCGGCCCACTGATGCGACATCGTCGGCAAAAGCGCCGTGGACATGGCTATCGCATAGCTGCCCAGCACCAACTGCATCACCCGGTCGGCCACGTAGAGAGACATGATGCTGCCTTGCGGCATGCGCGAAGATGCGGCGAAGATGGTGTCGATGAACATGTTGATCTGGTAGACGCCCATGCCGAAAAATGCCGGAGCCGCCAGACGTCCCACTTTGCGCACTCCCGGATCGGAGATAGAAAAGCTCGGCCGCAACTTCATGCCGCGCCGAACCAGGGCAGGGATTTGCATTCCCAGCTGAATCACTCCGCCGATTAAAATTCCAACGGCCAGCGCAACAGCGGGAGAGCGATACGCAGCCGGAGCCCAGCGCAAGATCGGTCGGTATACGACAGCGAACGAGCATGCGATCAGCGCCAAATTGAAAAAAATCGGCGTAGCCGCGGGCAGGGCGAACACGTGAAAGCTGTTCAAAATGGACGCTGCCACAGCCGCCAACCCGATGAACAGAATGGCAGGGAAGATGATGCGATTGAGATAGACGGCCAGCTGCCACTGGCCATGATGAGCGGCAAAAACTGTCAGCAGCCCGATTAGTTGGCGGGAGAACAGGACGCCGAGGAGCGCGATCGCCGCGAGGGTAAGCGCCACATCCCAAAACACTTTTTGCGCAAACATCCACGCATTTGGCCGAGGTTCGTTGTGCAGGTAGCCGGTGAATACGGGAATGAAGGAAGCGCCGAGCGAGCCTTCTCCTGCCATTCGCCGTATCAAACCGGGAATACGGAAGGCTAGGATGAACGAGTCGGCAGCCGGCGAGGTGCCGAGGAGGAGAGCTATCCGCTGATCGCGTAAGTATCCGCAAATGCGGCTGATAACCGTTACAAGGGCTACCACCGAGGCCGATTTGAGAAGCTGTCCCTTGGTGGTCAATCGGCGTCGCGCTCCGATGCTAACCCTTTAAGCACCAATAAGTTGACATCAGCAGCCAACTGCACGATAACATAACCTGCGTGGCCATAGCAACATTCCGCGCAGGAACTTACGTGAAAAGCCGTCCAACCGCGTCGACCCACAAGAAGGTCGCTGTCTTTCTGCTGGATGGCAGTTCACAGCCGGGTTATCTGAATCCGGCGGCCTTGGAGCGCTCCGATACGATTGATTTGCTCACCCCCGGGGGAGAGCAGCGATCTATTCCGCTGGGCGATGTGAAGGCAGTCTGCTTCGTGCGGGAGTTCACCGGGCCATTCGAACCGGAGCGCAAGAGTTTCCTCAGCCGCCCGAAGCTCGATGGACTCTGGGTGCGGCTCCGATTCCGCGACCACGACGAAATGGAAGGTGTCGTGCCCAACGATCTGCTCGCCTTGCTCGGGACCGGCGTGCAGCTCACGCCGCCCGACCTGCACGGCAACGTCGTACGTATGTTTATTCCGCGGACCGCGCTGCTTGAAATGAAGGTTCTGGGAGTGGTGGGTGTAGCTCGCCGCCCGCGACCTGAACCTCGCGAGCGCGGCGCCGAGGTCCCCGTTCAGCCGAAGCTGTTCCGCGAATAATTTTGTCGTTCCACCTGCGTCCGTGGAACTGGGCACGTCCGTTGGTGCAAACAAGCTCCGTCAAAGAGACAATTTGGCGCTTCACGGGGCGTTTTGATGCGCTATATTGGACTGTAGGCCAAGACAATGTTGCAGGTCCATTTACAGCCCGAAAGCCACATTCCGCTGTACGTTCAGCTGCGCGACCAGGTGCGCGCGCTAGTCTTTTCGGGTGATTTGCGCTCTGGCGATCGCATCCCAGCGAGCCGGGAATTGGCGAGTCGGCTAGGAGTGCATCGCACCACGGTCGCCAACGCTTACGCGGAATTGGAATCGGAAGGCTTGATCCAGGGCCACGTGGGACGCGGCACATTCATCTGCGCGCCTCCCGTGAAGCAGTTTTCTCCACCACCACGCTCGAATGGCCATGCCGGCGCGATGCGCTGGGAAACGCTTTTCGCCGACGAGCGCGGCGTGGAAGGCTTGAGCCGCGTGATGCCGGAAATTCCGCCCGGCGCGATTGCTTTTACGGCAGCGCGTCCTTCGGACGAGCTGTTTCCACTCGAGGAGTTCCGCCGCTGCGTGAATAGCGTCCTCCGCAGGGAAGGCCGAAAAATTCTGCAGCTCGGATCGACGGATGGCTATGGCCCGCTCAAGGAAGCTGTGACCGCGCTTCTGCAAGCGGAAGGGACGCATATCGAGGCGGGCCAACTGTTGATTACCGATGGCTGCCAGCAGGCGATTGACCTGATTTGCAAAGCGTTTTTGCGGCCGGGCGACTCCGTCGCGCTGGAAAATCCGGCATATCCCGGCGCGATTGCAATTTTTGCCGGCGCGCGCGTCCGCATGCTGCCGGTGGGCGTCGAAACGGATTCGGAGCGCACCGGTCATCCGGGACTCGACATCGACGCTCTCGAATCCGTGCTGCTGCAAAATCGGATCAAGCTGATATTCGTGACGCCGGACTTTCACAATCCCACAGGTACGGCTCTGCCGCTCGCCGAACGCCGGCGATTGCTGGAGTTGGCCGTGCGTTATCAGGTGCCGGTGGTGGAAGACGCGATCTACGCGCGCCTGCGCCTGCATGGTAAACCGATCCCGTCTCTCAAGGCGCTGGATACGACGGGGAATGTGATTCAGATCGACAGCTTCTCGAAAATCGCTTTTCCCGGACTGCGTATCGGGTGGTGTATCGGCGCGGAGAGCGCCATCGAACGGCTGCGCCTTGTAAAACAATCGACGGACCTGCACAGCGACCAGCTTTCGCAAGCGGCCATGGCGGAGTTCGTCCGGCGCGGTTATTTGGGGCGGCACATCGCGCGGATGAAGGGCGTTTATCGCGGCCGCCTGGAAACGATGGAAAGGGCTCTCAAAGCCAACATGCCTCATGGGGTCACGTGGACGCGTGCCGAAGGCGGCATGACACTGTGGGTTACGCTGCCTGCGGGGTTCGACGCCGGCGAGCTTCTGATTCACGCGCGCGAGCGGGGCATCATTTTTTTGCCCGGAAGATATTTCTACGCGCAGCATCCGCAGCCGAATACCCTGCGTCTGGCGTTCGCCAGCGTGGACGAAAAGCGGATCGCGCGCGGCATCGAGACCTTCGGCGCGTTATTGAAACAGGAGCTTCGCAAGCGCCAGCGAGGTGCGCGAGAGGAATTTCATGCGCGGGTGGCGCTAATCTAGGATAGCCATGCTGCTCGAACCGAAACCGGACAATTTTTGCTTCGTTTGCGGCGGCGCGAATTCACGCGGGATGCATCTAACGTTCGAGCAGGACGACGAAGCCAAGCGTATTCGCGGCGCGTTCAAACTGCCGAATGCATACCAGGGCGGAGCGGGGTTCGTTCACGGGGGAATTATCGCCACGCTGCTCGACGAGGTGATGGCGAAAGTCAGCCGCTTCGCGAGCGACCACGCGGTTACCGCCAAACTGAACGTCGAATACCTGCGGCCGGTGCCGGTCGAAACGGATTTGATTGTGGAGGGATGGGAGTTGGAGCGCAACGGGCGCGACCGCTTCCGCCAGGGCGAAATCCGCAGCGCATCGGGCGTGATTCTGGCGCGCGGACGCGGCCATTTCGTCGAGATCGGACGGGAGCGCTTTCAGGACAGCCTCCGCAGTGCGAACGCACCGGCAGCGGACGCCGGCCAGGGGAAAGTTTGAAGAGAAATTCCAATCACGAGGAGCGGTCAATGGACTTGTTAAATGACAACTTGTGGCGCGTGAAAGTTGGCTTAGCCGAAATGCTCAAAGGCGGAGTGATCATGGACGTCACCAACGCCGAGCAAGCGAAAATCGCTGAAGACGCAGGCGCGTGCGCGGTAATGGCGCTGGAGCGCGTGCCCTCCGACATTCGCAAAGAAGGCGGTGTAGCGCGCATGGCTGCTCCGCGCGTGATCCGCGAAATCATGGAGGTGGTTTCGATCCCCGTGATGGCCAAGGTGCGCATCGGCCACTTTGCCGAAGCGCAGGTGCTGGAAGCACTGGAAGTCGACTACATCGATGAAAGCGAAGTACTCACGCCTGCTGACGAAGAGCATCACGTCTGGAAGCATGGCTTCAAAGTGCCGTTCGTCTGCGGCGCGCGCAATTTGGGCGAAGCGCTGCGACGCATTGCGGAGGGCGCGGCCATGATTCGCACCAAGGGTGAGGCTGGCTCGGGCAATATCGTGGAGGCGGTGCGGCACATGCGGGCGATCGTGGGGCAGATGAAAAAGCTCACTACGCTCGGCCAGGAGGAACTGGTGCATGAGTCGAAAGAACTCGGCGCGCCGCTTGAGTTGGTCACCTGGGTTGCCAAGAATGGCAAGCTGCCCGTGCCCAACTTCTCGGCGGGCGGCGTGGCCACTCCGGCGGATGCTGCGTTGGTGATGCAGCTCGGCGCGGAAGCTGTGTTCGTCGGCTCGGGGATTTTCAAGTCCAGCGATCCGGCGCAGCGCGCGCGGGCCGTCGTGAAGGCTACCACGCACTACAAGGACGCGAAAATCGTCCTCGAAGCTTCCGAAGAGCTCGGCGAAGCAATGAAGGGGCTCGACGTGCGGCAGCTCGAAGAAAAAGATCTGTTGCAGACGCGCGGCTGGTGACGATCCGACGAGGATCGTCATCCAGAGCGGATGCGGCGAGCGGGGAACTAGTCGTGCTCATAACGCGGGCTGGAATAGGGGATGTGATTAGCAACGATGACTAGCGAAATCAGAATCGGAATTCTCGCCATTCAAGGCGATTACGAAGCGCACGCCAAGATGCTCGATCGCTTGGGCGTGAAGTGGACGTACGTTCGCCAGTCGGCCGATCTGGAAGGCCTCGCCGGAATCATCCTACCCGGCGGAGAAAGCACCACGCACGTGAAAGTGCTGCGCGAAGAGGGATTGTGGGACGCACTTCAGCGATTCCATTCGCGCGGCGGCGCGTTTTTCGGCACCTGCGCGGGAGCCATCGTCCTCGCACGCGAAGTGCATAACCCGGCGCAAGCATCGCTGGGTTTTCTGAACGTGTCGATTTTGCGCAATGGATACGGACGCCAGCTTGCAAGCGATGTGCATGAAGGAAAGAGCAAGCTGGGCGACGAACCGATGGAAATGGTTTTCATACGCGCGCCGATCATCGAGTCGGTGGGCGAAGGCGTCGAGGTGCTGGCGAAAGATGCGGCGCACCCGGTGCTGGTGCAGCAGGGACGCAGTCTCGCGGCGACGTTCCATCCTGAACTGACCAACGATCTCACCGTCCATCGCCATTTCGTCGCGATGGTCAGGCATAAGGGGCAGAAGCCGCCCAGCGACGAAATTCCCGACGAAGCGGCTAGCCCTGCCAGAATCATTCATTGACCGAAATTTGACGCCGATGAACGAGGCGCGTCAGGGAATCAGGACAATCTTGCCGTGGGTATGGCCCTGCTCCACCAGCTGGAACGCAGAGCGAACCTCACTTAAAGGAAAGGTCGCGGCAATCGGCACCTCCAATTCACCCGACGCTACGAGTCCTGCCAGCTCGGCGAGCACCGACGCGTTTTTCGCCGCTTGGCTGCCTTCCGTCTTCACGCCATACTCTTTTGCCGCGGCGAAATCGATAATCGTGTTGATGCGATTACGTGGCAGCCCGAGGTTGACCGCCAGTTTCACGTAGCCCGCCCCATGCGTGTCGATGAATGCATTGATTCCGGTTTTGCGCAGCTGATCGGCGAGATCGGGGCCGTAGGGAACGGGCTGGATACCATGCTTCACGAGCCACTCGTGATTTGCGCGACTGGCGATGCCGATTACTTCCGCACCCGTGCGTCTAGCGAGTTGGACGGTGATGGAACCAACTCCGCCGGCAGCGCCAGACACGGCGACTTTGTCATCCGGCTTGAGCGAAACCGCTCGCACGCAAGCGTAAGCCGTACTTCCAGCGACGGCGAGCGCTCCCGCGACTTCCCATGGCACCTTCGGCGGTTTCGGAGCGAGGTTCTGCTCCTCTACGATCACGAACTCGGCGTGACTGGCGCGCCGGTCCGTGAAGCCGAGCACCTCGTCACCCACTTTGAACTTCGTGACACCCGTGCCAAGCTTCGTCACGATACCCGCAAGGTCGCTGCCTTCGCCGGATGGAAAGGTGGCCGGCCAAGTGTCCTTAAACATGCCTTCGCGGATTTTTGATTCGCCGGGATTGATCGCCGCAGCCTTCATTTGGACCAAAACTTCGCCAGCGGCCGGCGCAGGGGTTGGCACATCGGTTACGTAAAGGACGTCGAGTCCGCCATACCGATCGAAGCGCACTGCTTTCATGGATCGTCCCTCCCAGTCACGGTCTCCAGAGTGCATCGCGTACCGCATCGGCCGCGAGTAGCGGCAGCCGGTGCGAGTTCGTGGAGACTAGACTGATAGGATGCGCCGCGGAAGAATTAGCTCCCGCCTAATCGTAATACTCCGCGCCAAGGTGAGTAATCAATTCTTCGCCCATCATCCAGCGCAGCGTATTCTTCAGCTTCATCAGCTGAATGAACAGATCGTGTTCGGGATAAAGCTGCGGGGCGCACATCGGAGATTTGAAGTAGAAGCTCAGCCATTCCTGAATTCCACGCATGCCCGCGCGCTTGGCCAAGTCGAGGAACAGCACCAGGTCGAGCGCGATCGGCGCGGCTAGAATGGAATCGCGGCAGAGAAAATCGACTTTGATCTGCATCGGATAGCCCAGCCAGCCGAAGATGTCGATGTTGTCCCAGCCTTCTTTGTTGTCACCGCGCGGCGGGTAGTAGTTGATGCGGACCTTGTGGGTGAATTTTCCGTAAAGGTCCGGGTAGACTTTAGGCTGCAAAATATATTCAAGCGCGCCCAGCTTCGATTCTTCCTTGGTCTTGAACGATCCCGGATCGTCCAGAACTTCTCCGTCGCGATTGCCAAGGATGTTGGTTGAAAACCAGCCGTTCAGCCCGATCATGCGGGCCTTGAACGCCGGCGCGAGCACGGTCTTCATCAGCGTCTGCCCGGTTTTGAAATCTTTTCCCGCGATCGGAACGTTCTTCGACTTCGCGTAGTTTTCCAGGGCAGGGAAATCGACGCTGAGGTTCGGCGCGCCATTCGCGTAAGGCACTCCCTCGCTGATTGCCGCGTACGCGTAAAGCATGGACGGCGCGATCGCGGGATGATTTTCCTTCATCGCTTTTTCAAACGCGCCCAGATCGCGATGGACGTCCTCGGCCTTCAAAAAGATTTCCGTCGATCCGCACCACAGCATTACCAGCCGGTCGAGTTTGTTCTTTTTCTTGAATTCGCGGATGTCGTCGCGCAGTTGCTCCGCCAGGTCGAACTTGGTCTTGGCTTTCTTGACGTTGGTGCCCTGCAAATTCTTCACATAATTCTGATCGAACGCAGCCTTCATCGGCCGAATCGTCTTCAGAAACTTTTCGGCCTTCGAGAGATCTTTCGCATCCAGGACGCCCGCTTTGGATGCAGATTGGAACGCCGTATCCGGGAAAATATCCCAACCGCCGAAAACGATGTCGTCGAGTTTGGTCAGCGGCACGAAATCCTTAATTGCCGGAACGCGATTTTCGGTCCTTTTGCCGAGGCGGATGGTGCCCATTTGCGTCAGCGAACCGACAGGAACCGATTCTCCTTTACGAATCAGTTCAACTCCGGCCATGAGCGTGGTGCTCACGGCTCCCATGCCGGGCGTCAGCACGCCCAACTTGCCTTTTGGCGGAGTAAGACTTGCAGGCCTGCGCATTCAGTATCCCCCTGATGTGTCCGCGGAAAATAAGAGCCGTTCGTGTTCAGCGAAATGCCGGCTGCTGGCCGGCGCGATCGGGTGTCGCCTGCACCCGGATGAAGCGACTAGCTGCACAAAGAACACCATCATGCTGCATTCGCCGCGCTTTTGCAAATCGTTTTGGAGAGCGGAAATTTATGCGCTCGAAGATTGCCCGTGTATAAACTTGCTTGCGCGGGCGCGGAATCCGAAGTGGACTGCTGTATGCTACGTCGGCGCGAGGCAACGCGCGCACGTCCAGTGAGCTCAGTAGTGCGCTCTTGATGGCGGCCTGGTGTGGCGACAAATCAGCGCTTCGGAGGTAATACATGCCTGCGGTCAAACTTCTCTTAAATCCATATGGGATCCGGTTGGAAAGCGAGTGCAGCGCAGCGAAACGCGCGCGGCATGTCGAATCGTGCCCAAGCGCGCGCCTTCCGCTGCGCCTGGCGGCGTTGCTTTTTGCGCTCTGTTGCTGTGCGCTATGGACGTCTGCGCAAACGAACGAACTCGGAGCCACAATTGAAAAGGATTCGCAAGTTTCGGCGCAACCCGCGAATACAGACGCGCCGCTGACACTGACCCTCGTGGATGCAGTATCGCGCGCGCAGAAAAACAGCCCGCAATTTCAAGCCGCACTTTCCGCCGTGCAAGCCGCGCATTACGGGCAGATCCAGGCGCGCGCCGCGATGCTCCCGAACATCAGCAACCTGACGCAGTATCTAAACACCGAGGGGAACGGAATATCGCCGGTCGGAAGGTTCGTGACCAACGACGGCGTGCACGTCTATCGCGAATGGGGCGTCGTCCACCAGGATTTGCCGGCGAGCTTGTTTTTGGATTTGGGCCAGAAGAAAGCCGCCTATCAGAAAGCGGTGGCGCAAGCCGGCGCCGAAGTGGCAAAGCGAAGCTTAGTCGTTACCGTCACGCAGGATTATTACGCACTGGTTGTGGCCGAGCACGCGTACGGCACAGCGCAGCAGAGCCTTGCGAACGCACAGCACTTCCTGAAGATCAGCCAGGCGCTCGAACAGGGCGGCGAAGTTTCGCATCAGGACGTGATTCGGTTCGAGTTGGAAGTGAGCCAGGCGGAACGGAATCTCGGTGATGCGCAGCTGGCAATGGCGCAGGCGAGACTGAATTTGGCCGTGTTACTATTTCCGACCTTCAACGAGAACTTCACGGTGATCGACGACTTGGATACACCCCCGGTTCTGCCCAATTTTCAGCAAGCGGAAGCCATGGCCAAAGACCACAATCCGGATGTGGCGGCGGCGCTGGCATCCTACTCCGCCGCGCGCGTGGACGTGGCCTCGGCGCGGTCTGAGTTTTTCCCATCAGCTTCCGTCGATTTCGACTACGGCATCGAGGCCAACGCATTCGCGCTCAACAGTATCAATACCGACACCGCGGGGAACAGAATCGTTCAGCCGAACCTGGGATATTTCGTCACGTATTCGCTCACCATCCCGGTGTGGGACTGGGGAGTGCGGCTCAGCCGTTTGCATCGAGCCGAGGACCAGCGCGAATTGGCAAAGCTCGATGTTTCTTACACCCAGCGGCGCATCATCAGCTTACTTCATTCGTATTATGATGAATCGCGGCTGGCGTGGAATCAGCTCGACAACTTGCGAGACTCAGTGAACCTGGCGCAGCAGAATTTGCACCTGGTGACGCTGCAATACCAGACCGGCGAAACCAGCGTCTTGCAGGTTCTCGATGCTGAAACGGCGCTCGCCGCGGCTCGCGACAGTTACGCTGCGGGACAAGCAAAATACCGCAACGCACTGGCCACTTTGCAGACCATCACGGGGAGCTTCTGAGCGTGTACCAACACCGCGTACACCTTCACTGGGCGCGCCGGTCTGCCGCCCGCGCCTCGATCCTGTGCGCGGTGGTCGTGTGGACCGGCTGCTCGAGCAAGAGGCCAGCTACCGAGACGGCCGTCGCCGTGCATGCGGCAACCGTGCAGCGAAAAACAATTCAGCAGATTGTCTCCACGGAGGCAGTGCTTTACGCGAAGAGCGAAGTCGACATCGTTCCGAAGATCAGCGCTCCGATTGAAAACTTTTATGTGAACCGTGGCAGTCACGTGCAGGCCGGCCAGCTGGTCGCGCAGTTGGAAAACAAAGATCTGGAAGCGGCCGTCGAGCAAGCTAAAGGCGCCTACGAAGAAGCGCAAGCTGCTTACGCTACCAGTACGCAGGTGAACCTTCCGGCCGAGATTCAGAATGCCAAGTTGAACGTCAACGCCACGCGCCAGGCGATGCAATCCAGCCGCATGATTTATCAGAGCAGGGAAAAGCTTTACAAAGCTGGCGCTATTTCGCGCAATCTGATGGAAGAAGCTCGCGTCACGTTTACGCAAGACAACAACCAATATCAGATGGCCCTGGCGCATATGCAGGGCCTTGAGAAAGTCGGTCACAGCGCCGCGGAGCAGACCGCCAAAGGCCAGCTGGCGGCGGCCAAAGGGCAATACGAAGCCGCCCTTGCCCAGTTTCAATATTCGCAAATCCGAAGCCCGATTACCGGAGTTGTTACGGACCGTCCGTTATACGAAGGCCAAATGGCCACCGCCGGCGCGCCGATGATGACGATCATGAGCCTCTCGCACGTGATCGGCCGGGCTTACATGTCGCCCGATCAAGCGTCACTGCTTCACGTCGGCGATCCTGCCATGATTGTGCCCGGCGGCGGCGCGCCAAATGTTCCGGCTAAAGTGACCGTCGTAAGTCCGGCGCTGAATCCCAACAGCACCACCGTAGAAGTATGGGTCGAGGCTGCGAATCCCAAGCGTCAGCTCAGGCCCGGTGCTACCGTGAACGTCAAGATCGTTGCGCGGACTGTTAAAGACGCGCTAGTGGTTCCATCCGTGGCAGTGCTCACTGCAGATAGTGGCGTCAGTTCGGTGATGGTTATTGACACCGATCAGGTCGCGCGCCAGACCATCGTCCAGACGGGCATTCACCAGAATGGCGAGGTACAGATCACGAGTGGGCTGCACGCCGGCGAGCAGGTCGTAACCGAAGGCGCGTACGGCCTGCCCGATGGAACGAAAGTGCAAATCGCTGCCGGCGCTCCTGGTAACGGCGGGGCCGACTAGCGAGCGATTCATTTCCATGGCGAATTCGAGCTCTACAACTCCGCCCGGACCGAATCAGGGCATATCCCACGCCAGAGATTACTGGTTTGCCCGCGAACACAAATCGATCATTTTCTTGATCGTTACTCTGGCATTAGTCGGCGCGTATTGGGCCTTCAGTATTCCGATCGCGGTGTTTCCCACCACGGATTTCCCGCGCATCATCGTGGGAGTTGACAACGGCGTGATGCCGATCGACCAGATGTTGGTCACCATCACGCGCCCCATCGAGGAAGCCGTCAGCGGCGTCGAGGGCATTCAGGACGTGCAGTCAACCACCAGCCGCGGCTCTGCAGAAATAGACCTGTACTTCAGCTGGAACGTCGACATGTTCCAAACCCTCCAGCGCGTCAACGCGGCCCTTGCGCGCGTGGAGACCACACTTCCGCCGACGGCGCAGCTGAGCGCCCAGCGGCTCGAATTCTCCAGTTTTCCGATTCTCGGCTACGGCCTCACCTCCAACACGGTTTCTCAACAGCAGCTCTGGCAGATGGCCACGTACGACATTAAGCCGCGAATTGCCGGACTTCCCGGCGTATCGACGATCGTGATTCAGGGCGGAGAAGAGCCCGAATACCACATCGTTCCTGATCCGGCCAAGCTGCGGATAACAGGCGCCAGCGTGTCAGGTATTTTGGACGCAGTCGACCGCTCCAACATCATCGAATCGCCGGGGCTTTTCACCCAAGACCATCAGCTGTTTTTGGGACTGATCACCGGTCAGTCGCACAACCCGCAGGAGCTGGCCAACACTTTCGTCAAAAACGCTCCGGACGGCACGCCCATCTACATCGGTGACGTGGCAACCGTGCAGCCTTCGTTCCGCCCGCACTTCACTATTGTCACTTCCAACGGCAAGCCCGCTGTGCTGATCAACATCAATCGCCAGCGCGGCAGTAACACCATGCAAGTAGCCACGGCGGTGAAAGCGGAAATGAAGCAGATCGAGGCAACGATGCCGGCGGGCGTTCACGTCAGCATCTTTTACGACCAATCGTGGATCGTCGGCCAATCGATCAAGAGCGTGCGCGACGCAATCCTCATCGGCTTGATTTTGGCCTCGGCGGTGCTGGTCTTGTTTTTGCGGGATTGGGGCACTTCGTTCATCGCCGGCATGGTGATTCCGATCAGCCTGTTGGTCACATTCATCGTCATGAGCCTGCTCGGCGAAAGCTTTAACCTGATGACGTTGGGCGGCATGGCTGCGGCCGTAGGCCTGATTATTGACGACGCCATCGTCGTTCTCGAAAACGTCGTGCTACACCGCGAAGCAGGTGAAGGCAGGTTGGAAGCGGTCTCGCTCACCTTGCGGGAACTCTCAAGGGCCCTTGTCGGCTCGACGCTCACTCCCATCGTCGTGTTCGTCCCGCTGGTAGCCATCACCGGAGTCACAGGAGTCTTTTTCCGCGCCATGGCTCTCACGATCGGCGCCGCATTGCTCACGTCCCTTGCTCTCGCATTGACGTGGACGCCCACCCTATGCCTTTATCTGCTGCGCGGAAAATCCGCGGGAACTCCCAATGCAGAAACGGACGTACCGCAATCGCCACCGACGGCGAATCCTTTGGAAGCAACTGCTTCCGCCTCCGCCGGTCAGGATCGCGACCGCGCTCTCGAAATTAGCCGCATGTTGCAGGCCGAAGAAGAACATTTGATGAAAGGCGCGTTCGGCCGCGTGATCCGCTTTTACGAACGCTGGTTCCGGCGAAGCATCAGATATCCCGTCTGGGTGCCGATCTTGGCTCTGATTCTCACGGGCGGATCGTATCTCTGCTATCAGCAGATAGGTTCCGACCTGCTGCCGAAAATGGACGAAGGCAGCTTCATCATCGATTATGTGACGCCGCCCGGCAGTTCGCTCGCGGAAACGAATCGCATGATCGAGGGGATTCTGAAAATCGTCCGCTCGGTTCCGGAGGTCTCCAGTACCTCGCGCCGGACTGGCCTTCAGCTTGGGCTCGCGGCAGTTACCGAAGCCAACACCGGGGATATTTCCGTTGATTTGAAAAGTAATCGGAGCCGCAATGTGTGGCAGATCATGGACGAAATTCGCGCCAAGGTCACCCAAGCGGAACCCGCCGTGGACGTGGAATTCACGCAAAAACTTCAGGACATGATCGGCGACCTGACCAGCGCTCCGCAGCCTATCGACATTATGATGTTCAACCCCGATGCCCAGCTTCTCGATGAATGGGCCCCACGCGTAGCCGACGCCATCGGAAATATCCAGGTCGGCGGTGCGCATCCTATCGTCGATATCGACAACGGCATCGACTCGACCACTAGCGGGCCGGCCGTATCCTATCAAGTGAATATCGCCGAAGCGTCTCACGCAGGATTTACCCCACAGGGCGTGGCTAACGAGGCGGCGGCCATGCTCGATGGAGTCACGGCCGCGCGGCCAATGGTAGTGAACGATCGGCCCTACACCGTGCGCATACGCTACCCTGCGGACGTCCGTTCATCTCTGCAGTCGATTAACAACACCGTAATTGTCAGTTCTACGGGCCAAACTGCCACGCTCGGTTCCATTGCGACCATGACCATGACTCCCGGCCAGACGGAAATTCTCCAGGATAACCAGCAGCGTTACGTAGCCGTAACCGCTCGGCTGCAGGGGCTCGATACGGGCCATGCGATCTCCGATGTGCAGGCCACGTTGGCCAAACTCCACATGCCCAATTCCATCCGCGTCGAATACGGCGGCCTCTACAAAACCCAGCAACAATCGTTCCGCGACCTCACCCTGGTTCTGGCGCTGGCGGTCATGTTCGTTTTTCTCGTGCTGCTCTTCGAATTCCGGAATTTCTCTGCCCCGATATCGATTCTGGTTTCCGCAATTCTCTCGACAGCCGGCGTTTTCGTTGCGCTGCTCGTTTCCGGAATCACTTTCAACCTGTCCTCTTTCATGGGACTCATCATGGTCATCGGCATCGTGGCGAAAAATGGAATTCTTCTGCTGGATGCCAACGAAAAATTCCGCGGCGCCGGTTTCTCGAGTGAAGAAGCTATCTTTCAGGCGGGCCGTCGCAGGTTACGTCCCATCGTTATGACGGCCATCGCCGCCGTCGTCGGAATGCTGCCCTTGGCCTTGGGGATTGGCGCGGGCTCGCAGATGCTGCAACCGCTGGCTGTGTCGGTGATTGGCGGACTGCTGATCGCCATGGTTTTGTCGCTTTTCGTCACACCCACGATCTACTATTACATGACGCGCTAAATGGCCTTCTCGTGGTGCGTTTTACCGTCTCGCCGCATCGAATTGAGATATGGCAGAGAGAAAACAACCTAGGATTTCGCTCGGTCCGCTGACCGCGTTCGCGAACGCCGGCTTTCGGCGCGCCTACGCTCAGGTTCGCGTGGACGAGCACAAATATCTCAAGCAAGTTCGGCGCGCGCATAAACTGCCGATCGAATCCTGGCCGCAGATGCTGCACCTGGAGCCCGAGCTCATCGCGCCGATCGCCGAAAGCACGATTGCCAGTTCCTCCAAACTCGCCGCACTGGAAGGCGCAGGCCTTGGCATCGGAGCGTTCCTCACCGCGATCCCGGACATGGGCATCCTCGCCACCATTACGTTGCGAATGCTGCAAAAGCTGAGTCTCTTGCACGGGTTCGAATATTCCAGTGAAGCAGACAACGTTGAGCTGTGGATCGCTGCAGCCAGCGCCGCAGGCGTCGATTTGGGGCGCGACTTTCTCGGCAAGCAAGCGGCAGAGCAGTTGGTACCCAGAATCATCGATCGCATTGCGGTGCGGGTAGGCGAGGATGTGGCCGAAAAATGGGCGGGTCGCATCATTCCGGTGGTGGGTATGGCCGCCGGCGCAGCCATCAACTACTACTTTGTGCGCGCCTGGGGAAGACGGGCGCAATCTCACTTCGCCAGGCGCCATCGCGCTATACGGGAACGGCTCGAAGCTCCGACGGTTGCCGGGCCATCCAGCGCAGTCGCCCTTTACGGCGGACAAGCATAAGGGAACCCTGCGACGGTCTGCTAAAAACTAGAAAGCCTGTTCCAACGCCGCTCGATCCCAGTGACCAAGCGTGGCACCCGCCTCGTACGTGCTCTGCAAGAAATCCAGCAGCATTATCCAAGGTTCATCAGCGCTTCGCGCCACGTCGTACGGCAACAAAAATTCTCCGAGTGGCGTGCTGTACGCTGCCTGCTCCGGCCGAACCGGCGCTTCGCGAAATCCCGGCGGCTCCGGCGCGGCATACGCGTAGAACATCGGTTGCGTCACATCGCCTCCGCCAGGCCACCAGCCGGCGCTGATCACCTCGTGCGAATATGCCTCGCGCATTATGCGATCGGCACCCTCACGTTCTGGCGCGCGCCTTCCTGAAAAGCGCGTGACCGCGAGGTCGAAGCTGCCCCAAAAGAAATGCACGGGGCTGCATTTGCCGATGAAGCGTCCCCGAAATTCCTTGAATACCGTGTCAGCACTCACCAGAATTCGCCAAAAGCAGTGTGCATATGCCGGATCGTAGGATTGGTGTATCGTGTCTTGGTCGAACCGAATCGGTTTCGCGACTTCCACTGGCATCGGCCAGATCTTCACCGAAATTCCCAGCGACTCGAGCAAGCCCATGAAATTCCGGTAGAACTCGGCCACCGTCTGCGGGGCCAGCGACATCATCCGCGCTTGATCCCAGCTGGTGACGATGCGCAACACGTGTGCGATGAAATCGAACTCTACCTCGAAAGTGCCGCGCCGGCATGGGACGGGCGAAGTCGAAAGCCCGCGCGAGGTAACGTACAGAGGCACCTGCCACCAGTGATTCGTGTATGGCGCAAGGGATAGTCGGACCTTGCCGACGATTTGCGTCCACATATGCAGCGTGTCGCGTGTCGCTTGCCACTCGGCCAAAGGCAAGGCCGGCCAAGCGCTCTCTTGAGTTAAATCGGCTGTTTCTCGTACGCGATCCATTGTCTCTCCGTCTGCTGCCTGGGCACGTGAAAGCTCCCCGAGCATCTCACCGTTGAGAAGCTACGCTGTTATGAAATTCTGACGCGGGGCTACGCCACGTCTCTGTCAGTCGATCATGATTTCGTCCACGTAGCACCATTTCCAGTCTTCGCCCCGCTCCCGCGATTGCACGATCGGGTGTTCGGTTTCGTGGAAGTGTTTTGTGGCATGTTTGTTCTTGGAGCTGTCGCAGCAGCCCACATGGCCGCACGTCAGGCACATGCGGAGATGAACCCACGTGTCGCCCATCTTCAGGCATTCCTCGCAGCCCTTCGAGCTTGGTTTCACTTTTCGAATTGCGCTTAAGTGTTGGCAAGTAGAGGCCATGGCAGTATCTCCTAGCGAGTATGGTAAAACAGTTTGGATGCCGAACGCCTGAATACTCGCTTTCCTGAATGAAAGAAACGTGTCCGCACAAATCGCGCGTGCGCATTCGCCGGCTGCGACGCTCCGAGTTACCACTGGACTCAACCGAGCTAGCCCGATACCTGATCGGAAAAACGCTCGTCCGTGAGCTTCCACATGCGCGCCTCAGTGGCCGCATTGTTGAAACTGAGGCGTATCCGATCGGCGATCCCGCTGGCCACGCCTTCAGCGGCCCATCTGACGCCAATCGTTCGCTTTTCCTGCGCCACGGCCACGCCTACGTTCGCTTCACCTACGGCTCGTGCTGGCTGATGAACGTTAGCGCTGAGGCGCCGGGCGTCGGCGGTGGAGTTTTGATTCGCGCCCTAGAACCAATTCAAGGCGCCGAATACATGTTGCAGCACCGTGGCGTCGAGCGTCTTCCAGACGCAACGCGTGGTCCGGGGCGGCTGGCGGAAGCGCTGGATATCGACAAGAACCTCGATGGCCTCGATCTCTGCGCCCGTTCGAGCCCGCTGTGGCTCGGCTCCGCGGTCAAGCCGGCCGGCCCGATCGGCGTGAGCGTCCGCATCGGCATCTCGCGTGCCGTCGATCGCCAGCTCCGTTTCTACGAACGCGGCAATCCGTTCGTCAGCGGATCCCTTCGCCTGCGCGCTTGAATCCAGCCTCGCTCGCAACCGTTCGATGGTGCTGTCACCCTTATTGCCGTATTGACTACGCACGCGCCAGCCCTGAATTGACGCTCCCGCACATTAAGCACAAAGTGATAGCAGCGTTGGGAGGGAACTCATGCGTGCCCGGATACTCTGTCTAATGCTGCTCGTTGCCTTGGGCGGTTCTCTGGCTACCGTGGCCTTGGCTGGTCGATCCAAAGCGCTAGGTTCCGTGGTACAGGCTAACAACTCCCATGTTGATAGCCAAGACGCCCTGGCTGGCGGTGACCTGTACGCGTGTGATGTGCTCGATACAGATGGCTACGGCACTCTACGCGCCCAGTTCAACAACTCGCAGATTCTTCTTTCGCCCTCAAGCGAGGTTGTGCTCGACGGGCGACGCGACGCGGTCCGCGTGATCATCGTCAGCGGCACGACCAGCTTTTCCGCCCCATCTTCCTCGGTGTTGGAAATCGATACGCCCGCCGGAATTTTGCGGCAGAGCGGTCAGTTTTACTCCGGAACTGTGAATGTCATTGGTCCTAAAGACGTCATCGTTTCGGCGAATCGCAGCGACCTGAGCCTCAACAATGGCGGGGAACTTCATATCGTGCCGGCCGGCAAATCGGCACGGATCACATTCGACGAAGCTGCCGATGCGTCCTGCCACCAGCCCGGTTACATTCGGGGTGCCGAGGATCACCGGAAAATCGGCTTTATCATTCTCGGTAGCGCTATGGGCGGCACAGCTGGATATTTCACGTGGCTGCAAATGACCGAAAGCGAAACGGAGCCGATCGAGTAGTTATCGCGATTGCCCGACCACTTCGTTTGCCCCTCCGCATATTCCGCTTGCCGCTTCGGTAACTCGCCGACCGTTCGTTCGGGGATTGTGCGCGAAAGCTGAGGTCCCAAGGTCGCATCTTCCGTCGCGCAAATATGACTTTTGCAGGTTGTGGAGCAGCACTTGGCTCGGTGCTGTGTTTTCCGAGTCCGGTTTTATAGTTCCCGATACAGTCTCCCCAATCAACTCTCGTACGCGCGGACAATCGTTCCGACGTGACTGCCGGTAAATGCCCAAGTGACTTTCCAGTTCTGGTCTTTAGTCTCGATCGATTCCGAATTCCTAGCTGCACAGCTTCGAAAGTAAAGTTGTAATTTTTACGGCGGCGCTGCGACCCGCCACATCGAGCGGCTTTTCCCCGTACCTATACTGCAGACGAAGTGGCTCTAACGTTCCGTGAATGCTGGTCCGCAACGTCACGGCAACGCCGACACGTTTTCTTCGCTGCTCGACGTGGGTGATCTTGGCCAACCCGTGATGGATCTGCTCAGCGGCCGTTCGTTTAATGGTTTGAGCTTACATTTGAAAATCGGAGCCGTAGCAACGGCCACATTGCTGGACTGCCGTCCAGCAAGTGTTCTGTAATCTCCGTCATCTGAAGTACGAAGTGGTCTCCCGACGTAACCACGCGTGCGGTATGCCCTACTCTGCGCCGGCTCCGAACGCTCGAATCATCTTGGGCGCCGGCGGCCACCCGGCAAGGTCGCCTTCGGCCGGCGCGGCGAATTTTTAATCGTGCCGACAGGACGGCGGCGCAACGGCGTCAACTGCTCTAAAGAAAAACCGCACTTGCACGCGCCTAGACCTTCTCACCGACGAGTGGATTTTCCTGCGCGCCAAACCGCTTGGACGGTCGTCAGGTACCCTGTAAAAGGCCGCTTCTTTCCATTATTTGTCGCTCGCTGTTTTTCCCGGGGACGCGTATTACGGAATCCCGCCCATTGTCGGGCCAGGCGTCCTTCGCAGCAAGCAATCACGCGAAACGGTTAATTGTCGCGCCACTTTCCTGGAATTCTGGTGACTTCACCCTCGTAGGGTCAGCTTTCCTGTATTTGTTGGTCATGCCGTTATTTTCGTGGGTAGCCCGCGGCCTGACCACGTGCATTTGCGATTTCTGCGTGACGGCGCAGGGGCGTTTGCTTTTCGCAGCTCTTTGTTCGGCATTTGTGAGCCCGCCCCGAAAGTCCTTCTGCTTTGAATCTGTTTGTAATTGCTGTTCCGAGAGCATGTGTGGCCTGACCGCCTGCGGTTTCGTATTACTCGGTGACTGCGCGGGAGTATTTGCTTTGCGCAGTATGTTATGAGGTGATATCTGACGTGGTAACTACGCGAAAGCATTTGCTTTTCGCGGGCTCTTTCTGCGGAAATGTCGTGAGCCCGCTGTGAAAGTTCTTCCGCTTTGACTCTGTTCGTCGTTACCGTTCCGAGGGGCATGTGTAGCCTGACGACCTGCAATGTCGTATTTCTCGGTAACGGCGCAGGAGCGTTTGCTTTTCGCAGCTCTTTGTTTGACGTTCGTGAGCCCGCTCTGAAAGTCCTCTGCGTTGAAACTGTTTGTCGTTGCCAGTCCGAGGCATGTGTAGCCTGAGGACCTGCAATGTCGTATTTCTCGCTAACTGCGCGGAAGTATTTGCATTTCGCGGCGCTTTTATAGAGAGGTTCGTGAGCCCACGTTAAACTTCATCTGCATACGGTACCTCATACTACATATACAGCACATATAAACACTCGCGATTTCGCGTTAAAACAACTTCGCGCAATCGCGCGTCTCCTCCCGCACACCGATCGACATTTGCTCGTTGCATATCGAAATATCCCCCACCCAGCGCGGCTTTTTCTAATGAATACTTACGTTGGCGGGTGCGAAAAGAGCGGCATTGGGGCGCGTAGTGCGGGAGGAATGCAAAGCGCGACGGCAATGGGTTCGGAGCGGCAATGTTGGAGCTCAGCGGCAGTCAACGATGTGGCCGATGGCTAAGTTCGCCGGAAGAGATACTTCGGCGGCAGCGCGGCGTGCGTGTCCCAAAAGTTTTGTTTGGGCAGCTTTCTGATGCTTTCACTGCCTTAGTGAACCCCGTTGCGCGCGGCTCCACCACGCGTCGCCCGTGGAACGCTCCGCACGGGGACTGAAGTTGGAGGCACCCGGAGATACGAGAACACGGGAGACGCGGGCCTGGGCCGAGAACTACGTTGAGATTGGTGATTTTGGGAGAACGGCTCTGGAGTGGTGCGAAGCGGTGGCGGGCCGAGTCCGTGTCAATTCACGAAGAGGGCCACCGACGCGTGGCGCGGAACTTCAGCCGGCGCGTCGTCGGGAGCTACTCAAAGTTGGGGCGAGGCTGAAGAAGTGAAGACGCAGGGCTATGCGACAACACGCGAAATGCGGGCTCGGAACTGGCAGCACGTGATGGCTGTCATGTCACGAGAACGGCTCTGGAGTGGTGCAAAGCGATGGCGGGCTGAGTCTGTGTCAATTCACGAAGAGGGCCACCGACGCGTGGCGCGGAACTTCAGCCGGCGCGTCATCGGGAGCTAGTCAAAGTTGGGGCGAGGTTGAGGAAGTCGAGACGCGGGGATATGCGAAAGCATGCGAAACGCGGACTCGGAACCGGCAGCACGTGATGGCTGTCATGTCACGAGAACGGCTCTGGAGTGGTGCAAAGCGCTGGCGGGCTGAGTCTGTGTCAACTCGCGAAGCGGGCAGTCGGTTGTTGGCCGTGGCGCCAGCATTCGCACCGACTATGCGCCTGTGGGATCGATCCGTAGGCGGGGACTGAAAAGGCTTAGGCCCCGTAAGGTGACGCGCCCGAAATGCGAGTGCGACCGAGACGCGGTTCGACGCTCGTGATTTCGCAATAAGGCACCGGAGTTATGCAGATGGCGCCCGGCAGAGCGAGCTGCGACGGAATAGGCAGCGAACTCGGCGCTGCGGCATGGCCTTAGCGTCAGCTACGTCCCAGGAGTTACCCGAAGTTTTAGCGAGGCTGCAATGTCGCGCGAGGCTGGGAAGGTTCACACGCTCGGAAATGCGGACACCACGCGCGTCGGGATTGCGGAGTCGCAGGTCAATTTGGCGAAGGGGCGCGACAGCGTCGCAAAAGCGCGAACGACGCGGGGGCCCCTCACCGCAATCACGGCGGGAGCTATTCAAGTCCGTTGTTCCAGGCGATGCGGCGGATCGTACGGTCCGCACGACTTTCGGAGCAGCCGGAAGCAAAAGTCTAGCGCGTTGGAGTTCAATGTGAAGTACACATCAGCGAACCACTGCGTGCTCGACCGGTGGAAAAAACAAAGTGAAGGCGCCGTGAAAGGGGCCACCGCGCCCGCTGGGCCGCTTACGAATGGCGCAGCACATAGGCCCGCACAGGATTGCGTTGGCCTCCGTAGAGCAGGGTTGCGACAGCGCGAGTCAAAAACGACACCCCCTAACCTTCATGAAGGCCTGGGCGCACCGATTAAAGCGAGCGCCGATCGAGTCGCCGGTGCCGAAAACGAAGGGCATTGGCGCGCCCGACGAAACAGTTGGCCCACAAGCTCAATTTGCAGAGTTCAGCATACAGACGACGAGACGCAGCAGGAGCTCAGGACCTGCCGTCTGCGACGATCGCAAGTTTCACGAGTCATGCGAGCCGTCGAAGGGCGTCTGGCGAACGCAGCAGATGGGCTGATGGTGAACCACGCCGCGCGCGACTTGAGAGCAACGTCCGCGCCCGGCGAGCCGGTGGCGCCGCTACTCGGTTTAGCCGAGCACGTGGCCAGCGCGTCAAAGCGAGCTCCGCGATGGCTGCTGAAGCGGGAAGCAGATCGGGCCCTTCGCGGGAATTACGATTGCTGCTTGCCAGCCAATGTTCGCGAGCGCTGCACGTACGCGGAGCTGTTGCCGGCGCGGCCGCGCAGTTCGGGCGAAAGGCGTCTTCACTCCACAGCAGTGAAAGCCGCGGTTGGTGGGCTGCGTTGTTTCGAATTGGGGGCGGCCCCTCTGGACGAGGCGTTTTCGTGGACTGGCTTAAGCCCGAAGCGCAGGTTACAGCCGCGGGAATATCTCTTCTGGAGTGGTCCGACTCAATGGTCGTTACGGGCGGCGACGTCCGCGCAGATGCGGGCGACGGAACAGCCGCCGGTGGTACGGCGCGAGGCGGGGAACTCAGCCCACCAGGAGATTGCTGAGCAGCGATTGTGCCGTCAAAAGAGGCCTGGCGATCATCTGTGGCGGCAGCGGGCGGTGAGAGGGCGCGAGTTAGACTGCCGAGTGCGGGTTGGCCGGGCGCGAGCCGGGCAGCAGCCCCAGCGCGAAACTGCTGCGAGCGGCGCTTTTCGAGCATCCAGCGAGCCAGCTTCGCATCCACTTCCGCTTCGATCCAGCGGCGCAGCACGTCTTTCATTTCGCCGCGCAGATTCGCGGCTTTGTTCAGGCGCGCAAGTTCCAACGACTCCAGAGCCTCGAGAGAACACACGTCGAGATACCCATCCGGCAAGGTGGCGCTGTCCATGGACCCTACCCTCCATGCGTGCGGGCTTCATCGCGCATTCGGCGCGAATGCAGATGCAAGTTGCGGAAAGCGATGAAGCGAGTGCGCGGATGCTAGACCCGCACCATTCGCCGCGAACGAAAAACATTTTTTGCGCAGTTTACCAAGCAGCAAATGCTCGCGCGCGTGTCCAAGGCAGCCATACGACAGATGCAGCACAACTTAGCGACCGCCAGACGAGAGCACAGGGGCCTGTTAGCAGCGGCGTGATTGGTCCATTTTGAGATTTTAACGAGCAGACGCAACGGAGCGGAACAAACGATCGATGCGCGGCAAGGATTTCAATACCGGACTGCGGGGCGTGCTTTTCGAAGCGCGGCACTACGAGCGGATGGGTTCGGCGGTTTGGCTCTATGCGTGGCTGGTGCTGCGGCAGACGCACCAAACCGGTGAAACCGGATGGGTGCTGGGTGGTGCGCCGATAAGCTACCGGGAGATCGAGGAGGAGACCGGGTTCAACCTGCGCACGTTGGAGCGCTGGATGAGCACGCTGCGCCGTTGGGGTTATGTACAGACGGAAACGGTGATGGGAGGGCTGATTGTACGGATCACCAAGGCGAAGAAACACGCGCAGGCGCGGAATTCTGCCGAAGCGGGCAACCTCGAAAGATTGCGTCGCGCGTCCGCACGGCTCCGCACAATTGCGGGCGGGATACGCAATTCCGCGGAGGGGGATACGCAAGAATGCGGGGCGGAGCACAGCAAAGCTTCGGGAAACACGCAGCTTGCGTTGCGGATAAGTAGTTCATCAGTAGAAGAATTTGTAGAGAAAAATACAAACAGCGAGCAATACGAAACGACCAAAGATTTTCAAACACGACAGCAAAACCTGAACCCTTCCCGGTCAGGTGAACAGCAAAACCAAAACCGCAACCAGCCGCTCCATGCCACGCGGAATTTATTCGCGGATGCCGGACGCGTGCCGCGCGTGCGCGTGCAAGAACCGCGGACGCCGTGGCTGGCGATTGCCGAAGCGCGTTTGCAACAAGAGCGCATGCGCGCGGAACGCGAAGACACCGTGCGGCGGGAATTGTTTGTTGGGAAGGGACCGGACATTCGCAGGGAAGTTCGCACGCAGGCAATGAAAACCGCGGCGGACGCGGACGAGGTGAAACGCTGATGAAAACGCGATTGCAGTTGCGCAAGGAAGTGGGACACGGAGGCATCGTTCCGGACGGATGGCGCATGGCTTGGTACGAGCCGCCGCGTCGCGTGGGCATTTACTATCCGGCGCCGCTGCATTGGGTGTTGCGCGGGCTACGGGAATTTTCATATCGCATGCGCGTGGCGCTGCGCGCGCCGCGAATCGAACGCGCGCAGGCGTTGGAGATGAACCGCGCGCATCGCGACCGGCAGAGGCTTGCGGACGAGTACGCGCGCGGCTACATGGCCGGCTGGCGCGAGTGTTACGACGCGTGCCTGGACGCCGTGGAAGAAGAAATCACCCGCGCAAGCGACGTGTGGGAAGTCGGCGACGTGCTGGCGGGAACGCCGAAGGCTCCGCGGAAGAATTGATGTGCGAACGGCTTTCGCGGTTTTTGCGGTGGGGAAGAGGGATTTTTCGGGGCAGACGACGCGCTCCGATGACAACGCGTTGTGAATCTCGGCCTGATCTGGAGTGCGGCGGTTTGGCATGCGGAGGTGGTCAGTCTGCGCAAGCTTTCGCGAGGCGCCGAAACGGCTTCGCGGGCTGGTCGCGTCACGTGAACTTTTGACGAATTGAAAAGTTCCAAGGGCCACTTTGCAAACTTGGGTTCCGGCGCATGCGGGTTGCATGCGCGCGGGCGAGGATGGTGAAACGATGAAAGCCACAGAGGTTTTTGACGTTTGCCATGGTCGTTACCGAGGCTTGCGCGAGTGGCTGGCGGACTCGCGCGGCGCGGTTCGGTCGGTTCATCTCGATACGCCCCCTGATGGCTATCAGTGGCGGCCGACCCGCGCCCGCGCGTGCGAATACGTGGCCGATTTCGAGAGGATCGGCCGGCACGCGCTGCGACGTCCCGAATGGAAAGGACGGCTGAAGCTGTTTGAAGCATATTTTCTGACAGGAGCTGACTACCGGCGCGCGGTCGGAATGGTCGGGGTGGCGGATGGAACGTTCGATTACTGGTATCAGGAGGTGAAGCGCGCGCTGGGCGCGGAATTTTCGCGCACCGGACTCTATCCACCGGCGCAGTATTTCCGCCACTCGTAGCGCGTGTCCATAAAACGCGGGGCGGCCATTTCTTGCGAAAATCGTCAATCAGGAAATCGCCCGGGCGTAAACCGCGGAGGCTCGGTATAGACCTAGGGTACGTCCCTAAGGTTGCTGCCTCATCACAAAAATTGCTGCTCACCATCTAATCAAAAAGCAAATAAAACGAGACCGACAGATGGAGAGCGACATGAGCGTGCAAAAGGAAAGTTCAAAAACGAACACGAGTCGAGTGTCTGTGACGCTGCTTGGCCGAGTGGAAAAAATAATTCCCGCCGCGGGGCCATGTTTCCCAGAGCGCGCCCAAATCGTGGTCGTCGAAGCCGACCATCTGTACCGCGAGATTCGCGTCGAAAACTCACTAGCCGGGCGCAACGGCAAATTATTTCGCCTGAAAGTGGGCGCTCGAGTGGATGTTCGGATCGAGGCGGACACGAAGTGGACTCGAACATCCGATTTGAACTGAGAATGCGAGAACGTCGCGGAAGAATGGGACGTTTCACGCGGCAGCGCGCCGGAGTATTGCTCGTCCAGCAGGGTACTGGTGCGCCGAACGGCTTCGAGGCGAAGCTTTCATCCGAAGAAAACCCGGGGATGCCCGTCAGTCCAGACGCCGCGGGGCGATATTAGCGAGAAGTTTTGCGCGCGTTCCCGCGCAGGGAGCGCACGAAAGACCAGCCCATGTCGAACGGGAGAAGCAGAACGTTTCTGATGAGGCTGGAGCGCTGCTCGATTCTGTCGTGAATGGCGTCGGATTCCGCTTTTTTCACGGCGACCATCGCCGAGAGATACTTCAGGAAATCAACACCGCACTTTTCGCACTTGCCGCCCTGGCGCTGTTCGTGATGGCACGATGGACACTCGAAGCGCAGAGTAGTGTGACAGCGCGGGCAGAAGCGCGCGATGTCGCGGGCGTCGGCGCCGCATTTGGGGCATTGCATGGGCTAATTGTACCGCGCGGCGACGTGGAACCGTAGGTTGTGGGGCGCCAATGCTGCGTCGGAGTCACCTGTACCAACGTACAGTCTTCGCGGGGCGAACAACGTGTGAGGCGCGGTGATGACGGGCAGAGCCATTCGCGGAAATCAAAGAGAAATCCTTCCGCGCGAAAACGCCGTGCCGCACGGCAGGTTTTTTCGGTGCGAGCTGGGCGCCCCACAGGCGGCCCTCAGAACGACACCTGCTCCGTTTCGCAGTGGCTGGCCCGATCTGCGGCGATCGGCTGCGCCGGGCTACTGCGGTCCGCGGCGGCTGGGAGTGGAACTGGAGCGGCGGTCGCGTTTACCGTGGCTGGGCGCTCCGGTTTGGCGACGCGCCGCTTCCGTCGGAACGAGCAGCTTGACGACGTGCTGGATTCGCTCCATACGAAAAGGCTTGGCGATGCATACGACCGCGCCGAGCGAATGCGCGTTGGCGTAATCGCTGGGATACGCGGATTGTGTGGTCAGCACCACGGGGACATCGCGCAAGCGCTCGGTAGATTTGATGCGCGCGCAGAGGTCATAACCCGGGAGGTCGTGGCCTTCGATTTCAGCGATTACGAGTGCGGGCAGCATTTGGTCGAGCAGCGCGTGAGCCTGGCGCGCACTGTTCAACGCCATCACTTCGTAGCCTTGCTCATCGAGGAAAGATCGCAGCAGGTCGCGCACGCCCGAATCGGAATCGACGACGATCACCAGCGGACGTTCCGCATTTTTCGCTTCTCCTTGTTTCGTTTGCTTCGCTTGGCTCCGGGACGCGGCGGACGCAATGTCAGCTGAAGAGGCAAGGTCGAGCGCGCGCTCCAGGCCGGCAGCGGCGGACGCGTCGACACGCAGATCCGGTGCGGCCGGCTCGAAGGCGACGGCTACCGCGAAACGACCGTCGGCGTCTTCTCGAACGCGGACGACGTGGCCGGGACGTTCCGCCTGCACGGCATTGGGCGAGTTGCTGTAAGGAAATGTGACTGCCACCGGCATGCCGGGAGAGAAATCCCCGCGCGCGCTGGCGAATAGGAAGCCGGTGCGCGAGACGTCAAGTGTGGTGGAGACTTCTTCGATCGCGGCGTTTTCGGGTGCGCGGCTGCGTACACGAACCGGGGCGGAGATTACGGCGCGGCGGCGCTTGCGGCGCTCTTCAGGAGTTTGCCCGCTCGCGTGCGCGGGTGCGCCTTTGCGATCGACGGAGCGATGTTGATCCGTGGTTCGATCGGGCGATTTGTGGCCCCAGCGCCAAAACGGCAGATTCGCACTGTCACCCATTGCGGAGTTCCCTCAGTTCTTCGCTGAGCGAACGACTGCTCAGTGAGTGGCTAATGTACCAGAATAGAACTGCGCCGTGCTGTAGCCGGCAAGGCACAATTCAGTAGTACGGAAGTGCTAGAGGACCTGGTTGATACCAGTCGTAAACGGAAGCGAGCCACTGCACTTCGCAGGGCAGAGATGACATGTTGGGAGGAGGTGCTGTTATCCTTGGGGCATCCGCTCGCGCCGCGCGGTACAAATGAGCATCAAGTTGGCGGCTTTTGGGCGGATACGAGGAGAACTTGGCAACAGCCCCGAAGTATCGGTTGTCTGTGCTGGACCTTTCGCCGGTGGCTTCCGGATCAACGAGTGCGGAAGCGCTACGGAACACGCTCGATTTAGCGCGGCTTGCTGACGATCTCGGCTATACCCGCTACTGGTTGGCCGAGCACCACAACACGCAACTAATCGCCAGCTCCACGCCGGAAGTGATGATTGGGCATGTGGCGTCAGTAACTAAGCGCATTCGCGTGGGATCGGGCGGCGTGATGCTGCCCAACCATTCGCCGCTGCACGTGGCGGAGGCTTTTCGCGTGCTGGAGGCGTTGCATCCGGGGCGCATTGACTTGGGACTGGGGCGGGCGCCCGGCACTGATTCGCTGACGGCGCTAGCTTTGCGGCGTTCGCGGGAGGCGCTCAGCGCCGAAGATTTCCCGCAGCGGCTGGATGAACTGCTGGCGTTCCTGGGACTATCCAGTGCCGTGCGGCACGATGGGGCCGGGGATGGGGGATTTCCGGAAAACCACCCGTTCGAGCAGGTTCGAGCTATGCCGGACGACGTGATTCCGCCCGACGTTTGGCTGTTGGGCTCGAGTGATTTCAGTTCCGCGCTGGCGGCGCACTTGGGGCTGGGATTCGCCTTTGCGCACCACATTAATCCGGTGCTGGCGGTTAGGGCGCTGCGTGAGTATCAGGAAAGCTTCCGTGCCTCGACTCATATGCCCAAGCCGCAGGCGATTTTGGGCGTGTCCGCAGTCTGCGCCGAAACCGATGAAAAGGCCGAGCTTCTAGGACGCCCTTTGGAGCTGACGTTGCTGCGTTTCCGGCAGGGCAGAAGCGCGCGGTTTCCGAGCGTCGACGAGGCCAGCAATTATCCTTACACGCCGGAAGATCGCGAGGTTATTCGCCAGAACCGGCAAAGAACGTTCATTGGCTCTCCGAAGTCGATTCGCACTCGGGTGACCGAGCTGGCTGCGCAGAGCGGAGTCGAAGAGATTATGATCACCACGATGATGCACGATCACGCTGACCGGCGGAGATCGTACGAGCTGCTGGCCGAGGCGTTTGGGATCGTTTGATCCTGTGCGGGCTGGGGAATCGCCAAGAAGGTTTGGCGGCGCTGCGTTCGACGGCAGAGGCTTCGTCTTATAAGGCAGGGCTCGAGTTCGCGGCGTCGCAAAGACTACGGAGTCTTAGGCAATCACCTCAGAAAGTCGTCAGGTTAGCATTGCATTTTGCTGGATTTTGTGGTACCGTGCGGGTGCGTTTGTTGCTCTTGTGTTCCCTTTTGACGAGTCTCGAAAAGGCTGCCGGGCAACTGCCCGACGGCCTTTTTTTGTGGCGCGGCAGGGAAACTTGGTGTGACAAGTAGCTTTCCGGGACGGCGATCCGCCGTTCTATGATCGATTAGGAGCAGAAGAAGTGGCCAGAGAGCAAGGTACAGTGAAGTGGTTTAATGCCGCCAAGGGTTATGGATTCATCCAGCGCCAGTCGGGTGAGGATGTATTCGTTCACTTTTCGGCGATTCAAGCAGAAGGGTACAAGAGTCTGAACGAGGGCCAGGCAGTGGAATTCGAAGTGAAGCAGGGCCCGAAGGGTCTTCAAGCCGAGCGCGTGGTTAGTCTCTAAGCCCTTAGAGGCGCTACGAGTGCGGTATAATTGAAACTTACCCTGGGGGCGGATTCGGCAACGAGCCGCCCCCGCGCAAGTCGCAGTCAGCGCTACGGAGATGCTGGCGGCGGTACGTACCCTCGAAGCAGTCGCTTTAGGGGGAAACCCGTGGTAGTCCGTTGATCTCCGCAAGTTCCAGCCTCGCGGCCGTCGGCAAAAACCAATCCCGTCTGTATTGCTTGCTTTTGGGACAAGGGAGGAGCCATGCAGGTACTAGTGGAAGGCCAGACCATCAAGCACGAGCAGTACGGTCTCGGCACCGTTACGGAGTCCAACAACGAACGCACAACCATCGATTTCGATAGCCACGGCGTGAAGAAGTTTGTCACGTCCATCTGGAGTGCTGAGTTGGTGGGTGAACCGCCCGCCGATCGGCCTGCCCGCAAGCGCGGGCGCCGGAAAGCAGTGAAGAAGTAGCCAGCCGAGTATTTGCCGGCACGGCGCGATCGCGCGGAGATCGCGTCGGGCAAGGCACCCGCCGATTATCCTCAGCCCTCGACCAGCCTTTCGCGAACGGCAAAGCGAACCATATCGCTGAAGCTTTTGAACTCCAGCCGCTTCATAATGCGGTTGCGATGACTTTCGATGGTGCGCGGAGAAACGCCCAAATCCGCGGCGGCTTCCTTGTTGCTGCGGCCCGAAGCCAGCAGCTGCAGTACCTCGATTTCGCGGTTGGTTAGCCGGACACCATCATCGACGGATATGGAGCTACGACCGTCCACAAAATTTCGCGCCATGGAGATGGCCAGCGTGGTGGTGAAAAACGGCTGGTGGTGGCGAATGTGATTTACGGCCTCCAAAAGTTCTGAATCGGCGTCGGATTTCAGAACGTAGCCGAGGGCCCCGCAGCGCAACGCCTCGCGCGCGAGCTCGTCGGAGAAGTGCATGGAGAGAATCAGAAATTCAGTAGCGGGCGAGTCCTGTTTTCCGGTGGTAAGCACTTCCAGGCCGGTCACTTCTGGGAGAGTGAGATCCAAAACCACGAGATCCGGTTTCCCGGTTTTAATCATGCTGATGGCTTCGCGACCGCTGGAGGCTTCCCAGGCGACTTCGATGTCGGGCCGCGACTCGAGCAAAGTGCGGACGCCGCGCCGGACCAGAGGATGATCGTCCACGACCAGCACTCGGTACGGACGATCAAAACGCTTGGCAGCTTCCGCAGCCAGCTCCTTCAGAGCCGGATGATCGAGAGGTTTGGGAGTTTCGCGGCCGTTCTGCGGTTTCTTGGGCATCGACGCCTCTCCAATCCGGGCTGCCCAGCGCCTCAAGCGCCAGATTCAGCACGCTCCCGCGTAGTATGTTCGTTGCTCGACGATGGCGCGATCGGTATCGCAGGCAGGAGAACGCGAACGGTAGTACCCGCGCCCGGCGCGCTTTCCAGCTCGAAAATTCCGTTCAACTGCCGGACACGTTCGCGCATGCCGGAAATTCCGACACCCAATTCCGGGCGGCGATGAGGCGCGACATTCGGCGAAGCAAATCCGCAGCCCCGATCGCGAACTTCGACGCGAAGCCGCGCGTCCTCTTGAGAAACGCTGATATCCACAGTCTCGCTTCCTGAATATCGGTGGACATTGGTGAGCGCTTCTTGAACCACGCGAAACACGGTGGTTTCGATCTCCTGGCTGTAGCGGCCGAAAGGGTCGGCGATTTGAACGACGGCTTGAATTCCACTGCGTTCCGAAAAACCCTTGGCGTACCAGCGCAGCGCGGGACCGAGGCCGGCATCATCGAGCAGCGGCGGATGCAGCAGGTAGGAAACGGTTCGCACTTCGCGCACGGCGCCATCCGCCAGCAGCAACGCGGATTCCAGCAGGGAGGCGGCCAAGCCCTCAGTCTTGGGAAGGTGTTGCCGAAGGCGTCCCAAGGTCATTTTGAGCGCCGCAAGGCTTTGGCCCGCCGATTCGTGGAGTTCGCGCGCAAGGTGACGGCGCTGGCTATCCTGTTCATTCAAAAGCTGCTGCGACAGCCGGCGGAGATCCTGGTGCGAACGCTCGTGTTCGGTGACATCATGGATGACGCCGATGGCGCGGGAGGGCTCGCCGTCGTCGCTGGGAAGTGGGAGCGTATAGGCCAAGTGAACGCGAAGGCGGCCATCGGCCGCGCGATAGCGGGCGGTAAACTCAAACGGTTTGCCCTGGGCGAGGGATTGATCCACCAGGTGGCGCACGCGCATACGATCATCTGGGTGCATCCGCTCCCAGTACATATCCTCCGTCCAGTCGGTAAGCGAGCCGATATCTAATATTTTCATCAGATGCGGCGAGAGTGTGACTTGCCTGGTTTTCAAGTCCAGCTCCCAGCTGCCGAAATTCGCCAGCTGTTCGGCACGTACGAACAAAGCCTCACGTTCCGCAGTACTGTCCGCCGCCTGCTTAGGACGAGTGATATCGCGCGCCATCACGCAAGCGGCGAAGCCCTCCTCGCCAAAGCGTTCCAGGGGAATTGCGCATACAGCGAAAAATCGGGAAACCCCGAACGTTTCGACCTGAACGTTTTGCTCTTCGCGGCGGCCGAGGACTGCGGTGTGACGAGCAAGAGCCTCGATTTGCACTAAAAGCCGTGGATGAATAAGGTCCGTGAAAGCTTGGCCGAGCAAATGCTCCGCGACGTCTCCACGCGCCGAACCGTTCGAATTCCAGACGGCGGCGATTCTCACGGACGTATCGACGATGAACATGAACTCGCCGAAGGCTTCGATCAGGGACTCAAAAGTCTTGAAGCGATGTGTCCTGGGGGGATTTGGCGCATTTGGGGGGTTGGAGCTTCGTCCCATTTCGGGAATCGGTCTGTGGCGATGTTGCCGCGATGGTTCGGACTGAACTCTCGCCCGTCTTCTGTGAGTATCCGCTAACGTACAGGGTACCCTCATCGTATCCAAGTATCTCCGATCCTTATGCCGTTAGGCCCATTGCAGAAGTGTACAAGCAAGGGTGCAGCGTATCGAACTGCACCGTATTGGTAGGCGTAAACTACGCTGCGTTTATCGGAGTGTCAAGTATTTTGTGACGCAGCTTGGCGCAGTTTCGCGGTACAACTACCGCATTTCCCGCGCGCAAAATGCGTATTGTTCCGAATTGATCGGGGACGTAGGGGAGCCTATTCTGGGATGACTACTGGAAGGGGAACGTGGATTTCTGTAATGTGACGCCACGCGCTGCCCGATAAGTATCATGGGAGCGCGTGGCGTTTTTTTCGGGCGTCGGGGGCGTTGGGGTAGCTCGCCCTCGGTCGCACGGCAAACCATCCGCGAGGAATTTCAGCGAAGTGCCTCAGACCTCGCCGCTCGCGTCCCGCAAGGGGGACGCTATGGCGACAACAGCTCTGCAAGTCCTAATGGTGGGCAATCCCTCCGCAAATACCGCGGCGATGTTGTTTCGCCTTGCAACACGAGGCTGGTGCGCGCGACACGCTGACACGCTGGCAGAAGCGCGCGAAGTGATGGAAACCTTTCGGTTTACGGTGGTTTTAGCGCCGGAAATTTTGCCGGATGGGAGCGGGTACGATCTAGTGGCGATCGTGTCGCGCCAATGCGGAAACTTGTACGTTGGGATCCCACTCTCGGAAACGCTCTGGTTGCCAGTGGTCGACCACGGCGCGGTTGTTCTCGGCCAACGCGCGCTGAATTCCAATGTCTTCGAGCACGAGGTGGAGTTTGCACTCGGTTCGGCCGGCGCAGACGCGTGCGTGGTGCAAAGCCGCACGGATGAAGCGCGACGAGGGCCTTCGCAACGAGTAGCGGCGCTTAAGCGGCGAGGAGCCGAAGCCGCTTAGGCACCCGCGCACCAGGGGCTCCAGCGAATGTTTACGCCTGGCGGGAATGAACCTTGGGGGCGGTTACCGGAGCAGGTTTGCTTTTCGCTAGCCACCCCCAGAAGATCAGTCCGACAATGAGCGAGAGCAGGCCGGCGGTTTGGGCATTGGTCATGATGCCGAAAAACGAGCGCGGGTTGATGCGAATAAATTCGACCAGGAAGCGTTCGAGGCCCGTGAGGAACAGGTAGGCGGCGAAGACGGCGCCCGGGAGCGGAGACGTGAACATGGAGCGCCATCCGCGGGACATATTTTCGTCCTCGGCCCCGAGTTCGCGATCAGCGGCGGTTTCGCGCAGCACTGCGGTGGAGATTTGCTCGCGAGCACCAGCTTGCGCCTTGTGATTGTCCTTTGATGGTTTCTTTAGAGCAACCGAGTGTTCGGTAGCGCGAGCGTTCGCAAGCCGAGCCGCGATTTGCCGGCCACCCAAGCGCCACAACAGCCAAGCGATCAAGCAGGCGGCGACAAATTCGTAAAGCGGCGTAGGCTGCACTTTGCAGCTAGCCGGCCAGCCCCATGCCACGCACGTCTGCGTGGTGGGCACCAAGCCATGAGGGAAACGCATGCCCCAGGGCAGATTGGTCGGCTGGCCGTAGTCGCCATCGCCCGAGAGAAAGCAGCCGATGCGGCCAATGCCATAACCGAGGGCGGCTGCGGGCGAGCCAACGTCCATCATGGTGAGTAGCGGAATTTTCCGGCGACGCGCCAGCCAGATGAAGGCCGCGAAACCGGCGATAAGTCCACCAAACCACGCAAGGCCATAGCGGCTGAAGATCTCGCCGATCGGATCGGCGAGCAGTTGTCGCGGCGTTTCGAGCACGTGATACAGCTTGGCTCCGATTATGCCAGCGAGGCAGGGAACGGCGATGAACGCTTCGGCAGTGCCGGAGTCTTTCGCGGCGATTCCGCGCCGCGCAAGATCGGCGCGAAGGACGAAGTACGCCATAACCATCGCGGTGGCCACCATCAGTCCAAACGTGGGAATCTGAAGCGGCCCTAAATGCAGGAATGGGATCATGGGTTGAGGACCATTCAAGTTTCGTCCGGAATGGGCGCTGTGTCAAATCCGGTTCGTAGGTTGAGAGCCGGCGAACTCTGGGCCCGAACAACTGCGGGTCTCTGGGCTAAGGCGCGAGAGCCGGCCGCGAGCACGGGGAAACAGTAGAAAGAGCCGTCGCAGTCAACAGCAACTGTGCTTCTGGCGGGGACTAGTACGGCTAGAAACCGCGAATCCGCGGGTCGCTAGATTTTCGTGGGAATCGAGCTGTGGAAAGTTTGGATGAGAGTAGAATCGAAGTCGAGAGAGCCTGACCGTCCCCGCGGCAGGTGCGAAAATGATGTGTTGCGTTCGAAGTCGGCGGTCCACGTCGAAAGAAATTCTTTCCCAAGTTCTCCGTAAAATAGCGATCACAGTGGGATGTGCCGCGGTCGTTTTCTGCGCGCCGCTGGCGCTGGCACAGCGCGGCGGAGGAGGCCACGAGGGTGGTGGCTCTGCTGGCGGCCGCGTGAGCGGAGGGCATTCGTTCTCAGGCGAGGGCGGCGGACATTCGTATGGCGGGATGCGGGCGTCATCGTACTCAGGCTCCCACGACGGAATCGAAGTATTTTCGGGCAGCGGCTCGCGGGGCCAATATGCGCGTGGCGAATACGGCAGGGGTGAATACTCGCGCGGCGAGGACGATTCAAATTACGGCGCGGAGCCTTATGGCAGGGAGCCGAGAGGCGACGCAGTCCGTGACGGAATTGTGTCGTATGCCGGGGCGCCTCGACACACAACGATCGGTTTTCCGCGCACGCGCGGATCGTGGCAAGTTCCAGAATCGGCCTACCGTTCGGGAGCGCCGCTTGATTTTGCGGGGCAGGGACGGTCCGTATGGCAGGCGTCTTCGCGCCAGGACGATGGCCGCAGGAATTTAGCCGCCCAATCGGTGAGTTCACGTCCGGCCGGAAGATTCCAGCGTCCGGTACGGGGCAACGCGGAGGATCGCTACGGGCGCGATCGAGGCCGGCGGGGTTTTCGTGGCGCGTACTATCCTTATGCTGGGTATCCCTTTGGCGGGTACGGATTCTATCCGTGGGTATATTTCGGCGAAAGCGGATTCGGTAACTGGACGTGCGATCAGTGGACTCCGGATTGGGATTGGCAAGACGGAGACTGCGAGAACAACGGGCCACAGATTGTGGCGTACGGCGCGGATGGCGTATACCCCGCGCCGGAGAGCGTCACGGACGCGCGTTTGGAAGAGTACATACGGCAACATCCGTGGATCGGGAACGGGAGCACCGCGAGCGAGACAGGCGAGCCGGCATCAGATCCTGAGTTCCGGAGCAGTCAAACGGGGCAGAGCGACAGCGCGCGGACAGGCCCCGTTTCTGACACGCTGCTATATCTCGCGGATGGCACGAACTTGGATGTGACCAGCTATTGGCTCGCTGGCGGGGAGCTGCACTACATCACTAGCTACGGCGGCGAGAATGCGGTCCCCATCGAGCAAGTTGATTTGCAGCGGACCGTCAACGCCAATGCCGCGAGAGGCGTTCCATTCACCTTGCGCCCTGGGCCGCGTGGCGGCGCCGGAGCAACGCGCTGACGATGCAGCAGGTCGGCAAGGGGAATTCGGCGCGGCTGTTTGCTCGTGACTGCTGGAATGATCAGCTTAAAAAAGAGCTAAAGCGCGGAAGTGGGTGTCGATTCACCTTGGACGTTTTTCTGTACATAGAAAAGTACTTGACAAATAATCTACTCTGGAGTACAATTCGTTTCGTTATCCTCGAATTGTATTCACGCCAGCCGTCCTGACCTTGTTTCGTTTTTCTCCTTCAGCACTTTTTCCAGCGAACCGACAAAATACTCGTGGCATATTGTGTCGCCCGAACAGCGCTATTTGTGCCAGACGACCTATATGTGACTGGTACACCCGGGCGCCTCGGCCTCAGCAATGCACGCGCTGCGTACTTGCAGCACGGTTGTCTTTATTCGCACGCCCATATCCAGCGACTAATTCCAGGTACATGAACGCCGCGTCCGAGCTGAAACTGTTGCCGGCGCGCGATTTTTTCGAGGGAGATCCATGCCGAACTATAACGCGCAAGTACCGCCGTACTCGATTTTTCCGGGAGATGTAGCTCTTGCTTTCAATAGCGAAGCGCCATCCGCGGGGCAGGCCAGCCAGCAATTCGCGCTGCCAAGCTACGCGGGATTTCCGGAGAACGGGCGAACCATTCGGTGGCAAACGATCTACGGGACCGCACCTTCAGCGGTAAATGTGTCGCTGCAGACCGCGATGGTGGATTCTGATTCGCAGTACGCGTCGATTGATACCTCGACGGCGACCGGCGGCGAAGCGCGAACGGTTACGGGAGTGCGCGCGAATTTTGTGCGCGCGAAAGTAGCATCGATCACCGGCGGATCGGGCGTTGTGGTGCAAGTGTTGGGATAGAATCCGCGTGATGGGTGCGGCGGTTCGGTCTGCGAGGTGAAGCGGATCGATCGCAACGCAGGAGCATCGCCCAGCTCTAACTTTACAATTAGTTGGACGGCGGATAGACGGCGCGGCTATCGGATCGAGGAAATCTGAAATCCTTTGCGCGGGGATTGCCGTTTCGGCGGCGTGGCAGAACGCATATCGACGTATGCGGAGGCCAATCCCCACACGTACATGGCCGCCATGGCCGCAAAGCAAAACTTGGCAAGTTCCAGATAACGATCGACCATTTGCGCAACGGACCAGCCGTACAAAGTGGTGAGCAGGCTGGGATCGGAGAGGTTCACTCCTTCGATCTCGCCGAACGGGATGTCTCCCCACGAGCCGGACCATGAACGATAAACGTGCATGAAGGCCAGCGCGCCGATGGCCAGCAGCCCCCAGCGCACGCCCCAACTTTTATAGAGCTTGCTTTCGCGCGAAGCGTAAAACGTGGACATCAGGATCGTGGACCAAACCATTGCGCCGCCTTCGCCGCCAAAAGTGATCAGGGCTTGCTGCTTGAAAGGCGACAGGCTTTGGATGGCGATCTGCAGGATGAGCACGGCGCCAGCGGCGCAGACCCATCCCCAGCGTTGCGCCCTCCACGCGAAAAATCCGCACGCGAGGATTGCGGCAGTCACAAGCGCGACGATGGGCCAGTGCCGGTCTTGGCCGATCATGGTGACCCAGAACGTGGGAATGGCCCATCGTCCCGAAAGCCAGGCGGTGGCAGCGTGACCGCATTCGTGCGTCACCATTTCGAGCATGCCTGCGACCATGTTGAAGCCTGTGCCCGTTAGCCAGCGCGCTACGAGCAGCGCCAGCGGCAGCGCGAGTAGGCGGTACTTAAATTCTGTGACGGCGGCATTGCGGGCGTCAGCGGGCGATTGATCTGGATCGGCCGATAGAGACGTGGCCAACGACGCAGCCAGGGATGAGACCGTGGCAGCCACTGCGGCGCCAGGCTGATTCGCGGCTGTGTTGAGTACTGGCGCTGGCGCTGCTGTTGCGACACCAGTCTGTTGCGCGGGCGCGACGGGCGGCGGCTGGTATTTCGAGAAGACGATGCCGCACTTCAGGCATTCAGTGGTCTGCAACGGGTGATCGAATTGGCACTTTGGGCAGCGCATTTCATTTTCGGTCGGGCCTGCGGCAATTCGGGAATGCAGCCGGAGCTCGATTTTTTGTTGACGGCACGCGCGGAATACGGGCTGCTCCTACGGCCTCTCTGATTAGTATGAGTAAGACCGAGCCGACAGGTGAGCAGATAAATATCTTCGTTCACTAATGATAATCAGGCGGGGTGGGCAGGGCCGAGAGGCGGTTGCGCATCGCGCGTCAGGCTATGTTTGCAGTGCCGGCGGAGTTAACGGTCGAGGGTACTTTCCCCAATCTTCCAATCTACAGCTGCGAGCCGAAGACGCGGCCCGCGTCAATAATGCCTACCGGAAAGAACGACAAAAAGCGGAAGTCGCACCGGCGCAAGTGGCGGCCTCTGGATGAGGCGCTGCGGCGCGAGGGGCTAGATGAAGTGGGATACGCGCAGACGCTTGGCGGTTTCTTCGAGCAGCTGGAAGGCAACACCGCAGTAACGAAGCTGAAGCTAAAGCTCGATGGCTTGAAGGAGTTGAGCCGCCATTTGGAGCCGAAGCGATCCGCGGCCAGCGTGAGTGATGACGCGCCGATGATGGTGCAGCTGGTGCATAACGTGGCGAGGCCGCCCCGAACGGATGCTCCGGAAGCACGTGAAGCGGATGACGGACCGGATAATGCGTTGCCGGAATAAGCTGAATTTCGTTGTAGGGCGGCGGATGCATTTGCGGCCGGGTGCCGGGACGAAGCGAGCCACTACATTCCGAACAATAACCTTGTGAAATTGCTGCAGAGTTCCCGGGTGCGAACGTCACACGCGGGACAGACGAAGCCATGGTGACGATTACATCCGGTTTCGAGCGGTGGGCCGGCAACGCTCGGGCCGGAGCGACAAACGCCAAGGCTCGCGTGAACCGCAGCGGGCGCGGCGTGATGCTGCCGTACACACCGTTTGCCAAGCAGCAGGAATTTCATGCGTCGACGGCGAAGTACCGACTGTTCGGTGGCGCGGCTGGCCCGGGAAAATCGAAGGCCCTACTGATGGAAGCGATTCTGCAGGCCAACGATGCTCCTGGCGCGAACACACTGCTGCTGCGGCGGACTTTTCCCGAGCTCGAGCAATCGTTGCTGCTCTATTTTCGGCGCGACGTACCGCGCGAATTGTACAGAAGCTTTAACGAATCGAAGCACCTGGTAACGTGGCTGAACGGCTCGACTACGCGTTTCGGGTATTGCCAGCGGGAACATGACGTTTATCAGTATCAGGGCGCGGAATTTCTGTTTATTGGCGTGGACGAGCTGACGCTTTTCACGCTGCGGCAATGGCAATTTCTGACTAGCCGCAACCGGTGTCCGGTGGCGGGCGCGTTTCCGTGCATGGCCGGTGCGACTAATCCGGGCAACATCGGGCACGCGTGGGTGAAGTCGCTTTGGATCGATCGGCAGGCGGCCCCGGGGATGGAAAACCCGGCCGAATACGATCCCGCCGACTACGATTTTATTCCGGCGCGGGTCTCGGACAATCCGATTTACGCGGGCGATGAAAATTATCTGAAGACGCTGCGAGCGCTGCCTACGCATTTGAAGCGCGCGTTTCTCGATGGCGATTGGGAAGTTTTCGCCGGTCAGTATTTCGACCGGTTCGATTTCGCACGGCACGTGCTGCGCCCGGAAGAAATTGATTGGAAGCGGTGGTGGCCGCGCTGGATTTCGATTGATTGGGGATTCGAACATCCGGCGGCGGCGTATTGGCATGCAGCGATACCGCCGGACAGCGTCCACCGTCACTCTGATGGCCATTGGGATCGGAGCGCGCCGGCACGTACGGGTGAAGGATCGGTCTCTGGGGCAGCGGCGGAGATGCGCGAGAGGAATTCTTCGTCGATCCTCGATGGATCGGCTGAGAGTGACAATGCGCGGCGGGTGGTGACTTATCGCGAGTTTGTTACGCGGAGGACTTTGCCGCGCGACCTGGCGCGGGAGATTATTGCACGCTCGCAATTAAGCGGCGAAGACGGGCAACAGCAGAACCCCTCCGCCTGGAATCATCGGGAAAGCAACAGGAAGCGCGAAAAAATCGATGCGATTTATCTTTCGCCGGATGCGTTCGCGCGGAGGACAGATGAAGCGTCAATTGCCGAACAGATGGGCGATGTGTTCGCGGCGGGGGATTTTCCGCGTCCGACCCCCGCAGACGACGATCGCGTGGGCGGATGGATGCTGATGTACCAAATGCTAGACGCGGGCGAGTGGCTGCTCACGGAAAATTGCATCGAGTTGATCCGCACGCTGCCGAGCCTGGTGCGGGACACGGCGCGCGTTGAAGACGTGGAAAAAATGGATGGAGATGACGCCGCCGACGCGGCGCGGTACGGATTGAAGTCGCGTTATGCCAACCGGCGCGGCGGGCAGGCCCGGCTGCCTTTGGACGAGCGGTTGGCGTCGCGTGTGCTTTCGGTTGATCCAACGATTCGCGCGATTCAGGCGCGCAAGGCGGCAATAGACGAAGGGCGCGGGGCGCAGCCGCTTTCGTTTGTGCGGCGATGGCGGAACGGGGCCAATCCCCGGAATCGGTAGCAACGACCTTTATCGAGAGCGATTTGAGCGCACGTACGGTACTGGGTGCCGACCCATAGACGAAGAAGAATCCCGCTTCGATTCAACCTCAGGACGAAGCAAGAGGGATTCTTTGTGGCCGTGCGCTCGAATTACAACAGGCGCTAGGCTTCCGCCCAATATGGCGGCTTCCAGTGTCGGCGCACCGAACCACAGCGGCGGCCAGCCGCCGCACTCCACATACAACATGAAAATACTTCGTGCATTTGGGCGGCGAACCGCGTTTGCGCGCAGAGTTTTGACGCGCGTCGGCGCATGGGTGAAGCCGCGTTACACGCGCGGGATTGAATCGGCGCTGGCGCGTGTTGAGGAAAGGAGTGCGTGGCAAGGCGGCGAAATTGAGCGGCTGCGCGCGGAGATCGTTCAGGTACGCACTGAGTATGCGCGCGTGCGCGACGAAAATCGCGCGCTGCTGAACTCGATACTGGGAATCGCAGGGATTCCGCCGATTCCCGTGGCTGTCCGAGACGCGCCCGCTTTGGAAACGCCGAATACGAACTCCGCTGCACCACCCCGAAGTGACCCTTCAGCCCAGTCCGGCCCCGAGGCGCCAGCCTCGATCACCGCAGCGGACAAGGACCATCCGCAGGTGCCCACGGCTGTTTCGGGGCCGGTCTCACCTTCCCAATACGACAACAGCGCGAATCCGGAAGCGCACAGCGACAGCGCTGCTCGTTCGGGCTCGCAGTTGCCCGAAGCTTTAATGCGCAATGAAAAACGGGCGCAGGCTGCGGCGAACACGCGAGGGGAAAAACTGCAAAACGTGGCGTCGCCGATGCGGCGGCGTTCCTGGCAGCAGATTAACCGCACGCTGGAGTTGGAAGCAGCGCGGAAAAAATCCGGCCACGACACGGAACCGTTGGACGCTTAGAAAGATCGCAGCTGGGGATCGGTGCGCAAGTTTGAGGAGGCGAAATGCCGTTCATTAACGGGCGTTATTACGTGAATCCGATCATGGGCGAGGCGCTGGAGGCGGCACGCGAGGCGGAGTCCGCGCTGGCGGCGCTTGAAACTGACGCGCGGCAAAATTCTGGTGGGGCTGACGGGAGCGCCGCGAGCGAATATGGAGACGGCTTTGGAGATGAGCCGGGCGGCCGCGGTAACGATGGAGGCGAAGGGCCAATTCACCGCGTGGAGATTGAGGCTGCGGAGCTGGTCCCGTCGCATTCGGGGCGCGCAGCGCATGGCTACGTGGCGCGCGTGCACCGAAGTTCTGTTGGCGGCGCGCCGTCGGCGAAGAGCGCAGCGCCGGATCCGAGCTACGCGCGAGGCGCTTCCAATGGCGGCTCGGCTGGGCGTGGAGGAGCCAATATGTCTGGGCAGGCGGAAACGCATGTGTTTGCCGATCACCGAGATTTGCTGAGTTTCCTGCGCGACGAACTGGCCAAGGACCATTCGCGTTCGAAACGGTCTTCGTAGGTTACGGCGCTTCGGCACCGTAGGCGAGGAACAGCAGATTTTTCGGCTTGTGGAGTCTGGTGGACTGCGGCCGGATTGCCGACAGCGGACTTCACCACGCCTGCGCCCACTTTGCGTGGCGGCCTACGCGCAGGATGACAACGCGTGCTTGCATGGCGGCTCGTGTGTTCCGTGGCGGCGAGACGGGCTGGCGATGCTTATGATCGCGGCGGAGCTTGGTCTAGAATAGCGCGCGGAGGCTTTTTACTTGGGAAGCAGGGCAGGCCGGACAGGCGGCTGGTCGAGCCGGCGGCGCCGAAGGCACCGGCAAGAGTGCGGGATTGCGTCGCGCGTGAAATCGGCTGCGCCGCGGTATGCGGTGCTGTTTATCGCGCTGGCCATGCTTGCGATCGGCGGGTTGATGTCCTGGGTAACACTGCGGTACTTCATTAGCTTGTTTTCCCATGGCCGAACTGCGGCGCCGCAATCTGCCTCGGCGGTGCAGCCCGCAACGACGGGCGAGATCGCAGGTGCCAGACTGCAGCAGGACGTGTTGAGCGATTTTGCGCAGGCGGCGCAGCAGGCGAAATCCGGCGACATTACCGACGCGGAAGCGCAGGTGGACCAGGCGGCATCGGAAATGGAAAACGCGCGCGTAGCGTCTCAAGCTGCGCTGGAGCCCGCGAGCAGGCCGTCGGCAGAATTTTTCAGCCGCGCGTTGGCGGCACTCGATGCAATCGTAAAGGCGGGGCCTAACGTTGCACCGGTGAATCCAGCATCTGTTCCTTCCGATCCTTCCAATCCATCCGACAGGCAGCCGGCTGATCTGTCCGACCAGGATCTGATTGCCGAGCGAATTTTCCAGCACGTTACGCAGGCACGCATCGAGTTGGCGGAGATGCGGTCCTTCGAGCAGCCCATGCCTTCTGGCAGCACGTTGGCCGCGGATGCGCAGGCGCGCGCGGCGAGTGTTGCGGCTGAAGCCGATGCGGAACACGCGGCGGTGGCGCAGGCGGGCGATGTATCCGCTGCTCCGGGAACATCATCCGTGCGCGCGGTTGCGGCGCAGATGCCGAAGCTTCCGTTGGGACACGTAGCGATCAACTCACCGCGCCAGCTTGCGGCGAATGACCTGCTCGATCCGGCGGCGCTGGGCGCGAATTTTTTGGACGCGTCGATGATGCCGGACACGGTGGAGATTTTGCTGCCTCCCGAGACGCGACGGTTGTCGGATAACGTGCGCGTGGAGAATTTGACGATCGCGGGCGCATCGCAAACGCTCGACGGGATTCATTGGCGCGACGTGACATTTATTCGCACGCGGCTGCGGTACGAAGACGGGCAGCTCGATTTGCAGAATGTGCGGTTTGTGAACTGCACGTTTGGGTTCCCGTCCGATGAGCGGGGCGCGAGCGTGGCGAATGCGATTGCGCTTGGAAAGACTTCGATCGCGATTCCGTAGGTTTGCGGGCCATAGCGCGAGAAAAAAGCAAAGCCCTTACCGCAGTCGCGAATTCTTCAAGCCATCCTCAACCCTATAAGGCGCGGAGTCTGCGCGCACTCCTTCCAAGCGAGAAACGCATGTCTATGCAAAAGTTCACGCAGACGAACGCGCGAGGTTCCGCAGCGAATTCGCGGCAGGTGGGGAAGCAATCGCAAATTTCCGATGCGGCGGATCCGGGGATTGTGCCGGTGGAGGGACCGCGCGCGCCCCTTGACGCGGAGGCGAAACGAAGAGGGATCCTTCGCTTTGCTCAGGATGACACGCCTGCGGGCGCGGAGGCCGCAGGAGAGCACGCGACGGGAATAAGCGCTGCCGGCGTGGATGCTAGCGGAACGTGCGATGCGCGAGGCGGGCCAGCGGGAAATGGCGCAGCATACGGGGCTAACAACGAGCAACTGCCTGAGAGGCTGCAGGAGGCGCTGCGCCGGCTGGTGTTTGATTTCGGCACGGAGTCAGAGCTTTCGCGGCGGCAGGAAATTCGCCGCATCAAGCAGGCGCACCAATTTTGGCGCGGGCTGCAATATCTCTGGTGGGACGAGCGCGATCAGAACTGGCATTTGCCGTTCGAGCAGAAGTTGACGGACGGCACCTCGATTGAGGACATGCCGCGGTACGAGTTCGTTACCAATATTTACCAGGCGTTTGGACTGTCGCTGATCGCCGTGCTTTCGCAGGACGTGCCGCGGGTGCGATTCTTCCCGGCGTCGGCGCAGGCAGAGGAGGATGTGGCGGCGGCGAAGGCGGCGACGGAAGTTGCCGGGCTGGTAGAGCGCAATAATCGAGTCGGAAATTTGATCGCGGACGAAGCCTTCAATTTGTGGACGGATGGTAAAGCGGGCGCGTACGTGCGGTTTGTGGTGGATGGACAGCGGTTTGGATTTCACCCCGAGACGGAAATTGGGATGCGCGAAGTGCGCGTGGGCGGGGATGCGTATGTTTGCCCGGATTGCGGGGCGGAGACTGCGCCGCAGGTTGAGCGCGCGAGCGGAAAAGGGGATCCTTCAGGCGCTGCGCGCCCTCAGGATGACAACTTCGCGAATGCCGCAAGCGCTGCCGTCGGCACGTCTGGGATATTTGGCGACGGGGAGGAGAACCCGAAGCTAGCCTTAGCGTTAGGCAGCGGCGGGGAGCCGCAGTCCACACCGGTTTCCTCGACGGGTGATTCGCAGCAGGTTGGAAGGGATCCTTCAGGCGCTGCGCGTCTTCAGGATGACGATCTTTCACAGAGTGGCTCTTCCGTGGTATGCGCGGAGTGCGGGGCGCTGCTGACCGAGGAGGATTTTGTTGCGGCGGAGATGATCACGGTGCCGGCGGCGCAGACGCGTTTGCGTGTGGCGAACGGGCAAGAGGTGATCACGATTGTGGGCGCGCTGGAGCTGAAGACTCCTCCGTGGGCCAACGAAATGGCCGAGTATCCGTACCTGCAATGGAACATGGAAGTGCATCTGGCGAGGCTGCGCGCGGCGTACCCACACGCGGCGGACAAAATCGGATCGCCGGTGGCCGCGAGCATGCAGGAGTACGAACGCTTGGCGCGCTTGGCGCAGTCGCAGGGCGGTCCGCTGACTGAAGGCGGCGATTACAACATCAACCTGATCACCTTTCAGCGCACGTGGCTGCGTCCCTGGGCGTTTTTCGCGCTGGACGACAAAGCGCTGCGCGACGAACTGCTGCGACTCTTTCCCGACGGCGCGTATGCGGCGTTTGCGGGGGACGTCTACTGCGAATCGCGCAACGAAAATATGGACGATCACTGGCGCGTGATGCACGCGCTGCCGGGAGATGGATCGAGCGGGCGTCCGGCGCTGGGGGATGCGCTGATCAGCGTGCAGGAGCGTTTCAATACGCTTTCGAATTTGCAGATCGAAACGTACGAGTACGGAATTCCTCCGATCTACGCGGATAGCGAAGTGCTGGATTTCGATTCGCTGCAGAGCCAGACGGCCGAACCCGGCGCGCACTATCCGGCGCGCGCGAAACCGGGACAATCGCTCGCATCTGGGTTCTTTCAGCCGGATGCGGCGAGTGTGCCTCCCGATCTGGCGGAGCACGCTGCGAATTTGATGGGGCCGGTGGCGCAATTTCTGACCGGCGCGTTTCCCGCGCTTTTTGGCGGCGCGATGAGCAACAACGACACGGCGGCGGGCTACTCGATGGCGCGCGATCAGGCGATGGGGCGCATCGGGCTGGTATGGCGGCGCATGAAATTTTTTCACGCAGATGTGATGGGACTGGCGGTCGATTGCTTCCGCAGAAATCGTCCGAACGACGTGGAAGTGACGCTTCTGGGAGCGGGCGCGGCGTTCGAATCGAAATGGATTCGCCTGGCGGACCTGAAGGGCAATCTTTTCAGCTATCCGGAAACGGACGAGCAGTATCCGACGCTTTGGTCACAGCAGCGCGGCGTATTGCTGCAACTGATGGGCAGCCCTGACCCGCAGATTCAAGCGATGCTGTCGAACCCAGAAAATTTGGCGCTGGTGAAGCGGCTGATCGGACTTGAGGAGCTGGTGATTCCGGACGAGGAGTCGCGCACCAAGCAATATCGCGAAATCGCGCAAATGGTGGGCGAAGCGCCGATTGTGGTGCGTTCGGATGGAACTAGTAGCGCCGGCGCGCCGAATAATCCTTCCCCGGCGACGAAGGTAAAGAGGGATTCTTCGCCTGAGGGCGGGGCTCAGAATAACAACGCGGCAGGAAACTCCGTTCGGAATGAGAACGCATCGGGAGGCGGCGCCGATATCGAGCTGACGTTGCCGAGCATCATGCCAGATGAATTTGCGGATAACCACGCCATCGAACTGGAGGCGTGCATGCGGTGGTTCTCGTCCGATGCGGGACAGGTGGCGAAAATCGAGGCGCCCGCCGGTTATGCGAACGTCCGCGCGCATGCGATGTTCCACCGCGAATATTTGCTGAAGCAGCAGCAACAGGCCGCGCAGGCGCAGCAGGGCACTGCTCCACCGACGCGGGTGCGGCGATAGTTCGTTTTATTACGCTACAGGCACCGAGGCAGGCGTAGGCGTCAAACAGTGGCGGCGAGCCTCCGCACTCCACGCGGTCTATGGGACGGGCTACACCAATTTTTATGCGCCAACTCGCGGCAACTGCTGGGTCATGCAATGGATGGTACCGAGGCCGAGGACCAGGTCGCGGCAATAAATGGGCACGATTTCGCGGGCGGGGAAGAGCGCGGAGAGGGTATTGAGCGCGACGCGGTCAGCGGGATCGTTGAACACCGGCACGAGCACGATTTTGTTGGCGATGTAAAAGTTGGCGTAGCTGGCGGGAAGGCGCTGGCCGTCGAACCAGATGGGCTTGGGCATGGGCAAAGTCTCGATGCGCAGCTCGCGGCCGTCTTGATCGCGCATGCCGCGCAGCAGCGCCAAATTTTCCTGTAGCGCTTCGTAGTTCTGCTCGGAGGGATCGTCTTCAACGACGGTCACAACGGTAGTGGGATCGACGAAGCGCGCGAGATCGTCGACGTGGCCGTGCGTGTCGTCACCGGCAATGCCGGTGCGCAGCCACAGCACATTGGTTATACCCAGATAACGGCGGAACAGTTCTTCGTAATCTGCGCGCGTGAATCCGGGATTACGCTCCTGCACGGAGCTGAGCAGGCATTCCTCGGTAGTGAGCAGCGAGCCGCGGCCGTTCACGTCGATGGAACCGCCCTCGAGGACTACACGGCGAGATTTTTGTTCGGGCTGGACGACGTCGAGGCTCAAGCCCAGAGAATTTCTTCCATTTTGCGCGGAGCTGGAACGCCGCGCTTCCATTGAGTTCGCTCGCGGCATGAGACGCATGGCACGCTCGACTACGCGCGCGTCTTTTTTGTAGTCATCGTATTTGGCCCAGCCGTTAAAGGCGAAATTCAGCAGCGTGCGCGCGCCGGCGACGATTTCCTTGTTGGCGGCAGCCGAAGAGGGATTCTTCGTCGCTGCGCTCCTCAGAACGATAGGCTCTTGGCTGCTCGACTGGCGGTGGCGGTCGGAAAAAACGGCGATGGGGCCAGAGTCGCGCATCCAGCCGCGGTCGGTGGGGACGCGCAGAAAAGTGATGGCCTGCAAGTCGGCGCCGGATTTGCGCAGGATTTTTTTCGCCTCGGATTCCGCGGTGGCGTCCTTGATGAGCAGAAGCACGCGTTCCACGCGCGCCAGGTGGCGCACGATTTCCGCAAAAGCCCACGGAATCGGCGCAAATTTGCCGGGCCAGTCGGTTTTTTCATGGGGCCAGCCAAGCCAGGTGGCTTCATGCGGCTCCCATTCGGCGGGCATGCGGAATTGCCCGGGAGTTTCGGTGTTGTCTCCGCGGGCGCGTTTGTGACGAGTGGCTGTGGGCGCGGTCATTTGCGGTAAAGAAGCGTGGGGCGTGGAGACAGCGCTTGCTTCGGCGTCAACCAGCGGCGGCGAGCCGCCGCACTCCACATGGCGAGAGGCGAATTGACGTCCCCGAAGAAATCGAAAGGCGAAGAGGGATTCTGCGGGCTGACTGTGCCGTCAGAATGACAGGCTCCTGTGAGAGCGCGCTGCGCCAATTGATTTCGCGAACGACAATACACAGCAGATCCCTCGTTGGGCCGTACTGCGGCCCTCTGTCGGGATGACAATCCTGGTCGGATTGTCACTTGGCGAGCCAGCGGTTGAGGATGGGTTCGTAGGCGTCGATGCGGCGGTCGCGGAGGAAGGGCCAGTTGCGGCGCGTATCTTCGCTTTTGGCGGGATCGCATTCCGCGATCAGAATTTCTTCTTTATTGCTGGATGCTTCGGCGATCACGCGTCCAAACGGATCAGCCACGAACGAACTGCCCCAGAATTCAATGCCGGTATCGCCCGCTGCCACACCGCCTTCGAAGCCGACGCGATTTGTGACCGCGATGAAAACTCCGTTGGCGATGGCATGGCCGCGCTGGATGGTACGCCAGGCGTCGAGCTGCGACGGGCCGAATTCTTCTTTCTCCGCGGGATGCCAGCCGATGCTGGTGGGATAGAAGATCACCTGAGCGCCGGCCAGGGAAATCAGGCGCGCACCTTCGGGATACCACTGGTCCCAACAGATCTGCACGCCGACGCGGCCGTAGCGCGTGTCGAACGTGGGGAAGCCGAGATCGCCGGGCGTGAAATAAAACTTTTCGTAGTAGAGCGGATCGTCGGGTATATGCATTTTGCGGTAGATGCCGAGGAACGAGCCGTCGGCGTCGATCACCGCGCACGAATTGTGGTACAAGCCAGCAGCGCGGCGCTCGAAAATCGACGCGACGATGGCGACTTTATTGGAGCGCGCGACTCTGGAAAGAGCCTCGGTGGCGGGGCCGGGAATTGGCTCGGCAAGATTGAAAAGGTCGGCGCTCTCGGTGCGGCAGAAATATTCGCCCAGAAAAAGTTCGTGGGTGCAGACGATCTGCGCGCCCCGCTTGGCGGCTTGCTGAATATTCGAAACGGCCCGAGCGAGATTTTCGGCGGCGTTGCGCGTGGAGCGCATTTGCAGCAGGCCGAGCACAAATTTGTCGCTGACGGAGATGCCCATGCGCACATCGTATCACGAGCGCGTGGGCAGATGATTACGCACGGCGCGCTGGCCGAGTGTCGACGCGTTCCACAAGCGGAAGGCGGTTGAGGGGCTACAGTGCGCGCTCGATGTTGCGGGAATACCGTGGGGCACTGTAGGCGTCCGCCATGGCTGGCGGCGGAGCGACCAAACGAATTACGTGTTGCAAGCGCTCGGGTTTGAACGGTTTGGCCATGCAGACGACCGCTCCCATTTCGTGGCTGGCGGTGTAGTCGGCGGGCTGCGCCGAGCGCGTGACCAAAATGACCGGAACGCGCTGCAGGCGCTGATTGCGCTTGATGATCAGGCAGAGATCGTGACCGGACATGTCTTCACATTCCACTTCGGCGATGAAGACGGCCGGCACGGTGGTTTTCAGCACTTCGAGAGCGTCTTGCGCGGTAGCCACTGTGACGACCGTATAGCCATCCTCCTGCAACATGTTGCGAAGCACGTCCGCGCTGCGGGAGTCGGGTTCGATGGCCAGAACCACGGATTGCTGACGCTCCTGCGCGGGGCCTGTCGAATGGGCTTCAGCAGACGCGGGATCGAAGGCGTTTGCGGTTTTGCGCTCGGCGCGCGAGTCGAGGCGAGATGCGAGGAACTGAATGCCGATAGAAAATTTCCCTCCGGGAAGCTGCGTAACGCGAACCACTTCCGCGGGCTGCGCCTGATTCAGCGCGTTGGCTAATTTCGAGTACGGAAACGTGACGCTGAGCTGCTGGCCCTTCCAATAGCCGGCGCGGTCGGCGGCGATCTGCAGGCCGTCGCGCGAAACGTCGATGGTCATGCAGACCTCTTCGAACGGCTCGGGCGCGTTCACGGCGCGCAAATGAACCTGCGCGGAAATTTTGGCGCGTCGTCGTCGTCGCCGCTCGATGGCGGAGCGAGATTGTTCTCCGACTCCTGATTCGGACTTTTGAGTGGTGTCCGCGACGGTTGCTGTGGTGGTATCCATGATCGCTTCCTCAGTGCTTGTGGCGCTTGCTTGGCGCTCCGGTCTGGGTCCGGAGCTTCTGCCCGCGTGACATATATTGGCGGCGAGAGCAGTAGCGCGGAATAGTACGGGAGTACCGATTTGGGACGGCGGGGTACTAGGGAAAGGCGAGCGGCCTCTAACGCTTGATTCGGCATAGGATTGCGAGTAGCCGAAGAAGATCGATCGCGCTTCGGGCGGCTTGGCAACGCAAAGGGAAAAGGGATTGTTCGGGGCGCAAGATGCCCGCGTAATGACGTCGGAGACGATGTCGACTGCTCCGTGGCGACAGCGAAACGAGCCTCGAAGTCAGACGGCGGCGACAATCCACCGCAATCCTCATGAACTGTGCATAGGCTGTGCCATGATTTCCACGAAGACTGAAATTGGCAGGAGGGATGCACAGATGACCGTTTCACTGACTGGTTCGCGCGAAGCGGCGCAATCGCAGGATGCGGGGAGCGGGGCGGGGGCGGGAGGCAACTCTGCCGCGACTGAGAATCGCGATCGGGCGCGGCGAACCGCGCCGTCGCAACGAGGGCGGACGAATCCCTTTGCCACAGATGATGAAATTCTTGGCATCACTAGCGCGTCGGCGCCGACGCGCGAAGATGCAGCGCGGAGCGATGCTGATTTCGATACGCCAGGCGACCGGGCGGAAAATGATGCGGTGGCCGCGGTAAACGATGAGATCGACCTCGACGCGAAAGCGCGGGGGAAGCGTGTTGACCGGCAAGATGACGTGGTAATGGACGGGCAGTTGCAGGCGGCGCTCGATGCCAACCCGGAGTTGCGGCGAGCCTGGCAGGACGCGCAATCGTATCGCGAGGCGTTTGCGACGCCCGAGGAAGCGCGCGCGGCTACAGCTTTGCTGGGCGATTTGAATCGCATGGACGCGCTGTTTTTCTCACAGCGACCGGAAGATCATGCGGAACTTGCGCGCGCTGTCGCGAAACTCGATCCGGGAGCGTTTGCCTCTCTCGCGCAGGCGATGAATGCGCTGGCCGCGAATCCGTCGCACGGGGCTGCTGCTGGTCGGGATGCGTCCCGCAACTCTGAACGCGAGAGCGAATCCGAAAGTGCGCGAACTGCTTCTCAAGAATCGGCTAGGAACGACAGCACGCCCCCAGGACCTTCTACCGCGCAGGTGGAATTTTTGCATGCGGCGAATGCCGCCGCAGTGCAGGGAGTGCTCGATGCCATCGAAACCCAGGTTGAACGGCTGCTGCCGGAGGGCGTGTCAAAATCGGCGCGCAACCGGGTAGTAGGGGAAATTTACCGGGAACTTGAGAGAAGTCTCAGCGCGAACCGCCAGCTTGTACAACAGATGCGAGAGGCCGTGCGGTCGGGCGGCCTAGATGCTGGGCATCAGCGCGCAGTGGTCGCGCTGGTGACGGGGCGCGCGCGGCAAGCGCTCCCCGGGATCGCGAAGCGCGTGCTGAACGAATGGACTTCTACGGTGGTGGCGGCCAACCAGGACCGCTTGGCTCGGCAGCGTTCCGCGGCGCATCGCGTCGATATTGCCGGTAGCGGGCGCGGAGGAGACGGCGGTCGGCGGCCGATTGGGCCGCGCGATATCGATTATGGCCGCATGTCGGACTCCGACATTTTGAATCTGTGACGGTCGCCGGGACGGAGGGCGGAAGAGGAATTCTGCAGCGCAGCGCTCTCGGTGATTCGCTGCCGGTGATCCGGAATCCACACACCAGACTCAGAAAACAATGTCCGCACGTTTGTATGAGCGTGGGTAGCAATCGGTGCGTGGCAATTTAGAAATTGTCCAGCCTCGAAGTAACCGTCCGTGAAGGACACCTCAGCATGACCAACTCTCGGCGATTGCGGTCATTTTGCCGCCCGCTCGACAGAGCGGCAACCGTATCGTCCCGCCACAGGAGAAACAAACAACATGGCACAGATGCAAAATGCGCAGTCAGTTGCGCTGCAACTTGAAAAAGTTCGCGACAAGCTGCCCCTGCTTTACGAACGGGACGACATGTTGCTGACGATGATCCAACAGCGGGGCGATGTGGAGCGCGTCAGCTCGCGCAACATGCGCCTGCCGCTGCAAATTCGTCCTGGAGGCAAGGCAGGGCTCGCCAACATGGACGGCGGAGACCTCGGCCGCGGCTCGGGAACGACGTACGACGTGGCGCAAGTGACGCCGGTATTCTTCCGCCACGCGGTGGAAATTACGAAGCTGGTTGAATACGCGTCGAACGCGCCCGAAAAAGCGATCGAGAACACCGCCAAACGGGAAGTGAAGAACGCCATGGCGCAGTTCCGGTCGTTCCTCGACAAGGTGATGCAGACCAACGGCAACGGCGTGCTCGGCACGATCAGCTCCATCACCACCAGCGGGTTGCCGTCGGGAGTGGCGGCGCAGTTCACCATGGCCAAGCCGCCAGGGGCGCAGCTTTTCTACTACAACCAAACCATCCAGGTTTACGACCCGACGCTGACCACCAACCGTGGCTCGGCGAACGTGCTGCTCGTCGATCCGTTCAATTCACTGCTGCAGGTGGATGGACTTCCGAGCGGTACCAGCGCCAACGACGTGATCGTCCACGACGGGCTGACCGGTTCGCAACCCACGTCGCTCTTCGGCATTCTCTATCACCAAACCAACGCCACCACGGGCACGTGGCTCAACTTGAATCGCGCCACGTATCCAGTGGAGTTGGCCACTCCTTGCGTCAACGCCAATAATTCGGCCCTCACGCCCGGGGCCGTTCGCCTGGCCATCAACAAGGTGCGGAAGTCGTTGGGCAGCAATCAACTCAGCAAGTTGGTGGCGTACACGGCACTCGAACAGGAGCACCAGTGGGAACAGCTTGGGGTGACGGTCAGCCAGATCATCAAAGAAGGAGCGGGCGGACGCGCCAGCGACCTCGACCTGCTCTTCACTGGCGAAAAGAGCATGGCCGGCGTGCCGATTAAGTCCAGCATCAACGCGAATCAGACACGCATTGATTTCCTCGATTTGTCGCATTGGGGACGCGCTGTGATGCAGGACATCGACTTTTACGACGTGGGCGGTCAAACGGTGTTCCCGATTTACGGGGCCAGCGGCGGACTCGCAGCGGCGTACATCTTTTACTTCGTCACCGGCTTTCAGGTATGGAACGAGTCGCCTCGCAGCGGCGCGTACATTGACAACCTGGCGATTCCGACGGGGTACTAACTGACGATTTGATGAGGATCGTCATCCTTCGGCGGGCGCAGCTTGCCCGCCGAAGGCACCCTTTTCGTGTTTTTTACACTAGCTCGTCATTCTGAGGCGATCCGACGAGGATCGCCGAGGAATCTCTCCTGCGCTGCGCACGGTGTACGCGTCGTTACTGGCCGGAAAAAGAAGGGATTCTTCACAGCACAAAGCTCCTCGCAGAACGACACGATGCCTGAACTTGCGCTGAGCACCGCACTCGTTCCGATGCATTTATCACCATCTTGCGATGCATCACAATTGATGCCACATATTATGACTCGGTGTTCGCAGGAGGACGGTATCGATCGGAATGACTGAAGTTGGTGAGGCTCTCAGAATCGCCTTCGACTTGTAAGCGCACACGGAGAGCGGCGTCGATTGACGGCGACGCCGCGCAGGCGTAACATCCCTGCCTAGCAGGCACTCTGGGCGGTTACGCGGGAGGGCGCTATGAAAGCGACGATTGCAGCGGTGGCTTTGCTCTTGGCGGTAAGCTTCAGCGCTTCGGCGCTGCGCGCGCAGCAGGACGATGCGGGGCCAGTCGATCCGGCGGCGGAAATGGCTGCGGCGACTCCCGTGCAGACTGTCACGCCCGCGGATGTGTTGAAGCTGATGCAGCAGAAGGACGCGAACGTCGTCCTGGTAGATACGCAGCCGACCAGCGGCTTTGCCGATACACATATTCCCGGCGCGGTGAATTATCCCTGGGTTATGCGCATCGCGAGCTTCCCGATCAGCCTGCCGCGCGATAAGACGCTCATTTTTTACGGCTCGTGTCCGAACGACACGAGTGACACCGTCAAGCAGCTCGCCGAGTACGGCTACTTCAACGTAAAGATCATGGACGGTGGCCTCTACAAGTGGGAGTCGCTGAAATATCCCGTGGTGCGCGCGACTGACGCCCAGCATCCCGACCTTTCGCAAGCGATGCCGTCCTCCATTCACCGCGGGAATTAACCGCGTCCATACATTCTTTGATCTTGTTGTTTATAAGCTTCCGCCTTTGTGGAGTGCGGGGCTTGCAGTTGCTATTGTCCGCGCATGTGCTGCCGTGTGCGATGTAAGAGGATTCTCCGCTGCGCTCAGGATCAAAATCTGAAAGCGCGATTCGAGTTTTCAGAGATGACAGCCGGCTGCCATTGGAGCGCGAGTGTTTCTTGATTGACAGGCCATGGGTGGGCCCGAAATACAGCTGCAGGCAAGTGCCCGCCTCAACATCGCGATGCGGGGGAATTGGGCGGTTTCGGAACGGCTCGGCTCTCCAGTAATTAGGTATTAAATTTAATGGTATACAAACAACTGGACTGAGCGCATAGTGTAGTTGTTAACGCAAGCACCAACTAGCAGTCTTTCAGTCGTCGCCTTCGTTGGGCCAAAGACTTCGACACTGGCTTCCAAGGAGGTCGCGATGAATCACACCTACGATATTTTCGAAGTGCTTCCCGATGGTGTGATTTGGCGAGCGGCAGTGACGGGCTTGCAAGAGGCCACCGCCGCGTTGAAGAAGTTTGCCGCTGAAAGTCCGTCCGAATTCCGTTTGATGCACCTTCCCACCAACACCCTCATTGCCAAGTTGAGGAGCAATGCCGCACACGCAGGCTGACCCGAAGCCGGCGCATCTGCATTGATCCATTCCTATGATTCGCGTAACACGAGAAACGCATCGGACACCGGCGTCGATTTGCGAGCGCGTGACGCGCGCCGGGGGACTCAACCGCCTGGGCGAGCCAAACTTCCGCGTGGTGTGGGGAGGTGCGCGTCTCGCTTGGATTGGCGGCCGTTGGACGGACCGGGACGCGAGCGGTAACGTGGTCCGCGAAGCGATTGAACTGCGACGCGAGCCGAAATACTTCCCGCACGACCGCTGGCATATTGAGCGCTGGATGCCTCCAGAAGCGTATGGCTCGCCGGAACTGTGGCACGCGCAAACCACGGAAGTTGAGGACGGCATCGCCATTCCAGCGCTCGGCCCGTACCCCTCGCGCGGCGATTACGAACACTGTTTCACATTAGCTGGAGGGCGCGGAGAATTTATTCCGCTTTCGCCTGCGGCGTGCGACTGGATCGTTCGCGCGGTGGAATGGGCGCGATGCCAGCCCCGCGGAATGCGCAGGGCGGCAGTTGCTGCGCGCGAGTCACGCCGGGCTTTCGACTTCGACCGACTGGCCGACGATATTCTCGATGATGCTGTGCCGGCCTTTCACGCGAGGCCGTTCGTTTCGCTTGCAAACTCTTCGCCAGCGTGAAAGCCGGCCGGCGCCGTTTGGCGCGCGGGCGAGGAGAGATCGTTCGCTGCGCCCGGGAAGACGCCGGACGCAGTTGGCGCGACGAGCGACACTCGATGCCAGGTTACGAATTTTCCCATCCGAAAGGACATCCAGTGAAAACGGAAGCAGCCAGCCACGCAAGCCCAACGCCCGCCGCGCACGGCTTTGGGATTCGGCGCGACATTCTCGCAGACCCGGTTCCCAGAGACACGGCCGCGACGGTAAGCATCGCGTCTATTTCCGATCAGGATTGGTACGTCTCGCGGACGCACGGCGTCTATCATATCCCGGCGTGCGCGAGGCCAGCGGCCGCAGGTTCGCGGCAAGGAGAGCCTGCGGGACCGATTCAACCGTACGCGCTGCTGCTGATCACTTCGCGCGGAGACGCGCTGGATCTGGGCGACAACCGGCGCTTTCCGTTCACGATTTCGGCGCGCGAAATTGCCGAGGACTTGCTGCAGGATCTGCACGATCACGGAGTGTTTGTTTGCGCGGGCGCGCGTCCGACGGCCGATGAACTGGCGACAGCGACGGAGCGGCGCGACGCGTACTATCACCGTCTGATCGCCGATGGCGATACGCTCTGGGCGCGTGGGCATTCGTTTCGCGAAATCTCAGATATGCACCGGCGCGCGGCGATCGCGCTGGGCGTCGAACGCGAGTGGGCGTATGTGCCGACGCGCACCAGCGAGTGCCCTGCGTGCGGCGAAAAGATCAAGCTCGGCGTAGCGGTTTGCAGGCATTGCCACGCGATCCTCGACGCGGAAAAAGCGGCAAAACACGGCCTCGGCGCCGTTCCGTTGAAAGAAAGTGAGCAGCAGAAGCCGACAAGCACATCCCCGCCTTTTGCGCAGCAAAACAGCGGCGGCAAGCCGCCGCACTCCACGTAGCCACAGGCTGGACTTTCGAGCGTCTTGGGATCTCCAGGAATCGCTCGCGCTTCTCGATCCGAGAACGACTGCCATTCTGATCCCGACTCGCGGGCCAAGAAACCCCTCTTGTGCGTAACACCAAAAAGACACGCTTGCGCCGCGCGCCGCCCCGAAGAGAAAAGGGATTCTTCGTCTTGCGCTCTCCGTTTCCTGGAGCCGGAAAAACCGGACCTCAGAATGACACTGAAAACGGAAAGGAAGGTCATGATCAAACGAGTGGCAATTATTTTGTTTATGGCAGGCTGCGCGCTGGCAGTCACCGTGGCTGCAATTGCGCCGCCGGCTGTGGCGCAGGGATCGCGGCACGACGATATCGTGTTTGGCCCGTCGGGACACCCGATCGCCAACGCCACGGTGCAAGTGTGCCAGGCCGAGGCGCCCGGAACGCCGTGCGCGCCACTCGCGACCATTTATACCGATGCGACGCTCACGGTCGTTGCGCCGAACCCGTTCCTAACCGACGGGATCGGCAACTATCATTTTTACGCGCCGGCGGGACGTTACGAAGTACAGATCTCCGGCCCGGGGATCACCGGCACGATCACCAATCCCGATGTGATTCTTCCGGCGGACACGTCTTCATCGGGTTCGGGCAACGACATTTCGGCGTTTAGCCTAAATTTAGGTGGAAACTTAAGCGTGGCGGGAAACGCCACGGTCAGCGGAACGCTCACCGCTCCGAATTTCAATCCCGGCAGTTTCAGCCCTTCGACGCTGAATGTAACTGGCAACGCCAGCTTCAAAGGGCCGCGGCCATTTATTGACGTGACCGCCTACGGAGCCACGGGCAATGGCAGCACCGACGACACGGCGGCGATTCAGGCGGCGATCAGCGCCGCATGCGCTTTGTCGACGCGACCGACGGTGTATTTCCCGTACGGCGTCTATCTGGTGACGCAGACCCAGACTCCTTCGACCGCGCCAATTTTCACCACGTGCTCCGAACTGCACATCCAAGGATCGAGCACCGGCGGCGGAGCGCAATTTTTATCGGCGCCGGAAACGCAAATTCTGGTTTCGGCAGGCGCAAGTCCGAACACGGCGCCGGTGTTTTCGTTCGCCAGCCCGCAGAATTCCGTCACCGTGGAAAACATGGCGATTAGCGGCTACAACGAAGCGGTCTACGTTTCAGCCGGCAACGTGCGGTTCCAGAATACGTGCTTGACGGTCGGATCGCCTACGGGCATGGCTGATAACGCGGCACTGAAAATCGCGGATACGATCTGGGTGTGGTTCGAGGGCGGATGCCTGCAAACGCAAAGCGGCTCAGTTCCGGACGTGATCCTCACGACGGACAACACGTCGGCCACGGTAGGCCTTTTCTATTTCGAGAATAGCGTCTGGAGCGGCGGCGGAGTGCAATATCTGGGCCGCACAAACACCATCAGCGGCATCGCAGGCAATTTTTGGTTTCGCGACATTACGCTGGAAAATTGTGCGGGAGATTTCTTCAACCTTTCCGCCAACGCCGGCGTGAACACCACCGTGAGCGGCGTGAATCTGGATGGGGTGACCATGTCCGACTGCAGCGGATACGGTGCACTGGTGAATTTTACGATTGCGAATGCAATGCTGAGCGGCGTCACGATCAACCATTCGCTATCGCCGGGAGGCGGCGCCATCAAGATGACCGCGGGCACCCTGGACCAGGCGGTGGTGAAAGGCTGCGACTTCTCGTGCAGTGATGCCGTGTGGAATGCGTCGGGCCAGCCGGTCGGCGGCAGCGTCATCGAAAATCACAACGGCTATGATTTCATCGTTAACACCAGCGACAGCGGCGACCGTCTGCGATCAGACAGTATATTTACCGATTTGGATGGACCGGGAGCGCGATTCACGCAAGCGGGAAGCGGCTTCGCCAACCTGGCCATCGATCCGGCCGCGGGGGTGCTTTTCGGCGACGGCGCGAGCTACGGCTACAGCGCGCAGGCGGTGGAAAATACCACCGGCGATCTGGATTTAGGGTTCGCGAAAACGCTGCCGCCCACGAACGTGACGGCTACCGCGACCACCGGCGGCACGCTGGCACCGGGCACATATTACTATTGGGTGCGGGCGGCGATATCGTGCAGCGGTCCCACGAACTTCTCGTCTGCGCCGTCACTGCCGTCTGGGGCGGTGGTGGTGGCCAGCCCGAATGATGCGGTTACAGTGAACTGGACGGCTCCGGCAGGCGGTGCGGCGTCCGTTCCAGGCTACTGCGTCCTGCGCGGGAACAGTCCCGTGTGGCCCGGGGGCAACGCTTACTACGAGAATGACGCGGTTCCCGCCGGGACTACGACGCTCACTGACAACGGCACCGACCTGCTTTGCTGCGGATATTCGCAACCACCAGTGGCGAGTATGACTCCCGTGGACCGCTTCACGCCCACGTCGCTGGGCATCGAAACCACTACGCCGCAATATAATCTCGACGTCAACGGCACCGCCGCGGTGAATTCGCTGAATGGCGTCCAAAAAGCGGAACGATTTACCGGCGCCGATGCCGCGGCGAAAATCAACGCGTGCCTGACCGCCGCATCCACGACGACGGGCGTCTGCGACGCGCGCGGGTTGACTGGCACGCTCACGGCGACTTCGCACATTGCCATTCCGGCCGGTACGTCGCTGCTATGGGGTTCGGCGCAGCTGACCGTGAATGATTCGACCACGCATGATGCCGTGGAATTTCTGGGTGATGGAGCGGCGCTCGTAGGATACCAGGAATCGGGGCTCGGCACCGTCCCGCGGCCAGACGCTTCTGGGTACATCGCCTGCGGGCTGGCTGGTTGCACGACGGTGGATAATCCGAACGCGGCAACGCGCAACGTGGACTGGATCCACATCCAGGGCATGTACCTGCAAGCGGATGGCGCTGACTCGACGGTAGTCAATATGACCAGCGTCGGCCACGCCGATCTCGAAAATAACCGGTTCGTGCTGGGCACCGGCGGGGGATCGTATGGAATTTACGGCAACACGTCCACGGGCGATCTGGATTCCACCAACTCGCTGATCAAGCACAATGAGTTCGACCCGCAGAGCCAGAACGACGCGTGCCTTTCGCTGGCCGGCGTATTCAACTCCATGGTGATCGAGCAAAACTCCTGCTATTTGCCGGCGGAAAACACCGGCACGACCGGCTTCGCGCTGGCCAAGGACAGCGACGGAAATTATCCGAACAACGATGAGTTCTACGGCAACGATTGCGAGGCGGCCACCACGTCGTTTGGGCAGATCTGCTTCAACATCGTGAACGCGCAGAGCACGGTCATCGGCCCGAACAATCGCTGCGAAAATGTTTACAACTGCTTCCAGTTTCCTTCCGATGGCAGCGCGGTGGGCATCCACCTGCTTGATCCGTATATTTCGATTTCCTCGAATACGACGGTCAAACCAAACGAGCCGGCGTCGGCGATGGTGGCCATCGACAACAATGGGCATAACTGGCTGCCGTCGATGCACTTCGGCATGAACGATCTGAGCGGGCCGAATTTACTGGGCAACGCGGGTTTCGAAGGCTGGCAGAGCTCCACGGCACTCGACTATTGGGGCGGCGTGAGCGGGACGAATATCAATCAGCTTGGCACGGGAATTTACCAGCGGCAAGCAAGCGCGAGCGCGCCGGTGGATTCCACCACGCAGGGAAATTTCAACGTGGCGATCGGCGACGATGCCACCGCCGGGCTGGGGATCAACTCCGCGTGCATTCAAGTGGACTCGACGCTGAATTATACGCTGGCATTTCGGATTGCCGCGGCAAGCACGGCGGTGAATTTTCGTCCGGGATTCCGGTTTTATTCGGACGCGAATTGCACAGAAGCCGATCGCATCACCAGCGTGGCAACGAATGCGCGGGTCCTGACGCCGGCGAATTACGCGGGCATTTCCACACTGGCCGGGACCGGCGCGAACTGGCAAAGCACCAACGCGTCACTGACCTACAACAATGGGATTACTTGCAATTGCAACGTGACCGGCGCGGATTGGCAGGTAGCGTCCGCGAGCACCTGGACGCCCACGCGAAATTTTGCGCTTACGTTTCACGTGCCGAATGCGTACGGCAGCCCATCGACCATCGCGCATTCGATGCGCGTGTTCATCCTGGAAAACACCGCTGCGAATCCCAATGTGATTTATGTGGACGATGCGGTGTTGAGTCAGGGCGCGGTGAGCATGAACGTTCCGCTTCCGGCGTTTGTGCCTGACAGCGGCAACCCCACGGTGTACGGGAACCTCACTGTGAACGGCGGGCTGAATGTGGGACCAAGCGCGCTGCCGGCAACACTCACCACTGGAAGTCCGACGGCGAACGACTGCGCGTCGTTTGCAGCGGGAGCGGTTAGCGACATTCAGGATTCCGGGGCGCCGTGCCCCTCGATGCTGACGCGATTCTCGATCGGCTCGGTCGTTGGTGGGGAATCGCCGAGCGCCGCGAATGCCGTCAACACGTCGGTGATCTATTTGCCGAATATTCAGTTTTCGAAGATCACCGTGGACGTTTCGACGAACGATTCTAGCACCAGCGATTACTACAGCTGGGCCATCACGGATCTGAATGGCAATGTGAAGTGCTCAGTATCGGCGGTGAATTTGTTGGCCGGCGGCACCAGCGATCAAGCATGCACGCAGGGAACCGTGACGCTGACGAATGGCGCGTACATCTTCGCGTTCACTGGCAACTCCACCACCGGGAAGATCGCGTACAGCGGTACGGCTCCGCTGGTGTTATCGAGTGCGACTTCGAGCTCGACGAGCGCGAGCGGGGCGATGACATTCCCGATTAGCGTGCCTGCTGCCGGCGTCACCTTTAGCGGTTACGGCTTACCGGCGATTGCGTTGCATTAACTTCAGGCGTGAATGCCGTTGGGTGGCTGGCCGCACCGCGATGCCATCCTGAGCCGCTACTCTGGGAGAAGAATCCTGCGCGGGTGATCCAGAGCTTCACCTTGAGTAGTATCCACTTTTGCTAAATGGAATTCTTCGGAGGTTGCCATGCCTGTTGTACCCACAACGGCGTATTCGCAAGCGGAAGACGCCTTAAATTTGGCGCGCGCGCTGGTGAACGACACCGCCGGCGTGGTGTTCACCGACACGCTGCTGATGCCGCTGCTGAATTCCGCGTACCGCGGCTTGCAGCGGGAACTGGCGGAAGCGGGCGTCAGCGTGCTGGCCGAGCAGCAGGATCTCGACCTCGATACCGATCCGGTAATAGGGGTGACGCCGACGGAGATCAGCGACACGTCGAGCCCACAGCTGCCTACCGACTGCCTTTGCCCCCACATGCTTTGGGAACGGGCGGAGGCGAACACGTCGGACGTGTTCGTCCCGATGGAGAAATTCACCAGCGGCGGAGGGATGCTCAACCTGCAGCCGAGCATGTACCTGCGGCTCTGGGAATGGCGCGAGGACAAAATTAATTTGATCGGCGCCACGCAGTCGATCACTGTGCGCATCCGCTACGAGAAAGTATTGCCGGAGCTGATGTTGGGCACCGATCCCGTGCAGATCCGGTCGGCGACAGACCCGCTGGCGTTTGGCACGGCCGCGTTGGCAGCGCGATCACGCGGGGCGCGAGCGCTGGCGCAGGACCTGATGGGCGCGGCGGAGATGGCCACGGAAAATTTGATCGAGCGGTACGTGCGACCCGAGCAGGTACGGGGAAGGCGGCGCATGCCGTACGGCTGCCACCGCCGTGTGATCTATCTATGAAATCGGGGGGCGTCGAAGCGATTGCGACTGTGCGCCCGGTTAATGGGTAACCACGTCAATCGTGGCCTGGAAGGAGCGCGCGGCGTTCAAGGAATTGCCGCTGGAATCGAGCGCCGTGCCTTGGAATGTGAGCGCGGTTTCGCCGGTGGGCGTGGCGTTGGTTTTGGCCGGAGTGTGATGGCAGCCGACTAGAATTGCCGCAGCCAATCCGGCGCCCGCGAGCAGCAGTGGAACGCGCCGACGCGATGCCGCATCGGCCGGAGCGGCGAATGCCGCGAGCAACAAGCCGATCGCACCCAAAGCCGCAAACACTAGTAGCGCAGAATAGAGCGGCGAGGATTTATTAGCCGTTGCTCCCGCTGTGGGGGGCACGGGGCGATCCGCTGCCGGCGCCACAAAGGACGATGACGACGAAGGGCCATAGGACGAGCAGCCCGCGGTTAAAATCGGCGCTATGACGTTCGCCGACGAAGTGACGATCTTCATCTGCACACTGACTGGCGTTCCGGGCGTAATCATTGCGGGGCAGGGGGTGACGACGCAGCTCGCATTGGTCGGTAAACTGGTGGGGCAGCTGAACGTGACCTGCTCGCCATTCATGCCGAAGACGTTGTCCGGAGTAAGTGTGGCGTTGAAGGTGACGGTGCCTCCTTGAATGGCCGATAATTCCGTCGGCACTTGCGTCACGATCTGGTAGTCGTCGCCGTAGCCGGCTAAATTCACCGCCGTCGAGTCGCCTTGTGCATCCGTAATGACGATGGCGCCTTGGCGCAGGCCGGAGGCGGTGGGCGTAAACGCCACGGTGATACTGCAGCTCGCATTCATCGGCAGCACCGAAGAACACGAGGTGCTCTGAACTGTGAAATCCGGCGCAGTCGCTCCCTGCGCGATTACAGAGCCTTTGGGCACGGAAAGCCCGGTGATCTGAGTGCCGGAAGTGTTTTGCATCGTGAAGGTGCTCGGTGCAGATATGCCGCCGACAGGAATGTTGCAAAATCCGAAATAATTTTCTCGCGCGCAGGTTGCCGTATTCGTTCCGGGCTGGGTAAATGGGAAAAAGAGTGCAGGGCTCTCGGCTGTGCCGCCCGGACCGTTCACTCCGTAGCCCGAGATATAGATTGTGCTGGTGTCCCCCTCCGAGTCGGTTGCGACGAGGGCGGCCGATCGCAGGCCAACGGCGGTTGGCGTAAATGCAACGCTCGCGGTGCAGCTGCCGCCAGCGGCCAGCGCGCCGCAACTGCTGGTCACCAGGAAATCCGCGCCGCCAGCGGCGAACTCCGATTCGAGTCCGGGAATAGCCGATAGCGAGAAGCGAATCTGCGTGAGCGCCGGCCCCGCCGTCACGGTGAAAGTTTGCGCGACGCTGGTGGTGTTGATTGTCACACCGGCGTAATTGAAAGAATTGTCTCCAGTCCCAGGATTTCCTGGGGGAGGGGCGAGTGCCAGGTTGTTCCCGGTGCCCTGAACGTTGATGGAAAGCGAGTCACCCTGAGTATCGGTGACGGTCAGGGCGGCGCGGCGTAACCCGGTCGTTGTCGGCGAAAACTCCACTTGGATTTGACACTGTGAGTTTGCAGCCACACCTCCGGTGCATGAATTGCTAGTGATCGTGAAATCGCCGGCGGCAAAATCGGCCGATAGGCCAGGGATCGGACCAATGGCGACGGCAATGCCGGTAACGGCAGCCGAAGTGGTGACCGCAAAAGTCTCTGCTGGGCCGACGGTGCCGGGCGGCTGGTCGCAAAACGTATATGCTGGGCCAAGCGGGCAGCCAGCGGCGTAGTAACTTACCCCATTGAGCGTCAGGTTGCCGGGATTTGCTGACGCGGCGTAGGCGCGCGGGAGAGATCTGCTTGCGCCCAGTGCAAAGGCCGCCAGAATTGCCACCGTTACCGCACCAATAGTCAGCAATCGCCGCACGTAGCTCTCCCCGCGCAAATTACGCAGCATGAAGTCTGATCGAAGCCCCTACGCCCCAATGCGGAGAACCGCGTTGGAGCCCCCGTTTTGATTCAACGGCACACGCCGGGGTTGTGTCCGCCACACGCCGGGTGTACGAACTGCCAGCCGGGAACACCGGTGCGCCTATGCTCGGCAACTCGCTCAGAGTAAAAAGACATTGCCACAAAGACGGCCATCATAACAGCGCCGGGCCGTGGCAGCCAGCGCGATTCCGCGTTCGCCAAGCCAGACCGTTCCGTCACGGACCATGAAACACGCGTCATAGATCACGAGTTACTAATCAGCGGTGACAAATCAGCGCTCACGAATCACGCTGTTCCAGGAGGCACCATGGCACTCACATTTACGCTGGTCGATACGTGGGATGACGGCAAGCGAGTCCACGTGACCGGCACGGTGGCAGCATCCGGCAGCTACACGACCGGCGGCGATACGCTCGACCTTTCAGAGTTTCCCATCATCGCGTCAACGCAGCCTCCCATCCAAGGCACTGGCTGGATGGACGGACTGGCGGGATACGATTACGTTTTCGCGCCGGGCCCAGCGATGAATTCCAATAAGGTGAAAATTTTTCAGCAAGGCGCAAGCGCCGGGGCGTTCCCGGAGATGGCTGCGGGAGCGTATCCGGCAGGTATCACCGGCGACACGATCTCGTTTTACGGAATCTTCAAAAAGCTGCAGTAGCGAAGATTCCTCGATCCCTTATATCCGCCGCGAAACGAACACTGCGACCGCAGAGCCGTCGGCCACGAATCCCGTATCGGGCGGGCGCTCGCCGATGAACCCGAACTCGCGCGGATATAGACCAGTAACGGAACCTTCGAAACGCGCTGCGGCGGAGGTTTGTACGCTCCAGGACGGGTGATCGACGCGATACTCGTCCGTGGTATTCGTGGAACGCCGCGCGTAGCCCCAGTAATGCTCAGCGATGAATTCTTCGTGCGAGCCGGGAACCAGCGAACGCATCGGCCCGAGTTTTTCGGCGATGAGGTGATGCCATAGGCCACCATGGCGCCAGGAGTAATCGAGTCCTTCGGCGCCTATCTGGTGGCGCATCGGCAGGCGAATATAATTTTCCCCGTAAACGGCATTTGCGATCCAGGCCACCGCGCGCCGCGGAACGATTTCACGGATAAATACGACGCCGCGACGATCGCCCCGCCGCACGTAAAAACGCAGATTTACTTCCTCGAAGTCGCGATGGAAGGGAATCCGACAGTTCCTCACGCGCGTATTGAGAAACAGAAAGCCAACCAGGCTCACGTACGTGCGCCTCTCCCAAAAATCCAACTCTACGCCGCTGGGAAGGTACTTCGCGAGCAGCCCCGCATCCACCTCGTAATTGAGCAGCACCAGACGGCGCCAGTCGGCCGTCAAAAACGGCCGGGTTCCCGTCCACGAGCCCGCTTGGTGAGAACCGTCCCGATTCGAACAGAGTGCCATTAGGGGAGACACATCATCCTCACCGTTCGCCGCAACTCCAAAGAAAACCATGTCGATTGAAACATTTTCGGCTCTGCCGCTCAACGTTTTCGGCACATGGATCACGCAGCTCGATCCTTCGGACGTGCCGCCCGGAATGTCGCCCAACCTCAGCGACGTCGACTTCTTCCCGGGAGGAGTACGCACACGCCCGGGGCTGGTGGCCGCGTTCACGCCCATTGGCGGCGTGCCGCAGGTTAACGGACTGAAAAGCTACATCAACACCAACCTGCAAAAATATCTGCTGGTGCTTGATTCGCTCGGCAATTTGTACCAGGAGCTTTCGCCGGGAGTGCTCAGTCTGCTGCAATCCTATGCGGTGAAGGCCAACATGTTTTTGGCCTCCACAACACACTTTGGCCGCGAATACATGGCGTTTAGCGACGGGCTCATGGGCCAGGATTTTCCGCGACAATATGACAGCACGTATCTCGATCGCGTCAGCCAAGTGGGACCGGGCGAAGGTCCGACCGTAGCCGATTCGACCACCGGCGGCAGTGTATCGCCGGGAGTGCATCAGGTTTCCGTGGTTTTCGTCACGCGCCAGGGATATTGGACGGCTCCTTCGCCGCCCGTGTCGTGGACCGCAGCCGGCAATCTGAAAGTGAACGTGACGAACATTCCCACGGGCCCCTCCAACGTGGTGCAGCGGTTGCTGGCATTCACGGCTTCCGGCGGCGCGAGTTTTTATAATGTGCCGGCCGCGATGGTGATCAACGACAACACCACGACGTCGCTGACCGTGGACTTCAGCGACACGATTCTGCTCTCCGGCACCAGCATGGATTACCTCTTCGGCCAGGTGGAATTGCCCGCGCAGCTGGGCTCGGTGGCATATGCGGAAAGGATTTTCTGGTGGGGCGAGCGCTCCAACATGGACGGCTTCCGCAATCTTTCGTTTGACGGCGGATGGGACGCGTCCGGCAACGGGCGGCCGCTTGGATGGCAGCTGGACGCAGCGTTTGGGCCGGGCGGCAGTCGCGAACCGACCGACGTGGTTTGGGGCGACGCGTACCGCATCACCGCTGACGGCGTAACCGCCAGCCGCGGCATGATCGAACAGAGCGCGACCGTGGATTCCGCCGGAAATCCGCTGTGCGCGAGTAACACCAGCTATTCGGTGCGCGCACGGATCGCGCGCAGCGCCAATTTAACGACCGGGAGCTTGCGAATCGATGCGTACAGCCCGTCGGCAGGGCAACTCGCCGCGGGTTTGTCGATTTTCGCGACGCAACTGACCGCGCAATACATCGAATTCACCGGCGTGCTGTTTGCGGCGCAGGCTTCGCTGCCGTCGGACACGCTGCTGCGCGTGTATGGCGACGGATTTCCGGCGCCGGCGGGGGAGTCGTTCCTGGTGGACTGCATCGAGGTGTTTCCCACTAACGCGCCGCAGGATCCTTCGCTGGTGCGCGCGTCTGGCACCGACGAGCCCGAGGCTTACGACGGGGTCACCGGCCTTATGAGCATCGCGGAAAACAATGGCCAAGGACTGCGCGCGGCGTTTGCACTGCGCAACAATCTGTACTTCGCCAAAGAGCGCAGCCTGTATGTGACGGCTACCGATGGCGTCAACGAGCCGGCGCTTTGGCAAGTGGAAGAAGTGTCCAATCAGGTGGGCACGCCTTCGGTGCACGGCATCGGCATTGGCGAAGAATGGGCGGTGATCGCGGGCCGATCGGGACTCTATCTATTCGACGGAAGCCAGCCGACGAAAATCTCGCAAGAAATCCAGCCAACGTGGGACTCAATTAACTGGGCATACGGCGAGACGATATGGGTGCAAGTGGACACGCGCGAGAAGCGCATATATGTGGGCGTGCCGATGGGAGCCGCGACGCAGCCGAATCAGGTGCTGATGCTCGATTACGAAGAAGGATTTACTGATCCGCTGGTGGCGACGCTCAGCGCGCCGGACCGCGGCCGAAAATGGGCGCCTTGGACGATTGCGGCCAATTGCTGCGCGCTGGTGGAACGCGTGACCGGAGAAGCGCAGATTTTCTTTGGCTCGAATAATTCCAGCGGGAAAGTCTACGCGCTCACTCCGGGAGCATATTCGGACGACGGCGCAGCAATCAATTCGTTTTATACCACCGCGTATCTGGCGGCCAGCGGTTTGAGCGGCAGGAATCTGTTTGGCTATTTGACCGGGTATGTGCTGGGCGCTGGATCGATGGCGCTAACGGCGAGCTTACCGGGGAACTCCAGCACGATCGCGCTGGGAGCGTGGACGCTCAGTTCGCCGGCGTCGCGCGACATGGAGCAGTTCACGAATGTGCTGGCTGAGCGTGTGGCGTATCAGTTCGGTACGAATGCCGCCGCCTCGTGGTTCTCGCTGACGAAACTCGTTCCCTGGGCCAAGCCGGATCCATTCGCAATCGTGCGCGGCGGCAACTGAATTAACGAGGTCCCCAACGTCCCTCGGGCGTCCGAAACTGGGCTCGCTTGCGGCTGATTGGCAAGGGATTTTCCGGGCGAGCACGTTCCTGAGAATGACAGCGCGCCATGAGCGTCGTCGCCAGGGTCGGCCACGAGCCCAGCTTTCTCAGTAGAGGCAAGAAGCTAGTCGTCGAAAACCATGTCGGCGTTCGAATCGTGCATGGCGCGGACGGTGGCATGGTCGGCGGCCACCTCTGCCGCGCTTGGCTCCGCGGCGTACGTAGCCGCATGAGCGTTGCGCTTGCGGCGATCTTCCCGCTGCAGCGCTTCGATCGCTATATCGACCGCCTCGCCGACGTTTTCAACTCGTCGCGACGCGATCATTTGCTCGAGGACAGCGAACGTTTGCGCCGATACGTTTGCGGCCACTTTTCTTCTGTTTTGCGTCATCGTGTGATCCCCCTGAACCCGATAGGCCCGAATTCGCGTTCCATAATGCGGCGGAGACGAGAAGCGATCAATTAGGCGAATCGTGTAGGCGGAGTGCGGCGACGCCCGAGCTAACTTTCGGGGTAGCGCGCTGCGCAAATGCGCGCGAGGAGGAGACGCCGAAGCAGAAAAGAACCATTTTTCGCGGCGCGGGAGGCTCTATTGCAGTTGCTGTTGCAGCGCGTTGATGACGAGCATGGATGTTTGCAGGTCGCTGCCGGTGGCTTGATGATAACGGAACTCAGCCTGGCTCGTCTGATGCGCGCGCAGCATGCCGATTAGCTCGGCGCGTAGAGGCTCTTTGATAGCGTCAGCGAGCGCGCGGTAGTGGTCGCGGGCGGCGGCGTTCTCTCGATAAACCTTCAGGCCGTGCGAGGTGATGCAGGGATGATCGTCCATCCAGCGCCCGTTTTGGCGGGCGAGCCAGAGGAGCACGACTCCTCCGTCGCTGGTTCCTGGATACCGATAGTCGATGCGCAGCTCGCGTTCGGGTTTGACCGGAAGGTATTGGACATCGGAAAGCGCGTTCAAGTTGTGTTGGTTGAGCGGCGGAGAAGTGAGCACATACCCTTGGGGAATTTGATCCGTTAGCTGCATGGCCAGTACGGAATCGTAGACTCCTTTATTTTCAGGAGTGATGCAGGCGCGCGACTGCGGCACAAAAAAGGAACGGATGCGAGTCACCTCTTTAGCGTTGACTGCGGCGATATATTGGGCCGCAAAGGCTCGCACCTCCGGCGGCACTTTCGCCCCCTGCGCCAGCGCGCACGGCATTGCGGCAAGGCTCAGCGCAATGCCGCAGATCGTTCGCCGAAATACCGGACTCATAGCATCCTCAAGGCAGTCTTGCCATCACCATGACATGCTTGGCCACACGGCGCAATTTCAGCGCCGGCAGCTACTCCGTAAGGGTCAATGGCTTAAGTTAGTACTAAGGGAATGCAGCGATACGCGTGCGTTTCCGGGAATCGACGCCTCCGCTTCCGGACAAAATTATGCTCACCCTTCAACAGATCGAAGCGCTCCGTAACGTAAATCCGCAACTGTATGAAGCCCTGCGGCGTATTGCGGGGGCATCGCTTGGGCCGAATCAGGGCTGGAGCCTAGACGACCAGGTCACCGACGGCACCGATTACGCGCGCGTCTCGTCTGGGGCGCTCACCTCCGGACAAATTGATCCGTCGAAATCAGGCGTGCTGATGAAGGGCTCCATGCCGCCTACTTGGTCCGGATCGTTCACGTACGTGTCCACGTCGTCAAGTCTGACCTGGTCGTGGTCTGGGCTCAGCATCTACCGTGCGGACGCAACCACCACCACAATTCCGAACGGGTCCGTGGGAGTCACCGGACTGACTGCGGGAACGACGTATTATTTTTATCCCTACTGGGACGACACGGCTGGGGCGATCGGCTGGGTAGCAGGCGCGTCCGGATCGCCGGGTTACGCGCAGCCGGCCAAGACCAACTCTGCCGCGCAACAGCAGGCGCTGCAAGGACGGGTGCCGCTATCGCAAGGAGCGATGATTGCCGCCACAACCACCAGCGGAACCGGGGGCGGTTCGGGGGGCGGCAGCGGGAGTTGCCTGCGAGCTGGGAGTGTGGTGCTGAGCAGAGAGCGTGGGACCGTCGAAATTGAAACCTGTACCATAGGCGAACATCTGCGGTGCCCGTTGGTGAGTGGAGGGGAGGCGTGGACGCGCATCATTCGCCTGGAAACGCGCGACGCGGACACCTTCATTCGCCTACACTTCTCGAACGCCGAATCACTGGACGTGACACCGCACCACATCTTTACGCTTGCCGACGGTTCGCCGATGCGCGCCGAGCGGCTGTGTCTTTGCGACGTGCTGGTTGGACGATTCGGGCGGGTCACGTTGAAAAAGATCGAAGCGATTGTTGAGCCGGGACAGAAGGTGACTGTGAGCTGCGAGCCAACCCACGAATTTTTCGCCGGGCGACAGGCCGCGTCGATTGTGACGCACAACTACACGTTTTCGTCTTGAACGGGACGCGCAATCATGGCAGAGCCTACGAAACTGACATACCTGGCGAATCAGACAGCAACAGAGGGTGGGAGGCGCCGCGATGTTGCTCGAGGTGCTCGGCTGACCTTCGTCAGCGTCCCCGCACAATCGCGACGCCAAAATGGGTTTTACCTGCTGGCGCGGGCGGCGCGGGCGTTCGCGGAGCTGGTGGCGAGCTGCGTAAGTTTCGCGTCGGCGGCTTTTTCTTCTCTCAGCGTCTCCTCGAGTTGCGTAGCGGCGGTGGTGAATCCAAGCTGCCGCGCCCACGCGACGAGCGTGCCGTACAGCGCGATCTCGTAATGCTCGACCAAATTTCCGTTAGCGATCAGCGCCGCGTCGCGAACTTCAGGCGCGGAAATATTCGACGCGGAATCTTTTGCGGCGTCCATGATTTCGGATAGAACGCTGTTGCTCTTCGTTTTGGGCGTCAATCTGCAAGCTGTAAAAACCTGCTCCAGACGGGTGACTTGGCGGCGCGTTTCTTCGAGATGCTGCTGCAGCCCGGTGCGAAGCTCGGGGGACTGTGCGGCTTCGATCATGGACGGCAATCCCTTTTCAACCAGCTTGTTCTCGCAATCGTAAGCGTATTGCAACTCGATTTCGAACAGCTCATTCATATCTTTCACGTTCGTAAACATCGCGATCTCCTTTTGGCCGGGACTCGATACGCAGTCCAATTGTCTGAAGATCTGGCGGAAATCCAGGCGGGTTGACGTTCCCCAGCTCTATAACTCCAGATATACGCTAGCAGGCGCGGCGAAGAGAGCGGGTCATTTCCGTATTTCTGTCAGCGATTACCTCCCACGAACGCTAAAGCTTACTACCTAACTACGCTGGGAGATTGGCAGCGCCACGCTGCGCGGTTCACGAATTCCCATTGGCTGGCGCTCCACGAAAACGTTAACGGCGTTGGCGACGAGCGCGCGCGGAGCGCGAACACGGAGATGAGCGCATCCACGCGCATCCTGCTGCTTGTTGAGGCGGATGAAGGCGCGCACGCGGCGCTTGAAGACGACGCTGCATTCGAGCCGCTACCGCACCCGCTAGCGCAACGGCCCGTTTCGACTTCCTCGCAAGCCGCGCTGGCAGCACTGGGCGTAGCTCCTGGCGCGACCACGCTGGATGTGGCCGAAGCCGCCGGGCGCGTTCACCCGCTGTTGCGTCACCGAGTGTTTTGACGGACGGGCGAGCGAGGGGCATTATCTCGATCCTCAGCCGAGAAGCGCACGCGTAGAAAATGCTGGCGAAGCGACGGCTCTCTTCGGAGGCGGGCATATTGCTCATTCGCGAATACAGACAATCCGACCTGGACGCGCTGCGGCGTATGCACGCGAGCCAGGGCTTCGAATATCAATTCCCGGACATCGACGATCCGATCTTCGTTTCCAAGCTCTTGCTTGAGGACGACTGTGGCCGTCCCGCAATGGCTGCACTCGCGCGGCTCACCTGCGAAATGTATCTGCTGATCGACCGGGGCGCGGAGCGAGCGAACCAGGAGAGAGGAAGCGATCCGCTGCACTCGTTGGGTTGTCGCGCACAAGCGAAGCAGCATTACGAATGGCTGCTGGCCTTGCACGCCGCCGGTGAACGCGATCTTTTCGCGCGCGGCCTGGACGACGCCCACGCTTGGCTGCCGCCGCCGATCGCGCGGCGGTTTGGACGCAGGCTCGAAGCGCTTGGCTGGGTTCGCGACGATGCTTGGACACCCTACTGCCGCAAACTGAAAAGCGGTGGTTAGTGGCAAGTGACTAGAAAGCAGCGCTCGCACAGGCCCTCCGAGTCGTTCCAGCTATTTACGCTGTGTGCTTCACAACAATTTATTTAGGGAACAACGTGAGCGGTGGTTCGGGAGCGTAGAGGTCGTCGCTCGCAGCCTGAGGATAAACAAATTTCTGGCAGACATAGCCCGCCAAGATTCCGCTCGATGCCCAAAGCCCTACGAAAGGCCACGCAGTCTGAGTTTTCATAAAGAAGAACCACGGCATGAACGGCAGAAAGAAACTGATGCCAGCGAGCCGGCAAGTTTTTGGCGACCACTTCCTAGCGCGGCCAGCGTAAGCAAGGATTATGCCCCAGCAAAATACGGCCACGCTCGTCACACAGAGAGCGGCACAAGAGCGGCCCGAGCGCGCTACCAACGACTCGCTGCGGGGCAGCATCGTGAGCCAATGCAATCCGCTGAAGGCGAACCCAAATCCTGCGGTAGCCGCAGCGATCCAGCGGAACGAGAAGGGTTTTGCCGGCGTGAACATAACGGGATAGTACAACCCGCATGGTTGCGGCACAAGCCAATTTGAGCTCGGGCGTGACGCGACAGCAGGGCTGGCCGGTCAAGCGTTATTGGAGTGCGGTGGATTGCCGCCACTATTTCCCCGGCCTTGCTACGCCCAACGTACGAATCGCTGAAGCAACGCAAAGGAGAAGCTTATGTCACGCGGAGCACAGAGCACCACGCGGGCGCTGACGGACCAGCAGCTCGCGCAACAGAACCAGCTCATCTCGCAGTCGAACCAACAGGGGCAGCAAGACCGCGCCATGATGATGCCGACGATCCAGAGCCTGCTGACCAGCACGGGCTACACGCCGCAGCAGCAGTCGGCCATCACTCAGCAAAGCATGGGTGCGGCGAATACCGCTTTTAATTCTCTGCAACAGCGCGCCGCCAACCGCGCCGCAGCCAGCAACAATTCGGCCGGGTTAAACGACCTCACCGCACAGCTGGGCCGCGAACAGGCGCAGGCCGATGCCAGCCAAGCGCAGCAGAATCAAATCTCGTTCGCCAATCAGGCGCTCAAGGAAAATCTCGCCGGCCTGAGTGCGCTGGGGCAAACTTATGGCATCGACACGAATTTGCTGGGCAAGGCGATGGGCGTCCCGTCAGAGCTACTCGGAGTGCGCCAGCGGGCGTCGGGTAGCTCATCCAGCGGGCTTGGCGGCATGTTTGGCGTGGGATCGAGCATCGCGTCGCTCTTCGGCTAGGCGAAGCACCGTCCACGCGCAAGGCCGAGCCGGATATCGTTTTCCACGATCTGCGTGGCCGTTACTGGCAGCTCACGCGAGAGGGATCCGAGGAGAAGCTTGGCAGGAGCATGTTTGTCCATCCGTTGCCTGCGGTAGCGATACGCGGGAGCCGAGGAAAACCACAGGCATACACGTGGTACGCGCCGGTCGCTGTCGATTGCAAGAGCGACCTTTGTCCGTGCGCGAGTGGGCCAAACGAGAACGAGCCGCCCAATTTCGTGGTGAAAACGCCTTCGACGGAGTAGGCGCAATTGTTCGTCACTACATAGCGTTCTATTCCGGAGAGTGTTGCGCCGGTAGTGGTGACGGAAATGCAGGATGACTGGGCTCGCGCACTTGGAACTGCGAGCAAGCATAGGAACGCAGCGAGTAATATCCCGGGAAGGCTGAGTTTCACGGTTATTCTCCGTAGCTGGCTTTGGCGACTCGTCGGCAGCCCTTCGCCAGCTCTTTGGCCACGATCTATGTTGGACGGAGAGTACGTGGGGCGCGATGGTACGGATGTACCATCCGGCGCAAGGGTCCGAAATTGCCAAATGGCAACTACGCGTCGCTTTCAGAGGCTTTTAACAGGGCCCGGATGAGACGAATTATGGGTCCGAAACGGCCGGCGTGGGCTCTTGTGGCGATCGATCCGGACTGGGGTGGGTGAGGAAGTAACTTAGCAGAATGGCGCCACCGGCGGCGCCGACAACCACGTCGATTCCGGGCATGCCGCGCGGCCCCCAATGCGCGTAGCCAACGCCATCGAGCATGGTCATATACAGCACCGGGACGTTGCCCATGGAATTAATAATTGCGTAGCGCGCACTGCCGCTTTTGCCCGAGCCACCGAGGTACGCGAGCACTACCACGGTGAAAAACGCGTAGCACGCGCCCACCGTGAAGAGGTAGGCGACGGCACCTAGCATGTAGACTACCGGGCGAAGCGGCCCGAGCCACAGCACCGCAAGCGCCCCTGCGTTGATCAGGCCCGCGGAGAGGTAAGCCACGGCGGCGCGCACGCGCGTAGAGATGAGGCTGGCCGCAAGCGCACCGGCAGCCATCAACAGCGCTCCGCCGACGCCATTGATCCACGCGACCTGGTTTCCGGTCACGTGGTAATCGGCCGCGAGGCCGGGCAGGAGTTGGGTCATCGCTCCGCTGCCCATGGGGAAGAGCATCACCAGGGTATAGGGAATGGCCTCCCAGCGGATAAAAGTAGCCTTGAACTCGCGCCAGATTCGCGCGAACGTGCTGCGCACGTCAGACCCGCTGACGGTGCGTTGCGTGGGCGCGGCCAGTGCCGCGAATGCCGGTAGCGCGATCATGGCAGCCGCGATCCAGGACAGTGTGGCGGGGCGAACCCGATCCGAGAGCGACACCATCACCAGAACGGCCAGCGCTCCGAAACCCAGCGATGCGCCTTGATAAAAGCTGCTCGCACGGCGGCGGTTGACTTCGCTGTGCAGCGTGCCCATCATGCCGCCGCACGCCGCGACGATCAGCTGCCCGAGGCAGGCGCTGAGGAACATCAAACCGACAGCGAAGTGGCTAGCCAGATCGGGAATCCTGAAGGCGGCAAACATGGCCGCGGCAGACGAAACCGCAGCGACCATAAGCCACGTGCGGCGGCGCATCCAGAAGTCCGTAACCGGGCTCCAGAGAAAGTAAATGGATGATGGCAGCGTGAGCAATGCCAGGATTGAGGCGCTGCGCGACGGTCCGATGCCGTGAACGCGGAAAATGTAAGAGAGGGCTCCGCCGACGATGCCGTTTGACAGCACGGCCATCGGCGCGATCAGCAGCGCGAAAAGCCAGGGACGCTCTTTGTACTCGGCCGCCGGTGCACAAGAACCGGCGCGGCGCTCGGATTCGTGCATTTGCGGATGAGCATAACACGCTCGTGCGGCGCACGATTCCGCGGAAGCGCCGCGCCGGACACGGTTTGGCGTTGCGCGAAGCGCCGTCCGGAAAGGCGCGATTGCGCGGTTATTCGCGGCAGCCCTCGGGACGTACACTTCCCGCCGCCGCGCCCAGCGTTACGCGTGCTGCAGTGGGCGCGCGATGACTACCGAGCAATGCACGTTGTGGGCGACTTCTTCCGAGACGCTGCCGAGTGTGAGGCGCTTCCAACCTCGACGGCCGTGAGAACCGAGGAAAATCAGATCGGGCTTCCATTGCTCGGCAAACTCGATAATTGTGCCTTGCGGCCCCCCCTGTTTCACGAGGGGTTCGGCGGTGTATCCGGCGTCCTTGAGTTTTTTGGAATAGCGGCCAACTAGCTCGTGGGCGTAGTTCATCTTGGCCTTATGCGCTCCTTCGAGGACGTCTTGCGACTGGTAATCGCCCAGCGAAATGTCGACCACGTGCAGAACGCGCACGTCGGCGTGGGCCGGCGGAACTTGGTTCATCAGGGCTTGCAGGGCTACTTCGGAGTATCTCGAATCGTCGACCGCTAGTAAGACTTTCATACGTACCTCCCGTTCCTGTGCGCTCTCAGGCTGGGTTCAGTTGAATTTCCAAGCGGATGATTCACCCAACGACGCGCGAAAGCTGTTGCCGCCGTCACGGTGAGCTGTGACAGAAGTCACGGCTTACTCGCGTCCCCCAAACAACACTAGCTAGTAGGAGCCGCTGCATGACGAGCAGCTCGTAATCAGCGTATTGAAGGCCAACAAGTACTAGGAGATATCCCTTTTGACGCGTGGGGCCTATACCCGATTGCATACATACCTGAAGAGCGTAGGATTCCCGACAGTCCAATGGAGAGGGATTTTATGGCTTTCGCGGTGAAATGCCACTGCGTCGGGGATGCGCGCTGTGGGCGGCGAAGGTGATTCGCATCCTACTCGCGGACGATCACGAGATCGTTCGCATGGCGCTGTCGCAAACGATTTCAGAGTCGGACGCCCAGTGGCAAATCTGCGGAGAAGCCATAGACGGCAGGGATGCTATTGAGAAAGCCAGGGCGCTCAAGCCCGACCTGGTGGTGCTCGATTTTGCCATGCCGATGGTCGACGGCATCAAGGCTGGGCGGGAAATCCGATCGCTGCTTCCACACGTCGCTATTTTGGTTTACACCTTTATGATTTTTCCCAAGCTGGAAAAGCTGGCCCATGAAGCGGGGATTCAATCCGTAGTCCAAAAGGCGGATTCTCCGGCCCTCATCTCCGAAATTCGCAGGCTGCTAGCGCAGCATGGCGCATTCAGCGCGGAAGCCGCAATTGAGGACCGCACTGCGCCGCACGGTGCCAACTAACGTTGCTCTCTGTTGGGCACCCCCCGAGTACGGCAACCGCGTGGATGAAGCGCCCCTCTACGCGCTAGACTTGAGGAGAAGTGGGGCAAATTGGTTCGCATCTTAATTGCGGAAGATCGCCAAATCGTTCGCATGGCTCTGGCCCAACGAATTGCCGAGTCTGATCGTGATTGGTCTATCTGCGGAGAGGCCATGGATGGCAGGGAAGCCGTGGAAAAGGCGAAACGGCTAAAGCCCGATGTGGTCGTGCTCGATTACGCAATGCCGGTGCTTGACGGCATCAAGGCAGGGCGCGAAATTCTGGCTCAGTTTCCAGGTACCGCTGTTTTGGTGTACACCTTCATGGTTTTCCCGACGATCGAGCGCATGGCTAAAGACGCGGGCATTCAAGCCGTGATACAAAAGGCCGACTCGTCGGCGCTCATCGCGGAAATTCGCAGGCTGTTGGAGCGGAACCCCACCGCCGCGGAGGACGGACTCGACGCGGATGCCGATTTAAACGGGCACTCATCGAACCATGAGCCGCTCTGAAGAGCGGTTTTCGGCCACAATTGGCGCCGACGGAGACCCTAGTTGCGTGTTATTCGCCGATGGAGCTCAAATCATCCGCGGCTTCTTGTTCCGCCTTCTTCGCTTCGCGTTTCGCGTTGCCGTCCGACTGAAACAGACGAATCGCCTTACTAAGGCTCACCGGCTGGTCTCCGTCGACGGCCTTGCAGCCGGCAAGGTTCGCGCTGGTGTGCACCCCCGAAACCACAGCACGCAGGCAATCGAAATTCAGTCCCAGATTGCGGCTGGCGTGAAGCACGGAGAGGCATTCATCCAACTCGACGAATGAAGCGCACGCCACCGTAGCAGTCGCAGTCGGCGCCAGCAGGCCCGAGGTCCGAAGCTTCGGCGTGAGTTTTTTTTCGATGTCGGGACGGTTGGCAGAGGGCTGCGTGCTGTCGGGATCCTTCTTGAGCCACTTCATCGGATTGAGGGAGTGCGAACTGTCCTGAGCGGCTGCGGCTGCGCCGCTTCCCGCCGGTCCTTGCGCTGCCACGCGCGCGGCGCCCGCGGTGAGGAACGCTGCGACGCTGAAGATTGCGATTGCGCCAAGACGTAGCCATGTGCGTTTGCTCATCTATTTTTCCCTCGCTGAAGGCAATCGACTGAACACGCTTGCTGAGCGTACTGCAATGATTCAGTAAACTACGTGTCGCCTCCGCATGGGCACGCGGCGCGGCGGTACTATTCGAATCGGTTACGCTGTCCTTTGGAACAGGTACGGCGGCGGGCACGTCGCTGCCTACGAATGTGAAACGCGTTTGATAGCGGGCCCCGCACTCCACATGACGCGGCCGTGCGGTGCTGCAGTTCCTACCACCAGAGAGAATTCAGATGACGAAAATTGCCCCGTGTGGACCGATGCGTTTTGTGGCGCTGCCGTCCCTCGCTGCGGCGCTCGCAGCGGTTGCGTTGCTCATCGCGCCGTGCGCACTCGCGCAGCAAAGCCAGTCGACGTATCTGCGCTGGACGGCCAGTTCAAGCGCGGCCAGCAATCCATCGCTCACCTACAACGTGTACCGCGCGAACTCCTGCACGGGTACATTCACGAAAATAAACGCTGCGGCGGTTGTCCTGACCACGTATCTCGACAACCAGCCCGCGGTGGGGAGCTACTGCTATCAGGTGACGGCGGTGCTGAACGGCGTCGAAAGCGGTGCGTCGAACGACGCGAGCGTCACCATCCTGGCAGTTTCCTCCCAATCACAGCAGACATCAACGAACTCGTCTGCCACATCCGTGACGGAGCCGCCTGCGTCAGCGAAGGCACCGTGCCAGCACGGAGGCGAACTGGCGACCTGGATTCGCTGCGTAGCCGACAAAGCGCGGGCGCTAATCGCACCACCACTGCCGGTGCACTGACGCACCCCCGAAGCATCCCCCGATGAATGCGAACTCTCCCGCAAATTCGCGATGCCTCATGCCGGCAGACGGGCGCAGGCGGCTGACGAAAAGGCGGCATCCTGATCTATGCAACTGGATGGCTCCATTGCGCTGCCGCGAACCAGTCAACGTAGTGTTCGAAAGCGGCTTGGGATATTGCGGTCCGCACGCTGAGGCGGTGACGGCGAATCGCGAATGGCTTCGGCACTTCTATGCGAAATGGCAAGACGAGCGCGCCCAGGGAACAACCGCTCGGTAAACCAAGAGGTTTTTCTTTGCGGCTGTAGAGCGCGATCGACCGGAGGTGTCCATGTGGGAATTTCTGCTGACGCACCGCGCTGACGCAGAGTTGGTGGGCGTTTGCTGGATGGCGGTGCAGATTGCGGCGGGCATGCCCACGCCGCGCGAAAATTCGAGCACTGCGTACAAGTGGGCCTTCAACGTAGCTCATTCACTAACGAACTTGCCGCGCCTACTGGCTACCGCATTTCCGGAAGTGAGCTGGATCGCGGCGTTATTCGGCGTACCCGCAAATGAGTCAGGCAGCAGAACGGAAAGCACCAGCAAAAAACAGACTGCGGGCGGAGGTCCGGCCAGATGAAATGGGATCTCGTGTTTCATGTGGGCGATTTGGTGCTGCAAGCATCTATTGCGTGGGCGGTGATTCCGGTGGCGCTACGCATCATGGCCGTGCTGAAAGATTTCCCTCCGCATCGCCATGAAGCGAACGGCACGATTCGATATCCCCGCGGATTCGAGCCGGGCCGCACGGAAAAAATATGAGGCTGGAACTCGTTCGCGATCGGCAAACTGGGCAGGGAACCACCGGGTATCTTTTTCTAGCTGCGCCTAATTCCCGCGCGCCCGCGAACGGGCTGCCTGACGCCCGTGTGGCGGACGGCCAAGCAGCGGCGACCGCAGTGAACCCAGGAAATGACAGCGCGCCGTTTTGCGTGACGCTCGAACGGCCGGCGGCGCGTTTCGGCGATCTGTACCCGTGCATTCCCGCCGGCGAGTACCGCGTGGTGCTGTACGAGTCTCCGCACTTTCGGCGAACGATGCCGCTGCTCGAAGACGTCCCAGATCGCAGCGGTATTGAGATTCACTGGGGCAACTTCGTCCGCGATTTCGAAGGTTGCATTGGCGTCGGCGCTTGGCGAGGACAAATGCCCGACGGAAGCCCTACCATTTGGAATTCGCGCGCGACATTTGATCAGCTTTTTGCCGCGATCGAACCCACGATTGCGCTCGCGCGCGAGGGCGAAGCCGATGCATGCGTCATCACCGTTCGCGATCCGCAGCCGCCGATTCCATTTGCCGAGTCAACGATTCCGCACAAGTCTGCGTGACATTCAGATTTTTGGCCGCGGCTCATCTTTGCTCGCACCTTAGCTGACCTTGCGTTAGCTGACTTGCGTCGCAAGACAGCGGGCAAGCCGCCGCGCTCCAGACACCTCACGCAGTTGCAGAACCCCGGCTTTTCGCGGACACACTCGCACGCGCCCACGCCAGTAGTCGTTAGGCAACACTAGAAATAAAAATCGGAGGACCAGAGATGAAGCGAAAGTCAATTTCCGCCGCGATTGCGGCCGTTTTTCTGTTCGCTGGACTCACAGGCGCACAAACTACAACTTCAAGCGCAAGCGAACCTTCCGCGCCTGCGTCGACTTCACCTTCCACGGCGACCGCGGCGCCCACGAATCAGGGCAGTTTTTCGCTTACCGCGCAAGCTGTGGCGCTGCCGGGAGGCGGACAAACCGTTGCCGCTACCGACGTCGGCTTCACCAAAGCGATCACGCCTAATTTCTCGCTGCGCGACGACAATGTTCTGGCGCCCTCCAATGGAATGCAGTTCTACGGCGGGGGCGGAACCTATTTTCTGTCCACCAACTTCCTTTCGAAGACGCTACTCGATCCCAGTTCGCTGCAGCCGTACGTAACCGCCAGCATCGGCGTGGATCGCATCGTGCCCGCGAGCGGCCCGTCGCAGCAGCACATCGCCCTGCTCATCGGCGGCGGGCTCAACTACAAGCCCGCGATCGGAGTGTGGGTGAATCTTTTCGAGGCGCGCTACGCCAAGTTACCCGGCCTCGCCAATAACACTGCTATCGTCAGCAGCGGCTTCACACTAAATTTCTAGCCATGGCCCACAAACTCACGCCGGCACAGATTCAGCAGGCCGAGAAAAACGCCGCCGCCGAAGGCTTTCTGCATCGGGTGGCTGTGGCCGCCGATCAGGACCTCAACGTCGATTCCGGCGGCTTGCCCGACGAGACCATCAGCTCGCGGATTCGCCGCGTCTGCAACGCACATCCGCGCTGGAGCTGGAATCCCGGCATATGGTTCGCAAAAACCATCAACGCCGCGCTGGATCTGCTTCAGAACGGTCACGGACAGCGAGCGCAATGCGGTGATTTGGAGCGCGCCCTGAAAGTTGCCGCCACCGAGTCTTGGTCATTGGGAATCTCGGTGAGCCCGACCGGCAATTTGGTAGCGAAAGAACACGTAGTAGGAGTGCCGGATCTGCACCCGCAGATCTCAGCGGCAAATCGCACCGACGCAGGCAACCCTGACGGCGGCGGCACGCCTGCAAGTGGTCATACCGACCGGAGCGAAGAATCTCTTGTGCACGCGGCGGACGAAGGCACGTTAGAGCCGAACGGCACGCCGTCAGGGTTTGGATTGTGACCCTGAAACGCGCGGTCGAATTGCTCGAAGCTGCGGCACTATGTACGGCAACTATCGCGCTCATCGGGTTAATAGGTATCGAAGGCAGCGTGCGACAGAAGCTGCCTGCGATTATGGAAAGCGCGCAAACCGCCGCAAAGAAGTTCGCGTCGGCCAGCGACTCGCTGAGCGACGCCGCCCGCAAGCAGGACCGCTATCTCGATCAAACTTCGCGGGAGCTGAGTAAGACCGTTGCTGACGCGCACGACCTGCTGATCCACACCGATTTCGCGCTCAATAGCAGCGATGGCCTACTGCCATCTGCAAGCGCGCTTGTGACTGACCAAAAGTTGCAGCTCGATTCGATCGAAGCTCGCGCAACAAAAGCGCTAGCCGATTTAGACGCTGCCGAATTGCAGGCGCATTCGATTTTGGCATCACTGAACGACGCCGCTCGAAGTGGTGCGCTGGCAGCGCGACACGCCTCCGACGCGGCTGCCTTTGCGGCAAAAACGGCAGGGAACCCGCGCATCGAGCAAAGCCTGCAACGCCTTGATCTCGCCTTGGCCGAGTCGGACGCGACACTCGCAAACTTGCAAGCCATCAGCGCCAGCGGCAACCGCGATGCCTCTATGATCGAAATACGTCTGCGACAGACGCTGAAGCCTGCTAGCTTGCTCAAAACCGCGCTCCTGCGCGCGCTGGGAGTAGCCGCCCCGGCAGCGCAAATTGGCGCGAGTCTACGCTAGTCCCGAATGATTGTGGTCGGGGAATGCCGCCAGGTTCATCCGAACGCATGCGGCTTGTAACCTGGGATGAGTCCTTTCGTCTAGCGCGGCGCAATCATGCGGCGGCGCAAAGGACACATGAATAAGAAGCCCCGCCCCACTTCCTCTACTACCTTCCGTTTTTGCCTATTGCTCCCGACGACGATCGTGGATGGCGATCGAGACCTGCGACTAGAGAACGGCCTCAGCCCGCGAAGCACGGCGCCACCGGATGAATCGTTGCGGAGACCAGCTGGGAAACGGCGGAAGCACCTTCGGCGGCGCGACTCCAGGACCACCGTGAAGAGTTGGTGGAGGTGGACGGCAGTTCTTACAGTGATTGGAAGGACCTCGGACCATGGTACCGCGAATGTGACACTATCGAAGTTAGTTGAGCGAGAGACGGTTGCGGAGCTGGCCGTTTGTACGAGCAGCCGGGTAGGCCGCGCGAACACTGACGGGGATAAGAGTCGGTGATCGCGGCTTCACCCCAAGCCGAAGGAAGTGTCGAGCGGGTGCACGGCACGCATTAGCACTAGGTCGTGAACGAGTCTGGAAGAGAGGGATTATCAGAGGCTAGGCGGGAGCTCGGATCTGCGCGAGGAATACGTAGGAGGGTGAGGATCGGCTCGCACGGCAGCCGACGCAAAGGGTTCACCGGCATCGCCGTAGGCGGCGAAATTACTGGATAGAACAAAAGTCGGCGCCACTCGGAGACGCCAACGACTTGGCTAGACTGTCAACGATTATGCGGAAATAAGCGCCAGCGAAGCGTTGCGGGCGGACGTTCGCAGTATCGGCGAGCAGAACGCCGCGCCAGAAACGGTAGACACGCGACAGTGCTCGGCTTTATCTCCCGCTTTCCTCAGCGCCACGCACTTCGGGCGTAGACTACGAGTGAGGGAAAGCCGAGCACAGGCGACTCATCTAATGTATTTTGAAATTCCTCAAAGTTCGCCTTGACACCCTACCTGTAAAAACATATAGTGCTAATGAATATTATGTTGTCTTTGAATTCTGTCTTTAGCGGGCGGCCAAGTTATGTGTGCCTGCAAAGAGGAAGAGTCCGGTGCTGGCCGACTGCGGCAACCACCAAGTGTGACGTAGCAGGTTGCTATCGCTACGCTGCATGTGCCGGGCGATGAAGTCGAGCGCCACGGGAGCCACTTGGATCGCGGCGTAGATCGAGTCAGACCCGGCGAATGGGCGCATCATAGGGTCGGCTTCCACAGCTCCACGTGAGATCGCGTAGCGGGTTGAGTACGCGTCAAAGCCGGCGGCCGTGTGGTCGGCGATAGATAGAAGAATCCAGCTTTTTCGTGACGGCATAGGCTCGACATCAACCACTCGCATTGATTTAGAAGGCGGCAACTCGGGTATGTGCATTGTTTCGAGTTCCTGCGAGTTTTGAGGCATTGCGCCGGAGTTTTCGGCCGCAAGTGTTCCTGCGGAAGAGATTTTTGGCTGGGTAGCGTCGGCGGTGTCCCTTTCCGGGGTGGGCGCGATGGGCAGAGGTGCTGTAGTTGATCCTGACGATGGTTTCGCTGGCGATTTGGGAGTGGCAAACACGGCAGGTGCTGCTAGCAACAAAACGGCTGCTAAGGCTTTGACCACCAGGCTCTCCTCGGTTGGGCACCCTTGTTAAAGCAATAGCGGGACCACAGTACCGATTCGGGACAACCCTTGTCCGCGCAGTCGTTTCTGAGGTTTGGGACGTTCGCCGGTTTGCGGTCGCTCTAGTTTGAGCGGTTATAGCGGCAACTATCTTCCACATTGTTCCAATAATTTTTCTCGGGTTTTACCACCGGTTTGTGAACTGTCGCATCTGGGAGCCGAAGCATGCACTTCGTTCCAGCAATCCTCGGAGATCACGAGCTTCTAGCCCTTTCTGCGCGATTGGCTGGCGCTAGCAAGTATCCGTGGGGAAAATCGTCGTGCCAATGGGACAGTGGAAGGGAAGCCATCGGCGCGACGAAAGCATAGGCAGGAGTTAAACGATGTTTTCGGCAGCCCAGTTCCCTACCGCGATTGGGAGATGGCCGCCAAGCTTTCACTGGCTGCAGAGACGGTGTAATCGATATCCCTTTCAGAGTGTGCGGCGGAAACGAAAAGAGCTTCGAACTGGGAGGGCGGCAGAAGCACCCCGCGATTGAGCATTTCACGGAAAAACCTGGCGAACAGTTGGGCGTCGGCGTTTTTTGCGTCCGCGTAGTTAGCGGCGCGATTAGGCGTGAAGAACAACGTGAGGAGCGAACCTATGTTGTTGATCTGCCCCGCAATGCCGGAGTCCTCGAGCGCCGTACGCAAACCGCTCGCCAAGCGCGACGCTTTCGCGCTGAGCAGGTCGTAAAAGCCAGGCGCTGCGAGCTTGGGCAACGTCGCTAAACCCGCTCTCATCGCCAACGGATTGCCAGAAAGGGTGCCAGCCTGGTAGACCGGGCCCAGAGGAGCGACCATCTCCATAATGTCCGCGCGGCCTCCGTAGGCCGCCACGGGCAACCCCCCGCCGATAATCTTCCCAAGCACGGTCAGGTCCGGCCGAATTCCAAAAACATTCTGCGCGCCACCGTAGGTGAGGCGGAATCCGGTGATCACTTCGTCAAAGATGAGCAGCGCTCCGGCTCGGGTAGTTATGTTGCGGAGCGCGTCGAGAAACCCCGGTGCTGGCGGAACGACGCCCATATTGGCGGCCACTGGCTCGACAATCACCGCTGCGATCTTCCCGGCATACTCGGCGAAAAGACGCTCGACTGCTGCTTCGTCGTTGTACGGGGAGTTCAAGGTGAGGCGCGCCATGGCCTCCGGAACCCCAGAGCTCGACGATATAGAAAGGGTAGCCAGACCAGAGCCAGCTTCCGACAGAAAGGGGTCGGCGTGGCCATGATACCCGCCCTCGAATTTTAAAATCAGGTCGCGGCGAGTGAAGCCGCGCGCGAGCCGCACAGCCGACATAGCGGCTTCGGTGCCCGAACTGACGAAGCGGATTTTCTCAATGGATGGAATGGCGCCAGCGATGAGCTCTCCTAGCTCGATCTCGAGCGGCGAGGTCATGCCATAGCTGGTGCCGCGCTGGGCCTGATCGGCGATGGCTGCAACTACGTCGGGCTGGGCGTGGCCGAGGATCAGCGCGCCCCAGGAGCAGATGTAGTCTATGTATTCGCGGCCATCGACGTCCCAGACGCGCGATTCTGATGCGCGATCCACGACAAGCGGGATGCCTCCGACAGCACGAAACGCGCGAACGGGGCTGTTCACGCCCCCAACCATAATTTTCTGGGCGCGATGAAATAGCTCGGAGGTGCGCGACCGATGGCTGTTCGTTTCCGGCTGATTCGCGTCTTTGGAAGTTCCGCTGGCCATGAAGGTTTGTGTCGTTAGCAGTGCTCTAGCCAGCGTGCGAGATCTTTGGCGTGATAGGTGAGCACGATCGAAGCCCCCGCGCGCTGGATGCCGGTCATGATTTCGAGCACGATGCGCTGCTCGTCAATCCAGCCGTTTCGCGCGGCCGCTTTCACCATGGAGAATTCCCCGCTGACATTATAGGCGGCAACCGGAACATCGAAGCGCTCGCGCACAGCGCGAATGACGTCCAGATAAGGCAGCGCGGGCTTAACCATGATGATGTCCGCGCCTTCCTCCAGATCGAGTGCGACTTCGCGCAGAGCTTCCCGGCCGTTGGCTGGATCCATTTGATAGCTGCGCCGGTCACCGAATTGAGGCGTGGACTCAGCGGCTTCCCGAAAGGGCCCGTAGAAGGCCGAGGCGTATTTCGCAGCGTAAGAAAGAATTGCGACATCGCTAAAGCCGTTTGCATCGAGCGTTTTGCGGATGGCGCCCACGCGGCCATCCATCATGTCCGAAGGCGCGACGATGTCGGCGCCAGCGCGCGCGTGGGAGAGAGCGGCATTGGCGAGCAGTTCGACGCTCGGATCGTTGAGCACTTCGCCGTCTTTCACCACGCCACAGTGGCCGTGGCTGGTGTATTCGCACAGGCACACGTCGGTGATCACCAGCAGGTTGAGCTTGGCCTTTCGAATGGCGTCGATGGAGCGCTGCACGGCGGCATTGGGATCAGCCGCTTCGGAGCCCGTTTCGTCCTTATGCTCAGGCAGGCCAAAGAGGATGATCGCGGGAATGCCGAGGCCGGCTACTTCGCGGCATTCTTCAACCAGCTGATCGGGCGATTGCTGATATACACCCGGCATCGAGCTGACTTCGGTGCGCACTCCGTTGCCGGGACACGCAAACATCGGATAGACGAGCCCGTTCGTCGATAGACGCGTCTCGCGGACGAAGCCGCGCAGCGCTTCAGAACGCCGCAGGCGGCGCGGACGATGGATTGGAAATGTCACGCGGACCTCGCGGGCGAAGCCGCAGAGCGCTGTTGAAAGAATTGCGCGAGAGCATCGGCCATAGAGGACACTCTGATCGATGCTGCGTCGGTGACTTCGATTGCCACGCGCGCGCCAGATTCACGGATGGCGCGAGCCGTTGTGGGACCGATGGCGGCAAAATGCACGTTCGCAGAAGTCGTACTTACGGCTTCCCTGCCAATTGAATCCGAAAAATTGCGAAACGCCGACGGGCTCGCGAAGACGATGGCATCCACGTGGCCGCGATGAATTCTCTCGATCACAGCGGGATCGAGATGTGCCGGAGCGACAGTGCGGTAGGCGGTGACCTCCGTGACCGTTGCTCCGGCTTCGCGCAATGCCGAGGGTACGCGCGCATCGCCGCGATCGCTGCGCGGCAGTAGAACTCTCAGCCCGGCGATCTGCTCGCGCAATTCGCGGACGAGCGATTCGCCGGTGTGATCTTCGGCCACGAAACTCACGCGCAAACCTTCCTTTGTGGCGTCTTCAGCGGTTGCAGGGCCCACAGCGGCCACCAGCCGATTCGACGAACTCATCGCTTCACACTTGATCCCTAGTGCCTGACAGCGCTGAACGACGTATCGTACAGCATTGCGGCTGAGAAACAGAATCGCGTCGAAGCAGTTCAGATTTTGCAACGCGCGGTCCAGCGCGGTCCACTCCTCCGGCGGCGCGAAAGCCACAAGGGGAAGAAGCACCACCTCGGCGCCCAAGTCTTGGAGCGCGCCGACAATCTCGCCGGATTGTTCAAGCGCGCGAGTAACAACGATGCGCTTCCCTGCCAGCGGCTTGTCCGTACTAATCATCCGAGAATGCGCTCGACCATCTGCTCGCGATCGCGTCTCTAAATCCGGCGATCTGGCGCTACGAGCCCTGACCAATTGATCGGCCGGCCATGCGCAAGATATTGCCGGCGCCGGCTTCTATGAGCGCGGCTCCCAGCCGCACCCCAATCGCGTCGGCTTCGCTAACTGGGCCGTCGTCACTTGCTTGCACGTGTTCGGAGCCGCGCGCCGAAAAGACCGCCGCTTCCAGATGCAGGACGTCGTCGCGAATGCGTGCCAGCGCGCCGAGCGGAATCTGGCAGCCGCCCTGAAGTTTGCGCAGCACCGCGCGTTCAGCGATCACGCACGCGCGCGTTTCCGGATGATCGAGCTGCGCGACCAGGCGCGACGTCTCTCCATCGTTCGCACGCGTTTCGATCCCCAGCGCGCCTTGGCCGACGGCAGGAAGCATGCTCTCTTCGTCGAGCACCTGCGTGATTTTTCCGGCCAGGCCAAGTCGATTGACTCCCGCGATAGCCAGCACAATCGCGTCATATTCGCCGGCCTCCAGTTTCTTGATGCGCGTGTCGACGTTGCCGCGCAACTCCGCCAACTCAAGGTCAGGGCGGCGGTGGCGCAACTGCGCCTGTCGGCGCAAGCTACTGGTGCCGACGCGCGCCCCGTACGGCAGCGTTTTCAGCGTGCGGCCCTGGCGCGAGATCAGGCAGTCGCGCGGATCTTCGCGCTGGGTAATCGAGGGAAACGCGAGCTGCGCGGGAGTGTCGGTGGGCACGTCCTTCATACTGTGAACGGCAATGTCGATGCTACCGCTTAGCAGCGCGTCTTCTAGTTCCTTGATGAAGATCCCTTTGGATATCGCTTCCGCGCCATACTCACCAAGTGGCTTGGCGACTGCGGCAGTCTGCATGTGATCGCCGGAGGTGCGGATCCGCACGATTTCGATTTCCGCACCGCTCATTTCTCGCAGGCGGTCGGCGACGAAATTCGCCTGCCACAGCGCGAGAGCGCTGCCGCGGCTGCCGATTCGCAACCGCGTCACTTGTCGCTGTCGCCGGAGTTGCCGGCGCTTCCCTTCTCGGAAATGCCAAAAAGATGGCGCAAAGCGTCCAGCGCGCCCAAATGGCCGCGCATCGCCTGCGTTTTTCGCAGGCGCTCAGACGGCTCGACGAGCAGGCGCTCGACGAGATCTTCGGTGATTTGCGTTATCCGCTGGCGCTCCTCGTCAGAGGCGAGCGGTAGAGCCGCCAGGCGTTCGCGCAGTAAATCTTCGCGATGACGGTGAAAATGGCCGCGCAACTCGTCCACAATTGATCCCGCCGCCAGCGCTTCACGCCAGACTTCAAATTTGGCGACGTGCTCGGCGATGATCGCCTCGGCGCGGGGGATCTCCGCTTCGCGCGCTCGGCGGTTTTGCTCCACGATTTCGCCCAGGTCATCGACGTTATACAGATAGAGATTGTAGAGGCCGGCGGCGTCCGAATCGACGTTCCGCGGCACGCCCAGATCGACGACGAACACCGGACGTCCAGCCCGTGCCCCGATCGCGCTTTCGAGCATGGCGCGCGTGAGCACCGGGCCCGAGCCGCCAACCGACGTCACGATCACGTCTGGCGAGCTGAGCACGGATTCGAGCGATTGCCATGGAACGGCTTTGCCGCCAAAGCGTTTGGCCAGCTCTTCGGCCCGATCCGGCGAACGATTCACCACTTGCAGGTGGCCAATTCCCCGATTGCGAAGATGATCCACCACCTGTTCGGCTACGGCGCCCGCTCCGACGATCAGCGCGTTGCGTCCCTTCAAGTTGCCAAAGACGCGCTCGGCCAGCTTTACTCCGGCGAAGGCCACGGACATCGGTCGTGCGCCCACTTCCGTCTCGGCGCGAATGCGCTTTCCCACTTCCAGCGCGCCTTGGAACGCGCGATTCAACACCGGCCCGGTTGAACCGTAATCGAGTGCGTGACTGTAAGCGGTGCGAAGTTGGCCCAGAATTTCCGCTTCGCCCAGCAGCATGGAATCGAGGCCGGCGGCCACGCGGTAGAGATGCTGGACCGCATCGCGCCCCGCCCAGTGGTAAAAGCGGCCTGCGAGACCGGCGCGCGGGATACGATGGAATGCGGTGAGAAATTCCTCCATCGCCTCCGTCGCCGGAATGTCGGAATCAACCGGCACGCCGTACAGTTCGCTGCGATTGCATGTCGACACCACCACTGCTTCCTGCAGAATACCTTGCTCGCGCAACGACGTGGCGGCGTGCCGAGCCTGTTCGGCCGTGAACGCAATGCGTTCGCGGAATTCCACCGGCGCGGTGCGGTGATTGCACCCGATCAGTGCGATGTCCACGCGGCGGCCGTGCGCCGCGCGCGGAGCGAGACCCGGATTGGAAGGCGTGGCAGCCATCACAAGAAGCGGTGAAAACTCGTCAGATACAAATTCACGGCCGTATAACTGAATAGCACCACAAAAAAATTCAGCGCGCACATCCGCGCCGCCCGCGCCCCCCTCCAACCGGAAGTGCGCGAAAGCCCCAGATACGCTAAATAGATCACAAAAATTGCCAGCGTGACCACCACCTTCGGATCGGTCCACGTGATCGAGCCATCAAGCCGCCGCTCGTACAGGAACCCCAGCGAAACGCCTACGATCATGGTCGCCAGGCCCACGTAGACACTGCTGCGCGACATGCGATCCAGCACGTCCAGTGCTGGAAAGCGCCAAAACGCCGCACTGGGATGACGCGACCGCAAGACCCGGTCCTGCACCAGATACACCAAACTCAGAATGAACGAAAGCCCAAAAGCGGCATACGCCCAGGTGTTCAGCGTCACATGCAACGCGAAAAGCGGGCCGCGCGCGGGAGGCTCGGCGAGAATTTTGTCCGGCGCGAACGCGGCCACCATGGCAATCCAGACCACCAGCAGTGACGTCACCAGGGCGCCCACGGAGCGCTGGCGATGCAGAAACTCCAACCCAAGATAGGTGACCGCCAATAGCCAGGCGAATAGCGACATCGAACCGTACAAATCATCGTACGGGACGGCGTGAATCCAGTGCGAGCGCTCCAGCAGCGCGAAATAATGGCAGACAATCCCGGAGGCTAGGAGAAACGACGCCAGCCGCCCGATCCAAACGTTGGGGACGTAAAGAATTCGCGCGTAGCACGCGAAGCTCGCGGCGTAGACCGCAATGCTGAGGTAGGTCATGTAATGGTGCATAAAAGGGCGACAGTCCCCAGTGGCAAATTATACCGCTGATTGCAGTTCGAAAATATTCCGATTGCACGGTTTAACCCGCTTCGATCGGCACTAGTTCGTGCCGCCGCGGCGGACTTCCGGTCCGCGATTTCTGTTATTATGGTTTAGAAATCCTCTAGACAATGCCCGACCAAAACGGAACCAAACGAGAACTATTTTTGCGCGCCTGCCGCTGCCAGTCCGCCGGTCCTGGCCAGCTAAATGATCGCGTGCCGGTTTGGATCATGCGGCAGGCGGGACGATATTTGCCGGAATATCAAGCCGTTCGCGCCAAACACAGCTTTCTCGACATCTGCAAAACACCGGAGTTGGCTGCCGAAGTCTCGATCCAACCATTGCGTGTCCTAAACGTCGATGCGGTCATCGTTTTCTCCGATATATTGATGGTCGCCGAAGCCATGGGGCTGCCTTTGGACGTGCCCGATTCAGGACCAGTGCTTTCCGATCCGGTCCGCGACCTCGCTAGCGTGCGGCAGTTGCGCGATTTCGACCCTGAGCGTGAAACGCGCTTTGTGGGCGATGCGATTCGCGCAATCCGTTCCGAGATCGGCCCGGACGTTCCCATCATCGGCTTTGCCGCAGCGCCCTGGACGTTGGCGTGCTATATGATCGAGGGTCGCACGCGCGGAGACGTTTCGCTCGCCAAGCAAATGCTGCGCGACCAGCCGCGAACCGTGTGCGAGCTGCTGGATCAGATCGCTGCCGCCACCGCGCGCTATCTGGATTCGCAAATTGCCGCGGGCGCGGACGTGGTGCAGCTTTTCGACACTTGGGCAAGCGAGCTAACGCCGCGCGAGTATGACGAATTTGAACTTCCGGCCACCCGCACAGTAGTTCAGGCGCTCGCGGGCTCTGGCGTGCCGCGGATTCTGTTTGCCAAAGGCTCCGCGCGGCATCTTGCCAGCCTGGCGAACACCGGCGCGGACGTACTGAGCATCGATTGGAACACCGATTTGACCGACGCGCGGCGAAGGCTGGGAAACAGCGTGGCGCTGCAAGGTAACGTTGATCCGTCAATTTTGTTGCACCATGAAAACGAAGTCCGGAGCGCGGCGCGAGCGGCTGTTGAAAAAACCGGCGGCTTTGGGCACATTCTGAACCTCGGGCACGGAATTTTGCCGGCGACCCCGGTGGCCAATGCGAAGGCGTTTGTCGAAGCGGGGCAGACGGCGCTGTCTGGCCTGCGCGTTCACACCGAACTCGCCGATTAGCGCCGCAAGGCGATGCTGGCAATTGAAAGTGTGACGTAATGACGGAAACAAAAACGGATTCCGAAGGCAAAATCGAAATCGCCCAGATTTCGGACGATATTCTCGAAAAATATAATCGTCCCGGTCCGCGATACACGAGCTATCCGACGGCCCCCGTCTGGAAGGACGATTTCGGTCCCGCTGATTTCGAAGCCGCCAGCGCGAAAGCCGACCAGCGCGGCACGCCCATTTCGCTCTACATGCATCTGCCCTTCTGCGAAAGCCTGTGTCTTTTCTGCGCTTGCAACGTGTCGATTCAAAAGGACAAGCGCGTCACGATTCCCTATCTCGATGCGCTGAAGCAGGAAATTGAACACGTCTCACGCACCGTTTCGAGCCAACGGCCGGTGATTCAGTTCCACTGGGGCGGCGGCACTCCAACCTATCTTTCACCCGCGCAAATGGAAGATCTTTTCGGCCACACTCGCGAGCGCTTCACGTTCGCCGCCGATGCCGAGATCGGCATCGAAGTCGACCCGCGCGTCACCACTGTTGCGCATCTCGAAGCGCTGCGGAGGCTGGGTTTCAATCGCCTGAGCATGGGCATTCAGGATTTCCAATCTAAGGTCCAGCAAACCATCCATCGCGTGCAGCCTTACGAAATGACGCGCGATCTGATTTCGGCCGCACGCAATCTGGGATTTCAAAGCCTCAACGTGGATCTGATTTACGGGCTCCCGTATCAGACCGCCGACAGCTTTCGTGACACCATCCAGCAGGTGCTCACGCTCGCTCCAGACCGCGTGGCTATGTTTAGCTACGCGCACGTGCCGTGGCTCAGGAAACAGCAGGGCTCGTTCGAAGGGCATTTGCCCGAAGGCCGCGAGAAGTTCCGAATCCTGCGCGCCGGACTGGAGGGCTTTCTCCGCGCAGGGTACATCTACATCGGCATGGATCATTTCTCGCTACCCGGCGACGAGCTCGCCATCGCGCAGCAAAATCGTACGCTGCACCGCAATTTTCAGGGCTACACCACAAAGGCTGGTGCGGACCTCTACGGAATGGGCGTAAGCGCCATCAGTTCCATTGGCGAGGCCTACGCGCAAAACCGCCGCGAAGTGCCCGCCTATCAAACCATGATCGCCGAACGTGGCATCGCCACCATGCGCGGCTATCGCCTTTCCACTGACGATCGGATCCGCCGCGAAGTGATCGGACGTCTGCTTTGCCATACCGTGATTCCTAAAAGCGAAATCGAGCGCGATTTTGGAATTTCGTTCGACGATTACTTTGCTGCCGAGATGGATCGCCTCGGAGAGTCGCACGCGTCAGGGCTCGTCGCACTGGAATCCGGCGAAATCCGGGTAACGCCCCTCGGACGAATTTTTATTCGCAACGTCGCCATGATTTTCGACCGTTACTTGCGCGAGCAACAAATGGACCAGAAGCCGCTATTTTCCAAAACGCTCTAGCGAGGGCGCATGCCCAATTCCAAACAAGCCGTAGTGATCGGCGGCGGGATATCCGGGCTGGCGTGCGCTTATAAATTGCAACAAGGCGGCGTGCGCGTAACGCTGCTTGAATCAGCCGACCACGTCGGCGGCCTGATGGGCAGCGTTGAAAAGGACGGGTTCCTCTTCGAAAGTGGCCCGCAAAGCTTTCAAGGGACCGAAACTCTCCTTCAGCTCATCAGCGAATTGGGCATCGAGACTGAATTGTGCACCGCCGATCCTAAGGCTCCGCGATACGTTCTGCGCAACGGCAAGCTGATGAAAATCCCCATGTCCCCGCAGGCGATTTTGAGCACTTCCCTGCTCGGATTGAGCTCGCGCTGGAAAGTTGTGTCCGAGCCGCTGCATACAACGCATCCCCCGGGCGAAGAGGAATCTGTCGCAAAATTTGTGCGCCGCAAGTTCGGACACGAAATTCTCGAATACCTGGTATCGCCATTCGTTTCCGGTGTCTACGCCGGCGATCCGGAAAAACTAAGCCTGCGCGCTGCGTTTCCTTCTCTCGAAGAATGGGAGCGCGATTACGGAAGCATCCTGCGCGGGGCGATGAAATCCCGCTCCGCAAAGCCGAAGCCATCGGCAACCGCGCCGCCGCTCTGCTCCTTCAGAAAGGGCCTGTCTACGTTGGCGCAAACGATTGGATCAAAACTTGGGGACCAGTTGCTGAAGGGCGCGCGCGTCGACGAGATTCGTCCCCGCGACACCGGCGCCGGCGCATCGGGGATTCAGTTCACGCGGAACGGACAGCAACAAACGTTAATGGCTCACGCTATTGTCATGGCCACCCCGGCTCCAGCTGCGTCTCGTCTCCTGGAGAAAATTGCGCCTTCGCTCGTCACCACGCTTTCCGGCATCGCCTACGCTCCGGTGGCCGTGGTTGGCATGGGATACTACTCCAAACAAATTGGTCAGCAGCTGGACGGTTTCGGCGTCTTGATTCCGCGCGCGGAGAAAATTCGCACGCTGGGAATCATTTGGAATTCGTCACTGTTCCAGGGCCGCGCCGCCGACGGCCGCGTAGCGCTTACCGGAATTGTAGGAGGCGCAACGGATCCGGACGTCGTCGAAGAAACTGAGGAGACAATCGCCTCCATCGTTCAGATCGATAGTGAAGGCGTTCTCGATATTGCCGGCGCGCCCATCACTTCCTGCGTATGGAAACATCCCAAGGCTTTGCCGCAATATAATTTGGGCCACGGCCACGTAGTAAAAGCCATCCGTGAAGGCGAACGCGCCACGCCCGGCCTGTTTTTCACCGGCAATTATCTGGGCGGTCCCTCGATCGGCAAGTGCGTCGAGGAAGGTTTCGCGACCGCCGCTGCCACTGCCGCCTATCTCGAAAGCGGCGCTCCCGGCCGGCCCTAGCGTTCGCTCACGCGTCACGCGATTCGCGGCGGCGGTGTTCGTTATGCGCTTGGCCCGCGTTGCTCCCCGCCTTTATAATGGCGGCGATATGAATATGACCACTCAGCCTAAGAAATCACGGCGCGAAGTGCTCGAACAGTTTGTCGCTCAGAAGCCGGCCGACGCCTTCGCCCGTTATGGCTTGGCGCTCGAATGCGCCAAACTGGGTGACGATCAGGCCGCCACCAGCCATTTCCAAAAGCTTTTGGAAGATAGCCCGCAATACGTGGCAGGCTACTTTCAGTTCGGCCAGCTTTTGAGCCGCATGGGCCGCACGGACGAGGCACGCAAAGTGCTCTCCGACGGCATCGTGATGGCGCAGAAAACCGGCGATGCCCACGCGCGCGACGAAATGGAGGCGGCTCTGAGTATGCTCCGCTAACGCCCGCCGAGCATTCCACCCTCGCCATCGATTAATGGACCGGCCCACCCGCATACCGCTGTTCCCTCTCGATGTGGTGCTGTTTCCGAAGATGCCGCTGCCTTTGCACATCTTCGAGCCACGCTACAAGTTGATGGTGCGTCATTGCCTGAACGAAAAGTCCGAATTCGGCCTGATTTTGGCGGCCAGCCAGGGGGTTGCCACCGTCGGCTGCACCGCCCAAATCGTCCGCACGGTCCGCGAGTATCCTGACGGCCGTTTGGACATCCTCACCGAAGGCCGCTCCGTCTTTCGCCTGCAAGATCTTTTTGAAGAGAAGGAATACTACGAGGGACGCGTCGAGTATCTGGCCGACAATCCTTTTTTGCGCGATCAGGAAAAAGAAGCGAAGTTGCTCGATGCATACTCGGAATGCCACGCGCTGCTGGTCGGGCAGGCGTGGCCGGGGGTTGCCGCTGAGGAAAACTCGATTCTCGCCTATCGACTGGCCGCGCAGCTGCCGGTCGAGCTTGAAACGCGGCAGGCATTGCTGGAAATGCGGTCCGAAAGCGAGCGGCGCTCGCGGCTTCTGAGCTGGATTGGGGACTTTCTGCCGAAGCTCAAGGAGAGCCAACGCGTACAGCAGCTTGCTTCCGGCAACGGGCATACGTACATCAATTAGAACGCAACCCCACCGCTGCTGCGGCACTGCGCAGGTGGTCGCTACAAAGTTGACGCGCGGCAACTCTTCTCTCGCATTCTCAATCCAATTAGGCAGGCGCATGACGTTCCTCTATAATAGAAAAGAACCGTTTGGCGGAGAGCGTCGCAGGGCTTTCCGAGGGAGTGGTGACTGAATGAGTGGCTATCCAAAGACGCTGGGGGAACTTCGCCGGAGTCAGTGGTCGGAGGAGCGCATTGGCGACCGCTCCGTGCGGCAAGAGATTCGCGAAAATCTGCTGCAAAAGATGGAGAAGGGCGACGAGCTCTTTCCCGGCGTTCATGGCTACGACGACACGGTCATCCCTCAGATCGTCAATGCCCTGCTCTCCCGACATCACTTTATCCTGCTGGGATTGCGCGGACAGGCTAAATCGCGTATTTTGCGCGGGTTGGTGGACTTTCTCGATCCGCAAATCCCCTGCGTGGCGGGCTGCGAAATCAACGACAACCCCTACCGGCCGCTGTGCCGCGCATGCCGCGACCGCATCGCTCTCGAAGGCGACGCCACGCCGATCGCCTGGATGCCCCGCGAGCAGCGCTACGTGGAGAAGCTCGCTACTCCGGACGTGACCATCGCGGACATGATTGGCGACGTGGACCCGATCAAAGCCGCGCGCGGAGGACGCAATTTGTCCGACGAGTTGAACATTCACTACGGCCTGCTGCCACGCGCCAACCGCGGCATTTTCGGAATCAACGAGCTGCCCGATCTCGCGGGCAAAATTCAGGTGGGCCTCTTCAACATCATGCAGGAAGGCGACGTGCAGATTAAGGGCTATCCGGTGCGGCTGGCGCTGGATGTGTTGATGGTGTTTACCGCCAACCCCGAAGACTACACAGCGCGCGGAAAGATCATCACGCCGCTGAAGGATCGCATCGGCTCCGAAATTCGAACGCACTATCCAGCAACCGTAAGCGAAGGCATGTCTATCACCGCGCAGGAGGCTTGGACCCAGCGCGAGGGCAAGCGCCGCGTCGAGATTCCGGATTACGTACGCGAAATCGTCGAAGAGGTTGCGTTTCACGCGCGGGACGATAAGCGCGTCGATCGCCGGTCCGGCGTCAGCCAGCGTCTGCCGATCAGCACCATCGAAAATGTGCTCAGCAGCGCGGAACAACGCAGCGTGCGCAGCCGCGAATCGACCATCGTGGCACGCGTGGGCGATGTCTACGCGGCGATCCCGTCGATGACCGGCAAATTCGAGCTGGAATATGAAGGCGAAATGAAGGGCGCCGACAACATCGCCCGCGAGCTGATTCGCGCGGCCGTCGGAAAAACATTCAACAAGTATTTCGCCAACGTGAACTTCCAGCCGGTGGTGCAGTGGTTCGAAATGGGCGGCGAATTGAAGGTACCGGCAAACGCGTCCAGTTCCGAACTGCTGGCGCAGCTCAAAAAGATCCAGGGCCTCTTCGAGCACCTGGAAGTGCTCGGCGTGAAATCGAAGGACGACGCCGCGGTGCAGACCGCTGCAGCCGAATTCATTCTCGAAGGTTTGTGGGCGCACAAGCGCATCAGCCGCAGCGAGGAGCGCGGCTTTTTCGCCGAAGCGCGCAAGACTCCGGAGCCGCGCGATCCGCGCGAGCCCACCGGCGGACGCATGCCGCGGCGCCAGTTCAACTGAATTTTTGGTTTTAACAGGATTGCGGGAGGGCCGATGAAGTACACCAAGTATTCGCGCTATGCTCCCAACGCCGCGGACGACGTTGACATGCAGGACCTGATGAACCGCCTCTCCGATTTTTTCCTGCAGAGCGGCTACGATTCCCCGTATGGCGTTTACGAAATGGATATGCATCGCTCGGAGCAGCAGTATCTCGACGAGCTGCGCGAAGCGATTCTGCGCGCCTTGCAGGAAGGCGACCTGATCCCGCAGGAATTGATGGATAAGATGCTTGAGAACCCGGACCTGAGCCAGAACCAGGAACTCCGCGATCTGATCGACCAGATCCTCCAGCGCATGCAGGAAGAAGGCTTCATCACGCAGCAACAGAATGCGCGCGTCACGCAGCCTCCCAGCGAAACTCCCGGCGGGCAGATCGGGCGCGAACAGCCGCACATGGAGGCGCGCTTCGAGATCACCGATAAGGCGCTCGATTTCCTGGGGTTCAAGGCGCTGAAAGATTTGCTCGCGTCGCTGGGCAAGAGCAGTTTCGGACGCCACGACACGCGCGATCTGGCAACCGGCGTGGAATCGGGCGGCACGTCGAAGGCTTACGAATTCGGCGACACGCTGAACATGGACATCAGCGGGACGCTTTTCAACGCCGTGCAGCGCAATGGCGCGGGCATTCCCATCGAGATCGATTACCCCGACTTGATGGTGCATCAGTGCGAGTATCAAAGCTCCTGCGCCACCGTGCTGATGCTCGATTGCAGCCACAGCATGATTCTCTACGGCGAAGACCGCTTTACACCCGCCAAGCGGGTGGCGCTGGCGCTTTCGCACCTGATTCGCACGCAGTATCCCGGCGATTCTCTGCACTGCGTCCTTTTCCACGATAGCGCCGAGGAAATTCCCCTTGGCAAGCTGGCCCGCGTGCAGGTAGGCCCATACTACACTAACACGCGCGAGGGACTGCGCCTCGCCCAGCGGATCTTGGCGCGGCAGAAGAAGGATATGCGCCAGATCGTGATGATTACCGACGGCAAGCCCTCGGCGCTCACTCTCGAGGACGGCCGCATCTACAAAAACGCGTTCGGCCTCGATCCATTGGTCGTCACGCAGACCATCGAAGAAGTGGCCAAGTGCAAGCGTGCCGGAATTCTGATCAACACGTTCATGCTGGCGCGGGACTATAGCCTCGTTCAGTTCGTGCAGAAGATCACCGAACTGTGCCGCGGCAAAGCCTACTTCACCACGCCCTATACGCTCGGCCAATATCTGCTGATGGACTACGTGGACCGCAAAACCCGCCAGATCCACTGATTTTTCTTTTCCGGGCGCCGCGCCCTCAGACTTTTGTGGGGGGTGCGGATTCTGACCCTCCAAAGCGCGGGCGATCCGACCTTCCGCCATGCCCGAACAGGCCCCATCTCACGAGACGCGGAGTGCCACAGCCTACGTGTATCAGCGTCAATGGCTGGGCATCATCGGGACCGTCCTGCCCTTCCTGCTCGTGCTCGGCAACGCCTTTCTGCGCGCCGTGCTGGTGAGCCCTCCTCACTGGCGCGGATGGGATTTGCAACGCTCGATGAGCGCCTACTACTACACCTACATGAAGAACGTCTTCGTGGGAGCGCTCTGCGCTATCGGCGCGTTCCTGCTGACGTACAAGGGCCGGGACAAAAAAGAAGCGCGCGCCGGCACGGTTGCGGGTGTCAGCGCGGTGATCGTGGGACTCTTCCCCACGATCCCTCCCAACGGCACGGTGACCATCATCTCCGAATTTCACATTGCCTTCGCCGCCCTGCTGTACCTGACCCTCGCCTATTTCTCGATTCGGTTGTTCACGCGGCCCGAAGATGGGGCCTTCCACCGCGATCGCCAGCGCAACGTGGTCTATCGCGCTTGCGGCTGGACCATCGTTGCGTGCCTCGCCTTGATCGCTATCGCTGACGAGCATTTCGTGCGCGCCCTCGTCGGCTCCTATCATCCCGCCTTCTGGCTCGAGTCGCTTGCCACCGTCGCGTTCGGAATCTCCTGGCTCACAAAGGGCGGAAAGATCCTCCGGTCGTGATTTCTGAGCGGCGACTTGTGGTGGTAGAAGCGGATCGAAAGCCGCAGCGCGAAGACAGAAGATAGACGCGGAAGCGCGGAGACAGATGCGCCGGGACGTTCCGGGTAAGACGGATCGCCGTCTTTTATTTTCAACGATTTACGTGCGTTTCTACTCGAGTGACTGTACCGGGTAGAACGGGCGCGATTTGTGAGCAACGGAACGTGATTCGTGACCGGTGATTCGTGAATGGCAAAACCGATCCAGGTCCGCAGAGCGATTTGAGGCGAAAGGTAGGACCGGGTTCGAGAAATCGAAATGCACCGGGAAGTTCCGCCCTTGCCCATGGGCGGTTGTTTGTTTTCAGCGGGTTGCAGGTGTGCACGGTCGATTGACCGTTCCGCCCCTCGGCGCGAGGCGAAAGCGAAGATATAGCGAATTTGGGGCTGCGTGGAAGCGCGGTTTTGGGTGGTTCCGGTGGTCGCGCCATGGCTTTGTCGCCTAGCTTCTCTCCTCTCTGTCTTCGTATGGGCCGAGGGACGGCCAGTGGCAGCCGATGGCCTGTCCGAAATGCTCCTGCCCGCCCTCGGCGGCTTCCGAGTGGGCATCAAAAACGTGGGATGTTAGCACACTAGTAAGCAGAACTCAATGGGAAAGATTTACGCGGCCGGAGTTCCAAAGTGGGAATGGATGGACGGGGATAAGCAGCCTTTGCGACTAGGCGCGTCGAGTGAAAACATCCTAGCGGGTCGAACTCCGTTCCAGACATAGCCCTGCGGAAACGGAGAGCGGCTACTGGCCTTCTTCGAGGAGGGCGGGGAGGGGCTTCTTGTGCTTGGGCGGCTTGTGGCGCTTTTCGACGATAACGCGCTCGGGCGGTGGCAGGCCGACGCCGATGCGGGCGCGACGTTTTGCTTCCTTGGCGACTTTGAACTTCGACTTTTTGCGGCGGGTCATGTTCCGAGCTTATCAAAAAGCTGGCGGGCGGTGCGTACAAACTGTCCACGAGTGCGGTGGCGTGGCTCGGATGCGGTGACGAATCCACAAGAGGAGTCCGAAGATAACGCCCAAAAGAAGAGCAGCTCCGAAGAACCAACGTGCTTCTGGCAATCCTATCAAGCCCAAGAGAAGCACACCGAACACAATAACTAGGCCAACCGGGTGCGCCGTCATAAGGTCAGCCGAATAGGTTGGCATGATTTCGGTTGGGTCGGGCTCGGAGCGGTTTGGGATGCTCTTGCGCATCAGCCATACTATACACCTAAAAGATGTGTACGCTACGGTGAAGGCTCTTTTTGTACATCAGCAGCGCCATTGTCGTGTGGCGCAGTAAACTGCAATAAACGAGTCGCAGCGGGCTCGGTGCCTGCCCGTCACCCGGCCACTGATGGCGAGCCCAAAGCAACGTGAGGGGCAGTGACAATAAGACCGCCGGCGGGAGGCGGTAGTCCAATGCCGAGGCGGGCGCGGCGCTTGGCTTCCTTGGCTACCTTGAATTTCGACTTTTTCTTGCGGCTGGGCATGAGGCAAGCATAGCAAATAAAAGAGGGCCGGCGCTCGCGCGGAGCACCGGCCCTCGGTCGGAACGTGAAGCGTCAGAATGTGAGCTGCAGTGAGAATTGAATCTGACGCGGTGTGGTAGTCGTGGCCGTGATGGCGCCCGACTCGCCGGGGAGCCCTGATGGCGCCAGGGTTGCGGCGTTGGGAAGACCCGTGATGACGCCCAAGCTCGACGGCAGGCCAAGGTTGGTGTGGTTCAGCACGTTGAAGAATTCAGCGCGAAACTCGGCGTTGACCCTCTCGGTGACTTTGGTCTGCTTGATGATGGAAGCATCCCATTCGAACATACCGGGGCCTTCGACCGAGCTTCGACCCACATCGCCAAGCGTGCCGTAGGTCTGCACCGCATAGCAATTGGCGTTAAACCAGTTGTACCACTTGCCAAGGATTTGGTCTTTCCCGCCGGGGCAAGTACCGGAATAGTTCGGCCGATCGCCTTGGATGCCGCCAAGTCCAGCGACGTCCGCAGCTTCCTGGATCGTTACCGGCAGCCCGGAAGCGGCGGTTATGATCGAGGTGACTTCCCATCCGGAAACGATCCGATTGCCCTTGAACGGCAGGGTGTAGAGGACGTTTCCAGTGAAATTGTTGCGGATGTCGAAGCTGCAGAGGCCGTAGTCGTATTTCTTGTCGTACGGATCCGCCTGTTCGTAAACATCCTGCTGCAAGCCGGAAGAAACGGAGCCATCCGTCAGGCACTTGGAATAGGTATAGGAAAGTTGCCCTTGAAACGAGCGGCTGAACTGGTGGTTCAGGCTGGCCTGCAAGGAATTGTAATTGGAATTCATATCCGGCATGGCCGTATTCAGCGAGCCAAAGTACGGTTGCCCGGTGGCTGGGTTGGTCGGCGCCGGCGTGGTGGGATTCGGCGCGCCGAAGGGGCCCGACACGGGGTTGCCGAAGTACGATGTAGCCGGATTCGAGCAGTTTGAGGTGAAAACACCGGCCACCTCGTCGGCCAAGCTATTGGCGCAAAGGGGCGGATTCAGATTGTTCTCGGTAAAGAGGTGCCGTCCCTGCGAGCCGATATAGCCGATGCTGAAAACGGTGCCAGTGGTGATCTGGCGCTGAATGGTCAGGTTGTACTGCATCTCGTATGGAGCGCTGGACGCCTGATAATCGACGCCAGCGAATTCAGTGATCGCACCGGTCGGTCCGCCGGGAACGTACCCGGGAAACGGATTGGGAAACAAAACCGGCGGAGCGAATAGAAGCGCGCTGGCATACGGAGGTGCCAGGTAGTAGGCGGAAGCATAGAGCGCCGGGAAGATCTGGTCATGGAACATACCCCAGCCGGCACGCACAGCGGTTTTGTGATCGCCGAACACGTCCCAGGCAAGACCAATACGGGGATCGAAATTCTCGGCGTTCGGATTCGACGCAAAAACGTGGCTGACGGGCGTGAACCCGTTTCCATACGGCGTGCCGTTGGCGTCGGTAAAGTAGTCGCGGGTGTCCGGGAACGGCGGATTGATGATGGTCGTGAATGGGCCGCCACTCGGGTTGGTGGCGTAATCGTAACGAATGCCCAAGTTGAGCGTGATTCTCGAAGAAACTTTCCAGTCATCCTCGAAGTACGGCGCGACGTCGATCTCGCGGAAGTTGCGGTCGGAATCGGCGTGGCCCGGATAGGTGCCCAGGAAGCTAGAGGGCGTGCCCTGGATGAAGGCCTGCTCGGTGCCGAATCCCCACGTGCCGCCGTAGACGAACGGAGCGGACAAATTGGATTGAACGCGGGTAATCGATGCGCCGATTTTGAAGGTGTGCTGCCCGCGAGTCCAAACTAGATCATCGCCGACGCCGAAGCGGTTCTGGGCGATGTCATATGGCAGGGCTGTGTTGGCGCCGATGCTGGCGCAACCGGGACAGCCGGGCGAAATGGTGCCATCCGGGAAACCCGCAAAATACTGCAAAGCGGGCGTGGCGCTTGCCGGGGTGGACGTCGCGGCATCTTCGAAGGTGCGCGTGTAATCAAAACGCACCTGGTTGACGGCGTCCGCGGAAACAATGTGGCGCTCCTGAATTGTGAAGTACTGGTTCGCTGATTTGTCGACTTCCGGCCAGTCCGGCAACACGGGCGAACCGCCAAAAGGATTGGTGAGTTGCGAGCGGTCGGAAACGTAGCGGCCGAAGATGGAGTCAGTTTCTGAGAGAGTGTAGTCGATGCGGCCCAGGAAATAATTCTCAGTGTCTGCAACGGAGCCGCTGGTGGTATAGGGCGCGAATCCGCCGAGATCGGTTGAGCCGGGCGTGGGCGCCGGATACAAGGCGAGAGCTCCTGTGACTGCCGCAGCGGCCGCAGCCGTTTGTGGGCTGCCGCTACCAAAAGCAGATTCGGGTTCGATCGGGTTGCCGGCCGTTCCGACCGCCGGCCAAACGCCGCTGCCCGTTGGCGTAAGAGCGGTACACGCAGCCGAAACGGTGTTAACGGCTCCCACGGCGCCGGTTGAGCCGGGTTCGCCGCAAGGAAGCGCGTCATCGGCTAACACGTAGGGCTCGGGAACCAGGACGTTGTTGGTCTGGCCGAGCGAAGAACGCAAACCCTCGTAGTTTGCGAAAAAGAAAAGCTTATCTTTCTTGATCGGGCCGCCCAAGGTAGCACCAAACTGATTCTGCCGGAATCCCGGCTTGGCAACGGGCGTGGGATTATCGGTGCCATTGCTCGCGAAGTCGAAGAAGTCGCGGGCGTCCAAGGCGCTATTGCGCAGGTATTCGTAGGCCGAACCATGCAGCTGGTTGGTGCCCGACTTGCTGACCATGTTGATGGCCGCGCCGTTGCCGGCAAACTGGGCGCTATAGGTGTCGGTGAGGACTTGAAACTCCTGGAGTCCGGCAAGACCGAGCGTTGTGCCTGTGGCCGGTGCGCCGGGACCATGCTCCCAGAAATCGGTGATGTCTTCGTTATCGAGCAGGAATGCCTGGCCCTCGGGTCTGGAGCCGGCAACGGTGAAGTCCTGTTGGTTGCCGTAGAAGGAACCGGATGCGCCGCCGCCACCCACGCCCTGCCTTCCGCCGTTGGCGCTGTTGTTAATCATCTGCACGCCGGGAGCGAGACTGATCAATTGGGTATAGTTTCGGCCGTTGAGAGGAAGTTGCGCGAGTTGTTTCGAGCTGACCAGGGACGACACTGCCGCGGACTGCGTATTCACCTGCGAAACTTCGCCGGAAACCGTGACGCTGGTGGTGGCCTGTCCGACAGGAAGCTTCAGGTCTACGACAGGAGTGGCGCCGACCGTGAGGGTGATGCCTTTGTGCGTGACGGTCTGGAAGCCGGAACTGGACGCTTCGACGTCATAGGTGCCGACGGTCAAAAGCGGAACGACATAATGGCCATCCGCGCCAGCTTTGGTCGTCTGCGACACACCGGTGTTTTCGTTTGTCACGGTGACGGTAGCGCCGACAATGGCGGCGCCACTTGGATCTGTGACGGTGCCGGTGATTGTGCCGGTCTGAGTCTGCGCGTTTGCAGGGATTGGAATCGAGAAAACGACGGCGAGAACGGCAACCAAAAGCAAAAGGGCATACTTCGCCCTCTCCACCCCAAAAAATTTCATTACCCACCCTCCGCTTAATTTAGGCAGCGAAAAACTTCTCCGCCAATCCACCCAGTAACAATCGTTGCCCGAAACGGATCAAGCTATTACTACAGAACGCTGGCGGTGTCAATTGCTGCTAATGGCTGTTCATTTTGGGGATACGTGAAAAGTAAGTATAAGGCGGTATTGCCGGTGTGCGTTTGAGACTGGAAAGCGTCGGGACGGGGAGCGACACGTCTGGCGCAGGCGTGTGGGCTCCGACCGCACTATCCCGGCCGCTAAGGACCGGAGAAACGCCATTGAAGGCCACGAGGATCACCAGACCGTATTCGCTTGCCATGCGATGACGGCGCAACGACGGACGAACCCGTCTATCGAGTAAACAGCAAGGAAATCGCCCGGCAGGAGGTTTCCGTTCGCCGATTGAACTCTCGGGCCTGCTCCACTTCTCCGATATGCGCGTTGATCGGGAGATGGTCGGGGCCTCCGAATCGCCGTCCGAGATATTGCTAGTCCATGCACCATCACGAGACCTTCGTGGGGGCACCATGAAATTCCGAGAAATCGGAATTTCTTGCGAGTCGGCTTTTCCTTTCGAGTTAAGCCCCGCGGGTGCAGCGTTTTGATTAGGCCGCGCGATTGCAGTTTGGTTACGCGCCGAAGCCCGACGTTCGGCAATCGGGTCAGAGGGGTCCACCAAAAGGTGGACCCAAGAAAAGGGAGCCGACATGAAGACGGTGCTCATTACTGGTTGCTCTTCCGGCTATGGCCTGGAGACCGCGCGACACTTCCACGCACAAGGCTGGAAGGTGATCGCCACGATGCGAACGCCGCGCGAAGCCATTCTGCCGCGGTCAGACCGGCTGCGCGTGGCGCCGCTGGATGTGACGAAACCCGAAAGCATCGCGGCCGTGCTTGAGGCTTCCGGCCCCATCGACGTGTTGGTTAACAATGCCGGTATTGGCGTTGTCGGCGCGTTCGAGGCCACGCCGATGAACACAGTCCGTGAAGTGTTCGAAACGAACACGTTCGGAGTGATGGCCATGACGCAAGGGGTGCTGCCGCAGTTCCGCACGCGGAGGTCGGGCGTGGTGGTCAACGTGACCTCCAGCGTCACGCTGGGGCGGATGCCGTTGGCGGCTGCGTACACCGCGAGCAAGGCGGCCATCGAGGGGTTCACGGGGTCGCTGGCGTTCGAGCTGCAGTACTTTAATGTGCGGGTTAAACTGGTGGAACCCGGCTACGGCCCGACAACGAGCTTCACCAGCAATGGCGCGGCGCGAATGGCTGGGCTGATTCCCCAAGAGTACTTGCCATTCGCGGAGCCTATCTTCGCTGCGTTCGCACAGCCGGCAGCGGTGACGACCGAGTCAGACGTGGCCGAGGCGGTGTGGCGGGCCGCGAACGATGCGTCGGGGCAACTGCGCTTTCCCGCGGGCGCTGACGCAATGGCGTTGGCGCAAGCGAGATAAATCCCACTGACACATGTGGCGGAAGCGTGTGGGAGTCGAACCCACCATTCTGGCCGCTAAGGACAGAATCAATGGCTTTGAAGGCCACGAAGGTCACCGGACCCCTTTCGCCTCCGGGCGGATTATAGCAGGATGCCGCCGGTCATAATGCAAGCTGTTGTGAACGCCTGCGGGATTGGGATTCGGAGCCGAGGATTAGGAGTGATGCCGCACGGCAACGTTTGCAGGAAGGACGAGCGGAAAGGAAGGCGCGCGCCCGCGCTGCCGGAATTGCAGAAGCTGCTTCATCGTGCGCGCAAAGAAGCAGATTCCCCCGCAGACAGCGTTCACGAACAACAACGGTTGTTACGCGGAGTTAGGCGGAGGGGCGGCGGGAGACTTTTTTGCGGGCTAGATCCAGGAGTTTGGCGTCGGTGCAGACTTCGTAATAAGGGCGGTTGCCGGGCGCGCCGATTTTGCCTCCGGGCAAAATTTGGCGAACGAAACCCTTGCGAATCACGATCGGCTCGATCGATTCGCCGAGCGGGACTTCGCCGAAATAGAGCTGGACGCGTTCCTTGCCCCAAGGCAGCGGAAAATTGCCTCCCATCGGGGCGAGCGAGATTTCCGAGCTGAGCTTCTGAAAACCTTCGTCGTTGAGTTCAATGCCATTCAGGTTGTAGCGGACAAGAAGCTCTTCGCCTTCATCCGCGGCGGCATCGTCCATCAGCGATTGGAGCAGGTAGACATTGAAGGGCGAGGGATTTTCCTTGAAGAGGCGCTTGGCCATTTTGGCGCAACTGGACAGGCGATCGGAAAGATTCAAGGCACGCGAGATCATGATTTTGGAGTCGGCGTCCATCCAGAGCGAGGGAGCGGAATCCTGAAAGGCGACGCCGACGCCGAGTTCGAGGGGCGGCAGATCGCTGGATTGCGCGCGGAGGTTGTAGGCTCCGGTGACGGCGAGGATTTCGCGGGCCAGGACGCAGGCGCGAGCGACGGCGCGCTGCGTGGCGCGCGTCGATTCGGTTTCGTAGATGGCGAGGATGATGGCGTCGCCTTCGATGAAGACTTTGGCGGCGCCGTAGCGCTCCAGCATTTTTTTCACCGGCTCGTGCAGGGCCATGCTGAAATGCGAGGCGGGATTCATGCCGCGGGCCAGCAGGTCTTTGGTAATGCCGGTTGAGCCGCGCACATCGGCTTTGATGACCACGTGATTGATGATGGGATCATCGGCGGGGCGGCCTTCGTCGGGATGCAGAAATTCGTAGAGGCTTTTGTTGGCGCGCGAGAGTTCGCGGGCGCGTTCGGAGCGGACCAGGTTGATGCGCTCCATCCAGGAGGCGACCAGCTGGTAATTGCGGCGGTCACGGCGCAGGCGCATCAGATCTTCGGCAAACTGCGAGGCGACGGCGCAGGTTTCATCGTGCCCACGGCGGCGGATGGCGCGGGAAGCCTCTTCGAGCTTGCGGATGGAAATTTTCCGCGCGGGAAATTGTTCCAGGATGCGCTCGACGCGCTTGGCCTCGTCGCGATTGACCATGGCCTTCTTCAGTTGCTGCAAGTGGACGGGCGGACAGTATTCCGCGGCGATCTTGCGGAGTTCGTAGCCCGCCAGGACGTGAAACAGCACGTCCTGCTCTTCGAGGCGGTGAACCCATTCTTCGAGAAGGCGCGTGCGGGTTTCAGGCGAACTGCCGGCTTCCTCGGCGGAAGCGCGCGGATCGAATAGGCGCCGGGCGTTGACAGGCTGGTTCAGATAATCGCCGAGGCGACTCTGAAATTCCTCGGTCAAGAAGTCGCAGCGCAATTTTGCCGCGGAGATTTGGGGGCCGAGCTCCTCGAGATTTTTTTCGATGGAGGCGTATTTGCGGCGAATGTCGGCGATTTCGTTCGGAGTGTCGGCGGGCGCGGCCCCTTTGCGCTTAAAGATGGAGGGGAACAATTCGTCCGATGGACCGGAGCGGCGCGTGGCTTCCTCCTGCTCTTCTTCGAGGCGCGCCAGCTCGGAACGCAGGGAGCGGGCCTGTTCGAGCAGGCGCTCGTGAGTTTTGCGCGCTTTGGCCAATTCATCGGTGTGGTCGCCGGTAGGAACACAATCGCGAATCAGTCCCAGCAGAAGGTTGTCGAAGATCTCGAAGCGATCGGGGTCGTTCATGAAATTGCCGAGCAGGACGTAGTGCTCGAGGAAGAGGTGGTCGTCGCTGCCGTTTTCCACGAAGAGGCAGCGGTTTTGCAGCAGCTGATAGGTTTCGAAGAAATCGTCACCGAAGAGAGCGCGGCGGGTTTTGGAGAGAGTGCCTTCGTCCACTTCGCGCCATATGCGGCATAGTGTTTCGCCGATTTGGCGGATTACGCCTTTGCGACCGGCCTGCAGCTCGGCAATTTTCGAACGCCACACGTGGGCCTGTTCGCTGTGCTCGAAAAGCTCGCCGCGAGAGCGAATCCAATCCTTGCACTCGACCAGAATGCTGGAAAACTGGTTGACCGATTCCTGGGTGATGAACTTGAGCAGCGCCAGTTGGTGCAGGATATCCGTTTCGATCGACTGCTGGTATTTGGCGCGGGTGACGGATTCTTGCAGCACCTCGGTGAGCAGGCGGCGGAACGCGCTGTGCTCGGGCGAACCGGAGGGCTTGCGGTCGCGTTCCCGCCCCCGTTCCTTGGCGTTCGGCAGCTGAACATTGACGGTCTGGCGGATCAGGTCGAGAAGGTACTTCTGCGTGAATTCCACGAATTTAGGGCTGAGAAAAACGTCATAATGGATGTTATCAATGCCAAGCGATAGATTGGTGAGGCGGATTTCGGCGGAGTACGGCTCCAGTTTCATCCGCTCGGGATGCGTAACCGATGGCGCTATGTTTGTTTCCGACATTGGTGACGACAGGGGGTCGCAGACAGGCTTTCACTGTAGCCGAGGGGAAAACCGGGGCGCAATGGCACGCGGCGTAAGCGTTAATGGCATGGCGGAAGCGCCAGCGCGGGATTATGGAAGACGCGGGGCTCGCCGCGCGGTATGAGCTGCATATGACGGAACCTGCTTTCAACGAACGATTTGAGAGTCCGTCCGATTATGGGATGGACGACAGCTTCGGGTCCGACGGGACGGGCTCGATGCAGACTGCTGTTGCGTCCGGCCTGGAGCCGGCGTCCGATCAAACGCCCGACCAGGGGCCGTGCCTTTACCTTGGGCCGGCAGGACAGCGCTGCTACCGGCGCGCCGTGAGGGATGGCTTTTGCGCGCTGCACCTGCCAGGCGCGGCGGCGATCAGAAAAGTCGGGAAACCTGCCAAGTGGTTGGCGGCGATTGCCGGGATGCTGGGAGTTTTGTGGCCGTACATCTACGATTTCCTGCACGCGCTGTTTCGGATTTTCCATCCGCGATAAAACAGCATCATTGATCGTTTCGAAGGATTGTTTCCAAGAGGTTGTCTCGAACGGGAGTCGATCGGTCGATTTTCCGGTAGAATGTCCAGCCATGTCCAACTTACTGGAAGGCAAGACGGCCGTCGTGCTGGGAGTGTGGAACAAGTGGAGCATCGCGTACGCGATCGCGCAGGCGTTTGCGCGCGAGGGAGCGACGCTGCTGCTCACCTATCAGAATGAGCGCGCAAAACCGGCGGTGGAGGATCTGGGGCGCGAGCTGGGCGCGGCGGCATTCTATCCATGCGACGTGCAACGGGCGGAGGATGTGGCGGCGCTGGCGGCGTCGATGCAGTCGGAGGGGCGCAAGCTGGACGTGGTGGTGCACAGCCTGGCGGCGGCGAAACACGAAGAACTCAATCAGCCATTTCTGGAAACTTCACGCGAAGGATTTCAGTTCGCAATGGAAGTGAGCGCGTATTCGTTCGTGGCGGTTTCGAAGGCGCTGGCCGCGTCGATGACCGATGGTGGGTCGATCATGACGCTCACGTATCTTGGGTCGACACGGGTGATTCCCAATTACAACGTGATGGGCGTGGCCAAGGCGGCGTTGGAAGCGGAGATGCGGTATTTGGCGAGCGAACTAGGGCCGAAAAAGATTCGCGTGAATGCGATTTCGGCCGGCCCGATCAAAACGATTTCCGCTCGCGGAGTGAAGGATCTATCAAAGATGCTCGATCTGGTGGCGCAACATGCGCCGCTGCGCCGGAATACCGATACGCAGGAGGTGGCGGATACGGCGGTATTCCTGGGGAGCAACCTGGGGCGCGGCGTGACGGGGAATGTGATTTACGTCGATTCCGGCTTTCAGATTATGGGGATGTAGGTCGCGGCGCGGCAGATTTGTACGGCCGAGAATTCGGGGCGCGATGAACACAGATATCTTCTCTAACCCGCAGCGGCCTGCGGAGCCAACGTGCTCGGGTTGGGTTACGGCCTACGGTTGGTACTTCATCGCGCGAGTGATCAGCGTTTTCCTTCTGCCTTTGGCGACAGTTTTTGGGCATTCTGTTTACACGCGACCCAAGGCGTTTGCGCTTGCGCTTGTCTGGACAGACATTGGGCTTGACGCGATCTATATCGCGTTTGAGAGATTTACCGCCGGCAGATTTCTTTCTCTGGACCTACTCGCGATGGTCATCCCGCTCCTTCTCGCGCTCTGGTATACGAAAGCGATGTGGCCGAGAGTAAAGATGGGCCTTGCCTGAGAGCTTTGACGGAACTGGGCCGCGATGCGGGCGTCGGGTGAATGTGGTGTGTTGATGGCCTCTTCCGCACAAACACAGACCAAAGGTGGAGCCCGGAAGCGCTCGCCGCGACGAAAGATCTCGCTTCGATCCGTGCTTCGATGGTTGGTTATCGGAGTGGCGCTCGTTTGGGCGCTGTGTGCGTTGATGCTTGTCGCGATGCGGTTCGTCGATCCGCCAACAACTGCCGTGCACATGGAGCGCCGGTTGCAGGCATGGATCGACCACAAGCCTTATCACGAGCGATACGAGTTTGTACCACTCAGCCAAATCTCGCCTGACCTGCAACACGCGGTAATCGCCGCGGAAGACGCGCGGTTCTATCACCATCACGGATTCGATTGGCACGCCATGGAAATTGCCGCGGAAGACGATATGCAGGGCGGCCGCCTTCGTGGCGGATCGACCATCGACCAACAGCTGGTGAAAAACCTGTTTTTCGGGACGGACCGTTCGATCTTTCGCAAGGGCGCGGAGTTCACGCTTGTTCCGGTGGCGGAAGTGGTCCTCGGCAAGCGGCGCATTCTGGAGCTTTACCTCAACGTGGTTGAATGGGGCCCGCATGTGTATGGCGCGGAGGCGGCGTGCCACTACTACTTCCGAACGTCGGCGAAGAATCTCGACCGGGAACGCTCGGCCGAACTTGCCGCGGTCCTGCCCGCGCCGTTGAAGAGGCGTCCCGAGCACATGAAGCACTACAGCGAGTTGATCCTGGAGCGGATGCGGCAAATGGGCTGGTGAGCTGTGATCTGCCGCGCGGCGTGACCGGGAACGTGATTTATCTTGATTCTGGCGTTCAGATTATGGGGATGTAAGCGGCCTGCGTTTCCCGAATTATGGCGGAGCCATTGTCCGGTTTGCCGGGTGGTCTCAATGGGTCGACGCAACACTTTCTTGAAGTTTACTCGCAGGAGTCTGCCCCGCTATCAGTCTACCGATGTCACGTTTGCGGCGGTCTCCGAAGGAACTCTATGCAGCGTTTCGATGATACGGTTGACATCCGCCTGCGATATGGCGGTGGGGCCGTTGCGCTTCGGTGCAAAGATGAAGTCTAGCGAATCAGTGGTCGAATAAAGCTCGACGCTGAAGCCGTTTAACGCTTTGGACGGTCGTCCGAATTGAAAGCCTTTGAATTCGCCAGAGCTTACCAGGAACGAGCCCGAATCGGCGCCTCTCGGAGCCGAAAGGCCCTTCACTACAAGCAGTAACTCTTGACAAACTGCTTTCTTCCTGGAAACGAAGGGAGTAATTGTGTCCGGCGTCGCGTCGAGCATAAGGCGCTGGAAATTGTAGTCTGACGCGAGTGCTTCGCCTCCGTACATCTTTCGAAATGTTCCTGGATCGATGTGGCTTGTTTTGAGCACTGTGTCCACGAATTCATGAGGCGAGCCTCTCCATACCATGAGCACGTTCCCAGATCGGAAAGCAACGACGGCTTTTTTACCTCCGATGACGCGGCTTTTCGTTTCGTCAATGTCCTGCCACGGAACCTCGAATTCAAACCCAAAATAGGATAGCTTCTGCCCAGGGGCGCGGGAAGCGGACGAATCTGCGAGTTCAACCGGGGTGTTTCGTACAGACGGCAATTCTCGCGCCTCGTAACGAGCCATCAGTGCGTAGTACGTCTGCTCACCAAAGAGGGAAAGAAAGGCACCGCACAATACTAGTGCTATGGCCGGACCAATCAGAAGCTGCATCCACTTCGGCATGGATTTTCCCCGGCTCCAGCCTACGTCCAGGAGACCGTCGCTCACAAGAGTACCGACGGACAGGTGTAGCGGTTAGTATACGTGCAAGCGGACGAGTAACGGGGTTACCGGAAATTTGGTCAGCAGCTGGGTATGGGCTCTGCCGGGAGATGACCATCGATGCGGATTCGGCGGGTGTTGTCGTCCACGTGCTCGAGGGTTATGCGCAGGATGGGCCAATCGAGATTTGGAGCGAGCTTTTCCGGCCACTCGACGATGACGACGGTCGTCTCGGTGAAAATATCTTCGATTCCGAGGGTGCTGAGATCGTGCGCGTCGGCGATGCGGTAGAGGTCGATGTGGTAGGCGCGCGGGCCGCGATCGTATTTGTGGATTAGTGTGAATGTGGGGCTGGTGACTTCGTCTTCGGTGGCAGCGCCAAGGCCCGCCACCAGACCTTTCGTGAAGGTGGTCTTCCCTGCTCCGAGTTCTCCAGTAAGCAGGATCAGTATCGGCGGCTTCAGGCGAGCGCCAAGTTCGCGGCCCCGCGCAATCGTTTCTTCCGCTGAGTGGGTGAGGATTTCCATTCGACCGCCTTGGGTGACGACCTCCATTATCTACCCCCAGCCTCGGGGCCTACGTTGATGATGGCGAGGCGTCCGGAGAAGTGGGAGACAGGGAGCATGTGCGATGACTGCAAAGCGGGCACCTCAGCGGCTGAAGCTGCTTTGATACGGCGTCGCGTGCGCGACGGTTGAAACCGTGCCCTGACGAAAATCAGCGCTCTCAATCGGAAGCGAATGCTCCGCGCCCCTGAAGATGCGGAACGGAATCTCCTCGCCAGCACGTTAGGCACGGTCGGCCCCGGAGAAGAATTCCTGGTAAGCGCCAGGAATGGATTTGATGAGGTCGGAAGCCATCAACGGAGCGCCACCGGTTTGCTCGAAGGCCACATCACCGGCGAGGCCGTGCAGGTAAACACCGAAAGCCAGTACGCGATGCCAATCTGCAGTGCCGAATTGCGCGGTGATGGCTGCAAGCATGCCGGTGAGCGCGTCGCCAGTGCCGCCGGTGCCCATGCCGGGATTGCCGGTGGAGTTTATGTACGCTTGGCCGGTGGGTGAAGCGACGATGGTGTGGTGGCCTTTCAGGATTACGTCAGCGTTCCAGTCGGACGCTGCTTTGAGAGCGACATCGACGCGATCTTTCTGCACCTGCGCGATGGAGCAGCCCAGAAGGCGAGACATTTCGCCGGGATGGGGAGTGATGGCCAGACGGCCGTCCGGATGTTTCAATTCCAAGGCGCGGCCGGCGAAGGCGTTAAGGCCATCCGCATCGAGAATGATGGGGACTTCGCGCGAGCCGGTGACGATGCGGCGAACGAATGACTGCGTTTCGGAGTTGGTGGTGACACCAGGCCCGATGGCCAGCGCGCGCTTTCCCGCCACAAGCGCGGCGAAGGCGCTTCCTTCGAGGCTGCGTTCGGAAATGGTTCCGGCGACGGTTGCAGGCAGAGGCGCGGTCATTACTTCAGGCGTGTGCTGGGCGACCAACGGCAGGGCTGGTTCCGGGGTGGCGACGGTGACCAGGCCAGCTCCTGCGCGCAGAGCGGCCCAGGAGGCCAGGACCGCGGCGCCTGTCTTCCCCACCGATCCAGCGACGATGAGCGCGTGGCCGTAGTCGCCTTTGTGGCCCTCGGGCTTGCGCGGAATGGCATAGCGCGCGAATTCCGAGGGTTCGCTCCAGCGCAGGCGGCCTCCGCCCACTTCCTCGATCAGCTCAGGCGGCGACCCGATTTCACGCACGACCAGTTGCCCCTGATAGTCCGCAGCAGCGCCGTAGAAAAAGCCAAGCTTCGGAGCGGTGAATGTAACCGTGTAATCGGCGCGCACGGCGATGCCGCAGACTTCCCCGCTATCGGCGTTCAAGCCGGAGGGAATATCGACGGAGATCACGGGAACGCTCGCGGGACGAGCGTTGATCCTTTCGATCACGCTTCGCAGCAAGCCTTCGACGGAGCCGCGCACGCCGGTGCCGAGCAGCGCATCGACGATGATGGTTCGGCCCGACAGGTCGAGATGGGCGGCGCCGAGTGCGGCCGAATCCGGGACGGCGACGAACTTGCCTCCAGTTTCCTTCCAGAGAGCAAGATTCGTGGCGGCTTCACCCTTAGCTTCTTGCGGAGAAGCAAAGAAGTAGACGACCGGCTTCGCACCCATTTCGTGAAGGTGACGAGCGACAACGAAACCGTCCCCGCCATTATTGCCCTTGCCACACAGCACAACGACTTTGCGGCGCGGGAGCGAGGGAAACTGTTCGCGAATGAACTCCGCCACGCTGCGGCCCGCGTTTTCCATGAGGGCGAGGCTCGGCGTGCCGGCGCGCTCGGTGGTGAGGCGGTCGACTTCGCGGGTTTCAGCAGCGGTGAGAATTTTCATGATGGCTGGGTCAGAAGCTCGTCCGCGTGATGGGCTCGTCAGGGTGCGCGCGCTCTGAGATTCTCGCGAAGTGAGTGCAGGCGGCCGCGAGTTTGCGTCGAGCCCGCAACAGTATAATGCGAAACGCGCGCGGAAATTTTAACTCATGCGGGCGACGACGACGGTCATGTCATCCGCTTGCTCGGCCGTGCCGGACCATTGCTCGACGGCGGTGAGCAGGCTTTCGGCAATTTTTGCGGCCGGCTGAGAGCGATGGGCGAGCACTTCAGTCTTGAGACGCGCGCTTCCGAATTCCTCGCCGTAAACGTTTTCGGGCTCGGTCAGGCCGTCACTGAAAGCCACCAGGAGGCTGCCGGGTTTCACCGGAAGCGTGGATTCGGTGTAATGGGCGTCTTCGAAGAGCCCGACGACGGTGCCGCCCTGATCGAGGCACTGCACGCAACCATCGTTGATGAAAAATGGCGGCAGATGGCCGGCGTTGGTGTAGGTCAAGGTTTTGGCTTCCGAATCGTAGATGGCGCAGAAGAGCGTGGCGTAGCGATCGTCGGAAGTGTTCTTGAACAGGTGGAGATTGAGGCGCGAGACGATCTCGGCGCTGCCGGCGGCGCTCTCGAAGAGCGCGGTGCTGCGCAGCGCGGCTTGCAGGCTGGCCATCAGCAACGCGGCGAAAATTCCTTTGCCGCTGATATCCGCGACGGTGATGACCACGCGCGTGGGACTGAGGGTGATGAAATCGTAGTAATCGCCGCTGACCACTCGCGCGGGCCGGCAGATGGCGGCCAAATCGAGGCCGGGGATCGATGGCAGCGAGTGCGGAAACAGCTGCTGCTGGACTTCACTCGCGATTTCCACTTCGTGAGCGAGCTTTTGGCGCTCGCGCTGTTCGTCGATCAATTCACCGACCGATCCGATCATTTCGTTGAACGACTCGGCAAGCGAGCCGAGTTGGTCGCGGCGCGAGATGCGCACGCGGTAGGCCAGATCGCCGCGGCGCACATGCATGGTGCCGGCGTACAGATCGGAGATCGAACCAGTGATGGTGCGCGAGAGAAAGTAGCCGGTAGTGAAGGCCGCGACTTCGAGCAGCAAGAAAGCCACGAACAGGCCTTCGAGAAAATCCACCAGGATCGGACCGATGTCTCCCACCGAGTTCAGGAGCGCGCCGTTTACGCTGCTGAAACGCAAGCCAAACTGGGCCAGAACCGGGCGCTGGACAGCGTCCTCGCCAAGATCGGCGCGCCTGGCCCCGAGGGTCGAGTAGCCGTTGAACGCCGGATCGATCCAGTACTTCTTGGGAGGAAACTGGCGCGTGTTGCTGCTGATCTCCTGTGTGGTGACGTACACCGTGCCATTCAAGGAAATGCCACGCGCGGACTGGTTTTCGGCGGGGTCGAGCAGCGTCAATTTGACGGGGCCCAATTGCGGCGGCAGATGATCGAGCATGGTGGGAGTGATGGGCGCGATGACTAAAACCGTGGCGCGTCCACCGGGAACCGTCAGGCTCTCCGCCGACGAGAAATAAAGCCGGTCGCGGAATTCGACCAGCCCGGCGAACTGCTTGCCGTCTGCGGCGCGAACCAACTGCGAGCCGTGATTCAGGTAGACGCTGAGAGAGGGCCACCGGGCCTGCGCCGCGGCGATCACGCTCTCGACGCCTGGATGCGAGAGGACAGGACTTGGGACGACGCCCGTGGTGTTTGGCGGAACGGGCCGGTCAGGCTCGATGCCCGGCTCGCGCGATACGGCGGCGGTGATGGCGTTGGTGTCCGCCGAAATGATGCTGATGCGCGACTGCAGATCGTCGTGCAACAGGTGCGCACCGATTTGAAGTTCGAGCAGGTAGACGGCCGCCCCGACCATCGACAGCAACAGCAGAATCGGAATGACGGCGATGAAAATGTAGACGGCGGTGAGGCGGTTACGAAGGCTCCAAAGCAGCCGGTGGCGAATCCACGGAATACTGCGAATTAAAAGATAAACGGCCGCGAGAAACGCCAGGAAGCCTACGAATGAAAACCCGCCCTGCCTGGCGACCAAATGGCGCGCCAGCAGGATTCCCAAGTAAGCGAAAATGACGGCGAAGGCGACGCGGTCCAGAAGCGAGGTCTTTCGAAAAAAGAGCCCAATCCGGCGCGGGGAGAACCGGTGAACGAGAGACGAATGCTGCGGCGGCTCCCGCAAATGCGTGCCCGTACCGCTCATGTTACCGCGCCCTGTTCCCTTTTCATGGCCGCCAGCCGCACCTTGCTGTGATGCCGGCTGTAGAAAGCGTACACCAGCAAGCCAACGCCTAGCCAAATCAGCAGGCGCCACCAGGTGACATGAGGAAGGCTGAGCATGGCGCCAAGCGCGGTGATGATCCCCAGAATGGGCACCAACGGCACAAGAGGCGTCTTAAACGGGCGCGGCAAGTCTGGCCGCGTTCTGCGAAGGACCCAAACACCCGCGGAAACGATGACGAAGGCGAGCAGCGTGCCGATGTTGACGAGATCGGCCAAATCGCCGATCGGAATTAGAGACGCGAAAGCGGCCACGCAGACTCCCACCACGATGGAGGAAATCCAAGGAGTGCGAAAGCGGCGGTGAATGGCGCTGGCCCACTGGGGAAGCAAACCGTCGCGCGACATGGAGTAAAACACGCGCGACTGCCCGAGCAGCATCACCAGCATTACGCTGCCGAGCCCGGCTACAGCACCCGCCTTCACGAGCACGCTGCCCCATTTCACGCCGGTGGCGTCGATGGCGATGGCAACGGGATCGGCGACGTTGAGGGAGGTGTACGGAACAACGGCGGTGAGCAAGCCGGAGACGAGAATGTAGAGAATCGTGCAGATCACCAGCGAGCCGATGATGCCGATGGGCATGTCGCGCTGCGGATTTTTCGCTTCCTGCGCGGCGGTGGAAACCGCGTCAAAGCCGATGTAGGCGAAGAAAATTACCGAGGCGCCGCGCGCAATGCCGGACCAGCCGAAATCGCCGAAATGGCCCCTGTTGGCAGGGATGAAAGGATGCCAGTTGGCCGCCGCCAGCGACGAGTGGTGCATGACGAACGCGCCCGCAATGGCGATAAAAACGAACACGATGGCGAGCTTGATGAGCACGACGGCGGAAGTGAAGTTCGCGGATTCCTTGATGCCGACGATCAATATGAACGTGGAGAGGGCGACGGCCACAAACGCCACCAGATTGAAAACGCCCACGGCGTGCGGAAGAGTGACTGCGTTGACGCCGGCAGCGGCGAGAGCCGGCTTCACCGCATCCAACTGGCGCCAATGGCCTTGATAGAACACCATCCGCGTGCCGGGGGTGGCGATCCACTGCGGAGGAATGCGCAGGCCGAAATCATCGAGCAAGCTGACGAAATATCCGCTCCATCCGGACGCGACGGTGGCGGCGCCGAAGGCATATTCGAGAATCAAATCCCAGCCGATGATCCAGGCGAAGATTTCGCCCAACGTCGCGTAACCGTACGTATATGCGGAGCCGGCGATGGGAATCAGCGAGGCGAATTCCGCGTAGCACAAACCAGCGAACGCGCAAATTATTCCCGAGAAGATGAACGAAATGACGATGGCCGGACCGGCTGCCGTGGCGGCGGCCTGTCCAGTGAGTACGAAGATGCCCGCGCCGATAATCGCGCCGATGCCAAGGGTGATCAGATTGATGGGCCCGAGAGCGCGGCGCAGAGCGCAATCGCCGGTCTCGCGCGACTCATCCATGATTGCGCTCAGCGACTTGGTGGCAAAAATTTGCAGGCCCATTCGTTCTCCCTGATTCAGCTGCGCGGGCGGCGGCTTTGCCCCGGTATCACTTGGCATCGTGCAACGCCTCGGCCGGATCGCCGGACACCCGGGAGCGTTTCATCTGCAGCCGCCACAGCGCGTAGACCGGAACACCCAGCAGGACGATGATGAGTCCGGGCCAAGTGTATTGCGGTTTATAGCGCAACAATTGAATTTCGAGAAACACGGCCATCACCAGATAGATGGCCGGCAGTACGGGATACCCGATCGCGCGATACGGCCGCGGCATATCCGGACGTTTCCAGCGCAGAACGAAGAGTCCCGTAAGCGTGAGGATGTAGAAAATCACCACGGCGAATATCAGGAAGTCTAACAGCTGGCTATAGGTGCCGGAAAGGCAAAGAAGCGAGGCCCACACGCACTGGACGATCAGGGCGATGGCCGGGACATGGCGTTTGTTCAAGGCAGCCACGGAGCGGAAAAAAACTCCGTCCTTGGACATGGCGTAGTAGATGCGAGCGCCGGAAAGGATCAGCCCGTTGTTGCAGCCGAAGCAGGAGATCAAAATCGCCACAGCCATCAGAATGGCTCCGGCGGGGCCGAAGATCACTTGCGCGGTGGCCGTGGCGACGCGCTGGTCGGCGGCAAATTCGATGCCGCGAGCGAGAGCGGTTGCGCCGTGTGGGTTGCCGGTGAGCGGCAGGACGCGCAGGTAGGCGAAGTTGGCCAGCACGTACAGCGAAATCACCATGCCCGTGCCCATGGCCAGGGCCAGCGGCAAGTTGCGATGCGGATTTTTCACTTCGGCGGCGGTGAAGGTGATGTTGTTCCACGCGTCCATGGAAAAAAGCGAGCCGACCATGGCCACGCCGATCAGAGTGAGGGTGCCGATCATGCGCGTGGGAGAGTCAGGCGGGTAAGGATGCAGCGTGGCCCAGCCGGCGTGGCGCCAAAACCCGGAGAAATTCGCGGAGCGCGCCGCAGCGGTGGTAAACCAGAAGCCGAGCAGCACGAGAACGGCGAGCGAGCCTGTCTTGGTGACGGTGAATACGTTCTGCACGATTTTGCCCAGGCGCAGCCCTCGCGTATTCACCCAGGTGAGCAGAATAATAGAAAGAATCGCGAGCAAATTCTGGCGGTTCAGTCCCACATGATAGGGGCCGAGCGAGCCGAACCAGAATTGCCAAGGACCGAAGGTGCCCGCCCGGCCGATCCAAGCCGACGCGGAAAACCACGGAAAAATCACAGCCGTAAATTTCGCGAAGGCGATTGCTACAGCAGCGATCGTGGCGGTCTGGATTACCAGCAGCATCGTCCAGCCGTAGAGAAAGCCCCAAATTTGTCCCAACGATTCGCGGAGGTAGACGTACTGTCCGCCGGCGTGCGGCATGGCCGCTGCGAGCTCGCCATAACTGAGCGCGGCGATGATGGTCATGAGCCCTGAGGCCAGCCAAACGATCATCAGCAATCCGGGGCTTTGAACCTGGTGAGCAATATCCGCGGAGACGATGAAAATGCCGGAGCCGATCATCGACCCGGCCACAAGCATTGTGGAGTCGAAAAGGCCCAGGCCTTTGACGAATTCCCCTGCGGGACGAGTTTGAGCCGGAACGCTCATGCTTGTTTGTTTAGCCATTGAAGCACATAAGCCACAAATCTTTACGAGCGCGCGCGTTCGGCGGCGGCGAAGTACTGGCGGGCGCGTGCCGCGGGATCATCCGCCGCGATCAAGTCACGTATCACGGCCACCGAATCGGCGCCGGCGCGATAGACTTGCTCCGCCGTTTCGGCGGTGATGCCGCCGATAGCCACCAGTGGCTTGCGCGTCAACAGCCGCGCGGCGCGCACGAATTCGACGCCGACTACCGGATCCGGATTGCCCTTTGTAGCCGTAGGAAAGACCGGCCCCACGGCAATATAATCCGCCGAAGTGAGGTCCGCCTCGCGCAATTGATCGAGATTGTGTGTCGAAACACCCACCCACCGCGCGGTTCCGCAAATCCGGCGGGCGGCTTCAACCGGCAGGTCGTCTTGACCAACGTGTACGCCCGCTGCGCCGGTGATCGCCGCGATGTCCGGACGATCGTTGACGATCAGACGAACTTCCGGCGACGCGATGCTCGCGAGCAGAGACGTGGTTTCCGTGCAGATCGCAGCGGGCGACGAAGTTTTGTGGCGGAGTTGGAACAGTGCAACGCCCGCACCGGAAAGTGCGCGCACGAACGCGACGGCTCGTTCGCCGGAAAGAGAGGAATCAATGATGGCATAGAGGGGTGGAAACAAACCGCGCCTCACGCTACGGATATTCTCTCACTCCGCCGCACGAACGGCGCGTTGCCTTCGGTTGATAGACTGTGACCAGCACACTGGCGCGCCATGCTGCCTAAGGCTACTTCGATTCGGCCGCAAACATTCGTTCGAGCGAGTGCGTGTCGAATTTCCCCTCTAAGAACTCCGGGAACGCGAGAATGCGCTTGTGCAGGGGGATCGTGGTTTTAATGCCTTCGACGACAAACTGATCGAGCGCGCGATGCATCCGGGCGATGGCCTCGGTGCGGTTGTCGCCGTAGGCGATCAGCTTGGCGACCAATGAATCGTAGTAGGGCGGCACGACGCCGTCGGAGTAGGCGGCAGTATCCACGCGAATGCCGGGCCCGCCAGGAACGCGAAACGCAGTGATGCGTCCCGGCGACGGCGTGAACTTCTCCGGGTCTTCCGCGTTGATGCGGCACTCGATGGCGTGCCCGCGGAACGAGACTGGGCCGACAACGTCTTCCATGCGCTCGCCGGCCGCGAGCCGAATTTGCGACTTCACTAGATCGATGCCGGTTACCATTTCGGTGACCGGATGCTCGACCTGAATGCGCGCATTCATCTCGATGAAGTAGAGATCGCCCGTGGAATCGCGCAGAAACTCGACCGTCCCGGCGCTGGAGTAGCCCACCTTGCGCAGCGCGTCGATAACCTGCTTGCCGAGCCTGTTGCGGGTGGCGCTGTCGATCACGGTTGATGGCGATTCTTCGACCACCTTTTGGTGGCGACGCTGCAGCGAGCATTCGCGCTCGCCTAGATGGATTACGTTGCCGTAACGGTCGCCTAAAACCTGGAATTCGATGTGGCGCGGATTCTCAATCAACTTCTCGATGTATACGTTGGGACTGCCGAAGGCTTGCTCGGCTTCGGCGCGCGCGGTGTGAAAGGCGGGCAGCAGCTCTCTTTTGTTGCGGACCACCCGCATGCCGCGTCCTCCGCCGCCTTCGGCGGCCTTGATCATCAGCGGAAAGCCGACCTCGGAAGCCACGTCCGCCGCGGCTGATTCGTCGGCGACGATTCCGTCGCTTCCTGGAATTACCGGCAGACCGGCGGCAGCCATCTCCACGCGCGCCTGGTCCTTCTCGCCCATCATGCGGATCACCGCGGGTGACGGACCGATGAAGGTGATGTGGGAAGCTTCGCAGACCTCGGCAAAGTTGGCGTTCTCGGAAAGGAAGCCGTAGCCGGGATGGATTGCGTCCACATTGGCGATTTCGGCGGCGCTGATCACTTGCGGGATGTTCAGGTAGCTATCGGCGCTGCGAGGAGGGCCGATGCAGACGGCTTCATCGGCGAAGCGCACGTGCAGGGCGTGGCGATCGGCTTCCGAATAGACAGCGACCGTACGAATGCCCAATTCCTTGCATGCGCACAGAACGCGCAGCGCAATCTCGCCTCGATTTGCGATCAGAATTTTCTTGAACATGTGTTCACGGCGAAGCTGGGATTATGCCAAGGCCCGCCTGAAGCCTGCTGTCCGGAATATCGGCGCGCTATTTTTTGGCCGGAGAGCTGGGCCGGATATCGAAAAGCGGCGCGCCGTACTCGACCGGCTTTCCATTTTCGACGTGAATGCGCACGACTTCGCCGGCCACGTCGGATTCGATCTCATTCATCAATTTCATGGCTTCGATGATGCACAAGACTTGTCCCGCTTCCACGCGCGCGCCCGTGGAAACGAACGGGTCGGCTTCCGGGCTGGGACTGGAGTAGAACGTTCCCACAATCGGAGATTTGATCGTGTGGACGTTCTCGGCTTCCGCTCGCGCTGCCGCGCTGGGCGACGCGGGCGCGGCGGCCGGAGTGCTTACCTGCTGCACGGTGGGCTGCAGTTCCACGGCGACAGGACGCGAAAAGGAGGCTTGAGCCGCGGAGGCTTTTTTCAAGCGAACGTGCAAATCGCCGCGCTGGTATTCGAGTTCTTCGAGGCCGTGCGACTGCATGAATGTGAGCAGGCGCTCGATTTCGTCCAAGTTCACGCCAAAGGATTCCGATGCCGCGCCTACTTCTGCCTTCAACTTTTTTGCCATTTAGAGTTCGATCAGATCCCGGGGAGCTGTAGTTAATTCCTGCGCGCCGTGCGCCGTCACCACGATATCGTCTTCAATGCGGATTCCACCGACACCTTCGATGTAAACGCCCGGCTCCACGGTAATGACCATCCCCTCCGTGAGAACCGTCTGGTCTCCCTTGCCCAGGCGGGGAGACTCGTGAATTTCGAGGCCAACGCCGTGGCCGGTACTGTGCGTAAAGTAGCGCGCCAAACCCGCCCGGCGAAGCACCTTCCTGGCGGCCGCATCCACGTCCTGCGCCTTTACGCCCGGCTGCGCAGCGGCCTTGCCCGCTTCCAGAGCGTCCTGCACGGCTTTGTAGAGGCTCTTGATCCTGCGTGGAGCTTTGCCTACAAACACCGTACGGGTCATATCGCTACAGTAACCGCGGAGTATAGCACCCTGGTCGAGGACGACCAATTCGTTTTTCGCAACCAGCTTGCGTGTGGGGTGCGCGTGGGGCCAGGCGGAGCGTTCACCGGACGCGACGATGGTCTCAAACGACGGGCCCTCGGCGCCTTGGCGCTTGAAATCGCGCTCGATTTCGGCGGCCAGATTCAGCTCCGAGATACCGGCACGCACGAATCGCCGGGTGCGCTCGAACGTCCGGCTGACCAGTTCGGCGGCTTCACGGATGATTTCGATTTCGCCCGCATCTTTCACCGCCCGAAGCTTTTCGATCGCGCCCCCGTCGTTGAGCCATCGAACTTTTCGGAAGACGGCGGCATCCAGCGCTTCCTTCTGAGCTACGGTCACTTGCGCGGGCGAGAATGCCACGCGTCGCAGCGACCTGCTCGCGCGCAGCAATTCCCCAGCGGCACGCAAGAGACCCTTTTTGGCGATGCGCACGCGCGCGCCGACCACTTCGTGTTGTGACTGGATGGTGTACCGGCTATCGGTGAAGAACGTCGCGCGGGCGTGTTCTATTACGAGCAGTCCGGCTGATCCCGAGAATCCGCACAAATAGCGGATGTTGGGAAGGTGGGAGACTACGATCGCGTCCGCGGGGAGTTTTTCAAGAGAAAGCCGAAGCCGCTCCATTCGCGAATGGTAGCGGCTTCGGCTGTTTTGATCCTGATCCTGTTGAAGCACTGCTTGCGATAACTTTCTCCGTATTCTCTCGCCTTAGCTCGGCAGAATCCGAGGAGTCACGAAGAATAGCAACTCGGCAGAGGTAGAGCTTACGGACGTCTCTTTGAACAGGTTCCCTAGTAACGGGATGCTGCCGACCAACGGCACTTGGTTGACGGCGGTGCTTTGCGTCGTGACGATGATACCTCCAATCACGACGGTCTGGCCATCCTCAACGGTTACTTTGGTCTCAGCTGACTGCGTGTCGATGGCGGGGATGCCCTGCACTCTTGGAATGGACTGGTCGATTTGATCGTTTTCAACCGTCAAGTCCATGTAGACCGTGCCATCGGCGGTGATCTGCGGGGTGACGTCCAATTCCAGCACGGCATCCACGAATTGAACGGAGACCGTGTTATTGACCACCGTCTGCACGGGGATCTTCACGCCTTGTTTTACAGTGGCCTTTTCGTTGTTCTGGGTGATGATCTTCGGTTGAGAAAGGAGTTTGCCGACGCCACGGCTTTCAGCCGCAGTGATGATCATGTCCAGCGCAAAATTCGTGGAGGTAAAGTTATACGAAATCCCGCTGGTGGGGGTTGCCGCCGGCAAGTTGGACATCAAGGGGATCTGGCCGGAGGTCGGAAGCGATCCGCTGCTCCCAGTTCCTACGATAACCGGAGGAATCGGCAGGCCAACGGTCGGCGGAGTGCCATTCGGATTGCTGAATGTGCGCGTAAAGGGGCTGGCGCCAGCTCCGCCGCTGATCAGATTGCTGCGGCTCGAGTTTCCTGCCGAAATACCGAACTGGCTGCCGATATCGCGGGCGAAGTTACGATTGGCCTCCACCACGCGCGCTTCAATCTCCACCTGTTGCGACCGGCGGTCTAATTCGCGGATCAAGTTGTCGATCACCGGCAAGGTGCTGGGAATATCGCGGATGATCAACATATTGGAACGATCGTCGGCGATGATATCTCCGCGCGGCGAGAGAAACTTTTTCAAGGTGTCCGCCAGGGTAGTGGCTTTCGCATAGCTGAGCACGCGAGTGGTAGTAACTACCGGAATGGACTCCGCCTGCGCCAGCGCCAAGTCGCGCGTTTCGTCGGCTTCCTTTCGCAAAGTCGCCTGGGTGGCGATGCGCAGGACGTTTCCATCCAGCTGCTTTTCCAGATCGTTGTTCTTCAGCACGATATCGAGGGCCTGATCCCACGGCACATCGTCCAACACAATCGTCAGGGTGCCTTTCACATTGGGATCAACCACCACGTTCAAGCCGCTGATTTCGTGGATGAGCCGGAAGAAGTCGCGTAGATCAACATCTTTTAAGTTCACTGAAATCGGCTCGCCAGTATATTTGGTCGTTTCAGTACCGGACATAGATTGTGGCCCGGACGGCACCGGGAGTGCGGCAGGCTGTCCAGCAGGAGCGGCAAATGCGCCCGCCGGCTGAGTGAGGCTCACCGGCAACACCGCGACCGGAGACGGCACAGAGGGACGAATCTGCGCCGTTTCCCGCGTGGCGCTTGGCTGTGGTGCTGCGACAGGAGATTTCGTGGTCAGCACTTTTGCGCCGGCAACGTTCGCGCCGGAACTTCCCGCGTTGGAGCTAGCACCCTGGGAGGCAAACGTGACGCTCAGGCTGTCGCCTTTCCCAGCAATCTGATAGGCAACCGCGGTCCCGCTGAGGTCGATCACCACGCGGGCCACATTGGGCCGAAATTGAGCCATGCGAACGTCGCGAACCAGGCTGAGATCGCTGGAAATCCGGTCGGTTGACGTGCGAAGTCGCGAACCGTCAAAATCCAAAACCAATCGTTCAGGATTGTGCAGCCGCATGGAGTGGTAGGCCAAACGGCCTGAGGCGGACACGGTGAGGCTGGTCGCGCCACCGTTCTCAGCAAGATTTACCTGTCGAATCGCATCGATACCGTTGGAAGCGGCATCGCTGGCTGACGTCTCGCTCGCGGGCATCAGCGTGGCATTGTCCTGCTGCAGAAGGTTCAGCAGATTCGCCGAATCGGCCGCCGGAGAGACGACCAAGGCCACATCGCGCGTGTCCGGCCGCTGAACGTCCACGCTGGCGCCAGGGGCCAGCTGAATTTCGAGCCGCACGTTCGGTGTGTCGCCCGTGGAGTAGCTCAGAATCCGGTATCCGGTCACGAGCCCGGAGTTCAGCTGCCGCATGCCCGCCGCATCCGCGGTCGAGACGCCGCTCAGTTCGAGCACGTAGAGACGTCCGCTCGGACGGTACGTGGAATACTCGAACGCACCGGTTGCTTGCGCTTCGAGACGCGTCGCGCCGCCCGTGGTGACCACTTTTACGTGCACGACGGGAGCTTCTGTCGCTCGCACCACCCCGTTCGAAAGCAATACGCCAGCCGCGAGTAGCGCGCCCAGCCCCCATGCCCTCCGAATAATCCTCATTGCTGATCTCCTGCGCTCGGATAGAGTCGCTTCACCACGGTTCGCTCGATCGGTTTCCCGAAGGCGTCTTTCGTGTCCTGCTGAAACGTCACAGAATCCAAATTAATTTTTTCAACTACGCCGTCGTACAGGCGGTCGCCCTCTCGCACGAAGTAAACTCTCTGGTCCGGATTGGCGATCACGGCGATCATGCCGTTGGCGCCTTGCACCGTGCCCTGCACCGTCAAGGTTCCAATCACCAAACCCGCCTTACCGGGCGGCAGAGGCGGGCCACCGGGCTTCGCCGTATTAATGAGTGCGGCAAAAGGATCCCGCTTCCCAGCGAGATCAATGGTCTGATCTGCCGGCTGGAGGGCCGGCTTGGCGGCGGGTGCTAGCGCCGGTGTAACCACGGCGGCTGCGGCAAGACGCCTCTCCGTGTGTTTTGCCATCGCTTTAGCGATTCGGCGGCCGGGTCGAATGGGCCTGCCGGATCGGCCGGGCCGCGCCATCAACTGGGGCGAAGCCGCGGGACGCGCCCTGCGAACCTGCTTCTTGGGTGCTGTTCCCTGCGCCCACGCCGAAGTGCTGGAAATCAGCCCAAAGATCAGCGCGATGGCCAGCACGGCCACGGATTTGGCGCACTCTCTCGCGAGTCTGGTCATGTTCCCCTACCGTCTCGACTTTGCGTTTGCCGGTTTTGCATTGCCTTGTTCCTGCGCCGAGCTCGTGAAAAACGTGGTGATGGTGAAAGATCCTTCCACCGAACTGCCAGGCGCGAAGTGGAACTTGTCGCTTTTCCCAGGAACAATCGCTTCCAATTTCAGATCGCCTACGTTGATGATTCGCGAGAGACGCCCCATCCTCGAAAAGAAGTCCATCACCGAGTAGTAGGGGCCGTCGGCTTCAATGCCAAACGGCATCTCGAAGTAGTACGGCTTTTGGTCGATCGGTCCGGCGGCCAGCGACCGGATCGTCACGCCCGAACTGTCTGCGGCGCGATTGACCATCAAAATGAATTGATCGGTCTGCTTTTCTTCGGGCACGATGGTCTGCAGAGTGGCCAATTGTTTCTGAAGGGCGTCCATATCGGCTTGCAATTCGGTGCGCCGCTGCTTGTAAACCCGCAAGCTTTCGACGTCCGCCTCGAGCGGCTTCAATTCCGATTGCGCGCTCTCGAGGTCCGAGCGCTCGCCGGCCAGAGGAGAGCCGGGAACGTAATAGCCTGCCAGCACCAGAGCCACAGCCAGGGCTGCGTAAAAGAGGGCTTGAAGGGGCCAGGGCCAGTCGCGAAATGATGTCGCCATTGCTAGATCCTCCCGCCCCGTGTCGCCGCTGAAACAGGTGCAGCTACAGGCTGTTTACTGCCCGTGGGCTGTGCCGTTGCGGGTGACGAGTTTCCGGACGACCCGGCCACAGAAGCGGTCATCGAGAATTGGAACGTTTGAACCGATGGCACCAGGTCGTTTTCCTTGGCGTCCTTGAGTTCAATCTGATCGAAGTATCCCGAGCGTTTCATCTCGGTTAGGAAATTGGCGATGGCATCGATGGAGCCCGCTTCGCCCTCGATGGTCAACGAGTCCCCTTCACGAGTCAGCGAGGTCAGCCACACGGAATCGACGCGCACCACCGTGTCCGCGACCATTTGAAGCAGCTGTTGAGCGCCGCTGCGGTTCTTCTGCAGCGTCTCAATCACATCGATGCGCTGCTGGAGTACGGCTTTCTCGCTCTGAAACCGGTCGACGTCCACTTTGATCTGCTGCAGGCTCTGCTTTTCGGCCCGCAACGCCAGGATTTTTTTGTTGGTGTTATCCAGCTCGCGCTTCTGCTGAAAATACGTAACTCCCAAAACGACCGCGGCAAGCGCCACGGCGACGGTCAGGAAGAGTATCTGAACTGTCGCTTCCAGCGGCACCGCCTGCTTGCTGGCTTTCGGTCGCGCCTGTCCGAGTAGGTTTATGCGGATCATGGGGTATCGAAGCTCCTCAGCGCCAAGCCAACGGCGATCGCCAGGCGCGGCGCCCACTCGCGTAGTTCTTCTTCGTTGTGGCGCCCGGGGTTCACTGCGATCTTGCGAAACGGATACAGCTCCTCGACCGGCATCGCGAATTCTTCCTTCAGGAAATCGAGAAGTCCGGGAACTCGCGCCGTGCCGCCGGCCACTTCGATCCGGCGGATGTTTTCGCCGCTGGCCGTGGCGCGGAAGAAATCGAACGTCTTCTGAATTTCGAGGATCAGAATGTCCGACACGGACCGCAGAATGGCGGTGCGCTGCTCGTCACTGACGCCCGCGTGCGTGCCGCCCATTTTCAGCTCCTCGGCGTCTTCGAAGCTCAGGTCGAGCTCTTTCTGCAAGGCGTCCGTGTATTGATTGCCGCCCACGGAAACGTCGCGGGTGAAGAGCGGCGTCCAGCCGCGGATGATGTTGATGTTCATTACGCTGGCGCCGATATTCAGAAGCGCCACCACCTGCGAAGGATCGAGATCGTAATTGACTTCGTAGCAGTTCTGCAGAGCGAAGGCGTCGATATCCACGACCATTGGGCTCTTGCCGGCCTGGGCCAGCACGTTGGTGTGGTTCAGAATTTTGTCTTTCTTCACGGCCACCAACAGCACGTCCATCTGGTTTTCGGTGGCTTCCAGCAGCTGGTAGCTGAGGTTTACGTCCGCGATGTCAAAAGGAATATGCTGGCTGGCTTCCGACTGGATGCGGTCGTATAGCTCTTCCTCGGTCATCAGCGGCATGCTGACTCGCTTGACGATTACGGAGTGACCGGACACCGCGGTCGCAACTTCCTTGGTCTTGATCTTTTGACCGTCGAAGATGGCGATAATCTTCTCGGCCACGGAAGGAGCGTCCATGATCGCGCCGTCGACGACGGTATCCTGAGCGAGCGGCTCAAGGCCGTAACTGACCAATTCGAATCCGTCCTTGGCTCGCTTCAACTCGACCGCCTTGACGGAACTGGAACCAATGTCCAATCCAATTAATGACTTTGATTTGCCCAGGTTGAACATCGCGCGGCCTCTCACTCCCATGCAGCCGACAGAACAAGCTGCTTTCCTGAGTCTGGCGTCCTTACGCAGGACCTCGTGCTATTCGGTTCTAAATCGCCCTACCCCGGGCGACGATCAGTACACAGTCGGCAGTACTAGAAGAACTGGTACCTTCCCCGTGCTTCGTTTATTACATCCGGTTCGCAGACTGTCAATCGCGACTTGTTCGCTTGGTGTGCTGTTGATAAAACCCCGAAACTTCGCGGACAGCCTTCAGAGTGCGTATCGGCGGGCGCGATTCACTGCATCGTGAGGGATTTACGAGCGGTGCTGTGGATGACAACACGCGTTCATGCGCGGGAGCGCTTCGCGTTATTTTCTGTCGTCTTCAATCTTGAGGTGACGCCAGATCGAATCTATTCTCTGCTTGGTTGCGGAGTCCATGCGAATCTCGTCAGGCCATCGTCCCATATAGCCCTCTTCCGGCCATTTTCGAGTGGCATCGATGCCCATTTTTGAGCCGAAGTCCTGCCGGCGAGCGGCGTGATCGAGCGTGTCTACTGGGCCGAGCACAAATTGGATATCGCGTTCGGGATCGATCGCGCACAGGGCTTTCCAGACAACTTCGCTCGAATCCTGCACGTTCACATCGTGATCGACCACGACGATCACCTTGGTGAACATCGCCTGCCCCAGAGACCAGATGGCATTCATCGTTTTGCGCGCGTGCCCTGGATAGCTCTTGCGAATGGCGACGATCATTAAGTTCTGGAAAATGCCTTCGGCGGGCATGGCGACGTCTACGATCTCCGGGTGCTGCAGCTTCATCACGGGCAGAAACACTCGCTCGATGGCGTGCCCGATGAAATAGTCCTCCTGCGGCGGAGGGCCGACAATGGTGGTCAAATACAGCGGATCTTTTTTGTGGGTAATGCAGGTGACGTGAAAAACGGGATACTGCCCCTCCAGTGAGTAAAATCCGGTGTGGTCGCCAAACGGGCCTTCGGTGCGCATTTCTCCGAGATCGACGTGCCCTTCCAGAACGATCTCAGCATTCGCGGGAACTTCCAAATCCACGGTCTTGCAGCCCACCAATTCGACCGGCTCGCGCCGCAGGAAACCGGAGAACATGAACTCGTCCATATCAGGCGGTACCGGCAGGATTCCGGCCAGGCAAGTAGCCGGGTCGGCGCCGATGGCCACGGCGACATCGAGCTTGCCGCCGCTATTTTTCGAGCGCGCGCTGCGGTAATGTTCGGCGCCGTGTTTTTGCGTCTGCCAATGCATTCCCGTGGTGCGTTCGTCGAACACCTGCATGCGATAGCAACCGACGTTGCGCTTGCCGGTCTCGGGATTTTTCGTGATGACCATGGGCCACGTGATATAGCGGCCGCCGTCCTGGGGCCAGCACTGCAGGATGGGAAAATCGAATAGCGAAAACTTGTCGGTGCGAACTACCTCCTGGCACGCGCCGTTGCGAACGGTCTTCGGAAATACCGAACCGAGTTCGGCTAGCTTTGGCAGCATCTTGACCTTGTCGAGCAGCCCTTGCGGCGATTGCATCTCGAGCACGGACGATATGCGCCCGGCGATCTCATCCAAGGAATCTGCTTCGAGGGCTAGCGCCATGCGGCGCTCGGTGCCCACCAGATTCGTTACTACCGGCATGCGGCTGCCTTTTGGCTTTTCAAATAACAGGGCCGGTCCGCCGGCCTTTACGGCACGGTCCGTGACCTCGGTGATCTCCAAAATCGGGTCCAATTCCTGCGAGATGCGCTTGAGTTCCCCGTCTTTTTCGAGCTTCCCAATGAACTGCCGCAGATCCCGATATGCCACGCTGCCCCCAGACGGCGCTCGAGCTACGAAGCCGAGCAGGCCGCGATCACTTTAGCATGGACCATGTTATAATTAGGGCAGTTAGTGGTCTCTTCGGCCTTACCAAGATAGTTCAATTTGTTTTTGCCGCTTCTGTTGCCGAACGTAACCCAACTCACAGTCAGTGCGTCTATGCGTTCAGGGGGAGCCACAAGGGTTAGGCGAAGAGCTTGTAGGCTGGGACCCGTCGTCGAGGACGCTTCCCGCACATCGGAGATCCATGTCGCTACGAGATTCCTATAAAAATCACAAGAAAACCTATCTTGTAATCGGATGCTTGGTTGTATTGCTGGGTGTTTGGATCTATTTCCGAGGGCGCTCTGGAGGCCCCAGATACACCACGGCGGTTGTGAAGCGCGGGAATATTACCTCGGTGGTACAGGCGACGGGCACCATTAACCCGCTGACTACCGTTCCCGTGGGATCGTACGTGTCCGGTACTGTGAAGTACATTTTTGCGGATTTTAATACCCGCGTGAAGGACGGGCAGGTGCTGGCCCAGCTGGACCCGGCGATTTACGAGGCCCAGGTCACCGAGGCACGCGGCAATCTCCAAAACGCCGAAGCCGATCTGGCCACTCTGCAGGCCAACGTGGAAGTGGATGAAGCGAACCTGGCGAAGTCCAAAGCGAACGCCCAGTACGAAGTCGCTACCGCCAGAAGGTCGCAGGATTTGTGGACCTCCGGCGTGGTTTCCGCGGACTCAAACGAACAGACTCAATCCACCTTGGGCCAGGCGCAGGCGGACGTGAAATCTTCGGAAGCAGCCGTGGCTCAGGCAAAAGCCCAGCTGGCGCAGGCGAAAACACAGATCACCTCGATGAGGGGCGCGCTCGACGCGGCCGAAACGCAGCTGCAATACACCACCATTACGTCGCCGATCGCGGGCACGGTGATCGCGCGCAACATCGACGTCGGCCAGTCCGTCGCGGCGACGCTGCAGGCGCCCAACGTTTTTTCAGTGGCGCAGGATTTCTCCCGAATGCAGGTCTACGCCGCCACCGACGAGTCCGACACCGGCAACATCAAGCACGGGATCCCGGTGACATTTCAGGTGGACGCGTTTCCCGATGAGATCTTTCACGGGCGGGTGAGCAACATCCGCTTGAACCCCACGACCGTTCAAAACGTGGTCACGTACAACACGATCATTGATTTCAGCAATCCGGATGAAAAGCTGCTTCCCGGGGAAACCGCCTACGTCACCATCCCAACAGGACACGCGGAAAACACCATCGAAATCCCGAATCCGGCGCTGACCTTCAAGCCCAACATGACGCCCGTCGCGTTGCAAAAACTCTACAACCAATACCACATATCGCGGGAAGCATCGACCACGCATATCAACGGCTGGCAGACGGTTTGGACGTTGAACCCGCAAAATCAGCTTGTTCCCATCGCCGTTCAGTGCGGCATCACCGATTACAACAATACGCAACTGCTTCAGGGCGATCTGCACGTGGGCGAAGTGCTGATCACCACCGAACAATCCGGCTCCTCTTCAGGCGGCAGCCGTTCGCCGTTCTTTGGCGGCCCGCGCGGCCCACGGTAATGGAGACGCGCGGAGTGCGTAAGGGTGCCATATGAATCCGAGAGAAGTGATTCGCGTAGCTCTCCGGGCGCTGGCCCGGAACAAAATGCGCACGATACTCACCATGCTGGGCATCATCATTGGCGTAGGCGCGGTGATCTGCACGGTGGCGATCGGCGAAGGCGCCAGCGAACAGGTGCAGCAGCAGATTCAATCGCTGGGCACCAACATGATCATGGTTTTCGCCGGCAGCGTGAACACCAACGGTGTTCGTATGGGCAGCGAAGCAACCAAGACGCTCACGCCGGATGACGCCAATGCCATTCTGGCCCACGTTCCCAATGTCGTCGCCGTGTCTCCAATCGCTTTTTCGTCGGTTCAGGTGGTAAACGGCAATCAAAACTGGTTCACGCGCGCCTATGGCGCCTCGCCGGAATACACCCAGATCCGCAACTGGCCGATCGTGCAGGGCAGCTCGTTCACCCAGCGCGATGTGGATGTTGCCGCCGATGTTTGCGATATCGGGCACACCATCGTCACGGAAATTTTCGGAGTGGAAAATCCGGTAGGAAAGACGATCCGCATCCAGAACTTACCGTTCCGCGTGCTGGGGGTTCTCGAAACGAAGGGCCAGTCACCAACTGGCGAGGACCAGGACGACGTGATCGTCATGCCCTACACCACCGTCCAGAAGAAAATTTCGGGCATCAGCTGGGTGCAGCTGATTATGGTGTCGGCGAGTTCGCAGCAAGTGATGCCGCAAGTCGAGCAGGAAATCTCCGGTCTGCTCCGCCAGCGCCATCATCTGCGCGCGGACGAAAGCGATGACTTCATCATTCGCAGCCCCAACGAATTCGCGCAAGCAGCCGCTTCCACTTCGATGGTTATGACCATCCTGCTCGGCGCGATTGCATCGATTTCGCTGCTGGTCGGCGGCATCGGCATCATGAACATCATGCTGGTGTCCGTCACGGAACGCACCCGGGAAATCGGCGTGCGCATGGCCGTGGGTGCTACCGAAGAGGACGTGCAGCGGCAATTCCTGAGCGAGGCGGTGGTTTTAAGCTCGCTCGGCGGCCTTGTGGGCATTTCGCTGGGAGTGCTTGGTTCGGCGTTCATCTCCCACGTGCTGGGTTGGTCGACTTTCGTTTCTCCGTCGTCGGTGGTTATTGCCGCGCTGTTCTCCGCCGGCGTCGGTATCTTTTTTGGCTACTATCCTGCGCGCAAAGCCGCGCGACTCGATCCCATTGAGGCGCTCCGATATGAATAAGTTAGTTCGCTCGTTTGCCTTGACTGTGCTGTTGACGGTGGGAGTTGCCGTTCCCGGAAGCGCGCTGGCTCAAAACCATCCGCCCGTTGGCAGGCACGGCTCCTTTCAGCACCGCGGCGCAACCACACCTCCTGCGGGCACTGCACCCGCGACGATGCCCTCCGCAGGCACGCCTCAAGCGATGGCGCCTGTTCCGGCGAGGCCTTTGCGCCAACCGGCACCGGTAATTCTGTCTCCCACGAAACAAATCGTAAAAAACGCTGCGGGCGAGCAGTTCTTCATTATTTCGTCGGTGGACATTGCCAATTCGCAGGTGCTGCTCAAGCGGCCCACAGAGGTTACCGTGCTTGCCAAGGTCGTCCCTGGAACGAAATACCTGGATCAGAACGGGAAACCTATCAAGCTCACCACCTTCCGCGCAGGCGATACGGTGTGGGCGCGCCTATCGAACGACGGTCCGGACCCAACCATCGAGCTGATGCAAGATGGGGAAATGACGCTCTCCGACCTGCATAAGTATTACCTCGATTACTAAGACAGACAGGGCCGTCGAACGGCCCAGCGCTCAGGCTTGTGCCTTCGCGGCGGGCTGCGCGGCGTCTATAGCCCCACTTGCGCCTGCGAGCAACCATGCGGCCAGCTCGCGATAGCGCGCCAGCAGCGCGTTGCTGCTGCTGCCGACCAGGGGCGTGCCCATGGCGACGGCTTCCGTCACTTGGCGATAGTCGTTCGGCAGGCGCGTAAGCACCGTGCGCTGGTGCGTTTTCTCGAAAGCGGCCACGGCTTCGCCGTCATTTTGGCGCCAGCGGTTGATCACCACGTGGATGCGCTCGCAATTGACTCCCGCCGGTCCAGCCACGGCAATGTGACGCTTGATCATACCCAGAGCCAGCGCGCTCGGCTCCGCTACGAGGAGAATGGTGCTGGCGGCGCACAGCACGGGCGCCCACTCCGCTGCGTTTACCACTCCCATGTCGATGATCACCAAATCGAACGCCCGGCTGGAAATGTCCACCAGGCGCATGAGCGCCGCGAGGGTGACGCTCTGGCGCTGATCGGGCTTCATGGGCGCGTGCAGCGGGCCGGCAAGGATTTCAATCCCGGCTTTATGGCGCATGGCCAAGCCGGCGAGACCAGCTTCATCGAGCCGCTCGATACGTTCGAGGGCGTCGAGGATGGTGAAACGCGGCTCGAGGTCCAGCATCATCGAGATTTGGCCAAAGGGCCGAGCCAAATCGAGCAGCGCCACTCGCTGGCGCGACTGGCTCGCGACCTGAACGCCTAGATTCAGCGCTACGGTAGTGGTTCCTACTCCGCCCTTCGATCCGGTAACGACGGTGACATTTTCAGCAGCGACGTTTTTAGCCATGAATTTCGATGCGCCTTCAAGCACCTATAAGTTAAGTGAAAACTGGACTTCAGCAGCGAAAGCCGCGCTGATTTCCGATCTTTACGTCGCGGCTGAAGCCGTGAACCACAATAGCTTTCCGGTATTTCGGACAGACCCGAGAAACCCGCTGCGCAGGCGTTGCGCGAGCGATTTTTTTCGTCCGACGGGAAGGCCGCGCGGGACACACCTCCTCGTCAGCACCTGCAACCAAGCATCGGACGTGCCACTTCGAGGGGGGGTGAATTAGAACGCGCTGAGAATTGACCGACTCGCGCAGCGCGCGGGGCTCCGGTCCCCGCGTGGAAGCGGAAGAAGACAGACCCTCTGCCGCGCAATGAAGGAGCGCGCGTCCCCGATTTTCGTTCGCAGCACAGCTTCGGGCCGAGCTAGGTAGAACAATCAGCGTGGCGTGAACTGGCCGGGAGTACGGGTTTGGCACAGCGGGTAGCCCGTAGCGGGACGGGTGTTGCTTTCCTCTGTGGGCGCGCCCCCACCGTCCCCGAGCTGAAGAATTTCCCTTTGCCGCCGACCGTGGGCGTGAATATACTCCACACTAATTTCACGCTGGCGGAGGTAATTGTCGTGGAAACAGCCTCTCCTGTAAAAATACAGCCGGGCGCGCAGGTGCGCATCCTGAATCCGGTGGTCGTTGGCACCGTGATCGAAGTCGCAGACAAGCCCAGTTGGTTCGGTGAATTTTGGCACACCATTCAAACGAAGCACGGCAAATTCAAGCATCTTGGCTGCTGCCTGGAAAAAATGGACTAGGGACGACCGCATCCCTCGAAAAATGTTATTTTTCTCCGCGCGAGACCACATTCCGAGTAGACTTAGTCACGGCTAAACGACCAAGACACCCGGCAAAATTCAGGTATTTGCCTGATCACGCCGCCGCGAAAATTCCGGCAAGCTCCGGCACAACCATGGGAGAGCGAAAATCGTGGGCCTCGCTGTACGATCTGTTTCAGATCGATGACGGCTACCCAATCTGGTGTACGCAAGTGATGGGTATGCTGGAGGCCGGCTTCAAACTGCGCGAAATCAGCTCGAACAGCCCCAACGAATGTTACGCCGTTCACCGGTCAACAAATGAAATTGTCGCTCGGTTGAATGTCCCGGCCCGCGTGGGCGCTCCACGCGTGTTTCACGTCGCCTACGACCTGACGCTCGCGGATAAACTGGCCCGCGAACTCCCGTGGTGCGGCTGTCGATTCAGCTATGCGGCGGGAAACGATCTGGCCTATACGATCCTGCTGACGCCGATGAAGTGCGAGGTGTTCACAGTCGGGTATGCCGCGCCCATCGAAACGCGGCGCGATGCGGCTGCATGGTTGGTGGCTAGTTATCCGCATGTTCCCGTCATCGCGCTTAAAGCGCCTTGCGAGCCTGATATACACCCGGCCCGATTCAACCTGGAACTAGATGGCGATGGCGCTTTGTTGACAACGATTGCAAAGGCTTTGGACGAACAGCGACGCTCAGAGTCGAATGTCGCCGATTAGTCGGTCTGCTGGTAGCAGGGCGGTTTTCTCGCAAATAAATGAATGCATATCGATTGGCCGACCCGCACCTGGAACCCTTTTGCGGTGCTTGCGCGGGATGGTAGAATCGCTTCGATCCAGAGCGGAGCGGGCGTAGTTCAATGGCAGAATAGAAGCTTCCCAAGCTTCGGACGTGGGTTCGATTCCCATCGCCCGCTCCAAATTCCCCGATGATTCGATTGGCCTTACGCGGCTAAATCGCTGAAATCCTCAAAAAAATAGCCTTTTTGGACGCCAGTTGGACGCTCGTTCGTTCAATTGGACGCCGCCGAAAAGCGCGAGGAACAGCATGTACGCCACAGTGACGAAAAGTAAAAAAATGCGCTGGCCGCCATCTAAAGCGAAGGCCAACTAGCAGAAGAAGAGAAGCTCGATTCGATGATAGCGGGCATTCCAGACGCGACGGGCGTCAAAAATCGCGATGTAGCAGACCGAATTGTGTGCCAGGCAGGCGAGTCTTTGCTCTGCTCAAGGCCCCTGACTGCAGACTCACGATTGATCAAGGCCATCGGAACACTCAGCGAAGTAGGACCGCAAAATGGCACCGAGGCGATGCTTTCGGCACAATGAGCCTGTTTCCATCCGCCAAAAAGAAATGTTTTTGCTAACCCGGTATATAGACGGTTAGAGGACCAGACGTCCAATGAAACCAGACGAATCGTTGCACACGCATGGTTGACGGAGTATTTTTGTCCTATGTCATGCCCTCGAGCTTGCGTTCTGCTCGCAATTAGCTGCGGCTTACTATGCTTCCCGCCCACCACCAATGCCCGGCAAAAAACGAAACAGCTTTCTAGCTCCGATCCAGTCTGGCAGATAGACCTTCGCAAATTTGGTTATGAAGCATGGACCAGGACAAAAGCTGAGCGCCTCATTACCACATACTGGATCGACGGCATTGGGTTCACCGATAACCAGACCATTGCGGTGGCATGGCTGACTCTTGATAACTCCTCGGGTGTCAGAATCTCAGAAAAACACCCGCCGGCACCTGAGCCGGCTCACCTCCATGCGATTTTTTTAGATGCCGCCACTGGCACTAAGAAAGAGCAAACCGAATGGCCAACGATGTCGTTTCCGGTCCGCTTCTTGACCACGTACGATGGCCAATTTCTTATTTGCACGGCGCAAACAATCCAGTTGTTCTCTTCCAGCTTGCAACTGCTTAGGTCTTTGCCAGTAAGCGTAAGCCCATCGGATCGAGGATGCGCAAGTCCGTTTAAGTTTGCTCAGGTAAGTTCGCCAAGCGCCCGCAGCATCCTTTTTCCTTCTGAAGATCGAGGAACTAAAGAAGAACAATTGCTTAACACGGAATCGTTTGCCACTGTCTCGCTGCAACTACATGGCATTCGTGCGTTTTCTGATGACTGGGTGATTGGAACTTGTGGAAAGCCAAGCCAGACCTGCATTGCCAGAACAACGGACGAAGGCTGGCATCCTTTCGGGGCGTACAGTCCGAACAGGGCAGCAGGTTTCCTCAACAACACTACGGTTTTGATTGCCACCGTGAATGGAGGCGCGGTTCTTGCTCTGGATGGCTCTCAGCGATTCACATTTACTCTGCCAGATCATGAATTTATCAGCAGAGTTATTACGTCGGTAGATGGGCAGAGGTTTGCCGTTCTTGCGGATCGGTTGCGCGGCTTGACCAGTCCGACGCTGGACATGTATCCGTTCGCTTCAAACGACAGAGTCATCGTGTACAACATTACGGATGGGCACGCCGTCTTCGACAACAAAGTTAAGGGCACATCCCCCTGGATGCCCAGTCTAGGGTCATTGAATGAGACGAAAAACCAACCAGCGCTTTCGCCGGACGGTACGCTCCTTGCCATCCTTTCCTCGGCACAGTTGATGCTTTATAAAATTCCGTAAATCATTTGAAATACTGATTTCCTCACGCGACGGGTGCAGAGGGCAAAAACTTACACCTACCCCGGTCTCTTCACTTGTTTCTTCACCGTATCATATCGCTAAGTAATTCGTGCGGTAGTGGATACGCCAGCGCCCACAGTGAAGAGTTACAAAGGAAAAATCACCGAATCGGGGGGAGCGACCCCCGTTTGTCGGCTTTCAGCCGCCCAATGTTCATCGGGGTCGCTCCCGCCCTCTTCACCGGCGCCTTCACTTCGCGCCTGTGCTACGGCACAGCCTGAGATTCGGAAGCGTCATTTTTTACAAAATTCCCGCTGGGTTTTTGCCCGAAAAATCCCTCTGTATAGTAGAGGCTTTTTTCACCAGTCGCGAGACCTCCGCCTAACCAATGGCTCTCGTGTCCCAATCCGATTTGCTCGCGCATGTTACACTTCGCATGAGGCCAGTCGCGTCATCGGACAAAGGGGGTTCGATGGCGCGCAAGCGTTATCAGAGGGGCCATGTCTACCTTGATAGCGCCAACTGGAAAGGACGGTATCGAGAGGACGTGTTGACTTCTCAGGGCGTGCGACGAATCCGGCGGGAAATTATCCTCGGTAGTAAACGAGAACTGCCGACGAAGCGTCTCGCTGAGCGTCGCATGGAAGTGGCACTCGCTCGGATCAACGGGCGTGATTACCGGCCCGGGCGGGTGGCAACATTCGAGGAGTTTATCGAACGCTGGAAGACCGAAGTGCTCGCCAAGCACAAACCCTCTTCCATCCGGGCGGCTAACTCCCATCTCCGCTGCTACATCGCTCCACAACTCCGCAAACTACATCTCGAGCAATTCGTCACGGAAAACCAACAAGCGTTCATCACGCGGATTTGAGAAAAGGGAGTCTCCCGAAAAACGGTGTTGAACGTCCTCGCAACCCTCAGCTCAATCCTTTCGACTGCCAAAAACTGGGGATACAACTGCCAACCAATCGAAATCGAAAAGCTTTGCCTTCCCGCCCGCGGGATGCGACACGAAGAGCCGCACTTCACCGTCGATCAGCTAAACAAGGTTCTCGGGCTGGCCGAAGAGCCGTGGCGGACGCTGTACTGCATCTTGACACTCGATGGCCTGCGCGCGGGTGAAGCGCTCGGACTAAGGTGGGAGGATATCGATTTCGGTCGCAACCTGTTGCACATCCGTCGCTCAGCCTGGTACAGCAAAATTCAAACGGCAAAGAGCCAAGCCAGCGAGACGGTTTTGCCGCTTCCGGTGTCGCTTGCGAAGATCCTCGAAGCGTATCGGTCACAATGGATGCCGAACGCCGAAAACTTCCTATTTGCGACACGGAACGGCCGGCCGCCTTCATCCAACAAAGTCGTGGAGTACCACCTGTGGGCGCTCTTGGATGCTCTCAAGATTCCCAGGTGCGGACTTCACGCATTCCGTCACACCCATGCGGCGCTGCTCTTGGACTCAGGGGCAACGCCAAAAGTCGCGCAGCGGCAATTGAGACACTCCGATGCGCGAACGACGTTGCAGATTTACGGCCACGTTGTGGGCGACGCGCATCGCGAGGCAGTTGAAAAAGTGGCGTCGATTGCGGACGCTATTGGACGCCACACAGGAGCAATTAACTAGAGGAATCAGCTACTTAGCCGCGTGCGGACGTGGGTTCGATTCCCATCGCCCGCTCCAACAGAAGAGACTACTTACGCTGCCGGCTGGTTTTTCATAATTTCCAAAACTACAACTTTGCTGCCATTCCGCACGGAAAATGCTCCTGCACTCCCCGAACTCCCCGGTATCGGCTAAAGTTATGGCCATCGAACTAGCCGTGGTCGTCATCGCATCTGTCCAGCTGGTCACGGCAAAGAGCATTTTCGCTACGTGAGTTTATCGGCGCTGCGGAGTGGCTCAGCTTGCCTGCGGTCCGCCGATCGCGGCGAGCCAACACTCTACGATTGCTTGCTGCGCGGCATCGAGCGCTCCAAACATCAATCCCATGCCCATACCCACCGAGGAATAGACGACCTTGGCGTGAGTCTCCAGAGTCTGCTGCGATTTCGTGAGCCGGAGCTTTACGACCGTGTCCTTCGGCAGAGGGCTGAACATATCCACGTAGCAGCCGCCACGGCTAAAGTCCGAAGTGCGCGCGGCGATTGTGGTTCCCGATTCCGCGTCAACGACTTCAACGGCGGCCGTGAAGGAGTAGCGTGGGTTGCGCCGGCGATCGAATCGCCTTGGGCCTGCCGAAGTGCTGGTCGTACTCTCGACTGCAATCATGGTGGTTAGCTCCTCGCTTCAGCCAGTGAAAGAGCACGGTGGGGGCCTTTCGGAAGCGTCCGCTAAGAGGCTTGCTAGCAGTAGCTTAGGTGTTTGTAGACCGGCGCGAGGTGTTCGCGAGGTTGACAGGTGTACGCGGAGACTACAGTGGGCGCGAGCAGTCAGTTTGGATCGTCAGCGGCAACGCCGCCGAGCCGTTCCGAGGATTCGTCGGGCGCGTCCTTTAAAAGCTCATAAAGATGCGTGCGGCTGATGCCCAGGATTTCGGCGGCTTTGACCTTGTTTCCGCCAACGCGCTCGACAACGTGGCGGGCGTGGCGACGATCCAGTTCGCGTATGGAAAGCAGTGAGTCAGAACCCGTGTTGCGATCGGATTTGTTCGCAATGATTGCATCGGGCAGGTCACGAATATCGATGAATTCCGATTCGATCATCATGCAGGCGTGGCCGATCACGTTCTGCAATTCGCGAATGTTACCCGGCCAACTGTACTGCGCAAGAGCCGCCTGGGCCCGGCGAGTGAAGCCAGCGATGGGCTTCTTGTACTCGGCGGCAAAGTGCTGCAGAAAATGGCGCTGCAGGAGAGGCAAATCCTCCGGCCGCTCGATCAGCGACGGGACCCGCAATTCGACCATGGAGAGGCGGAAGTAGAGGTCTTCGCGGAATTTTCCCTGCTTGGCCAAGGCAGCGAGATCGCGGTTGGTGACTCCGACGACGCGAACGTCAACCTTCATTGGCGCCGGCGAGCCGACCCGTTGGAGCTCCTGGTTCTGAAGGACGCGCAGCAACTTTGCCTGCATGGGCGGCGGCATTTCGCCGATTTCGTCCAAAACTGCGGTGCCGCCATCGGCGTATTCGAACAGGCCAACCTTGTTCTGGTCGGCGCCAGTGAACGCACCCTTCACATGCCCGAACAGTTCGCTTTCGGCCAAACTTTCGGAGATCGAGGAGCAGTTGAACGGCACGAAGCGCCCGTCCTTGGCGTTGGACAACGTGTGCAGCGCTCTGGCCACCAGCTCTTTGCCGGCTCCGGTGGCGCCGGTCACGAGCACGACGCGGAAATGCGGGGCGATGCGGCGGATTTTCGAGAAAAGGTCGAGCATGAGCGGGCTGCGGCCGACCATGCCTTCAAACGCGAAATTTTCAAGCAGGTCGTTATCGAGGCGAAGGCTGCGTTGGCGGCGCTGCGCCTCGTCGGCGATTTGGTGAATTCGCTGCCGCAGTTTTTCGGTCGAGAGAGGTTTCGGCAAATAATCGGACGCGCCCTTTTGAATCGCCTCAACCGCGGATTCGGTCGAGTAATATCCGGTCATCAAGATCACGTCGACGCCCGGATCGAAATCGAGGATCTTTTCGAGCAGCTCCATCCCCTGAACGCCAGGCATGACCAGGTCCAAAAGCACCGCTTGCGGATGCGTGCGGCGAATGACGTCTAGGCCGCGCTGCGCGTCCGATGCGGTATGAATTTCCAGTTGCTCGTCCGCCAGGACGAACTGCACCATCTTCACGTTTTGGGGATCGTCGTCGATGACGACGAGTTTCATGCGTTGCTCTTGAGCGCCGGGAGTCACGTGGTTACACCTAAAAGCGCTTCTTCCACTTTGCGAATCAATTCTTCTCGCGTGAATGGCTTGTGAAGGATGGTCCTTCCCGATTCGAGCACGCCTCGGCTGGCGATTTCGCCGTGCGTATAACCGGACATGAAAAGGACTCGCGTATCGGCGTGCGATAGAGCGAGGGCATCGGCGAGCGCGCGACCGCTCATTCCCGGCATCACGACGTCCGTCAGCAACAGATCGATTGCGGGATACTTCTTGGCGATGGCCAGAGCTTCGGTTGCATCGGCAGCCTGGTGCACCACGTAACCCGCTTCCTGTAGCACGTCGCGCGTCAGTTTTCGCAAGGAGGCTTCGTCCTCGACTAATAAAACCGTGGCTTCATTTTTCCGCAGCCGCTTGACCGCGGGCCGCGAGTCCTTGGCGAATTCCGCGGGCGCCTCGATCAGCGGCACGTATATCTCGAAGGTGGTGCCTCTTCCCGGTTCGCTGTGAACGAGGATGTAGCCGCCGCTCTGTTTCACGACGCCGTATACGGTAGCAAGGCCGAGGCCGGTGCCCTTCCCTTTTTCCTTGGTAGTGAATAACGGCTCGAAGATGTGCGCTTGCACGTCTCGCGTCATGCCGCAACCCGTGTCCGTCACTCTGAGAAGCACGTAATTACCGGGCAGCATGTACGCGGGACGCGCAGGGTTGGCTTCATGCATATCGACGTTGGATGTCTCGATGGTAAGTTTTCCGCCCTCCGGCATGGAATCGCGCGCGTTTACATTCAGATTCAAAATGATTTGCTCGAGCTGTGTGCGATCCGCTTTCACCATTCCCAGCGAATCGGACAGCACTAGGGCTATCTCGATGTGCTCACCCATCAGACTGCCCAGCATTTTTTCCATGTCGCGGACGACGGCGTTTAGATCGAGAACCTTCGGTTCAAGGACCTGGTTGCGGCTGAACGCCAGAAGCTGTTGAGTTAGCGACGTGGCTCGCTTTGCGGCATGCTGAATCTCGTCGATTGCCTCGCGGAACGCATTCTCAGGCTGCATGCGCTTCTGCAACGTTTCGGTGTAGCCGATGATTACCCCCAGAATGTTGTTGAAATCGTGGGCGATTCCACCCGAAAGCCTGCCGATCGCCTCGACCTTCTGGGCCATCTGAAGCTGCTGCTCGAGTTGTTTGCGTTCGGTGACGTCGCGGTTGACGATAACCAGCTTCTGTATTTGGCCCTTGGCATCCTGGACGACGCTGGCAGTGGATTCCAGCGAAACCCATCTTCCATCCTTGTGGCGCATGCGGTACTCCACTCGCCTGCCACGCCCAGAGCGTTTTGCTTCCTCCGCCGCTTCGGTGACTTTGGCGCGATCCTCCGGATGGATTTCCTCGAAGGCGACGGTACCGCGCAATTCCTCGGGGGAATATCCCAGAAGCCGCTCATAGGAAGGGCTGTTGTAGGCTCGCGTGCCATCGGCGTTAACGACCGCAATCATGTCCGCGGCGTTTTCGCTGATCAACTTGAAAAGCTCCTCGCGGGCGGCAAACTGGCGACGGATGCGATGGATCTGCAGCTGTTGAAAAACCACGTACAGGTCAAACAACAACACCAGGCTCAGCAAAGCCTCCACCAGGACATGTTTATCGAGATCCTGGTAGCTGATGGGCTCAACGGTGAAAAGCGGCAGTGCGAGAGACAGGATTCCGACTGTGAGAACCAACGATAGGATAATACTCGACGCCGAGAGCCACCACTGACGGCGCTCGGTCTGCTCCCAGATGTTTTGGTCGCGTTTCGTGGTTACCGAAGTCATCGCCGGTTCCCAAATTTCATTCGGGACGTCTGATAGCAGTGTTGCACCTGATCGAGCATCAGCGATAAGCAATGAGCTTACGGCGTGCCCTGCCGATTACCAGCGCCCGCAGTCTGCCGTACCCGACCGGGGCGTACGGCACTGTGCCGGCCGGCACGGGGATGCATGCCCGCGGAACTACTCCAGTCCGTCGGCCCCCAAATACAAGATCCGTTTCAGACATGCGAGGGCCAGCAGCGGAGTGCATTGATTGCCCGAAGCGATTTTGGTGTTTTCGTCCGATTGGGTTGGGGCGGAGGGCGCATACACTTTTGTGGGTTATGAAAGCAGCCTTCGCAGCAAAGAAAGTCTCTAGCCACGTTGAGGAACTCTGCCACTGGCAGTCGCTCAAGATCCGGTTGATCACCGCAAGGGAGCCTTCAAGATGTCCAGCAGGATTCGTTGGGGGTACTTTCGCTGTGCATTTCCGCTTTCGATCCGAACGTTTGTAACTCTTCTAACTTTCGTCTGTGTCATTGGTGTGAGCGCATGGCCGTTGACGGCGCAGGCGCAGACTGCGGTGACGTCCACACCAGCGAACGTCATCTTCGCTGCCCCAGGCACGCAGACTTTCAGCATCAGTGTCCCGGCGGGAACCACGCTGGGCAGTGTGTCGGTGTTGACGCTGGGCGCGCCGAATCTCGATTTCACCGAAGTGGCAGGCGGCACGACTTGTCCCAATGTGACTTCGGGGACCTGCACAGTGGAGGTGCAATTCCAGCCGACGGCTCCTGGCAGGCGGCAAGGAGCGGTGGTGCTCGATGACCCGAGCGGCAACACGCTTCTGGCCATCTCGCTGGACGGCACCGGCACCGAGGCGCTGACGGCGTTCACCCCGAGCATGATTTCGACTCTGGCCGGCGGAGGCACGGGTGGCGTGGGAGGTCAAGCGACCAGCGCGAAGCTGAACGATCCCATGGGAGTGGCGCTTGACGGATTTGGGAACTACTACATCGCGGACCAGAAGGCCAACGTAGTTTATAAGGTGACTCCGGCGGGCGTCATTTCCGTGTTTGCTGGGACAGGCGCGGCCGGCTATTCGGGCGATGGCGGGCCGGCGACGAGCGCCGAGCTGAACGGTCCAACGGATGCGATCGTGGACGGAGCGGGATTCGTCTATATCTCGGACACGAACAATAATGTGGTTCGCATGGTGAACACCGCCGGCGTGATCTCCACATACGCGGGGGAATACTACGCGGCGGGCACCACTCCACCGGCAGTTTGCGCGGCGGCGACGAATTCCGTAGGCGATGGTTGCCTGGGAAACCAGATGATTTTGAACACTCCGATGGGGTTGGTGTTTTGCCACGCGCAAAATCTTCACATTGCGGACAAGCTGGACAACCGAGTTCGGACGATCTTCAGAGTTGGTTACAACACCATCACGCAGGTGGGTAACGGCGTGGCCGGATACAACGGAGACGGCGAAGGCAACACCAGCGCGGAACTGAACGGCCCAACCGCCTTGGTGATGGACGCCTCCAACTACATCTACGTAGCGGATACCGGCAATCACATCATCCGCAAAACGCTGCTTCAGGGCACCACACCGGAGCCGATCTCAACGGTAGCCGGCACACCCGGCGCTGCGGGTGATACGGGTGACGGCGGGCTGGCGATCAGCGCTGAGCTGAATAGTCCCGACGGCGTGGGACTCGACGCAGCAGGCGACATCTTCATTGCCGACCAATCGAGCCAGGTGATTCGCGAAGTGAATGTGGCGACGGGAGACATTTCGACGATTGCTGGAACCGGAACGGCCGGCTACGCCGGCGATGGCGGCCCGGCTTCCGGCGCGCAGTTGAATGCACCTGCGGGAATCTTCCTGGATGAATATGGCAATCTCTACATCGCTGACTCGCTGAACGCGGTGGTGCGCAAAGTGGACCTCTTCGATGCGCCATCGCTGACGTTCCCCGCGACGGCAGTAGGAGCGACGAGCGCCGCGCAAGACGTCACGGTAATCAATTCCGGCGCATCGCCGCTGAACCTGACCCAAATCACGACGGCGGGGAATTTCTCGCTGGGAGGTTCGGACACGTCCTGCAAGGCATCCGACACGTTGAACGCCGGCCAAAGCTGCGTGCTTGGCGTGGAGTTCGCACCAACAAGCACCGGAACCCTGAATGGCAGCATCGTGCTAGCGGATAACTCGACTCCAGCCACGCAGACGATTCAGTTGACCGGCGCAACGCCCGCAGCCGGTGCAGGAGCGGAGACTTACACGCTTGCGGCGAAAACGACGACGGTGGCGATGGTGCCGGGGAGCACGGGCTCGGCGACGCTGGTCCTGACCTCCAACAACTTCGCAGGAAGCGTTTCGTTTACCACGAGCGTTACGTCAACCAATGGAACTGCGGCGAATGTGTCCGCGAGTGTGAGCCCGGTTACGCTTAGCGCGGGAGCTACCGTCGACGCGACCGTGACAATTACGGCTAATTCCGATGCGGAGAACAGCACTCCATCTCCGTGGAAAGGCGGCGGCGCGGCAACGTTCTGCGCGCTGTTCCTGGGGCTGCCGTTCATCTTTCGACGCAAGCGGTCCGCAGGCATGTTGCTCGCCGCGGTGGCAGTGCTGCTGACGGGATCTTTGGTGGCGTGCGGAGGGACGGCCAAGTCGACAAACACGCCGGGTTCACAGGGTGCGCGAACTTACGTGGTGAACATAACTCCGCAAGCGACTGCAACGGGCGGCAGCACCGTCACGAACCCCGCTGCGGTAAGCGTGACGGTAACGATCCAGTAGCGGCAGCGCGCTTTTTTGCGAAGGCGGCGCTGTTCGGAAACTTTCGCCGGCGTAAACGACCTAATGTACCGCAGCCCTTGCGTCCGGCGTGGCGGAGCAACCGCCGCCGGTGGCGCTTGCGGCAAGCGCAATTGTGTCTCCCGCAGAGGAACCCTCACAGATTGAATCCAACCTGTTTTTTCACTTAGGACTTGACAACAATTGACGCGCAGTGATACGGAGATGCGCGCTGCGGCGTGTGGGGGGGAAAGCTACTTAGGCCTCGGGGAAGATTTCTGGTATGTTGCAGGATACCTCTGCACGTACCTCCCTCACGCATACAGAACGGCTCTCAGTTCAAATCGACCGTACCCCTGGAGGGATCATGAAGCGGATCTCGGCCCAGTTGTTGGTGGTGTGTCTATTCTCCTTGCTGAGTAGTGCTGCACTGTACGCCCAGGCCACGTCGCAGATATCCGGTACCATCCGAGACGCCAGCGGAGGGGTGGTAGCAGGGGCTTCTATCACCGCTACCCAGACAAACACAGGCGTCACTCGAAGCGCGACGTCCGATGCAAATGGCGTTTATTCACTTCCCAGTCTGGCGCTCGGTCCTTACCGGCTAGAAGTCAAAAAAGATGGATTTACAACATTCGTGCAGACCGGCATCGTCTTGCAAGTGGGCTCGGCTGCGACAATCGATCCCGTATTGAAAATAGGCGCGGTCGCACAAAGCGTTCAAGTGGAAGCCACGGCGCCCATGATCGATACCACCACCACGGGTGTCGGCCAAGTGGTCAACTCGCAATCCGTGGTCGATCTGCCACTCAATGGACGCGAGGTGACCCAACTCATCACGCTGGCAGGCGCATCGAATACCGTCCAGTACGGTTTTGGCGGGACGCCGTCGGTCGGAAACCTAATTTCCAGCAAGAACTACCCCAACGAGGCGTTGGTGAGCGTCGGCGGAGGCATGCTGAACGGCACAACGTACCTGATGGATGGAGGAACGTTTAACGACCCATTCAACAACCTCAACTTGCCCACGCCCTTTCCGGATGCCGTCCAAGAATTCAACGTGCAAACGAGCGCGATCCCGGCGCAGTACGGCGAACACACGGGAGGTGTGATCAACATCGCCACCAAGTCGGGCACCAATCAGTTTCATGGCGACGCGTTTGAATTCGTTCGCAACTCAGATTTCAACGCTAAGGATTACTTCAGCGTGAGCGCGCAGAATCCAAATGGGCTGAGCGACGGATTGAAGCGCAATCAGTTTGGGGGCACCATTGGCGGCCCGATCAAGAAAGACAAAGTGTTCTTTTTCTTGGGCTATCAAGGCACTTTGATCCGACAAAAACCTCCCGCCAACCAGGCCATTCTCCCCACGGCTTCGGAGCTGACAGGTAATTTCCAAAATTATGCGGCGAATTGCATGGCGAAGGTAAACGGCCAGACACCACAATTGAACGCCTCGTATTACACGAACAATATCCTCAACTATGCAGTTCCTTCGGATGTTTTAAGTTTCGCGAGCCACTTCCCTGTTGGCCCGGAGCCTTGCGGCGTGACGACCTATCAAATCATCGCCAATCAAAACGAGAATATGGGCGTTGGAAGGGTCGATTATCAGATCAACTCCAAGCAGACCCTCTTTGTCCGCTATTTCGGAACGCACAGTCTGCAGCCATCCAGCTACAACGGGAATGAGCTGACGGTTGTGAACGCAGGCACGGATGACACCGTGAATTCGCTGGTGGTGGGCCACACGTATCTGCTGAATCCTTCGATGGTGAATTCGTTCCACTTCACTCTGAATACCGACGGCATCACGAAATTTCAGGTGCCGATCGTTACTGCCAGCGACGTCGGCGTACAGGGCATGTACATTTCCGCGGCCCCTTTTAACCACTATTCGAACATCAACATTACCGGCGATTTCGAGAGCGCCGGCGGATTCGCTACTCCGGGGCTTGATAACACAAAGACCTGGCAGCTTGCGGACGACTATAGCTGGACGAAGGGCTCGCACCAATTGGCATTCGGCGCCGATTTCATTCGCCCCACGCAGACGTCAACCTTTTGCGTTTACTGCAACGGGCTGTTTAGTTTCACGGGCGGGCTCACTGGCGATCCCATGGCGGATTTTGTCGCCGGCGCGCTTGGTTCGATGGTCCAGTTAAACATCTCGCATGACGACGAGGATTATCGATACCTGGGGCTCTACGCGCAGGATAGCTGGAAGGTCAACGCACGCCTGACGCTAAATTACGGCCTGCGATGGGAACCTTATTTCGGTGGCACATTCCCGCTCAATCAAGTTAGCCATTTCAATATGGCCGATTTCCTCGCCGACGTGCATTCGACACAATTCCCGAACGCTCCGGCGGGAACTTTGTATCCGGGCGATCCGGGTTTCCAAACCGGCTCACGGCCGAGCTCTACGAGGTGGAACAACTGGGCGCCACGGATCGGCTTGGCCTGGGATCCCACGGGAAACGGCAAGACGCTTATCCGCGCATCTTGGGGAATTTTCTACGACACACCTGAGACGCTCTTCTTTTACAACTACGCAGGGGAGCCGCTGTGGGGCGATAGCATCGTAATCATTCCTCCAGCGGGAGTGCCCAACACATTCGCGAATCCATGGGCTTATTATCAAACTGGCGTAAGCCCGTTCCCTGTTACGCAGAATGCCACGACCCCCTACCCCTTTTACTCATCGTACGAGACAGCCCCGTTGAACGTCCACAACGCCTCGATGGACCAGTGGAACGTGACCATTCAGAAGCAGATCGGCGCCTCATGGCTTCTGAAAGCGAGCTATCTAGGGAACGACGTTATACATCTATGGATGATCAAAGAAGCGAATCCCGGGGTGTATATCACGCCGAATGCCAGCGGTAGCTGCACGATCAACGTCTACAACAACACCACCGGAGCGGTGCAGCCGGAAACCTATACACCATGCGATTCGAGTACAAACACGAACCAGCGCCGCCTATTGTCGCAGTTGAATCCGGCGCAGGGGCAATACTACGGAGGGTATCCGGCATTGGACGATAGCGGGACCGGCAGCTACAACGCACTGCTGCTTTCCGCCGAGCACCGCTTTTCGAACCACTTCCAGATGCTCGCGAACTACACGTGGTCGCATTGCATCTCCGATCTATGGACCCAGGCGATCAACGCACCCGAGTACACCGACCCGTCGGACCCCCGATTTGATCGCGGCAATTGCGCCAGCGTGGACATACACCAGAACTTCAACCTCTCCGCCGTTCTGCAATCGCCGCATTTTTCATCGCACATTCTGCAGTTAATCGCCGGCGATTGGCAGCTTTCACCGATCGTTAGCGCCCACACGGGAAGCTATTTCACGGTGACCATGGGCGGAGTGAATACCGACGACGCAGCGAACGGAATCGCCGGGCAGCGTCCCGATATGGTGCCTGGCGTCAGCCCGTATTGCGCACCGAAGCGCGTTTCGCCGTATTTCACTTCGGCAGGCAACTGCTGGATCAACGCGGCCGCGTTCGCCTATCCCGGTGGCGGAGCCGTCGAACTACCCAACCACCAATACCAGGAACCAGGTGCCTTTGGAAACGAAGGAGTGAATAACCTGGAAGGCCCGGGCTTCTTCGATGTGGACTTCGCCTTGTCGCGAAAATTCCCGATCACGGAAAGGCAGTCCATCGAGATCCGCTGGGAAACCTTCAACGTCGAGAATCGCGTTAATTTCGTGAATCCAGGCACGGCCGGCATCGCAGCCGTGGGTACCAGCAACACCGTCCTGGGAAGCGGCCCCACATTCGGAATGATTTCATCGGATGTTGAGCCTCGCATCATGCAGTTCGCATTGAAGTACGCTTTCTGAAGCTTCGCTGACGCGGCCTGGGCGTTCCCGCTTTCAACGTCGGGGACGCTCGGGCGGCGTGCACAACTCGCATACCGTGCCTTTCCGAGTCGTCGGCTGGGGAGCGCTGATTTTTTTGCGTTCCACGATTCCCTGCTGCGACACTCCGCCTGCTCCAGCTATCCAAGCATTTGCACTGCGCCCTCGCGGGGCGGCGCGTGCGTCTGGGTGTACCAGCGGCCATATAACTTTCGTCTGGGAGATGTAGTACCACTGCGCTATGTGCGCTGTTTCACTCTGAAGCTAGTGTTCCAAATAGCGACTGCGGTATGATCCGCACCCCAGCCGCGTGTGCAACGGCATGCGTTTACGAACAAAATTCATCCTCTCGCTGCTGGCCGTGACGTCAGGCCTGACTTGCGCCGCGCTGCTTGTGGTGCGGCACACGGCGCAGGCGCATATGCAGTCGGAAATTGAATCCGACACCGACACGGCGGTGCGCACCTTCCAGTTCGTCCAGAAACAACGCCAGGTGACGATGGCGCACAAAGCGGATTTGCTGGCGACGCTGGCGGCAATGCGCAATGACGACCCCTCCACCATCGAAGATCCCAGTGATGATCCATGGCAATCGCAGGACTTCAATCTTTTTGCGCTGGCCGATCAAAATGGAAAGATGATCGCGCTGCGAGCCAGCGATCCCGGATTTCCCGAGGCGGCGGCTGAAAGTGAGCTACGCCGAATGCAGGCGCGCCGCCAGACTTCCGGCTGGTGGTATGGCGGCGGCCATCTCTATCAGGTCGCATTGCAACCGACATTCAGCGGCGTGGCTCCGGGCGGGTCGCCGACGGGCACGGTAGTTGTGGGGCATGAAATCGATGGGCATGAAGCCGCCGATCTGCGCGGGATTTCGTCCACCGAGGTGGCCTTTCGTTATGGCGATCAGATCGTTGCGAGCACGCTTTTGCCGCTCCAGGAATATCAGCTGACGCGGCAAATAGACGGTAAATTGGGCTCGAAACGAATCAAAATCGATGGCCAGCCGTATTGGGCGGAAGCGACAAAACTCTCGGCGCAAGGCGGAGCGCCGGTCAGCCTGGTGATCCTGGAATCGTACAGCGGCGCCACGGGATTCTTGGAGCAGGTAAATCATTTGCTCCTAGGCCTTGGGCTGATTGCCATCTTCGCGGGAGGAGCGCTGGCGTTCGTAATCTCGGGTGCGTTCACGCGACCGCTGGCGGACTTGGCGGAAGGTGTGACTGCGCTCGAAAGCGGCGACTTCACCTATCCGCTGCGCGCCAGCGGGGCCGATGAAGTGGCGCGAGTTACGCGATCGTTTGATCGGATGCGCCGCGCCTTGAAAAACAACGAGTCCAAGCGCCAGCAGCTCGAAGCTCAACTCCGGCAATCGCAGCGGATGGAAGCCATGGGCCGGCTGGCCGGTGGCGTCGCGCATGATTTCAACAATCTGCTTACGATCATCAAGGGCTATAGCGATCTGATCGCGGAAGGACTCAAGCCTGCCGACACGAATTTTCGCCACGGGCAGCAAATTTCAAAAGCCATCGATCGCGCTACAGGTCTAACGCGCCAGCTTCTGGCGTTCAGCCGCATGCAGGTGCTGGAGCCAAAGGTCATCGATTTGAATGCCCTGGTGGCGGACATGGAAAAGATGCTGGGGCGGCTGATTCGCGAGGACATTACGTTCTGTTTTGAACCGGGTGAGGCAATTGGGCAGGTGAAAGCAGATCCCGGGCAGATCGAACAAGTGCTCCTGAATCTGACCGTGAATGCGTGCGACGCCATGCCCCGCGGGGGCATGCTGACGATCCAAACGCAGAATGTTTTCGTCCACGAACATTTGCCTCAGTCGCGTTCAGCAATCCCGGCTGGGCAGTACGTGTTGCTGTCGGTGACTGACACCGGACACGGCATGGATGCCGAGACCAAGGCGAGGATATTTGAGCCCTTCTTCACCACGAAGCAGCCAGGCAAAGGCACGGGCCTGGGGCTCGCGACGGTCTACGGGGTGGTGAAACAAAGCGGCGGATACATCTGGGTGGAGTCGGAGCCGGGCAAGGGCGCCAAGTTCGAGATTTATCTGCCACGAGTGAACGAGCAAGTGGAAATCGCTGGAACCAATAACAACCGAGAGAGAATCGTTTGCGGCCGCGAAACGGTGCTCATCGCCGAGGACGAAGGCGCGGTGCGAGATTTGGCCAATGATTTTCTGCGTTCCGCGGGATACACCGTGCTCGCCGCCCAGGATGGCAAGGAAGCGCTCTCGATCGCAAACAAGTTCAGCGGAAGGATTCACGTCCTGCTTACGGACGTTGTGATGCCCGGAATGCGCGGCCCGGAGTTGGCGGAAAAACTGAAGCAGTCGCGCCCGGATATCAAGGTCGTATACATGTCGGGATACCTGGACGTCGCGGAGAACGATGGCCAATTTCTGGACGGCAACTCTTTCCTGCAGAAGCCATATTCTCGCGAGGAATTGGTTCGGAAGATCGCTGAAATCGCCGCGGAAATCCCCAAGACGCGATCCTCCTCGCAAGCCGCGCCACACGCGGTGGTCAACTAGCCCCGCTTCGCTAGAGCCTTCCCACTTTTGAGATTTGTGACACGCGTCACTTCGCGATGTGACGCGTGTCATTTGCGCTATGCCCTTGCGGGAATACAAAGGAGTTGGCGCCAAGCACGAACGAACCACGGAGCCGATTGACAAGTGGAGCTTGGCGCGAAGAGCGGGACGATGAAAAGCCAAGCGGCAACTGGAACGGCGGTCGAAACACAGCGGGCGGGCAAGGCGCAGGATGCTATGCGGTATGTCGCATTCCGGAAGATCCTGTTTGCCACCGATCTATCGACCGCAGCGGAAAAGGCGTTACCGTATGCGATGGAGATCGCTCGGCAGTACGGTGCGACGTTGTACGTGGTCCACGCCATCGCCCCTGCCGGGTATCCATACGCTCCAGTTGCCGCATGGCCGACCATCGAGGAGCAAGAAGAGCGCTTTCGCCTGCAAGCAAAAGAAAGGATCGAGCATCGCCTTGAAGGAGTCCCGCACGAAACGGACTTTGTGATCGGGCAGGTCGTTTCCGTGCTGCGGGACGCGATTGAAGGTAAAAAGATCGATCTTCTGGTGATCGGGACGCACGGCAGAACCGGCATGGATAAGGCCGTTCTCGGTTCGGTTGCCGAGTCCATTTTTCGCGAGGCGACCTGCCCGGTCCTCACCGTCGGCCCGCGGGTAAATACCGATTCTCGTTCGGTAGCGGAACTGGCGCGGATTCTTTACGCCACCGATTTCAGCGCGGAATCTCTGGCCGCCGCGCCGTACGCCATTTCCCTGGCGCGCGAACACCGCGCGCAGTTGATCCTGCTTAATTGCCTGGAGGAAGGTGGCGAGCCGCGCAGCATGCTGCAAAGTTTGCGCGAACTCGTTCCCTTTGGCGCGGAACTGCGCTGCGAACCACTTTGCGTAGTCGAGCAGGGTCCGCACGGACAGAAAATTCCGGAAGCTTGCGAGGCCCACGGCGCAGACCTGGTGGTACTCGGAGTGGCTATCGAAAAACAGCGGCTGGCCTGGCAACCGCATTTCCATCGGTCGGCGCTTTACAAAATCGTGACGCAATGCACGTGTCCCGTTTTGACCGTGCGCGGATAGACCCGTTTGCGAGCGCTACGCAATTGCCTGCGGAACGGCTTTCTTCCAGATTCCCTGCGACTTGAGGATTAACTCGACTACTTCGCGGATGGCGCCTTCCCCGCCCCGAGCCTTGGTGACGTAATGAGCGGCGCGCTGCACTTCGACCACCGCGTCAGCGACAGCCACGGCGAGGCCGACGCGGCTCAGAAGCGGCAAGTCGGGCAGATCGTCGCCCACGTAGGCGACTTGTTCATCGGTGACTTTCGCGCGCGCCAGAATATCTTCGTATGCCTGGGTCTTTTTCGGCTGGCCCTGCGCCACGAAATCCATCCCCGCTTCGCGCGCACGCCGCGTAGTGGCCGGCGAATCGCGGCCGGTAATCAGGCCGGTGCGGATGCCCATGATTCCGGCGAGCTTGATTCCCGCGCCGTCGTGTGCGTTGAACATTTTCATTTCCGCCACGCTGCCGTCGGGAAAAGTTTGCAGGCAAACGTAACCGGGAGTCATCGTGCCGTCAACGTCCATCAGCAGCACGCGGATTTTCTTGGCGCGGCGCTGCGCGCCGGGAGGAAACTTAATCTCGCGAATGGGCATGAGTTAAGATTAGAACAACTGGAGATTCCAGAGATCGTGGATATGGACCACGCCTTCCAGGCAACCGGCTGCGTCCACCACCAATACGGACGTGATTTTCCGCTCTTCCATCAACCGCAACGCGGAAGCGGCCAATTCGGTGCGCGGTAGCGTGACGGGATTCTTGCTCATACAGTCGGCGGCCGTGAGATCGAGAACGTTTTCGCGGCGGCGCTGCATGACGCGCCGCAGATCGCCGTCCGTAACGATGCCGAGCAGCCGGCCACCCGGCTCGATTACCGCGGTAAGTCCCAATCCCTTGCGGCTCATTTCGTAGATCACGTCCGGCATCTTGGTGGTTGGACTCACGGAAGGAATGCGATCTCCCGCATGCATCAATGCTTCGACGCGCCTTAATTTCTTGCCAAGCCGCCCGGCCGGATGAAGCGCGGCGAAATCGTCCTCCTGAAAGTGGCGGCGTTCGGCGATCACAATCGCCAACGCATCACCCATCGCCAGCGCGGCGGTAGTCGAAGACGTGGGCGCAAGCTTGAGCGAACAGGCCTCTTCCTTGACGCTGATGTCGAGAACGACGTCGCTTTCTTTGGCCAACGTCGAGTTTGGACGCGCGGTGAGAGCGACGAGCGGAATCCCCAGGCGCTTCACGGCTTCCAGCAGTTCGATCAGCTCGTCCGTTTCGCCGCTGGCGGACACGGCGACGATGGCATCGCCGCTGGCGAGAACGCCCAAATCTCCGTGAAGCGCCTCGGCGGCGTGCATAAAAAGAGACGGCGTGCCGGTGCTCGAAAATGTAGCTGCGATTTTGCGGCCGATGAGACCGGATTTGCCCAGTCCGGTGACCACCACGCGCCCTTTGCAGCCGTACAGAATTTCGACCGCGTCTTCAAAGTCGGTGCCAATGCGTCCAATCAAATCGGAAATTGCTTCCGCTTCGATGCGCAGCACGCGCTTGGCGCGATCGACGGCCAAATCGCGCAAACTTTGCGCCGCCGAACCATTGGTTGCGTTCATCGGGCCGCCTTTGCTCGAGGGCCCTTTCGCCGCTCGCTGCCGATGTACGTGGATGCTTTGCGAGCCCCTTCGGTGGGCGCGTCCAATTCGCGCGCCAGGGCCGCAATGCGATTGACCTTGCGCAGCAGTAGGCGTAATTCATTAAGCGGGAGCGCATTGGTTCCGTCCGACAGCGCTTTCGCGGGATTTTCGTGTACTTCGAGGAAGATGCCATCCACGCCCACGGCCGCGCCCGCGCGCGCCAGCGGCTCGATAAATTCCGGCTGGCCGGAGCTCGACTTTCCCGCCCCTCCCGGCAATTGCACCGAGTGGGTAACGTCGAAAACGACCGGATAACCGAGCTTGCGCATGATGGGAAACGAGCGCATATCGACCACCAGATTCTGATAACCGAACGAAGCGCCGCGCTCGGTAAGGATAATCTTCTCGTTCCCCGTGCTCACAACTTTTTCGACGGCATGCGCGATATCCCACGGCGATAGAAACTGGCCTTTTTTGATGTTCACCGCCCGGCCCGAGCGGCCGGCGGCAAGCAAGAGATCGGTTTGCCGGGATAGAAACGCAGGGACTTGGAGGATGTCGCAGACTTCCGCCGCCGGCCCCACCTGATCGACTTCATGCACGTCGGTCAGAATCGGTAGGCCGGTACGCTTTTTAATCGCGGCCAGAATACGCAAGCCCTCTTTCAGGCCAGGCCCGCGATAGGAGGAAAGCGAGGAACGATTCGCTTTGTCATAGGACGCCTTGAAAACCAGGGGAGTGTTTTCTTCCAAAGCGATCGACGCGAGACGTTCGGCCATTTCCGTGGCGTGCGCTTCGCTCTCGATCACGCACGGACCAGCGATCAGAAATAGAGGCGACTGATCGCCTACACGCACCGGGCGAACAGCCGGCGCTCCCAACTCGAATCCGCGAGACGGCAGCATCGATAAGCGCGTTCTCCCTTTCGAATGGAACAGAGTATGCGGCTTCGCTCCGCAATTCAACTCATTCAGCCATCCACTTAACGCCGGAGCTAACAGCGGGACAGACTTCAGAGGCGTGGCCTTTTGACTGCTGTCGTGCAAGCGACAGATGCGTGATTCAAGGTGATTCCAGTGGGCTCCCGAAATAATTCGTACAGGTAAGTTAGAGAAGCAGGTGGTCGTAGTACCGGAAAATTCGGCGTTCGGGTAATTACTATTTTCGTAGGCACATCGCCTGAGCCGCGATACCTCGCCACCTAAACCCGTGCAGCTTGGACGGTTACGGTGGCGCACTTTGGAATGTCATTTGCCACTACCCTTCCCGACAAGCCACAAGATCTGTGAACAACTGGGCCCTATGCAGAATTAGGAGGTACGAATGTTTGAACAAATGGTGGTCTCCCGGAAAACGCCTAAGACGCGGCGGCCTTGGTCCGTCGCAGTGGCGATTATCCTTCAAGCGCTGGTGGTGATTGCGCTGATTATTATTCCGCTGTTGTTTACGGAGGCGTTGCCGAAAACGATGCTGGGCACGTTTCTAACCGCTCCACCGCCGCCGGCTCCGCCACCGCCTCCGGCTGCGGTCGTGAAGCAAACGCAGCAGCCGAAGATCGCACAGCTGGTAAAGACACATGCGATGGTCGCTCCAACCGTGATTCCAAAGAAAATTGAAGCAGTGAACGAGGCGGCGCCACCGCAGGTGCAGACGAATACCGGCGCTGGCGTTCCCGGTGGCATCGGAGACACCATGGGTGGGCTTGGCACTGCGCCCGCGCCTCCTCCGCCGCCGAAGGCAGCTCCTCAGCGTATTCAGGTTGGTGGAAACGTGGAATCGGCGAAATTAATCAGGAAAGTAACGCCGGCGTATCCGCCGATCGCCAGGTCCGCACACATCTCCGGCACGGTCGTACTTCACGCCGTGATCGCGAAAAACGGGATGGTGCAGCAACTGCAGTTCGTCTCCGGACCGGCTCTGTTGATGGCATCGGCGATGGACGCCGTCCGCGAATGGCGTTATGAGCCCACGGAACTGAACGGACAGCCAGTGGAAGTGGATACCACCATTCAGGTGGTCTATAGCCTGGGCTAACCGGTCTTCAACAGCATTTGCAAGCCTTGCCGCGCAACGCCTGGCGCGCTTCCCACAGAATCAGCGGTACGAGCGCCAGCGCGGCAGCCGGGTCTGCCCACGGCGCTCGCCATATCGCATTGGTCGCTAGTCCCACCAGCGCGATAAGCGACAGGTATCCGCACAAGCTCGATTCCGCTGCGTCCGCCCGCAGCGCCGCGCTTCCGACCGCAGCGGAAAGCCTCCGCTTTGCGCGGGCGAGCAGCGGCATGAATACGGCCGCTGCGACAAGAATCGTGATTCCCAGATAACTGGCAGCAGGTTCGTTGTGTTTCAGCAATTTGATCAGCGAGATCGCTATCACGTAGCCCGCTAAAATCAGTAAGAGCACGGCGGTGATGGTCGCCGCCAGTTTTTCCCTTCGCTCATGCTCTCCGGAGGAACGAAAGCGCCACAGCACCACCGCTGCAGAGATGACCTCGATCGCGCTATCGCCGCCAAAGGCCAGCAGCGCAGCGCTTGCGGCCATCCATGCCGCCGCCAATGAGCCCGCCGCCTCGACCAGCATCCATCCGATAGTGATCAACTGGAGCCGCTGAATGCGGCGGACAGCCGGTTGTTCCTGCGCGTAATTGGTGCTGTTCACAATGCCATTATGCCACGCCAACTTTCGTGCTATCTTGCGCCGGCACCCGAGCAGTGTTTGACGGAGACAAAGATTCCTATGGAATTGCCGAAGGCTGTACTCGATGCGGCGGACGTCACAGCCGTTTCCCAGCTGATCCTGCGCGAACGTGAGAGCCGCGACCTGGGCCGTTGGGAGCGCATGCGCGAATGCTTTTGGCCGGAATCGCTGGTTCGCGTGAGTTGGTATAGCGGCAACGGAGCGGGCTTCGTGGATGGCTCGATCGAAATGGCCCGGCGCGGCATCCTGGCGAAACATCGGCTCGGTCCGCCACTCGTCAATTTGAATGGCAACCGCGCGGTGGCGAGCTTCGCAGGCATCATCGACCTGCCTGCGAAACTGAAAGGCTTGGAATTCACACTTTCCTCGCACGCGCGATTCCTCTACCGTGCGGAGAAACGAGACGGTACGTGGCGGTTAACGGGATTCGACGCCATCTACATGCGGGATGAATTGACGCCGTCCTTTCCAGGACAGACCATCAGCGTGAGCCCGGACGAGCTGAAAAAATTTCGTTCGACCTACCGGATGCTTTGCTACTACTTGAGTAGCCAGGGATACGAGGTGAATCTCAATCTTCCTGGCGAGGACCGGCCTGACCTAGTGGCCGCTCTCAATGAAGAGCTCTATGGTTGGGCCGGCGTCAGGCTTTGACCCCACTGAACGGTCACGGAAGCTATATCCGATAAGAAAACAACTTCATCCGTAGTGCTACCAAAACCCGATTAGCAACATCTAAACCTGTGTACGCGGCGCTTTTATTAACTTGCTGAACTTGTTAAACTTACGTATTATGGTATGGACATACCGCAAAAGGGAAACCTTTTATCTCCATACGGCATCGAATGGAATATGATGACAAAGAATCGTAAGCGACTGGGATCAGGACGGTTAGTTCCGACGCGGCCAACCGGTGTCGAGTACCGGGTGAAGTACGGAATACATATCGTGGAGACTGGCCCGCAGCATGGACGTGGCATGCGTCCCCTGAAGTGGGCTCGTTGCTCGGTTAAACCTGCGGACACCCACCGCATTCCTAGTGGGACGTATTTCCTCCATGCGGATGAGGGCGGAGTCTTTCAGGTTAAGTCGAACGGTCACGTCTGGGAATATCTCACCGCAGCTTAAACCCGGCCATTAGCCCGGGCGCTCTCGCCTAGGGCTATGGCCTTTAGGGATGCAACCATCCCCCGGGCCCCCCACCAGAAGCTTTTTACCCAAGCGAAGTGTTTTTGAAGACTGCCCTAATCTGCTGCGGAATCAGCGGTGGGGACGTGCGTCTCGGCGGTCTGCGCCGTGGCGCCAAGGCGGTGGCGCCTGTTCTCCAGGCTGGCGCGTATGAAGGCTGCGAACAGCGGGTGCGGAGCGAGCGGCTTGGACTTAAATTCGGGATGGAATTGGCAGCCGAGAAACCACGGATGGTCCGGCACTTCCACAATCTCCACGTAGACTCCGTCGGGAGTCTTGCCGGTGATGCGGAACCCAGCGCGGGTCAGGGTCTCCTCATATTCGCGGTTGAACTCGTAGCGATGCCGGTGGCGCTCCGTGATCTCAGTCTTGCCGTAAGCTTTGAAGGCGAAGGAGTTCGGCTCCAGCTTGCAGGGCCACGCGCCAAGGCGCATCGTGCCGCCCATCTCGTCCACGCCGAGCAACTCGCGGAGCTTGTAGATCACCCGATGCGGCGTGGATGGCTCGAATTCGGTGCTGTCGGCGCGATCGAGCCGTGAAACCTGGCGCGCATATTCAATCGTGGCGCACTGCATTCCGAGGCAAATGCCAAAAAACGGCACTTTGTGGTCGCGCGCATAGGTAATGGCGTTCACCATTCCCGCAATTCCGCGCTTTCCGAAGCCTCCCGGTACCAGGATGCCATCGACGTGATGCAACATCCGCTCAGCCGCCGCGGGCGTATCGATATCCTCCGCTTCCACCCATTCGATCACCACGCGCTGCCGATTGGCCAAACCACCGTGCACCAAGGCCTCGCGCAAGCTCTTGTAAGCGTCTTCCAGCTGGACGTACTTCCCTACCACGCCGATGCGGATCTCGCCTTGCGGATGCTCGAGGGTTTCGAGCATCGCTAACCAGGGACTTAAATCGCGCGGCGGCGCTTGCAAGCGCAGAAGCTTCAGCAGCTGGTCGTCCAGACCTTCGGAAGCAAGCGACAACGGCACTTCATAGATGTTGGCGACGTCCGTGGCGGAAATTACCGCGGATTCCGGCACGTTGCAGAACAGAGCGATTTTGGCTTTCAGGTCCGCGCCGAGCGGACGATCGCTGCGGCAAAGCAAAAGGTCCGGCTGGATTCCGATGCTCAGCAGTTCTTTCACGCTGTGTTGCGTGGGCTTGGTTTTCAGTTCGCCGGCGGTGGCGATAAACGGCACCAGCGTCAGGTGCGCGAACACGACATTCTCCGCGCCCAATTCCAAGCGCATCTGGCGAATTGCTTCCATGAACGGGAGCGATTCAATATCGCCTACCGTTCCGCCGATCTCGACGATGACAACGTCCACATTGTCCGCGACTTTGCGGAACGCGGCCTTGATCTCGTCAGTTACGTGCGGAATCACCTGCACGGTCTTTCCCAGAAAATCGCCGCGACGCTCCTTAGCGATGATCGATTCATAGATGCGGCCGGTGGTCCAGTTATGGTCGCGCGTCAGGTGAGCGGAAGTGAAGCGCTCGTAGTGGCCCAGGTCGAGATCTGTTTCGGCGCCATCGTCGGTTACAAACACTTCGCCATGCTGATATGGCGACATGGTGCCGGGATCAACGTTCAGGTAGGGATCGCACTTCTGGAGGGTGACCCGGAGTCCGCGGCTTTCAAGCAAACAACCAATCGATGCCGCCGCGACCCCTTTTCCAAGAGAAGAAACTACGCCGCCCGTTACGAAAATGTACTTCGGGCCGGTATGCAAGGGGCTCGATTCCCTCCCAGAGAATCGGTACAACGCATTATCGGCAGAAAGCGCGCGTGTGTCAAATCACGATTCGTTTTGCGAACTATTTGCGAAAAGGATTTCGATTCGCACCCTCGTGACGTCGGTCACAGACGCGTGTGACGGGCGACGCGGCATCATCCTGCGCGTTTGTCGTATAAAAAAGCTGTTAGGCAGACGCCCTGCGGCGGCCCGTGCGCTGCCGAATGTACGTGGAAGGGAGCGCGCCCATGCTGAGTGATTTACACGTGTTGAGCGAAGCGGTTTGGCATGGGGGATCGCCGGCACCGGCACGGCCGAAAATCACGCCGCAAACGCAGCAAATATTCATACGCGGCATGCTCGAAATGCCGCTGCAGCAAGAGAACCGCAATCCCGCCGAATTGGTAGCTGCACTGTTGTTCCACGTGCTGATCGTCGCGGCCTTGATAATTGCGCCTTTGCTTTTCACCCGCACCATCGACCTGACCGGATTTGAAGGCACGTTCCTGGTCGCGCCACCTCCGCCGGCCGCTCCGCCCGCGCAAGCGGTAAAGATCGTAAAAGCCGTGAGCCGTCCGGTGTTGCAGCAGGCCATCACGCAGCCGGTGGTGATTCCAGCAAAAATTTCTATCGTTCACGATGCCGCGCCGCCCGATCCCGGCGCCATCGGCGTAATCGGGGGCGTTCCGGGCGGAGACGCGAATGGCGTGCTTGGCGGCGTTATCGGAGGCACGGCGAATATTGCTCCTCCTCCCCCGCCACCGCCGGCTCATCATGAAAACGAAGTCCTGCGCGTCGGCGGAGACGTAAAGCCTCCGCAACTGATTTACGCCCCCGCGCCAATCTATCCTCCGCTGGCGCGCACGACGAGGACGGAAGGCATCGTAACCATCGACGCGGTGATCGACCCGACTGGCCACGTGGTGGAAGCGCGCGCGATCTCCGGCCCAGGGCTACTGCTCGAAGCGGCCCTCCACGCGGTTTCCCAGTGGCGTTATCAGCCTACGTATTTGGATGGCCAAGCAGTTTCAATACGCATGCACGTGACGGTGAAATTCTATCTGCAGTAGGAAAATACGAGTGGTTGAATTGGCGGCGATTCTCGCAGCCTGGCTTGTCGTACCGCCGACAACCAAGCTCTCAAACACGGTTCGAGCACAGACTGCCGTTCGTTCGCGGCCATTACGCCGCCGTCTAAATCGGCGTTCAACTGCTAAGAAGCGCTGCCGGCGCTGAGAAGTTTTTCCACGCGGCTCACGTCGGCGGGCACATCGACGCTCACCGCATCGTATTCCGTCTCAACCACGCGGATTCGGTAGTCGTTCTCCAGCCAGCGCAATTGTTCCAGTTGTTCGATGCGCTCCAGATCTCCGGGAGGGAGCGTCGGGAAATCGAGCAATGCATCGCGCTGGAAGGCATACAGGCCGAGGTGTTTCCAATGCTGCACGGCGATGGATACATCGCGATCGCGGACCCACGGAATGGGGGCGCGCGAAAAGTAGAGAGCGTTGCCGTCAAAATCGCGCACCACTTTCACGATATTCGGATCCATGATGTCTTCGGGCCTGGCAATCAACGAACACGGCGTAGCGATCTGCACGGACTCATCGTCCGCTATTGCCGCCACCAACGCGTCGATGGTGTCCGGATCGACGAGAGGCTCGTCGCCCTGCACGTTCACGTAAATGTCCGCTGGAACGTGCACGGCCACTTCGGCCACGCGGTCCGTTCCAGAGGCGTGATCGGGACGGGTCAAAATCGCCTCGCCTCCAAAACCCGCCACGGTTTTCTGGATATTGGAATCGTCGGTGGCCACGATGACGCGCGATACGCGGCGGGCGCGACGAACGCGCTCGACCACATGCTGAATCATTGGCCGGCCTGCGATGGGCGCGAGAGGCTTGCCCGGAAAGCGCGAGGACGCGTATCGCGCCGGGACAACAGCGAGAACGTTGGGCGGCTTTTCGTCGGGGCTGGCCATGACGGTGTGCGCTCGGTGTATTCGTGCGTCCCGCGGCAAGATTCTAGCATGGGCCCGCTAAAGACGGTTGCCGCCTCGCCATCGGAAAAAGTGCGGCAGCCTTCGGCCGTACTCGCGCATCAACTCTGTACGGGTTCGTGTAGAATCTGCTGGGGAAGGCTCGGGAGCTTTTCGAAATGAAAGCTGCGGTAGAGCCTCGACGTTCATGGGCCCTGGTGGCGCGTCTCGCCGCGCTGTGTGTGTTGCTCGCTTGTGCGGTCGGACCAGCCGTTCGACCTCAGGAAATTCCTACCGGTCCTGAACAACCCATTCCCCCCGCCGCGCAATCGAATAACGAGCAATCGGACCAACTGCCCAACGGCAAACCGATCAGAACCACCACGGACATGACGCTGGTGCCCGTGTCGGTGACCGATCCGCTGGGCCGCATCGTCACGGGACTTCGCCAGGAGGATTTCCGCGTATTCGAGGATGGCGTGGAGCAGGAAATCGTCTATTTCGCCAGCGACGACGTGCCGGTTTCAATCGGCGTGATTTTCGACATGAGCGGAAGCATGGCCGACAAGATCCAAAAATCGCGCAACGCGGCGGTGCAATTCTTCCGCACTTCGAATCCGGAGGATGAATTTTTTCTGGTGGACTTCAACGATCAAGCGCAACTGATCACGCCGTTCACCAGCAATGTGGACGATCTGCAAGACCAGTTAATGTACACCTCCGCCCACGGAATGACGGCTCTTTACGATGGCGTATATCTCGGCCTCAGCCAAATGAGAACGGCACACCATCGAAGGAAAGCTTTGCTCATCCTATCCGACGGAGGCGATAATCATAGCCGGTATACGGAAACGGATATCCGGAGATTCGTCCAGGAATCCGACGTACAGATTTACGCCATCGGACTTTTTGAACCCGGTGGAGGACCAACTCCGGAAGAGCAGCATGGACCCGCGCTGCTGGCCAATCTCACGCAGATGACCGGCGGGCGCATGTTCGTGGTTGATAATTTGAGCGAGCTCCCGGATATCGCAACCAAAATCAGCATGGAGCTTCGCAATCAATATGTTCTGGGATACATACCAAGCGACCGGCGGCACGATGGAAAGTGGCGCAAAATCAAAGTCAAGCTTCGTCCGCCCCGGGGTTTGCCTCCGCTCACGGTGTACGCCAAAAACGGTTATTACGGGCCGGGCCACTAGCTTTTCAGTCGCTGTCGCCGCGGTTCTGCTGCTGGCATTTGCTGTCGCCGGCGCTCCTTGCGCGCAGGCGCAGGCGTCTCCACAGCCGCTGCAGGAATCGCCGGTGCCCCCGCCTCCGCCACCGCGTCCCGGCGCGAGTCTGAAGTCGACGGTCGATTTGGTGGCCCTGCACGTGACTGTCACCAATAAAAAAGGTGACCTGATCACGACTCTCGGCAAAAACAATTTCCAGGTCTACGAAAACAAAGTCCGCCAGGACATTTCACTTTTTTCGCGCGCGGACATTCCCGTAACCGCCGGCCTGGTGATCGACAACAGCGGCAGCATGCGCGAAAAGCGCGCGCAGGTGAATGCCGCGGCCATGACCTTCGTCAAGACCAGCAATCCGCAGGACGAAATGTTCGTGGTGAACTTTAACGACGAGTTTTATCTGGACACTCCGGGCGACTTCACCAACAGCCAGCAGGCGCTGAACGACGCCCTTTCCCGCATCGACACGCGCGGCAGCACCGCCCTATACGACGCGGTGATTGGATCCCTGAATCATTTGAAGAAAGGCCATCGCGACAAGCGCGTCCTGCTGCTGGTGACCGACGGCGACGACGACGCCAGCCGCATGACCTTCGCGGACACCATCAAGGCGGCCCTGGAGTCCAACGCCACGATCTATGCGATCGGCGTGTTTAGCCAGGATGATCGCGAGCACGATAAACACATGGTGCACCACTCGACGCGTGTCTTGACGGAACTGGCGGAAGCCACCGGCGGCTCAGCCTATTTCCCAAGGGATCTTTCGCAGGTCACGCCGATTTGCGAGCGGGTGGCCAAGGAAATTCGCAGCCAATATACGATCGGCTACTATCCCAGCAATACGGCCCGAGATGGATCGTTCCGCACTGTCCGCGTAAAAGTGATTGCGCCAAAGGGAATGGGCAGGCTGGACGTGCGCACGCGCGCGGGCTACTTCGCGCCGTCCGCCGAAGCCGGCAACTGAGCGCCCGCGTCTACACCAAACTTCACGACTCGGTTTGAATTTGGGCGAGAAACCTCGTCCCGTGCGGAATGTTTCCGCCAAAATTTTCGGCCACCGTCTGACCCATGTCCGCAAGTGTTGGACGCGTTCCGAGATTCACTCCATGTTTTGCCCCCGCGCTGTAGGCCAAAATCGGAACGTATTCTCGCGAATGGTCGGTGGTCGGATTCACGGGATCAGGATCGCAGCCGTGGTCGGCGGCAATCAGCAGCAGATCGGACGGTCGCAGCGATTCGAGCAGCGGTCCCAGCAGACGGTCGAATTCCTCGAGCGAACGCGCAAATCCCTCCACATCTTTGCGGTGCCCGTAGAGCATGTCGAAATCGACCAGATTCGCGAAGATCAGGCCGCGCGGCTCGGTCGTGAGCGCCACGCAGATTTTTGCCATGCCGTCGGCGTTGTTTTTCGTGGTGACGTAATTCCCTACCCCGCGCCCGTTGTAGATGTCGTGAATCTTGCCCACGCCGAATACCGGCACGCGCAAGTCCGTCAATACATCGAGCAGCATCGGACGCGGCGGTTCGACGGCGTAATCATGGCGCCGCTCGGTGCGCCGAAAATTTCCCGGCGCGCCGCTGAAGGGACGCGCGATTACTCGTCCCACGCGGTGCGGGCCGTCCAGCAGCTTGCGCGCGATTTCGCACATGCGGTAAAGCTCCGGCACGGCAATTACATCCTCATGCGCGGCAATCTGAAATACGCTGTCGCCGGATGTGTACACAATCGGGAAGCCTGTGCGCATGTGCTCTTCGCCCAACTCTTTGATGATTTCAGTGCCCGACGCGGGCTTGTTGCCGAGCGTCTTCCGTCCGATCTGCTGTTCGAATTCATCTAGCAGCGGACGCGGGAAGCCGTGCGGATACACAGGAAACGCCCGTTCAAGCCATATGCCGGCCATTTCCCAATGTCCCGTGGTCGTGTCTTTGCCGGGAGAAACGGTCGCGCCCTTGCCGTAGCAGCCGATCGGCGCTGCTGGCGCGTGTAAGTGCGCGAGCGGCTTGATATTCGCGAGGCCCAAGCGGACCAGATTGGGCAGATCAAGCGGCCGCGAGCGCGCGATGTGCCCTAGCGTGTCGCGTCCAACGTCGCCGTAGTCCTCGGCGTCCGGCAGCTCGCCGATGCCCACGCTATCGAGCACAATCCAGATCACCCGCTTGAAGTTGTTTGCCGCATTTGTCGCCATCGGGTACTCTCCCGAATGTGTTAAACTTTTTAATTAACGCTTACCGTTCACACTGAGGACTGTCACTGTGGCTGACCCAAAACCAGACGAAGGTTTCAAGGTAGTCGATCGGCGATTGTTCACCGAATCGGGCGATCTGCGCCCGGACGCCGCCGCGCAAGAATGGCACGAAGAGGAGCCCAAGGCCAAGTCCGCCAAGCTGACGCCTTCGGCTGCCGGCAAGCAGGCCGCCAACGCGCCTGCCGCGCCCGCTCCCGAGCCAGTTGCCGAGGAACACCCGGCTTCGCGCGGCTTTCAGATGCTCGTCGATTTTCTGACGCGCAATACCGCTGCAATGCTCGGCGGAATGGCCGATCCGCGCACCGGGCAAGCCTTCGTCGATCTGGAAGGCGCGCGCGAACTCATCGATATGATGGATGCGCTGCGCGACACCACGCGCGGCAATCTGGCGAAAACCGACGAGGACTTGCTGATCGAAGTGATCGGCAGCCTGAAGCTTACCTACATGGAAGTGTCCAAGGCTGCCGCCGAAGCCATGGCTAAGAAGGCCAAGGGCGGCAAGGGCTAGCGCTTCAGTTTGATTGCTCTGTTTGCCGGCCGTTCCGGCTGAATTCATGTCGTCACTCCAGTTAACGGTTCTGGGCTCGGGAACATCCATGGGCGTGCCGACGCTCGCGTGCCACTGCGCCGTCTGTGAATCCGGCGATCCGAAAGACAAGCGCACGCGGCCATCCATTCTGCTTTCCTGGGGTGGGCATAACGTGGTGATCGACACGACGCCCGATTTCCGCTTCCAGGCGATGCGCGCGCATCTCGATCGACTGGATGCAGTAATCTACACGCACGGCCACGCTGACCACATTCTCGGCCTGGACGATATCCGCCCTTACAACTTGAAGCAAAAAGGCATCGTCCCGCTTTACGCTGCGCCCGAAACGCTGGCCATTTTGCGCCGTCAGTTTGCCTACGTGTTCGATACGAAACCGACCGAAAGCTCGCTCCCGCTTGTGGAGCTGCACGAGATTCGGGGCCCGTTCACGCTTTTCGGCGTGGAGTTCACGCCCATTCCGGCCGAGCACGGGCCGCAAAAAGTGCTCGGATTTCGGTTCGGCAAAGCGGCTTACCTCACGGACTTCAGCCGCGTTCCCGAAAGCTCGAAGAACTTGCTGCATGGCCTCGATGATTTCATCCTTGACGCGCTGCGTTACGTGCCGCATCCGATGCACTCGACCGTGGATCAATCGCTGGCGCTGATCGAGGAGCTGAAGCCCAAACGCGCCTGGTTCACGCATATTTGCCACGATCTTGGACATGTTGCCGCCAACGAGCGGCTGCCGGATCACGTTCGTCTGGCTTACGACGGATTGCAATTTCAGGTGGCGCTCTGATGGCCTTCGCGAAATGTTTTTCCACCGAAGAATGGGTTGCTCGCTTTCCGGCGGGCTCGAAACCAAGTGCCATCGCCATCGGCAATTTCGACGGTCTGCACCTAGGCCACCAGCAAATCTTGAGCCGGGTGCTGGAAAGCGCGCGGCGGGAAACCTGCATCGCCGCTGTTCTAACGTTCTACCCGCATCCCACACAGGTGCTGCGCCCCGCCGATGCGCCGGCGCTGCTAATGACTCTTGACCAGCGCCTCGCGGCCATCGCAAAGACGGGTGTCGACGCGGCTCTGGTGGTCCGCTTCGACGGTGAATTCGCCAAGATTAGCCCGGAAGATTTCGTACGGCGGTACGCAGTGGATACGATGCACGCTCGGATGGTGGCGGTCGGCGCTAATTTCCGTTTCGGCCATCGCCAGGCCGGCGACGTGGACGCGCTCGCCGAACTTGGCAAGCGCTGGAATTTTCAGGTGGAATCGGTCGCGCCCGTAGTCGCGGATGGAGTGGTGGTATCGAGCACCACCATTCGCAAATACCTCCGCGAGGGTGACGTGGAAAAGGCCGCGGGTATGCTGGGGCGCCCGTACGCGCTGGAAGGCGAAATTCACCCCGGCACGGGCATGGGGCGCAAATTCGTGGTGCCCACCCTGAATCTGTCCACGGAGCAGCAGTTGCTGCCGAAGCTCGGCGTCTACGCGACGCAAGTTTCCGTCGCGGGCGGCGACTATCACGCCGCAACGAACGTCGGCATGCGGCCAACCTTCGATGGAGCGCACGTCACAATCGAGTCCTATCTGCTGGATTTTAACGAAACGCTGACGTCCGGCCCGATGGCGGTCCGTTTTCTCTCGCGCCTCCGCGATGAAATGAAATTCTCCGGCCCTGAAGCTCTGCGGAAGCAAATCCTCGGCGACATCGAGCAGGTGAAGAAGTATTTCCTCGCCTTGAAAAAGTAGTTGCCGCCATCCGTGTGATTGGTTCGGGCTGGGGATCCGGCCAATTTACACAGCGCCGAATTACTGCCATGAATTGCGTCGGCCGGAGCGCAAACCGTGCATCCGATTCGGCGCTCCTGTATGATCGTTTCGTTCTGCATGGGGATGCTTCCGGACGCACACACAAGCGCTGTGGTGCGCCCGTAGGCGCGAATCGCGGGAAAGGGGAAATAGCGAATGTCATCGTCCGGGAATCAGATGCGGCTAGCGGTGCTGGGCGCCGGGAAAATGGGAGGAATTTTAATCGAGGCGTTTGTCCGGCAGAACCTCGTCTCGCCGCAAAACATTCGCGCCACCGTGAAGCATCCCGGCATCGAGCGAAAAAATGGCGCTAAGCTGGCTGTGTCAATGGGCACCGACAATTGCGGCGCGGTCCGTGGCGCGGATGTGGTCCTCTTGTGTGTGAAGCCACAGACCGTCGGGCATGTTCTGGACGAAATCAGACCTGAACTCGACGAGAAAAAGCTGCTGATCTCGATCGCCGCTTCCGTGCCCACCGAGTACATCGAGCGGCGGCTCGGCGCTCACATTCCGGTGATCCGCGCCATGCCCAACACGCCTTCGATGGTCGGCGCGGGAATCACCGCCATCTGCAAAGGGAAATATGCCGCGCAGAAACACGTGGAAATCGCGCAGAAGCTATTTGACGCGGTTGGAAAGACAATCGTGGCCGATGAAAAGAATATGGACGCCATCACGGGACTTTCCGCCAGCGGTCCCGCATTCATTTACATCATTCTCGAATCGCTCGCCGAAGGCGGCGTAAAAGTCGGCCTGCCCCGCGAGCTGGCGACGCAACTCGCGGCGCAGACGACGTTGGGCGCGGCCAAGATGGTGCTCGATACCGGCCACCATCCGGCGCTGTTGAAGGATACCGTCACCACGCCCGCTGGCTGCACCATCGACGGCATCCTCGAACTGGAAGAGGGGGGCCTGCGCGTCACGCTGATTAAGGCGGTGGTGAAAGCCGCGCAACGCGCCAAGGAGTTGCTCATCACCGACGGCGAAGCCTAGCGTTCGCGGAGCGCCAGACTCCTGTTCCGCTAAAACGGAGGTTTCTCGGCCGCATTGCGGTTCCGTCGATATTTACAACGCGCCCGCTGATTCGTTCGCTCTCAGCGCGTCACTTCATCAACAAAACGTTTACCGCTTTGACGACAATTTCCACCTCGTCGCCCTTTTTTACGCCCAGCTCCTTCAGCGATTCGAGCGTCATCACCGACGCCATTTTCGATGATGCCGGAATCTCGACCTTCACGAGGCACATCAGCGAGCCCTTCTTGACCTCCGTTACTTTGCCGATGATTCGATTCCTAGCCCCAACTTTCATCAGTTCCTCCCGTGACATCGATTCGCGCTCAGCGCAATTGACTGCATCTTGCCGCAACAGGTTACTACGAATTCGTAATGCGGATGTGAATCGCATCGGGACTGTTCAGAAAGTCGCCGGATTCCCGGCTGCGCCCACGAAGCTCTTGTACACGCACGCGAGCGGGAAGATAATCGGGCGCTCTCAGGAGAAAAAGCATGAAAGCGATGCGCGTGACCAAGGCAGGGGATCCGAGCGTCCTGCGCCTGGAGGATTTGCCGGTACCGGAGCCGGGTGCGGGAGAAGCTCTGATACGCAATTATGCGGCGGGCGTGAATTTTGCGGACATTTACATGCGCAACGGCTCGGCGCGCGTGCCAGTGCCGTTTCCCTTCACCGCCGGAATTGAAGGCGCGGGCCTCGTCGAATCCGTTGGCGAAGGCGTGACGGAAGTGCGGGCCGGCGATCGAGTCGCTTACGCCGGCGGGCCGGGATCCTACGCCGAATACCGCGTCGTGAAAGCGGCGACGCTCGCGCCTCTGCCGAATGGCATCAGCTTCGATCAAGCCGCCGCAATCATTTTGCAAGGCATGACGGCGCATTACCTGGTGCACGAGTTTTATCCCGTTCGCTCTGGTTCCACAGTTCTCGTACACGCGGCAGCGGGGGGAATGGGACGCCTGCTGGTTCAATGGGTCAAGCACCTTGGCGCGACGGCGATCGGTACCGTCTCGACGGAAGAAAAAGCCAAAGTGGCGCGCGAAGCGGGCGCCGATCATGTGATTCTCTACACGCAGCAAGATTTCGTCGAAGAAGCGAAGAAACTCACCGGCGGAGAAGGCGTCGATTACATCATCGACGGCGTCGGCAAGACCACCTTCACGAAGAACTACGATGCGCTGCGCAATCGCGGCTGGGCGACAGTTTTTGGGATGGCCAGCGGCCCAGCCGAGCCGGTAGCGCCCAACTCGCTGATGCTCAAAGCGCTGACGATTTCCGGCGGCTCGCTCTACAACTTCATGAACTCGCATGACGAAGTGGTTCGCCGCGCCAATGACGTGTTTGCCGGAGTGCGCGAAGGCTGGCTCAAGCAGCGAATTTATCGCACGCTGCCACTCGAAGAAGCCGCCGAAGCGCATCGCCTGCTCGAATCGCGGGTAACCACGGGCAAGCTGCTGCTGCAAATCGCCGGCTGAAATTTGCGGCGCGCGATGTACAAAGTCGTGACACCGGAGAAACCTGAATGAAGAGCCGCCGGCTAAGAATCGAGATCGGGACAAAAGCGCGCAGCACGCAAGCTGCGATGACTGGCCGTCGCTGCGCGTGGATTAGGTGCGCGATGGTGCTGTTCCTCGCCTGGCCCGGTCTTGCGGCTGCAGCGCGTCAGGGCACGCCGCAGGATGGAAATCCAGCGCAAGCCTCGCGACCTGCTGCGCAGCCGCACGGCGCAGTGGTCGGGCCTCCGGAACGCATGGCAGCGAACGCGCTCTTCAATCAGCATTGCGCCAGCTGCCATCTCAACGCCAAAGCCAGCGCGAAGGCGATTCCCCTCACTGGACGCACCGCTCCCAATACCGAAGTGCTCGGTCAAATGAGCACCGAATCAATCTACGCCGCACTCACCACCGGCGCGATGGTCCAGCAAGGCAAGAGCCTCACGAACGACCAGAAGCGCATGATCGCGGAATTTTTTGGCGGCCATCCGCTGGGCAGCACGTCGGCCGGCGAAGCGTCGCACATGACGAACCGCTGCGCGTCGAATCCGCCGATGGGCGATCTTGCCGCAACTCCATCGTGGAACGGCTGGGGCAACGGCCTGGCGAATACGCACTTTCAATCCGCCGAAGCAGCCGGGCTCACCGTCGAATATTTGCCGCTGCTGAAATTGAAGTGGGCATTCGGCGTGCCGGCGGGAGGGGAAATGTCTGGCCAGCCCTCCGTTGCCGATGGACGCGTCTTCTTCGGCGAAGACAACGCTTTCGCCTATTCCGTCAGCGCGGCCACGGGCTGCATCTACTGGTCCTATCACGCCGAAGCGCAGATTCGCACGGCCGCGCTGATCGCGCGCATCGATCAAGCGGGACACGCCGTCGATGCGGTTTTCTACGGCGATAAGCGAGCAAACGTCTACGCACTGGATGCGCGCACCGGCGCGCTGATCTGGAAGCGCAATCTTTCGTCGCGACTTCTCTCGCATATCACCGGCGCACCGGCGTTTTATGACGGGCGCCTCTACGTTGGACTCGCCGGCTCCGAGGAACTTGTCTCGTCCGATCCGCACTATCCGTGCTGCACGTATCGCGGCAGTTTGTGGGCGCTCGACGCGAACACCGGTAAAGTCATCTGGCGCACGTACACCATTCCCGAAGCTCCAAAACCCACCCGGAAAAATTCCATCGGCACGCAGCTCTGGGCTCCGGCCGGCGCCTCGATCTGGGACGCCGTGACCATCGATCCCAAGCAGCACACCATCTACGCCGGAGTCGGCAACGCCTTCACCGATCCGCCCGCGGAGCTTTCCGACTCGATCGTCGCATTCGACATGAAGACCGGCAAAGTGCTCTGGCATTACCAGGGCGTGCATAACGACGCTTCCCCCGGCGGCTGCTTTGCTCCCGGCCCGCGCGGCGCCGAGTGCCCGAAAGTCGAAGGGCCCGACTGGGACTACGGCGACTCGCCGATTTTGCGTACGATTCCAAACGGCAAGCGCGTGCTGGTGGACGCGGATAAAGGCGGCACGGTGGTCGGTCTCGATCCCGACGCTCACGGTAAGCTGCTGTGGAAGGCAGACCTTACCGGAGGCAGGCCGGGCGGTCCAATCCAGGTACAGATTTTGTGGGGTGGCGCGGCGGACTACGAGAACGCCTATTATCCGCTGCAAGCGGGCGCCGTTGCGGCTGTGCGACTCTCCGACGGAAAAATCATCTGGCGCGTGCCAATCAAGCCTTCCGCCGAACACCCCGGCCCAGGCGGACGTCCGCGCAGTGGACTCGAAGCGGCGGTTACCGTGATCCCCGGCATCGTGTTCGCGGGCGGGTGGGACGGCGTGCTCCACGCTCTCTCAACAAGCGATGGACATGAGCTATGGCAATACGACACCGCACACGCGTACGCCACGGTGAATGGCGTTTCCGCACATGGAGGGTCTCTCGGCGCGCCCGCGCCGGTGGTTGCAGGCGGAATGCTGCTGGTAGGATCAGGCTACGTCGGCACCGGCAACGGCATGCCCGGCAACGTTATTCTAGCCTTTTCGGCGAAGTAACCGGCAGAATCACCACCAGGAGCGCGCAGCAGATCGTCACGCTGCGGCGTCTGCCGGCGCTGAGTCACGCGACGATCTGCGGCTCGCCACAAAGTAAGATCCAATCACCAGCAGCGCCGCCACCGCCTGCGCGATCAATGTCTCCGCGGTCGGAAACACGGAAAACCACAGGCCCATCCAGCCCGGAATCACATGTGCTAACGAAGCAATCGTCGTGGTCGGAATCCAGTGCGCTAATTGCATTTCCTGCGCTTGCTCGCCGACCATCACGATCAAGACCACGCCCAGAAGGATTCCCGTAAACACCAGCATCTTTTTGTACGGCAGCCGGCGATGAGCCACAAATGTGAGCACGCCCACGATTCCCGTCAGCAGCAATCCAATCCCGGCGCCCCATAGCACGATTTCACTTCCGAAACGAAGGCGATAGCTCTGCAAAAATAGAACGACCTCCACGCCTTCGCGATAGAGAGAGGTGAATCCCAATGTCCCCATTCCCCACAAAAACGCCGCCCGCGAAGTTCCCTCTTCGTTGTTGCCGTCCAGAATTGCGCGCTTCCGGTTGGTATGGTAAGAAATCCATCCCGTCCAATACAGTTTGTGAAAAAACCAGTTCATCACCACCAGCAGCACGGCGACAGCCAGCAAACCGGTTGCCGCTTGCAGCGCCAGAGCGGAGACGCTGTTGCCTATACCGTTCAAGATTCGCACCACGACGACCCACGTCGCGAGCGTGGCTAGAAATCCTGCCGCCGCACCGGCCGCAATCGGATTCCGGACCGAGGCTCGCCGGCCGGCGGTTCCAGCGGTAATCGCAGCAAGCACTAGCACGCACTCGAGTCCTTCGCGGAAAACGAGTACGCTAATGTCGAGGACGGCCGCAGTAATGTCGGTGCCAGGGACGAGGGGATTCGGATTTCCAGACACAGCTACCGCCTGCCAGACGAGCAGAGCGAAACCCAAGAGCGCCCCCACTGTTAGCAATACGGGCCACAAACGTCCGCGACGCGGTTTCTTGCCACGCATCGAAGAAAAAGACTTGCGCGTCGCCGGGCGCCGGTCGTTAAACGCTGGATGAGCGATCGAGGGATCCAGTTGCTGGCCGCCAACGGCTGTCTTACTTGCTTCCGTTTTCGCAGGAGGATTCGAACGGGTTCCGATATGAGCACCACTTGGCACGCGCGGCAGCTTTCTGGACGCCACTCCAGACTACTTGCAAACGGTTTACATCTACAACTACCCCTATTCCACTCCATTAGGATTCGGATGTCAAGGTCACATATTGAGAATTCATACAGATGGCTTCGGCATTCGAGCACGAAAGCCACCATCGCCAGAGGCTAAGGAGCGAAGCTGCCATCCTGCGGGCGATACTCGTCCAGCCGCGCGCCTATTAAGGTGGAGATGGAGCGGCACTCGATGCGGAGGGCGATGGTGCGGTTGGTTCTGCGGGTGGCGCGCTGGGCTTGAATTCGCTCGAGCGGATCACGAGCTTCACGTGTAGCTCCGAGCCGTCTTTTTGCTGAATGTACGCGTCCGAGCTGATGTAGGTGGGAAACCAATACTGGCCCTGCAGATTCTGGTAGTAGACGTCGTACACATCGAACGGCAGATTCGAATTGTTTTCGTAGTATTCGCTGACGAATTTCCCGTACGTCTCCACCACCGCCAGATCGACATTATCGACGTAAATCACACCTTGAAAAAAGATGCGCTTGGGGCTGAGCTCTTTCGGCTTCACCTGAAAGACGTACGGCGCCAGTTGATCGAGCTGCGTCTGGCCGGCGTAGAGAAAATCGTAGTCGCCCACCTGATCGCTGGTCAGGAAGAACAGCGGCTTGCTGACGATTTCTTGCACGTCGTCCATTGTGAAGCTGGTGAATTTCAGATTCGATTGAATGGGCCGCAACACGCGCCAGAAGCGCTTCCCGTCCGGGCGCGTGTACATCTCGCCAATCACTTCGAATTTGCCGCCGCCGTTGGACATCTCCTCGATGCGCACGTCCTGAATAAAATCGGAGTTGTCGTATATTTTTTTCTCGGCGTCTTCGTTGGCCGCAAATTTCTCGATAATCGTATCGACGGGAATCGGCGGCGGCCCGGGGTGCGGCACCGCCGGGATGCGCTGCACTTCGAATTTCGGCGGAGGCGGCAGCGGCCCTTCGTTTTGCGCAAAAGCCGCCGCGCCCGCGCCAGCGAGCATCGCCGCCATCCCAATCGCCACCATGATCGATCTGCCATTCATCTGCCTTACACTGATTCGCCTGCGGCTCATTGCCACCCTTAGATGCTCACAACTAAGTGGGCGTTTGCCAAAAAACGAATTGAAACCCGAGACATAATTGGCCCGCTTACAGTAGAATTTGCATTACTTATAGGTCATTCCGCGGAGGGTGCAGTGAAACGATATCGGCAATCCCTTGGCATGATAACCCTGTTTTCCTGTATTTCCTTGCCCATAGCAACAGCGTCCTTCGGAACCACAGCACCACAAGACAAGGCCCTAGCCTGCACGCCGCAAAGCGGACAATCGTTGGTAAACTTCGGGCACGAGTGGACCGCTTGGTCGGATGGAGAGCGTTCCATCTACCTCGAAGGCTTCATTGACGGCCAGGGCCATACATTTTTTCTGTTTTGGAACGTAGTGTCGCCAGCGCGCCGCGCGGCCCTCCGGCTTCAGAGTTTCACTTTTTATGACCGCAATGCAATACGAGATGTTATGTCCAGTCTTTATTCCGACCCAGCAAACACGTACATTACGTTCGATGCCATGGTATACATCGCGCGTGACAAACTCTCCGGAAAAGACATTGAGATGAATTTGAGGCATGCTCGACAGGAAGAGTGTGCATTCGCCGATACCACACGTTAGAAGATGCGGTCGCCCGGCCCGCGATCGAGCTCCCTCGGCCTCGGTTCCATGGCCACACACAGAGCGAGGACCGCACAGATCACAAACGCACAGCGCAATTCACCAGTTATACACTTCCGAGCGGGAAGGATAGAGCGTGAGAATCCCAGACGCCCTTTTGAAATGTGTCGCCTTTGTATCCGAAGCAAGCCGAGACCCAGTCTACGTGGGTACCGCATTCATCGTCGGAGTCCCAGGAAAATGGGGAAACGCCTACACCCATGCCGTCACGGCAAAACACGTCGCGGAGGCCCTCGAAGGCAGACCTTTTCACCTGGGGCTGAACTTTAAAGACGGCAAGGCGGGATGGTTCGCGAGCGATATGCGGTGGTGGCATCACCCAACAGAGCCAGATACCGTGGATCTAGCAGTCACGCCCTTCACCGGCACGAAGCGTATGGATGTTGAATATGTACCTGAAGGCATATTCGCGACCGGCGAGCGGATTCGTCGTTATAACATAGGCGTCGGAGACGAGGTAAACGTTGTTGGGCTCTTTACGAAATTCTTCGGCTCGACCAGACATATTCCAATTGTGAGAACCGGAAACGTTGCTATGGTTCCGACAGACAAGATGCCGGTCAACGGGGGTGAGACGGACGTATACCTGATCGAGGGCAGATCAATCGGCGGCCTCAGCGGATCACCCGTTTTCGTGCGCCACACGATATCTATCGACGGTGCGGACTCCAAAACTGGAGAAGTTCACCGCGTGTCCGGCGTCAGCCAGCTACATCTTCTCGGTTTGGTTCACGGGCACTGGGATCTTCACCACGGTAATGGCGACATCCAAGCAGCGGAAGCCGTAAACATGGGAATCGCCCTTGTCATACCCGCGCAGAAGATCATCGAAGCGCTTTACCACCCTGAGCTCGTGGCAATAAGAGAGCAGCAAGACGAAAGGGACCTGAAATACAAGGAGGCGGGAGAGCACGCCGAATAAAGCCCGATGCCGACCTCAGTCACCGCGATTGTAGTGATAGTGGCCTTCCTGATGCCCGGGTTCATCTCCAATAGATTCCTCGCATTTGCTTACCCCAACGCGGAACCGAGCGACACGCGGATCATTTTGTCCGCAGTCGCGTTTAGCTGCTTGAACTACGCGCTTCTGTCTTGGCTGCTTATTTTGTTTTGGTTGAATCGATGGTACGAAAACTTCGGCCGCTTAGCAGCGCTTGCATTTTTCGTCCTGTTCGTCGCACCAGTTCTGCTAGCGTGGCTTTTCGTCGAGATTGTCGAGAGTGGCTGGGGTCGGGCATGGCGCAACAAACTAGGCCTGGCTCACCCATTGCCCAAAGCATGGGACTACTTCTTTAGTCGCGGCCGCCCATGCTGGGTGGTTGCGACCCTGAAAACGGGCCGAACCATCGCCGGATATTATGGGAACAATTCCTTCGCATCCTCCTTCCCAGCCGAAGAGGACCTTTACCTTGAAAAGCTATGTACGCTAACCCCAGAAGGACTAATTGTGGATATCCATCCGCAAAGCGCTGGCGGTATAATTAAGTTCGACGTGATCGAGACGCTTGAATTTTTCGACGGCGAACCAGCCGCACCTAAAAAAAAGGAGACAGTGGATGGCTGAAACTGAAAACGCAGCATCCGTAAAGTTCCGGGGCGTGGCGCACGACGGTTACCAAGGCTCTCTGAAACGGGGCTACCAGCCGGCAACTAATACTCCAATTCCAAAAGCGCCCCAGGTAGGAACCACTACCGTCAAGCCGTCGGCGCCCGCTTCGTCAACCACGCAGGGATCGACTGACAACAAGTAACGAGAAACAGGCAGCGACGACCGACCCGCGTGTCGGTTGATTCCCCTCCCGCCCCCGGCCCCAGCGGCTAGGAAGATCGCGATGTCTTAGTCGGGGTCCGCCTTAAGTGTCTCCACGATCAGAAGTCACACGGCTGCACCATTCCTAGCGCAATCGAAGCGCACGGTACTGTTACCTGTACTTTAGACCAGTAGAGATTCAGCGCCGAATCAGCTACCGTGGGCATGAGTTGCAAGCGCTCTCCGGCATTTGAAACAGTCGGAGCACAAGCGAAAGGCAGTTGAAAATCTCCGGGCGGTAAGCAGGGGGAGAGGATGAATCGGCAAACGGACGGATGGATGACGTTGATAAAGCTCGATACCGGTCAGCGCCAAGTATGAGGGATCCTCTGGCCAGCCCAAATCGCCTTCGCAATTTGTACGCTTTTCCCGCCTCAATTCCGCTCATTTCTACCCGGAACAGTCAATCGAGTGGAAACGCACATAAGCTATTGAAAACACGCGGTCGAGTATGGCTCTACCCGGAACGTCGCGGTGCACGTTTAAGCGTGCAGTCTTCAAACAAAACCGCATCGCCAATCCGGACTTGCTCCCCAGCCTATGGCGTCCGATTTCTAGCGCCTCGAACGTTCCCCCGTCTGCTAAAATCACCAATTTGCGGGCTGCGGAGCGGACCGGCCGTGGACGATGGCATCATAGCGAGGCGCTATTTCATCAGCGGAATCGTGCAGGGTGTCGGATTCCGCTACTTTGCGCAACGCGCCGCCGCGCGCCTCGGAATTACCGGCTACACGCGCAATCTTTCCGACGGGCGCGTGGAAGTATATGCGATCGGCCCTGCCGACGCGCTCAAAGCGTTTGGCAAAGAGCTGAAACAAGGACCGCGTGGCGCGTCCGTATCCAGCGTGCGCGAAGAAGAAGCCGGCGTGGAGGAAGCTTACTCCCGGCGATTTTCGATCGAGTATGACGCATGATCCACCGGCCCGTGAGCCGTACAAAGTTGCGCGGCAGCAAGCGAGCGGGTTTCGCTCGCGCGAAGTGACAGCACCATCACACGAGGAAGAATGGACAACCTGAAGAAGCTCATCCGCGAAATTCCGGATCATCCCAAGCCGGGCATCCTGTTTTACGATCTGACCACGCTGCTGAAGGATCGCGACGGTTTTCACGATCTGGTCGATAAACTCTGCGATCATTACGAAGGCAAGCGCGTGGACGTAGTGGTAGGGATCGAAGCGCGCGGATTTATTTTCGCTCCCGCGCTGGCCTATCGCCTCCGCGCCGGATTCGTCCCCGTCCGCAAGCCGAAAAAGCTTCCTTGGAAGACCGCCAGCGAAACCTATCAGCTCGAATACGGCTCGGACACGCTGGAGATTCACGAAGACTCGGTGGCGCGCGGGCAGCACGTGCTCATCTGCGACGACCTGCTGGCCACCGGCGGCACCGCTGCGGCGGCCACGGCGCTGGTTCGCAAGCTCGGCGGCGAAGTGGTAGGCGCGGCGTTCGCGGTAGAATTGAATTTCCTCAACGGGCGCTCGAAGCTGCCCGGCGTGGATGTGTTCTCGCTGTTGAAATACGACGTATAGATTCGTCCGTTCGTCGGATATCGCGGCTCCTCGCCTTACGCGCGGCACCGACGCATCTTCGGAATATGGACGCAAGCGAACATCCCGTAAATCCCACCGGCCGATTCACCGGCCGGGTGGAAGCCTATAGGCGCTACCGCTCGCGGTACCCGCGCGAAATCATTCCCTTGCTGCGCGAACAGTGCGGCCTCACGCCGGAATCCGTCGTAGCCGATATCGGCGCCGGCACGGGCATGCTTTCCGAACCGTTCCTCGAAAACGGCAACCGCGTGTTCGCCGTCGAGCCAAATGCCGAAATGCGCACCGCCTGCGAGGAGCTTACCGCTCGATTCCCGCAGCTCGTTTGCGTGGACGGCACCGCGGAGCATACCGGCCTTGCCGGCCACTCCATCGATCTAATCGCCGTGGGACGCGCGTTTCACTGGTTCGACCACGATAGATGCCGTAGCGAATTCGAGAGGATTCTACGGCCTGGAGGATGGGTGGTCGTGGCAGGATTAGGACCGCGCCGAGGAAAAGAGCCGGTTCAGCAGGAGTATCAAGCGATCTTGCGCGAGCATGGCATCGATTATTCCCGGCTTCACGATCGCTACAACGTCGAACAAGCGATCAAACGGTTTTTCGAGCACGGCGTTCTGCAAGAAGCTGAATTTCCCGGATCGGAAGAATTGACGTACGAGGGACTGGAAGGCCACACGCTTTCGTTATCCGTCACGCCCCAGCCCGATCACCCCGGCTTCCCCGCCATGCAGGACGCGCTGAAAGTCTACTTTGAGAAGCACCAGCGCGAAGGGAAAATAAGCCTACCCGTGAATTGCCACATCTACATGGGCCAGTTGCCACCACACAGTTGAAGAATCAGGCGCGGTCATCCCGAGCGCAGCGAGGGATCCGCTTTTTGCCTTACGTCAAATCGCGAGCCCGCCGCTGCCGCATCACTTCAAAGAGCATCACTCCCGCGGCTACGGACACGTTGAGCGAGCGCACCGGCCCCACCGTGGGAATCGACACCAGAAAGTCGCAACGCTTGCGCGTAAGCTCGTGCAGCCCCTCCCCTTCGCGCCCCAGCAGAATGCCGACGTTGCCGGTCAAGTCCACGTCGGTGTGCTTTTTCTCGGCGCGCTCGTCAAGCCCCACCAGCCAGTAGCCGGCTTCTTTCATCTGCTCCATCGCGCGGACCAGATTTTTTACCCGCGCCACGGGCAGGTGCGCCAAGGCTCCCGCGGACGCGCGCTCCACCGTATCGCTCAGGCCTGCGGCGCGGCGCTCCGGAATGATCACGCCTTGCGCTCCCGCCGCCAGCGAGGTGCGCACGATCGCTCCCAAATTGTGCGGATCTTCGATCCCATCCAGCGCCACCAGCAGCCCGCGCTCACTTTTCGCGCTCAGCAAGTCTTCGAGCTCGGCCGTGGGTTTCGCGGCGGCCAGCGCTGCAATTCCCTGGTGCTCGTGCGTTCCAGCAAGACGGTCGACTTGCTGGCGATCCTCGAAACGCACCGGCACACCGCGCGTTTTAGCCAGCCGCACCACCGCTTCCACGCGCTCGCCGTGGCGCCCGCGTGCGATCACGATGCGGTCCAGCGGACGCGCCGCGTTCAGCGCTTCCTCGATTGCATGAAATCCAGTCAGCCAGTTCATTCAAGGCGCCAATTCATGGAAGAAAGGCAGGAATTCAGCGGGTGCTGACGGCGGCGATAGCGTAACAAGCGATGGCTTCGCCGCGCCCGATTTCGCCGCAGCCCTCGTTGGTCTTGGCTTTCAAGCTGATGTGGTCGCCGCTCAATTCCAACGCTTTTGCCAACTCCGCGCGCATTGCGGGGAAATGCGGCCCCAGCTTGGGACGTTCGCAGATCACCACCGCGTCTACGTGCACAATATGCAGATTGCGATCTGCCAGCAATTTCCGTGCGTGCTGCAGGAACAGCAAACTGGCCGCTCCTTTCCACTTCGGATCGGTATCCGGGAAGTGTGTGCCGATATCACCGAGCGCGCCCGCGCCGAGCAACGCATCGCACAGCGCGTGGCAAAGCACGTCGCCATCCGAATGCCCCACCGAGCCCTTGTCGAAGGGAATCTCAATGCCGCCAATCATCAATTTGCGGCCCGGTTCCAGCCGGTGCAGGTCGTATCCGATCCCCGACAAGTTCATCCGATGGGCCTATTCGGCGCGTCTTGTCTCGTCGCGCGACGGTGCGCCACTTTTTTCCAGATCATGTAAACGATTACCCACCCTGCGGAAAATCCGGCGACAGCGATGAAAATCGAGGGCCAATCGATTCCTGAAGCATGCCCCGATTTCGAACTTCGGTCCCACAAAAATGCCGACATCGCCACAAACAAAATCCAAAAGACGATCCGTTGCACGCCGCGTGGCATTGCACCTGGTCGCCGCTGCTGTGGCGCGAAAGTCATTCGTGTACTCGTTACGCTCCATTGGCCTCCGAACGCATTCACCCGTAAAGTTCATCCGAGCGGCTGATTCGGTGGCTCTGTGGACGAAGGTGCGTTGTCCGCGCCGCGCCAAACGCTTCGCGCCAAATGGAGAGTCATCATCAGAACAACGCCGATCGCCAGATCAGCGAAAAGCTGGTAATTCCTCGGCAGTTGCAAGGATCCAGCCAAGCGCCACAGAACGCCCGCGAACCCGAAAGCGATCGTGCAAACCAGCACGATCCGAAATATTTTCGCCGCGCTGCTCGCGCTCTGCTGTTCTGGTGCAAAACTCATTTCTTTGGCCCCTTTCGCTCCATCTCCAGATAAAATGCCGCCAGCTCCATATCCGCCGGCCGCGTGATTTTCAAATTACGTTCCGAACCTACTACCACGAACACGTCGTGTCCGAATCTCTCTACAATGGCCGCTTCGTCCGACGCCGTCACCCCGTCTTCCTGCGCCTTTTTGAAGGCATCGCGAAGCAGCGGATACGCGAAAACCTGCGGCGTCTGCGCCAACACGATTCGCTCCCGCGGAATCGTGGCTGAAATCAGGGCCACATCTTCCGGTAAACTGGCGCGCTTCACTTCCTTGACGGTATCGATCGCGGGAATGCCAAGAATGGCCGCGCCGCGGGTGCGCGCCTCGGCAATCACCCGTTCAATTTGCGCCACGGTAACGAACGGCCTCACCGCGTCGTGAACGAGCACGATTTCGGTCGCTGGATCCACCTGCGCCAGCGCATTTCCGACTGACTGCTGCCGCGTATCGCCGCCTTGAATCACGCGCGCGGGCTTGCCAAGCGCGGCCTTCGTCACCATCGCCTCCAGCGCCTTCACATCGTCTGGCCGCGTGGAGATGAAGAATTCTGAAATGGCGTCGCACGCGGCCAAGCGGCGCAGCGTGAAAATGATTAACGGCACGCCATCCAGTTCGAGAAATTGTTTCGGTGTATCCGCGCCCATGCGCGTGCCAAGCCCGGCGGCCGGAACGATTGCAGCAGTTTTGCTCATTGGCGGTTTGATAGTCTAACGCATACACGGTTGGCGCGCGAGCGAATCGGGAACGAGCAAAAACAGCAGCTCAGCTGCGGCCTGTTTCGGGATATAGCGGACGCGGAGGCCGTTCGCCGCCGCCCGCCGTCTCACCGCTGCGGCTGGAATGAGTTTCCTGCGGAGCTGCCACGGCGGGAACGGGGCGGGGCTGCTCGCCCCGCTCATCATACCGGCCGAAGATCATTTTGCCCGCGGTGGTTTGGTGGACCGAGGTCACGCTGATGTCGATCGTCTTATTGATCATTCGCCGCGCGCCGTCTACCACCACCATAGTGCCGTCGTCGAGGTACGCAACGCCCTGGTTGTATTCCTTGCCTTCGCGCAGAATGAACACGCGCATGGTCTCCCCGGGCAGTACCACGGGCTTTAGAGCATTGGCCAATTGGTTGACGTTCATCACTTCGATGCCTTGCAACGTCGCCACTTTGTTCAAATTGAAATCGTTCGTGACGATTTTCGCGTCGTAGCGCTTGGCCAGTTCGATCAGCTTCAAGTCAACTTCTGGGATCTGCGGAAAATCGTCATCGGCAATTTGCACGTCAATCGCCGTCATTTTCTGGATGCGCTGCAGCACTTCCAGTCCGCGCCTGCCGCGCTGCCGCTTCAGCGGATCGGCGGAGTCGGCCACCAGCTGAAGTTCGCGCAGCACGAACTGCGGAATCACCACCGTGCCGTCTAAAAACAGAGTTTCCGCGATATCCGCCACACGCCCGTCGATAATCACGCTGGTGTCCAGCAGTTTGGCGGAATGCCGCGCGTTGCGCTCGCTTCCGAACAAGCCGCCGAGAGCTTGCAAATTCAGCATGTCGCCCTTGTTCGCACCCAGCACCAAGCCGATGTAAGCCATCACCAGGAAAATCGATAGGCTGAAGAATGAGCGCGTCGCCTCCGGCATGGTTGTATGCGTGAAGATCAGCGAGGTCAGAAACGCGCCCAGGATACCGAGGATCGACCCGGCCGCAGCCCCAATTAGCCGCCGTAAGCTGGCCTTCCTTAGCCGAATCTCAAAAAGTATAATTCCGAAAGCGAACAGAAACCCGGCAATGGCCCCGTGCAGCCGGGGCAAGCTGAACGGGCGGAAGTGGTACCCGGCAGCCGTACAGACCGCGGCAAAAATCACGCGCACAACCAGCATGTCCCAAAACGTGCCCACTCCGTCATGATGGCGGCGAGTGACCACAACTGGCTTGCTAAGGGGCGCTTCAGGGGCTGAACCTGCGGAAATAGGGCCGGGCGCACTAGAAGTTCTTGGCATCTGTACCACCTTGTCTTCCTATAAAACTTATGATCGTTATGAGGGCCTTTTTAACCGTTATTGATATTGAGGCATGCGCTGGGTTGCGCCTGCCCGCAAAAAATTAGGATAAACGGATCCTAAACAACTCGGCAGTATAGCACCCGAAAGGATTCGCGAGTCAACACCCGAGAGGCGTTAGGGTCTTTACCTGATAACCGACAGATCAGAGATAGTAGCGGGGCACGCGCCGCCCCAGAGCGCACAGAAGGTCGGAGGTGACCGTACCGATCTCGTGAGCGACATCGGAGACGCGAATCTCGTCCTTACCGTCTTTGCCGTAGATCGTGACCACATCTCCCAGCTGAACGTCGGCCAAGTCGGTCACGTCGAGCGTCGTCAGGTCCATGGAAATAGTGCCGACCAGCGGCACGCGGCGTCCTCGGACCAACGCGCATCCATGGTTGGTGCGCTGGCGCAAAATGCCATCGGCGTAACCAGCGTTAATGACGGCGATGCGCGAAGGCCTGGCGGTGACGAACTTCGCCGAATATCCGACCGGCTGGCCTGTGGGCAAATCCCGCAGCGAAATGATCCTCGCGCGCAGCGAAAGGCTCGGCTCGACCGGCAGCATGCGCCGGACCTCCTGGCCTTTCTGCGGCGGATCAAACGATTGGTAGTAGCCGTAGAGAATCGCGCCCGGGCGCACCATATCCGCCCAAGTGCTCGGCCGCGCGCAGATCGCTCCGCTATTGGCCATGTGAACGATTCCCGGAGAAATCCCAAGTTCGCGCATGTGCGCCAGGCAGCGCCCGAACACTTCTTCCTGGTCATCCGTTTGCCGCGCGCTGAAATCTTCCGCCGAAGCGAAATGCGTGAACGTACCTTCGAGCTGCAAGTGGCGGCAATCGGCGAACGCCGATGCGAACGCATCAAGCTCCGAAGGCAACAGACCGAGCCGGTTCATGCCGGAGTTTATTTTCAGATGGAATTTCAGCGGCTTTTTTACGCGCGACGCTTTCGCAGCACGTTCCAGGTGGCGAACGTCCTCGAGCCGTGTGACGGTCGGCGTCAGCCGGTTATCGATGAAGCGCTTCTCTTCTCCCGGCCAAAATCCGGTGAGCACCAGGATCGGCTTGCGAATTCCCGATTCGCGCAGCTCGACGCCTTCGTTCGCGCAAGTCACGCCGAAGCGGTCCGCGCCCGCCTTCTGCAGCGCTTTCGCCACCGGCACGGCGCCCAAGCCATAGCCATTTGATTTCACCACCGCCAAAATGAGCGGCTTTGGACCGATATGCCGGCGCGTGACGCGCAGATTATTCGCGATCGCCTTCAGCGAAATTTCAGCCCAGACCGGCCTTCCCCCACGATGAATTGTTTTCGCCATTTTATTTAGGATGCCAGACTCCTTGAACGCGCGCGACGAAAATTCGCTGGCCGAAACACCCGCGCCGCGTTTAGGTAAACATCGGCTTCTCCATCACAACTGCATTCCGCGAGCCGCAAGAATGCGCCGGCGTCGGCGCGCGGAAAGGAAAGGTTTAGCCACAACGAGGCAGTATCGACGCCTACGAACCGCGTTTCTCCAGACACACCTGTGGCCCGGCGTGGACAGAATCGGCAGTTGCGCTCGCGAGGATTACTCCTCCGGAGAAGAATCCCACGCGTCCGGCGCCGCCTCTTCGAAGCGCGTGTACCGGCTGAGGAATACGAAGCTGAGCTTTCCTGTGGGGCCGTTGCGCTGCTTTGCGATGATTAAATCCGTCTTCGCGCGATCCTCTTCCGGCGCATCCGGCTTATAGAAATGCGGACGGTTGATGAAAAGCACCACGTCTGCGTCCTGCTCGATGGCGCCCGATTCGCGCAAATCGGAGAGTTGCGGGTCGCGGTCTTCGCGTGCCGGCGCGCGGGTGAGCTGGCTCAACACCAGAACGGGCACTTGCAGCTCTTTGGCCATGCTTTTTAGCGCTCGCGAGATGTACGACACTTCTTCGGTCCTGTTTCCAAAGCGGCCGTGCGCGGTGATTAGCTGCAGGTAATCGACGATCACGAGCGACAGCCCTTTGTCTTTCTTCAAACGCCGGGCCTTCGCGCTCATCTCCAACACCGTGCTGGCAGCCGAATCGTCGATCCACAGAGGCGCTTCGCCCAACACCGCCAGGCCACTAACGATCTTCTGCCAATCTTCCTTGCCCAGCTGCCCGGTGCGAAACCGGTGCGAATCGATGCGCGCTTGCGAGCCGATCAAGCGCTGCAGCAGCGATTCCTTGGACATTTCCAGGCTGAACACCGCCACCGGCTGTTGCTGCCGCAAGGCGACGTTTTCCGCGATATTCAGCGCCAGCGCCGTCTTGCCCATCGACGGTCGCGCCGCCAGAATGATCATTTCCGAGGCCTGCAGGCCGGACGTTTGATTATCGAGCTGCAAATAATTCGTCGCCAGCCCGGTCACGCGGCGGCCCTCGGTGAATATCCGCTCGATCCGGCTGAAATTGTCCGAAACCAGCTGCTTAATGCCGACGAATCCGGAGCGAATTCGCTGCTCGGCTAGCTTGAAAACCCACGATTCCGCCTGGTCCAGAATTTCGTCGACGTTCTCGCGCCCCTCAAAGGCGCGCTCCTGAATTGCTTCCGCGGCGTGAATCAGCCCGCGAAGCACAGCCTTTTCGCGAATGATCTGCGTGTAGTGCTCCACGTTCATCGCGTGCGGAACGCCGTCGGCGAGCTGGGAAATGTAGGCGGCGCCGCCGGAAGCCTCCAGCTTGCCGGTGCGATGCAGCAGTTCGGTAAGGGTGACGGCGTCGATCGGTTTGCGCTCTTCGTCGAGACGCATCATCGCTTCGAAGACGTTGCGATGCTCGGGCAGGAAAAAATCGTCGGCGGTCAAACCCTTTTCGAGCGCGCCGACCAGCGCCGCATTGTTCAGCAGAACAACGCCTAGAAGAGTTTTCTCCGCGACCAGATAATGCGGCAGCGGCCGTTCGATACTCGTTTCAGCGGACATTTTCGATCATGGGCCTATCTTCGCCTTTGTTTCGCCGCAGGTCAACGGCGATTTCCGGCGCGTTTCCGCGCCGCCACCCAAAATAATCGACGCCTCTTGGGAGCGTTTCACAACGCGGGGAAAGCAAATGTAGGCTGAGCCTGCCGCGAAGGCAATCGCCCGCTCGCGGTTGACCCCTCTTTTCTGATTAAAAAGTGTTTGAAACCTGTGGACGTGTGTGGATAATCGCGCGCGCGAATCGCGAACGCCGCTACTCTTCTTTTTTGACCACCAGTTTGACGTTGGCGCTCACTTCGCGATGCAGTTTCAGCGGCACTTCGAACTCGCCCATGGTCTTGATCGGTTCAGTCAGCACCACTTTGCGCTTGTCAACGGTATAGCCCTGCGTGGCGAGCGCCTCGGAAATATCCGCATTGGTCACCGAGCCGAACAGTTGGTCGTTTTCTCCCGCGCGCCGCGTGAATTCCAGCGTGACGCCCGCGAGCAGTTCCGCCAGCTTCTGCGCGTCGCCCTTTTCGACCGCTTCCTTCTTGGCGAAAACGGCGCGCATCTTCTCCAGGCGCTTCAGGTTTCCGGCGCTGGCCTCTAGCGCCAGCTTACGCGGCAGCAAAAAATTGCGCGCGTAACCTTCGGCCACTTCCACCACTTGGCCGCGATTTCCGAGCTTTTCCACGTCTTCCTGCAAAATGATCTGCATTTCTCGACCTCGAAATTTATCCGGCCCGCCGCTCTCGGCGGTGCCATGTTCCGCAAATGTCTTCGGCGGCTTTCAAATTGCCGGCCGCGCGTCCGCCTGCTTTACAGCTCGGCGGAAAACGGAAGCAGCGCGATATTCTGGGCCCGCTTGATGGCCACTGCCAGCCACCGCTGGTGCCGCGCACACGTCCCGGTCATCCGACGGGGTAGAATTTTGCCCCGTTCCTGAAGGAACGGCGCCAGAATCTCGGCCCGCTTGTAATCGATAAAGTCACTCTTATCGACGCAAAACCGGCAAACCTTCTTCTTCCGGACGAAGCTTCGCTTGCCACGCCGCGGCCCGCTCGGCCTTCCCTGCGGTCGCGGACCACCCGGGCCTGACGGCCGCGGATGATATCCGGACGGAGCGTGCCCCGCTGAACTTGACGGAGCCTGCGCCGCCGGCTGCTGATTTGGTGCCTGTTCGTCTGCCATTCGCTATCTCCCCTGCTAAAGTCTTTCGGTTACGCCGTCGCGGCGGAGTGTTCTCCGCCGACGGATGCGGGCGCTGTTTTTCGCGGACGCCGCGCGGCGCGCCGCTCGCGGTGCTTTTGCAATTTCGCCTGCCGCTTCAGTTCTTCGTCGATGCGCACGGTCAGATACTTGATCACGGAGTCGGCTACCTTCAGCCGCCGTTCGAGTTCCTTAATTACCTCGCCGTGAGCGGACTTCACCACCATGTACACGTAATATCCTTCTCGCAGCCGCTTCACATCGTACGCCATGCGGCGACGGCCCCACTTCTCCGTGCTCTCGATCTTTCCGCCCTTTTCCGTGGCAGCGTGCTCCACGGTGGCGATCACTTTGTCGATCTCCGTGTCCGGCGTATCCGGCCGGCAGATAAAAATCAAATCGTACTGGCGTTCTTCCATCGCATTCCTCTCGATTCCTGACCGCCGCGCCCGCGGCGGGCATTCCCTACTCCAAACTTTCTTCCGGCGGCGCTTTGCGATTGAACTTCGACATCGCCTTTTCGAGGCCCTCCGTCAAAATCACCTCGACGGCTTCCGCCGCCGCTACCGCCGTTTCCTCCGCGAGCTGCCGTTCTTCGCGTCCCATTTGGGACAGCACGTAATCCCGGCGATCGCCCCACATCTGCTTCGGCTGCACGCCCAACCGCACGCGGATGAACTCGTCGCCGCCGATCACGCTGATGATCGACTGCAATCCATTGTGCGTGCTGTTGCGGCCATGCCCCCGGATTCGCAGCATGCCCCAGGGCAGATCGGTCTCGTCCAGCAGCACGATGGTTTCCGCCGGATCGCATTCGTAGCGTTCCAGCAACATCCGCACCGCCACGCCACTTAGATTCATCATCGTCTGCGGCTTGGCCAGAATCACCTCATGCCCCGCGAACATTCCGCGGCCCATTAGCGACTTCGCTTCGGGACGCGTGACGCGAATGCTGCTCCGCTGCGCCAGAGCGTCAATCGCCAGAAACCCGACGTTGTGCGGCGTCCATTCGTAATCCGGGCCCGGATTCCCAAGCCCTACGATCAATCGCATGACCCCGCCCGCTAACGATGCTACGCATCACTAAAAGCAACTCCGCTGGGTACCCGCGCGAGCTCGAGTTGCAAATGGCCGAAAGAAAGAAGCAGCGCGAAACGAACCAGCCTATTTCGATTTCTTTTCCGCTGCCTTGGGAGCTTCCGCCGCGGCCCCTTCGGCTGCGCCTTCTTCTTCCTTCTTGCCCTTCTTGATGACTTCGGGCTCGGCCGGCGCCGTCTCCGCCGCCACCGCTGCTTCCGCTGCGGGTTCTTCTTCCTTCTTCAAAATCACCACGTGCGCCAGCACGCGCGCCGGATCGGTGAGCAGCTTGATCTTTTGCGGATCGATCGGCAGATCGCTCGCGCGCAGCTGCTTGCCAATGGTCAAGCCACTGATATCCATGCGGAATTCTTCCGGAATGTCTCCGGGCAAGCACTCGATCTCCACTTCGCGCGTGACCATTTCGAAAATACCGCCCTGCAGCTTCACGCCTTCCGCTTCGCCAAACACGTGCACCGGCACGCGCACACGCATCCTCACGTCCATGGCGATACGCAGCAAATCCACGTGCAGCAGGTTGTTGCTTACCGGATCGACCTGCCAATCCTTCACCATGGCATTTTCGTCGCCGCTGCCCGCCACTTGCACGGTGAAAATCGTGTTGTGGCCGGACTCGGACCGCAGAATCTTGGCCACTTGCTTGGCGTTCACCGCCAGCGCCACCGAGCCTCCCCGGCCCCCGTACAGCACCGCTGGAACCATGCCGCTCAGCCGCGTGCGCCGCGCGGGACCCTTGCCCCGCTCTTCGCGAATCTTGCCTTCTACTGTAAACGTCGCCATCGTATTCCTCTCGCCTTCTTGTTCCGAATGCCCGCCGGAATCCTCTTCACGAGGCCGGCCCGGCTCCGCTCAAAACTTTCGCGCGAGCAAATTCGCTCACATAAAGAGTTCGCTGATCGAAGTCTCCTCGTGAATCGACTGAATTCCCCGCGCCAGCAGAGGCGCCACGCTCAGCACTTTTAATTTATTGAGCTTCTGCGCCTGGCAGTTCAGCGGCACGGAATCCGTCACCACCACTTCCTCGATCTTCGAATTCGTGATCCGCTCCACGGCCGGCCCCGAAAGCACCGCGTGCGTAGCCGCCGCAAACACCTTCGTCGCTCCATTTTCGAGCAACGCTTCGGCGGTTTTCACCAGCGTCCCGGCGGTGTCGATAATGTCGTCAATCACCAGAGCCGGACGTCCGGAAACATCTCCGATCAAATGCATCACTTCGCTCACGTTCACGTCGATGCGCCGCTTATCGACGATTGCCAGCGGCGCGTCGATGCGCTTGGCAAAAAGCCGTGCTCGTTCCACCCCGCCCGCGTCCGGCGAAACCACTGTGATGGAGCCGAGCTTCTTCTTTTGAAAATACTCCACCAGCACCGGCGACGCGTACAGGTGATCCACCGGGATGTTGAAATATCCCTGGATCTGCGGCGCGTGCAGATCGAGCGAAAGAACGCGGCTGGCGCCCGCCGTCGCCAGCAAATCCGCAACCAACTTTGCCGAAATTGCTACGCGCGGACGGTCCTTGCGATCCTGCCGCGCGTACGGGTAATACGGAATCACCGGCGTAATACGCCAAGCCGAAGCGCGCTTAAACGCGTCGATCATCAGCAACAGCTGCATCAGATGGTGATCCACCGGATGCGAGCACGGCTGCACCACAAAAACGTCCGCGCCGCGCACATTCTCCAGAATCTGATAGCGCGTTTCGCCGTCGGAAAACTGTCCGTGCTCTGCTCTGCCCAGCGGCACGCCCAGATACTCGCAAATCGCACCCGCTAAGGACGCGTTCGCCTTCCCGCAGAACACCTTGAACTTGCCGTCGCCCAAAGTTATTCCCCTAGAATGTCGCGCGTTTACCCGGCTCGGCGCCTGCCTCAGGCAGGGACCCAACCCATGGCGCGGCCATACCTTTCCCTGGACAAGGTTTCAACAACGAAAACTGAATCTTCCGGGAACTTCCGAGCGGCTCGGCGCGCCTGCGCTGGGTTTCGGAAGATTCCGAACACCGCCGACCCGCTACCCGCCAGCGCGGCTTCTGCGGCTCCTACTTGGAGCAAGGCGTCCCGGATTTCTCCCAGTCGCGCATGACGGCCGAAGACCGGTCCCTCGAAATCGTTCGAGACCTTCCCCTGCCCGCTCCAGCACAGAGCACAGAACCTCCAAATATTAGGGGCATCGGCACGATTTGTCAATTCCGCGGAGAGCCATTGATACGCTTCTTTCGTGCTGACGCCAATTTCCTTCGGCGAAATCACCACTACAGTCCGCTTCGGCGCATCCTCCAGCGGATAAATTTCGTCGCCGCGATTCACCGCCAGCGCCCGCCCGCCAAATAAAAAGAACGGAACGTCGGCGCCCAACGTGGAGGCGATCTCCATCAATTTCTGCAGCGGAAAATCCCGCTGGTGGCCCGTTAAACGGAGCATGCCGATCAGCGCGGCGGCCGCATCGCTGGATCCACCTCCCAGCCCGCGCGCCACAGGAATGCGCTTGGTCAGCTTCGCGCGAACTCCTCCGCGAAAATCCATTCCGCGGGCGATCGTTTCGATCGCGCGATACACCAAATTATCGGGTCCCGCCGATAGCGCTGGATCGCTCACTTCCAATGCGATGCCAGGCTGCCGCGCGCGGGAAAGCTCCAGCGTGTCGCGCAGTCCGATGGTCTGAAAAATGGTTCGGAGTTCGTGATATCCGTCCGGACGGCGCCCGATCACATCCAGGCACAAATTCACTTTGGCGAATGCGGGCAGGCGAACGGAATTTTTCATGCGGGAAGATTACTGCGGCTTGGTCATATCCGTCGACGATTTCTGCGCCAGGCGTTTTTTCAGCTTCTTCAGCTGGTTATCGAGCTCGCTCACTTTGGCGGGCTCGTAATCGGCGGGCGCTTGCTTTTGCCACTGCGCCAAAGCCATCTCGAACGTCTGCGCCGCTTGTTGCGTATCGCCAAGTTTCAAATACACGTCGCCAAGGTGGCCCAATATCGTCGGATCATTCCCCTGGCGGTCGATCGCTTCCCGCAAATACTGCTCGGCTTCCATCAGGCGGTTCTGCTTGAAATAGGCCCAACCCAGGCTATCCAGATACGCGCCATTGTTCGGATCCACTTTCAGCGCGCGCTGAATCAGCGAGGTCGCCTCATCCATGCGCACTCCGCGATCGGCCAGCATGTAGCCGTAGTAATTCAGCACCGGAGCGTTATCCGGATTCACGTCCAGAACTTTGCGAAATTGCGCTTCGGCCTGCGAATACTTCTTCTGCCGGTCGTAGATAGCGCCAAGCATAAACCACGCCGCCTGTTTATCCGGCGACTCCTTCGCCAGCTGCTCGGCCTTTTCCGCGGACTGCTCGGCTTCGCCGAATTTCTTGCCGTTTTCCTGCACCTCAGCCAGATCCAGATACACGGTCTGATCCGACTCATTGCCCTTCAGCAGGGTGTCCAGCAGCTGTGTGGCCGTGGCCGTTTCGGACTTTTCTCCGTACAGCATCGCGAGCGTGATGGTCAGATCCTGATCGTCGCCCGATGCATCCCGCGCCTTTTGCGCCAGGTCGATGGCCCGATCGATTTGATGGTCGGCGCGATAAGTGTCGATCAGCAGGAGCTGTGCACGCTTGGCTGCGTCCGGGCTCAGTTTGCCCATCTCATCGAACGTGTCGATGGCCTCCGGATAATTGTGCTCCAGCCGGTAGGCGTGTCCCAACTGCTCGTAAAGGATTGCCAGTGCGCCGGCATTTTGGTCGCCGCCTTGCGCTTTCAGGGACGCGATGGCGTCCGAGAACATTTTCGCCGCCTCATCGAAATGGTTCTGGTCCTCATAAAGCAGCGCCTGGTTGTAGAGCACTTCCAGGCTGCCGGGAGCCAACTGCTTGGCGTGGTTCAAGCTGGTTTGCGCTTCATCCATTTGCCCGAGCCGCCGCTGCAGCTCCGCCATCCGCAAATAATTATCCGCCGAATTCGGCTCCCGTTCCGTCAGCTTCTTAAACTGCGCCAGAGCGTCCGCGTACTTCCCTTCGGACATCAGCGCCTGCGCCAGCCCGTGACGGTGGCCGGCATCGGTGGGATCGTTTTCGACCGCTTTGCGATAGGCGTCCTCGGCCTTCGCGTAATCATGCTCATGCGCATAGGCATCGCCCAACATGCCATACAGATCGGATGAACTCGTATCGCTCACGGCGTTGCTCAGCAGCGTGATAGCCTCTTGCGAACGCCCCTCATCGATCAGCAGCTGGCTGAGTTGCTCGAGCGCCGGCTCGTTTTCGGAATCCCGCTGCAAAATGCCGCGCAGAACCTTTTCGGCCTGGTCGGGTTGGTTTTCGAATCCGTATAGGCGCGCAAGCCACAGCGCCGAGTACGTATCGGTGGGATCGAGCTGCAGCACCGCCTCAAACTGCTGCACCGCCTTGGTCAGATATTCTTGCTGCGATGCGCCCACACCTTGGTCGCTCAGCGAACGCACGTAAATGCGCGCCAGTAGCCGGTGCGCGTCCACGTTGCTGGGATCGGACTGCAGGGCCGCCCGCGCCTCGGTGATCGCGTCCGCGGTATGCTGCGAATTCGCGTCGATCTCCGCCAGCCGCTCCAAAATCACCGCGGCGTGAGGCGCAATCTGCAGGGCCTTTTTGTAGTACTCGATGGATTCGCTGGCCGAGTCGGAATCGCCGTTCTCTTCAAACTCCAGTTCTTTCAGGTGGCCCATCATGATGTCGTAATAGAGATCGGACTGTTGCCCGTTGACGCTGGCCGTTTCGGTTGCCAGAGGTTGGAGTTCAGCGCGGGCGTTCTTTTCTTGCGCCTGCGCGGGGCGGGCTGAAAGCACCGGCGTTCCCACCGTAAGCGTGAGCAGCACTACGATCAGTTTCGTTTTCATTGTGATTTCGGGTGCCTTTATTATCGTATAGCCTATGGGGCCCGTCAAAGCAATCCCGCCACCGCTCCTTTGCCTAAACCTTTACGACGCCCGAAGGCACCTTTGGGATGCCACTTCTTAGACGAATTTACGGCTCACTCTAGTACACTTATTTTGCTTTGCCGGCAGGTACCGGGGGAACCTCATGATGCGCACCGCGGTCGCAGCGCGCACTTTACCACTCGTGCTGGTGATGTTGGCTGCAACGTGCTTTTTAGCCCAGCTCCCGAGCCAAGCGCTCGCCCAAGAGCCGCAGGGCGCCGGCGCCGCTCCCTTATCGACCGCACAGCCTCAAGCAACACAGCGAACAGATCCGCAACCCGCACCGCAACCAATGCAGGAATCAAACTCGCCGCGGCCGCCGAAAGCAAAAGCCAAAACGCCTGCCGCAGCTCAGACTCCCACGGCGAACGCCACACTCGCGCAACTCGCATGGCTCGCCGGACGCTGGCAAGGAGATTGGGGACCGCGCGCCGCGCAACAAGTCTGGATGCCGCCGCAAGCCGGCGTCATGGTGGGCGTCTTTCAGCTCACGGAAAATACCCAAACTCTCGTCGTCGAGCTATACACCATTGTGGCCACGCCCGAGGGCATTCAGCTGCGCGTGCGCCACTTCACGCCTTCCCTCGCCGCGTGGGAGACAGCCGGGCCTTCGCTTCTAAAGCTCACCACGTATGATTCAAAATCCTATCGGTTCGTAAACGAGGACAATGGCCAGCCGAAGCAGTGGTTGATGAAGCGCATCGACCTCAACACCTACCTAGCTCACTTCGACATCGTTCCGGAAAAGGGCCAGGAGCAAACCGCGGAAATTCTCTACCACCGGCAATCCGCAATGCCCCCGGTCAGCCACTAATCAGCGGCGCGATTCTGCATTCCAATGTTATGGCTTCTCGCGTGGAGTGCGGCGGCTTGCCGCCGCCATTTCGGGCGCGGCGCAAACACGAACGGCGACTAGAAATAGAGGGGAGTCTTTAGCACGTCCGAACCGGCCGTGCGTTAGATGCGGTGCGGCGCCGCCAATTTTGGTTCCTCGACGCGAACTTCCGACAATTCCGTGATCAGCGTTCCCGCCCAGCGGAAAATGTTGTTTTCGCGAATCGTGCGACGCATGCGGTGCATGCGCTCATGCCGGTCTTGCGAATCCATTTCCAGCGCCAGCCGGATGGCGGCGCTCACCTGTTCGGTATCGTACGGATTGACAATCAGTGCATCGCGCAGCTCGCGGCTCGCGCCGGTGAACTGGCTCAATATCAGCGCGCCTTGCTCGTCATCCCGCGCCGCTACGAATTCCTTGGCCACCAAATTCATCCCATCGTGCAACGATGTGACCAGGCACAAATCCGCGGCGCGGTAATACGGCACGATCTCTTCGTGGCTGTGGTGCCGCGTCAGCAGCACAATCGGACGCCAATCCGCCCTCTGAAACCGCGCATTGATGCGCGCCGCTTCTGTTTCCACGTCTTGCATGAACTGCTGGTAGCGTTCGATGCGCGTGCGGCTCGGAGCGCCGATCTGCACGAACGTGAATTTGCCGCGGTAGGCCGGATTCGATTCGATGAAATGCTCCACGGCGCGGAACCGCTCCAAGATCCCTTTGGTGTAGTCGATGCGATCCACGCCGATTCCCAGAAATTGCGCGGAGACCCCCAGATTTTTCAGCAGCTTGGAACGCAGCACGTACGGCGAATCGCCCTCGCCTGCAAACAGCCGGTCGCGCACGTCCACGCTGATCGGGAACGGCCGCACCAGTGTGAGATGGTCGTTGCGCCGCACCGCGAAGCGCTCCCACTCGATGCGCGATTGCAACGTCTGATCCGTCGTCTCCAGAAAATTGTTGCAGTGCGCTTGGGTGTGGAAGCCGATTAGGTCCGCGCCGAGTAATCCGTCGAGCAACTCCCGCCGCCAGGGGCAGATGCCAAAGGCCTCCGCATTCGGCCACGGAATGTGCCAGAAAATCGCCACGCGCACCTCGGGTCGCGCTTTCTTGATCATGCGCGGCAGTAGCGCAAAGTGGTAGTCCTGCACCAGCAGCAGCGGCTGCGCGGAATCGGCCATCTCCTCCAAAGCCGCGTCCGCGAATTTCTGGTTGGCTTGTTGGTACGCTTCCCAATCGCTGGCCCGAAATATCGGACGCGCGTGCGCGATGTGGCACAGCGGCCACAGCCCCTCGTTGGCGAATCCGTAGTAGTAGCCATCCTCAATGTTCTTGGGCAACCAGACGCGCCGCAGCGTGTATTCGCGAGTGTCGGGCGGCACGCGGATGCGCCCGTTCTTGTCTACCGTCTCCCGATCCGCGCTGCCCGATCCCGAGGCGATCCACGTGCCATCGCACGCGCGCAGCACCGGCTCGAGTGCCGTCACCAAGCCGCTCGCCGGCACCTGCACCTCAATTCCCTTCGCGCCGTGGACGTGCGCATACGGCTCGCGATTCGACACGATAAAAAGCGAGCGCTGCTCCGTCTTGCTGCGGATCGTCAACCGCAGACGCTCGGCCGTCCAGATCGCATCGCCCGATTCGCGCAGTCGCGCTTCTTCCTCCGCAGCCGCGCGCGCCTCCGCCAGGCTACGCGCCAGGTTCATCACCTCAACCGAAAGCGGCCCCAGAAAATCTTCATCGGAATGCTTGGGCCGCGGCGGCACCTTCCCTTTCCCGATCCGCAGTTGCCGCACCCACTGCGTCGTCCTGGAGACGGGCAACACGATCGTCGAGCGGATGATCAGCACCGTCACAAAGACAATCAGCAGCACTTCCGCAATCACATGCCACATCGTCTCGCGCCAGATGCGGTCGCTTTCCTGATAGATATACGTTGCGTCGTGGAATACCGCCAGCACTCCCACGACCGCGCCATCGTTGTGCAACGGCATGTAATACACGTGCATGGGAATTCCGGCGAGGTTTTCGAATTGGCCGACCGAACGGTCCGTTTCGACGGTTGCAAGCGGAGGCGCGGGCGGATCAAGCCGTTCTGTAAGTCCCGGGCTTTCGGCGAGCAGCTTTCCGTCCATGTCGTAAATCGCCACGCCAGCCAGGCGTTCGCGGTTGCCAAACCGCTCCACGATCCGGCGCAACTCGCGATGTGAGCGCTGCCCAAGCGCCGGTTCAACCAGCTCTTGCAAGCTCTCCGCAAGGATTTCGGATCGTCGTTGAAGGTCGTCGCGCAACCCGCGCTTTTCCGCGCGCACCTGGCTGCGGGCCACCAGAAAGGTGACCACCGTGACGCCCACTACCAGCAGCAGAATTAGCCGCAGGCTGAGTCGCAAGGCAATTCCTCACTGGACATTGGTCTTAGGTCTTAGTTGTATAGCGCCCGGCAATCAAACTGCGCCGGCCGGCTTTTTGAGACTTCCGCAAGCCGCCGATCGTCCGATTCGATTACCGCGCTCAACGGCTAACTCTGCCAGTCGAACGGCGTACCACTTGGCTGCGGACGGCGGTCGCTCGGGGCGAATTCGCTGGAGCCGCGGCTCAACCGCTTACGCCGCGCGCCCGGTTGGCCGGCTGGGACATCTTTCAGGTCCCTCGCCGCGTCCCAGGCATTGGGGCTGGCTGGCGCACCGAGGGCACTCTGGCGTCGCTACGTCTACCAAAGCTCCCGTTTCGGTGCTCGATAGTACGATCCATAGAATAGCACCTTGAAGTAACCCTCTACCATTTATCGGATAAATTACGGTATTCCCCTGAGCGAGCAGCGTTGGCGGCAAGCGTGCGGTTTTAGGCAAGGCGATAAGCTCGCTGGACGTGCGAATCGTTCCCCAATTCTGAAATTCGGATATAAAATCATCCGGCGTGGGGGGCTGTAGCTCAGATGGATAGAGCAGCAGTTTCCTAAACTGCGTGTCGGGAGTTCGACTCTCCCCAGCCCCACCATCCTTGTTAGCTCCTCCGCGTTCAGCGTAACAATCGTAAAAAGGCGGGCCTCCCAGCCGAAGGCATCCTCAGAGTCCGTGAGTTGCCCCCTCAAGAAGACCTTCCAAACGCCCCACATGTCGGCCAACCGGGTGCACCCGGTATTCACCTGCATCCGCACCGCTCGCGACACGTTCGCGTGCGGCCATAACCCGATATCCAAAGCGACTGCAATATGCGACACGAGTATGGCCGACGTGACTTGGCCGGCCTGACCGAAAGGTGGCTTCATGAATTGGGCTTCTCGCTTGTGCAACGGAGAAGTTTTTAAAGCCGTACCAAAGCTTTGCCCCGCGATTCGTCTGGGCGCGCTGCTCATGCTGCTTGCTGGTGTCGCGTTTGCGTCGCGCGCGGGGAGTGCCCAGCAACGCAACCAGCAGCGCAGCCCGATCGGTTCCCTGAATGCCAGCGGCTCAGTACAAGTGAACGGCGCCGCCGCGCCTGCGCAATCCCCCATTTTCGCCGGCGATTCGCTAAACACTGACGAAGGGGGCACCGCTACGGTCACGATCGAGGGCAGAGGCACGCTGAAAATTTATCCTCGCAGCCGAATCGTCTTCAGTGGGAATTCAGGATATTGGGCGGAACTAATTCGAGGAACCGCCGTGGTAAGCACGGAGATTGCGGATTCTGGCGTCGCTCTGCGCCTGGGGGATTACATCGTCCGAGCAACGCTCGATGCGCCGCAAGCCGCCGCGGTGGTCAGACTGGATAACGATGGAACGAGTCTGGTGTCTTGCCTGGCGGGTGCCGTACAAGTAGTGGATATGCAGGGAGACACTTCAGTCGTCCTGAAAACCGGGAAGTCCGCGAGTATTTCTACCGCGGGCCAAGCGGTGACCGCGGAGCCGGCACCTTTCTCGGGTTCTTCGGACGAGAGGACGGAAAGGCCCAACCATCGCTGGCGTTGGATCATAATCGGAGTCGCTGGTGCGGCCGCGATAGTCACTGCAATCGCGATCATGCACGAAAGCGGTAGCAGCGTGAAGTCGGCGCGTTCGCCCGCGCCAACTCCCACACCCACACCGACGCCTACTCCGACACCGACTCCTACACCCACACCAACGCCCACGCCTACCCCGAATCCCACGCCAACTCCGACGCCTACACCAACTCCGACGCCTACACCGACACCGACTCCTACACCCACACCAACGCCCACGCCAACCCCCACTCCCACGCCTACCCCGAATCCCACGCCAACTCCGACACCAACTCCAACTCCCACCCCAACACCGACTCCGACTCCAACCCCGACTCCAACTCCAACGCCGACTCCTACGCCAACACCGACTCCGACCCCCAATCCGCCGCCTCACCATCACTGACACGACGACCAATAGCGCAGCAGTCCGCGCCTGCCGTCGAAGCATGCGAGTGCGGCAGCCGACCGACGGGCCAGACCCAATAGGCCGTGGCAACGCCACCATCAACGTTTCAACCGTGGCGCTACAGTACTGTGTTCACCTGATTGCTCGGACCCACGATTCGGTTTCACCCTAACGGTGCTCCACCGCCGTCTGCCCGCACTACGAGGACGAATCGGCTTTGAGTAAGGAAATAAAAGCGGAAACTCGCCGCAGGCCGCCTCGGGCCAAGATTGGTTCTGGCGAGATCATTTATCTGACGTTTCCCAACAGAAATGGCGGCATCGTTCTCGACGTCTCTGCCGAAGGTCTCGGATTTCAGGCCGTTGAACCTCTCGATGTAAATGAGTCACTTTCTTTTCGACTGTCAGTTCCCGGTTTCCCCGATATCAATCTTTCCGGCCAGATCGCCTGGCTCGACGATGCTCGCAAGCGAGGCGGATTACGCGTCATTGTCCCACCGGCGGCGCGACAGGAGTTTCACCTCTGGCAACGGCAATATCTGGAATCGCAGCCCGGTATCGAACCCTTTGCATCAACTGAGCTCCCCGTTTCGCAATATGTACCCCCAAGTTGCGAAGAAGATTTTTTAGCGAATGGAACAGAAACCGTTTCGCGCATGGGCCAAGTTCCTCGACCGCCTGAGCATAAAGCGGCAGCAGCGCCCGCTGGCGGATATGCGCCTCCATCACAGCCGGCACCGCAAGAGCCTCGCAGCAGCCGCAATATACTGGTCGTATGCCTGATCCTCACGCTATGCACGGTGCTTCTCGGCGGATCGTATGTGCTCGCGGGCCGACGCGAAATTGGTGATCTGATCACCCGTTTGGGTCAAAGTATCAGCGGAGCGAAACCGCCAGCGAGCGGGCCGGCTTATACCGCTGACACGGATCCACCCGCGGACGTATCAAGCAGTCGAGCTTCAGATCCCATCAATTACCAGGCGGAGTTGTCCGCGCCTAAGCTTTCGCAGTCTTCGGCCGGCGGGCAGCAGTTTGGCGAAAATGCAGCTGCCGCGACTGCAAGCGCGTCCGCGCCAGCGGCCACCGCACAGTCCGCGGTATACGCCGTCAGAGCGACGCGAGCGACAAGGGGGCCGCGCCGGAAGCTTGGCGCAGCACTCGTCCGCAACAAGGGCATTCGAAAAGTTTCGAGATTGCGCGTTGTCGCTAAAGCGTCGGCAAGCTTGAACGACAACTCCTTAGCGGCCGTACCGGCTACGCTTTCGGAAACAACGTCTGCGCCCGAGACTTCCGCAGCACACGTTGCGGCGGCAACCGAGACTCTCGCACCTGACTCCAAAGAGCTCCTCGATCCTTGTGAGCTTGTCAGCTCTGTTCCGCCCGTTTACCCGAAGAAGGCAAAAAAAAGACACGTGGAAGGCGACGTGAAGCTCCGCCTCGTGGTGGGAACAACCGGGAGTGTAACCAACGTCGCCTCGCTGGGCGGGCCGCCTTCACTGGTTAACGCGGCGGTGGATGCTGCGCGCCAGTTCCGCTACAAGCCGGCACTTCTGAATGGGCATCCAATAGAAACTATCCAGACGATCGACATATCGTTTAAATTGGCACGCTAAGCTTCGATTCTGCCGCAGCCCAATCCGACGGCAACTTATCCATTGGCGGCGGCGCTGAGCAAAGCTTCGACTTTCGCGTCCAGCTCCCGCGCCACCTTCAGCGCTTCCGCGTTTCCGTACGGCGCCAGGAAACTAGCCATCGTGTCGTAAGACAAGTGCACGCCATCGCCCTGCTCGTGGACGAGAACGGTGACCGGAGCATACGAACCCGCATCCGGAACCTGCTCGACCATTTGTTTCATGATCAAGGGATTCCCGATCACCAGGCGAACCACCTGCGGAGCTTTCCCGCCTCGCTCTTTGCGGACGATTTCTCCCAGATCGAAGCGCGCGAATTCCATGAACCCGGATGGGCCAACCGCCTTGTTCACGACGTTTTGCACTTCGTGAAAGCTTTTCGCTTTCGTGATTTCAGACCGAAACGTATTCATGTCCGGGTGCCCGATCCGCCCTTCGACATTGGCAACTACCTCTGGAAACGACTTCGTCGAAGTGACGCTGATGCGCTCTACCGTGATCTTTCTTGTGGCCATCGACACACCGCCTTCCTCGCTGGCAGCGCCCTCGCGAGCTTCGGCAACGAAGCTCTCCTCCTGCGAAAAAGCGCTTGTGGCCAGCCAAGCGCCGGCAAGTAGCCCCCCGCCGAGCATGAAGCGGCGACGTGAGTTGCGGGGCGGAGCCTGGTCAGTCACTTCTCCACCCCTCCCGAATCTACTTGTGGAGCCCACAGCAGCTATACGATGCGAATCACGCTCCGTGGATTCGCCGTTTCAAATCAGCACGCCACCAAAATCGCAAATCGGTTCCATCCACAAGCAACGATTGACACTTGCACCTCTGCCCGTATAATTACGGCTTGGCCCACCCTTCTCGCGGAATTACCAAGCAGTACGGATTGAAAGCAGGCCCGAAAGCAAGAATGTGCTGACCTCGCCCTACAGCATAGCCGCCGTGGCTTTTCTCCAGGTGAACCCCGTCACGCGCTATTGGCATCAGCTGACTGATCCCACTTTCCGCGGCCTTTACCAGGCAAACGCTTTCGATCTCTCGATCATGCTCCCTTATTTTCTGGTGATGGTGATTCTGGCCGTCTACGGGATCCACCGCTACACGCTGGTCTACAACTATTTCAAGAATCGCAAGAACGTCGCGCCTCCGGCCCCGGAAGTAACGGAATGGCCGAAAGTCACGGTGCAGTTGCCGATCTACAACGAGCGCTACGTGATCGAACGGCTGATCGAAGCTGTGGCGCAATTCGACTACCCGCGCGAGCTCCTCGATATCCAGGTGCTGGACGATTCCACCGATGAGACGCAAGGCGTGGCGCGCGATTGCGTCGAGCGGCACCGCGCTCTGGGCGTGCCGATCAGCTACATCCACCGCACCAATCGCGAAGGCTTTAAAGCGGGCGCGCTGCAAGAGGGCCTGAAGGTCGCGTCCGGCGAACTGGTGGCTATTTTCGACGCGGACTTCATTCCCCCGGCCGACTTTCTGCGCCGCACGGTGCCGTATTTCGTCGATCCGAAGATGGCCATGGTGCAGACGCGCTGGAGCTACATCAACCGCAACTACTCCGTGCTAACCGAGGTGGAAGCGATCCTGCTTGACGGCCATTTCGCCATCGAACACTCGTCGCGCTACCGCAGCGGCCTTTTCTTCAACTTCAACGGCACCGCGGGCATCTGGCGCCGCGTCGCGATCGACGACGCCGGCGGATGGCAGCACGACACGCTGACTGAAGATACCGACCTTTCCTACCGCGCGCAGTTGCGCGGCTGGCGTTTCCTCTACCTGCCGGAAATCGATTGCCCCTCCGAGCTGCCGGTGGAAATGAACGCGTTCAAATCGCAGCAGGCGCGCTGGGCCAAGGGGCTGATGCAGACGGCCAAGAAAGTTTTGCCGCAGGTGATGCGTTCGGACGAATCGCCCGCGCGCAAGGCTGAAGCGATCTTTCACCTGACCGCCAACATCAGCTACCCTCTGATGGTTTTTCTCTCCATCATTTTGCTGCCGGCCATGATCGTGCGCTTTTACCAGGGCTGGTTTCAGGTAATGCTGATCGATTTCCCGCTGTTCGTCGCTTCCAGTTGCTCGATTTCGTCGTTTTACTTGGCTGCCGAGCGCGCCTTCTATCCCAAAACCTGGAAGCGGACGTTCTGGTATTTGCCGGTGGTGATGGCCGTGGGCATCGGGCTCTCGGTGAAGAACGCCTTCGCCGTGATGGAAGCAATCTTCGGAGTGAAATCCGAATTCGTGCGCACGCCGAAATACCGCGTCGAAGCGGGCGGCAAGAAGAGCGGCGCATGGGCCAAGAAAAGCTACCGCAAGCGTCCCGGCTTGATGCCGTTCATCGAAATCGCGCTGGGCCTCTACTTCGCCGCCGCCGTGCTCTATGCGATTCAGAACGAAAACTTCGCCACCATTCCCTTCTTCATCTTATTCGTTTGGGGCTACCTCTACACAGGAGTCATGTCGCTCGCGCAGACCTATTTCAGCGGCTTCCGCCTGCGACCCGCATCCGCTCCCGCTGCAGCCGCGCCCGCCGAAATTCCCGCGCCAACCACCGAGCAAGTCTGAGCGCGGCCGTTGGGCGATCGTGTCACGCGGTGATGATCGAGCGACAAAAGTCGCCCGCGCAGCCTGAGGATTCGCCGCGATAATCACCCGATAATCAAAAAGGGGGGAGTGCTTGCGAGCGGGGCGTGTGTGGGAGAATTCCCGCCCGCAAGCACGTACTGCAAGGGTATTCCGTTCTACGGCTGCCGAGCCTGATCCGGCCCGCCATCTGGCGGAGGTGGGGGCGGCGCGCCTGCGCCGATCCTCCTTCGCCTTCGAATCCTCACCACCGGTCCTTTCTCAATCGTGTAGCCCGGCGGCACTTGGAAGAGCGACGCGGCCGGCTCGCCCAACCGGATATTCGTTAGCTCCCTGACGCTATCCCCGCGAATCGGGTCTGTGGTTTTGGTCATCACGTAGGTTTGCAGCTGTGGTGAGTACCACCGCTCCGTGGTGATCACAATCGGCTTCTCGTTGCCGATCTGACCTGCCGGAATTGTGCGCGTGTAGCGCGTTCCCTGCGCCTGCACGCCGTTGATGGTCTGCGTGCCAAGAGAAGTGGTTGCCACATCTCCGGCGCCCTGCTGCGAGGTGTCAGCTCGATTGCGCCGCATGCCCGCGCGATTGAAGCGTGGTCTTAGTTCCAGCCGCACCTGATGGGCGATCTTGCGGTTGGGGTCCAGGATGTATTGCATCCCGCTAACGACGTCGTTGATGAAGATGACGTGCGGCGCGCCCTGGCTGCTGGTGGCATAGGCGCCGATCGCCGGTAGAGTCATCTCCCGCCGCACTCGCCCCTGCGTGTCGCGAGCGATTGTTCCACTGGTCGAGCGATCGATCTGATTGCCGTCCGCGAGCGTCTGCGTCCTCTTCACTGTAATGGTCGCGGTAAAGGGAGCGCCCGTCACCCTTTTGCCGCCCAACCCGGCCTCGAAGCCCACAAAATCCATGGCATCGCCAGGGCCCAGTGGGCCCATTCCGGTGCGGACGAACACTACATTCTGATCCGGCGGCGGCACCGGCGCCGCTGTCGATTGCGCGGAAGATTGCGCACCGGCATGACCGCCCACGAATCCCAGGCTGACCAACAAAACCGCGATCACGAATGCCCTCGACGCCAGCCGTATGCTCATAAACCTGCCCTTCGCCATCTCTCGAATCTCATTGCTGCGCGGACGTGCTTCCATTGTCCTGAGAAACCAAGCGAATCGCCTGCGGCGTCCCATCCGCGCTGACGATCAGATCGGCCCGCACCGTGCCGCTGCCTTCCATCGCTTCCACGGGCAATCCGAAAGCCGCAAGATCGGCTCTCGGCATCTCCACGCGAACCACTGCGCCGTCGTCAAGTGACGCTGGATAATCCGCATCCGGCAGCGGAATGAACGCCGAAGCATCCTCGCTGGCGACCACCGTGGAGCCGTCCGCCGCAAGATTTGTTGCCGGTTTTGAAGCCTTGCCTCGCACTGGTTCGATACTCCCCGCACTCTTGTCGGCGACCTGCGGCTGATGATTATCGATAGCGCGAGCATTCGGCTGCACGGGGGCCGGCGGATTCACGCGCGTCACATCGACGAGCGCCTGTCCATGGCTTTGCGGCATGGCTCGGTACATCCAGAATCCCACCGAAAGCAGCACCATCGCCGCAATGCCAATCACGGCGGCAAACCACCCCACGCTTTCGCGCTGCTGCGCCGCTTTTTGGTCGCGAAACGCTTTCAGCAGGTCCGACTCGATGCGCATCGGGACCCGCGAATGGCTATTCTGCACGATCAGCCGCCGCAATTCCGCGTCGAGCGATTCGCTTTCCGTCAGCAGTGGCCCGCAATCGCCGCAAAGCTCCGCGTGCACAATCGCCCGGTCGCGAACCTCCGCCGGCAGCACTCCAGGCCGGTCCAGATCGGCCAGCAATTCTCGAAATTGAGAGCAATCCATCATCGGATCATCTCCTCACCCGAGCGGCTCACTCCCCTACCGCGGGAGCGCGATCTACGCGCCGCTCGTCTCGCACCTTTTCCGTCAGCAGAGCTCGCGCGCGGTGCAAACGCGACCGCACCGTGCCCACCGGACACTCCAGCGCCGCCGCCGCTTCTTCGTAGCTCATCTCCTCTAACTCGCACAGCACCAGCGCCTCGCGGTAGTTCTCCGGCAGCGTGGCGATCGCTCGGCGCAGGCGCTCCGTGGCTTCCTCATCGTACCGGTCGGCGTGCCGCCCATTTCCGTTACCAGTGGTCGAGAGCGCAGGCCGTACTTCGTCCGGATCGTCCGCAAACGGCACATACCGCTGTTCCTGTTCCCAGCGTTTCCGTAAATGATTGCGCGCGATGCCGAACAAAAACCCGCCCAGGCTGCCGCGCGCCGGGTCAAATCGTCCTGTATCCCGAATCAGCGCCATAAACACTTCTTGCGTCACATCCTCGGCTACCGCTGCATTCCCGCTCATGTGCAGCGCAAAGCGGTAGAGCGCCGGATGCTTCCGCCGATATAGCTGCAGAAACGCATCCTCGTCCCCCGCCATCATCTGGCCCAGCAGTCCCTCGTCTGTCGGTTCGTTCAACCGTTTCATCTTTCAGCTTCGGACGGCCTGCCCTTCATTATCTTTTCCCGCCTGGCAAGCCCGAAGTTCCCGAAACCTTGGCAACTATGCGATCCGATCACGTGCCGCGCGCCGCCCGAAAAACTGGCCGCAGCTCGTCTAGTTGGTTATAACCCATGCCGGCGCGTCCTGACTCGCTCCTTGACCCCTATTTAGGCAGGTAGTAAAATCACTCACGTGGATCACTCTTTCCGTCCCGATGTCTGCTGTGCCTGTCGTTGTACGGCCATGGCCGGCGCGGGCGTGTGATCCGAAGAGTTCCAGAGCAATAAACCCGGATTTATCAGCCCGCTAGCCAGCCCAGAGTCTGGCGAGCGGGTTTTTTATTTTTGCGCGCTGGGTCGGTTCGCGCCAGTGGCCTCGTTTTCAGGCGAGCCGGCCCGTGGAGATGCAAATTGACAGGTGACGGCAACAGTAAGCCCATCAAAGAGACCTCGGCGCAAAAAGCCGAGCGCCTGAAGCACACCAAGAACCCCTGGGAGGCGCTGGAAGAAATCCGCGCCTTCGCGCGCAGCGGCCGCGGCTCCGTCCCCGAGGAATGGAGCTTCTTCTTCAAATGGTGGGGCATTTATACCCAAGGTGACGGCGTCGGCGCCGTGGGCGGCGTGGGCGGCGAAGGCAAAGCCACTCCCTATTTCATGATGCGCATCGGCATGCCCAACGGCCTGCTCACCTCGCGGCAGCTCCGCACCATCGCCGATCTCGCGCAGCGCTACGCTCGCGGAGTGGCCGATATCACCGTTCGCCAGAACATTCAGCTGCATTGGCTGCCGATCGAAGCAATCCCCGAAATTATCGACACGCTCGAATCCATCGGCCTCAGTTGCAAAGGCGCTTGCGGTGACGTGGTTCGCAACGTGACCGGCTGCCCCCTCGCCGGCTTCGCCGCTGACGAACTCTACGACGCTTCGTCTCTGGTTTTGCAGGCCAGCGCCGCTGTCAGCGCTCGCAACGAGTTTTATGATCTGCCCCGCAAATTTAAAATCTGCATCACAGGCTGCCCGGTGTGGTGCTCGTATCCGGAGATCAACGACATTGGTCTCACCGCCGTCGAACGCACTCTGCGCGGCCATCGCGAAGTGGGCTTCTCGCTGCGTGTGGGAGGCGGCCTTTCGACCGAGCCGCACCTCGCCGAGCGGTTGAACGCCTTTGTCCGCCCTGATCAGGTGGTCCCCGTGGTGCGCGGCATCGCCGAACTTTTCCGCGACTCCGATATGCTTCGCGAACACCGCAAGCGCGCTCGGATGAAATACCTGTTCATGAATTTTGGCTGGACGCCGGAAACCTTCCTCGCGGAACTCAATCGCCGCCTCGGATTTGAGCTTGATCCGGCCGTCGAAGAGCATCCGCCCGTGGACGTCTTCCGCGACCATGTCGGCATCTATCCGCAGAAGCAGCCGGGGCTTTGCTACATCGGCGCGTCCGTGGTTCGCGGACGCATTACGCCGGAGCAGATGCATCTCGCCGCCGATCTTGCCGACCGCTTCGGTACCGGCGAGCTGCGCTCCACTGTGATGCAGAACCTGCTGATGGTCAACATCCCATACGACAAAACCGAAACCGTTGCGCGCGAACTCGAATCAGCCGGCCTGCCCATCGCCGGCTCGCCTTTCCGCCGCGGCGCGATTTCCTGCACCGGCACGGAATATTGCAAGCTCGCCATTACCGAAACCAAGGGCTTCACCCGTTGGCTCGTTGACGAACTCGAAGAGCGCGTCCCGCAATTCGATCAGCAGCTCAAGCTCCACGTCACCGGCTGCCCGAATTCCTGCGGCCAGCACTGGATCGCCGATATCGGCCTCGAAGGTAAAAAAATCAAGCACGGCAAAGAAGTGATCGATGCGTTCTACTTTTCGCTCGGCGGCGCGCTCGGCGAATTTCAGCGCATCGCGCGTCCCGTCGGCTACCGCTGCCCGGCTACCGAAGTTCCGGACGCGATTGCGCGCCTGCTGAAAACGTACATCGACACCCGCGAGCCCGGCGAAAACCTGCGCGCCTATTTCGCCCGGTTTTCTGACGAAGAACTCCGCGCCCAGCTTTCCGGCGCCGTTCCAGCTGGAGCGGGCGAAACTGCGGGCGGCCACACGGCTAAAGTGGTGGCGGATTAAGGCGAGATTCTCACAGGAACTGTAGGCGACGCGATGATCGAACCTGGAAAAGTTTACTTGGTCGGCGCGGGGCCGGGCGATCCGGACCTGCTCACTGTCAAAGCGCAAAAGCTGCTCGCCATCGCCCAAGTGATTCTCCACGACGATCTCGTGTCCGCTGCGATTCTCTCGTTGGCGGGCCCGGTGGCCGAGGTCGTGAACGTCGGTAAACGCTGCGGCGCGAAGGGCGCCACGCAATCCGAAATCAACGAGCGCATGGTCGCCGCAGCGCGCGCTGGCCGCTGCGTCGTTCGCCTCAAAGGCGGCGATCCCGCGATCTTTGGCCGGCTCGCCGAAGAAATCGACGCGCTGGAAGCCGCAAGCATCCCGTGGGAGATTGTCCCCGGCATTACCGCCGGTTTGGCCGCAGCCTCCGCCGTCGGTGCATCGCTCACCGACCGCAGTAAATCAGCGCGCGTCATCATTATTACGAATCACCGCGCCGCCGGAAGCGAAGCGCCCACGCAACGCGATTGGCAGGCGCTGGCCCGCGAAGATGCGACGCTGATCATCTACATGCCGGGAAACAACTTCGAAAATCTCCGCGAACAGCTGCTCTCCGCCGGGCTGCCGCCCGAAATTCCCGCAGCCATCGTTTCTCGCGCCGCATCGCCGGAACAATCGGTCGAATGCGCCTCTCTCGGCGATCTCAATTCTTTGCCCCGCGTCGCCGCGCCGTCGATCGTCCTGATCGGTTGGTCGCTCGACGCGGCCGTTCGCCGCCATATCACCGCCAGTGCCTCCTCGCTGCTGGCGGAAGCCGAATTCATCCTGGCGACGCGCTAGCCTTCACCTCTGCGTTGGCGAATTGCCTGCGATACAGATCCGCATACAGCCCACCGCGTTCCAGCAGCTCCGCGTGCGTTCCGCGGTCCACGATTGTTCCGTCCTGCACCACCAAAATCCGATCCGCCTCTAAAATCGTCGACAGCCGATGCGCAATCACCAGCGATGTGCGACCCCGCAGCGCCTCCTGGAAAGCCTTCTGGATGGCCGCTTCCGATTCCGAATCCAGATGCGCGGTCGCTTCGTCCAGAATCACAATCTCCGGAGCCTTCAGCAGCAATCGCGCGATCGCCAGGCGCTGCTTTTCGCCGCCTGAAAAGCGATAGCCTCGTTCGCCCACCAGAGTATCAAGCCCTTTCGGCAGAGATTCGACAAGCGTCGAAATCTGCGCCGCCCGCAGCGCTTCGTTCAGTTCCTCTTCCGTCGCATCCGGCTTGGCGTAGAGCAAGTTCGCGCGAATGGTGTCGTGAAACAGGTGCGCTTCCTGCGTCACCGTTCCAATGCGTTGATGCAGGCTCTCCAGTGTCGCGTCGCGCACGTCGATCCCATCAATCGCCACTGACCCGCTCTGCACGTCGTAAAGCCTCGGCACCAGTTGCGTGATGGTCGTCTTTCCCGCGCCAGACGGACCCACCAGCGCCACCAACTCGCCAGGCTCGGCCACGAAACTGACGTCGCGCAGCACCGTCTTTTCCGGCAGCTTGTCCGGCACAGCGATCGATTCGAGCGATGCCAGCGACACATCCGCCGCCGTCGGATAGCGGAATGAAACGTGATCGAACGCGATCCTCGCCGGCCCTCGCGGAATCGCCACCGCGTTGGATTTTTCCTGAATCATCGGCGCCAGATCGAGCACTTCGAACACGCGATCGAACGACACCAGCGCCGTCATCAAGCTCACCTGAATATTGGAAAGCCCCGCCAGCGGACCGTACACCCGCCCAAGCAGCGCCGCTAACGCGACCACCGTTCCAACGTCCAATATGTGCATCGCAGCCAATGCTCCGCCCCATCCGTAAACCAGCGCGGTGGCGAAATACGCCATCAGCATCAGCGCCATAAAGAAAAGTCGCCCGTAAACCGCCTGCGTCACCGTAATATCCGAAACGCGCGCAGCCTTCGTCGCGAACTCCCGATTCTCGTCCTGCGCGCGGCCGAAAAGCTTGGCCAGTTGCGCCCCCGCCACGTTGAACCGCTCCACCATCAGGCTGTTCATCGCCGCACGCAGGTCGTAGCTTTCGCGGGTGATTTTCTGCAGCTTGCGTCCCCACCAGCGCGCCGGGAACAAAAACAGCGGAATCAGCACCATCGCCGCCAGCGTAATTCGCCACGAAAGCAGAAACATCGCCCCGAAAACCAGCGCCACGCTAATCAGGTTTCCGACCACGTTCGAAAGGATGTCCGTGAACGCCGTCCGCGCACCGCTCACATCGGTATTCAAACGGGTGACCAGCGCTCCCGTCTGCGTACGCGTGAAAAACGCCAGCGGCATTTTCTGAATGTGATCGAACAGCTTCGTGCGCAGCAGCAGCACGATCCGCGAACCCACCTTCGCCGCCAAATACGATTGCGCTAGCCCCAGCGTGGCATCGAATGCTCCCAGCGCGCCGGCAAGCACCGCCAATTTGATAATCAGCGGCACGTTCTGCTTCAAAATGCCGTTGTTGATGATGTCTTTGTAAACGAAGGGGCTGGCGACTCCCGCAACCGCATCGACGATAACCACCAGCAGAAATATCGACAGCAGCCCGGCGTACGGACGGGAAAATTTCAGCATGCGCTTCGCTGTTCCCGGCCGCACCGTTTGTTTCAAGACCGAATCGTCCTGCCGCAGCGACCGCGCGGCGCCGAGCACTCTCAACGATCCCATGTCTGCTCCAGTCAGCGGATTCTATCACCAGCCTGCGCGTCAATCGTCTGACCTCTTGCCCGCGTTAACTCCCTGTCTCTGTGCGACCATGCGCGGCGGCTATTTTCCTGCTTCTTCCCTGTGCTGTTGTCCCGCCAGGGGTGTAAAATCCGCTCGTAACGCGACGATTTGGCCTGGAGCCCGGTACTCATATCGTCGAATGGAGTCTCATCATGCCCACGGCAACTCTCTCCGCGGTTCTGAATCCTGAAAGTCAGCAAACCGTTAGCCCGATTGAAGGACCTGCCGCGCAGAATGGCAATGGTCACGGCTTCTCCACTCTCGCCAAGCGCCTCGATTCGCTCAACGGCAAAACCATCTACCTGGTCGATACCGGCTTCGGAGGCAGCACCCAATTTCTGAATCAGCTGCAGACGTGGTTCGCCGAACATATGCCCTCGGTCAAAACAGTTCGCCGCCGCAAGCCGGGAAATATTTTCCGCGACGACTCCAAAGAACTCTGGAACGAAATTAAAGACAAAGGCCAAGCCGCCGTCCTCGGCGTGGCCGGTTGACCGGGATGCGCCGCGGCGGTCGCCGCCTGCTCCCGCACTCTGGAACTTGAGTACGGAATCCCCACCGCTCCGATTTCCACCTTTGAATTTTTCGACGTGGTAAAAGACGATCGCCGCTTCCATGGCGTCCCGCTGCGCTTCGCCTACACGCCGCATCCCGTGGTCGGCATGCCTCCCACCGTGCTGCGCGGCTATATTGAGGGCAAAGATCCGGCCACCAATCGCACCGTCATCGACGAACTACTCGAAGCGCTCACCAAGCCCGTCGCCGCGAACGAGCGCGCCGAATCGTTCGCCCCCATTTCACGCACCGGTACGCGCCAGGCGCTTCTTGAACCCGATACCGAAGACAATCTCCAGCGTCTCTTCTACGAGCGCGGCTGGACTGACGGTCTGCCCGTCATTCTTCCCACCGAAGAGCGAGTTGCCCGCATGCTCACCGGCACCAGCCATGCTCCGGACGAAGTCGTGGGAGAAGTTTTCCTCTTCGATACCAAAGAGCGCGTGAAGTTCACCGTCGAAATGGTCGCCGTCGTTGGCGTGATGGCCGGAGCGCGCCCCGAACACTTGCCCGTTCTGCTCGCCGTTGCTTCCACCACCCACCCCGCCATTCAGCCATCTACCACGCCATTCGCCTGCATGCTGATGGTCAATGGCCCCATCCGCAACGAGCTGGGCATGAACTCGGGCATCGGTGCGTTCGCTCCCGGCAATCTCGCCAACTCCGTGATTGGCCGCGCGTGGACCCTCCTCACCATCAACTGGGGACACATGCGCCTCAAAAAAACGCTCTGGAGCTCGCAAGGCAATCCTCTCGGCTACAACAACATGTGCGTCGCGGAAAACGAAGAGCGCAGCCCCTGGGAACCATTCCACGTGCAAAAAGGTCTTCGCGCCGACGAAAGCGCCATCAGTATTTTCCGCGGCTGGAGCTTCATCAACAACGGTGGCGGCGCGTCCCATCGCTCCGTCGGCCGCGAAATTCTGATCCAGTTGCAGGCTTTGCCCGCGCTGTATTCCGCGGCGACGCTGATTCTCGATCCGATCGTCGCCCGTCATCTAAAGCGCGACGAGCATTTCGAAACCAAGGTGGATTTCGCCCGATGGCTCGCGGAAAACTACAAAATCCCCGCAGGCCAGTTTTGGGACACCGATCTGATCGACATGCTCATGGGCCCAATGGCGGAGAACGTCGAGCCCTACGCTACCTGGAAAAAGTTGCCCAAGGACGCGCCGATCGCGCCTTATAACAAACCGGAAAATATCAATATCGTGGTCGTAGGCGGCGAAACCAGTCCGCTGTGGAAGACTTCTGACTTCGCCCACATCACCACTGTCCCGGTAGACAAATGGCGCGCCCATACGGCGGCTGATTGCGCGGACGGATCCTGCGGCCTTCCCGACCCCGAGCCCGCTAATCAAAGCTGAAGTTGCCATCCTCCGCCCAGCCGCATTCGACCGCGCATAATTGCGCCGGAATCGACAAAGAGGCGCGGCCTCGCTCAAATCGACACGCTCGCCGGCCATTTCACTCCGCGTTTCGCTTCCCCGCATCACCGCGAGCGAACTTCGTGCTAGAGTCGCAAAAGATTCGTCCATGGAAAAAACGAACGCCGAGCACACCTGGGTACCCTTCGGCCGGAAGCGAGCCGCCGTCGACTGGATCGATGTCGTTTGGCTTGTCTTCATCCTCGGCCTGGCACTGCTGCCACCTATTCATGAAATTCACAAACAGCTTTTGCTCCTCGCGTTGGGAGTTTTTCAGTTCCTGGAGGGATCGTTCATCGCCCGCTACCCGCGCGCGGGGCGTTACGCCGCTGTAGCCATCAAGATCGTTTTGGCGACGGTGCTGCTCGATCACACCAGCGACATCGGGATCAACAGCAGCTACTGGCCCATTTATTACGTGCCCGTGGTAACCGCGGCAATTTATTTCGGTCCGCTCGCGACACTGGGCTGGACCGCGCTCGCTGGGGCCGCCTATTGCTCATATCTGATTCCGGCCAGCGCCGAATACGTGATCAACGCCGAGAGCTATGAACTCCTCGGCATCCGCATCCTCTTCTTTTTCCTTGCGGCCATGCTCGTGAACCGCTTCGTGGTCGAAAATCGCAAGCAGGTCAAGCTTTACCAGGCGCTTTCCGCCACGCTCGAAGAAACCAACAAGCAGTTGCGCCGCGTGGAAGCCGAAGCGCGCCGTTCCGAACGCCTCGCCGCCCTGGGGCAAATGTCCGCGGGGCTGGCCCACGAAATCCGCAATCCGCTCGGCGTAATTAAAGGTTCGGCCGAAATGCTCGCGCAGAAATTATCCGCCGCGGAGCCCCTGGCTCGCGAACTCGCCGGCTACATTTCGTCCGAAGTGGACCGCCTGAACGCGCTGGTGGCGCGCTTCCTCGATTTCGCCCGCCCGCTGCAGCTCGAAATTCGTCCACAGCAGGTTTCCGAACTTCTTGACCGCGCCGTGGAATCCGTCGAACATCAGTTTCCGCGCGACGGAGTGCGCGTAGTGCGCGATTACGCTGCTGCCTTGCCGAACGTCCTGGTGGATGAGCAGCTTTGCGAACGTGTATTTATCAACCTGATTCAAAATGCGTTCCAGGCCATGGCCGCCGCCACTCCGGAAGGTGAACGGGTTTTGAAAATGAGCGCCAATACGGAAAATTCAAACGGGCGCAGCGGCGTCGCCGTAGAATTCGAAGACTCAGGTCCCGGAGTTCCGCCCGAATTGCGCGAGCAGATCTTCAATCCGTTTTTTACGTCCAAGAAGGATGGCGTAGGATTGGGTCTGGCGATCGTGGCTAAAATTCTGGACCAGCACGGCGGCTCGATTCGCCTGGAAAGCTCGGCGAGCGGTGCGCGCTTTCGCGTATCTCTTCCCAGCGAGCCACAATCGACATGACCATCGCCAAACCGTCTATTCTCGTGGTCGAAGACGAGCCCAAGCTCCGCCGTCTGCTCGAACTCCAACTTGCCGACGAAGGTTTTCGCGCGCGCTCCGCCGACAACGCTGAGGCGGGCTTAAAGCTCGCCAATCAAGAGCCCTTCGATCTCGTACTCACCGATTTCAAATTGCCGGGCATGACCGGCTTGGATTTTCTTCACGCGCTCAAACGCGTGGACGCCAATCTGCCGGTAGTGATCATGACCGCATACGGCACCGTCGAAGCCGCCGTGGAAGCCATGAAGGCCGGCGCCTCCGATTACGTGCTGAAGCCCTTCGCCCTCGCCGAACTGATCCTGGTAATCCGCAAGGAACTCGCCGCGCACGAGCTTCGCATCGAAAATCGCGCCCTGCGCGAAGCCCTCGGCAAGCGCTACGAATACAAAAACGTGATTGCGCAGAGCGACAAGATGCAGGCGGTCCTCGCCATGGTCGAGCGCGTGGCCGCCACCAACGCGACGGTGCTTCTGGGCGGCGAAAGCGGCGTGGGCAAAGACATGATTGCGCGCGCCATTCACGAACACTCGCAGCGCGCCGCCGGTCCGTTCGTTAAAATCAACAGCACCGCCATCCCGGAAAATCTGCTCGAAAGCGAACTCTTCGGCTACGAAAAGGGCGCCTTCTCCGGAGCAACCACCAGCAAACCCGGAAAATTCGAGCTCGCCGACAAGGGCACCCTATTCCTTGATGAAATTGGCGACGTTCCCGCGGCCACGCAAGTAAAACTGCTGCGCGTGCTGCAAGACCGCGAATTCGAACGCCTCGGCGGCACGAAAACTCTCAAGGTCGATGTCCGTCTGATCGCCGCCACCAATCGCGATTTGCGTGCCGCCATCGAAGAAGGCGCCTTTCGCGAGGATCTTTATTACCGGTTGAATGTAGTCGCCATTGACATTCCGCCGCTGCGCGACCACAAGGAAGACATTCCTGCGCTGGCGAATTTTTTCCTGGATAAATTCGCCCGCGAATCGAATCAGCCGGTGCGCAAACTCAATCCCGACGCTCTGCGAAAGCTAATCGATTACCACTGGCCCGGAAACGTTCGCGAACTCGAAAACATTATCGCTCGCGGAGCGACATTGGCGCCCGGAGATGCCCTTGGCGCTGAGGACATTTACGTCGATCGAGACGCCCCGTCGCGCCGCGCCGCGGCGCAAGCTTCGCCGGTCCTTCCCCCCGGTATGACGCTCGAAAAATGGGAAGAAGAAATGATTCGCGAAGCGCTGCGCCAAGCCAACGGCAACAAGAGCCAAGCCGCCCGTACGCTCGGGCTTTCGCGCAACGCGCTCCGTTACCGCCTTTCGAAGATGGGCGTTCCAGATCCTGAAGACGCGTCCGAGAGCGCAACTCCAGCCGCTCCCGACGCGCCCCGCGGTGGCTGAAAAGCACCACCCGCGCTTCAAATCCACCAGTCTCCGAACTGTCCGATCCATGAGTCCCGTTTAAACCTTTCAGAATCCATGGTTTCCGAATGGCCATAAAATGCCCAGTTTGGCATAGGCCCTGCATTAGCAATTCCCGAGTAGATCCAGAAGTTGGGCTCGGAGGTGGGGGCAATGAAAAAAATTCTCGTAGCATTCGTGGCGGCGGCTTTCCTGATGGGAATCTCGCCCGCCCATGCGCAAGATCAAACCGTTCAGCCGGGACAACCCGGCCCCAGTAGCGGCCAACAAACTCCCACCTCGGCTGACCCGAACGCGCCAGGCATGGCGCGCGTCAGCTTCGTTAAAGGCAAGGTTTCCACGCAGCGCGGCGACAACGGCGAATGGGTGCCGGCGATCGTGAACACGCCTGTCGCTGTGGGAGATCGCATTTCCACGGGTCCCGATGGCCGGGCGGAAATCCAGCTCGACTATGCTGACGTCCTGCGCATGTCCAGCGGAGCCACCGCCAAGATCGCGCAGCTGAATCGGAACACGATCCAGGTTCAAGTCGGGCAAGGCCTGGTGACCTACACCGTCATGAAAGACGGCCAAGCCGCTCCCGAAATCGACACGCCCAACGCCGCGCTTCATCCCAGCGGCCCCGGCGAATATCGCGTTCAGGTGGATTCCGACGCGGAAACCGAAATCACCGTGCGCAGCGGTTCGGCGCAGGTTTCCACGCCGCAAGGCAGCACGGACGTCGAAGCCGGCAAAATGATCACCGTAGCCGGCACTACGAATCCCGAATACAAAATCTCCAACGCGCCTGCGTCAGACGAATGGGACTCATGGAATAACGATCGCAACCAGAAGATCGAAGACGCACAGAGCTGGCACGATACCGATCCCTACTACACAGGTTCCGGCGATCTGGATGGCTACGGCACTTGGTCGGAAGTTCCGGATTATGGCCAAGTCTGGATTCCATCCGAACCCGCCGGATGGGCGCCGTATCGCAATGGCACCTGGATGTACGAACCCTACTATGGGTGGACGTGGGTTTCCTACGATCCATGGGGTTGGGCACCCTATCATTACGGGCGTTGGTTTGTCTGGGGCGGCAATTGGGCGTGGTGGCCTGGGCCGATCGCCTACAATCCTTTTTACTACCCGATTTGGGCTCCCGCTTACGTTTCGTTTTTCGGGTGGGGCGGAGGCGGTTGGGGTTTCGGCTTTGGCTTTGGCGGCTTTGGAACGATCGGCTGGCTTCCCTGCGGGCCGGGTGACTGGTATCACCCGTGGTATGGCCGCTGGGGCAATGGCTATCGGTTCTACGATGCGCGCGACGGTTTCGGAGGCCGCGGATTCCACGATGGCTTCGCGCCTCTTGGTCATGGACGCGACGGCTTCTCGAATTTCAACGAAGCCGCTCGAAACGATCGGGTGCGCGCGGGATTTTCCTCGATGAGCGGCCGTGATTTTGGCCGCGGGGCTGTGTCGATGCATCAGGGGCGGATCAGCGCCTCGCAGTTCAGCCAGGCGCGGATGGTCGGCGGACGCATGCCCGTCGCTCCAACCCGAGCGAGCTATAGCCCCACGGGACGCGCCGCCAGTCCGGCTTCGTTCCGGTCCGCGCCACCAGCTTCACAGCACTTTTTCACCAGTGGCTCTCGCCAGGCTGGATTCAGTCGCAATTCGGGTTCACTCGCGCAGTCGCGTGGAGCTGAGGGCGCGTCGCGTTCCGGATGGCGCAACTTCAGTGCGTCCGGCAACTCGCGCACCGGATCTCAGGCGAATCGCGGCGCGTACAATTCCGGCCGCGAGTCTTTCAATAGCGGCAGCGCCAACCGCGGCGGCGGGTGGCAACACTTCACTCCGCAATCGCGCGGCTCGGAATCCTACGGCGGCAGAAGCTATGGCGGCTATCAAGGCCGCGGATATCAGGGCCAGTCCGGCGCATATCGCGGCTATTCCGGCGGCTCGTATCGCCCGGCTCTGAATATGCATCAGCCGATCGTCCAACCGCGCGGCGGCAACTACGGCGGATATGGACGCTCGCCGTACGGCGGCGGGTCCCGCGGATATAGCGCACCCCGCGGCTCGTACAGCGCTCCGCGTGGAGGCGGCGGTGGCTATCGCGGTGGCGGTGGAGGCGGCTACCGTGGTGGTGGAGGCGGGTACCGAGGTGGTGGAGGCGGAGGTCACGCTGGCGGCGGAGGCCACGGAGGTGGCGGCCACGGCCGCTAGCCACAATTCAAATTGAGCAACTCTTCAACGGCCCCGAGCGATCGGGGCCGTTTCCATATACGCCCAAATGGAATGGGCCCCGGTCGCACGTTCGGCGGCTCAGGAAGCCGGCTGTTTTATCTGGCTGCAGCCATAGAATTCGGCAGGCGGCCGCGAAGAACGCCGCAATGAGTCTAATTCGGCCGCGAAGTGGTTGGCGTCGGCGCTGCGGATGGAGCGGATGCCGGAGCGGCCGGCGAGCCGGGCATTGCAGGCACTTGCTCCAATGCGAAATACGAGCGGCCGAACGCGGCCTGTTGTGTCCCAGCCGCGATCGCGACGGCCTGCACCGTGTAGCGGCCCTTCGGCAATTTTCCGAGCGGCAAGCTAATGCGAAACGACGCCGTGTGCGAGCCTTCATCAATTTGCGCCGGAGGGAGCAGGGGAGTGGCATTCACCTGCACGCCATTCCGGAAAAACACCAACCCCCCGCGCAGCGTCTGCGCGTCAAAGACGGATTTGCCGCCCTTCTCGGGAAAATACGCCTGGAAGAAAACGTACAGTGTCTGCCCCTGATTGAAAAAACGCGTCACGCTGGGAATGATTTTTTCGCCGCGCACCTCAAGCGGCGAATCGATCATCCGCGCGCGAATTCCCTCCGCCTGCGTGCGCACTTCCGAGGTTCTTTCCGCGGGCACCAGCTGGCTTGAGAGCAGCACCGAACTCAGCGTCATGCGCGCGGCCGGACGCGCCGGAATGCTCACCGGCTCCTCGAACGTGCCGATTTTGCCGGACTCGTCCTCGCGGGCCACAAATTTCAGCCGGTAATTCCCCGGCGCCAGCACCACGCCGCCCTGGTACAGCAGATCGCTGCGGCTCACCTGCTGAAAGCGCTGCTCGTCCAAGTGAACGGTGATGGTGTCGCGAAGCTGCGCCACGATCGCGCCGGAAGGCACGCCGCGCACTTCCGCCGCGAAATCAAACTGCGCCTCGCGCCGGTTGTGCTTTTGTGCCCAATCGAGAGCGCTCGACGAGAGTTTCGCTGAAATCGGCACGTACGCCTGCTGGTCGTTGATCCGAAACATTCCGGTTTCCACGGCGATCGGCAGATCGACTTCCGGATCTTCCGAGTTCATGGCGTCGGCGAGTTGCTGGTCGCGGTCTTCCTTCTCCAGATGCTGAAAATCGCGCGGCGCATAGTAACCGTTGCGATAGCGCACATGCGCACCCGGAGCTTTCACCTTCACGCGCACGGCGTGCCAGGTGCCGTCGCGCTTTACATCCGGAGGCAGGTCATATCCAATCAAGTAGTAGCCGCTGTTTTCGCTCTCGATTTTCGGGAACGCGTCGCTCAGGTCGCCAAGGTCGAAGAAAGCGCGCCCGCCGGTATCGGTCGAAAGCGTAGCCAGCGTGTCGCGCGAATCCTCGCGCTGGTCGGATTGGTGGAATACGGACGCGCCCGAAAACATCGAGTTGCCGGTGGATGCCTCGGTAGTGGCGTCTCCGCCGGGTACCGTGGCGAACAGGCCCCGCGCATCGATCGAGTAGATGGACACATCCGCGCGATTAGCAGCATCCGTGGCGGCACGCAGCTCGGCGCGATTTTCTTCGCCGGTCTGCGTGATGCCGCCGGTAAATTCCACCAGCGCCTTGCGGCCGGGAATTCCAGCCAGCACTTCCGTCAGGTTTTCGATGGCCTCGAGTTTCTGATCGGTGTTGAACACGTTGAACTCAGTCTCATCGGCCGTATACGCCGCGCCGGTATCCTGCTGCACGTCATACTCGCCATTTTGTGCCGCGGCGTAGAGCGGATTGCTGAGCTGCGAAGCGGCGCCGGGCATCAGCGCAGCAACGGCCTTTTCGAGCGTAGGTCGATCGTTGGTAAAGTTCGCCAGAATGTCGAGGTTCGTGCTGAAAATCACGATCGCCACCAGATCGGCGGGACTCATCTGCGTCTTCAGAAATTTCTCGGCCGCGTCGTGGGCGCGAACGATGTCATCGGTGGCCATCGAAGTCATATCGAAAAACAGGACGATCATGCGCCGATTGTGAATTTCGTTGCTGATGGCCTCTTGTTTGGCGGGCGCGGCGCCGGGCCCCTCGTTATCCACCGGCACCACAACGGGCTTGGACTCCTCCGGCCCGGCGCTTTCCATGCTTTCGATATCGGCGTACGAAAACGTCGAAATACGCTCGGCTTTGCCGTCGTCGGTAATCGTGAATTGATCGGGACGCAGCCCTTTGATTGGCCTTCCCTTTCCGTCCGTCACTTCCACATCGATGCGCACGATTTGCGATTGCGCGCGCAACACGCTGCCGCTCATGTGTAGCTGCGGCAACGGCGCGGAACTTTGCGCGGAGGGCGCGGCGCCGGATTGCTGCGCACGCACCGTCAGGCTCGGAGCGAAGATAAGAGAGGTCGCTGCGATCAGTCCCACCAGCGGGTGAGATGCAAGGCTCGCGCGATTTCCAGGATGTTTCGATCGAGCTGCCAATGTTTTGTCGCCGGATCGCACTTTCATATCGTAGTCCTATCGGCCGTCTGCATCGCTAGAAATTGAAGCGCGCCATCACGTCCATGGTGCGCATGGCCGCCGCGCTGGTGACCTGCCCAAAAAACGAGCTGCCGTAAGTAGTTCCTATCCCGTTGAAGCTCGGCGTATTGGTCAGATTCTGCATCTGCCACTGTATGTTGAGCATGTGCCGCCGCTCCGGACCAAACCGGAACGTTTTCGCCACCGACATGTTCCAGCTCAACGTACACGGCCCTTCAATGGCGCCCCGGCGCTCGTTTCCGTACGCGTCCGCCGGCGGAAGCCCAAAGACCGAGGTATTAAAGAACGCCAGCGGCGATCCTCCGCAAACTCCCACGTTCGGGTTCCCAAACTGCTCTGCGCGCAGCGAGAAATTCGCGCCCGTGCCGTTATCGGACGCAGTTCCGCCTAGAAGTGCGGTGTAAGGCATGCCGGTCTGCCAGGTGAAAATATTCAACAGCCGCCAATCGCCGAAAAGCTTCTCCGTCCAACCATGATTGGCCCAGCGGCTGCGCTGCCCGAATGGCAGTTCGTATACCGAGAAAACCCGCATCTGATTTCGAATGTCAAACGTCGAAAGCCCGCGCTCGGCGGCTAAATCGCCATCGATCTGCTCCACGGTCCCAGTCCCTCCGCCGATCGAGCTGGCATCGTCCAGTGACTTTCCCCAGGTGTAAATTCCCTGCAGCAGCAGGCCGTGTGTGAAACGATGCATCACGCGCACTTGCAGCGCGTTATAGATCGAATTGGCGCCCGATTGGTCGTAGGTGAAGCCCGTCGCATCGGGATCGACGCGGAAGGCCTGAATGTCTGCCTCCGAGGTGCCCAGAGGCGCGCGGTTGGGAGCGCGCAGGACATCGAGGTTCGTTCCCTTCGTCCCGGTGTAGGTCAGGTCCAAAATCCAGTTCTGCGAGAACGAAGTTTCCGTTCCCATCGTCCAGATTTGCGCATACGCGTTCTTATAGAACGGATCGACAGCCTCGGTATTGGCGATAAAGTTCGCCGAACTTTGCGGCGGCAAAAAACCGTTTTCCAGCGTCAGCTGCTCGGTGGCGGAGGTTGTCAAAGTCTGCGCCGTGGAAACCGGCGGCTGGTAGGCCAGCTCCTTCGCCAGCGTGTCGTAGCCGGATTCGTTGTAGAAAATCGAGTAGCCGCCGCGCACCACGGTTCGCGGCTTGATGAATTTCGGCTCCCACGCGAAACCGATGCGCGGTGCGAAATTATCGTAGTCGCCGTGAACCAGCGCCCGCGGGAACGCACCGCTGAACGGGCCCGTGCCGCCGGGCTGCACCAGCGCCACGCAATCGGGGCAGGTAGCGCCCGATGCCGCAATCGCCGCAATATCCGGATTCATGTCCAAATTGACGATGTTGTTGAACAACTCCACCGGTGGCGTAACCGCGTCATAGCGGACACCGTACTCGAAAGTAAAGACTTTGTTCACCCGCCAGTCGTCCTGCGCGTACGCGGCAAACCCCCAGCTCCGAAAATAGGTATTCGGATTGCCGAATTGCTCGGACGTGCTGAATGGCAAGCCCAGCAGAAAATCGGCGAAATCGCTCCCGGTGCCTGTGACGGGCGCGCCGCTTGCGTCCAGCTCGCTCGTTAACAATCCGGTGAAGACAAATTGACCGCGCGGATTCGGGCTGGAATCGGTGTTGAATTGCAACCGCCGTATTTCCCCGCCAAACTGCATGGTATGCGCTGCGTGAACCCAGGTGAGCCCGTCGTCAAACCGAAAAGTCTGGTTGCGCACCAGCGACGGGATCGGATCATCGATGCCCGAAAAATTCGTCAGACTAATCTGCGGAATCCCGTAATCGATCGGCTGAGCGGAGACGCCATTGATTCCCAAATTGGCGGCGATATTCGTCGTGTAGGAATTGTCGCTCAGCGTCTGCAGGCGGCTGCGGCTCCAGTTGATCGACGTGCTCTCCACCAACCGTGGCGACCAGTTGTGCGATACGCCAAGGTCGACGCTTTGGTCGCGCGTGGATTGAGTTCCGCCAATCCCCGGAAAATTGCTGAGCGTATCTCCGCGCACCGATTCAAAGTTGTAGCCGCCGTTCAAATTCCACTTGGAATTGAGCGTGTGCAGGACGTGGACGTTCAGATTATCCGTGTTCTGCGGCAGCGTCGCTTGCAGCAGGAAATTCTGCACGCTGGCCGCCAGGTTCGGCTTGGGAATGTACGACAGCAAGCCGGCGGCCGCGGGATTGATGGGCAGCTGTTGCGCCAACCCGCCGGTGCAACTGGGATCCGCGACCGTCGGAAACGGAGTGGAAGGATTGCTGAACGGTTCGTAGAGAGTCGTGCCGCAGAAAAGCCCGTTGCGCTCATCCAGCGTCGGCACCGTTGAGAATGTGTTCACCGCGCTTCTCTGAATATCGTGCTGGTAATTCGCGAAAAAATAGGTCTTGTCGCTGCCGTTATAAATGTGCGGAATTCTCAACGGCCCGCCCACATTCGCCCCGAAGCGGTCGTCGTAGTGCCCAAGCTTTGGCGAAGGCTCGCCGGTAATCGCGTACGGACGTGCGTCAAACGCCGAATCATCCAGCCGGTCGTAGAAGGTGAAGCGCATCCGGTTCACCTGCTGGCGGAAGAACATGCCGCCGCGGCCGGCAAACATCCCACCACGCCCGCCGCCCCCGCGAACAGCGAAAGCTCGGTTTCCGCCACCCGGTGGCCCCCCTCCTGGGCCTCCTTGCGCTCCAGGCGTGCCGCTGCCCGGGCCTCCTTGCACAGTCTGTTCCCCGGGACCTCCCGGGCCGCCCGGTGATGGCGGCGTGAGTCCAACCTGACCAAAGCCGCCGGGTCCACCGGGGCCGAATCCCCGCGGGCCACCTGCGGACAGTCCTTGGCCCACTGTCCCTTGCAGCAAAAACGCATCCGAGGTGCTCGCGCCCGCCGCTGACATAGCCGGCGCGGCATTCGCTCCAACTCCGGCTATTTCGTCTGTGCCGCCATTAGCTGCGGAATCGCCGGTAAGATCCGTCTGCTGAAATCCACCGCTTGCCATGCCTTGGCTCAGCGCATTCGCCACGCCCGCGGGAAGCTGTCCCGGTCCTCCAAAGCGGCCGTGCCGACCACCCTGCGAACCCGCGCTATTCGAAGCAGACGCCTGACCACCGCTTGCGCCCGGATACCCTCCCGGCCTCCCCGGCCGTCCCGCCCAGCGATTCTCCGGACGTGACGATTGCGGTGCACCTTCGAGATCCGACAGCGTCGCCACCCGCAGCATCAGTTGAATGGGAGGAGGCGGAAGTCCGGCCGCAACCTGCACAGCGCGCTCGATCTTGACGAATCCAAGTTGCTCGGCAGCAATCGTATAGCGACCGGCTGGAATGGAAGGAAACTCGAAATTACCGGAATTGTCTGTCCAGGTGACCCATGCTTTATTCGTGCCCGTCAGAGAGGCGCGAACCGCCGCGCCCGGAATTGCTTCGCCGCTTGCGGTTCGCACGCTGCCGCTGAGAGTCGTTGTCGGGCCGGAGTCACGATCGTGCGCAACGGCCGCTTGCGTGTTCGTAGAAACAGAACCAGCGCTCGTGCCCGGCTGCTGCGCCGCGGCAAACGCAACGCCCGAAATCAGCAGCACGCCGAGCAGAGCTCCCGCACGAATCGTCGGAGCAAAAAGCGACCCGCCGCGACCCAGGATTTTGTCGATCATGAAATTTCGGTGACTCCCACCGCACCACGGTAATTGGGTCTTTCGACGCCCATGCGCACCAAATGGTTACTTGCCAGTTTCTGCCGCATCGTACACGAACCGTATCCTCATAAGCTGCCGCCACCGGCACGATCCAAATTTCGTTCGTTCGGCCGCTCTGATGCGTCCCCTCTTCGCAGCGCAGTCTCCACATCCGCCGCATACACTGCGCGGCGGCGCAGATGACAGCACTTCCCCGCAAGGGCATGGAAAGTTCCACGATCGGCTTGCCGTTGCCCGCTCCGCTCGTTGGTCGCGGCAAACTCCAGCGCAACGCGTGTGTTACCATGGCGGCCCGTTTTGCCAAATTTCATCATGGAGAAAGCCAGTGGGATCAATCGACGAGGCGCTCAAATCCAACGAAGCATACGCGCAAAATTTTTGCCTGGCGGATTTAGCGAAACCGCCCGCGCGCAAGCTCGCGATCGTCGCCTGCATGGACGCGCGCATGAGCATCGAGCCCATGCTGGGCCTGAAAACCGGCGACGCGCATATCATTCGCAACGCCGGCGGCATCGTGACCGACGATGCGCTGCGCTCGCTGATCATTTCGCATCATCTGCTCGGCACCAATGAATTCATGATCATCAATCATACCGATTGCGGGATGATGGGCTTCCAAGACGACGAATTGCGCGCCCGTCTGCAGGAGCAAACGGGAGCCTATCCGCTCGGGCCCGAACGCTTTCACGCCTTCACCGATCTGGAGGAAAATCTGAGGAGCCAACTACACAAGCTACGACTGCATCCCTGGATTCCGAAATCGATCCCGGTGCGCGGCTTTATTTATGACGTGACAACCGGCCGCCTGCACGAAGTGTCACCACATCGCGCGGCGGTTGCCGAGGACTAAAGCTGTTGGGGAATGCTGCGAACAATCCGGAATCTTGCCGGCTCGATGCGGTGCCGCCCGATTCGCTCCGCATCATGCGGAGTACGGGAGCTTGCTCCCGCTGTATTTCGATGCTGCCCTGCGGCCCCGCACAGCGGCATCGAACCTAGCCGGCCGCTGGCGCGGCGACGGATGATTCTTTGGCTCGGCAATCGGCGCACAGCCCGCCGACCTCCGTTCGTGCGATGGAAATTTCGATCCCGCAATCGCGAGAAATCTGCTGCTTAAGCTGTTCGTACAGATCGCTCTCGAATTCGCGGACTTTCCCGCAGCGGATGCAAGCCACGTGGATGTGGTCGCGCGGCCCGTGGCTTTCGTAGTAATGCCGATGCCCGCGCAGGTGAAGCAAGTCCAGCTCGTCCACCAGACCGTAATTTTTCAGCATGTCCAGCGTACGGTAAACCGTCACACGCGTGATGTTGGGGTCGATCTGCTGGGCCATGCCGAGAATTTCTTCGGCGTCCATATGCCGGGACGCGGATTCCATTACCTGCACCACTACGCGCCGCTGCCGCGTCAGCCGCACGCGCCGCGCCCTCAGTTCGCGCTGCAGCTTGCCGGCGGGCTCGCCTTCATTGATGCGCTCGCCAACGGAAACTCGATGTGCCGGTGATGACATGGGTCGTTACGCAGATTATACCAGAAGGATGCGAAGGCCAATCGAGTGGCGCTCCAAGCGGGAAATTACGCCGGAACCTCAGTACCCGATCAACCGGTGAATGTCGCTATAGAAAGCCAGCGCCACCAGGCAAAGCAGGAAAACCAGTCCCACCTGCACGAACCGCTCTTTCACCGCGATGCTCAAATCCCGCCGCAAGCTTCCTTCGACAGCCAGCATCAACACGTGCCCGCCGTCGAGAATCGGGATCGGCAGCAGGTTCAGCAATCCAAGGTTCAGGCTGATGTAAGCCGTCCAGGTGAGCAGCGTGGTGAAGCCTGCCTGCGCTGCCTGCCCAGACATCTGCACGATCCCCACCGGCCCCGCCAGTTCGCGCACCGAGACTTTGCCGCGGAACAGGCCGGAAAGCACATCGCCCATCATGCGCACCAGTGACCAGGTCTGCTCCACTGAATCTTTTGCCGACGTGATGATCCCCTGCCTCTCAAAGAATTCCGGCGATTGGCGCTCCGCGCCGATGACCCACGTCATCTGGCCATCGGGGTCCATCGTTTGAGTGGGAGTGATCGTGAGATCGACGTCTTTGCCGTTCCGCTGCACCACGAAATGTATCGGGTGCGGCCCCGCTGAAGTCACGCCTTCGACCAGCTGAGGCCAGGTCACGATCGCATGACCATCCATGGAAATAATCTTGTCGCCGGCCTTCAGGCCTGCTTTTTCAGCCGGGTAGCCGGAGTTCACGTCGTCGATGATCGTGGGAACCTCGGGATAGCCAAGCACATCTTCCAGCGCGGTTTGTGTCTGCGGGATTGTGATATTGAACGTCTGAGGCGCTCCGTTGCGCAGAACCGTGACGGCAACCGTGTTGCCCGGCTTGGCCTTCGCCAAAACATCGCTGACTTTGCCCCACGTCGGCGTTTTCACTCCGCGTACGGCAATGATCTGGTCTCCCGGGCGAATCTGTGTGGCGCTCTGGTGACCGCTGGGGAGTGCCGCCACCGTCGCCGGCTGGCGCAAATACGCGTCCATCGGCATGCCCACCAGCGCGTAAATCCCCCAGAAAATTGCCAGCGTCAGAATCACGTTCATCGCCGGCCCGGCGATGGCGATCAAGAATCGCTGCCAGCGCGGACGGGAAAGAAATTCGTGTGGCTCGCCGGTCCGTTCCTCGACGGGGTTGTCGCCGGCCATCTTCACGTACCCGCCCAGTGGCAGGGCGCTGATCCGGTAATCGGTGTCGCCGCGCTTGCGTCCCCACAGCCGCGTACCGAACCCAATGGAAAAAATCTCTACGCGCACGCCGCAGAGCTTGGCCATCACGAAATGGCCCCACTCGTGGATCAATACCAGAACGCCGAGTACGATCGCCCCGGCAACAAGATCGCGAAGCACGCTTACGGCCATGGAATTGTTTCCCTGTCTCCTGAATTCTTTAAACTATTCTAGAGGAAAACGCCGCGCATTCAACTGGCAACCACGCCACCGGTGGGTCAAGTAGATACGCCTCGGCGATTCCTTTGCGGTTCCCAAGTATGCGGTAAGTTCCTGTCTCACTTTGCTTCTACGCGCCGCTCAACTCGCCTGTTTCACTGCCGCGAACTGCCGTTCGATTTCATCCTGAGCCAAGCGTCGCGCCTCGGCGTCCCCCGCTAACAGCTCATCGATACTGCTCAGCGGCGCTCGCGGCATCCGGCCAAACACTCCTTCGATCACCTTCGCGATTCCCAGGAACGGTAGCTTTCGCTCCAAAAACGCCGCGACGGCCACCTCATCCGCCGCGTTCAAAGCGCACGGCAAAAGCCCGCCCTGCCTGAGCGCCTCCCGCGCCAGCTCCAGGCACGGAAATTTCCCGGGCGGCACTTCTTCGAAGTCGAGTCTGCTCAGCGAGGACCAATCCAGGGCGCATTCATTGGATGCCACGCGCTCGGGATAAGTTAGCGCATATTGGATGGGCATGCGCATGTCCGTGGGCCCCAGTTGCGCCAGGATCGACCCGTCCACGTATTCGACCATCGAGTGCACCGTAGATTGCGGATGGATCACCACTTGGATCTTTTCCAGTGGCATCCCAAAGAGCCAGCGCGCCTCGATCACTTCGAACCCTTTATTCATCAGCGTCGCTGAGTCGATGGTGATTCTCTGCCCCATCTTCCAGTTCGGGTGCGCCAGCGCCTGCTCCGGCGTAACGTACTCAAGCTCCGATGCCGGCGTTTTTCGGAATGGACCGCCCGATGCCGTCAGCACCAAGCGCTTCACTTCAGCCCGCTGCCCGCCGCGCATGCATTGATGTATGGCGTTGTGTTCGCTATCGACCGGCAGCAGCGCCACGCCGTGGCGCTCCACGGCAGCCATCACCAGTTCCCCAGCCGCGACCAGCACTTCCTTGTTCGCCAGCGCGATGTCCTTGCCCTGCTGAATCGCCTTGTATGTAGCCGGCAGCCCCACGATGCCCACCGCCGCCGAAACCACCATTTCCGCTTCCGGATGCGTCGCTACGCGCTCGATTCCTTCCGCGCCAAATAGAATCTCCGGCAGCGCGCGGCCCTTCGCGGACTTGCCGTCGCCGGCGATCTCGCCGGCTAGCAATGCGCGCAGTTCCATCGCCGCCCGTTCTGTTCCAACAGAGACAACTTTCGGGCGGTGCCGCTTCACCTGCTCCGCAACCGCCGCTATATTCGACCCGGCGGCCATCGACACCACTGCGAATCGTCCAGGCAATGCGTCTACCACCTGTAAGCACTGCCTGCCGATCGATCCCGTGCATCCTAAAATGGCAATTTTTTTCATCGCTTCGATTTTATATGAGGTTCACTCAATTTTGCGACCAACGCTTGCGGCCAAGTTTCGAAGCTCAACCAAAGAATGTGCTGCCTTGGCCAACAATCAACTGTAATATCCCTTTTTATCGCCGAAAGAAGAGAGGGTAGAAACGGTGCGGGGGGGAGTGAAACCGTCGCCGGGTCCGGCGATAGCCAGTCAGATCGCTCGAAGTCGCACTGGCCTAGACGGGCGGGCACTCGAAAGATTTGTGTACGAACCCAACGAGCTCGTTGAAGGTGCTAATTGCGAGATTCACACCGTTGACGTAGACAGCACTGACCATGGTCTCGAATGCCCCCATCTCAGGGTCGAAGGTCAGAACTAGCGAAGTCGGGTGGGCCAACTTCGAAAATATTTTATATGTGTAGTTAAATGCGTCCGGCGCGGTGACCTCTTTTGCCGCGTCGCGCACTCGTATATATCGTTCGTCGACGTCCCTCATCCCGGATTCCGCGGCAACTCGGTAAAAGCCCTCAAGGAGTTCGGTCACCGCGTTCTCAGGTTTTCCGTTCTCGGCGGTATAAAGCTTGTGCAGGGTTTCCAAGAGTTCTCTAAAGTCTCTCACGCTATCTTCCAAGAACCTGCGGGCATAAGTTTCCGAAAGGTTGCAATATCGCACCCATACGCTCAGCTCCGCGAGATTGCGGGTGACCATCGCAATCGTATCTACTCGCGCAGCTTTACAAGCGTTGTTGAGATCGGCGGCATATAGCGTCAGCGCTTTTGTGAATTTCACGAGTTGGTCCTCTCTCCAGCGAGGAATCGTGTTACCTCTATTCGCAGCTTTAAGACCTAGCACAAGCGCTTCCGACATCAGTGGGAACACACGTGCAAGCCTAGACCGGGCCTCGGAGGCATTCGGTCGTTCGGGCTTAATCATCAGATTTTGGGTTGAGCTAATAAGTATAACTCAGCCAGTTCCGCCGCGGAGGAAACGCATTTGTGATACGATGAACTCTAGTGGCGCGCGCAATCGCGCGTTCCGATCAGCATCATTGTGAAAACCGCGAAACATCCGTTGCACATCTTAGGCGAGATCGGCAGACAACTTTGAGCAAAACCTCACTTTTTGCCATTCCGCTGGGCGGACTCGGCGAGTTTGGCATGAACATGCTCGCGCTCCGCTATGGCGACGACATGATCGTCATTGACGCCGGCCTCATGTTCCCCGAGCAGGAACTGCTCGGCGTCGACATCGTTATTCCCGACATTACCTATCTCAAGCAGAACAAGCACATGGTGCGCGCCATCATCCTCACCCACGGACACGAGGATCACATCGGCGCGATTCCTTACATTCTTGGCGATCTCAACGTCCCGGTGTACGGCACTGAGTTCACGCTGGCGCTGGTGCGCAAAAAGCTCGAAGAGCATGCGCTGCTTGATGCCGCGCAGCTTCGCGAAGTCGAAGCCGGTGACACTACCACGCTCGGCCCCTTCCGCATCGAGTATCTGCACGTCACGCACAGCACCATCGATTGCGTGGCGCTTGCGATCCGCACTCCCGTGGGCGTGGTGATTCACACCGGCGACTACAAAATCGATCCCACGCCGGTCGACAGCAAACCTTTCGATCTGCACGCCTTTGCGCGTTACGGACAGGAAGGAGTGCTGGCGCTTTTCAGCGACAGCACCAACGTCGAACGGCCAGGCTTTACGCCCTCCGAACGCGCCGTCGTCGTCCGTCTCGAAGAGCTTTTCCGCGCCGCGCCGCAAAAGATCGTCGTTTCCTGCTTTTCCAGCTCGGTGCATCGCATCCAGCAGGTCATCGACATCTCCGTTTCGCTCGGACGCAAAATCGGATTCGTCGGCCGCAGCATGGTCGATAACGTGGAAATCGCCCACAATCTGGACAAGCTCCGCGTGCCCGACGGCAGTGTGGTTCGCCCCCAGGACATTCGCACCTTCGATCCTCGAAAGCTCGTTGTAATGGTCAGCGGCTCGCAAGCCGAACCACTTTCGGCGCTCTCGCGCATTGCCGTCGACAATCACCGGCTGATGAGCATCGCCGAAAACGATACGCTCATTCTTTCCGCGCGCATCATTCCCGGCAACGAAAAGGCCATTTTCCGCATGATCGATCATCTATTCCGCCGGCGCGTGCTGGTCTATTACGAAGGCGGGCGCTCCGCCCCGATCCACGTTTCCGGCCACGCCAGCCAGGAAGAAATGAAAATCTTGTTGCAGCTGGTGCGACCCAAGTATTTCTTCCCCATCCATGGCGAATATCGCCAGCTCTTTCAGCAGGCCGCGCTCGCCGAACAGATGGGCGCCGTTTCCGGCCAAGTCATGCTGCTCGAAAGCGGCCATCCAGTCGAATTCACCGCGGATGGCCGCGCCATTCTGCGCGAGCCGGTTCCCGCCGGACGCGTGATGGTCGATTCCGGTTCGCTCGAAGAAGTGGAAGACGTAGTCATTCGCGACCGCAAGCATCTTTCCGAAGATGGCGTCGTGGTTCCCATCATCGCCATCGACAAGCACACCGGCCGCATCGAAATCTCGCCCGAAATCGTCACCCGCGGATTCCTGCCCAGCGACGACGGCCAGGAAGTTCTCGGCGAAGCGCGCCAAGTGGTGCTCCGCACCGTCGAACAGTCCACCGACGAGGAAAAAATGGACTGGAGCGTCATCAAGGAAAAAATCCGCGTCGACTTGAAACGCTACCTGAATAAACAAACCTCCAAGCGCCCGCTGATCCTGCCGGTGATTCTCGAGATCTGACGATGCGACAAGCATCGTTGTCCTGACCGGTTACGCGGTGAAGGATATCTCCCTCCGTCGCTTTCTCCTGCCGGCCTCCGCGATGCTGCAGTCCTTCAACCGCATTGGCGCGTGAGGAGGTTGGCTCGCCCGGAACGGTTGCGTTTGCGGATTCCGCTCCTGCCTAAGCCAAGCATCCCCCTTCTCGTAGTGAACCCGTGCGAAGCAAGAGGGGACAATTTGAAATAAGCCACCCATGCCCCACAAATGCTGTTAGGCTGCACGTAACTTCCATCGGTCGTTTAATCGCACGACTTGCGGGGCCACGAAGGGCACCAAGACGGGAGTGCCGTATGGAGCGCCACTATGACATCTTCGAAACAATCGACTACAGTCCGCTATGGCGTTGCTCAGTATCTGGACTTGAACCGGCAATAGCGAAAATGAAGGAACTGGCAGAGCGGTCCGCAAATGAATTCACACTGATGCACCTTCCGAGCAACACCGTGATCGCAAAGCTCAACTCGCCCGTCTGAACGCGTCGTGGCACTCCTCATCCGGTAATTTGACCTGCCGCGGATGCCCCTCTCTACTTTCGCCTTCTGTTCGTCTATACTGTACGGCGCTTCATCACCCCACCCGGCAATCCGCCGCGAAGGAGCAAACCATGGACCAGAAGGATTTCTTCCTCAAATATTGGGAGAAAGAAGCGCCCGCCACCCGCAAAGTCATCAGCCGCATTCCGCAGGACCGCTGCGAATATCGCGCCGATCCGAAAGCGCGCACCGCCCGCGAGATTGCATGGTTGATGGTTCACGAAGAATTCAGCCTTGTAAACGGCCTGGAAAAGGGGGTCCTCGAATGGGTCGAAGTCCCCGCACCGGAAACAATGGAGGAAATTGTCGGGCAGTACGACCGCGAGCACGACTCCCTCACCAAGCGCCTTCACAAGATCCCTTCCTCCCGCTGGGAAGCCGCAATTCCCTTCCTTTTCGATGGCAAGGAACTGATGAAGGAAATCGGTTACGATATGGCTTGGAGCTTTCTGTTGGATCAGGTCCACCATCGCGGCCAGTTGGCTACCTATCTGCGCCCCATGGGCGCGAAAGTGCCTTCTATCTATGGACCAAGCGCCGACGAATCCTAATCCATAAGGGCCGAAGCTTTGCCGACAACCGAAAAACGTTCGCGCGACCGTTCACACGATCGTTCCGTGAGTGTGGAGTTGCGTCCCTACGCTCCAGACGATTTCGAGAAAATTTACGAAATCGACCAAGCATGTTACGAGCCGCGCATCGCCTACTCGCGCTCGGAGCTGCGCCAGTACCTCCGCTTTCCGGGCGCCGATTGCGTCGTCGCTGAAACGCACGAACATTCCGCTGGGGCGACCCGGGAAAGTTCCGCCGAAGCGATGCGGGGAAAGTCCGTGAAATCCGTGCGCGAAAACGCCTCCTCCGCTCTGGTCGGCTTCTGCATCACCGCGCATCGCGGCTCATGGGGCTACATCGTCACCATGGATGTGCTGCCCGCCCACCGCCGCCACGGCATCGCTTCCCGGCTTCTCTCCGAAGGGGAACGCCGCATGATTTCCAGCGGCGTGCGCGAGATCGGTCTCGAAACCGCAACCGACAACTCCGCCGCGATTGCCTTCTGGCAAAAGCACGGCTATCGTAAAAGCGGTGTTCGTAAGAACTACTATCCCGGCGGCCGTGACGCCTACAGCATGGCCAAGCGCCTCGCCGCCGTCCAATCAGCCGCCAACGGAAAATGACCCGGGCAACTCCAAATCGAATTAATCCGAAATTAGAACCACATCACTTAGGACCACGCCGCTAATGTCGCTACTTCACGTAATCATCCTTGCCATCGTGCAAGGCTTGGCCGAACTACTGCCCGTTTCCAGCTCCGCGCACGTGATCGTCGCCGAAAAGCTGATGGGCATGAACCCTTCCGCGCCGGAAATGACGCTCCTTCTCGTCATGCTCCACACCGGCACCATGCTCGCCGTGATCGTTTATTTCTGGAGTCGCTGGCGCCGCACCTTTTTCAACTCGATGCCCGAATTCAAAAATTTTGCCGTGGCCCTCATCGTCGCCACGCTGCTCACCGGCATCGTCGGCGGCGGCATCATCGAATTCATCGAAAAAGTGATGATGCGCCACCAGCCGCACGCTTGGGTTGAACAGCTCTTCAATCGCCTCGACCTGATTGCCATCGCGCTGGCAGCGGGCGGCGTCCTAATCCTCGTCGCCGGCCTCGTGGAAAATAGCCGCGCCAAATCACAAGGAGCATCGGGCGCGCAGAGCGACGCAAGCGGAAGCGCCGGGCCAGGCGATCCACCAGTTCGTGGCGCTTCGGTCTCGCGTGCTGGCGTAACCACCAGCGTGCTCGAAAAGCGCGGCGCTGCGCAAACCGCTTCCGCTTCGGAAATGACGCCCGTGCAATACTCCTCGATCGGCGCGATTCAGGGCCTCGTGGTTCCCTTCCGCGGTTTTTCCCGCTCGGGCGGGACCATCTCGATCGCCCTATTGCTGCGCGTCGCGCGACAAACCGCCGAGGATTTCAGTTTCGCGCTCGCGGTCGTGCTCACTCCTCCCGCCGACGCCCGCGAAGTCTGGCGCCTCTATCAATCGCAGCATCACAATCTCGCCGCCATGGTTCCCTCGGCAACGCCAAGCATTCTCGGAATGGTCTTCGCGTTCTTCGCCGGGCTGCTCGCCCTGAAATGGCTCAGCCGCTGGCTGGAGACCGGACGCTGGCACCTCTTCGGCATCTATTGCCTGGCCGCCGCCGTCGTCGTCGGCTACCTCCACCACATCGGCTTCTGACGCCGCGCCATCTCTTGTGTTTACCAATGCATTGCGGTACTCTCCCGCCGACGGTCGATCATGCGTCCCGCGCGCTCGTTGACGATTGCCGCTGTTGCGCTAGCAGCCGCCCTGCTGCCAGCTCGCACCACAGCGCAAAATTCGCCATCCATTCGGGAGTCCGGGACCTTCGCTGGTCAGCTCGCAAGCATGACTCCGCTGACCGATATCCCCATCCCCTACGACCAATCCGAGCCCGTCACCGGCGGCGCACAGCTAATCAGCACGCCCGAAGACCGCGCACAAATGCTGCAGTTGCTGCTTCACGCCTTCACGCTTTCCAATATTCGCCGGCACCCCTATGATTGGAAAACTTCCTTCACTTCCTACGGCTCCTCCTCGTCCGACGGCCGCTGGATTCTTGAGGACATGTCTCCCTATCGCAACACCTACCGCTGGACCGCCCAGGGCCCCAATTTTTCCGGTACATTTCTCACCATCGATCGCTTGCTTTGGAGCAATCAGGCTGGCGGTGCCATGCCGCTTCGCTTGGCGCAGGTGCGCCTGGCCATGTGGGGGCAGTTCTTTCGCCCTATCGGCCCTTACGCCGCGTTGCGCGTCGCCACCGGTAATCTGAATGGACAGGAACTTCGCTGCGTGCTGGTGGCCCGCCACGTCTCCGGTGACTCGCAGCGGCAATTTCCAGACGGCCGCAGCTTCGCCGACGCCGAATACTGCGTCGATCCGCAGTCGGGCCTGCTCGTCTCCTATTCGCCTTTCCCCGGCCTTTATATCCGCTACGACTACGCCAACGCCGTCCACTTCCATCAGGAAATCATTCCCGGCGCTTTCGCCATTCTCGAAAACGGCCAAACCGTCGTTCAGGCGCGCACCGATAGCGTCACCGACGCGCCGCCCGCTACCAGCAATCTCTTCAGCACCGACGGCCTGAACGTCATCGGCGTCGGCCAGTTGCTCGCCCTTCCAATGGTCGTGCGCGGCTTCGATTACAACTCCACTCTGCCCGCAGACTCGGCGCCACGCGTGGTCACTCTCCACGGCATGATTTCTCCCAAGGGCCAACTTAGCGAACTGGAGATTCTCGCCACCACCGATCCCTCGATCAACCAGATAGCCATTCGCCACGCCAGCCGCATTCCTGCCGTCCGCAACATGCGCGCTGCGCAGCCCGGCCAAAGCCCCGGGGCCCACGAAGCCGTGTTCACATTCGAGTTTCTGCCCTTCCCCGCTGGCATCCGGCCCGCATCGTCAAACGCAAATTAGGCCCTCGGTAACAGATTCCGTATAGAAATCAGAGCGTCCAATACTGCAGTGAAATACCGGGTATTTTTCCTCGGCGAATAAGGTCTTCACCCTATCGCTGCTATTACGAGTTAGATCAACCATGAGGTGTAAGGAGCAGTGAGTGGTTCCAACACGATGTTCCTGCGGGGTGTCCCAGCGTAATCCCCTCAGGTCTGCCATGCCGGTCGGGAGGCCTTAGGCGATGTCCATACGCATTTTGATCGCGGATGATTTCCAAGCCGTCCGCACAGCTGTTTCCAAGCTCATTAACGATTCCCACGAAGACTGGACCGTCTGCTGCGAGGCATCCGACGGTCAAGCCGCTGTCGAAAGAGCCGTTGAGGCCAAGCCCGACCTGGTAATTCTGGACATGCGCATGCCTGTCCGCGACGGAATCAGCGCTGGACGCGAGATTCGAGAGCTTCTGCCCGGCGTCCGCATCGTCATGTTCACCATGGTCGATTCTCCGTGGCTCGAAGCAGAAGCCGCTGCCTCCGGCTTTCAGGGCGTGGTGCAAAAATCCCGCTGCGCCGCCCTTATCCCGGCCATCCGCAAAGCGCTAGCCTCTACGCAGCCAGCCTGAGCAAGCGCCGCGCCCGTGGTTGGAAGCGTGCTCTGGGAAGGATCCCCCTTCATTGCAGCGGAATACGATAGAGATTCCGATGGACTTCCACGCGCGCCGTCGCTGAAAGACCATCGTTCGGCCCCAACACGACGCCGCCGTCCAGCACTTTCGCTCCCGCAATACTGTTCGGCGGTTCTGGCCCCGAAATTTCGCCGCCCGGCAGGGCCGGCAACCCCGTCGCCCTCGATATGGGAAGGACGTACGTCTTCACACCTTCCATGCCGTAAACGGCCACTGAAAATGTCTTTCCGTCCCTGGACCAGTCCGGCACGCAATATGTCGCGCAGATGTGGACCGAACTCCCGCCTCCAAGCGGAACTGCGTCCATGTGCGGCCTCGGAACCCCTATGGCAACACCCGCCCACCGTCCATCCGGCGAAACCGAGTAGAATTCAAGAATCGGATCCGCGATCACTTTCGTGCGCCCGCTGCCGTCCTCACTCATTCGATAGAGGTAGTTCCCCTTTCCTTCCGCCGCTCGAAAATAGATTCTCTTCGCGGCGTCCCAGCGCGGCTCGTCTTCGTTGGCCGACGACGCGAACTCGCGCGGCGCAAACTTGAAAGCCAGCGACGCAAGCCACAGGCGCGATCTGCCGCTATCATCTCGTACCGAGTACGCAACTTCGGATCCGTCGAACGAAATGGCGTATCCCGTTACCAGCGTATCCGGAAGCAAGCGCTGGCTGCGGTTTGTCGCCAGGTCAACCATCCAGAGTTCTCCGTTCACAAAGGCTCCCGAAACTCCATGCGGCTGCATCAGGTAGTAGAGCTTCTTGCCGTCGGGCGAGAAAATCGGGAACTCCGCGAATCCTTCAGACGACACTTGCCTCTCGCCCCGCCCGTCGTGCACCCAGATGGTGCTCTCGCGCAATCCCACCGAAGTAATCAACGACGCGCCATCCGGCGCAACGGCAATCCCCTCCTCCTCCGTAGCCCCGGATGTGAGCTGCTCGGGATCGCCATCCGGAAAACGCTGTCTCCAGATGTGAAACCGCCCTCCCTTATCTGAGCTGAAAAACATCCACTTCTGATCGGGCGACCAGCCCACGTAGGTGCACGCCGCATCCTGCGGGCCCATCCGCCTACCGGCGTTACTCCCATCAAACGGCACCAGCCGGCACGGCAACCAACCGCCATTGTCCATTTCCGCCAGCAGCACCCATTTGCCATCGGGAGACAATGCGGAACGATGCGCCATCCCCCGGTCACGGGGCGGCACGTAAACATCGCGGCTATCGGCGCGTGTCGTGGTCGCCGTCACCACCGCCATGTGGATGCCCGACTTTATTTCGGAGAAAAGCAGATGGTTTGCGTCGATCCACGTGAGCCCCTCGGCGTTCGGCAACATCAGGTGCGCGTCGCCGCCCAGCACCGGCACGGACCATGTATTCCAGCTGCCCACGGTATACGCAATCGTCGAACCGTCCGGCGAAAACTGCGGACTCATTTTCGACAGCTCGTCGTGCGTGAGCTGCACTGGCTCGCCATCCGGCAGCACCTTGGCATAGATTTGTCCGCTGCCTATGAACGTATCATCGCCGCGGATGAACGCCAGGATGCGGCCGTCGGGCGAGAGCGCGGGTTCGATCGCCGAATCCGCGAAATCAGTCAGCTGCGTCCAGCTCTCCTGCGACGCGGGCGGAAGCACCGCTTCTTTCTGCCGCGCCCATTCGAATACGCTCAATCCAAGAGCGACTAGAGCGAGCGCGCCCACGCCTGCTGGAATCCAGCGCCGATAACGGCGCGCGTTCTCATCCGCAGCCGGCGCCGGCTGCGGGCCGATCGCTTCGAGCGCCGCGCGCACTTCCGAGGCACGCTGATAGCGCTGCTCGCGCTCCTTGGCCAGGCAGCGCTGCGTCACCAATTGCAATCTCAGCAGCACTCGTTTCGGAAACGATGTCGGCCCCTCGCGCAAAATCGCCGAGCTCAGCTCATATGGCGTGCGCCCCTGGAACGGCGGCGATCCCGCGGCCATTTCGTAGAGCACCGTCCCGAGCGCCCAAATGTCCGTGCGCGCATCGATCTGCTCGCCGCGTAACGTTTCCGGCGCCATGTATTGCAGCGTTCCCACGATCGCGCCGGGTTCCGTCAGCGTTAGCTGCGACCGCGTCGCTTCCTCGATCTCCGATGCCGTGAGCCGCTTCGCCAGCCCGAAATCCAGAACCTTGACGTGACCATCCGAAGTGACCACGATATTCGCGGGCTTCAAATCGCGGTGCACAATCCCCCGCTCGTGTGCGTGCGAAAGGGCTGCCGCGATCTGCAATCCGTATCGCAACACCGCTTCGTTGGTCAGCCCGTTCGGCGGGATCACGTTGCTCAACGGCCGCCCTTCGACCAGCTCCATGGCGATGTAAATCTGGCCGTCATGCTCGCCGACTTCGTAAATCGTAGCGATATTGGGATGATTCAGCGCCGAAGCATTCTGCGCCTCGCGCAGCAGCCGCGCGCGAGCCGTCGAATCCGCCAGAGCTCCTTCAGCCGGCAGCTTCAATGCGACCAGGCGTCCTAATTTCGAATCTCGCGCCTTATAAACCACGCCCATGCCGCCCGCGCCAAGGCGTTCCAGAATCGTGTACGGACCAAACGTGCTTCCCATCGGCAGAGTTCCGAGGCCCATCGCGGGCCGCTCCATGAACTCAGCATCGCCGTTCTCGTGCGCGGCGATGAGAGAGTCGACCTGACCTCTCTGCTCCGGATTCGTGCACGCAGCGTCCAGATACGCGCCGCGCTCGCCCGGTTCGCGCGCCAGCGCTTCGGCGACGATGCTCTTAACCTTCTGCCATTGCTCGGGGGTCATTCGCGGTGTGCCTTCAATTCATGCAGCAGCCACGCGCGGGCTGTGGTCCATTCACGCTTTACCGTTGCGGGCGAAATGCCCATCGCGGCGGCGGTTTCTTCGATCGAGAGCCCGGCAAAAAAGCGCAGCTCCACCAAGCGGCTTTGCTGTGCATCGAGAGCTTCGAGTTTGTTCAGAGCGTGGTCGAGCGCCAGCAGGTCCACGTCCCGCTTATGCGGCAGCGCCATTCCAGGGTCCACGCTGATCTTCGGCGCGCCGGCGCCGCGCTTGGCCGCGTGCCGCCCCCGGGCATGATCCACGAGAATATGCCGCATCAACTGAGCGGCCACGGCGAAAAAGTGCGTCCGGTTTTGCCACTGGGGAGCTTCCTGACGAACCAGACGCAGATATGCCTCGTTCACCAGCGCCGCGCTTTGAAGCGTATGGTCGGGGCGTTCCCGCCACAGGTAGTGTCGGGCTAGCTTGCGCAACTCGCCGTAAAGCACCGGGATTAATTCGTCCCGCGCTGCGTCGTCTCCCTTGCCCCAATCGGCAAGCAGGCGAGTGATTCGCGTGGACGAAGCCGCGCCCACAAGGTTCTCCCGGCGTTCCACCATCTACTACACGTGAAGCAAACGGTAGCGAATTCACTTCGCAATGTCAATTTACGGCGTATGCCGGCGCCCGCAACACACGCGAACCTAAAGACTGACAGGGTTGAGGTCCAAACGTAGAGTTGCGGTCTTCCGCGCAGTCTGCGTCCCGGTCGTTTATGCCGAGAATCGCGGCAGCGCCCGGTTCACTTCAAAATCGCCGCGCTTTCCTGCCGCGAGGGAATCCCCGCTAAAAATTCTCAACTTTCTTGAGCCACTTTTCCTCCCGCTTTCGCTTGATCAAGTAAAGGCACGATTCGGGCGCCGAAACAATCGACCCCGCATCGGCCCCATGAAATTCACGAAAAACGAAGGAGAAACGAACATGAAATCCACGATCGAACGACGTTTCGCCAACGGCACCCTGTTTGTTGCGGCGACGTTGGCCGTCTGCCTCTTCTCCGGCCCGGCTCGCGCGCAATCACAGTCGCGGTTTCAGGGGAGCTTCACCCTGCCATTCACGGCGCACTGGGGCAAGGCCGTCCTTCCCGCCGGCAACTATGTGCTTTCTGTTTCTGAAGAAGGCGACTCTCTTGTACACGTTCGCCAGGCGAAAACTGGCCGGCTTGTCGCGTTCGAGCCGATCAATGACGTTGACGGCAATCCCAGCGGTGCGAGCCAACTCGTGATCGGCAATCGCGGCGGCGAACGGGTCGTCTACGAACTGCGCATCTTCCAGCTGGGCGAGACGATTATCTACAACCCGAAGCTGGCCCGCGCCGCCGCCGAAGAAGAAGCGCAACAAACGCGGACCATCCCCGTCACGTTCGCCAAGAAGTAGTCCGTGCCATGCGCCCATCGAAACGCTTTCAGCCGGGGCCAGCCGATCACCCGCGATCCTGGCCCCGTTTTTTTTCGTCCGGTTTGTGCTGCGGTCTGCGTTGACTCCTCGCAGCAGTTCCCTTCCCAACCTGTACTTCCGACCAGTAGCTTTTCTACCCCCGGCATCTGCTACCGTCGATCTGTGGCAATGTGCGCAGACGCAAAACCCGGGCAGGCAACGGCCGAAGCAAGTCGGCCAATGTACTTCCTCGCCCTCAGCCGCAGCGGCGCGGCACGCCGCGCCTCTCTCGTCCTGAGCCATGCCGAAGACCACCCCGCCGACAAGCCGCACACCGCGGCCGCTCCGCGCATTTTAGGATGGCGGAGCTTCAGCTCCGCCATCAGAACGCGCGCGACGGCGCGCTACCTTCCGTGCCGATTCACCCGCGCGAAGCCGTCGCTTTTTGCCCTCACTGGCCACGATTCACAAGTCACGAGTCACGTCGGGAGGGGCGGAACGGTCAATCGACCTCGCACACATGTAACTCACAGAAAACAAACAACCGGCCATCACCAAGGGCGGAACTTCCCGGTGCATTTTCTTTTCTCGATTTTCGGCCAAAATCCTATGGCACTGGCGCTGCGCCGTTTCGGCGGACGGAACTTCGACTCCGGCATCAGGACGCGCGCGATAGGGCGCTCCCGCTCGCGCTGCATCATCCGCGCGAAGCTGTCGCCCTTTGCTTCCACCAACCATCACTCACCTATTATCACTCACGGATTTCTACCCGGGTTCCCGAAACGCACCGCGTTTTGGGGTGGCTACCCGGAACGTCCCGACGCATACTTCCGCGCTCATTCCGCGTTGGCGAGTTCGAGTGACGCAGCAGAAATCTTCTTGCGCCCTCAAGCGGCCGGTTTGCTATAGTGTGGGCGTTCCTCCGAGGGGGACACGCGCGACAGCGCCCGCGCGACCCTCGCAGCAGTGGAGGCCTTCCCCTGCCCATTTTCTCCGTTCCGGCGGCCCCTCGTGCCAGCGCCCCTTACCGGGTCGCTCGCGATGGGCCGTCGGGACGCAATACGGGAGACATTCGTGCGCGCTTTGACGCCAACTGAAAACAAACGCTTCAATGAGATGATCGGCTTCGTCGGGCTGAGCCTGGCGATCCTGCTGGCCTTGAGCCTGCTTTCCTACTCGCCGCTCGATCCATCCTTCGACGTGTCTGCGCCGGCGCTGGCCTCCGGAATGGTCCGCAACTGGATAGGCCCGGTAGGCGCGCACATTTCCGATCTGCTGTTTCAGTTCGCCGGATACGCCGCGTTTTTAATCCCCGTTGGGATGTTTGTGGTGGCCATGCGCTGGTTTCGCAGCCATCTGATCCCCGGTCCGATCTCCAAGCTGGTTGGCTCGGGGTTGCTCTTCATTTTCCTGACCGCGGAATTGAGCTTGATCCACGTGCCTGAGGTCCGCGGCGCCCTGCCTCCCGGAGGTTTGCTCGGAACCATTCTGGCGGGCGGACTGCAGGCGGCGTTCAAGCCCATCGGCGCGAATATCATTTCCGCCACCACATTGCTCGCTGCTCTCTATCTGACCACCGCGTTTTCGCTGAGTTCAGCCGCCACATGGGCGAAAAAACCCCTCGCGGACGACGGTCTGGTCGGCAAGTGGATGGCGCGCGTGAAGGAATGGCGCGAAGAACGCGAGGCCACCGCGCTGCGCAAAAAAGTCGAGGAAATCAAGATCGCCGGGCGTCCTCCGGTCGCGCAGCAGAGGGTTTCCACCAAGGCAGTGGCCGAAGCGGAAGAGGAAGAAAAACAGGAAGAGAAAAGCAAAAGCAAGGCTGAGCCCGCCGCCCGCGTTCCGGCAATTATCAAATTCCGAGACGACGATCCTCCGCCGCCGCCGAAGAAAAGCGCCGAGCCGAAAATCTCGCACGGCAAAACCAATTTTAAATTGCCTCCCAGCAGCCTGCTGCGCGCCGCTGAACGCAGCGAGAAAATGGACGAGAGCGAGCTGAAGGAATGCGCGCGCGCGATCGAGCAGAAATGCGCGGAATTCGATGTCGGCGGGCATATCACTCAAATCAATCCCGGGCCGGTGGTCACCACGTTCGAGTTCAAGCCCGAGGCCGGAATCAAATACACGCGCATCACCAGCCTGGCCGAGGATCTTTGCCTGGCCCTGCGCGCCGAATCGATTCTCATCGAGCGCATGCCCGGCAAATCAACAGTGGGCATCGAAGTGCCCAACGTGCGACGCGAAACCATCGCGCTGCGCGATGTAATCGAATCGCCGGAGTTTTCACACTCTCCTTCGAAGCTCTCGATACCCTTAGGAAAAGATTTGATCGGCCGCATTCGCTCCGCTGATCTGAATCAAATGCCGCATTTGCTGATCGCCGGAGCTACCGGCACCGGCAAAAGCGTGTTCATCAACTCCCTGCTGATGGGCCTGCTATATAAAGCCACGCCCGACGATATGAAGCTCGTGCTCGTCGATCCCAAGCGCCTGGAACTTGGCCTGTACGCCGATATTCCGCATCTTTTCACGCCGGTGGTCACGGACGCCAAGGTCGCCGCCAACGTCCTGCGCAACGCCACGCGCGAGATGGAGCGCCGCCTAAAGGTGCTGGCTCAGCGCGGCGTGCGCAATATCGAGCAGTACAACCACACCTTCGAAAAAGGCCAATCGCTTTCGCTCTTTGAAAATGGCGAGGCTGAGGAACACAAGCCGCTCCCCTACATCGTGATCGTCATCGATGAGTTGGCCGACCTGATGATGGTCGATACCAACGGCGTGGAAGAATCGATCACGCGTCTGGCGCAGATGGCGCGCGCCGTCGGCATCCACTTGATTCTGGCCACGCAGCGGCCGTCGGTGGACGTAATTACCGGCCTCATCAAAGCGAATTTCCCGGCGCGCATTTCTTTCCGCGTGGCCAGCAAGGTGGATTCGCGAACCATTCTCGATAGCAACGGCTCGGAATCGCTGCTCGGCAAGGGCGACATGCTCTATCTGCCGGCCGGCTCGTCGCGGCTGCATCGCTTGCATGGCCCCTACGTCGGAGAAAAGGAAGTCGAGGACGTTTGCGGATTCTGGCGCGAGCAGGCCAAAGCCATTTACAACGAAGAATTCCTGAAACCACCGAGAGATGAGAACGGCATGGGCGGCTCGACTGGCGAGGGCAGCGAGGGCGAAGACGAAGTGGACGACGAGCTGTATCAAGACGCCGTGCGCGTGGTCTGCGAGATGGGCCGCGCTTCGACATCCACGTTGCAGCGCCGCCTGCGCGTCGGCTACGGCCGCGCCGCGCGCCTGATCGACATCATGGAGAAAGACGGCATCGTCGGCCCGCCCGATGGCTCGAAGCCGCGCGAAGTACTGAAGAAAAAAGACTGGATGCGCGAAATCGACGAGTCCGTACGGTGACCATCCGACAGGGATGCTCATGCTGAGGAGCACCGCGCCGAAGACTCTCTCGTCGGAGCGGAGACTGAACAAACTCCTCAAGGATTTTCTCCGGCGGTCGAGTCTCGATTCGCTAGGGGAATTGCCCTTCGCGGCGAATGGACAAATTTAAGTCGCCGGCGGTTTGCTCTTCCCACTCCGCCGGCTTTTCCGTAAAATCAGTTCACCGTGCCGAGGTAGCTCACCGGTAGAGCGCGGCCCTGAAAAGGCCGGCGTAGGCAGTTCAACTCTGCCCCTCGGCACCACCTATCTCTTCATTCCCCCATCGCACGCGACGCCGAATCTACGAAGCTTGCCTGCCGCCTCGCCGTTCACTCGTCTTCGTGCACGTGCCGGTCGCGATATTCTTCGAAGAAGTCGGCGATGTGCTGTCTGTGATGGACATTCGCCAGAAGCTTCACTCCACCGCGCAGGCCCATGCGGTGTGCGAACGAGACCAGCAGCCCTTTCTGGAAATCGTTGGGCGCTAACCCCATGTGATGCTTCGTCACTTTTCCCGTGGGGTACGGAATCGCGGGAATTTCCTTTCGCGGCTCAGACCGCGTCAACAGGTGCCCAAGGTTCGGCGCCGCTTCGATACGACGGCTCTTCAGCATCGCATCTCTCGGAATTTCCAGCCAATCGCGCAGCGTCGCCAGCACCGATGTGTGGTCGTACGGTGTATCCGTGGCCGAGCGAAAGACGGTTCCCTCTTCGATCCATGGCGATACCGCAATCGTCGGGACTCGCACACCGAATCGGTCGAAGGCGAATCCGTTCGGACCGCGGCAATCGTCTGGCGGAACGGCGCCGTACGGCGGCGGCTGATGATCGACGCACCCGCCATGTTCGTCAAAGGTGATCAGCAGAAGCGTGCCGTTCCAATGCGCTCCACTGCTGACCGCCTGCCACACGCGCCAGACGAGACGGTCGGCTAAAAGCATATCGTGCGGCGGATGAGCGTCGTTGGGCTCGACGAGGAAATCGGGTTCGAGAAACGAATAGGCCGGCAGATTGCCGGTACGCGCGTCCTTTTCGAACGATTCGAGATTCTGAAAGTGCGGCTCCAGCAGCAAGTCCCACAACTGCGGAGACTCCAGACGAGTGCTCGAGGTGATGTGCGAATCGTTGTAAACGGCCCAGCTGATCTTTTGCGATTGCAGGACGTTGAAGATGGTTGGAGTGTCGTAGGCAAATGGATCGTACGGATAATCGTCCACCTGGCCCAGCGAGGTGCCCGTGTGAAAGAACGCGCGGTTCGGCCACGTCTGGGTTGGCACCGACGCGTACCAGGCGTCCGAGATGGCGAAATTGCGAGCCAGCGCGCTGAACGCCGGCAATTGCTCCGGAGTGTAGCATTCCATGATTTCCGCGCCATGGTCAGGATGCTTATCTGCGTAGCTGACCACAAAACCCTGCATGGTCGGCTGCTGGCCCGGACTGGGTTGCGTGGTACCGAACAGCTGCAGATTCACGTGCTCGTACCGCTCCTGCGGATTTTCCTGCGGGATACATCTGTTTTCGGCTCCGATTCGCACTTTCACTTCGTTCGCGGCGCCTTGCCCGGAAAAAAACTGCGGATTCGATGGATTCGAAAACGACGGCGGCATGCCGTTGAACTCAGGATTGCTGTGTGACGGCAGGAAGTGCTTAGGGCGCTGCTGCTCCGAGTACAAAAATCCACAAAGATGATCGAACGAACGGTTTTCCAGCATCAGCACCACAACGTGCTGGATGTGCTCAAAGCCTTTCAGCATCTCTCGCCTCCAAATATGAGATGCCAGGGGAGTGGCTCATGAATCGGTGCTATGACTGCGGCATGATTCGCGGCGCAGGATCGTTATCGCGTCTTCAGGCTTCGCATAGCGACGCTAATTGGCGTGGGGTGGTCTTTCAGGGAAGATAGACCGCCGATTTGCCGCGGAACATTCGGTAGATAAACACGAAGTATGCGATGGCGACGGCCATTCCCGGCAGCCACCAATATAACGCGAGGCGCAGCGACGCGGGGCTGGCTTGCGCGTTGTAGATCGTGAGGCTATATTGCGGATTGCCGCTGGACGGCAAAACCGCGGGGTACAGCGCGATGGCGGCTCCGGCGATCATCAGCACCAGAAACGCCGCCGAAGTGTAGAGGGCGGCGCGGTCCTTTCCCGCCGCGAGGAAATAGAGCACGAGCAGGAGAGTGACGCCCACTCCCGAGGGAACGGCGAACCAGCCCGGATGGGTCAGGTAGTTGGTTTTCAGCATCGGACGGATGAGCACGGTGGCTAGAATTTCCGAGGCCGCCAAAAAGACGACCGCCCCCCACAGCAGCATGGCGGCGTTCCGCGCGCGGACTTGCATCGTGCCACTGGTTTTCAGGGCCACGAAAATCGCGCCGTGCATGGACAGCGCGACGAGCGCCACGCCGGCAGCAATCACGGTGAACCAATCGAGAATGCCGGGGTGCGCTCCGGGCATGAAGTTCGTCCACAGCGGCTCAAAGAAAAAATGCTGCGAGTTGAGCGGCACGCCGCGAAGAACATTCGCAAAGGCGGCGCCGTAAAACGCGGCCAGCCCCGCGCTGGAAAGCGAAAAAGCAACGTCGAAAAAATTGGTCCATACCGAAGAGTTGATGTGAGTACGGAACGCGACGCTGACGCCGCGTCCGACGAGCAGCCATAGCAACACCATCAGCGGCATGTAGAAACCGCTAAAGCTGGACGCGTACAACAAGGGAAACGCCAGAAATAACGTTCCGCCTCCAGCAATGATCCAAACTTCGTTGCCATCCCACAACGGGCCGATCGCACGCAGCAACATGCGACGTTCAATGTCTGTGTGCCCGAGAACGATATGCAGTATGCCCACACCGATGTCGAAGCCGTCCAGGACCACGTATGCCGCGATCATGAAACCCACGAGAATGAACCACACGGTGGGCATTTCATTCCCTATCCCGGAGAGCTAACCGGCGCGACGGTTGCGGCCGAAGCCGGCGCTTCCGGCCCCTGCCTGATGATTTCCTGCACAAGGAACAGAAAGAGAATCGATAAAAGTCCATAGAGGCCCATAAATCCCAGCAGCGTGAACCAGGTGTCTCCAGTAGAAACCATGGTCGAATAGCCTTCGCTGGTGCGCATCAGGCCGTAGACGATCCAAGGCTGGCGTCCCGTCTCGGCGGTAACCCATCCGGCGGTGTTGGCAATGTATGGAAACGGAACGCACAGGAGCAGGAGCCAAAGAGCCCATCGACAGTCGAAGAGCCTTTGTTTCCAGAGTAGAAATGCGGACAGCAGCATGACACCCATCATGATCGTGCCCAGCCCAACCATGATGTGATACGAAAAAAATACCAGCGGGATATTGTCCGGCCAATCGCTTCTCGGATAGGCATCGAGCCCTTTCACCGCCGCACTGAAGTTTCCGTAAACCAAAAAGCTCAGCACACCCTTGAACGCGATCGGATTCTGGATGGTCAGGTGTTCGGGGTTTGGCTGGCCGATCACGACCATCGGCGCTCCTTTCTGCGTTTGAAACAGACCTTCCATGGCGGCGACTGTCGGGGGCTGATGCTGCGCGACGTAGCGGCCCTGCGCGTCTCCCGACGGAAAAACCTGAAAGAGTGTGGCAATGAGGCCGGCAATCACGCCAACGTGAACAAAAACGCGCGCGGCTTCTTGGTGCTTGTCGCTCAAAATGTAGAATGCACCGAGTCCGGCCATGACTACCGAACCGGTGATCACCGCGCCGCTCATCGTATGCATATATTCGAGCAGCCCCCAGTGATTCAACAGCAGGCCCCAAAAGCTCGTGGGTGAGAATTGTCCGTCGGCGGTGATCGAGTAGGCCACCGGATGTTGCATCCAAGCGTCCGCCATGATGATGAAATAGCCTGAAAGCCAGGAGCCGATGAAAACCGCGACAGATGTACCCCAGTGCTGCCATTTGGTCATGCGCTGTTCGCCGAAGAGGAACAGGCCGAGAAAAGCTGATTCCATGAAAAACGAAAAGACGCCTTCCATGGTGACCGGCTGCCCGAGAATTCCCCCAGTGAGATGGGAAAATCGCGCCCAGTTCGTGCCGAACTGAAATTCCATGGGAATGCCAGTGACGACTCCCATGACGAAGTTGACAGCGAATATTCGCGCCCAGAACCGAGCGGCCCGGTTGTAGCGCTGGTCGTCGCGAGTGACGCCAACCGTTTTGAGAACGACGATCAGCAGGGCCAGCCCCATCGTCAACTGCGGAAAGATGTAGTGGAACATGATGGTAAACGCGAAGTGAATTCGCGAAAGGATGATCTGGTGTTCCATGATCTTTGCAATCTCGAAGCTAGGGGCCGCTTAGCGGCGATCGATCGTCAAATATTTTGGGGGAAAATCTCTTTGACCGGCACGAAAGCGCCTGCCGGAAATCTGTTCGGGTGAGTTGTTGATTGCTCGTAGGTGCGGTGAATCTGATACCTGGGACCGCCAGTGAACATCCAAAAGTTCGCCAGCGAAGGGTATGATGCCGAGCCGCAAGCGTTCGATTCAACGACGTCGCCCACGAGAGGTTACTCGCAGAAGATTTCGAGGTGCGGCTAATTGGATTTTGAAGCGGGGTGGTCTTTCAGGAAGGCGTTGACGTCGGGAAGAGCGCCTTGCGAGGCTTGGCCGGAATTTCCGGATGGTGCCGAAGTCGATGGCGGCAGAGTTGTGTTTCCGTCGGCCGGCTGCGCGCTGGTCACCACCCAGCCGGAGCCGCTGCGCTGCAGAAAGTATTGCATGGTCATACCCGTGCTGCCGCTATTTTTCATCCGAAACGAGGCGTGCGCCTGGGCCTGATTGCCCTGAACGGCGATCGAGTCGACAACCATCTGCATCGCGTCCATATTCAAGCTGTGGTTTCCCTGCAGACGATTTTCGATGGCGGCGCGAATGCCGTCCGCATCCGCCGGAGAAACCTGCGAGGAATTGCCGGACTGCGACATCGCGCCAGGATCGGAAGCGGAAGACCCTGCCGGCATCGACGTGTCGGCCGGCTGCGAGGGCTGACTGCTCTTGCAGCCGGCAACGGCAAGCAAAAGGGCGGCGCAGACGTACGATGCGATGCGTGCGGTCATCGAACTCCCTTTCTACTTCTCCACAATTGTCACTGGCGGGCCCACGCCCTTGATTGAGGATAACGCAATTCTCTAAATAGAGGAATCAGCCGGCAAAGCGGCGAAGGGCGGCATTACGCATGGCGGCGCGGTCGATATTTTCGCGGCAGTTCATCAAAGTGAGCAGGGTGCTGAGAATACGGGCTTTGAGTTCATCGGACATGGGAAAGCCGCTTGTGGCCACGTGGACCATGGCTTCGCCGCGTCCGGCAATTTTATGGATGAATTCCACCTGTTGCTCGTGAGTCGCGGTTCCGAGCGCCATCGCCCGTCGAATCTCAGCGCATTCTTGTTCGATAAACAGAGTGAAATGAAGCACACAGAGGCTCTCCGTCGACATTCCTGACGGCGCAGACATCCTGCAACCTTTCGCGGTGCACAGTTCTGGCACGGACCCATCCCAGGAATCGTTAGATTTTTAACACCTTCCGCTATCAATTTCCAGTTTACGGTACGGTAATGCTACGTATGCGATACCCGCTCCGCACAGGCTTGTCCGCGCGCCTTCCTGGAGAGTTCCCTGTCATTTTGTGAGAAGGCTTTGTTGCAAGGCGTGGTCGCCGATGCGAAAAACCGTCCACGGCCCGGCGTCCATATCCTGCAGCACAGGCGCTTCCCACGAGAACTCCGGGTGCGCGGCCAGGAATTTCGCCGCGTTGAAGTTCGTTCCGCCGGGGTGTCCGATGCGAGCAATGAAACTCATATTTGCCGCCATTTGGCTATCCATCACTTTGCCGGAAACAGCACCGAAAGGATTGAACGGCGGAGACGTGGAACTGGGCAGCGTGAACGTCTGGTTATCGCCGTGGCCGCACAGAGTTCGATTGTCCGGATCGATTTTTTTCTCGTAGGTATCGTAGTGATCTCCCAGAAACGTTTCCGCGAGGGCGGTGTCGATCTTTCCCTTATTTTCATTCAGCAGCATGTCCCAGCGGATGCGGCGTGCATTGGGGCTGGTGGCGGGATTATTGGGATCGAAGGTGGTTTCGTCGCGAATCACATCCGGATCGCTGGGGAAATTGGCGCCGGAGAAGTAACCGTCTTTCGTGCGCCAAACCTTCCAATGCTTCAGACCCAGCTCGAAGCGCGCGATTTCGCCGGTCTTGCTGTCGCCCAGCAGCCAATCATTGGCGTATCCGCCGTTGTTCCCGTCAACCATGATTTTCACGTATTGATCGATGGACGACGCGTATTGCAGCGCTTTTCGTGCGCGCTCGAATTCGGGAATGCCATTCGGATTCCATCCGTGAAAATCGGCCATGGTGGTTTCCGTGACCATCAATCCGGCGGAGTTGACGCCGAAGTCGTCATCGCTGGTGATCACTCCGGGAAAACCATCCATCAAGATGCGATAGCCATTCTGCGGGACGATATCGAAAATAATGCGCCAGCGGGTCCCTTCCATATACGACGTCCAATTGTTATGGGCCATCACGATCTGTCCATCTTTGGTCCAACTGCCCGTAGCCACGAACGCGCTGCAATGCCCTTGCGGCACGAGGCTCCGCCGGAGTTCCGCGTGAGCGTGGGCGTTGAGCCATGGCACGTAATAATCCGGCAGCTCGCTGAAGGCGTTCATCGCCACTAGATCCCAAAGATCGAGCTTCACGGCGTGGTCGTTGAGCCCGTCGACAATTCCTTGCAGCTCCTGCTGATATTCGGGATCGATTTTGGGCCACAACATTTGTTGCGCCGCCTGCCGGAAAAAATCCCAGTCGCGACCGGTTTGATGGGTCAGTTCCAGGCGCACCATGCCATAGGCGTCGGCAATCTCGGGAGCCAGCAGATAGCCGTGCTGAACTCCGATATCGTGCGGCGATCCCTGCAGATGAACATAAATCCAGCCGCCGCGGTCAAAGCGATAGGCTTGGCCGAGCGTGTCGTCATACAGGCTGTCGTGGAACTGGGTGACTTGGGCAAGCGGAGACGCAGGCGCCGGCGGCAGCGCGGACGCGGCTGGCAGCGCGCCGGCCTGGGCACCTTGACCGCTCGGTGCAATTACAAGTACGAGCACAACTGCCAGCACGAACGCCGCCAGCAAGCCATACGATGCGGTTATTTTGATCTCGCGCACCGCAGACGTGCTCCTGCGGCAGGCCGCCCCAAGTTCATTCACGTTTCGCATGCACCTTCAGATCAGAGTGAAAGCTGCGCAAATAATATCGCGCTCCACCGTCCGTTTAACAAGCTAACAGAACGGGATTAACAGCGAAACAACGCGATTGACCCGGGCAATTCCAGTGAGACGTCGCGAACATCGCGCAAGATGCCCGCTGATTCGCTCGGCTGGCATGCTGCCCGCGGTTCGACACTCTGACGGACGGGCCCAATGCATCGGTTCCATCCAATAAAGCGAATGGCGCAATGCCGTCCGTTTTGAGTAAGATGTCGCAGGACTCGAACGCGCCCGCTGCTTATTCGGCCGACGAGTGCCGCAACGCGGGCACACAAAGAAACTCATTGGCTACGGAAATCAGCCAACCCAGCCTCGGGCCAGCCGGCGCCCCGGACGAGAAGACGGCCAAACGACAGCTGCTGTACGCGGCAATTGTTGTATTCGTCGGGATTGCTGCGGTTACTCTGGGCCAGCAGAACGCAATCGCACTAATTCCTTTAAAGAACCTGCTGAAGAACGAGCTGCACGAAAGCCGCGCAGCAACCGCCGCGTTTTTCTTTTGGATCGGCTTGGCGTGGTACGTGAAGCCGTTCTTCGGGATTTTCATCGATGCCTTCCCATTTCTGGGGTCCCGGCGAAAGAGCTACATCCTGATCGGTGCCGCGCTCTCCGTCGCCACGTTCATAGCCCTCGTATACACGCCTCACCGATATACACCGCTCCTGCTGATGTGTGTCGCCGTCAACGTTTTCATGGTCATCGCGAGCACTGCGGTGGGCGGCTTTATGACCGAGAAGGCCCAGGCATTCAAGGCCTCCGGCCGGTTTGCGTCGGTTTTTCAGGTCGCTTATCAGATGGCCGCCCTTCTAGGGATACCCTTGGGGGGCTATCTGGCGTTAGTCGCATTCGGGTGGACCAACGCGGTAAGCGCCGCGATCATGTTCTTGCCGATCCCGGCCGCGATTATTTTCCTGAAAGAAAAGAAGATTCGGGTCGATTCACAGAAGCTGCTAGGCGATGCCAGAAAGCAGCTCACCAAAATCGTTTCCGCCAAGACCATGTGGGCGGCGGCGGGATTTAGCTTTCTCTTTTACTTCGCGCCCGGCATTCAAACCGCACTGTTCTATCGGCAGCAGAACGTGCTGCACATGAGCACCACCCAGCAGGGATTCATGGCTTTTTTGAACGGACTCTTTGCCATTATAACCGCAACAATTTACGGAACATACGCTTCCAAACGCTGGACTCTGCGCAAACTTCTCTTCGTTTGCATCCTGGCCGGCGCGCTTGCGCAGATGGCTTACGCGTTCTACAACTCCATGGACCAGGCCTACGTCATCGAAAGCCTGTGGGGACTCGGCTGGGCGTCCGCGGATATGTCGCTGACGGATCTTTACATGCGTGCGACCCCCTCTGGCAGTGAAGCGCTTGGCTTTTCGCTTATGGTCAGCGTCCGCAACCTTTCGCTCTTTGGCGCAGACTGGCTCGGCTCCAAGGCCATGGACACCTATCATCTCCACTTCAGCACGATGGCCATTACCAACGGGCTGATCTCGATGATTGCCTTGCTGTTTGTGTTTCTGCTGCCGGGACACATCGTCGACCGCAAGGATTCTTCCGCCGAAGCTCAGGCGCTTCCTCCTCCTCCACCCGGCAGGGCGATACTCGACGAGGAATAGCTCACCGCCTGGCGGCCTGCGGCGCACTTCCCTTGCTGACTGGCACCGGACTAAAGGCGCATCGTTTTTCAGTCGTTGCAGGTAGTTCGTGCCGGCCCTCACGCCCGGCGCAATCGCCCCGCAATTTGAATTGAAGATGAGAACGGGAAACCGGCATCTCTGGCCGCAACACTGAAGAATGGACCGGCACTGCTCGCATTCTTCCGAGCTGGCTGCCCCACCCCACCCTGCCAATTAACACTGCCTTTCCTGCAGCGGCTATAGCAGGCGATCGCAGATGTACGGCCCATCAAGGCTAACGCTCCTCGGAATATCGCAGGAAGGCGCGGCAGAAACTCGGGGGCTACGACTCGACTGAACGATGCGACGAACCGAGCTGTAAAGATATCCTACAAGATGGATTGGATCGCGGCGTCGATCGACACATGCGTCTGCGGGAATCCGTTGATCTGAAAAGCCTCGCCGGAGCTGTTTTGAAAATGAAGATACCTGGAAATCATGTAGTCTTCGTCCAATTGGCCAAACGCGGCTTCCGTTTCCGCATGTGATAAACCCAGCGCGGAGAGCGCGGCGAACTTGCCGTATCCTCCGCCGGCGGAAACATACCGCTCAATTAAATCGCTCAGTTTAACGGAAGATTCCCGTGGGTCGCTCGGCATGGCCGCGATGTTATCAAATCCATTACACCGCTGCCACGCGCCTGATTTGCTGCTTTTGCAAGCGCCTTGCGTTCCAGAGGCCCCGGCGTTTATACTGAACGTGCTGTGAGACTAGGTCGCACGATCCAGTGGGCGCGAGCCCACTTTTTTGTTGGGCGGGTATTGTTGTTTCACGGCGGTGGTTGCGGCCGGCCAATGCAGATCCGGGATGACGATGGATTTGGCGAAGATACGCGAGGCCGCGGAACGCGTGGCGCGTTCGGAAGGCCTCGAAATATTTGACGTCGAGTGGAAGATCGGCAAGCAGCGGCTGTTGCGGGTTTATATTGACCGTGTGCCGAACGCGTCCAGTCCGGACAGCAACGCGGGCGTCAGCATTAAGGATTGCGAGCGCGTTAGCGAGCAGTTGAGCGTCATACTGGATGTTGAGGATTTAGTACCGGGGCCGGCGTACGTGTTGGAAGTGAGCTCGCCCGGACTGGATCGCAAGCTGATCAAAGCCGCTGATTATGAGCGGTTCGCCGGGCGGCTGGCGCGCATCTGGGTGAACGAGCCCGTCGCCAATCAGAAGTTTCTCGAAGGCAGGCTTGCCGGCTTCGCAGACGGGAACGTGAAGCTGGCCGTAAAAGACCGCGAGTTGTCGGTGCCGTTCGCCGACATTCGCAAAGCAAATCTGGTAGTCGAGCTTTAGGTGTTAGGGAGACACGGACATGGCGAGTCTGCTGTACCAGACAATCGAGCAGATCAGCCGGGAAAAGCATATCGAACCGGAGATCATCGTCGCGGCCATCGAGGATGCGATGGTTGTGGCGGCGCGCAAGTACTACCGCACGGAGGAAAACCTCCGCTCCAAGTTCAATGCCGATACCGGGCACGTGGACGTGTTTTCGGTGCAAACGGTAGTGGAAGAAGTGGCCGATCCCACGCGCGAGATTTCTCTATCGGAGGCCCGCAAGTTCGATCCGGTCGTTGAAGTAGGCGGCGAGATCACTCGCACCAAGCCGACCGACGTTCTCGGTCGCATCGCGGCGCAAACCGCCAAGCAGGTGATCCTGCAAAAGGTGCGCGAAGCCGAACGCGATACGGTCTACAACGAGTACCACACCCGCGTCGGCGAGTTGGTGAATTGCGTGGTGAAGCGCACCGAAGGGCCCGACCTGATCGTCGATTTAGGGCGCACCGAAGCGCGGCTTCCCAAGCGCGAGCAATCGCGGCTGGAAGCGTATAACATCGGCGACCGCCTCCGTACCACGATTCGCGCGGTGGAGCGCGCCGCAAAGGGCCCACAAGTGGTGGTTTCGCGCGCCGATCCCATCCTGGTGCAGCGGCTGTTTGAAATGGAAGTTCCCGAAATTTACGACGGCACGGTACAGATTCGCGCCGTAGCTCGCGAAGCCGGCGAGCGCACGAAGATCGCCGTCGAGAGCCGCGATAAGGATGTCGACCCGGTGGGCGCGTGCGTGGGCATGAAGGGTATGCGCGTCCAGTCGATCATTCGCGAGCTGCGCGGCGAGAAAATTGACATCATCCCATACAGCGAGGAAACCGTTGCGTTCGCGCAGAAAGCTTTAAGCCCCGCGAAAGTCACGCGCGTGCAGATCGTCGAGCCCGAAGAAAAGCGCCTGGAAGTGATCGTCGAGGATACCCAGCTTTCGCTCGCGATCGGCAAGAAGGGGCAAAACGTTCGGTTGGCCAGCAAGCTCATCGGCTGGAACATCGACATCAAGAGCGAAGAGGAAAAGCGGCGCGAAATCGAAGCGCAGATGGCTGCGCTTACCGCTCCGGGCACTTCTTTGACGGAACTTGCCGGAGTAGGTCCGAAAACCATCGAAAAGCTGGAAGCGGCGGGTATTGTCTCCATCGAAAAGCTCGCGGACATGACTCCCGAGCAGCTGGTTGAAATTCCCGGCATCGGTGAGAAAATGGTAGAGAAGATTCACCAGTCCGTGGCGGCTTATTTCGAGGCACTGGATGCGCAGGCTACGGCCGCGCCCGAGCACGCCACTGCGGACCAGCCGGCTACTGAGGAACAGGCGCCCACGGAAGCGGGCGGCGAAGCGCAAGCAGCTACAAGCGAAGAAGCAACGGAAGTGGCGGAGCCGGACAGCCCCGATTCCATGGAAACGGACACTGCGGGCGAATCCGAGGTTGCGGCAGCGGGCGAGGAAAATCAAAGCGAAGAGCCGGCCGAAGCACAGGATTCTGAGGATTCGCCGGAAGCTCACGCCCGGCAAGAAGCTTCCGCCGAGGACAGCCCGGAGAAATAGCGCACGGCCGATTGCCCAGATGAAATTCAATGCGGTAAGAAGTTAGGAGCGAATGACAGATTCCAATCAAATTCGAATCAATGAATTAGCTCGGGAACTTGAGATCAAGGCAAAAGTCCTGATCGACTACTTGCCCGAAATCGGAGTCAGCGAAAAAAAGACGCACTCCAGTTCCCTGGATATCGAGCATGCCGAACTGGTGCGTAAGCATTTTCGGCAGGCCGCTGAAGATGAGGTTGCCGCGGACGCGGCGAAATCGGCTTCCAAGAAGCCCGCGCGTCCGATGCCTGCGCCGGTTGCCACTGCGCCGGCAACTACGGCGGCGCCGGCGCATATGCCAGCGCCTCCGGCTCCAGCCGTGCCGCCGAGACCCGCGGTAACTCCCGCAGCGACTGCGCCGACTGCTCCGGGCGTGCCGGCTGCGCCAACTGGTGCACCGCGTCCAGCTGCGGGTCCGCCCGTTTCGCAGCGCCCAGCGGCTGCTGCGCCCGCCGCTCCCGCGCAGCAAATGCCGGCGCAACAGGCGCCGGGGCATGCGCCGCAGCCGACTGCGACCCGGCCCGCCACTGCGCCTCCGGTAGTCGCGCCATCCAGGCCGGCAGGGTCTCCGTCCGCGCCGCGTCCGGCCGCCCCCGGGACTCCGCACCCGGTTCATCCAACATCGCAGCAGCCAATGCAGCAACGACCAGCGGCAGCAGCTCCAGGCGCGCCTGCCACGCAACAAGGCCAGCCTTCGCAGCGCCCCGGTGTTCCTCCACAGAGACCGGGAATTCCGCCGCAGCGTCCCGGAGGAGCGCCTCCGCGACCAGCGGGTGCTCCGCCACCTTCGGGTCAAAGGCCGCCGTTTCGACCGGGCCAAACATTTCAGAATCGCCCCGGCGCGCCGCAAGGAATGCGTCCGGCGGCAGCTCCAGGGCAGCCGCGTCCCGGCGGACAGCCGTATCCTAGTGGGCCTCAGTCTCGCTTTCCACAGCGCCCGGGACAAGGCAGACCCGGACAAGGTCCTGGCGGGCCTCGCCCCGGAGGACCGCGTCCGGGTGGACCACGTCCCGGCGGTCCAGGCGGCGCTGCCGGAATTCCAAAAGCCGAGCCAGGTAAGCCGCTTTACGCGCGCAAACCGCCCGCGACTCGCGGGCGTCCCACGATCGAGAAGCGCTTCGCCGAAGGCGAACGAAGACTGCATCCCGTGCGCACCCGCCCGGGAGCTGGCTTGGGCCGAGGAACTCTGCAGGCGGAGCCGGTCGCGGCGGTAAAACGCGAGCCGCGTGAGGTGACCGTCACCGAAGGCATCACCATCCGCGAACTGGCGGAAAAGCTCGATATTCGTGCCAAAGAGCTGCTGAAAACTCTGCTCGATCGCGGCATGTTCGCCAGCATCAACCAGGCGCTGGACGTTGCTACCGCAAGCAATTTAGCCGAATCCTTCAACGGGATCGTTAAAGTGGTCACGTTTGAGGAGCAGCTCGTCCAGGAAGAAAAAGTTCGCGAAGAACGCACTGGAAACATGCTGCCGCGCGCTCCCGTGGTCACCGTAATGGGCCACGTTGACCACGGCAAGACCAGCCTGCTCGACGCCGTCCGCGAGACCGAAGTGGCGGCGGGCGAGGCCGGTGGAATTACCCAGCACATCGGCGCGTACGAGGCTCACGTCGGCGATCGGCGCATCGTATTCGTCGATACGCCGGGCCACGAAGCGTTCACGCGCATGAGAGCCCGCGGCGCGAAGGTCACCGACATCGTGGTGCTCGTCGTGGCCGCCGACGACGGCGTAATGCCGCAAACTGAGGAAGCCATCGCGCATGCTAAAGCAGCGGGTGTGCCGATCGTTGTCGCGGTCAACAAAATCGACAAGCCAGATGCACAGCCCGAGCGTGTTAAACGCCAACTCGCCGATCGCGGCCTTATGCCTGAAGAATGGGGCGGCGAAACGGTGATGGTCGATGTCTCGGCAAAAACCAAAGCCAATCTGCCGCGCCTGCTCGAAATGATCCTGCTTGTGGCTGATCTGCGGGAACTCAAGGCAGATCCCGATGCTCCGGCGAGCGGAACAGTGATTGAATCGCGAGTCGACAAGGGCCGCGGCCCGGTCGCAACCGTGCTGGTGCAAAACGGGACGCTGCATGTCGGCGACGTGTTCATCGTCGGGGCGGTGTACGGCAAAGTGCGCGCGATGTTTGATGATCGCGGCCGTCCAATCAAGCAGGCCGGGCCGGCAACTCCGGTCGAAGTTCTCGGATTGCAAGGCGTTCCCGAAGCCGGCGATCAATTCCAGGTGGCGGACGAGGCCAAGGCGCGCCACATCGTGGAATACCGCCAGTCGAAGCAGCGCGAAGCATCGCTGGCAAAGACGGCGACAGGCCGGCTCACGCTGGATCAGCTGCACGAACAGCTCCGCGCGGGCGAAGTGAAGGAATTGCCCGTGGTCATCAAGGCCGACGTGCAGGGCTCGGTGGAAGTGCTCAGCGAGATGCTGCCGAAGCTCTCCAGCGACCAGGTAAAGCTGAAAGTGATTCAGGCAAGCGTCGGCGCGGTAACGGAGTCGGACGTGATTCTCGCATCCGCTTCGAGTGCGGTAATCGTTGCGTTCAACGTGCGTCCGGAGCGGAAAGCCTCTGACCTGGCGCAGCGCGAGGGCGTCGATATCCGCTCTCACACCATCATCTACGAGCTGTTGGACGAGATGACCAAGGCCATCGCCGGTTTGCTGACTCCGGTGATCAAGGAAACGTTCTTGGGCCGCGCGGAAGTTCGCGACACGTTCCGCGTGAAGGGCGTCGGCATGATCGCCGGATGCTCGGTGCAAGAAGGCATCATGAAACGCGACTCCGATGTGCGCGTGCTGCGCGATAACGTGGTGATCTATACCGGCAGAGTGATTTCACTGCGCCGCTTCAAGGAAGATGTGAACGAGGTGCGCACCGGATTCGAGTGCGGCGTGGGGATCTCGAATTTCAACGACGTGAAAGTGGGCGATCTCCTGGAATGCTTCAAGATGGAAAAGACGGCGGCCCCGGAAGTGCTGGCAGGAGAAAGCGCTCGCTGAGCGAACGCTCCGAAGCGCGCGCCGTTTGATGCGGTCTCGAGTGCCGCGCGCTGAGTCTCTTCACCAGAAATGAACGGGGACGGAAATGCCGATCGGCCTTCTCACCCTGGAAATTCACATCCCTGATGCGCGGTCGTTAAAGGACAAGCGGCAGGTCGTCCGCAGCTTGAAGGACCGGTTGCGCGCCCACTTCAACGTGGCCGTAGCCGAACTGGCGCACCAGGATTTGTGGCAACGGTCGCGCGTCGGTGTGGTAAGCATTTCCGGCGATGAACGCTATTTGCAGGAATCCTTGCAAGCAATCGCCGAAGAATCGGAACGCGTGCTGGGGCGCGATCTGGTGTCGCAGGAGATCGAGGTTTTCGAGGACCAAGCATGACGACCAGTGGACATCGCGTGGAACGAGTGGCCGAGGAAATTCGCAACGAAATCAGTTTGATGCTGGCGGGCGAACTGAAGGACCCGCGCCTGGCGGTGCCGGTTATCGTCGCGGAAGTGCGCCTCCGCCCGGATATGCGCGCCGTGCGCGTCTACGTGCAGCTCGAAGGCACGCAAAAGGAACGCGACTCCGCGCTGGCCGGACTGAAAAAAGCAGCCGGCTTCGTGCGGCACGAATTGGTGGAGCGGCTGCATCTTCGCCGCGCGCCCGAAGTGCTGTTCATGATCGACGAATCGGAAGAATACGGGCACCACATCGACGAGCTTCTCCAAAAGGCGCATCACCCGGAAAAATCCTGAGAGCGCACTCGGATGGCGGACCCCGCGTGCCTGAGTCGGCGCGCCAACGGACGCCGGCCGCGATTGCTGCGCCAAAAACCTGATGCCTCGCACTCCACAACCGCCTCCCATTGACGGAATTCTGGTGGTCGACAAACCGCGCGGGAAAACCTCGCACGACGTGGTCGAGGCAGTGCGCCGCATCGTTGGATTCCGGCAGATCGGACATCTGGGCACCCTCGATCCTCTCGCTACGGGAGTTCTGGTTCTCGCCCTGGGCCGCGCTACACGGCTGGCGCGCTTTTACGCCGGCCGCCGGAAGCGCTACACGTGCGCCGCGCGCTTTGGCTTCGCCACGGACACGTATGATGCGGACGGCGAAGCGGCGTCCCAGGACACAGCGCCATCTCTGGATGCCGCGCAACTGCAGGAGCTCGCGTCTCGATTCGTCGGAAAAATCCAGCAGACCCCCCCGGCCTTTTCCGCCAAGAAAATTCACGGCCGCCCGGCGCACGAATTGGCGCGCAAGCACAAGCCGGTGGAACTCGCCGCGGTGGAAGTAGAAGTCTTTGAGTTTCGTTTGACGGAAGTCGAAGGCTCGATCGCCCGATTCGTGGTGGAGTGCGGCGCGGGCACTTACATTCGCGCGCTCGCGCACGATTTGGGAAAGCTGCACGGCGCGGGAGCGCACCTCGCGGAAATTGCACGCACCGCGGTCGGCGAATTCACCATCGATCAGGCGGCCACGATCGAACAGCTGGCGGAAGACTCCAGGGCCGGCAAATTCGCGTCACGCGTGATTTCTCTCGAAAATCTGCTGCCGGAATTGCCCAGCGCGGTGGTGTTGCCGATCGTCGAGAAGCGCATCCGGCACGGCGCAAAATTCAATCTGCCTCTGGCGCAGATTCAGCCGGGCAAGACCACCGTGGCGCAAGGCGCCCCCGCGCTGCTCGATTCCGGCGAATGGAAACCGGCGCGGCTGCGCGTCTTCAACCAACAGAGGCAATTGATCGCAATTGCCGAACCGGTGGTGCCGCGAACCTATCAGCCGTTATTAGTGCTCGAACCCGCCGTGGCTTAATCGCACGTTGCCGCAGCCATATTGGCCTGCCGATAGCGCCAACTAGCGGTCTGGCGGGACTCCCCGCTGCGGCGGCTGTTGTGATCCCCCACTATTGAACGGCTCGCGCTGCGTTGGCGGCTCCGATTGCGGTGGGAATTGTCCGGCGGGCGCGAAGCCGCCTCGCGTGAACCCGCCAATTTGTCCTTCGGGCGGTCCTTGCCCGGCGTAGATCGCCTGATTCTTGCGCGGCGCAAGACGCACCATCCGCGGCGTCACCAGAATGAGCAGCTCCTGCCCCTGATCCTGCGCGTTCTGATTGCTCGAAAGCCACTGAACGCCGGGAAGTTCTCCGAGTCCCGGCAGACCATTTAATGCATTGGTGGTTTGCGTCTGCATGAAACCCGCGAGCATGGCGGTTTGATCTTCTTTCACCCGGACCGTCTGGTCCACCGACTCGTTATTGACCACCGGAATCGTGTTGTAAGTTTGCGACGCAAGGCTGCTGTTTTCGAAATGCAGCTGCAAAGTTACTTCGCCGTCGGGATGGATGCGCGGAGTGGCTTTAATCTTCAAACCAACGTCGATGTATTGCACCCCCGGGAACACGCTGGACAAGGCCGCGCTGGTGAGCCCGCTGAAGCTCGACGAATTCAATATCACGGTCGCATCATTCGAATCGTAATTGGCGGTGGCCACGTCGGGATCGCCCGTGCTGGCATCGAAGTCACCGGTGGCGATCGACACGGGCGCCTGATCGACCGGCAGTTCAAAATAGGGCTCGAACAATCCGCCGCCCAGGCCGAGCAGAATGGAGACGGCGTTGTCCGTCTGGTCGGTCACCGCAAGATCATCCAATCCGTCCACATTGAAATCGCCCACGGCTATCGCCGTCGGGCCATTCCCGATGGGAAAGTCGCGCTCCACGCCGGCCGCAAAAGTGCCGCTGCCCTCCGTCGAATCGTTGATGTCCGGCTGGCCAAGAAGAATGGTTACGGTATCGCCGGTGTTGGCGCTGGATGGCGCGCCATTGTCGGCGATGGCCAGGTCGGTGATTCCGTCCTGGTTGAAATCGCCGGTGGCGACGAACACGGGTGAGTTCCCGGTGGCGTAATCAGTGCGCGGCTGAAACGTGCCGGTTCCGGTGCCGAGAAAAACCGAAACCGAATCGTTGCCTTCATCGGCGACGGCGAGATCCACGTGGCCGCTGTTGGTGAATGTCCCGGTAGCAAGGCCCGCAGGTTTGTAGCAGGTCGGAAGCTGGATCAGGGGAGACGACGCGCCAAACGTGCCATCTGTATCGACCTGAAAAATTGAAATCGAGCTGTCGTTTTGGTTCGAGACTGCGACGTTCACGCCGGCCGCGCCCTCGTTAAAATCCGCGACGGCTACGGACACCGGCAAATTTCCCGTGGCTGCGGTACCCGCGAGTGTGAACCCACCTGTGCCGTTTCCGAGCAGGATGGATACGTTTCCGCCTTTGCCGCTGGCGTTTGTGCTGGTCACCACCAAATCTTCATTCCCGTCGCCATTGAAGTCATACGCCGCAAGCGCGGTAGGCTGGTAACCTGCGGGCAATTGCGCCGCGACCGTAGCCGCTTGGAATGTGCCGTCGCCATTGCCCTGCAGCAGCGAAATCGTACCGTCGGCTTCATTGGCTACCGCCAGATCGAGATTCGTGCTCGGCGGGGTGGTGGCCGTATGGAAATTCGCGGCGACAATCGCCGAAGGCGACTTCCCTACCGGGTAATTTGTGGTCGGAAAATTAGCCGAAGTAGCGCCGGAAACACCCGTTCCAGCTTCACTCGAAAATTGAGATAGCGTCACCGGTATGCGGTCGCCAACGAAAAAAGTCGCCGGCTGGCCATCCTGTGCGCGCAGCAAGACGCGGTCGCCCGTTTGCACCAAGGACAGCATCTCGGAAAAATTGGCCGTGGCGCCGGGCATGGTCGCCAGAAAGGTGGTGGCGCCTCCACCGAAGGCGACCAGCGGAGGAATCAGCGCCCCAACGCCCAGTTGTCCTGAGCCGAGCAGTGTCGAGATCTGCGTACTTGACAAGCCGGAGAGCGACGAAGGCAGCCCGAAGATCTGGTCGATGACGTTCACCAGCGAAGTGCCGCCCGCTTCCACTTCCTGAATCTCTTGCGAATTCAGCGAGAACGCCGTCGAGGTTTGCGGCGGAACAACACCAAGCTGCCGCGCGTAATTGCGGTCCACCTCGAGCACCTCGAATTCCAAAACCATTTCGCCGGGCGGCTGTTCCAGTTGCCGGATCAAATCGGACGCGACGGCAATCGCCTGCGGGTCGGCACGCAAGGTGATCGTGCGGCTGGCGGCGTCCAGACTGGAACGCGTGATTCCGGTAACCTCGCGCACGGCGCGGAACATTTCCGTCATGTCGTCGGGAGTCTCGGACGCCGGTAGCAGCACCGTGCGCACGAGTGACGGCTCGTAATCGCGCCGATTAGCCGGCGTATTTTCCGTGACAAAAAAGAGGTGCGCTGACAGCGGACGCCAAAACGTGCCGGTGGCGTCACCCAGCAGGCGCGCCGCCGTGGGAAAATCGACGCTGCTGACTTGGAATTGAATCTGGCGAGGAGAGATTTGCACGTCGAATGCAACGTCCACGCCGAAATCGCGAGCGACCTGCTCCCACGCTCCCCGTGTATCTCCGTGATAATTAAAGTTCCGGACGCCCGTCTGGTAGTCGAGGCGCTGCTCGCCCGCAAGAGTGGGCACGGATTTTTCGCGCACTTCGCCGGTCTTCGCGGCCATGAGTTCCGCCATACGCGCGCGCACCACGCCGTTGAGAGGATCGAGGTAGCTCGCCTCGCGCAGCTCCTTCAAGGCTTCGTCGAGGCGCCCCGTGACGGCGTCGCGCTCGGCGGTATTCACTTTGATCTGTACCAGCCGGCTCTTCGCCACTGCGCGCATCAGAAAATATTCGCGATTGTTGGGCGCCAGGCTGACGGCTTGAGCGTAATCGTCATACGCCGTCTGCCAGTCCTGCACCTTTTCCGCGTCCAGCGCGCGTCGATACTCTTCCTTCGCTTTTTTCGGGTCGGGCTTCGCCGCGGGCGCCAGACTCACCTCCGGCGTCGAGTATTCGGATTGGCCCGCTTCGTTGGAGGATTGCGCGCGCAGAGGAACACCCGGTAGTGAGAACGTCACGAGCAGCGCGAGCAGTATCGCTGCCGAGCGCGCCAGGGCGCGCGGAAGTCGTGCAGATCGCACAATCGACATAGAGTTCGTAAGATGCCTATTGTACAAGGTTTGCTGTAAGCCAAAAGAAGGGGCAGCGATCTTTGTGTCAGGGCATGGGAGCCGCCGTCCTTCGCAGCGCTTGCTGCCGTCGCGTCAAAAAGCTGCGGAGTCGCTGAGACAAGAGCACATCCGTCGCTGCGCTTCGAGACGACAGGACTGGGGGGATTCGTACGATGCCCACACCCGCGAAACTTCGAAGGATGAAAGCATGTCTAACCCGGTGAGCGCCGCAGTCTTGTAGAGGAGCGTTACTATTAGTGGGAGGTTTTGTACGGAGCTAATGGCAATGGCGCGATTTGATTCACGTTTGCTGCTGATACCGCTGCTGGCGTTGCCGGTTCTGGTGTTCGCACTGGCGCGGACGGCCGCTCCGGCGCCTGATTCCGCAGCGGGAGCGCGGCAGGCTGCTGCCTCCGCAAGTGCTCAGCTATCCGCCGATCCAGCAAGCGCGACTTCGGGAGCGCAGGCGGGTCGCGACGGCGCATCCACTGACGCGGCGCCCGCGAGCTGCCCGTCGAAAAGCTTGTTGGTGAATTACCAAGACGAGCGGTTCGGGCACACGTGGCAGGTGCCCATCTGGCAGTATGGCGACGGCACGGCATTTTCCTTCGCCTCCGGTATGACCATCGACGCGGACGGCGCGCCCAACGCTTACAACCCGGAAAACACGGGTCTCGACGACTTGGCTAACGCCGGCTCTCCGGGCCACTGGGAAGGGATCTTGCAAGATCAGGACGGTAACCCGCTGGTCCAGGGCCCAGGCGATCCCTTCCCCGGTTACTACATTTCGTGTACGGCTCTCGCCGATTGGACCAAGCCTCCGCACGATCCCGCGCGCTTCGTAAATGCCGCCAATATTCCCTACATCGTGCTTCCTGGGGATCTGGCGCGCGAAACCGGAGCGCGTCCCGGCGACATGGCGGTGGTGGTGAACATCTGGACCGGCGATTATTCGTACGCGATCTTCGCGGACGTGGGCACGCTCGGCGAAGGCTCCATCGCGCTGGCCAATAACTTGGGGATTTCTTCTGACGCGCGGCACGGCGGCACGTGGTGGGGTGTACTGTATCTGGTCTTCCCCGGCTCCGGCGACCATCGCCCGAAGCCGATTGACGCGATCGACCAACAGGGCCGGCAATTGCTAAACGACTGGGGCGGGCTGGCGAAGCTGAATGCCTGCGCGTCTGAGACTCCGCGCCCGGCCCAGCCTCCGTTCGCTCGCGGCTTGCGCTCCAACGCTCCCTAGAGGGCAGCCTGTTTCCTGCCGCTGATAGGTAAACCCCTCAACACCGAAGCCACGAAAGGCTGGATAGGTGCAATCGCCGCGGCCCCCTATGATTGGGCCTGCAACTTGGAGCTGCGGAGGTTCGCCGTCACCATTAATTTTCGCGGATCGAACGAGCTCTCCTGACTCAATTCACGTCATCGCGCCCATGACCACAACTTCGCGCGTTCGCCTCGCAGTGTGTTGGCTCTCCGAATGGGCGCTGTGGCTCGTCTTCACGGACAACACGGGATTCCGCGAGCTTCTCGCCGGAGCCGTTGGAGCCGCAATCGCGACGTATTTTTCGTTTGTTTTCGTTTCCCGCAAGAAAGTTACCAGCTTCCGAATGCCCGCCGGTCTCAGCGCGGTCTGGCTCGTCCCAACGGCTTTGGCGCATGACACAGTGGTTTTGCTAATCGCCGTGGCGCGTCGCTTGGCCGGCCACAGGCTTCCCAGCGGGTACGCAGCGATTCCTTTCGCGGCAGTCGGCGATAATCCACGTTCGCGCGGCAAGCGGGCGCTCGCCGCCACGCTGATGACCACCACTCCCAATACTCTCGTCCTCGGAATCCTGAAAGACGAAAGGGTGCTCTTCTTCCATCGCTTGATACCCCAGCCGCCTTCGTCACTGGCTCGCCGGCTGAGCGCGCATGCGAGACACTCCACATGAGCGTGCAAATGAATTACTGGCTCTGGGGAGCCTTCGCGCTGCTCTTCGCGCTGGTTCCCTGCTTATACGTCTGCGGGTTCAAAGGGGTGTCGGACCGGCTGGTCGCGCTGGAGTTTGGGTCGTGCATCGTGACCCTCGATCTGGTGCTGCTTGCCGAGGGGTTCCATCGGCCTTCGTTCTACGATCTGCCGCTGACGCTGGCTTTTCTCTCGTTCGGCGGAGGCATGGTGTTCGCCCGATTTCTGCAGCGGTGGCTCTGATATGCATCATTCGACGATCGCCGCGGTGCTGGTAGGAATTGCGGTCGCCCTCTCGCTCGCCTGCTCGCTGGGCGTCGCGGTCATGAAATCTCCCTTGCAGCGGCTGCATTATTCCGCGCCCGTGTGCTCGTTTGCAGTGGCGCTGATCGGCTGCGCGGTTTGGCTCGACGATCCCAATTGGCAGGCGCGCCTGAAAGCCGTCCTGATCGCGGTAATCATGTTTTTGATGAACGCGATCCTAAGCCATGCAACGGCCCGGGCAATCCGCATTCGCGAGGATAAACATTTCGAGCCGCTCGCTTCGGAGGACATTCCTCTGCTTGCGACCGCCGAAGCCTCGGAACGCAGCACGCAGGCGGAGAAATGATCTACCTGCAGATTGTCACCTTGGCGCTGGTGGTTGCCAGCGGCACGATTGTGGCCCTCAATCGCGAGGTGGCGGGCCAGCCGATTACCGTCAGCCTATTCGGACTCATCCTGGCGCTCATGTTCATGGTCTTTCAGGAACCGGACGTGGCTTTGTCGCAAATCGTCGTCGGCGCCGTCGGGCTGCCGCTAATGATTCTGTTGGCGGTTGCCAAATTGCGGCGCGATGAGCAAACGATGCAGCGAGAAAAGGCGCGAGAGAAGGCGCCAAAGGAGCGGGAATGAAGCGCAACTGGCGCATTCTGCTCTTCGTCGCCGGGGCCGTGGGCATTGCGTTTCTTTTCGCCATCGCTGCGGGACCGCTCATTCACCCGCGCGATATTCGCAATCAATACGCTGCCGCGATTAACTCCGCGACGTTCGCGGAGCGTAACGTCACCGACACTGTTTCGGCCGTCAATTTTGATTTTCGCGGTTTCGATACGCTAGGCGAGGAGTTCATCCTGCTTGTGTCCGTGCTCGGTTCCCTTGTGCTGCTGCGGATGATCGAAGACCGCAAAGGAAAAGTCCTGCGCGACGCGTTGGATGAATGGCGTGACGTGGGACCTAGCGACGCCATTCGTCTCTGGATTCTGGCCATGATCGCGCCCAAGGTGGCGTTTGGCATTTACATCGTGACGCACGGGCAGCTCACTCCCGGTGGCGGCTTTCAGGGTGGAGTGATTCTTGCCTCCGCTGCCCTGATTCTCTACCTCGGCGAAGGTTTCACGGTGTTTCGAGACGTCATCTCCCACCCAGCAACCGAAATCGTGGAAGGCGCCGGCGCGCTGGGCTTTTTGTTTGTCGGCATGCTCGGGTGGATCTGGGGACGGCCGTATCTTACCAACGTGGTGCCCCTCGGAAAGGCCCACGAACTCACCAGCGGCGGCACCATAGCGCTAATCAGCCTGGCGACGGGATTGGAAGTGGCGGCCGGTTTCATCCTGCTTCTATACGCATTTCTGCAAGAGAACCTCAGTCCCGTGGAGGAAACCTGAAATGGAGACGGCGCTCACGTACGCGGGGTATGCCGCCGCTGTCTGGCTATTCCTCATCGGACTGTACGGCGTGGTTAAAGCCCGGCACCTCGTAAACTTGTGCCTGTCGCTCACCGTCGTGCAGTCCTCCACTTACGTGCTTCTCACCATAATCGGCTTTCGTCCCGGTCTGCCGGCGCCGATTTATACCGACGGTCTGCTGCCCGGCAGCGCCGCGGTTGATCCCATCGTTCAGGCGCTGATGCTCACCGATGTCGTAGTGGAAGCGACGGTCATCGCTCTGCTGCTGGCCATCATCATCAAGGTCCACCGCGACGCCCGCACCGCGGATCCCGACAGAGTTGACATGATGCGCGGATAAAAGATACGCGCGAATAAAACCATGCCACTTGCGCCGCTTCCCATCATCGTGCCGCTTACCGTCGCCGCAGTGCTGATCATTGCCGGCAAGCATCTGCATCGCAGGATTCTGGATAGCGTTGCTATCGCAACGTCGGCAACCGTCGTAGTTCTCACCATCATCCTTACCACCCAGTCCGCCGGCGGGGTGATCGTCTATTGGTTCGGCGATTGGCTGCCGCTCTCCCCCTCGCATTTCCCGATCGGAATATGCCTGGCGATTGATCCTATCGGCGCCGCCCTCGCTTCCTTGGCTGCGATGCTGGTGCTGGCTGCGTTTACATTCTCGTGGAGCTACTTCAAATCGGTGGGCGCCCTCTATCACGTGCTGATGCTGGTGTTTCTGGCAGCCATGTGCGCGTTGAGCCTCACCGGCGATCTCTTTGACATGTTTGTGTGGCTCGAAGTCATGACCGCGGCTGGCGTGGCGCTTTGCGGCTATAAATCCGAACAAAGCCAGTCATTGCAGGGCGCGCTCAATTTTGCGGTTATCAATACCATTGGTGCGTTCCTTTCGCTCACGGGCGTGGCACTGCTTTACAGCGCTACGGGAACATTGAATCTCGCCCAGGCCGGGCGAATCCTGGCCACTGCGCACTTTAGCGAACGCTTTGTGACGGTCGCGTTTTTGTTCGTCATTGCCGGATTTCTCGTAAAATCCGCCACCTTCCCATTCCATTTCTGGCTGGCCGACGCCCACGCGGTTGCTCCAACGCCCGTCTGTATCTTGTTTTCGGGAATCATGGTCGAGCTCGGCATTTACGCCGTTGCTCGAATCTACTGGATCGTCTTCGCGCCAGGCGGCCAGCCTTCGCCTGAAACAATTCGATGGGTTTTTCTCATTATGGGCTCGCTGACGGCGGTAACCGGTGCTTTGTACTGCTTCGGCCAGCGCCATTTGAAACGAATGCTGGCGTTCTCGACCATCAGCCACGTCGGCCTCATGCTGATCGGTTTCGCGCTATTAAACTCTCGTGCGCTCGGAGGCATGGCCCTCTACCTGGCAGGTCATGGATTGATCAAAGCCGGTCTATTTATCGCCGCCGGAATCTTGCTGCACCGCTTCGGATCGATGGACGAATACGATTTAGGCCAAAGCGCGAGGCATCTGGCGCCGATCGGCTTCTTGATGGCCCTGGGCGCCTGGGGCTTGGCTGGACTCCCTCCCTTTGCAACGTTCTTTGGCCAGCTGCGAATCGATCAGGTCGGCGGAGAGCAGCACCTATGGTGGCTTCGCGCAGTCACGATTTTCGCCGAGGCTCTCACCGCCGGGGCGGTGTTTCGTTTTACCGCCAGAGTTTTTTTCGGCTTCGGCCACGGCAAGTCGATGCTTACGCGCGGCGCGCCGCATCTGCATACCGACGTGGAGACCAGCGGTCAGCACTCGCGGGTCCCGGCATTCATGTGGGCTCCCATGGCGGTGCTCATCTTGGGCGCGGCGCTCATCGCCGTTCCGCTTCGCGGCCCCGCCGACCGTTTCTCAAAAACATTCGAGACAGCGTCCGTCTACGATGCGGCCGTGCTCAACTTGAAAACGCCACCTGCAGGACCGGAACCGTATCAGCGCCCCAGTCCCGCGCACCGCGCCTCTGACTGGTGGATACCGCTCGCCGTTGCGCTCGTGGCGTTCGGTTCGGTGTGGGGGGCCCTGTTCCCCAAATCACGCGAATCGGCGTTCGCCGAACCCGTTCGTGCCGGCCTTTCCAAGTCTTTGTTTGTGTTGCGGAAATTTCAGAGCGGCCGTGTAGGAGACTACGTCGCCTGGTTTGCATTTGGCATCGCCGCCTATGGCGGAATGCTTCTTCTGTTGCACTAGCTTCGCTTCACCACTGCGGCCCTGCGCCAAGCGGGCAGCGGAATCGGAACACCTCTGGTAAAATGCTTCCAGCATGTCAACGCAACAGGACCCACGGAGTCAACCTGCATCCGTCAAAGTGCGCGTGAGCACCGGTGAAGGTGTGGATATCGTCTGGGCGGACGGCCACGCCAGCCACTTCAATTTCCCGTACCTGCGCGACCACTGCCCTTGCGCCACCTGCAACGACGAACGCGACCGCAAAGAGCAGGAAAGGGCCAAAGGCATCCGCGGCGATTTGCTGCCCATGTACAAACCGAAAGTGACCGCGAAATCAGCCTCTGCCGTGGGCAATTATGCAATTCAGATCGAGTTCAGCGACAGTCACTCGACCGGAATCTACAGTTTCGGATTCTTGCGAAGCATATGTCCCTGCGAAGCATGCGAAAAAGCAGATTCGGATCCGGGCGCCGAGGTAGCCAGGGCGTAACGGCTCTGGTTTTCTCCAGCGTTTGGACGGCGGGTCGGGCCGGGAGAACTCGTCCGGCGCGCCGCAATCGGAAAATTGGATGAGAGCGATTTGGAAATAGAGTGGGCGGGCACGCTTCCCTTTCCCTGCGATTTCAACGTATAGTTGTTCTCCGCGTGCAAAGAAAATTCCCCTATGGCATCGAACCCTAACGGTTCCAGTGTAGGCAGTTCAATTCGGCCGGTCGCCAAGGTGTTGGTCGCTACCACGGCCATGCTGGCGTTTATCTCGTATTGGCGCGCCGCGGCCATCGTTCTGAACGACCTCGGCTCCTCGGCTTTCTACGCCGCCGGTATCGCCGAGACCTTCGTTGGCAAGAGCGCGCCGTGGTTCGTCCTGGCGATCATGCTCTTCGCCTTTGCCGTGCAAACCCTCTATTACGAAAGCTGCGGCATGTTCGTGCGCGGCGGCGTCTATCGCGTGGTCAAGGAAGGCATGGGCTCGACGCTCGCGAAATTCTCGGTGTCGGCCCTGATGTTCGACTACATCCTCACCGGGCCCATCAGCGGCGTATCTGCCGGCCTGTATTTGGTGGGCATGCTCAACGAGCTGTTCAAGTATACGCACATCAACTACGCGCTGCCGAACAACGCCGGAGCGGCTGTCTTCGCCATCATCGTCACCCTCTATTTCTGGTGGGAAAACGTCAAAGGCATTCCCGAATCCAGCGAAAAAGCGCTTCGCATCATGTACGTCACCACCCTCATGGTGATCATCCTGGTGGCTTGGTGCGGGTACACGCTGTGGGTTCGCGGAGCGCATCTGCCTCCGCTTCCCACCCTCCATAACATCCATTATGGACCCGACGCGCTCGGATGGCTGAAACACACTTCGCTGCCCTACACCGTCGGGCTGATCGGCATTCTCATCGGCTTGGGTCACTCCGTGCTGGCCATGAGCGGCGAAGAAACCATGGCCCAGGTGTACCGCGAGATCGAGCATCCCAAGCTGCCCAACCTGAAAAAAGCCGGGATGGTCATTTTCCTCTACAGCGTGATCTTCACCGCGGGCGTGGCGTTCTTCGCGGTGATGATCGTTCCGGATGCCGTGCGCAGCAGTTATTCGGATAATTTAATCAGCGGGTTGGCCATGTATTTGGTCGGACCGCTGGCGCTGCGAATCGGCTTCCGCATCTTCGTGGTGGTTGTGGGCGTGTTGATGCTCGCCGGCGCCGTCAACACGGCCATCGTCGGCTCGAACGGTGTGCTCAATCGCGTGTCGGAAGACGGCATCCTGCCCGACTGGTTCCGCAGCCCTCATCGCCGTTTCGGCACTTCTTACCGCATCCTGAACCTGGTGGTGGGCCTTCAACTCCTTACCATCGTCCTGAGCCGCGGCAACATTTTCGTGCTCGGCGAAGCATACGCGTTCGGCGTGATGTGGAGCTTCGCCATGAAGGGCCTGGCGGTGCTGGTGCTGCGCTACAAAAAACCCGAACACCGCGAATACAAAGTTCCGCTGAACTTTACGATTTTCGGCAAGGAAATTCCCCTCGGCGTGGCATTAATCACGCTGACGCTCTTCGCCCTTTGCATCGTCAACCTGTTCACGAAGCAGGTGGCCACCATCTCCGGCGTCGCCTTCACGGTGATTTTTTTCGGCGTCTTCGAAATTTCCGAACATGTCACCAAGAAACAGTCCGGAATGCACGCCGAATTGGACAAATTCAATTTGTCGCAAGCGGCGGATTTGACCACCGACAATGTGGGCGTTCAGCCCGGCAACTTATTGGTGCCGGTGAGCACGTATTACGCGCTCTACCCGTTGGAAGCCGCGCTGCGCCGCGCCAAAAGGCGTGAGGCCGAAATCGTGGTGCTGCACGTGCGAATGCTGCGGCGCGCCACCTCGGGCGAATATGATTTGGCTCCCGATCAGCTGTTTACCGCAATCGAGCAGATGCTGTTCACCAAAGTGCTGGCAATGGCGGAAAAAGAGGGCAAGCCGGTTCGTCTGGCGGTGGTTGCTGCCAACGATTTGTGGGAAGGTATTCTGCGAACTGCCGCGAATCTGGAATCGAGCGCGGTGGTGGCCGGTAGTTCCTCGAATGCCAACATTACCGAGCAGGCCCGCGAAATCGGCCTGGCATGGGAACGCATGCCGGAGCCCAGGCCGCGCGTAACGCTGGAATTGTTCTCACCTTCCGGCCAGGAGCAGATCTTCTATCTCGGCCCGCACGCGCCGCGCATGACGCCCAAGGAAATCGACCTGTTGCACAAAGTATGGCTCGAACTCAGCGACCGCCTGCCGGGGCAGGAAATCCACCACCACGATATCGTTCACTTCGCGCTGGACGAAGTCGAGCGCGAAATCAAGAATGGCCAGGCGGAAGACGTTTTGAAGCGGCTGCGTGAACACTTGCTCGAAATCGAGAGCCGCCGCGAAAGACCTTAGATCTCCATTCGGGCGGCCCACCGCGCCGCTTCTCGCCATTGCCCAGGCCGGTCGCCCTAGCCGATCGCCATTTCCCGAGCGAAGTCCGACGTGCAATTTGGGCAGCGCTTGGCTTGGATTGGAATCGCCGTGCAGCAGAATGGGCAATCCTTCGTCGTCGGCGCCGCGGCCGGAGCCGGTTTGCTCGTCCAGCGATTCACCTGGCGAACCAGCAGAAAAATGGCGAACGCCACGATTAGAAAATCGATCACCGTATTGATGAACTGGCCGTAGTTGATCGTCGCCGCTCCCGCCGCTTTCGCCGCCGCAATGGTCGGATACGATTTCCCCGAGATATTTAGAAACAGACTCGAGAAATCTACTCGGCCGATAATCCGCCCGATCGGCGGCATTATAATGTCGTTCACCAGCGACGTTACGATGCGTCCGAATGCGGCGCCGATAATGATACCGACCGCCATATCCAGCACGTTGCCCTTCATCGCGAATTCTTTAAATTCCTTCAGCATGGTTGACCTCCGGGAGGACGGCGCGGCAAGGCTGTTTCGTTCGCGAAACGGCAGAGCCGTCGTTTCCGTCTAAGGTAAGACGAAAGGTTACTGGCAAAATGTGGCCATTGGCAAGCGTCCCCGCGTGCAGGGATGCCCACGCGAAAATGGTGCGAGCGCTGCCGGATTACCCGCGGAGGCTTTATCGGGTGAGCGCCGGTACACCGCGAATGGTATAATTTGAAGGTTTGTGGCGCCGCATCGCCGGGCCTTCCGAAGTCATCTCTACAATTTAGGAGAATTCAGTGCACAAGGTCGTCATCATTGGTAGCGGGTGCGCAGGACTGACTGCCGCGATTTACACGGCGCGCGCAGATTTGAAGCCCATCGTATTGGATGGATACGAGCCGGGAGGCCAGCTGGCGCTGACCACCGAGGTCGAAAATTTCCCCGGATTTCCAGACGGCATTTTGGGGCCCGAGTTCATTGAACGAGCGCGCAAGCAGGCGCAGCGTTTTGGCGCTGAATTCTGCCCCGGTGAGGTTACCAACGTCGATTTGAGCAAGCCGCCCTTCAAGATTACCGCCGGAAAGCAGACCTATGAATGCGAGACGCTCATCGTCGCCTCCGGCGCGTCGGCGCGTACGCTCGGGCTCGAATCCGAGCGCCAGTTGCTCGGGCACGGCGTATCAACTTGCGCCACCTGCGATGGCGCATTCTTCCGCAATCGCGAAATCGTAGTCGTCGGCGGCGGCGATACGGCTATGGAAGAGGCCACGTTCCTCACAAAATTCGCCAAGAAGGTGGTTTTGATCCACCGCCGCAGTGAGTTTCGCGCTTCGCGAATCATGCTCGACCGCGCCCACAAAAACGAGAAGATCGAGTTCATGACGCCCTACGTGATCGAAAAGGTTGAGAACGTGGCCAACAAAGCCGTGGATTGCGTGCACCTGCGCCACACGGAAACCGGCGAAACCAAGGTCATTCCCACGGAAGGTGTGTTCGTAGCCATCGGACACGACCCGAATACGAAAGTATTCAAGGGCGAGCTGTCCATGGACGATGCCGGCTATTTGCTCACCCACGAGGGCGCGAAAACCAGTGTCGAAGGCGTCTTTGCAGCGGGCGATGTGCAAGACCATCGCTACCGGCAAGCCATTACAGCGGCTGGATCAGGTTGCATGGCCGCGTTGGAAGCGGAGCGGTACCTGGCTGCTCGCGAACACTAAAACTTACCTTCGTCCGCCGGAGCGAGGTCGATGATGATCGTTTTATGGGCGCTCCGGCGGTTTCCCCGCCTCTGAGTACCGTCCTGCCTCGCATCGCAATCGTGACGGATTCCCAGTCCCCGGCCCCACTCTGTTTTCTTTTCGAGTTGAAATAGACGCGAAGTCGATCGATGGCCCGCTCGCCACAGGCGCAGTTTTCGCCGCCCGTTTTGGCCGCCCCTTTTGCGCCGAATGATGCGGGACTGCTCACTCGCCTGTAGCTGGCGAGCTCAATCCCGTATTTTGCGCCCCGGACTTGAGCAAAATTAACTGGATGGCATCTTCAAACGCCGACTTCGGACTCGCGCCGGTCAGGTATCGGGCGATGTGCCCGTCCCGTCCGTAAAACACGGTATGCGGCATTGTCCCGTGCCAGTCTGGGTTCACGCCCTGATAGAACGCGCTTACATCGATTCCAGGTCTTTGCACGTAGTTGAGAAACCCGGGATGCGTCTGTTCCAGAAATTCGCGCACTAAATTCATATCGGATTTTTCGTCCATGCTGATGCCGACCACTACGAGCCCCTGCGGCGCGTACTTCTTCGCCAGTTCGATGATCATGGGATATTCATCGCGGCACGGCTCGCACCAGGTCGCCCAGAACGTGACCATCAGCGCTTTGCCCTGGTAGCCGGCCACCATCTGCTGATAGCCCGCTAGATCGATCAGCTGCGGCCCGGATTCGACGGCCGCCTTCTCGCTGCCAGGCATCGCCGCGGCGCGCGCAGTTTTAGCTTGCGCGCCAACGGCGACCGCAAGTGCGAAGCATCCCAGCAAAACCAATAATGACGTGAGGCGGCGCGGAAGAGTCATGATGGTTCCTCCGTATATATTCTACGGTTCGGGTCAGGTTGTAGGGCGTGCGCGTCAGCTGTGCGTGTCGAAATGGAACACTGGCGGATTGAGCACCGCATCCCCGCGATTCACGGATGGATCAGGTCGTCGCCTGTAAATTCAACGATCTCAGCTGGATTCTGATTGTAGTCACTGTATCGAATCCAACTGGGCTTGACGCGAAAGTACGTGAGCCCCTCCCAGTTTGTGCGCTCGCGGCGATCCGGGTATGCCGCGTAATAAGCTTCCGCAACTCTCTGCAGTTTGCCGCCGGAGGGTTCGTCTGCCTCACCCTCGTATTGCGAATGCGCTCATCGCCGGGCGTCCATCCTCCAATCACAAGCGCAATTCGCGGATTTCGTCGCAGGTTCTGAGCCTTGCGGGTTGAGGCCAGCGTGTCGAAAACGATCTCGAACTGATCGGTGACCCCAACCCCACGATGGCTGCTTGAGGATTCTGTTGCTGCGATACGGATGTCTGCGCCGCCAATCGATGCAAGCGCAAAAATTCGAGCAGCTTGGCGCGGTTCGTGGCGCGAGCATACCATAGCGGTCCCCGGCTCCTTGCTTCCCGCCGTGCTTGCCACTATGCTTCCTTTCGTGCGATCCCGTTCTTCGCCCCGCCGTCTCGAAACCGAGCAGGAGCTGTATAGCGCCGCGCTTCGTGCGCTCATGCGCCGCGCTCACTCCATTCACGAAATGCGCGCATATCTCGAGCGCCGCGCCGTCGAAGCGGAGTCCGTCGATCGCGTGATCGCTCGCCTTCGCGAGCAGAAGTATTTGGATGACGATCGCTACGCGCTCGAATTCGCACGCCTGCACGCGAAGGCTCGGCGCCAAGGCCGGTTCCGCATTGCGCGCGAACTCCGGCAGCGCGGCGTGCCAGACAGGCACATTGACGCGGCGCTCGATTCAGTGTTCGCCGAAACGGGCGAGGCTGACCTCCTCCGCGTTCGCCTGAAACGAAAGCTCGCGCACGTTCGCGGCACTCTCGACCAGCGCCACATCGCCCGAATCTACCGCAGCTTGCTGCGCGCCGGATTCGCGGCCGATTTAATCCGCAGCCAGTTACGTGGAATTACCAGCGGCGATTTGCCCGAATTGCCCGATGTAGATGGCGAGCCGGCGGCGCAACCAGAAGGAGACGATTCAGATGGGACTCGATGACATTTTCAAGGCGATCACCATGGGCACGTCCTTGGCCCGGCGCGCCATGGACCTGAAGCAGCAAGTAGACTCGCTGCGCGGTGCGCCGCCAATCGATTATTCGCAAGCCGCGGACGTCGGCGCTCTGGATCGCAGAATCGCCAATCTGGAATTGCTGGCCAGAAATCAAGCCGCGCGTATCTCCGCGCTCGAAGCTGGCTTGGAGGTCTCCTCCGCGCTCACCGAAACTCTGGCACGGCGCCTCGGAACGATTTTCTGGATCGCGCTGTCGAGCGGCATCGTGACCACCGCCGCATTGGCCGTTTCCATCGCCGCGCTGCTTGGCGCGCATTAACTCTTCAAGCCCCGAACCGCATGATGCCCCGCGCACCACGCGCCGTGTTAAACTGGCCGCAAACGATGCTCGCGCGCGGAAAATTGATCGTCATCGAGGGAATCGACGGCTCCGGCAAGCGCACCCAGCTTGACCTTTTGGCCCGAGCTCTCGCGCACCGCGGCCACCACGTATCGCAGGTCAGTTTCCCAAATTACAGCGGCTTTTTCGGCAAACTGGTGGCGCGGTTTTTGAACGGCGAATTCGGCGCGCTCGAATCCGTTGACCCGCACTTTTCCGCTCTGCTCTACGCCGAAGACCGGCTGGAATCGAGGCCCGCGCTGGAAGCGGCGCTTGCCGCCGGAAAAACTCTCCTTGCCGACCGCTATATAGCTTCGAACCTGGCGCATCAGGGCTCGCGTGTGCCGCCTGCCAAGCGCGACGAATTTCTCGCCTGGCTGCGCCAACTCGAATACGAAATCTACGCGCTGCCCGTGGAAGATCTGGTGATTTATTTGCGTGTTCCCGTCGCGCAAGCGCACAAGCTCATCGCCTCAAAAAACGCGCGCGAATACACAGATAAGACGCACGACATTCAGGAGGCCGACCTGGCCCATCTGGAAGCGGCTTCCCGCGTATACGACCAGCTGGCGCAGCAAGCAAATTGGCTGCGCATTGAATGCGTCGAGCCAGCCGGCGGCTCGTTGCGCTCGCCGCAGGAAATCCACGACGAGGTCCTCGCTGCCGTCGAAGCGCACACCGCGCTCGCGGCGCGGGCTCCCGAATCAGGGCACCGGTAGCAATGGGCTTCAGCGCATTTCTCGGCAATGAACGCATCATCCGCGCGCTCCGCGGCATGCTCCAGCGCGAACGCGTGCCCAGCGCGATGCTCTTTACCGGGCCGCGCGGCGTGGGCAAATTCACTCTCGCACGCATGTTTGCGCAAGCCGCCAATTGCGAACGCCTCAAGAACGACTTCTGCGGCCAATGCCCGTCCTGCCTGCGCATGGCGCCTTTGGCGCATCCCGCCGAACTGATCGCCGCGGGACTCTCCGAGCGCGGCGAAAGCGCCGATGCCGCCGCCGTGGAGCGCACCCCGCTGATCGTCGAGCCGCATCCCGACGTTTGGCTCATCGTGCCTGATCCAGTACGCCTGCGCACGCCAGTGGCGCGTCCGATGATTCGCGTAGGACAGTTGCGCGCCGTGCAGCGCGCCGCATATTTCCAGCCACTCGGACGCCGCCGCGTGTTCATCCTCGATGGCGCGGATACCATGCGCTGGGACGACGCCGATTTGTTCCTCAAAATTCTGGAAGAGCCACCGGAGTCGGCTACGTTGATTTTGCTGGCCCAATCGCCCGACGCCATGCTGCCGACCATCCGCTCGCGGTGCCTCGAATTTCAGTTTGCGCCGGTTCCCGTGGAACAAATCGAGGAGTTTCTGAAATCGCGCTCGGAGTTTAAGCCCGCTGACCGCCGCCTGGCTGCGCAGCTCTCCGCCGGAAGCCCTGGCGCGGCGCTCTCGATCGATCTGGAGGAATCGAAACGCCTGCGAAGCGCCGTCCTGCGGCTCCTGCGCAACGCCGTGGAGGCGAAAAGATACAACGACATTTTCGCGGCCACTGCTCAGCTTTCCAAGCAGGAGAAGGAATCGTTTGAAAACATACTATCGCTGTTCTATAGTCTTCTCACGGACTTGCTCGAAGCCTCACAAGGCAATCAGAGCCGTCTTCCCAGAAACCCGGACCTGCACGCGGAAATTCAAGCGCTAGCCGTGCAGGTTGATTGGCATTGGGTCCTGCAGGCTGCGCGTGGTCTCGACATCCTCGAAGCACGTCTGCGCCGCAACATCGGACGACAGCTCGGATTGGACTCGCTCGTCGTTTCTCTCGGCGCCTGACGCGCCGCGTTTTTTCGCCGTACGAAGTATTTCGCAAAGATCTTGCAACCGATTTTGCACTTTCATAGTCATAACAACAGTATTCCGTTTCCTAAAATTCCAAGGAGCACTTATGGTGAATCGCAAGCTATTCCGCCCAGTTCTCGCAGAGGCGAAGGACACATTTGCGCCCCGCTCCGTCCAACCGTCCCCGCAGGCAGCGGCCGTGGCTCCCCGCAAAAAACCTGCCCCTCCGGAGCAAACCTACGCGGAAAATTTTTATTTCGTCAAGCAAATGCAGTCCCACACGCCCGTTGCCGTGGTCTTAACCGACGGCGAAATTCTTCGCGGCACGGTGGAATGGTACGACCGCGATTGCATCAAACTTACGCGCTACGGCAGCCCCAATCTTCTGATATACAAGCATTGCATTCGCTATTTATATAAAGACGGCGACGAAGCTTCGAACGGCGGCACCAACGGGCATTCCTAGCACTGCGCTTCCGGTACGCGCTTGCCGAGCCGAACGAAGTTCTGCAAGCGCGTGACCGTAAACCCCCATGAAAATTGGGATCACCTGTTATCCGACGTACGGCGGTTCTGGCGTGGTCGCCACCGAGCTCGGCATAGAGCTCGCTGAGCGCGGCCACGATGTGCATTTCATTAGCTACGCTGTTCCCATCCGCTTGAACAGCATGAACGAGCGGATCTCCTACCACGAAGTGGAAGTCGCCACCTACCCGCTGTTCGATCATCCGCCGTACACTCTGGCGCTCGCCACCAAGATGCTGGAAGTCGCCGAGGAAGTTTCTCTCGATATCCTGCACGTGCATTACGCCATTCCCCATTCCGTTAGCGCGCTGCTCGCGCGCTTGATGGCCGCGCCGCGAAAGCTCCCGTTCATCACCACTTTGCACGGCACCGATATAACCCTGGTCGGCAGCGACCGCAGCTATTTGCCGATTACGCGGTTTTCCATCGAGCAGAGCGACGGCGTCACCGCCATCTCCAATTACCTTCGCGACCGCACCATTCGCGAATTTGAGATTCGCCGCCCGATCGAAGTGATACCCAACTTCGTGAACTGCGATTTATACAAACGTTCCGAAGATCAATCTCTTCGCGCGCGTTGGACGCGCAATGGCGAGCCGATCTTGATGCACCTCTCGAATTTCCGCCCCGTGAAGCGCATTACCGACGTGATCGAAATCTTCGCTCTGGTTCGCGAAAAAATGCCCGCCAAGCTGGTGATGATTGGCGACGGTCCCGATCGCGGCGCCGCGGAATATCTGGTGCGAAAAAAGAAGCTTTCGAAGGACGTGTGTTTCCTGGGCAAGCAGGACCGCGTTCATGAACTTCTGGGAGTGGGCGATCTATTTCTGCTGCCCAGCGATTCAGAATCCTTCGGGCTGGCGGCGCTGGAAGCCATGGCCTGCGAAGTGCCCGTGCTGGCTACGAATGTAGGAGGGTTGCCGGAAGTGGTCACGCACGGCGTGGATGGCTATCTGTTTGAGCCGCGTGACGTGAACGCCGGCGCAAAATTCGCTCTGGACATTCTCTCTCGCGCCGACCACGGCCGCGCCATGGGGAAAATGGCTCGCGTGAACGCTCGCGCCCGTTACTGCTCCAACGACATCATCCCGCGCTACGAAGCCTACTACGAAAAAATCCTCAGCTCCGCCGGCGCTCCCGCTCTGGCGGCCACGTAACGCGCCGTCGCTTCACTGCCCGCTCGGCTTTCGCATCAACTTGCGACGGATATCCGGCCAAAATTCCTTCACCTCCAGCGTGATGGTGTCCAGTCCAACTTGCGTGCCCCACACGCTTCCCGCGTTTCCCAGATTGCGGTCGCCCTTCGGATGGTAACTGTAGGTGGAGATGACGGCCGCGATTCCGCTGCCGCCGATTTCGGAAAAGTTGAATTGCCGGTTGCCCGAATCCGTCCGCGTGATCCAGATGCGGCTCGCCGCATAGACCGCCCGATGCCAGAAACCGCCCTTTCCTAGTTCGTAATAGCGCGGATCTTGGTGCAATGCAGAAGGCAGCACCGCTCCCACCATGAAGTTTTCAATCAGGCTGTCTCCGTACGTCGATCCGTAGCGCTTGGCATAGCCTTCTGCGCCCTGTCCGTAACCGGGCTCGCTGTTTTCAGCCTGGCTGATTCCGGCCAGGAAGCCGATCCACGGAAATTCCACGGGGTCGAATGACGAGCGCAGCACCACCTTGAACTTTTGCCCCGCGGTCATGGGCGGGCGCTTTTCATTTTTCACCGTCAAAAAGTCAGGCAATGTCCAAAACAGCCGGTCGTTCGAGGTCGCGGAAGGTGTTGTGCTGGATTGAGACGCGCCGGATTGCCTGCCTGCGGTGTTTTGAGTCTTCTGCGTATCCGGGCTGCTTCCCTTTGTTTTCTGCGGGGGCGCATCAGACGGCGCTTGAGCGACATTGGATGACGGCGAACCGGCCGGCGCGGGCTGTTGCGCCAACACCGGCGCCGCAAACGGAATAGAAAACATGGCTAAAGCGACTGCGGCGAAAGCTACAATTCGTTGTCCTGGTTGCTTCATTCAGTTGTTCTGCCGTGTCCCTTATTCCCGGCACATCAGCTTTAGTTCCCTTTCAAGATTTCATCGATTCTGTACTAAAAACTGCACACATGCGCACCAAAGTGCCCTGCGATTTCCAGAAGGTCATGTATCAAATGGACTTAGCAGCTGGGGAGTGTCCGGTAAAAAGAAGGCCCGCCTTTCAGCGGGCCTTCAGGGAGAAAGTTCTACGGCCAATGCGCGGATGGCCACAGAAACCTTTCCTCGACCGCAGTCTAGATTCGGACCGAATCGAAGTCAAGGGGAGAAACCCGAAATATGGATACACTTTAACTCTTTTCTTTACCGCGAAATAGGCGCAGCGCGACCCGATCGGGTAAATTTCTCTCCACCTCGCTCATTTTGATCCTGGGCCCGCTACGATCGTAGAAGTCCTCTGCCGAAATCGGTTTGCTGGAAAGCCCTAGCTGCAAGACTTGTAGCTGCTTTTGCGTGTCGAATATTTTCCCGGGCATGGCACGCTTCACAGCCAGCCTGATCCCCCCAAACGCCAGACCCGCCACAAGCGAGAATGCGCAGATTGCGCCAGTCCCCACGATCGTGCCGACAACGATTGTTCCGATGTCCGCTTGCTTGCCCTTGAGCACCGGCTGATTCCACGTAAGCACTTCGCTGGATTGGACTTGATTCAGGAGCTTGGTCGCATCGGCGCTGCTTGGGGCTCCCGCTACGATGACGATGGTCGTCATCAGCCGCTTCGCATACAGGGGCGCACCCGATCCCGGCTTTGAGCCGTTTACATCGTATTGCCCAGCCAATTGGCTCAACGTATGATTTGCGATCTGCGGAGTGGGCAGGTCGACTAGCAAAAGAGTCGCTTGGCCAGTTCCAGACCGGTACTGCGCCACCTCGGCTTCCGCGCCGCTATTAAAGCCCACCGAGTTCCCCACCGCGACCGGGAAAAACTGATCCAAAGTCTGCGGCCCAAGAACATAGCGGTCTGACCCCGGCACCAATTTCTGACCTGGAAGCTCCTCCCAAAGCGACGGGAGAGCGCCGCCCTCGGCGTGTGCGCCCACGTCTCGCGCCAGCGTCTTCAGATCCGCCGTTTGCCTCTGCAACTCTTTGCCGTGAACATCGATCAGCAAATTACCGGTTAAAATCAGCGCCTCGCCACTTGATACGAATGAATGCGTCGCTAAATTCGCATGCGTCATGTCCGGAGCGCGGAGATAGGTCAGCAGGCCATAGGCGCCGCTGGGGTCTTTCATCCGGTATACATCAACCTGCAGGGCCTCCGGACCTTTCTTGTACGCACCGTTCTCGCCCGCCACAAACCCGTACTCCTGCAGAGCCGCCGACGCACCGTTTACCGTCACGCCCGCTTGATGATCGGAGCTGATCACCGCCGCGGGAGAAAGCCCGGGCTGCACTGTACCCTTCCAGCCGCTAAACGAAGCCGGAAGCAGTTGCTGAGCAGCCGCGGCAAGCCCGGCCAGCAACAAAACAGCCGTGAGCAAAATCGGTGTCCTTCGCATGTTTGTACCTAGGGATTAGATACCGCTATTTTACTTTGGGTTCCCGGCCGACGCTACTGCTGCCGCAGCTTCCAGAGGGATGGCGCTGGGTCGGTCCGAAGCAATGCGTTGCTTATCGAGAGTGAGGCTGTTGATGCTCTTCAGGTAGGCGGCGACTCCGCGATACAAACCAATCGCGATACGCTCCCGCTCCTGCGGGCCGCGTAGAAGCCGCTCGTCGGTTGGATTGCTGAGAAACGAGATTTCCGCCAACACCGAGGGCATGTTCGCGCCGATCAGGACCACGAACGGAGCTTTCTTAACGCCGCGATTCCGCTCGTCACGGCTAACCAGCTGGAGCCGGTCTGACAGTGAATCCTGAATATCCTGGGCCAGCTCTTTCGATTCCTCGATTTTGTCGTTGCGGGCGATTTTCTTGAGCAAATCCGGCAGGTCGTGCTCGGTTTCGTCGGACGTCGCGTTTTCGCGGGCGGCCACGGCCATCGCTTCAGGCGAAGTGGCGAAATTCAGGTAATACGTTTCCACCCCGCGCGCTTGCGGATCGGGACTCGAGTTGGCATGGATTGATATAAACAGATCGGCGTGCGCGTTATTCGCAATTGCGGTGCGCTGCTCAAGAGGGATGAACACGTCCGTTTTGCGCGTGTAGATCACCTGCGCTCCCGGCAGGTGCTGCTGGATCAAGCGCCCAAGCCGCAACGCCACGTCGAGCGCCACGTCTTTTTCTTCCAGGCCAGTCGGGCCGATCGTTCCGGTGTCGTGGCCGCCGTGGCCCGGATCGATCACGATGCGGCGCACCTTAAGATCGAGAACGCGCGCCAGGGATCTGCTGCCGTCACGCGTCGGTTGCGGGACGGCTGCCGGCTGAAAGCCGGCGTTATCGGGGTCGTCGGTCGCGCTGCTGTTTTCGCTCGCCGTCGTGGTCTCCACCGCCACATTCCTGCTGCCGTTTCGTGAATTCGCGTTCGTGTCGGAAACAGACCGCGTCGAGGCGGGCCGCACGCTCACTGATTCATCTACCGCCGTCGCATTCCCGCTCGTTCCGCTTGCGCTTCCCGGCGCATTGACCGCTGGTCCGTGAACCTCGATCACCAATCGGTACGGATTGCCCAACAGATACGCGGAATAGTCTTTCGCCCCGTTCACGTCCAGCACAATGCGCACCACGCCGTCGCGGTTTTGCGCCACGCGCACCGATCGCAGCAACCCGTCCGGACTGTCCGGAATTTTGCCCGCGAAATTCGGGCTAAGATCCGCCTCGTACAGATCGAAATAGATGCGATCGGGTGAGGAAATATGCGCGGCCGTGTATCGAACGGTGTTGCTGAGCCGCACCACCAGTCGCGTCGCGCTGTCGGTATTCCAGCTCCGGATGCTGGAAACATCGGCCGGATCACCCTCCGATGCGCGCGGTTCGATTCGCTGGCCCTGGATCGCGGGCAACTCATCCGGCGGAGCTACTGGCTGCGCTGCCAGCGGATTGGCCACATCGCGCAAGTCGGCGAGCACTTCATGCGCCTTCTCTGAATGCGGAAACATACTCAAATATTGCTTGTAGGTGGCCTGCGCGTCCTTCGGATCGCGCAGGTCGTCTTTCTGAATGCTGGCAATCGCCAGCAGCGCTTCGCCGCGATACCGGCTGCCGGGATATTGCTGCACCAAGAATCGGTACGCATCGATCGCCGCATGGAAATATTTGGCGTCGTACAGCCGCCCCATTTCCTCGTACAGTTCGCCCTCGGCGATGAACGAGGCGGTGCAATCTTCCGAGTCCGGGGTGATCAGGTAAACCTGATGGTAGGCGGCAATCGTCTTCTGGTAATCGGCCAGCGAACGATCCTTTTCCAGAAGTCCTTCGAGCATGGTCCGCATGGTTACGGCGCGCGCGAACTGATCCCGTGCCTGCGCCATATCGTCCGCGCGGACGCGAACCGCGAAGCACAAGGAAATCACCAGAGCGATCCCGGCGATCGTCAGGATTCTTTCAGCGGCGGATTGTGGCGAAGTCGTTGAGCGGCGTTTCATTCGTTCGTGAAAACAACCTGCCCATCCGGCTCCACCATCCTCCGCACCGGTGCGCTACGAAACCCGGAAAGCGTCGGTTGGTGGCCCGAATCGGACCGGTAGTAAGCGTTGGTCACCTTCTGCACGTACCGTCGCGTTTCCGGATACCACGGAACGCCACCGCTCGCGTCCACGGCGCCGGGGCCCGCGTTATAGGCCGCCAGCGACTTGCTTAGATCGCCGTGATACCGGTCGAGCAGCTCTTTCAGGTACGCGGTCCCGCCCTCCACGTTCTGGGCAGGATCGTAAGGATTCCCAACGCCGAAGCGTTCTGCCGTTGCTGGGATCAGTTGCATGAGCCCCATTGCCCCCTTGGGCGAGACCGCATACGGATTCCAGTCGGACTCGGTGCTGATAACGGCTTTTACCAGCGCCGGGTCTAGATCGTGCCGTTCCGCAGCGTCGCGAACGATTTGGTCCAGCCCTGGGTCTGACGTTCCTTCCGATACCGCTGTCGACCCGCTGGTTGCCTCATCAGTTCCGCTGCCTGAGGAGCGGCCGGAAAGCGCCGCCGAGGGAGAACTAATAGTACTCCTATGGCGGCCTCTCGGGGAATCCCCATTGACGTAGACGATTTTTCCGTCAGCTCCAATGGTTGCCACTATGTCTTGGGCTTGAGTCGAGACGGGCAGCGTAAACCAGATTCCCGCCAACATTGCGGCAAACGCGATGGCAGCAGTCTTCGGCTTCACTGGCGCTCACTCAGGCCTTTGGGGAAGGCAGAACGTTCTCATTCGCGAACGAAGAATGCCAAGCACCCGTCAGAGGTCGACGGTGCGCGCGGGCTTTCGTAGTCCGGAGGACTCCCATTGAGTCCTGATGCCGAACCGGACAGCGTAAACCCGGCGTAAGTTTCTGGCGCGGCGGGAATTATAACAACCGGTCGAGAAGCGGGTAAACGTTACCAAGGGCCTTTTCTATGGCGGATGTGTCCTTTCCGCCAGCCTCAGCCAAATCGGGCTTTCCGCCGCCGGAACCGCCCACCACTTTGGCCAGTTCCTGGACGATTTTCCCGGCATGAAGCTTCGAGGTAAGATCTTTCGTAACTCCTGTGATTAGAGCCACTTTGCCATCTTCTGCGGACGCTAGCACAATCACTCCGGAGCCCAGCTTTTGGCGCAGCACGTCGACCAGCTGGCGAAGCGCGTTGCGGTCATATCCCTGAACCTGCGCGGCCAGCACCTTGACGCCTTTCACTTCTTTGGCGCTCTCGATCAGGCCGTCAGCCAGCGACCCGGCGGACTTGCGCTTTAAAGCCTCCAGCTGCTTTTCGAGCTGCTTCGTCGTCTCCAACTGACGCTCGATGGCCTCGATGACGCCATCCTCCGTCGAATTCAGCAGCCCGGCAGCCGAGCGCAAAACGCCCAAGGTACGCTGGTAGTCAGCTAGGGCGCGGTCGCCGGAGATAGCCTCCACGCGGCGCACCCCGGCAGCCGCCGATTGCTCGCCCACGATCTTGAACATGCCAATTTCGCCGGTGCGCCCCACGTGCGTGCCGCCGCACAGCTCCTTGCTATAAAACCCGCGCGGGTCCGCGGCATCGGCGATGGTCACTACTCGCACATTGGACTCCGGATACTTGTCGCCAAAGAACGCCAGCGCGCCGGACGCCAGCGCATCGTCGATGCTCATGATGTCCGTACGCAGCTCCAGATTTTTCAGAATCTCTTCATTCACCTGCTGCTCGATGTCCCCCAGCTCGCTCGAATCCACCGCGGCAAAATGCGAAAAGTCGAAGCGCAGATGATCGGGCGCGACCAGCGAACCGGCCTGCTTCACGTGCGTGCCCAAAATATTGCGCAGCGCGGCGTGCATCAGATGCGTGGCCGTGTGGTTGCGCATATTATGAACGCGGCGCTCGGCATTGGCGATCGTCGCCAGGCGGTCGCCCACTTGCAAATCTTCTTTGGCCACGATGCGGTGCGCCACCAGTCCCGCGACCGGATAATATGCGCCGCGAACTTCGGCCAGGTGCAGCGATTCGGAATCATCGTAGAAGCCGCCTGTATCGGCCACTTGCCCGCCCGATTCCGCGTAGATCGACGTGCGGTCGAGTACCACTTCCGCTTCCTGCCCCTTGCGGATTTCGTTGACCGGGCCTTCCTTGGTGACGATGCTTTCGATGCGGCAATCGCTCGCCGCCGTGCCAAAGTAAAAATCCGGCTCGGTGCGGAACGTCGCCGCAAGCTTCGCATACGCCGGATTCGCCAGCGCCTTCGATGTTCCCTTCCATGAAGCCTTCGCCCGCGTGCGCTGCTCTTCCATGGCACGCTGGAACCCCTCTTCCGCGTCCTCGTCGAGCGTCCAACCTCTAAGCTGCGCCGTGTCCCGAATAAAGTCTGGACGGAGACCAAGAGTATCGTAGGCAAAGAAAAGGTCCTCGCCTGTGATCGTGGTTGCTTTATTGAAGTCAACCGACACCCGAGTCGGCGAGATCTTTGTCGCCTCCACGCGAGGCATGATGCGGGCGTTGAACCGCTCCAGTGCGGGCAATACCGCTCTTCGGTATCGCTCCTCCTCGTTCCTTACTCCTTCCACGATTCTCTGGCGGGAGTCGACTAGCTCCGGATAAGCCTCCTTCATTACGTCCACCACCTTTTCAGCGACTTGGAACACGAAGGGTGTGTCCATTCCAAGCCCCCGGCCGAAATCGATCGCCCGCCTTAAAATCTTTCGAAGAACGTATCCCCGACCTTCATTAGATGGAACGACTCCGTCCGAGATAAGAAAAGTGGCAGCTCTGGAGTGATCGGCAATAACGCGCAGAGCTATTGTGTCGCGCGGCCTTGCGCCGTACATGCCTTTCGTCAGGTCCGCCGCATACTCGATCAACGGCTGGAATAGATCCGTGTCGTAGTTTGATACTTTTGACGAATCGTCGAGATTCAGCATGACGGCGGCGAGTCGTTCGAGACCGGAGCCAGTGTCGACGGAGGGCCGTGGCAGCGCTGTGAAATTGCCTCGCGTGTCACGGTTGAACTGCATGAAAACTAAATTCCAGATTTCCACGTAACGGCCGCATTCGCAGCCGAACTGGCAGTCCTCATGTCCCTGATCGGACGCGGCAGGCCCCATGTCGTAAAAAATTTCGCTGCAAGGGCCGCAAGGGCCGGTGTCGCCCATGGCCCAGAAGTTGTCTTTGGGGCCAAATTCGAAAATACGGTCTTGCGGTACCGCTTGGCTCAGCCAGAAGCCGCGCGCGTCACCATCAGGGCCCATGTCAGGCGTGGGCACTCGAATATCTGGTTTACCATTAAAAACTGTGACGTAAAGCTTGTCTTTCGGAATCGCGAACCAGTTCGCGCCCGTGATCAATTCCCAAGCATACGCGATGGCTTCCTTCTTGAAATAATCGCCAAACGAAAAATTACCGAGCATCTCGAAAAAAGTGTGATGGCGATTGGTGAAGCCGACATTTTCAAGATCGTTGTGCTTGCCTCCCGCGCGCACGCATTTCTGGCAGGAAGTCGCGCGGCGATAATCGCGCTGTTCCAGGCCAAGAAAAACATCCTTGAACTGATTCATCCCCGCGTTGGTGAACAGCAGCGTGGGATCGTTCGCCGGCACCAGCGACGAGCTGCGCACCACGCGATGGTCGCGCGCCTCAAAGAATTTCAGAAAGGTGCTGCGGACGTCGTTGCCTGTCATTTGGCTGTGTGCTCGCTGGTAGATTTGCGAAGGGTGAAATGCAGCGCCCTTCGCACAATATTCACTAAGTCTGCGATTGTATGCGTTTCATTATCGCAGACGCGGCGCGCGCAGCGCTAGGCATTCGAGGGGACGTCGGCCGCAAAAGCGAACGCGTTGGTAGCGCGGGGATTTTTAGGGACGGTCAACGATGGAAGTGCGCCCGGCAATTATGAGTAATGACCGGCCGTCGACCGGGAGGCCGTCCTTCCGAAGAGACATTTCCTGGAACGAAAAAACGAGGACTGCGCGCCGCGATCCCAATCGTAAAACCCGCGAAGCATCGCCGCGTGGGACCGAAAAGCGCCAATTTCCCGATAGTCCTACAGGGACGATTAGGCGATTGGCGCTCCCGGGAATTACTTACCGCGCTTGGACGCGGGCTTTTTCTTCTTCAGGTGCCTGTACGATGGCGGCCAGTTGACACCGAGCCGCTGCGAATCGTGCGTGCCGGTTTGCATGCCCTGGTTCAGATCCTCACCTTGGTCGCGCTGCTCTTCGGAGCGAGCATCATCTCGATCTTCCATTTCCGATTCGATTTCGTCCGCTGCTTTCGATTTTTTACCCGCTGTGTCTTTCATGGTTCCCTCCTCAAGAAAGCAGATGCACGGCGAGCTACTAAGGTCGCGAACGCCGCCGCCGTGCGGCGCTGCGGGCCTGGCGCGACAGCGCCTTGTGCGAGACGGTGTTGCGAGGCTCGCGCTTCAGAGCCCGTTCGCGAGACTGCGAGCGCTTGCGGCTCGGTTTTTTGGCGCCCCTTTGGCCCTTCTCATAGGCGCTTTCCGCGCTTTTGCGGGTTTTCTCGCTGGTACGTCCGCGGCGCGGCGGCTTCAATGGAATGCCCGCGCGGCGCGCTTCGTTCAATCCGATGGCGATGGCTTGCTTTGCCGAGCGCGCTCCGTGTTTCCCATGACGGACGTGATCGATCTCTTCCTTCACAAATTCTCCGGCGGCAGTGCTGGGCTTCTTGCCTTCGCGAAGATCCTCCTTTGCTTTTCGAACGGTGGACTTACTAGGCATAGCGCCTCCTTTCAGCTTCGATATTAGATGTAGCGTGGGGCCATTCGGCTATGAGGCAAACGCCTGCGCTCGGCTTGCGTGAGCGTGCAGCTGCGCGCCGCGACCGCGACCACGATCGAGCGCATGTTAGAATCGCCGCCATGACGGCGAAGATTTCCGAAATCGCGGAAAATGTCGCGCGCGTCCGCGAGCGGATCGCGCGCGCGGCGCAACGCGCGGGGCGGCGTTCGGAGGAAATTACGCTCGTCGCGGTGTCCAAAACTTTTCCCGCAGAGGCAATTCGCGCCGTTTATCAGACCGGTGTGCGTCATTTCGGCGAGAATCGCGTGCAGGAATTCGAGGCCAAGCGCGCGGCGCTGTCCGATTTGCGCGAAGTAACGTGGCACATGATCGGGCACGTTCAGAGTAACAAGGCGCGCAAAGCGGCGGAATTATTCGGGCGCGTCGATTCGATCGATCGCTTTTCGCTCGCCGAAAAGCTCGACGCGGCAATCGCGGAGGGCGCACGCGGCGAGCGTCTGCCCGTGCTGATCGAGGCGAAGTTGGGCGGCGAGGCCAGCAAGAGCGGCGTCGAAGAAGCCGGCTTGGCGCAACTAGCGGAAGACGTGATGCAGAAGTGTTCGGATCTAGAGTTGCGTGGGCTGATGGCCATTCCTCCGTATTTCGACGATGCGGACCGCGCTCGTCCTTATTTCCGCAGGCTGCGGGAGCTGCGTGACGAATTGCAGCAAAAGATTGGGCGCGAGTTGCCGGTGCTCTCCATGGGCATGAGCCACGATTTCGAAGTCGCCGTCGAAGAGGCCGCAACCCAAGTGCGCATCGGCACCGCCATTTTCGGCGAACGAGAAAGATCGAAATAATGACCGATGATCTTAACGAGATCGACGCAACTCTCGAAGCGTCTGGGCCAATTCCGAGGGATCGGGTGGTTCGTTGGATCGAGGGTACCTCCGACCTTCGAACATTGGCAAAGCTGTATCGCCTCACGGACGAGGGCTACTCCCGCATTCAGCCGGACCTCGGAATGGACGCTACGTGTGCATTGATTCAGCGTTATCTGCTGCAATGCATCCGGGAGAATGTGAAGGACGACGAGGTACTCAGCCGCTTCGATGCGGCAATGGATCTGCACGGGTGGTTGCGCCACCTCCTGTCCATGGGAGGCAATGAGAAAGTCCTCCGCGACGCAGCTACGGCAATCACGGACTTGTTTTTAAACAGCGGCGAGGATGTTCGCTACACGCTAGAAACTGGATTCTTGGAACACGCGCTTGAAACGGAAGGGCTACGGCCATATTTCGAGCATTGGGCCGCTGACCCAGTTCTGAGAGTCGCGTGGGAGGCCGCTCTTGCGTGGGGGAAAGCACATCCAGATTATATTGCGGGGCTGGTTGACGGGAAAAATGATTGAGGTTGCGAAAGAACGCGGCGCGGTGGTAATTGCGGTGCGCGTGGCGCCGCGGGCGAGCCGCGACGCGATTGAAGGCGAGCATGCTGGCGCGCTGAAAGTGCGGCTCACTGCGCCACCCGTAGATGGCCGCGCGAATGACGCGCTGCGCAGACTGTTAGCAGAGCGTTTGAAGGTGCCCGTATCGGCTGTTAGAATCCTGAGCGGCGAAAACAGCCGCACTAAGCGCGTGCAGATCGCAGGCGTGAGCCGCCAGCAGCTGATGGATTGCTTCGTCACGGCCGGCTGATCGGCATCTTTTGCGTGTCATTCTGAAGCGATCTGGCGAAGATCGCTGAAGAATCCCTCGGAACGCCGCTGACAAAATAGCAGCGCATTGCCGTGCGACGGAAAGTGAATTGATGCCGGACATAAAGGCGATACAGGCGGAATTGAAGGCCGGCAATATTGATGGCTGGCTTTTCTACGACCATCACCATCGCGATCCGATCGCGGCCCACGTGCTGGGGCTCGCTCACGACGGCATGGCTACGCGTCGGTGGTTTTACTTCGTCCCCGCCAAAGGCGAGCCGCGCAAGCTGGTTCATCGCATCGAACGCGGCGCGCTCGACTCGCTCGCCGGGAAACGTCTGGAATATTCGAGCTGGCAGGAGCTGCACGCCGGATTGCGCAAGCTGCTAGCGGGCAGCCGCACCGTGGCGATGCAATATTCGCCGCAGAACAACATTCCGTACATCGGACTTGTCGATGCCGGCACGGTCGAGCTGGTGCGCAAGCTGAAAAAGCGCGTAGTAAGCTCGGCCGATCTGGTGCAGACGTTCGAGGCCGCCTGGACGCCCGAGCAATTGAAGACGCATCTCGAAGCGGGGCACGAGATTGATCGCATCGTGCGCGAAGCATTCACAACAGCGGCGAACGCCGTGCGCGACGGAAAACCGCTCTCCGAATACGAGCTGCAACAATGGATGCTCGAACAGTTTCGCTCGAGCGGGCTGACCACTGCCGAGCCGCCCGTTGTGGCCGTGCAGCCGAACAACGCCAACCCGCATTACGAGCCGACAGCCAAAGCGTCGCGCCCGATTCGCGCCGGCGATTTGCTGCTTCTGGACGTCTGGGCCAAATGCGACCGGCCCGGCAGCGTCTACTACGACGTGACGTGGATGGGCTACCTGGGCGAGCGCGTGCCGGAAGCCTACGCCAAGATTTTTCGCATCGTGCGTGCTGCGCGTGACGCCGCAATCGAATCGGTGAAAACAGCCGTGGCCAAGCGCCGCGCGATGCACGGCTGGGAAGTGGACCGCGCGGCGCGCGAGGCGATTCGTAAAGCGGGCTACGCGAAATATTTCGTCCATCGCACCGGGCACAGCATCGGCCAGGAAGTTCACGGCAACGGCGCGAATATGGATGGCCTGGAAACGCGCGACGATCGCAAGATCGTCCCGCGCACCTGCTTTTCCGTCGAGCCCGGAATTTATCTCCCGGAGTTCGGCATCCGCAGCGAAGTGAACGTCTACGTCGGCGAGCGCGAGGCGCAAGTAACCGGCGCGGTGCAGACCGAAATTCTGGCGCTGCTTGGATGACACACGCAATCGGAGGCGGCTTGGCTGAGAACGCGGAACCCGACGCAGCGCCTGCGCCGCAGCCTTCCAGTGCAGCGGCGGGCGGCGACCAACACCCAGTATGGGTCGCGCCGATGATTTTCATCGCGGCCTGGGCCGTGCCGGGGCTCGGTCACGCGCTGCTGCGGAGATGGGCGCGCGCCGCTGGATTCTTCATCGCTGTCGGCGGCCTCGCCATCGCCGGATACATGATGCGCGGCGAAGTGTTTGGCCCGCACACACATGAATCCTTCGGCACGCTGGGATTTTTGGCGGATGCAGCTGCAGGCGGATTTTATTTCCTGGCGCATGCGATCGAAACCGCGGGACCAGACATATCGCGCGCCACCGGAAATTACGGTACGCGCTTCGTGGCTGCCGCGGGGCTGGTAAATTTAATAGGCGCGATCGATGCCGTCGAAACCGCGCTCCGGCGCCGGCAATGACCATTGCAACAATATTCGCGGCGATCCAGTTCAATCACTTCTCGGCCATGGTGTTGTTTGCGGCGCTGATTTCGGTGGCGCTGGCATCTTTGGGAACGCGACCGTTGGCGGCGCGAATTCGCTATGCGCTTTGGATGCTGGCGCTGTTCCTGATCGTCGGAATCGGCCTCGCATGGCTCATGTACCCGCTCTCCAGATAATCGCCGGAATCACGCAACACCGCAGCGCACAAAAAAATCCCCGCCGTCTCACCAACGAAACGGCGGGGATCAAATGCGCTTCGTGTAGCAAACCGCCTTACGCGAGCTCGTCCGGGCGGTACGGCATCTTGCGGACGCGCTTGCCGGTAGCCGCGAAAATCGCGTTGTAAACGGCCGGCGTGACCGGCGGCACCGCCGGCTCGCCCATGCCGGTCGGCGGCGTCAGATGGCTGTCGGTGATGAACACCTCGACGTGCGGCATTTCGTTCATGCGCAGCACTTCCATGGTGTCGAAGTTGCCCTGCATCACGCGCCCTTTGTCGATGGTAATTTCGCCCTTCAGCCCTTGCGAGAGGCCGTAGACCACTCCTCCCCGCACCTGCTGCTCGATGATCGCCGGATTCACCGGCTGGCCCAAATCCACGGCCACCCACACGCGGTGAACTTTGACGTTCTTGTCCTTGTCGAGCGAAATCTCCGCCACTTCCGCAACATACGTATTGAACGCCTCAACCACGGCGATCCCACGGTAGCGCCCCGCTGGCACAGGCTTGCCCCATCCAGCTTTTTCCGCCACCAGATTCAGCACGCCGAGGTTGCGCGCATTGTTCTGCAGCAAGTCGCGCCGAAATTCGTATGGATCTTTTTTCGCCGCGGCCGCCACTTCGTCGATAAAACACTCGCGGAAGAAGCCGTTCTGCGAAGCGCCCACCGAACGCCAGAATCCCTGCGGCACCGGCCCGGCAACCAGATTGTAATCGACGGCAATGTTGGGGAAATCGTACGGAATATCCGCGATTCCCTCCACGCTGCTGTCGTCGTATCCATTTTTCACGAAGCCCGGCCCGTAAAACCACCTCATGATCGAATCGCACGCAATATGCGCGCTGAACGCCACCGGCTTGCCATCGGCGTCGAGCCCAGCCGAAAAGCGCACCAGCGACGCCGGACGATAATAATCGTGCTGCATATCGTCCTCGCGCGACCACGTCACTTGCACCGGCGCCTTCATCGCCTTCGAAACTTCGCAAGCTTCGTTGACGAAGTCCGACCATCCCCGGCGCCCGAAACCGCCTCCGAGGAACGTCGTGTGCACGTTCACCTTGTCCGGGCTAACGCCGGCGATTTTTGCCGCCGCAGCCTGCGACGGCGTTTGGAATTGAGTCGGGACCCACAGATCGGCGCCCTCGCCTTCGCGAATGTCCGCCGTGCAGTTCATCGGCTCCATGCAAGCGTGCGCTTCATACGGCGCGCGATACTCCGCTTCGATTTTCGTGGCCGCGCTGTTGAGAGCCGAGGCCGCGTCGCCAACCTTCTTAGCCGAGTAGCCTTTCTCGCTATCGAGCGATTTTCCGAAGTTCGCATACATCGTTTCGGTGCTGAAGTCGGCGTCCGGTCCAAAATCCCAATTCACTTCCAATGCGCGACGTCCCTCCATCGCGTCCCAGGTGTTATCTGCAACCACCGCGATGCCGTCCGAAATCTGCACCACATCTTTTACGCCGCGCACCTGCTTGGCCTTGGTGGCGTCGAAGCTTGCCACTTTGCCGCCAAATACCGGGCAGCGCAGCACCACCGCGTGCAACATCCCGGGTCTGCGCTGGTCGATACCGAACTTCGCGCGGCCATTCACCTTTTCCGGCACGTCCAGCCGCTTCATCGGCTTGCCGATAATTTTGTACTCCGCATAGTCCTTCAGCTTCACGTCCGTCGGCGGCTGCATCGCGGACGCCGCTTCCGCCAAACTCCCATACGTCGCGCTGCGCTTCGAGCCCATGTGGACAACTTTGCCGTTCTCCGCGCGGCATTCGGACGCATCCACTCCCCATTTCTGCGCCGCGGCGGAAACCAGCATCTCGCGCGCGGTAGCGCCCGCTTTGCGCAGCGGTTCCCAACTCGAATGGATGCTGGTGCTCCCGCCCGTTCCCTGCATCCCGAATGCGGGATCGAAATAGACGCGCGCCGCGGGCGCAAACTCAAAGCGAATCTTGCGCCAGTCGCATTCCAGCTCTTCGGCCACCAGCATCGGCAGCGAAGTCGCAACGCCCTGCCCCATTTCCGACTTGCTCACGATCACCGTCACCACGTCGTCCGGGCTCACCTGAATAAACGCGTTCATATTCGCGGGCTGCGCGCCGGCAGCGAACACTTCGCGCTTGCCGGGCAGATAGAATCCGACGATTAGCCCCGTGGCGCCCACCACGCCGGTCTTCAGAAATTTGCGGCGATCGAGTCCGTTTTTAATCGCGCTCATTCCGCACCTCCTGCCAGCGCGCCCGCCGGAACCTGGTCCAGCTCGGACGTTTCCGTCTTGGCAGCGCCCTTCATGCGCGCGGCTTTGTGGATGGCTTCTTTAATCTGTTGATAGGTGCCGCAGCGGCAAATGTTCCCGGCCATGGCGTCTTCGATTTGCGCGTCGGTCGGATTGGGAGTCTTGTTCAGCAGCGCCACCGCGGACATGATCTGTCCCGACTGGCAGTAGCCGCATTGCGGCACGTCCACTTCCAGCCACGCGCGCTGTACCGGATGGCTATGATCGGGCGAAATGCCTTCAATGGTCGTGACGTGCTTGCCCTCCACGCTCGAAATCGGCGTGATGCACGAGCGCGTCGCCGCTCCGTTGATATGTACCGTGCAAGCGCCGCACAACGCCATGCCGCAGCCGAATTTCGTGCCGGTCATGTTCAGCGTGTCGCGGATCACCCACAGCAGCGGCATGTTGGGATTCACATCCACCGACTGCGCTTTTCCGTTCACCGTAAACCGAATTGCCATGAAATGCCTCCTCAGAATGCCGCGCGCGTGCGGCGACACACCCACCCCTCTAGCGCCAACCAACAGGAATCCAAAGTATGTCAACGCAACAGAAGTGTCAAGGCAACCTGCTCGCGCGTGTGCGTCTGCGAGATGCGCCGCGCACAAGCCTTCGTCAGGGCACGGCTTCAGCCGTGCCGTTCGTCGGCCCCAGACCTCAGGGGTCTCAACCCCTGAGGGACTTCGTCCAATCGAAACTTGCCCGAAGCCGAGGACCACGGAAATTCAGCAGGGATCACCGTAAGCCGCTTCCTTACGGGATTTTGTTCGAGGTACGCGAGATGTCGGTACATCGGAACCCACAATCCGCGTATCCGCCGTTGGCAGGCCGTTGCGACAAGCCCAGGAGCTACAAATGAGCGACGATCAAAATTTCGACGATCACGCAAAGTTTTTTCCGCTGTTTCACTTTGTCGTTGCGCCGATCCTCCTGCTCAACGTTGTTTGGTCGATCGTGCGCTTGATTCGCCATGCTTCGTTCGGCAATATCGTTTCGCTGCTGGTCGCGATTGGATTATTTCTGTTGGCTCTCACGGCGCGGCTCATGGCGCTCACCGTTCAGTATCGCGTGATTCGGCTCGAAACGCGCCTGCGACTGCGACAACTATTGCCGCCCGACCTGCGCGCGCGAATCCCTGAATTCACGTTGGATCAGTTGGTTTCCCTGCGGTTCGCCAGTGACGCGGAACTCCCCTCACTCGCGCAGCGCGTGCTCGACGAAAAATTAACCGACCGCGCGGCCATCAAGAAGCTGGTGCGCGACTGGCAACCCGATCTACTCCGCGCGTAACTCGCCCGCCCCCGCATTCGCCTCCGCGCCGCGCTGCGTCGGTGCGAACACCTCGTCAACAGTCTAGGTCAGCGAGGGCACCGACCGAGTATCGTCAGGTCACGCCCGGCACGTTTTGCAGGGCTTCTTTCCGGCCTGTACGGCTTCCGCATGCGACGCGAATTCGAGCATAGTATCCGGTCTAAGGTATGACGCCCACTTGCAGTCCGGCCTATGAAAATGGGGTCTTATTTTGCTCGCGACGAATGGTCCGTAATAACTTTCACCATCCCCGGTCGTTCCCAAGCGCCGAATAGGTCGAATATCCGACATCCTAGCCCTCCGTTTATTGCGCGGCAGTGTGGGCCCGTTCTAGTGACACGTAAATGCGCCCGGGGAGATACTCCTGCTCGCGCCGTGCGACGATCTCACTATGTCTGACTCGCTTTGCCGTTTGTTTCATAAGCCGAACTCCTTCGGGACAGCAGTCTCGCCCGCGGCGACCCACCTCGGCCTTTAAGATAGCAGACAAAGCACCCCCCCCCCGCAGATTTGCGTAGGGTCTTTTACGATCTAGACAATTAGTTAGCTATCGGTTAACGTCAGTCGGGATCTTTTGAGCCACAGGAAGGACGCGCACATGGACGCCGCCGGCCGGGAGCAGCACTCAACCGCCGCGCCACTCCTCTGCGCTGCCGCGCTTCCCTTCCGCGCCACACCGAACGCGACCGAACGCCAGGCTTCGGCCGCTGAAAAATCTAACCGCGAAACCGCTTCGAGCATCGCGCCTCTCAACCGCCCGCGTTTCATCGACATACATTTTTTTAAAAGCGAACCCGCCGCCCCCGCCGCGACGCCGGGATTCACAGCCGCCTCACCCGGTTCTTTAGGAGGGCGGAGCTTCAGCTCCGTCATAAAGAATCGGGGCGAAGCCACGCACCTTCCGCGCAGGTTCACCCGCGCGATGTCGTCGCCTTTTGCCTCCACCACTCACCACTTACGACTCACAACTCACGTCATTTGGGGCGGAACAGTCAATCGAGCGTGCACACACGTAACTCACACAAAACAAACGACCGAGCACCTGCAAGGGCGGAACTTCCCGGTGCATTTTCTTTTTCTGATTTTCCGCCAAAATCCAATCGCGCTAGCGCTCCGCAGTAGGAGGGCGGAGCTTCAACTCCGTCATAAAGAATCGCGGCGAAGCCACACACCTTTCGCGCTTGTCACCCGCGCGAAGCCGAGGCGCGCATGCTGCATGTTGGCGGCCCAGAGCTTTGCCTCCAGCATTCTCATGGGCCCAGCGGTCGCACCGGGCGTTTCAGGAGGGCGGGGTTTCAACCCCGCCGATTGCAAGCGCGGGAGCGCGCACCCTTCCGCGCCGTTTCACCCGCGCGAAGTTTTCGTTTTTCACGAGTCACGAATCACCAATCACGAATCACACGGTTCTACCGGGGCGGCTACCCGGAACAGTCACTCGAGTAGAACCACACCTAAGTTGCACAAAACAAACGCCGGGGTATGCCTCTACCCGGAACGTCCCGGCGCATGCGTTTTTTCGCCTAGGTTTCGCTTCGACAAATTCAAAAGCTTCAGAAAATTCGCTTACGATTCGGCTGCTCTCAGCCTACAATCCGCGTATCTGCCGTTGGCAAGTCGGCAAAGATGCTTACCGAAGAAGCGTAGCCCGGCGACGGACGAAAAGATGCGAGGCGGCGACAGGGCAAGCGGCACAAACGGGTGGAGCGGTTCCCTTTCGCGGCCACGGAGGTTTTCATGAGCGTTGAGGCGAAGGCGTTACAAGCTGAGAACGAGAATGTGGTGGTGGCGGGTCGGCCCATGCCGGAGTTTCGTCACATCGGCGTTGAGCCGTTGACGGGCGCGTGCGGGTGCGAAATCACCGGCGTCGATCTGCGCAAACCCCTGCCGGATGAAGTGCTGGCCGAGGTGATGGCCGCGTTCGAGCATTTTCTGGTGATCATGTTGCGCGATCAGGATCTAAGCATCGAGCAGCACAAGGCCTTCTCGCATTATTTTGGCGAGCTGATGGAATTGCCGCAGGCGCCGCTCTACGCCGGCGACCGCGAGATGCAGGAAGTGCGCCGCGAAGCGCACGATCCGGTCAGCGTGGTGCCGTTCACGAAATTCCACACCGATAGCCCGTTCTTGCTGCGCCCGCCAAAATGCATGGTGATGCGCGCCATCGACGCGCCTCGCTACGGCGGCGATACCGCGTTCGCCAACATGTATCTGGCGTACGAAGAGCTATCCGACGGCATGAAGAAAGTGCTCGATGGCCTGCGCGTGGTCTATTCCGGCAAAGATATTTGGTCGAAGAATGCCAAGCTCGATAAGGATAAGCAACTTCGGCTGCGCGAATCGCACGACTTTAAGGAAGAGCAGTTGGAGAATGCGCATCCGGCGGTGCGCAAGCACCCGCGCACAGGACGCAAGGCGCTGTTCGTGACGCCCGCGTATTTCCGCCACTTCGAGGGCTGGAGCGCGGAAGACAGCCGTCCGCTGCTCGAATATTTAGCGCACATGCCCCACAAGCTTCAGTATCAGTGCCGCATTCGCTGGAAACCCAACACCGTGATCGTTTGGGACAACCGCTTCCTGCAGCACTGCGGCATCCACGATTACGAAAATGAACGCCGCCACTTGGTGCGCACCACCGTAATCGGCGAACAGCCCCTCTGACCCGCCGCAGTCTTGAACCGCTACTTGCGCTGCGGAGCGACCATGAAAGGCTGCAGCGTGAGCGGGAGTTCGAACGCGATGGTTTCCGGCGGCTCGCAAACGGTGTCGCTGCACTGCTGAAAGCGAATCTGGCCGCGCAGAGTGGTCGAGCCATCATCGAGCGGATACTTCAGCAGCAGCGAGCCCACGCCTTGGAACGTGCGGCTGTAAACGGGCAGCGTCTCTCCAAGATCGGCGAAGTGGAGCGGCGTAGCGGGCGGCAAGTCGAACGACTGGCGAGCGATCTTCGGATCGTCGAATTCGATCGACGTAGCCGTATAGTTCGGCGGCACCGGCGAGCCATAGACGTGCCAGCCCGGCTCCAGCGCGAATTTCGCGAAGAAGCCGATTTCCTGCCCGGCGAAAGCTTTATCCGCGGAGAGACCAAGCCGCACGCTAAGGGCGCCGCTGCGCAAATTTACCGACGGCGCAGCGCCGCTCGCGATTCCGAATTCTCGAAGAGCGATTTCCGAAGTTGCCACGCGGTGCTGGTAATTCGGGACGAAATATTTGCGCAAGATGACGCCGTCCGGCGCCACGAGATATTGAACGGGATGCGGTACGCCGTGCGCGCGCAGACTCGGATCGATATTGGTGTTCAAGATTCCAAAGCTGCGAATCACGGCGCTATCGCGGTCGGAAAGCAGCGGAAAGCCGATCTGATATTGCTGCGCGAAATGTTGAAGCGTTTTTTGCGAATCGTAGCTGACCGCGGCGATGCGGAAGCCTTCTTTTTCGATTGCGGCGCGCGATTGTTCCAACTCGACGAGTTGGGAGCGGCAGTAGCGTCACCAGTCGGCGCTGCGATAGAAGACCAGCAGCAAGCCGTTTGGGCCGGCGAGATTCGCGAGCGAGCGGGCGGCTCCCTCTTGATCGGGCAGCGAGAATTCGGGGATGCGCTCGCCAGGCTCCGGGCCCGTGGCGTAGCCGTCGTTGGTGGCGTTGACGTGCTTGGCTTGCAACTCCGGCGGGATGGGCTGCCCGGCGGCGCGCAGTCGTCCGAACTCGCGCATGACGGCTGCCTTTTCCGCGAGATCTTTGGGTAGCTGATCAGGCATAGTTCGTCTCGGAGGTGATAGATTACCACCGCGAAGGGGATATGGGGCCGCCGGGGATTAGAATAAAAAGTGCGGAGAGTTCAAACGCTAGGACGAAATAACGACGAAAAAGGAGAGAGGCGCTCGGAATGCTCACAAGCGCCTCCTCTACTACGCTAAGGTAAACTAAACCTCACTGGATCACCTCCTTCTCGGCAAGGCTGCCGATATCGACGAGATGTCGCATGCACCTATTATAACCTAAGCCGCAAGCTCGTGGGAACGTACCGAACAGTTGTTATAGCAGCCGCAATATCAAAGACTTAGCCGCGTCAGGCGCTCGCTAGGCGGAGGAACGCGAGCGGCGGTGGGCGCGTGAGGCGAGCGAGTCGGTGGGATCGGGATATTCGAGCGCGACGAGGTAAAGGCCCTCGGGCGGCACGGTGGGGCCGGAGCGGGAGCGGTCGCGCGCAGCGAGGAGATCGGGGATGTCCGTGGGCGTGAGCCTTCCCTTCCCGACTTCGAGCAGCGTGCCCACGATTTTGCGTACCATGTAGCGTAAAAACGACTCCCCGCGGACGACGTAGGCGATTTCGTCGCGCTCGGGATCGCGGATGATTTCGGACGAATAAATTACGCGTACCGTGGTGCGGCCGCGGTCATCATCTTCCGAACCGGACGAAGCGGCGAAGGTCTCGAAATCGTGCTCGCCTTCGAATTCGCGAGCGGCGGCGGACATGGCGGCTTCGTCGAGCGGCCCCGAATAATGCAACATGCGGCGATGCTCAAAGGGCGGCAGGACGGCGCCGCGATAAATGCGATAACGATAGGTCTTCGCTTGCGATTGCCAGCGCGAATGGAAATCGGGGCCGACTTCCTCGGCAGCCACGATGCGGATCGCGGGCGGGAGCAACGCGTTGAAGGCGCGCTGGAATTCGGCAGCGGGAATGGCCGAGCGAGTCTTGAAATGCGCAACTTGCCCAAGCGCGTGGACTCCAGCGTCTGTCCGGCTGGCACCGTGCACGAATATTTTTTCCTGAGTGACCTGCGACGCGACGTCATTGAGCGCGCCCTGAATGGTGCAGACGCCGGGCTGGATTTGCCAGCCGTGAAAATCCGCGCCGTCATAAGCGATGGTGAGTTTCAGGTTGCGCATGCGATGCAGGAATTATCGCACGGTGAGGCGGAATGCGAGAGATCCCGAGCCTGCGCAACGTAATCACATTACGGAGATGCGGCATGAGCCGAAGGGAGATGGAGGAGGCTCCCGCTTGGGATCGGGAGCCTCCAAAGGTCGCGTTCCATTTGGCTCAACCTAGGCGAAGTTGAGCCATGGGGTCATCCATCCTAGCTTCCCTCTCAGAGGCAGGTGGGAACGACCCGTACCACCAGTGAATGGGCCCCTTCCTCCCCATTTACCAGCGAAGCGGATCGTTTAGGAACGCGACCCACGCTTCTCCTTGATGCACGTCTGGTGCCCAAACGAATTGAGGGCACGCCCTGGGTGCGGCGCTGAAATTGCAGCAACTTAGCGGTGCGGCTTGATCGGAGAGAAGCGGAATGCGATTCGAATCGGGAATACGCGTCCCGCATTGAACCTCCTCGACGCGCGTTCGAGCTAAGACCTGGCGGCGGGTCACATTGTCGTTTGCTCACGTCCCATCGAAATTACGGAATAACCGCGTTTCGGAATCGAATAGGACACAAGTGAGGCGGATACAACGTGCATGAAACCATGACGTAACGAAAGCATCCGATGTAGAAGCTGCAAGGCGATTACGGAACATTAGGTGAGCGGCGTCTGCGGATGCCAACTTTTCGGACAGGTTGTGTCCGGTGTGCGTCTGCCGCATAATCTATGAGGCTGGAAGAAATTCATGAAAAGATCGGCACTGATCATTTTGCTCGTGACCTGCGCGCTGGCAGCTATGGCCATCGCGATTGAAGGAGAGCGCGAACTCCACGTGGCTGCGGCGAAGACTGGCGCCGGCGCGCAACTTTCTGCCGCGAACGCGCAGCCGGCGAGCGCGGGACAAGATGCGCAAGAAGGAGCCGACGAGCAGGTGATCCGCTTCGCAAGTAATGCGCAGCCGATGCCTCCGTTTCTGGTGGACGACCTGAACGGCGACCCGATTTCCAGCGCAGCACTGCGCGGCAAAGTGGTGATCGTGAACTTCTGGGCTACGTGGTGCCCTCCGTGCCAGGAAGAAATTCCGGAAATGATGGAGTTGCAGAAGGAATACCAGGGCAAGCTGCAGATCATCGGCGTATCCATGGACGACGGCCCGGCGGAGCCGGTCAAGCAATTCGCCGACAAGATCGGGATGAATTATCCCATCGTGATGGGCAGCGACGAGCTATCGGATGAGTACGGCGGAATTCCGGCGCTGCCGACGTCGTTTGTTGTGGATCCCGAAGGGCGCGTGGTGCAGAAGCACGTGGGGCTCTATCCCAAGGACGTGTACGAGGACGAAATTCGCGCGCTGCTCGGCGAGCCCGTGCAAGCAAAAATCGAAACCTTTGAAGACACTGGGCAGATTTTTCTAAAGAACGCGGCTCTGGCTACCTCGATCCCGGGAGTGAGCTTTAAAGGGTTGACCGCGCCGCAGAAGAAATTGGCCCTCAAGCTGATGAATTCGCAGCACTGCACCTGCGGTTGCAATATGACGATCGCCGAGTGCCGCCTCACCGATCCGGACTGCCAAACCAGTTTGGCGCTGGCACAGAAGATTGTCGCCGAAATCCGCGCGGGGAGGATTCCCAGCGCTCCCACCGCCGCACCAAGCCAGCCGATCGCGGAGACGACCGGCAATTAGAGCCTAACGCACTCCGCAATCATTTGCGTCAACTGGGCCTCCTGCATCGAATCGCCGGGCTGGGCACCAAAAAAACGGAAAGACAACAGCAGATCCGTCGTGGGCCGAAGACCGTCCCTGCGCCGGGATAACGGAAATGCGCGTGACTGAAGGTGCGCCGCGGGCGCTAGTCATGCCCAGCTTGCGGCATCTGTCTCGAGAGTGGAGCGCCGCAAGCTGGACATGATGTGACTCTACTTATTGTATTTGAGACAGATCTGAGCTTCGCGGATAGCTTCATCAACAGCCTTAAGAGCCGCGACGCGATGGCCGCCAAAATCGTGCGCGCCATGAGCCAAATGTTCGCGGGCTTCGCGAAGGTTAGCCAGAGCCGCGCGAATCTCCGGATGCGGTGCATCGGCTGCGGCAGCCGCGGGGGCAGCTTTGGGTTGAGGGGTGCGCGGCGCCGCCGGCACAGCTACGGGATAACTGAGAGCGAAAACCAGAACGGCGGGAGCCAATAAGCTGGAAAGCCAATTTCTCACGTGCGTCTCCTTAGCGGTCGAGTCTATGTAGTGATTGAGTTTGCGCGCGATTCCCGTGCGGGAGTTTCGCGACTCTTCCGGCGCGGGGAGCGCGCCGGATGGACCGATGATAGCGCTGCACGGCGAGAGCAACGGCCTGGGTTTTGCCTCGTGTCGCTAAGTAATCACGATTCCGACCCTTGACGAACGAAGCCGGCACCGGGTGACTCTTGAAGATATCCCGGTGCAATTTCTTGGAGGAATGAAGGGCGCGAACGCGAGGCTACTTCGGCGGAGGGGCTGCGTCCGATGAGGATTGCTGCGAGAGCTTCAATCCGAGATCTGACAATGTGTCAGGGCTAGACGGGAGCGCGGGGCCGGAGTCTGAGGTTGGAGTGAGAATCACGAGATCGACGCGGCGGTTCATCGCCCGGCCCTCGGGAGAGTCATTTGAAGCGACGGGATAATATTCGCCGTATCCCGCGGCGGATAGACGATCGGGGGCGATGTCGTACTGCGAGATGAAGACTTTAATGATCTCGGTAGCGCGCGCGGTGGACAGATCCCAATTCGAGTCAAAATGTGAATTGTGAATGGGAACATTGTCTGTGTGTCCTTCAATGCGAATACGCACGCGATAAGGCGCGATTACTTTGACGAAATCAGCCAGTGTGCTGCTGGCTCCCGGACGCAACGCGGCCGAACCGCTGGCAAAAAAACCGGCTTCACGAAGGCTGACCACGATTCCCTCTTTGGTGGGAACGATGGAAACCGTGCGATTTTGCAGCTCCGGGTGCAGCGCGGTTTGCAACTGCTTCTGAATGTCGTTCATGGGCGGCGGAGTGGTAAGTGGATCGTCTGGGGAATTGACCACTCGATTGAGCTTTTCAAAGCGCGGGACGACGTTGTCGATCATCTGCGCTTTGGAAGATGCCACGGGCTGGGATGGAACGACAGCCGGCTTGGTGCTCGACGCCTCGAAGGCTCCCATCTTTTGGAAAGCCACCTGAATGGCCATGGCCAACTCGCCGACCTTGCGCTTGTCAACTTGGGCCGAGGAATAATTGATGTACACGTCCACCACATTGGTCATCGTGTCGAAGTTCAGATTCCAGACGTGCTCGATGATTTCCGCGCGGGTCACTCGGCGGCCGTGGTTGCGCATCAGATATTCCAGCAGCGCGAATTCTTTCGGCGTCAGTTCAATCTTCTTCTGAGCACGTTTGACGCTGTGTTCCACGCGATTCAACTCCAGATCCTCTATGCGCAGCACGGTGTCCGCGGTGCGCCCTCCCCGGCGCAACAGTGCCCGCACCCGTGCGCATAGTTCTGAAAAAGCGAATGGCTTCAGCAGCAGATCGTCCGCGCCGGTATCGAGCATCTGCGCGCGCTCCTCCGGACGGGCTGGATTCGCAAGCACCAAAATCGGCAGGTCCTGGCAGCTCCCGCGGACTTGGCGCAGCAGTTCTAGCCCGTCGGGTTGAGGTATATTCACATCGAGGACAGCCGCGTCGTACCGGTGTGCGAGCGCTAGTTGTGTGGCCCGCTTGGAATCTACAGCCAGGTCGACGGCGTACTGCTCGGCGTTGAATCCGCGCTCCAGAAACGTGCCGAGCGCCGGATCATCTTCAGCAATAAGAATGAGCATAGAAACTCCCGCGGAAGGGGCGGCGTGCGAGAGGTTCCCAAGGGGTGATGAATCTAATGAAGTGCGGCGCGGCAGTCAAAGGAAATTTTCATGGGCGGACAAAAAAGTTTCGAGAAATAAGAAAAATCAATTGCGCGTGACACAATTCGGCAGCCAGCGCTCAAAATCTCGACACCAGATGTGCCTAAATGAAACAACGCGTCCGCTTATGACACGTTTCCCGGCTTGGTCATTTTCTCGGCGCGCACAATCTCGTCGAATTCTGTTTCGGTCAGATATCCCAGTTTCAAAGCGGCTTCGCGAAGGCTGACGTCCTCGTGATGAGCTTTCTTGGCGATTTCCGCGGCCTTGTCATAACCGATTTTCGGGTTCAAAGCGGTGACCAGCATTAGACTGTTCTTCACATACTGCTCAATGCGCTGTCTATTTACCTCCATGCCCTGAACGCAATGATCCGTAAACGACCGGCATGCGTCCGTCAGCAAGCGGACGGAGTGCAGAAAGTTATGAATGATCACCGGTTTGAACACGTTGAGTTCGAAATTGCCTTGCGACCCCGCAAATCCAATCGCCGCATCGTTGCCAAACACCTGCACGGCCACCATGGTCATCGCTTCAGACTGGGTGGGATTCACCTTTCCGGGCATGATCGACGAGCCTGGCTCATTTTCGGGGAGCATCAGTTCTCCGAGCCCAGCGCGCGGGCCAGAAGCCAGCCAACGCACGTCGTTGGCAATTTTCATCAGCGACGCAGCCAGCGTCTTCAGCGCGCCGCTGGCGAACACGATTTCATCGTGCGCCGAAAGCGCAGCGAACTTATTCGGGTGAGAACGGAACGGCAAGCCGGTCAGCTCGCCAATTTTACGCGCAGCGCGTTCGGCGAATTCCGGATGCGCGTTGAGTCCAGTTCCCACCGCCGTTCCGCCGATGGCCAGATCGTAGAGCCCCCAAAGCGATTCGCGCAATCGCGCTATATCGCGGTCGAGCAAGCTGACCCAGCCTGACATTTCCTGCCCCACGGTCAGCGGCGTCGCATCCATCAAGTGGGTGCGGCCGATTTTCACAACATCCGCGAATTGCTTTGCTTTCGCGTCCAGCGCATCGCGCAGCCGCTCGACGGCGGGAATCAGCGCTTCGGCCACGCGACTCGCAGCGGCAATATGCATGGCCGTCGGAAACGTGTCGTTGGAAGACTGCGACATATTTACGTCGTCATTCGGATGGATGGGCTTTTTGCTGCCCATCACGCCGCCGGCAATCTCAATCGCGCGGTTGGAGATTACTTCGTTGGCGTTCATGTTCGTTTGCGTGCCGCTGCCAGTCTGCCAGATGCGCAAGGGAAAATGCGAATCAAGTTTTCCTGCGATCACTTCGTCGGCTGCCTGGGTGATGAGCTTCGCTTTTGCGGGCGAAAGCTTGCCGAGATCCTCATTCACCAGAGCCGCGGCTTTCTTGAGGATGCCGAGGGCGCGAATCAACTCCGGAGGCATCGTGTCATTGCCAATATGGAAATGAATCAGGGAGCGGGCCGTTTGCGCGCCGTAGTAGCGATCGGCAGGCACTTCGATCTTGCCCATGCTGTCCGATTCAATCCGCGTTTTGCCTAACGTCGATCCGTTGCCCAACTTCGATTCGGGCGATGCTTCGGTGACCATCGTTGGAGTCCTTCCCATCCGGCGGAAATGATCCTGTTGAGAATTCAGGCTGCTTTCGCTATCAAGCGCGGGCCGGTAATCCGCATTCACAAGCTCCAAGCCATGACTTTGCCAGCTGAATAGTGTGCGGCATGGCCGAGTTGATTTTCAAGATTGACTGCTGCTTATGATTCGCGGCGAAAACGGACGTGCTCCAGAAGCCACGAGAATGCGCTGATTCGGCCCAACATTCAATTGCTTTTGGACGCGCGCGGATGTTTCGCAATTCCAGCCTGCACAACAACGTTCCGGCGGATCGGCGTTAGAAACCGGGATTTCCCGCCCAAGTCACGATTGCCTCTGCGTATACCCGCATCATGTTTACCGGCCGTTCTGTCGGCGTTAACATGAGCGGCGGCCAAATCTTCTTGATCAGCGGCAGCTTTGTGAGTTCGGCAAACACCCGGCCGGCCAATGCTCAAATACTAAGCGATCATGTCCACCGCACATGGCGCGGCGGAGAGGCTTATCTTCCGGCGACGATAAAGGCCAAAGACTGATACGTTCGTCGGCGGGTCAAGTCTGCGCATCCAGTCGCGGCTCAGAGCCCTAACCCGTCGGTGCGCCGGCGGGCACGTCCGTTTTTAGATGGATGGATGGCCCCTCGGGAGTCTGTAGCTTCGAATCATGTTCGAGCGCGGTGAGCAACTCACGCGAAACTCGCGCGTCGATGTCGTTGGCGTGCTGCAGATCCACCGGATAACGAATCGTCGCTTCTATCCCACTCGATGTGAGGTGGAGTTCGAGCTTTGGACGCAAGCCGCGCTCGGGAATCAGAATCCCGGTTTTTTCCATCTGACGATACACGCTTTCGATTTGCTCGTGGTAATCGAGCAAGACCTTTTCAACCGCGCCGAGCAGGTGCTTCTTGATGCCGCCAAAGTCCGCCTCGCGAGGAAGTGTCAGCGTGACCTGATGCCAGGCAAAGCTGGCGCCGGGAATCTGCTTGAAGAGCCCGGCGGTCGGCTGGAACACGATGGAATTGGAAAATGCGACCACGCGCCCGGTAGGAGTGGCGCCGCTGCCAAGTTCCATCAGGTGAAAACGTACCAGCCCGATTTCGATCACTTCGCCGGTGATGCCGCTCACCTCGATGCGATCGCCCACCCGAATCCCAAATTTCCCGATCAGGAAAAAATAGCCAACCACCGAGACAAGCACGTTTTGAAGCGCGACCGCAAGGCCCGCGGTGAGCAGCCCGGCGAAAGTAACGAACGAGCCGAGTTTACTGGCGAACGTAAGAACTACGATCACGAAGATGACAAACCAAAACACCAGCTTGCGAACCAAAAGGAACTGATGGCGCCGCCGCACATCCCGAACGTAGCGATACACTCCGCGACGCCAAAGTTCCGACAAGCCCCACACCGCCGCGAACAGGACCGCCAACGCACCGAGGCGAATCCCCAGGCTGCGCGCGTCCGATTTGTAACGCGCGTACACCGTGCTGCGCCAACTCACCAGGTTTTTCTCGTACAGGTTCAGCAAGACGCGCTGTTTGCTAAGCGGGATTACGGCGGACGAGATTTGCCGAAACTGAGCGGCTATGGCATCGAGTTGCTGGCGCTCCTGAGCCAGTTGGCTGGGACTCGCTGCGTCGGCCTGGGCGGCGAGGGTGTCGCCCTGTTTTGAAAGATCGCGCAAATGAGCGATGAACGGAGCGCGGAGGCTGTTGGAGGTTTGCATCAGCGCATTGGTATCCGAAAGCATCGAATTCACAGAACGCAATTTCGCGGAAAGCCCAAACAAGTCGGCGAAAAGGTCCCATATGTTGGAGGGAGCCGCCTTGCCGTCCGTGAGCGAGAAAGAATCGGCCCGGTGCGACTGGTTCGAACCGGCCACAAGGCCGGCAGCGGGAACGGAGGAAGCTAGAGCATCGATTTGCGCTCGAAGTCCGCTTGCGCTGTCCGAGGTGTTGGCGGAGCTGTCCACAAACACGAGGATATTTTGAATTGCGTCCCGACGCGCCTCAGCAACCGCAATTTCACCCTGCAATTCGGAGATCGCTGATTGCAACTGGACGCGCTTAGCTCCCCTGGCGGTGGCTAGCTTGGCAGCGTCCGCATCTGATTCCGCCTGCGTGTCCTGAAGATTCTTCTCGATGCTCAGCAACATATTGTGAAGCGACGTGTACTGCTGCGAATCTCCCACCTGATTCGCCGCAGTACCTAACGTGGGCTCGGCCGACATGGCGTCCAACTGCTCGCGAGCGAATTCGAATGCCAGCTGCACGGACTGGGTGGCCAGCTGGCGATTGTCGTAAAGCAACAATTGTTCCTGCGGCTCTGTCGCGATCTGCTGCTGAATGGTGGTCTGGTGATAAAGATCGATCGACTGATTCAGGTATTGAATCAGGCTCTCCGCGGGAACGGTGACACTCGAGGGCGGCGCAGCAAATACAGGCGAAAAACAGAGGAGACCGAGCAGCAAACCTAGAGCGCAACACCGTCTGAAGAATAATGATTGCACGTATGCATCCTTGAGATCGCGAATCCAATGCGCGCCGCGCGGTGAGCCGGTGCTCACCCCCACGACGATAGAAATGGCTAGGAGCGACCATTCTATACTGGTTCGCGCCCAAAAGAGCGAATCCACCGGGCAATCCGCGATATGGGTCGCGCCGCAACAATTCAAAAGCTGAAGGCAAAGAGACGGAACAAGAGAGGCAGACGAGGGAGAATTATGCCTGTGCAGCAGGCGCACCGCAGGGCGCCCAAAATTGTTATAGGTGCTTTGGCAGCGGTGGGGTGAAACTCTACGCTCTCGTTCCGAAGTCTACGGCTTGTCTTCCCACGTGTTTCTCTTCACTTCCTCCGGATCGGAGCGCCATTGCGTGGCGCCCTCGTCGGACAAGTCTCCGCGCTGGCTGCCGCCCGCGTTCGAGCCGCTTGGTCGCGACCGCCCGCGATTTTCGGTACCCGCGTCCCGCCCGGTAATTCCCTCCTTCTCACGCTGCTCCTCAGTCGTCACGATGGGCTCCACGAGCATTTCACAGTGTGGGCAGTAAAGCTTCTGGGTCATAAGGCTCTCGCGCGTGCGCGCCGCACGAGGGTTCGACATGTCTTCAAACAAAACGTTCCCGTGGCAAATCGGGCAAGAATACAGCACATCGTCCATTTCGCACCTCCTGCTAACGTCTCTACCCCGCGCCGTTCCCTTTTTCAGTCATCCACCAGATTGGATGGTTCGGCCGGAAACATGCTATCGGGCGAATCGTCGACCGCTCCCTCAGGGAGGCGCGCAGCCCGTCTAGGGTAAAAACGGTCTGCGAACGCAAGAGAACGCGCACACAGCTGTACCCCGAGTTGTCCTTTCGTACAGGAGCAGTTACGGAAACAGGAACGCACGATCCCGGGGCGGAAGACAAAGGAGCGGAATAATATGATCCCAGCGGAGCAGTGGGCGCCGCCCAAGCCGCCGCTTCCTTATAGGCTTATATAATTAGGGGAACCATCAGCAATGCCTTCTCTGTTTCGTCGATTATTCACCGGCCATAGTGTTGAAGAACGTGTCGGAAACGCGCTTGAGGAAGCCGCGAAGTCCATAGCTGTTGCCGAGCCTCCCACGCCCGGGTCCGGTTCCGCAGCCATAGCAGCGGAACCGTTGCGAACGATCGATACCAGCTCTCTTTCCAGTGACGAATCCGGTCACGAACGCGGACTCATTTCAGCGGATCAGTTGCCATCCGCGGCTGACGCCTTAGCAGAACTGTTCCCGCCCGAAGAGCCAAGCGATCCATTCGTGATCGAAACACTGCGCGAGCTAGAAGCATACCGACCGCCGCCGGAACACGAGGGCGCGGTCGAACCACCAAGCGATCCGCCAGAAGCGCAAATGATCGAACCGGATACTTCGTTAAACGATTCCAAGCCTGAAGCGACCCAGCCGATGACAGCGTACGAAGACGCGCCCCCCAATCCAGTTCTGCTGGGCGTGCCTCAGCCAGAGCCGGTAACAAGCACGGGCGCGCAGGCTGTCGAACCATCCGATCAAACCGAGGTCGTCGAAAATTTCCTCGCAAACGGTGCACCTGTTGACGATCCGCTGTCAGCGATCGGCGAGAGTAAGGATGCGGCACCCGCCGACGATCCGCCGGTCCCGGCTGAAACCACCGCACCCGAGCAAATGCGTGAAGCGCAAGACGCCGAGATCGTGAACGCCGCAGCCATGGCAGCTATCGAGTCTCCCGCATCGAGTGGTCGCGACTGGAAACTCGAAGAGATACTGGCGAGCCATCTCGAGTGGATCGATTCCCGCGGTCGAAGCGGCCGGTGCGCCGATCTCTCAGACGCCGATCTCGAAGGTCAGGAATTAATCGGAGTGAAGCTCACACTCGCCGACCTGCATGACGCGAACTTGCGCGCCGCCGATCTGCTGCTGGCAGACCTCCGCGGCGCCAGCCTGATACGCGCCGACATGGAGGATTCTTGCCTGGTGGGCGCCAATTTGGAGGGTGCAAACCTGGAAGGCGCGTCGCTGGAAACTGCCATGGGAGTCGTCCCGCGGCAGATCGCCGGTACCAATCTGCGAGACGCTCTGTTGCCGCCCAATATCATGGAATTCGAGGCAGCGGCCAGATTCGCGCGCTCCTCGCGCATCGCCTGGAGATGCTTCGCCCCTATGTTCTCGCTCGCGCTGCTGTCCTGGCTGGTCATCTGGAAGACCGAGGACGCGCAACTGCTCACCGATTCCTCTCTGATCCCGTACTTACATTCGCGCACCGCCGCAGCCGCCATGCCGACGGCGCAGATATTCTTGCTGGCGCCGCTGGTAATCCTGAGTTTGTATTTGGTTTTTCAATTCCACCTGCAAAAAGTTTGGGACGCTACCCTGGAGCTTCCCGCGATTTTCCCTGACGGCCATCCCCTCTACGACCGTGGCCCGGAAATTATCGTCGGCCTTCTGCGAGCGCATTTCTGGTGGATGAACCACGAACGATCGTCCACGCAATGGGTGGCAAAGACCATTTCCGTGCTGCTGGCCTACTGGGCGGTGCCCTTCACACTGATGCTCTACTGGGCGCGCTACCTCACCATGGAAGACTCGAAAGGCACTCTGCTGCAGACGCTCGCCGTGGCCGTAGCCGCAGGAGTCGCCTTGCACGCTACATTTAAAACCGGGCGACGACGCGAGCAGTGGGTGAAAACACCGAAGTGGACCTCGCGCCTTGCCGAGCGTTTTAGCCAGGTTTCACCGGCGATCCTGGCGAGCATCTTGGGAGCGGCGCTGTTGCTGCTTTCCATCGGCACCATCGCCGGTGTGCCGCACGAGCAAAGCCGCGCCCCGCAATATAGTCGCGCCAGCATCCGGCGGTGGGCCGCAGACGTTTTCTGGACCGTGGGATTCGATCCCTATGCCGATATCACCGAAGCGGTAATCTCGCGAAAGCCGGCGGGCTGGACGGGAGCAAACCCGCAAGTGGCATCTGTCACAGGGCCGCTGCTGAACGAAGTGAAATTTCGTTACGCCAAGGCCTATGGAGTCTTCTTGGCCAACGCCCATCTCTGGCAATCCGATTTCGAAGGTGCATACCTTTCGGAAGCCGATCTGCGAGGCGCGGACCTGGGACACGGCAATCTTCATAACGCGATTCTGGATGGCGCCTTGCTGAGCGGAGCTAATTTGAATCGAGCGCGGCTGGACGGCGCAATGCTGGCGCGCGCCGATCTGCGCTGGGCAAATCTGTCCTATGCGTCATTAATACGCGCGACGCTGGTGGATACGCAGATGAACGGCGCCACTCTTTACGACGCGCAGCTCACTTCCGCTTCCCTCGCGCGCGCCGACCTCGAAGGCGCGGATTTGCGAGGCTCGTTTCTGAACGCCGCCGACCTCGATCACGCCGATCTGCAACAGGCGCTTCTTTGGTCGGCAAATCTGCCCGGAGCGAATCTGTACGGCGCGAAACTGCAGGGTGCGGTGGCCATCGGTGCGGATCTGCGCGGCGCCGATCTTCGCGAGGCGCAGTTTGCCGGAACGGTCGTGAGCGATGCCAACCTAAGTGGCGCGAATCTAGACCGCGCCGATTTGCGCGGAGCTTCCGAACTAACCGTCCAGCAAGTTTGCTCCACGAAATCGCGGCGCAGCGCGCTGCTGGACCCGGAGCTCGCCGCGCAGGTTACCTCGCAATGCGGCGGGCTGTAGGACTCGTCACCGCACACCGTTTTCTTGGCCGGCAGAATGCCCAGTTCGCGCGAGACGGATCAGGATAAAGCCGCAGCGGACGTAGCGCCGTAAAAGCTGAACCACGGCTTGGCTGCCTTCAAATGATCGTTGACGTTCTTGATGTTCTTCACGCCCTGATCCGAAAGCCAGTCCTCCAGAGCCTTCGCGCCCTGTTTCGCGTACACGGGAATGGCGTCCTTCCAAGTGGCGCGGCCGCATAGAACCCCTGAGAAATTCACGCCGGATTCGGCGGCCAGTTCCAGAGTTTCCGTGAACACATCGTTGCTTACCCCAGCCGACAGGTAAATAAACGGCTTCTTCGCCGCGGCTGCCGCCCGCCGGAATTGTTCTTTCGCTTCCTCGCGCGTGTACGCGGACTCGCCCCGGCACGATTTCGTGCCCGCAACGAAGGCCATATTGACCGGAACTTCCAATTTAAGAACGTCGACGCCATATTGCGCCTTCGAAAATTCTTCGACGCTGTGCGTCACCACATCCGGCTTCTTTCGTGCGTACCCGATGCCCTTCTCGTCGGCGCCCTCTTCATAGCCGACCAGCTCCAGAAAAAACGGCACGTCCACCCCAATGCACTCCTCGCCAATCCGCTCCACCCACGCGTGCTTGATTTCGTTGACCGCAGGAGGATCGAATGGCGTGTAATACAGCAAAATTTTGATGCAATCGGCGCCCGCCGCAACCAGCCTGCGGACCGACCAAATATCGAGCAGGTCGGGCAAACGCCCGGGGCGCGTGTTGTCGTAGCCGCTATTTTCATAAGCGAGCAACAGCCCGGAATTTTTAGCGCGCTGCCGGGCGGCGGGCAGGCCATATTCAGGATCGAGCAGAATGGCGCTGGCATGCGGTGTAAGCACGCGCGAAACGGTGGTCTTGAATTCCTCCAGCATCTTCGGGCTGACGGCGCTTTTGTCGATTCCCTTTTCCTTGGCGATGGAGCTTTTCAATGAGCCGCGCTGGTCCATGGCGGCGGCGGCAATCACTCCGCGCGAATCCGAAACGGCTTGCAGTCCCTTCTGCTTACCGGGCGTCAACTTCATGGCGTGCGCACCTCCCACGGTGTGGAAAATCTCAGCAGACTTCGGGAATTCTAGCACGCGCCCCGGCTGAAGTTGAGAACTACCAAACGAATCGAGCGGCAAACGGCATCGGCGCAGACTGGACGCCTGATGTTTTTGGCGGCGGCTGTTCTAAAGAAAAATGATCTGATGATCGCGGGAATGGGATTCGGCGCTCGTGGAAGACTCGAACGCGCTGCGGCGAGAGATTTCGTCCAGCAGGTCGGCACCGTAGGCGGCCAAAAGCGGCAGGAAACACAACGTCCGCTCCTGCAACCCGCCCTCCGGGTAAATCGAGTCGAACAGGATTTGCTGGTGGCGGTCAAGAACGCCGGTACGAAAATTTTCCGCGCGGCCCACCTTTCCGCGGAGCTGGTTGAACTGGTGCAAAATCTTTTCCTGCGTGGATTGCAGAGCGCCGACGAGGGTCGCGTCGAGGTTCTCCAGCGGCGCCTTGAATTGATCGAGCAGTTTGCGAAGGGCAGACTCCGCCTCATCGAAGCGGCTCGACAAACCTCCCGGAAGCGCCTGTTGCTCCATTTTCGCGCGCACGTGCTGCGTCCCCGCGAATATGTCGCGCACGTCGAGGTCATACATCGCAAGAAATCGCGCAATGGCTGGTTCGACGAACGTAAAACTGGCGCGTGGCAAAACTGCGGGCATGCGTCCCAGCAGGCGTTGGTAAATTACCTGCGACTGCGCGAGATATGCGATTTCCGCCGGTCCGCCGATATACGCGGCGGTCGGCAGCAGCGCATCCTGCACCACCGGGCGAAGCAGCGCGTTGGGACTAAACGCTTCTGGTGTCTTGTCGATTGCCGCGGAAAGTTGCGCCGGCGTGAATTCCTTATCGCCCGCGAAAAAACCGCCGTTTCGCGCGCGCACCGGTTCGCGGCGGCCATTCACGTTGTAAAACAGCAACGTCGATTCCGACGTCACTTTCACTTGCGCGTGGAAGCCGCTGCCTTCCAGCTCTTTCGAGCGCGCGAGCAGCGTATCGCGCAGCACATCGGATTCCGAGAGCGCCCGCGAAAACATCGGCGCGGCAAGGCGATGCAGACGCACATCGAGCGGATCGAGAAAAATAATGCCCCGGCCCGCCAGCAGCCGCGACATCAGCTTTCCAAACGCCGAACCAAACGTCTCCGCCGGCTCATAAGACTCGCGAAGCGCGGCGCTGGTTTTCTCCGAACACACCCCGTCGAGCGTCTTCGACGCATCCGCGACCAGCGCTCGCACTGCGTCACCGAGGGGGATTTCTCCCACGCGCCGGCCGGCGTCTTCCTCGCGCCCCGGCAATTCATACCGCGCCAGACCTTGCCGCGTGTTCCACGAGGTGTGGTTTACCTCAGCGAGGTCGTGGTCCTCTGTGGCGATCCAGAAAATTGGTACAGCGTCGATTCCCCGCCGCGTGGTTTCTTCCGCGCAACGCACCGCCGAAAGCGCTTTGTAAAAGCTGTACGCCGGGCCGGAAAAAAGTCCCGCCTGCTGCCCCGTGACGATCGCCACGGCTCCTGCTGCGAGGCGGTCAACATTGCGGTTCGTCGCCTGATCGATCTGATTTCCGGCGCCAAAGCTGCGATTTTGCTCGCGCAGCACTTCCACGACCGCCCCGCGGACGCCGGCATCAAGCCGCACTTCGCTCGCAGCAGCGTCAATTCCCGCCGCCGTCGGCGCGTGCGAATAGAACTTCGCCACGCGCTCGAAATCGTCGAGAAACGCCGAAAAAAGTTCTGTGGTATGGGGAATCTCGCGGAAGGGAACGGCCTGCGATTCCATGGGCGCGCTCATGATACACGGCGGCCGAAAGTACAGCAACAAACAGCCGGCACATGGTCGCAATACCGGATAGTCCGCATGGTGCTCATTGGATGAGACGCCCTCACGAAGGATTCAGTTCGCGAGGGAGCGGCATGGCTGTGTAATTGGAAGCGGGCCTTCAGGAATGTTCAGCCTGGGCTGTTGCCGCGGATTTACGGCGGTGCAGATCCTGCAAAGCTGCCACTTCGACGGCATGACCGGCCATGGCGCGAATCCCGCGAGCGGCCGCGCGGGCAGCCGAAAGAGTGGTGATGCACGGCACGTTATAACGTACCGCGGCGCGGCGGATCGATTTCTCGTCGTAGAAAGACTCGCGCCCGAGCGGCGTGTTGATCACCAAATTCACTTTGCCGGTTTTGATCAGGTCCACGATGTTCGGCCGGCCCTCGTTCACTTTGTACACTTCCTCGATTTCGATTCCCGCGCGCGTCAGCGCCGAGGCCGTCCCGCGCGTGGCGATAATTTTCAGCCCGGCTGCGGCAAGATCCTTGCCGACGCTGGCGACCGACGGCTTGTCGTGGTCGTTCACGCTCATAAACACTGTTCCGCTAAGCGGCAGCCGCTGGCCCGCGGCGAGTTGGGCCTTGGCAAACGCGAGCCCAAACGTGGACGAAATGCCCATCACTTCACCGGTGGAGCGCATTTCCGGACCGAGCACGATATCGACGCCGCGGAACTTGTTGAACGGAAACACCGGTGATTTCACCGCGTAGAAATCACGCAGCGCGATCTCCTGAATGCCATTGTGATTCACCACCGGCAAATGCATATCCGCAAGCTTGCGTCCGGTCATCAGCCGTGCGCCGACTTTCGCAAGCGGCACCCCGGTGGCCTTGCTCACGTAAGGAATCGTGCGCGACGCGCGCGGGTTTACTTCCAACACGTACACCGTGTCGTGCTGGATCGCATATTGCACGTTCATCAGCCCCACCACGTGCAGAGCCTTCGCGAGGCGCGCCGTATAGTCGCGAATCGTTTGCAGAACCTCTGGCTTCAGCGTCACGGACGGAAGCACGCACGACGAATCGCCCGAATGAATGCCCGCTTCCTCGATGTGCTCCATGATTCCGGCAATCACCACGTCGGTGCCGTCCGACAGCGCATCCACGTCCACTTCCGTCGCGTTTTCGAGGAACTGATCGATCAGAATTGGCCGTTTCGGATCGGTAGCGGTGCCGATCAGCACCGCCTGCGCCACGTATTCTTCTACCGTTTTCAAATCGTACGCGATTACCATGGCGCGGCCGCCGAGCACGTAGCTCGGCCGCACCAGAACCGGCAACCCAATCTCGGTCGCCACTTGCACCGCTTCTTGCGGCGCCAGTGCCGTGCCCGCGCGCGGCTGCGGAATCTTCAGTTCGTTCAGCAGCGCGCCAAAAAGGCGGCGATTCTCTGCCAGGTCGATCGACTCCGGGTCGGTGCCGATAATTTTCGCCCCGTTGCGCTTCAGCTCCACAGCAAGATTCAGCGGCGTCTGCCCGCCGAACTGCACGATCACGCCCTGCGGCTTTTCGCGTTCCAGCACGGCGAGAACGTCTTCGAGCGTGAGCGGCTCGAAATAGAGACGGTCCGACGTGTCATAGTCGGTCGAAACCGTTTCCGGGTTGCAGTTAATCATCACCGTCTCGTATCCATCTTCCTTGAGCGCCAGCGCGGCGTGGCAGCAGCAATAATCGAACTCAATGCCCTGCCCGATGCGGCTCGGCCCGCTGCCCAGAATCACGATTTTCTGCCGGTCGTCCGTCTCCGCTTCGTCTTCTTCTTCGTACGAAGAATAAAGATATGGAGTGAAGGATTCGAATTCGGCGGCGCACGTGTCCACGCGCTTGAAAACCGGCATCACTCCCAATTCGCGGCGCCGTGCCCGGACGGACGCCGACTTCACGTTCCAAAGTTTTGCGATTTCCTCGTCACTCGCGCCGGATCGCTTCGATTCCAGCAGCAGCTCGCGAGAACACTTGGAAAGCGTAGTCGCAGCCACGCGCTTGTCCACCGCCAGCATCTCTTCCAGCTGGCGGATAAACCAAGGATCGATCTTGCTGAGATCGCAGACTTCTTCGGCGCTCATTCCGCGTTCAAGCGCCTCGAAAAGCCAGTGAATCCGGTCCGCGTTCGGCACGTGCAGCCTCTCGCGCAGAAGCGCCGTCGTCACTTCCGCCGGTGGACGCCACGCGGAGCTGGGCTCCAGCGCGCGAATCGCTTTACACAGCGCTTCTTGAAACGTGCGTCCGAGCGCCATCACTTCGCCCACGGATTTCATCTGCGTAGTCAGCGTCGTGTCGCTGCCCGGAAATTTTTCGAACTGCCATTTGGGAATCTTCGCCACCACGTAGTCGATGGTCGGCTCGAAGCACGACGGCGTCTTGCGCGTGATGTCGTTGGGAATTTCGTCCAGCGTCATGCCCACCGCAAGCTTAGCGGCAATCTTGGCGATCGGAAAACCGGTGGCTTTGCTGGCCAGCGCCGAGCTGCGCGACACGCGCGGATTCATCTCGATCACGATCATGCGGCCCGTCTCCGGGTCGATGGCGAACTGAATGTTCGATCCGCCCGTTTCCACGCCTACTTCGCGGATGATCGCCGCCGCGGCATCGCGCATGCGCTGATATTCCTTGTCGGTCAGCGTCTGCGCCGGCGCCACGGTAATCGAATCTCCCGTGTGCACGCCCATGGGATCGAAATTTTCAATCGAGCAGATGACCACGAAGTTGTCGCGCCAATCGCGCATTACTTCCAGTTCGTACTCCTTCCAACCCAGCACCGATTCTTCAATTAGCGCCTGGTGAACCGGACTCGCGTCCAGCGCGCGCGAAATCGCGTCCGAAAATTCCTCGTGGTTGTAAGCGATCGAGCCACCGGTGCCGCCCAGCGTGAACGACGGACGAATCACCACGGGATACCCCATGCGGTCGGCCCAATCAATCGCCTCGGGAATGCTGGTGACCACCGCCGAGTCCGGCACGTCCAGCCCGATCTTGCGGCATGCGTCCTTGAACAGCAGCCGGTCCTCGGCCACCTTAATCGCGCGAAGCTGCGCGCCAATCAGCTTCACACCATATTTCTCAAGGATTCCCGCTTCCGCCAGATCGACAGCCAGGTTCAGTCCCGTCTGCCCGCCCACGGTAGGAAGCACCGCGTCCGGCCGCTCCGCGGCAATGATCGCTTCCAGGTATTCACGCGATAGCGGCTCGATGTACGTGCGGTCCGCCAGCTCCGGATCGGTCATGATCGTCGCCGGATTCGAGTTGACGAGGATCACCTCGTAACCCTCCGCCCGCAGCGCCTTGCACGCCTGCGTCCCGGAATAGTCGAACTCGCAGGCCTGCCCGATTACAATCGGTCCCGAGCCGATGATCAAAATCTTCTTAATGTCAGTTCTTTTGGGCATGTTCCTCTAAATAGCCAGTTCGTCTCGCTGCCGTTCCCAAAACAGACGACTCGTTTCGCGCGGAACGAACATAGCGCGGCGCGACCGGCGGCCAACCGAGTGCCGCATCATTTGCCGGTCTTGTGGCTCTCCATCAACTCGATGAAATCGTCGAAAAGATAGCGCGCATCGTGCGGACCGGGCGAAGCCTCGGGATGGTACTGCACGCTGAAAAGCGGCAGCGAGCGATGCCGCAATCCCTCATTCGTATGATCGTTCAAATTCAGGTGCGTGATTTCTACCTCGCTCGACGGCAGCGAATCCGGATCGACGCAAAATCCATGATTCTGCGCCGTGATTTCCACTTTTTCGGTCAGCAAATTCTTCACTGGGTGATTCGAGCCATGATGCCCAAACTTCAGCTTGAACGTCCGCCCGCCCAGCGCCAGACCGCAAAGCTGATGCCCCAGGCAGATGCCAAAAATCGGCACGCGTCCCGTCAGCTTACGGATATTTTCAATCGCGTAGGTGCACGGTTCGGGATCGCCCGGGCCATTCGAGAGAAACACGCCATCAGGCTTGAACGCCAGCACATCTTCAGCCGAGGTCCTCGCCGGCACCACCGTCACATCGCAATTGTGATCGACCAGCAGCCGCAAAATATTCTGCTTGATGCCGAAATCGTAGGCCACCACGCGATGCCGCTGCTGCGCCGCAGCATCGCCATTCGTCCGCGCGCGCACAGTGGACGCCCCGCTAGCAATCGGCGATTTTTCTTTCGCGCCACCCATCGGAGCCGCAAACGTCCGCGACAGCTCAATGGAGCCGCGATTCCAATCGTATTTCTCCGCCACGCTAACGCGCCCGGCCAGCTCCCGCCCCGTCATCGACGGCAGCGCGCGCGCCTCCGCAATCAGTTGCTCGACGGGTGTGTCATCAGTCGAAACAACTCCGCGCAACGCGCCCACGCTGCGCAAATGACGCACCAACGCGCGCGTGTCGATGTCCCAAATCACCGGGACGCCATGCTCTTCCAAATATTTCTGCGCGGATTCGGTGGAGCGCCAGTTCGAAGCCAGCGGCGAAAATTCCCGCACGATCAGCGCTTCGATGAACGGTTTCGACGATTCCTCGTCTTCCAGATTCGTGCCCACGTTCCCGATGTGCGAATACGTCAGGCACACGATCTGGCCGGCATAGCTCGGATCGGTGAATACTTCCTGATAGCCGGTGAGGCTGGTGTTAAAAACGACTTCGCCGCCGCGGCGCGTGCGAGCTCCCGCCGCGCGGCCCTTAAAAACTCTTCCGTCCTCTAGCGCGAGCATCGCGCAACCTGCGAGGGCCTCGGTCAGTGTGTCCTCCAAGAATGGTCATTTCGATGCCGCGTTCACCGTGCTGGAACTCGGCGCGAGCGAGCCGATGTGGTCCATCGGCCAGTACGCGAAAACCGCCTTGCCGTAGATGAGCGAGCGCGGAACGGGCCCGAACACCCGCGAATCGTTCGAGCTGTCGCGATGATCGCCCATCACGAAATAATCGTCCGGCGGAATTTTCAGCGGGCCGTAATTCGATCCATCCAGGTAATTCGGCGGCACGTATTGGTCCGGCAACCTTTTGCCGTCGATGTATACGTCGCCCGCGCGAATCTGGATCGTCTCGCCCGGCAAGCCCACCACGCGCTTGATAAACGACTTCGAGCGGTCCAGAGGATACCAGAAAACCACCACGTCGCCGCGATCGATCGGCTCAAAATGATAAACAAATTTGTTGATGAAGATCCGCTCCTGGTCGGTCAAAAGCGGATTCATGCTGTTTCCTTCAACCTTCACCGGCTGGTACAGAAAAATCATCACTACGATCGCCGCCACCAGCGCCACCGCCAAATCACGCGTCCAATTCCGCAATTCATGGCGCAATTGCGAATTGGCGGGCTTGCCGGAAGCGTCCGATGAGCCGGTCTGTTGCGTGTCCTGCATGCTCGTATTCTCTTTTATACCACGACCGCGCAACCGCGCGGAAGAGACGCCGTCCGTCGCCTCGCCCGATCATTCTGTAACGCAGCAATCGCCACTCGCCCGCCAACGCGCCACCGGAACTCCGGCGCTTCTTAGTCGGACGTCCATCTGCGCGAAAGCTTATCCGAGCGCGAAACCCACTATGGCCATCGCCGCAATTACAGCTGTTTCCATGCGCAGGATGTTCTCGCCCAGCGAGACTTCGGTGAACCCGTTCGCGCGCGCCGACGCAAGCTCGTCATCCGTCCACCCGCCTTCAGGCCCAATCGCCAGCGCCACGGAATGCTGCGCGTTCAACCCGTCTGCATGTTCGGGGCGCTCCAGGACGTCACGCAGCGGAGTCGCATCGGGGCGCTCTGACAGAAGAATTTTCCAGTCCGAAGCGCAATTCGAAAACGCTGTTCGCGGAATGAACGCGGCATGCTCCTCGGCCCTTCCGCGTTGGATCGGCTCGCCACATCTCAAAATCGGCGGGCGCAATCGCCTGCTTTGTTGCGACGACTCGAGCAGAATTCGTTCCCACCGCACGCGTCTCTTTTCCGCTGCGGCAATCAGCGCTTTGTCGGAGCGCGCCGCGGCAAGCGGAACGATTTCAGCCGCGCCTAATTCCGTCGCTTTTTCCAGGCACCATTCGAAGCGATCGAATTTCACCAGCGCGGCAAGCAAAACGATCTTCAGCCGCGGCTCCCGCGCCGCGATCGGCTCGACCAGCGCAAATTCAACGCGGCTATCTCCGCGCTTCGCCAGCGCCACGCGCTCCACGCGCCCAAGCCACACGCTGGTTCCGTCGCTCAGTTCGTAGAGTTGTCCCGCTTCGGCGCGCAGGACGCGCCCGAGGTGTTCGGCGGTTTCGCCCTGCAGTGTCGCGGCTTTACCAGCGAATTTGTCGACGAAAAACCGGCGGCGCATCGTCCGATTCTAACCCGGACTCATGCGAACTCTACGCGCCATCATCGCGGGAAAGCACTCACGCCGGAGGAAAATAAGCGCAGTTCGAGTCAGCCGAAGATGTCTTTCACTTTGTCGAAAAAGCTCGAGGAATGCTCCACCGGCTTGTTGTGCACCTTCACCGTCCGCCCCAGCTCCTCGACAATCCGCCGCTGCTCGCGGCTCAGCTTCGACGGCACTTCCACGCGAATCGTGATGTACATATCACCCCGCCCGCCGTGCGGATTCGGCAGGCCTTTTCCCTTGATGCGGAAAATCTGCCCAGACTGCGTGCCTTCGGGCACTTCGAATTCTTCCTCTCCAACCAGCGTGGGAATGATGATCGTGGCGCCCAGCGCGGCTTGCGGGAAGCTAACCGGCATGACGCTGTAAAGATCCGCTCCGCGCCGCTCGAAGAATGGATGCTCCTTCACTTCCAGGAATACGTACAAATCGCCTTGCGGTCCGCCGTGGCTGCCAGGCTCGCCTTGCCCGGTCATGCGCAGGCGCGTTCCCGATTCCACTCCCGCCGGAATGTTCACTTCCAGAGTCCGCTCGCGCTCCACCCGTCCTTGGCCGCGGCACGTGGCGCACGCTTCGCGCACCACCTGCCCCGCTCCCTGGCACGCCGGGCACGTCCGCGTAATGGAGAAGAACCCCTGCTGATACGACATCTGCCCGCGCCCGCCGCAGGTGCGGCAGGTAGCCATCCCGGTACCTAGTTTCGCTCCGGTGCCCTGGCACGTTTCGCATACCTCGTGCCGCGATAAATGGATCTGTTTGGTAACGCCAGTGGCGGCTTCTTCGAAACTCAGCGAAACGTCGTAGCGCAAATCCGCGCCGCGTTGTCCGCGTGGGCCGCGCCCGCGGCGGCCGCCGCCTGTGTTCTGGTCGAACCCGAAAAGATCGCCAAAGATGTCCTGAAATTCGTCGAAGATCGAAGCATTGAACCCGCCGGCTTCGAAGCCGCGGCCGCCCAGGCCCGCGTGTCCATACCGGTCATACACAGCGCGCTTCTGCCCGTCGGAAAGGACGCTATATGCTTCACTCGCCTGCCGGAACTTCTCCTCCGCTTCCTGTTTGCTCTCGGGATTGCGGTCAGGATGCCATTTCAGCGCCGCTTTGCGGTACGCCGACTTGATCTGATCTCCCGTGGCGCCGCGCTCGACGCCCAGAATTTCGTAATAATCCACCTGGTTGGCATTCGCCATAAATCTAATTCCCCTCCCCTGCTTTACACCCGGGCACAAGCTCCGCCCCAGCGTCGCCGCTTGATCGCTTTTGCCGCCTCACCCCGATTGTCACTTACGAGTCAGTCTTCGATAACCGCATGGACTTCGATTCCGGCTCGGTGGCCACGCGTACCATCGCCGGACGCAGAACGCGCCCATGGAAAAGATATCCGGGTTGCAATTCGCCGATCACAATGCCCTCGGCATGGTCGCTAGTCTCTACGCGTTCAATCGCATGGTGGAAATGAGGATTGAACTCCTGGTCCACGGCATCGATGCGCACCAAACCTTGCTTGGCAAGCGCTTCCCAAAGCTGCCGTCGAATCATCTCGAATCCCTTGCGATATTCCAGGTACGCGGAATCACTGGATTCCATCAGCGCGCGATCGAACGCATCGAGCACCGGCAGAAGATGCTCGATTAGCGACTCCACGGCCCGCTGGCGTTCTTGCGTGCGTTCTTTTTCAACGCGCTTCCGGTAATTTTCGAAGTCGGCTTGGCGGCGAACCAGCGTGTTCAGCAACTCCTGCTTCTCGGCTAAAAGCTTCTGGACTTGCTCGATCGTTCCGTCACTCTTTGCCTCAGCCGCTTGCGCGCTCGCCGCCGCGGATGAATTGGAACTGGTGGCTCCTTCGGAAGGGGCGTCGTTGCCGCCCTCTTGTCTTCCCTTCCCGGTTTTTTCTTTTTCTGAATCGCTGTGCGACATCACGAACCTCAGCTTCCTTGTGCGTTGTCCGAAAATAGTTGGGCCATGAATGCCACGGCCGTGATCACCCGTTCATAGTGCATACGCATCGGGGCCAGGATTCCCAGCGTTCCCTGCACTTGGTCGTTCGCTGAATACGATGCCGATACCAGCGCGAGGTGCTTGCCGGCGTTCGACATTTGATCCACGCCGAACTCCACGTGCACCGGCTCCGGCGCCTCGATGCACCCGCTCAAAAGCCCGATCAGCCGGTCTTTTTCCTCGATGGCCTGCAGCAGCTCGCGCAACTGCTCCTGGCTGGTGAACTCAATCGCCGACGCGATCTGCGCCGCTCCTTCCACGTATATTTTGCGCTCCGAATCGTCGCCCAAAAGCGCCGGATCGCAGAGCATCAGCGCCGCCCCAGCCAATTTTCCATACTGCTCGCGGTCGCGTTCCAGTTGCCGCTGTAGATCGGCTCGCATGTCCTCCAGCGTCCACCCCGAGTACTGCTGGTTCAAGTACGCCGAAACACGATCAAGCTCCTGCTGCGCGATATCCCGCCCCGGCCGAATCAGCTTGTCGCGCGTTATGCCCCCGGTGGCCACCAGCACGACCAGCACGCGGCGATCGGGCACGCTGAGAAACCGCACATGCTCCACAACCGTCCGGGCCAGTGGCGGCGAAATAAAAATGCCCAATCCTCGCGACACCGCCGACAGCACATGGCTGGCCCGCTCCATCACGGCTTCGGGAGTCTGCGCTGCGTCGAGTTCCCGCCGAATCCACTGCCGGTCTTCCGGACTCGCCGTGGCTTGCGCGGCAACTTGTTCCACGAAGAACCGATACGCGGCCGCCGTGGGCACGCGCCCAGCCGAAGTATGCGGCTGGTACAAGTAGCCGCCGTCCTCCAGGTCCGCCATTACATTGCGGATCGTAGCTGGACTCAGCGGCTCCAAGTGCCGCCGCGAGATACTGCGGGAAGAGACCGGCTCTCCCGTCTCGATGTACGTACGCACCACATCCGTCAGAATCTGCTGATGCCGTTTTTGTTGAAGGACCGCCGGGATCATGGCTTTCCCTCGCACCCCGCGCGCTTCGCCTTGCGAGAGGCAACGGAGCGCACCTTGCTCCTTAAAGTTTAATCGGGCCAGCAAGCCGCGTCAACTTTGCGCGGGTTAGTCGATTCCTGTAGCGCCACACGCGCAGATTTTTTGATCGCGCGGTCGTTACTGGGCGCAAGCGTCTCACCAAGAGCGTCCGATATCCGCGTGCGGCGACTCAGCTTACGCGTCGGCGTCCGGAATCTCGTCCAACTGGATAAGCCATGCCGCAGCCTCGGCATCGCTCGGCGCACGGTAATCACTGCGAGGCGAAAGCGAACCTCCGGACCCCACCTTCGGAGCGTTCGGCAACGCGCTGCGCTTGAATTGGCTGAACTTGAAGAATCGGTCGAGAAAAACTCCCAGCCAGCGTTTAATATCGCCGATCGGGTATTGATGCCGCTTGCCTTCGGGAATGTCCGGCCAGTTGCCCCGCTGCCGGTCGTGCCAGGCCGACCAAGCCATAAACGCCACCTTCGTGGGCGCGTAGCCGAACCGCAGCGTGTAATAGAGGTGAAAATCCTGAAGCTCGTAAGGCCCCACCACGTCTTCGGATAGCTGTGCGGCATGGCCGTCTCCACCGCTGGGGACCAGCTCCGGACTAAACTCTGTATCGAGCACTTCTTTCAGAATTTCTCCGGCTTCGGAACCCAGCTTGGCGGATTCAGCCTCCCAGCGGATCAGATACTGGATTAGCGTCTTCGGGACGCTCGCGTTCACATGATAGTGAGCCATGTGATCACCCACTCCATACGTGCAGTAGCCGAGTGCCAGTTCGCTCAGATCGCTGGTGCCCACCACGAGTCCACCGACCTGATTCGCCAGCCGAAACAAATGACTGGTGCGCTCGCCGGCTTGCACGTTTTCAAACGTGGTGTCGAACACCGACTGGCCGTCCGCAAAGGGATGGCCGATGTCCTTGAACATCTGCATGCAGCTCGGCCGAATATCGATCTCGCGGCTTTCGCAGCCAATCGCGTCCATCAATTGCCGGGCCTGCTGCAAAGTTCGTTCACTGGTCGCGAATCCGGGCATCGTGACGCCGAGAATGCCCTTGCGCGGAAGCTTCATCGCATCCATCGCGCGGGCGCACACGATCAGCGCTTGCGTCGAATCGAGCCCGCCGGAAATTCCAATGATCGGACGGCTCACACCGGACGATTGCAACCTCTTGGCCAGCCCCTGCACCTGAATTTCGTACACCTCGCGGCACCGTTCGTCGCGCCGCATTGATTCGCTCGGCACGTACGGAAACCGCTCCAGCACGCGCTCCAGCGCAACGCGCCGATTCAGCGGCAGCTTCGCTTCAAAGCGGATCGTGCGAAATTTCCCTATCTCCTCGCGATAGTCGCGGACCGATTGCCCAAATGTGTTTTGCCGCATGCGGTCTTGCACCAGCCGGTCGAGATCGATATCCGCAGCCACCAGTTGTGCGGAGTGGGAAAATCGCCGGCTTTCCGCCACGCGCGTGGCGTTTTCGTAAATGAGTCCGTGGCCATCCCACGCAAGATCGGTAGTCGATTCGCCAGGACCCGCGGCGCAGTAAATGTAAGCCGAAAGGCAGCGGCCGGATTGATCGGCAACCAGCAGCCTGCGAAAATCCTCTTTGCCAACGGTGACGTTCGATGCCGAAATATTCACAAGCACCGTCGCGCCCGCCAGCGCCCCATAGCACGACGGCGGAATCGGCACCCACAGGTCCTCGCAAACCTCCGCGAAGAATGCAAAAAGCGGCTGATCTTCCGCTTGAAACAGCAACCGATTGCCAAAAGGAATATCGCGCTGTCCGGCGAAATCCACCGCATCGCGGTGGCCATGCGCGGCGGGTGTGAACTGGCGCAATTCGTAAAATTCCCGGTAGTTCGGCAAATACGTCTTGGGCACAAGCCCCAGCAGCCGTCCGCGATGCACCACGGCAGCGCAGTTGAACAGCAGATGATCGATGCGCACCGGCAGCCCGACGATGGCGATCACCGGAAGTTCGCGCGAAGCTTCGAGCACCTTAACCAGTGCGTCGCGGCTGGCGTCCAGCAGCGCCTGCTGGTGGAACAAGTCCTCGCACGAATAAGCCGAAAGCCCCAGCTCCGGAAACGCCACCAGCAGCGCGTCGCGATCGGATGCCTGGCGCATCAGCGCAATCACCTGCGCGCAGTTGAACGCCGGATCGGCGACGCGCACCTGCGGAATCCCCAGGGCCACGCGCACAAAATTGTGCCGATACAGATTAAAGAAGTTTGACGGAGCGTTCATGTTTGGCTGGCGTTGGGACTCCATGCGCGTGCGGCTTATGCACGCCGGCTGTTGCCGCAGCGCGCTCACACACTCGCCGGCTCACGCAATCCCCAGCTAAACTGTATGAGATAAATCCAATCCGTACAAGTCGCAGAAACCAGACTGTTTCCGGCAAAGCTGCCGCCTGCTTCTAACGCCAGCGCTCCTTTCCGGCGATGGCGGCTTGCGCGGATCGCGGGTCATCCCAAAATCCGGTCCCGACGCCCTTTGTGGGCAGCGGTGCGGCATCTGCTTTGCTTTTGATTTTCCGGGCGCGCGAGCTTCACTAACTTCGTGGGCGGTGTTCCCGGACCCACGCCAGAAAGCGCGCCATGCGCGCGCGTTCGCGCCAAAGCAGCGCGAAAAATTCACCAGGTCCCAGGTGCGCGGCTTCCGCTCCGAAAAAAGTTTCCAGCCGCCATTGAATGTACGGCGACTTCCACGGCCGCAGGCGGTAGCCCTTGGCGGTAATCCAGTAGTAGCGCAGCGAGTTGAACATCGGCTACGCGCGTCGCGCCCTTCGCCGCGTTAATCGCTGCGATGCAAAGAATTTCACGGGAGCGGGCGCACCCAGATGCGTTCCGTGGCGGGCTTGCCGAGGTGGATTTGCGCCGCGCCATGTCCGCTGACGCTGACCGCCATCGTCTGATCGTATTCCTGGCTGGCGATGCGCACGCGCGCCGCGGGACGCAAATGGCGCTGCTCCAAAAATTCCAGAAACAGCGGGTCTTTTTCGTACACGCGCAAAATTTCGTACGAGCGCCCCGGCTTGGCTTCCGAAAGGCGCATCGCGCCGAATTGCTTGCGCAGGCGCGACATGCCCCCAAACAGCGGAACGCCGTGCGGGCAGCGGCTGTCCCGTCCAAAACGATTCAGCAGCAGCCGCACAATCTCGGGAGACATCCCGTGCTCCAGATGCTCTGCTTCTTCATGCGCGCGCGCCCATTCCAGGCCGATCACGTCGGTCAGCAGCTTCTCGGCCAGCCGGTGACGCAGCACCAAATGGTGCGCCGCGCCTTTGCCTTTCGCCGACAGCGCGATGCGCCCTCCGCGCAACACGCGAAGGTAGCCGCCGCGCGCCATGCGCTTCAGCGCCGCGGTGACCGCCGGCGGCGTGACGCCCAAATCTTCGGCGAGCCGCGCGCTGATCGGCTCTTGGCCCTCCTGGACAATTTCCCAGATGGCCTTCAAATAATCTTCCTGCGAAACGCTTGTAGTAACCCGCGGCATTGACGGCTATTTTGCCTTGCCGCGCACCGTAACGCCACAACAACTGCGCCGCCGGCCGCGCTTGGCGCAACCTCCATCGCATGACGCTGTCATTCAGAGCCGATCCGACCAGGATCGGCGAAGAATCTCAGCGCCGCTACCGGCAAAACCCGTGTGCGAAATCCACCTCGCAGGCACCGCGGAATCCTTCCTGCGGCTCGCCATCACGTCACGCAACCACCAGCACAAGCTTTCCAAACTGCTCGTGTTTTTCGAGGCGCTCGTGCGCTTCGACCGCGCGCTCCAGCGGCAGGACGCTATCCACAACCGGCTTCAGCAGCCCGCGCTTGAAAAGCTCCAGCACCGCGTAGAGTTCCGCTTTCGCTCCCATGAACGAGCCGAGGATCGAAAGATGCCGCGCGAACAAATAGCCGATGTTGATCTTTCCGTCGAAGCCGGTGGTCGCCCCGCACGTGACCAGCCGCCCGCCGCGCGCCAGGCTGTAGATGCTCTGCTCCCAGGTTGCCTGCCCCACATGCTCGAAAACCACGTCGACGCCGCGCCCGCCGGTAAGCCGCTTCACCTCGCGCGCGAATTCGCCTTTGCTGGACACCACTTCGCTCGCTCCCAGCTCTTTCGCCTTGGCGAGCTTTGCGTCTGAGCTGGACGCCGCGATCACCCGCGCGCCCGTCGCTTTTGCGATCTGAATCGCCGCCGAACCCACGCCGCTGCTCGCGCCGATCACCAGCACTTCCTCCGCGGGCCGCAGACGAGCTCTGGTCAGCAGCATGTGCCACGCCGTCAAGAACACCAGCGGAATCGCGGCGGCCTGCTCGAAGCTCAGCTTTCCGGGAATGGGAATCACGTTGACGGCCGGCGCCTTCACGAACTCGGCGTATCCGCCCTGCACCCCGGAACCGAACAGCGTGTACCCCTTGCAGAAGTTATCGTGCCCGGCGATGCACTGTTCGCACTGCCCGCACGAAACTCCCGGCGCCAGCAGCACTTTTTCGGCTGGGCGTATATTCGTGACCTCGCTTCCAACCTTCGCCACTTCTCCGGCAATGTCGCTGCCCAGAATGTGCGGGAACGTGAGCGGCTGCGTCGGCAGCCCGCGGCGCAGCCACAGATCGAGGTGATTCAGCGCGCACGCCCGCACGCGCACCAGGACTTCGTCCGCGCCGATCTGCGGCTCGGGCATTTCCGCATACCGCAGCACTTCCGGCCCGCCATACTCGTTGAGCACCACCGCTTTCATCGGCCCCCCCGCGCCTCCACCAGTCTCCGGCGATCCCAGCGCGCAAAGTTCGCCCGCCGGGCTGGCAAAAACCGCCAGCAAAGTAGCACCGCCCGCCCGGGTTGTCCAACGTCGTGATGGACGCTCCGTGACGGAGACCCATGCGATGGGCGAGGTGCGCGCAGCCCGAAATGCAGTGCGTTTCTATGCGCCGGGACGTTCCGGGTAGACGCATGTGCGGTCGTTTGTTTTCTATGACTTAGGTGCGTTTCTACTCGAGTGACTGTTCCGGGTACAAACGGCAAGTGGCGAGTGATTAGTCGCGAGCGGGTGGGCCGGCGAGCCGAGTTGAGGCTCCGTCCCGCTAACCTGCGGAGCGTTAGCGCGATTGGATTTTGGCGGAAAATCGGAAAAAGAAAATGCACCGGGAAGTTCCGCCCTTGCATGTGCTCGGTCGTTTGTTTTCTATGACTTACGTGTGTGCGAGGTCGATTGACCGTTCCGCCCCTCCCGAGGCGATATGTGACTCGTGAATGGTGAGTGGTAAGCAGTAAGTAGTGAAGAGTGAACGGCGAAAACTTCGCGCGGGTGAAGCAGCGTCCCGGAAAGCCGAGATGCAAGAGGCCCACGTAAAGGACGTGCTTTTTTGCGCGCGCGGTGACGCCGGAGGTAAACCTCCAGCCCCTTAAAGTGCCCGAGAGGCTGCGCCGTTCTGCTCCGCTCGCGTCGCACGTAACTCGCGACGGCAGGGTAGACGTTTGGCCAGGCCTCGCGTTCAGCGAGTAGGCATGGACGAACGTTGGCCGGTTGGCTTCGGCCGGTGCGCCATCGCGTTGTTCCTCGACAAACATGAATCCAAATTGACGGTAGCAGGATTGGGGGCGGTAAAGACTACTGGTCGAAAGTACAGGTTTCGGCCAGCCGACTTTACCTGGCCATGCTCCGGAACAGAATCAGCAACGACTATAAAGGAGCTGCAAGGGTTTACCTTTAAACACAAGTTAACGGCGCCGTTCTATTGTCATCTCTTTTAACATTTAGGGAGAATTAGGGCGGAGGATCATGATGAAGATTGCTGCCCTTGCTATCGCTGCGTTAATCGGTCCCGCGGTTCTCGCCCAATCGGCAACCGTACAAATGCAGTGCCACAGCCTTGCCTCAAGTGGAAACTACGTAGCCCCCGACGAGACAATCATTAACGGAATGGCTTGTAAGCCAGTTTCGACAGCCCAGCCGGCCACAGCGGCTTCCACGACGTCTGGACCTACTTCAGCTCCAGCGGTCGACGACGCTAAATCTAAAGCGCCGACAACGTCTGCTACTCCATCTTCGCCGGTGTCCACTCGGATCGTAGCTGGTTCGACCGTATTCATTGAACCGATGAACGGCTTCGAGAACTACCTTGCGGCCGCGATACTCAAGAAGAAGGTCCAGTTGATAGTTGTGGACAACCGTAACGAAGCGAAGTACGTCATCTCTGGTACGGCTGACGAAAAGAAGGCAGGATGGGCCAAGATGGCGTTTATGGGAAACATTCACTCAGACGACGCAGCGAGCATCACTATGGCCGATCAGCGAACCGGCGCCATGGTGTTTGCCTATGCGGTCGACAAGAAGAGCACGATGCATGGCCAGCAGACCACGGCCGAGGCCTGCGCGAAGCACCTCGAAGAACAAATTAAAAGAGAAGATAAGTAATATACGCATTTCCTCGGGCTGATTGGGGGCGGGTTTGAGCTACGGTAAAACTACGGCAAAGTCAGACCCGCCTTACGACAATTTGGAATTACCCATCGCAAGGCATAATCATGGCAAAAGACGTCACCGTCCGCCACATAGTCGGCGGCGAAGCGCTTGAGAGTGGAACGGCAAGAACACCGGCGGGACGACAGCGCTATCATGCCCAAACGTGGCACAATTTAGTTAGGCGAAATTGGGAGTGCTAGCGAGCGGGGAGTTGTGGCACAGCCCGACGCGATGCGATTGACACTGCGGGGCGGCGGAAGTAGGCTTTTGCTGAGATTCCGATAACCATGGATTTATTCGAAGAGATTGTGCGAATGCGCAAGGCGGGCGAGCGCGGGGCGCTGGCGACCATTGTGCATACCAACGGGTCGATTCCAAGCTACGAAAGCTCGCGAATGCTGGTGCGCGAGGACGGCTCGGTGGCCGGGACGATTGGCGGCGGCTGCGTGGAGGCGGAAGTGTGGGCGGCGGCCAAGGAAGTGATGCAAGTGGAGCAGCCGCGCAAGATGACCTTCAATCTGAATCATGACGCGGGCTACGACGTGGGCCTGATCTGCGGCGGCACGCTCGAGATTTTCGTCGAACCGCTGCTGCCGCAGCCGATGCTCTATATTTTCGGCGGCGGGCACATTTCGCTGGCAGTGGCGCGTTCGGCGAGAGCGGCGGGGTTTGGAATTGGCGTGATTGACGACCGCGCCGCGTTCGCGAATGCAGAGCGATTCCCCATGGCGACGGCAATTCATACCTCCTATGAAGATGCGTTCGAGCGGTTGAAGCCGAACGCGTCAAGCTATCTGCTGATCGTGACGCGCGGGCACAAGGATGATATGCGCGTGCTGGCCTGGGCGGTGCGCACACCGGCGCGCTACATCGGCATGATCGGCAGCAAGCGCAAAGTGATCTCGGTTTACAAGGCGCTCGAAAAGGAAGGCTACTCGGAGCAGGAATTCGAGCGTGTGAACGCGCCGGTGGGGCTCGATATCGGCGCGCTTTCTCCGGAAGAGATCGCCGTGAGCATCACCGCGGAGCTGATCGCCGCGCGGCGCAACGCGAAAAACGTGCCGCACAAGGCGGTGCAGCTGGTCCACGCCGCGGCGGTTCCGCAATCCTGAACGTCCGCGCGATGCTGCAAATTTTTCCCCGTTTCTTCCCCGCAGCGGCTGGAAGAGAGATGCTTCGCTTCGCTCAGGATGACAATGCGTGAGGAAGCCGGCCTGCTTAGCGAGCCGCTCGCTGGGTCTACGCTGCCGCTAGCGGTCGCGGTTCTCGCCGCTGGCGAATCGCGACGGATGGGCTCTCCGAAGGCGCTGCTTCCCTACCGCGGCAAAAATTTCGCCGAATATCTCCTGGAAGTGACGGCGCATCCCCGCGTCGGGATTCGGCGTATGGTGTTGGGCGCGCGCGCCGACGAGATTCGCACGCAATTGCATTTGGGCGATGCGAAAGTCGCAATCAATCTGGAATGGCAACGGGGGCAGTTGTCATCGATTCAAACGGCGGTGCGGAGCTTGCCCGCGAACCAGACTGCGGGATTGCTGCTCTGCCCCGTGGATCATCCGCTGGTATCCGCGGAGCTGGTGGCGCGGCTAATCGAGGCGTTCGACGCGAGCGGCAAGCCGATCGTGCTGCCGACGTATCGAGGCAAGCGCGGGCACCCGCTGATTTTTGCGGCGTCCCTTTATGGTGAAATTCTGGAGGCTTCCCCGGAAGTGGGCGCGAGGCAAGTGGTGTGGGCGCACGCGGAGGACGTACTGGAGATTCCCACCGATGAAGAAGGCGTGGTCCTAAATTTGAATGATCCCGAAACGCTGCGCCGCGCAATGGAAGCGAAGTGAGTTGTCGCGGCGGGCAGCAACGCTGGAAATTCTGAGGCGAAAGCGGATCCCTCGTCGCCCGAGAAGCGGGCTCTGTCGGGATGACATTTGTTACTGCGGGAGTCGCGGGACGTAAGAGATTCGCCGGCGAGACGCGGGCGGTTCGTGTCACTGCCGCGGGGGTGACAAATGCGCGCTGCGGTCAGCCGAGCTTGCGAACTAAAGCAGCTACTGCGTCGGCACAGAGCTGCGCAGCGTGGAAGGTGGCCGGCGGCAAGCCGCCTAGCGCCTGTGAAATCGCGTCGGGGGAGATGGCCCGCGCTTCAAGCGGGGATTTGCCGATCAGCAGGTCTGTGAGTACTGAACTGGAGGCAATGGCCGCCGTGCAGCCTTGGGCTTTGAATTTCGCTTCGGCGATTCGTCCATTTTCGAGACGGGCGCCGAGCCGCAGCACGTCCCCGCAAATGGGATTGGTGACCTCAACCGTTGCCGTGGCGCCGGGAAGATCGCCGACGTTGTGAGGATTGCGAAAGTGGTCGAGAACGCTGTCAGTGAACATGGGGGAAGTATAAAACACGCTTTCGGAGAAGCAAGGTACAGGCACGAAGCAGAGAAAAAATGTCACAACCTTTCGCTCATGTTGTGAATCTGATTGACAGGAGTGGGGTTAGGGGTTACTTTTTACGTTCCCGAGCCCAGGCTCTCTTGTCATGGCGCGAGAGAGCGATCAGCAAATTTGGCCTACAAAGATAAATTACAAAGTTAAATTCAGGAGAACGCAGATGCGACGATTGGGATACATCGTCACTATCGTGTTAGCCCTTGCGCTGGCTGTAAGCGCGGGGTTCGCGAAGGGTGGCGATGGAAAGCTGAAAATCAAGGTTTCTCCGAAACAAGCTTACGTCTTCATTGACGGCAAGGCTATGAGAGAAGGTAGCCGATCTTTCACACTGAGCCCGGGAAAGCATACGGTGGAGGTGGCGAATTACGGATTTGAGCCCTCGAAGCAGGACGTGGACATTACGGCCGGCAAGGCCACGCCACTCGATGTGAAGTTGACGCCGGAGGGGGGCAAGGTATCGGGGCCGTTCGGACTGGTGATTTTTAACGGCAATCCCCGCGCCGCGGTGCTATCGAACGGAGATACGCCGGCATATTTTGTCGGCCACGTCGATGAGTTTAACAACGACTTTATCTGGCATCAGAATTTGCTGCTGCCGCCGGGCACCCATCACATCACCGTGACCCACCTTGGGAAGACGCTGTGGTCCGGTGACGTCAAGGTCGAGGCGGACAAGAAGACGGTTGTTTACATCAATAGCGGCAAACAGAAGACGGTCGCCTGGAAACGCGGCGAGAAGATCAAGGATGTGCCGCGGTTTAAGGCGGGCGTTGCCAGCGCGCAGGTGGCTGTGGCCCCGGTGACGGGCAGCTTCAGCGCCTCGCCAACGAGCATCAATTGCGGACAGTCTTCCACACTGACGTGGCAAAGCGCTGACGCGGTGGACACGGACATCAGCGGCGGGGTTGGCACGGTGCAACCCAGCGGCACGCAGTCCGTCTCGCCGCATGCCACCACGACCTACGCTTTCACGGCAAAGGGTCCGGGCGGGACGTACACCGGAAGCAGCGACGTGGACGTGAATACGAAAGTTGACGCAAGCATCAGCGCCAACCCGACCGAGGTTCACTACCACAAGATCGGCGACAAGGTCGTGCAGCAGGATTCGTCCACGCTGACATGGCAGACCTCGAATGCCTCGACCATTACGGTTGACGGCAAGACGGTGGATCCCAGCGGCAGCGAGACGGTACAGCCGACCCCGGCCGATACGTCCGAGGTTCCGCAAGGCCAGCCGGCTCGGACCATCGACGAAACCAAGACCTACACTTTGAACGCCTCGAACGTCTGCGGGGGCTCGGCGACCGAGACGGCGCCGGTGCACATCGTGGGCGAAATCGAACCGATCCCACAGGTCACGTTGCAGAGCATCTTCTATCCGACGGCCTATCCAACCCGGCGTCATGAGCAAGTCGGATTGGTGAAGAGCCAGCAGGATGAGTTGACGACGCTTGCGACCGGGTTCAAGAAGTATCTCGAATACGATCCGGATGCCAAGCTTTCGATCGAAGCGTACGCAGACGTTCGCGGGCCGGTGCGGTACAACCAAGACCTCAGCGAACGCCGCGTCGAGCGGGTGAAGCAGTTCCTGGTCGACCAGGGCATCTCGGGCGACAAGATCGAAACGGCCGCGTACGGCAAGCAGCGTCCATTGCCTCGCAGCGAGGTGAAGCAGCTGGAATCCAGCAATCCGGCGCCGGCGCCGAGATATATGGCTCGCCGGGCGACCGCGGATTGGCTCGCTTATAACCGCCGCGTCGACGTCATCCTCTTGCCATCCGGCAAGAAGTCGACGCAGTTCTATCCCAACAGCGCACCGGATGTCCGCATCATCTGGCAGGAGCCGCGTCCGGCGCTGCGCAGGGTCGAAGCGGTGTCTCAGTAGTTCATTCGTTCGTTTCTGCAGGGACGCGCCGGAGAGTCGAAAGGCCCTCCGGCGCGTTTTTTTTCGTGCGCGTTCGTAAAATCCTTTGCGATAAACACTCCACGAGATAGGAACGTTCGCTTTGCTGGTTGTAGCGGCTCTGATCGAATCCGAAGGCAAACTGCTGGTGTGCCAGCGGCGGCGTGGGGGCGCGTTTGAGCTGCTGTGGGAATTTCCGGGCGGCAAAGTACAGCGAGGCGAATCGCTGGAGCAGGCGCTCGCGCGCGAATTGCGCGAGGAATTGAACGTTGCCGCAACGATCGGCGCCGAAATCTGCCGCGCGCGGCATCAATATTCGGAAATGCAGGAGCCTGTGGAAGTGGTCTTCTTCACAGCCAAGGTGGCACCGCAAGAGGTCGAAAATCGAGTATTCGAGCGGATCGAATGGCGCGCTCCCCAAAGTCTGGGAGGGCTCGAATTCCTGGCGGCGGATCGAAATCTGGTTGAGGCGCTAAGGAGCGGAAACCTGAAGCTGTGAAGTGGCGAGGCAGGGAACAGCGCATTCAGCCGTGAGACAAGCGCCCGAGCTAAATCGGCGGCGAATCGTGCACGTCAAACGAGACTAAGCCTTCTTCGAGGCGGCTCTTCAGAATCTCCAGCAGCCGTACGCAACGATTCCAGCGCAAAATAGCATCGTCGTTCGCCTGGGGACGAATGGCTTCCGCTTCGGCGTAGCGAGCCATGGCCTGTTCGAGCAGCGGCAGCAAGGTGTGCGGAGGCTGGCCCGCTTGAATCTGAGCTTTGGCGCGGCGCTCGAACAGCAAACCGACGTGGTACAGGCGCTCGTAGTGATCCGAAAGCTTTTCGAACGCGTCCTTGGCTTCTCGGAAGCGGTCCGTGCCGACGCCGAGAAACTGGTCTGAAATGGCCAGTCCAAGCAAGCGCAGAGCCTGCTGGTTTTCGGGATCGAGTGCCAGAATGTCGCGGCAGATCGATTCCGATTCCTCGGGATCATTCAGATACCGATACAGTTCGGCTTTCGATGCCGCTTCCGGAATCCCGGCCGTGGAAATGGATTTAAGCTTGTAATCCATCGCTGTCTCGTCGTTCAACGGGAACTTTCTTCGCGCCGAAAATCTTTCTCCATACTTTGGCCAGTGGATCGTAGAACTCGTCTACCACGCGCTCCTTCAGGGGAATGATGGCGTTATCGGTGATGTGAATCTCTTCCGGACATACCTCCGTGCAGCACTTGGTGATATTGCAAAAGCCGATGCCCAGCGACTTCTTGAGCAGCGGAGTGCGGTCCAATCCATCCAGCGGGTGCATTTCGAGCGCCGCGGCGCGAACGAAAAAGCGCGGCCCGCCAAAATCATCTGTCTTGCCGTGATCGCGGAGTACGTGGCAGACGTTCTGACAGAGAAAACATTCGATGCACTTGCGGAACTCCTGGACTCGGTCCACGTCCCGCTGGTACATCTTCCATTCCACGCCGGGCCGGGGCTGGAATGCCGGAATGGTCTTGTTGACCCTGTAGTTCCAGGAAACGTCCGTGACCAGATCTTTGATCAGCGGGAAAGTCTTGAGCGGACTGACGGTTATCGGTAGATCGAGCGGCAGATCGTCCATGCGCGTCTTGCACATCAGCCGGGGCCTGCCGTTCACCTCGGCCGAGCACGACCCGCACTTGCCTGCCTTGCAGTTCCAGCGCACAGCCAGATCCGGGGCCTGATGGGCCTGCGCGGAATGGACGGCGTCCAGCACCACCATGCCCGGGACGAGCGGGACCCGATAATCCACGTGCTTGCCGCTTTCGCGGTCGCCACGAAAGATTCGCATCGTCGCTTCGGCCACGCGTGACGCCTCCCTCAGTGAGCATCCCGGCTTGCCATTCGATGCAACGACGGCTGGATTCGCCGCTTACGGTTCGGCAAGTATTTGCTTCAGTTCCTCCGGCATTTCCGGCCTGGGTACTTCGAACAAATTCATGGCCCCGCGCTGGTTCACGATAACATGGTTTTTCCGTTCCCACGCGTCTTCCGTCTTCGGATAATCCAGGCGGCTGTGCGCTCCGCGGCTTTCCTTGCGCGCCAGCGCGGCCCGGGCGCAGGCTTCCGAGACGATCAGCATATTTCGCACGTCCTGCGACAAGTGCCAGCCGGGATTGTAGAGCCGCGAACCCTCCACGCGCATGCGCTTGGCGCGCTCGTTCAATCCGTCCAGCTCCAGTAAAGCTTTGTTCAAATCTTCTTCGTTTCGAAAGATGCCTACCAGGTGCTGCATGGTTTCCTGCAAGTCGTGATGAATTTGATAGGGCGTGTCGCCTTCGGTACGCTCAAACGGCGCCAGGATTTCACGCTCGGCGTCTTCGATCTGCCCCTGATCCAGCACAGGCGCAGACACTTTGTTGGCATGTTCGCCGGCGGCAAGCCCGGCGCGCCGGCCAAATACCAAAAGATCGGAAAGCGAATTGCCGCCCAGCCGGTTCGCTCCGTGCAATCCGGCTGCCGCTTCGCCGGCCGCGAAGAGGCCCGGAACGGAAGACTGCCCGGTTTCCGCTTCCACGCGAATGCCGCCCATCACGTAATGGCACGTCGGCCCCACTTCCATCGGCCCTTTGGTGATATCCACGTCCGCCAGTTCCTTGAACTGGTGGTACATGCTGGGCAGCTTGCGCTTCACGTACTCGGCCGGCTTTTGAGAAATATCCAGAAATGCGCCGCCGTGCGGGGTGCCGCGGCCTTCGCGAACCTCCGTGTAAATCGAACGCGCCACGATATCGCGCGTGGAAAGCTCCATGCGCTTGGGATCGTACTTCTCCATGAAGCGCTCGCCATTCTTATTGCGCAGAATGCCGCCCTCGCCGCGGACCGCTTCGGTCACCAAAATTCCCTGCACTCCCGGCGGCCAAACCATTCCGGTGGGATGGAACTGTACGAATTCCATGTCCAGCAGTTCCGCGCCCGCACGATACGCCAAAGCCATGCCATCGCCGGTGCATTCCCAGGAATTCGAGGTGATCTTCCAGCATTTCCCGATCCCGCCGGTGGAAATCACGATCGACTTGGCCTGAAAGGTGACGAAACGTCCCGATTCCCGCCAGTAGCCGAACGCGCCGGCCACGCGGTCGCCATCTTTCAGCAGCCGGGTGATGGTGCACTCCATGAACACATCGAAGCCGAGCTGCACGCCGCGATCCTGCAAGGTGCGGATCATCTCCAAGCCGGTGCGGTCGCCCACGTGGCAAAGCCGCTTGTAGGTGTGTCCGCCAAAGGCGCGCTGCAAGATGTCGCCGCTCTCGGTGCGGTCAAATAGCGCGCCCCATTGCTCGAGTTCGCGCACACGATCGGGAGCTTCCTGGGCGTGGAGCTGGGCCATGCGCCAATTGTTCAGCAGCTTTCCGCCGCGCATGGTGTCGCGAAAATGGGTGCGCCAATTGTCCGCGTGGTCCACGTTAGCCATGGCAGCGGCAAGGCCGCCCTCCGCCATCACGGTATGCGCCTTGCCGAGCAAGGATTTGCAAACGACGGCCACGCGCGCGCCGTGGGCCAATGCTTCAATGGCCGCGCGAAGGCCCGCGCCGCCGGCGCCGACGATGAGCACGTCGTATTGGTGATTTTCGTATTTGCTTTCGCTCGGGCCGGTCACAGAAGTCGGATGTCCTTGATCATTCCCGAAGCAACCAGCCGGATATAAAGGTCCGTTAGCCCCACGGAAATCATGCTGACCCAAGCCCAAAACATGTGGTGCTCGTTGAGCCGCGTCACGCCCCGCCATCCTTTGTAACGCGCCAATCCCGATGCGCTGCAGGAAAAGCAATCGAGCTTACCGCCAATGAGATGGCGGAGCGAATGGCACGAGAACGTGTAGGCGGTGAGCAGGATGATATTGGCGAGCATGATGAGCGTGCCGACACCCACGCCAATGCCGTTGGGAAAGAAGAATGCGCGAATCGCGTCGTACCACAGGAAGCTGATGAAAACCACGGCTACCACGAAGAAATAGCGGTGAATGTTTTGCAGGATGAAGGGAAAGGCGGTTTCGCCGCAGTAGTTCGCGTGCCCTTTTTCGCCCACCGCGCAAGCGGGTGGGTCGGCGAAAAACCCCCGGTAATACGCCTTGCGATAGTAGTAGCACGTCATGCGGAAACCGAGCGGCCCCCACAAAATCAGAATGGCGGGCGACCAGGGCCAGATGTGATGCTCGGGGTCAATCAGCGGAGAATAAAAGGGAGAAAGGTACGGATCGGTCCAATAAAAACGCCCCTCGAAGGCGCGCCAGGTGGTGTACGCGGCGAAGATCGTCATCACCACGACGAAGGGCAGGTTTTCAGTCCACCAAGCGTCGCGCCGCTCGGTTCGTGGCCGCTGGGTTCCGGGCAGCGAAGCCACGCCGCCAGTTGCCGCCGAGTCCGCCACAGGCCCTCCTCCTGCGCCGTTCGCGGCCTAGCCTATTCGAGAAATCTCATTTTGCAAGCGGAATTTTGCCGGAAGCTGGTTTCGCAAGCGAAATTGCCAGACGGGCTCGTTGGTTAAACCAACGTGCGGCCCCCATCGACCGCGATGATCTGCCCGGTGACGAAATCGGAGGCTGCCAGATAGACGACCGCATCGGCGATATCGTCGCCGGTTCCCGTACGGTGAAGCGGCACGCGCCGAATGTACTCTTCGTCCGGAGGTTCGCCGGGAAACTGGATCGTTCCCGGCGCCACGCTGTTTACCAATATCTCCGGCGCGAGGGCGCGCGCGAGACATCGCGTCAGCTGGATGCATCCAGCCTTCGAAACGCAGTAATGCGTGTAGGCGGGCCATGCCAGCAAACCGCCCAACGAGGAAAGATTGATGATCCGGCCGCGCCCTTGGCGTTTCATAATCGGCGCCACTTCCTGAGAGCAGAGATACTGCGACTTCAGGTTGGTGTTCATCACCCGGTCCCACTGCTCTTCGGTCAATTCCGAAAAATTCGCCGGAAAGAAGACTCCCACGTTGTTAACCAGGATGTCGATGCGCCCGAACTCTTGCTCGGTCGCAGAGACCAGTTTTCGGACCTCATCGCGCCGGGTGACGTCCGCCTGAACAGCAATCGCGCGCCCACCGGCGGCCACGATCTGCGACACAACCGCTTCGGCTTCCGCTTTCGACGTGCCGTAATTCACAGTTACCGAGGCGCCTTCGGCGGACAACCGCAGGGCGATGCTTCGCCCTATTCGTTTTGCTGCGCCTGTAACCAGCGCCACCTGCCCTTCGAAAGGCTTTCCCCGCATATCGCGCGCCTCCTTGAGTCCCATCCCCGACGCAGGACACATTAGCATCCGCGCTCGACTTCAGACAGCCCCCGGTTCGTAACGGCACGTCCCCACGGAGCCGACTATTCGCCTGCAGAGCGCGCCGGAAGACGTTGATCGCGCAACTTTTCGCGTCGAAAGCCGATTCAAGGGCAAGTGGCTTATGTCTTGGCTTCGTTCCACTGCGGAAGGCCACTGTTTTGTCGCGGTGCTGTGCCACAACGGCACTGGTGCTGGCGAGCCGTGCGATAGCATGCGCGCAAGCTACATGAGAGGCGGATAGCTACCGGTGGGACGCAAAACTTTCTTGGTTCGAATCATCACTTTCGCGGCATTCGTGGGCGTATTTTACGTCTCATCGCGATTTCTGCTGATGAGCGAATTCGCCGCAGGGGAAACGGCAGCGATCCGTGTGGACTTCGCCATTGGCCTGCTTCTGGCCGGGATTGGCATCGGCGGAGTGGTTCACCTGCTGCTTGAACGATCGGTTGGATCGCGGCTCGCCGCCATAAACGCCAGCGTCGAAGGAATCGCGATCGGCATCGATCGAAATAACATGAGCGTCCGATCCGGCCGGGACGAATTGGCGATGGTTGGGAACGCGGTGCACATGATGATCGATGCGGTGCAGCGCTCGCAAAAGCAGCGCGAAGAGATTGAGGCCCGCCACCGCATCTTTATGAACAACCTTCCCGCCATAGCCGCGATCAAGGACGATGCCGGCCGTTACATCTATTTCAACGAGCCGATGGCCAAGACGTTTAACCTCGGGCTCGATCACCTGGAAAAACCGGTCGAGCCGACCTGGCTTCCGTCCGACGTGCAGGCTCTCATCCGCAGCCACGAAATGGAGGTTTTGCGCGTGCTGCGGCCCATGGAGTTCGAGGAAAAGATCCCGACGCCCGATGGCGCCGAGCGATATTGGCTTTCCTTTCGATTTCCGATGACAGGAACGGACGGCCACACGTTGATCGGCATGGTGGCGATCGACATCACCGCCCGCAAGCGCGCCGAGACCGAGCTTAGCCTGGCGCGCGAAAAAGCGGAGATGGCGTGCCGCACGAAGGCCGAGTTCCTGGCCAGCATGAGCCACGATATTCGAACTCCGATCAACGCGGTGATGGGCATGACCGACTTGGCCCTCGAGACCTCGCTTACCCCGGAACAGCGCGAGTATCTGGACACCGTCAAGACCTCGGCGCACCTGATCCTTTCGCTTTTCAACGACATTTTGGACTTCGCCAAAATGGAAGCGGGAATTTTGGAGTTCGAGCACATCGACTTCAGTCTTCCGGCTGCAATCGAAGCCATCATCCGCTTGCTGGCGCCGGCTGCGCGCGAGAAGCAGCTTCAGTTCTCATCGGAACTTTCTACCGGCATACCGGACGCGATCCGCGGTGATCCCACGCGCCTGCGCAAAGTGATGGTCAACCTGCTGCGGACGGTGATGGAGTGCACCAAATCGGGGGAAATCGCGATCTCGGTTGAAACCGAGATGGAAACCGCGGACGAGGCCGTGCTGCATTTCAGCATTCACTCGCCGGCCGAAACAATTCCCTTCGAGCCCCACACACCCGAGTCCGCTGACGCGCTTTCGGGCGCTCCGAGTTTTAATCTCGAGGGCAACAAGATCGGCATGGCAATTTCCTCCCGCCTGGTGGAAATGATGGGCGGGCGAATCTGGACGGAGACCGAGCCCGGCGTAGGCAGCTCGCTTCATTTCAACGCGCGGTTCGACCTGCCAAATCCCTTCGCGGACGCCGGGCAGCCCGCGTCTGTATCTCAACTCCAAGGTGTACGCGTGCTGGTGGTGGCTGATAACGCCGCCAATCGTCGCATGCTAGGCGACATGCTGACGGCCTGGCAAATGCGCTGCACCTTCGCGCCGAATGGCGCCGAAGCGGTCGCCGAAGTCGAGCGGGCCGGGATCGACGGAGTTCCTTTTTCGGCGGCCATCATTGACGGGCGGTTGCCGGACATGGACGGATTCGCTCTGGCCGAGAAGATCAAGCGCGACGAGCAGTCGGCGAGCCTCGGCGTGATTCTGTTCACCTCCGCGGGCCTCCGAGGAGACGCTGCACGCTGCCGCGATCTTGGCATCAAAGCGTATCTTCCCAAGCCGGTGGCGGCTGCGGATCTGCTGGATACGCTTCGCCAAATTCTGGGGCAGCCGTCCAGCGCAGCCGATGCGGCGTCGCTGGTCACCCGCCATTCCCTCCGCGAAGCGCGCCGCCAATTAAAAATTCTCCTGGCGGAGGACAACGCGATCGACCGGACGCTGGCCGTGCGCCTCCTCGAGAAACGCGGATATACGGTGCAAACGGTCGAGACGGGAAAGGCCGTTCTGGAGGCTGTCTCTCGCCAGCCCTTCGACGTCATCCTCATCGACGTTCAAATGCCGGAGATGGACGGGCTGCAAGCAACGGCGGCTATCCGCGACCGCGAACGGATCACCGGCCGCCGCATTCCCATTATTGCCATGACCGCATACGCCTTGAGCGGCGACAAGGAACGGTGCCTGGCCGCGGGCATGGACCGCTACGTCCCCAAGCCGTTGGACGTACAGCGCCTCTATCAGACCATCGACGAGCTGTGTTCGTCGGCGAAGCACAGCCCATCCGCAATGCACATCTGATTGATGAACTTTGCAGCGGTGCGGTGGCGCAGGCCCCCGGGGCGGACGCGGGGCGTGGAAACGCCTGGTGGAAGCGCCGAACCCAGTCTGACGCCGTCGATCGCTTGAGCGACCGTTTCCGCTCCGAGATCTTCCGACGCGATAGGCACCCGGAGAAAGGCTGTCTATCCCGAGAGCCCGGCGGCAGCGGGGTTAAAGATCGCCGCGTAAACCAAAATGAACGTGAGGGCGATCATGACGATGCTCATGGCCCAGGCAATGATGTTGAAGGACACCGAGTTGGTATGCTCGCCCATCAGATCGCGCCGATTGATCAGCAGCAGGATGAAAATCAGCACCACCGGCAGCCAAATGCCGTTGGCCACCTGAGAGTAAATCAGAATCTTCCAGAGCGGCGCCTTGGGTATCAGTATGATTCCCGCGCCAACCACAATCAGCATGGTGTAGAGCGAATAGAACGTGGGAGCTTCCTTGAATTTGCGGTCCAAACCGGCCTCGAATCCGAGGCCTTCGCAGATAACGTGCGCCGTTGAGAGCGGCAGAATCGAAGCCGCGAAAAGCGATGCATTCAGCAGCCCAAAGGCGAAAAGCCAGCCCGCCCATTTTCCGGCCAATGGGATCAGCGCCTGCGCGGCGTCGCCGGCGCTCGAGATATTCGTCAGTCCGTGAGCGTTCAAGGTGGCCGCGCAAGCCACGATGATGAAAAATACGATGACCATGCACGAAATGCTGCCCACCAAGACGTCCGTGCGCGCATGCTTGTACTGGCGCGGCCCCACGCGCTTTTCGACGAACCCGGCCTGCAGATAAAAGAATTGCCAGGGCGCGATGGTGGTGCCAATCAAGCCGATCAGCATCAGCATGTAAGGCGCGCTTAAGTGGATGGTTGGGATCACGGTCTCGCGGGCCGCCAGCATCCAATCCGGTTTGGCGAAGAACGTGGACAAGATATAGGAGACGTAGAAGCCGCAGGCCACCAGAAAGATCTTCTCCACCCCGCGGTACGTGCCATAAACCACCAACAGCCAGACGGCGATCGCGGCCAGCGGCACGGAGACATATTTGCTTACGTGCATGACTTGCGATGCTTCCGCGACGCCGGAAAACTCCGCCACGGTGTTCGCCAAATCCACGAAGAGCGCGGCGACCATGACGAAGAAAGTGGATCGGAAGCCGAATTCTTCGCGGATCAGGTCCGAGAGCCCTTTGCCGGTGACGACGCCCATGCGCGCGCACATTTCCTCGCTGACGTACAGGGCGATGGTCATGGGAATCAAGGACCACAGCAGCGTGTAGCCAAACTGCGCGCCCGCCGACGTGTACGTGCTGATTCCGCCCGCGTCGTTATCGACGTTGGAGGTGATCAGCCCCGGGCCGACGACGGCCAGGAAAATGGCGATACGCCTGCGCCACGGCCGCGTCTTGCGGTTGAATTCCTTCCCGCGCTGCGTCATGCGCGAGAAATTCGCCGTCAATGTTCCCCACGTGTTCAAAACGTTTCCCTACCCGTCTCCAGGAAAATCTCTCGTGCCGCGGCGCTTACAGTTTCGCGTGCATGCGACTTACCACGTCGTCCACGGTGATCGCACCGATCGGGCAATTGTCGCCGTTGACGATCACCAGGCTGCGCAAATTGTATTTGTCGAATAGCTCGAAAACTTCTTTTTCGTCCGCGTCGGGCTTCAGAGAGAGCAGCGGCTCGGATGCGATCTCGCCCATTCGCTGCTCGCCCCCGGCTAGCAGCAGCTGCGCAATCGGCACCGTGCCGGCAAGCTGCGCATCGCGATTGATGAGCACGATGTTATCCAGCTGATCGGCCGGAATTTCGTGAAAACGTATGTGATCGACCACCTCGCCGCGCGTGGCGTCTTCGCCGACGACAACGATTTCGGTGGTCATCATGCCGCCGGCGGTGTTCTCGTCAAAGCGCAACAGCTCTTCCACGTCGTGCGCTTCGCGGTGATCCATTTCCTCGAGCACTTCGCGCGAGGTATCCGGCTCGAGGTTCTGGATGAGGTCGGCGGCTGCGTCCGGGCTCATTTCCTCGAGGATGTCCGCAGCTTTCTCGGGATCGAGCTTTTCAACCACCTGCGTTTGCAGCCGCTCGTCAAGTTCCGCGAGCGCCTCCGCCGCCGTTTCTTCATCCAGCGAGCCCATGATGGACTGCCGCTCGTCCGGTGAAAGCTCTTCCATGATATCGGCCAAGTCGGCAGGGTGCAGCTCCGCCAGCCTCTCGCTCGAAAGCCGCAATTTCACGCGCCGGAGCGGATCAGGCTCGACCAGGTTCACGAATTCCCAGCGAATATTGCGCGGCGGCAGCTTCGATTGGATGCGGCGAATGGCCATCGGGGGCATCACCCCCTGCAACATTCTCCGCACCGCGGCGGGAAGGCCTACGTCTACCTGGAAAATCCGAAGCTCCGTGTTTCCGTTGGTGCGCTGGTCGGTCAAATCGACGTCGTTCACGCGCACCACTTTTCGGCCGTTGGTGTCGATAATCTGCTGATCCAGCAGGTCTTTTCCCACCGCCAGCCAGGCTTCGTTGGGATGATAAAGCTCCAGAGCCGATTCGTCGGTGGTCAGCTGCACGCGCCCCGGCGCCACCGACTCAATTTGGTCGTAACGCGCCACCAGCGGCCGGTACTTGCCGCGGCTGAGCATCAAGCGGGAGACCCGGTTCGGCTGCTCGGCCGGAACCACAAACATCTCCTTCACCCGGCCGACGAAATTGCCGTATGAATCGTAGGTCTCGGCTCCGAGGACTTCTGTTGCATGAAGCATGACCAGCTCCTTGACTGCCCTGCCCGTGCACTGCGAGACGTCTCAGCCCATCCGCGAATTTCCTACCCGCCCACGGCCCGATTTGCGCGAATCTGGACACAAAAAAAGCCCGTGACCGGCGACGCATCCGGCCACGGGCAGAAAATTCACTGCCCCGGGGCTATCTCAGGCCGGGCCTCGCCTTTCGATCCTCGGTGCTTTGACGAGGACGGCGGCCGAAAACGCGCCGAAAGACACCGCCCCGAAGCTGCGCGTGAACAACAGTGGCGCCAGGTTGGTAGCTTCCCGAATCCGAATTGGACGAACGCTTCATTCCCCTGAGTGCGCTTGTCCCCTCATTTTGACTAGTAAATGTAGACGCTGCTTTTGTCAAGCGAAGACTGCTTTGTTAGCGGATTTTCACGTGCGAAACAGCATATTCGTTGGAAGCTTACCGCGCCGCTTGCAATCCGCGGCATACAAGTCCCAGTAGGTGCCCCGAATGTATTCGCTCGGCCGGAATCTCAGCTCCCGCGCGGCTCGATTGATCGACTGCGGGCTTCCCTCCAGCTCCAGGAAAGCGCCCACTGGCGTCTCATCGAGATAGATGTGCAGCCCGCGCAGACGAAACACGCTGCGGTACTTCTCATATTGAAAGCCCGGGCGAAAGCCGAGCGATCGCAGTGTCCTGTCCCATTTCTCAGGTCCGCTAATGGCCATCTCGGATTCAAGCTTCTCTTTGTAGCGGGAGCCCGTTCGCGATGGTGCGGGAGCTTTGAAGGTGACCATCGCCCGGCTATGACCGGCTTTGAGCGGGCCGGAACCAGCAGGCGTCTCGATTCGGACTCGCAAAAGCCTGCCGGTGCGCCGGAGATACGCGCCAGGCGTGTCGTATAGCGTGTTCCGCTCGTGCACCCGGCCTTGAGCAACGCTTCCAAACCGCCGTAGGTCGGCGATGGTAGCGGCAATGTCGTTCACACGCAGTTTGATTTCAACCTCGCGTTTCGGACTCGCGCGCATCTTCATCCGCCGAGTATAGCCGAGCGCCTGCTCTTTCGCCGTGCGGACCAGGAACGCTGTTGCCAAACCGTCGCGGCAGCCAGCATAATCGATTCCCTGCCGCCCTTATTTGTGCGCGTTCCATGAACGAACCAGCTACACCGTTGATGCAGCAGTACCACGCCGTCAAGAAGCAGCATCCCACGGCGCTGCTGCTCTTCCGCCTGGGCGATTTTTACGAGCTGTTCTACGACGACGCGGTGCTCGCCTCGCGCGTGCTGCAAATTACGCTGACGGCGCGCAATAAAGAGAAGGGCCAGGCCGTGCCCATGTGCGGCGTTCCCTATCACGCGGCCGAAAACTACATCGCCCGGCTGATCCGCGCCGGCCATAAAGTGGCTATCTGCGAACAGATGGAAATACCCGGGCCGGGGAAAAAGATCGTCCGGCGCGAGGTGATCCGGGTGCTGACGCCTGGAACCGCCACGGGAGCATCGCTCCTTGAGCCCAAGGAGAACAATTTCCTGGCGGCTGTGGCTCGATCGAACGGCAGCCGCCGCGGCGAGCACGCGAGCGAGCCGCACGAATCAGCCGCGGGGCTCGCCTACATTGATTTGTCCACCGGAGAATTCCGGGCCACCGAGTTCCGCGGCGACAAAGCGGAAGCCCGGCTGCGCGACGAGCTTGAGATTCTGCATCCGCGCGAAATCCTGCTTCCCCGCCCCGCTACGCTCTTTCCGGAAACCGCGCCGACGGAACTCAATGGGCTGGACGCCGTCGAAACCCGCCTCGACGACTGGATTTTTGAATCGACCTATGCGAGTCGCAAACTCGAAGAACATTTCCGAGTGGCCGCTCTCGATGGCTTCGGCCTGGCCGGACATCCGCTGGCCACAGCGGCCGCCGGAGCAATCGTCCACTACCTCGGGGAAACCTCGGCGATCGGTGCGCGGCGCCCCGAGGACTCTGCCGTGCAGCCGAGCTTGCGGCCTGCCGGCGCCGGCCTCGAACACCTCGACCGCGTCGCCTTCTACGACCAGCAGCACGCCATGCTGCTCGATCAAGTGACGGTGCGAAATTTGGAACTGGTCGAACCGTCCTCAGGCGATGACGAATCCGCCACACTTTTGAAAGCTCTGGACGAAACCTGCACCGGCATGGGCGCGCGATTGCTCCGCGCCTGGATTTTGCGCCCGGAGATCGCGCTGCAGGAAATCGAGGAACGGCTCGATGCCGTTGCTGCGCTGAAATCGCAAACCATCGCGCGCGAAGAGATCCGCAAACAACTCGATGCCATTCTCGACCTGGAACGCCTCACCAGCCGCATTACGCTCGGCGTCGCCACGCCTCGCGATCTGCTGGCTCTGCGCCAAACGCTGGAGCAGGTTCCGGTGATCCGTTCGCTGCTGCCCGCGTGTATGGCTGCGGCGGCCACGGTGGGCACAACCAACGCCGCGGCAGTTGCGGTCGCCTCGCAGCACTCGACCGCGCGCCTGGCGCTGATTCGCGAGCAGATGGACGAGCTCGCCGATGTCCGCGACCTGATCGCTCGCGGAATTGCCGACGATCCGCCCGCCGTATTGAACGAGGCCGGCGTGATCCGCCGCGGATTCCATGCCGAATTGGACGAGCTGCGCGAATTGATGAAGAGCGGCAGGCAAATCATCGCCGCCATGGAAGATCGAGAACGCAAGCGCACCGGCATCGCTTCGCTGAAAATCCGCTACAACCAGGTTTTCGGCTACTACATGGAAGTTTCCAAGGCGAACCTGGCGCTGGTGCCCGCCGATTACGAGCGCAAGCAAACGCTGGTGAACGCCGAACGCTTTACCACGGCGGAATTGAAGGAATACGAGCGAAAGGTGCTTTCGGCCGAAGAACGCGTGCTGGAAATCGAGCGCCGCTTGTACGTCGAGATGCGCGAGTCGATCGCCCGCGAAGCAGCCCGTCTGCGCCGTACCGCCGCGGCCATTGCGCAAATCGACGTGCTGGTGAATTTTGCGCATTTGGCCGCTTCGCGAAACTACACGCGCCCCAGCTTCACGGAAAAAGCGCCGGCGAAAAGCGGCCCGCGAGGCGATCTGCTGGTGGCCGGCGGGCGCCATCCTGTCATCGAAAAGCTGGTGGAAGAACGCGGCGAGCGCTTCGTTCCCAACGATTTGTTCTTTAGCGACGAATCGCAATTTCTGCTGCTGATCACCGGGCCGAACATGGGCGGCAAGTCGACCTATCTCCGCCAAGCGGCGTTGGTCTGCGTGATGGCGCAGATGGGATCGTTCGTCCCGGCGGCGCAGGCGAAGCTGCCGCTGCTCGACCGGATATTTACGCGCATAGGCGCTTCGGATAATTTGGCGCGCGGACGCTCTACATTCTTGGTGGAAATGAGCGAAGTGGCGGCCATTTTGAACACGGCGACTTCCGCCAGCCTCGTCCTGCTGGACGAAGTTGGCCGCGGCACCGCTACGTTCGACGGGCTATCGATCGCCTGGGCGGTGGTCGAGGCGCTGCACGCGCAAGCGCGTCCGCGAACGCTTTTTGCCACGCACTACCACGAGCTTACCGAACTCGAGCAGCTGCTTCCGGGCGTAAAAAACGTACACGTCTCGGTGCAGGAAACGGGCAACGAAATCGTGTTTCTGCGCCGCGTGGAGCCCGGCAGCGCGGACAAAAGTTATGGCATCGAAGTGGCGCGCCTGGCCGGATTGCCGAACGACGTGATCGTTCGCGCGCGCGAAATTCTGCGGCGCCACGAACGCAGCGAAGAAAATCTCAGCAAGGAATTGTCTCCCGGGGCAACGCCCGCGGCGCCCGAGCAGGCCAGCTTTACGGCGCTCGATCAGTGCGTAGTGCGGTCATTGCGCGACGCCGACCTGAACAAACTCACGCCGATCGAGGCGCTGAATTTGCTGGCCACCTTGCAGAAACAGCTGGAATGAACACGATGGCAGATACCGGCGCGTGAGCAAAACCGACAAAGCGATGCGCGTGCTGGGCATGATGTCCGGTACTTCCGTGGACGGCATCGATGTAGCGGCCGTGAAGATTTCCGGCGCGCCACCCCGTTTGAGCGCGCGGCTGGAAGCGCACCACCACGTGAAATTTCCCGCGCGGCTGCGGGAACAAATTCTTCGGGCCGCCGAGGGCTCCACAACCACGACTGCCGAATTGAGTGAGTTGAATTTTCTGCTGGGCGAGCAATTCGCGCGCGCCGCTCTCGAGGCCTGCAAAACATGGCGCATCGCGCCCGGGAATGTTTCGTTGATCGGCTCGCACGGGCAGACCATCTTCCATCTCGGCGCACCGGTGCGTTTTCAGGGCCGCGTGCGAACGCCATCCACTTTGCAGATCGGCGATATCAGCGTGATCGCGCAGCGTACCGGCATCACCACCGTCGGCGATTTTCGTCCCGCCGATATGGCCGCGGGCGGGCAAGGCGCACCGCTGGTGCCGTTCGTGGATTTTCTGCTGTACCGCGACGCGCGCCGCGGCCGCGTAGCTCTGAATATCGGCGGCATCGCGAACGTGACGGTGATCCCCGCCAATGCGCGGCCGGAAAAAGTGTTCGCCTTCGATACCGGGCCTGGAAATATGATCGTGGACGCGCTGGTGAACCGCATCACACGCGGCAAAGAAAAATTTGACCGCGATGCGCGCATAGCCTTGAACGGCCGCACGATTCCCGCTTTGCTCTCGCGCCTGATGCGCGACACATATCTGCGCAAGAAACCGCCTAAATCCGCCGGGCGCGAACAATTCGGCCAGGAGTATGTGCAGAGAGTGCTCGCGTGGGGCAAGCAGCACGGAGCGGCGCTCGCCGATCTGGTGCGCACCGCGACGATTTTCACGTCGCTTTCAATTGCCGACGCGTTCCGCCGATTCATTGCTCCACGCGCGAAGATCGACGAACTGATCGTCACCGGTGGAGGCGCGCGCAACCCGTTGATGATCGCGCAACTAGCCGCCGCGATTCCCGGGATCGAGATCATCTCCGCTGGACGTTTCGGTGTGCCCGTCGAGGCGAAAGAGGCGTTCGCCTTCGCGGTCCTTGCCTATGAGACGTACCACCACCGCGCAAATAATCTGCCGTCTGCGACAGGCGCGCGCCGGGCGGTGATTCTGGGGAAAATTGCTTATGCCGATGGACCGGAGCCGCGCGGGTGAGCAGTCGCCGATGTTACCGATCGAAGCGCGCTCTTAGGTGCAGGGCAAACCGATTCGCACGCGCGATCGCGCTCGCGCTGCTGCTTTCGGCGGTAACCGCGTTTTCAGGATGCGCGAAGTCCGGCAGCGCAGGCGAGCCGGGTACGCTGAATTTCCTGATCGAAGCGATGCCCACCAACCTCGACCCGCGAATCGGCACCGACGCGCAATCCGAAGAAATCGACGGGCTGATCTTCGACGGTCTCGTGCAGCGGGATGCGCAGATGAACGTTGTGCCCGATCTGGCGCAAAGCTGGGAGACTCCCGATCCGCTGACCTACATCTTTCATCTGCGCCAGGGCGTGAAATTTCATGACGGGCGGCCGTTCACGTCCGCGGACGTGAAATACACGCTCGATTCCATCATGTCCGGCAAAGTGCAAACACCCAAGAGCGGCGCGTTCGAGCTGGTGCAATCCGTCGATACGCCGGATGCCTACACGGTGGTGATTCATCTTCGCCAGCCCTATGCGTCGTTCATCTTCAACCTCTCGCGCTTGGCGATCGGCATCGTGCCCAATGGTTCCGGGGCGGGATTGGCGCAAGATCCGATCGGGACAGGCCCGTTCAAGTTCGTCAGCATGACCACGGACGAGCAGGTGGTACTCGAACGCAATCCGAATTACTTCGGCAAGATTCCGAACGTCAGCCGGTTGCGTATGCGCGTGGTGCCGGAAGCGGTGGTGCGCGCGCTGGAGCTTCGCAAGGGCACGGCGGATATTGGCGGCGTGGACTCGCTTTCACCGGATATGATCGTTTCGCTGGCAAAGGAGCCGGGAATTGTGGTGGACGAGCAGCCGGGGACGCAGCTGGCTTACATCGGCTTCAATTTCAACGATCCGATCCTTTCGCATCGCGAGGTCCGGCAAGCGCTGGCTTATGCCACCGACCGGGAATCGCTGATCCGTTATCTTCTGCGCGGGATGGCTCGTCCGGCCAGTAGCCTGCTGCCGCCCAGCAACTGGGCCTACGATCCGAACGTGAAGAAGTATTCGTACGATCCCGGTGAAGCAAACCGCCTGCTGGATGCCGCCGGTTTCCGGCGAGGACCGGGGGGCGTGCGGTTCCACATCACGCTGAAGACCTCTACGGAGGAATCGGCGCGCGTGCTGGGTGAAGCGCTGGCCAATCAATGGAGCCGCGTGGGAGTGGTGCTCGATCTGCGCTCTCTCGAACCTGGCACCTTCTACGCGGACATTTCGCGCGGCAGCTTTCAACTCTATACGCTGCGCTGGACGGGCTACACCAACGACGATCCGGACATTTTCGATTACGTTTACAATTCGAAGCGGATGCCGCCGCTGGGCGCCAATCGCGGCCATTACGTCAATCCTGCGCTCGATTCCCTGCTCAACCAGCAACGCGTGGAAATGGACCACGACAAGCGCAAGCAGCTGATCTGGAAAATTCAGGAGATCGTTGCCGAGGACGAGCCTTACATCGATCTGTGGTATCTCGACAATACTTGCGTGCACCGCGCGCGCGTCACCAACGTGCATCTATCGCCCGGGGGCGACTACAATTTTCTGGATCAAGTGGAACTGAAGTGAATTCCGGCAGGCGAGCCGCTATTTGAAAACTTTTTCGATCTCTTCGTTGGGTACGGCGCCTTCGCGGGCGATGGACCATTCGTTCCCGTTGATGCGCACGATGGTCGAAGCCAGCGTTCCGCCGGTGTCCCCGCAGTCGAGGATCAGCGGCAGGCGGCCGTCGAGCTGTTCAACGATCTGCTGAGCGTTGCTGCACGATGGATGCCCGGAAAGATTGGCGCTGGTGCCCGTAATCGGCCCTTCCGCGGACTCAATCAGCGCGTTGGCAACCGCCGACTTCGGCCAGCGCACCGCAACCCTGCCCGTGTTTCCCGTGACCTTCAAGGGCAGATTGTGCGTGGCTTCCACGATTAACGTCAGCGCGCCCGGCCAGAACTTGTGGGCGAGGGTCAAAAACGGGTCCGGCACCTCGCGAATCAAAGTGACGGCCTGCTCGATGGAGTTGACCAAAATCGGCAGCGCCTGGCTCTCCGGGCGCCCCTTCACTCGATAAACCCTCTCCACAGCAGCCAGATTAAAGGGATCGGCGGAAAGACCGTAAAAAGTGTCGGTAGGAATTGCGACCACCCGGCCGCGCTTGATAAAGCTGGCGGCGTAGTCGATTACGTGACGCTCCGGCGCGTCGGGCGAGATCTTGAGGACTTCGACAGGCAAATGTTCGGTCGCGGCGGACTGAGCCGTGTTCCGAAAAAAAATACCATAGCTTGCGCGCCAGAGCAAGAACCTAAGAGGCTTACCGTGCGTGCTTTGTCCCAAATAGTTCCCGCCGGCCCGGCGCGGTTTACGTAAGAGCGGCCATTTGATAGCCTTCCGAGGGACTTGCCGTACAACTGCGAGAGGCTTCTCGCCCATCCGATGAACGTGATTACGAGTCGCGACAACAAGTGGCTGAAGCTTTTTCGCGCCGCTCTACGGGGATCGGGCCCGAAAAGCGGCGAATCCATTGCCGTCGAGGGGCCCAAGTTAGTTGAGGACGCGCTGCGCTCGGGCCTGGAAGCCGAGGCGCTGCTGGTAAGCGAGTCCGCGGAAGCCCACGCCGAGCCCATCTTACGCGCCGCGGGCGAAACCGATGCGGGTATTTCGCGTTCGCGCATCCTGCGCACCACCGATAAGCTCTTTCAAAGCGTCTCCGGCACGGATGCGCCGCAGGGCGTTGCCGCGCTCTTTCGCCAGCGCGAATGGGGACTCGACGACGTTCTTCGTGGCGCGGGTGAAATGCGCGAAGCTGCGCCTTTGGCCGTCGTACTGGCGGAAATTCAGGACCCTGGCAACGTCGGCACGATCCTGAGATCGGCGCAGGCGTTCGGCGCTACAGGAGCCGTCAGCACCCGCGGCACCGCTGATCCATGGTCGCCAAAGGCCCTGCGCGCATCCGCGGGCGCGGCACTGCGCCTGCCCGTGCTGCGCGGCATGGCCATCCCGGTGTTGCTTACGCAGCTGCGCGTTGCGGGCGTGAAAATCTACGCTACCAGCGCCTCAACCGCTACAGACGAAAGCGCGCCGGCCGATTTCGCGGCGCAAGCCGACCTGCGCGAGCCTGCCGCAATCTTCATCGGCAACGAAGGCGCCGGGTTATCGCCGGAAGTGCTGCGCTCGGCCGATGCCGCGATCAGCATCCCGATTCGCGAGAATGTAGAATCTCTGAACGCCGGAGTGGCCGCCTCGATCGTGCTGTATGAGGCCGCCAAGCAGAGGCGATCGGAAATGCACGTGGGGGCCCGGTAGCGGCCCAGCCGCAAACCAATGGGACTATTTCAAGCCATCGAGCCGGAAGACGACCCGCTTGCCGGGCGTCCGCTCGCCGATCGCATGCGTCCGCAAACGCTCGACGAATTCGTCGGCCAGGAAGAACTGCTCGGTCCCGGCAAGCCGCTGCGGGTGCAGATCGAGCGCGACGAGCTCGGCTCCATGCTCTTCTGGGGACCTCCCGGCTGCGGCAAGACGACTCTGGCCCGCATCATCGCCAAGCGCACCAAATCGAATTTCGTTCCCTTCAGCGCGGTGCTATCCGGGATTAAAGAGATCAAGGACACGATGGCCAAAGCCGAAGCCGCACACCACTACGGCCGGCGCACCATCGTGTTCGTCGACGAGGTGCACCGCTTCAACCGCGCGCAGCAGGACGCCTTTCTCCCCCACGTAGAAGCCGGAAACATTCTGCTGATCGGCGCCACCACCGAAAATCCTTCGTTCGAAGTGAACGCGCCGCTGCTCTCGCGCATGAAAGTCTACGTGCTGCGCCCCCTCTCTACCGAACAAGTGATCGCGCTGCTGCAAAAGGCGCTCGCCGATCCGGTTCGGGGCTTGGGCAAAGACCGCGTGGAAGCGAGCCCGGCGATTCTGGATCGCATCGCCGTGCTGGCCAATGGCGACGCGCGCTCCGCCTACAACACGCTCGAAGCTCTGGTGCTCGGAACCGAGCCGGACGCCGCCGGCCGCCGTCTCCTTTCCGAAGCGCGGCTGGAAGATGTGCTGCAGAAAAAGCTGCTGCCCTACGACAAAGCCGGCGAAGAGCACTTCAACCTCATATCGGCGCTGCACAAATCCGTCCGCAATTCAGATCCCGACGCCGCTCTCTATTGGCTGGCGCGCATGCTGGAATCGGGGGAAGATCCGCTGTACCTGGCACGCCGCATGGTCCGCATGGCCAGCGAAGATATCGGACTGGCCGAACCCGGCGCTCTGGCGGTGACCATCGCCGCGAGAGAAGCCTTCGAGTTCCTCGGGCCGCCGGAGGGTAATCTGGCGCTGGCGCAGGCTGCCGTCTATCTCTCACTCGCGCCGAAATCGAATGCCCTTTACACTGGATACGGCGCCGCGCAGGAAGATTTGCAGCGAACCATCGCGGAACCCGTTCCCCTGCATCTTAGGAATGCGGTGACCGGACTCATGGGCCACATCGGATACGGCAAAGGCTATCAGTACGCGCACGACGCGGCCGAAAAAGTGACGGACATGACGTGCTTGCCGGAAAGCCTCGCCGGACGCACCTACTACCAGCCGACCGATCAGGGCTTCGAGGCGCGCATACGGCAGCGGCTCGAAGAAATTCGCCGAATCCAGAAGAAGCCGCAAAACAGTGGCACAAAAGAGTGATAGAAAAAAATGAGCGGTGACATTGCGCGCCGGCGTGCGCACCCACCCGTGGCTTCGGCGCATCGCCCTGATTCGGCGAAGGCTCTGGCGCGCCGTTCGAGGCGCGGCGTGGCACCGGCGGGCATCACCCTGTTCATCGCTCTCTGGAGCGCTCTATTCGTCGCGATGGCATTCGCCGCGCCTGTTCTGCGCGCGCAGAACGTGCCAACAGCGATCATCGATCAGGATATCAGCGCGTTCGATATCTCGTCCCACAACGATATTGCCTACGCCGTTCCGCACCGCAAATTCATCCAGAAATATATTCTCGATCGCGACGACATTTTCATCGCCACGATGAGAGGCAAAGTCAGCCGTATCGTGGACTCGGACAAATTCCTTCCCGCTCCGCCGATCGAAGGCTATGTGGTCAATTCCCTCTCGTGGTCGCCGGACGGCACGCGCATCGCCGTTAATATGACCATCGAGCCGATTCCGGCGAGGCTGGAAGAACGGCTGGAAGCGAAAAAGCATAAGGACAAAAAGAAGCGCGACGACCAATCCGATGACGACGATGATGACGATTATCAGCCACCGTCCAAGCCGGCTCTCGGGGGCAGCGTGGTCGTCTTGTTCGACGATCAGGGTCAGCAGATTCAGGTCGCCGGCTCGAAATCCGGCTTCATCGAAAACGCTACGCACGCCACCTGGCTGGCCGACGATCAGAGCGTCGTCTACATGTCCGGAGCGCAGATCATGCGCGTACGGCCGGCGGACGGCGCAACCAGCAAGCTTTTCGAGGGTCACGAATTCCAGGCCATCGCCTGGGACGCGACGCGCAATCGCGCCTTCGCCATCGGCGAAGATATTACCGTGTATGGCGGCCTCGCGCTCGTCGAGCTCGACCTGCTTCACCAGCGCGTCGCGCCGCTGGCGCAGCTAACCAGCTACCGCAGCTCGCTGGTTGTTTCGCCGTCCGGCGCGAAGGTGGGATTTTTCGAAAATGGCGACACCATCGAAGTGATCGACGTGGCCAATCCTTCGAAACCGATTTTCGCGAACGCAGGGCTCGGTTTTTTTCAGTTCGGACCGACCGAACGCCGCGTGTTGCTGAAGCGCGGGCCGGAAGGACAATCAAACGACCTGGTGTGGGTGGGGCTGCATGACGATAGTTTCTCACCCGCGCTGCACGATCTGGAGTATCACGCCTTCCAAATCGCGCCGGACGGCAATTCCGTCGCCGTCACCGAGCCGGGCAAGCGCATCCTGAAGATTTTTTCTCTGGAATAATCGCGACGCGCCGGCCACTCGCGCAAGCGCGCTATTGCAATCGAAACCGCTTGATGTGCTCTTTCAAGATGCAGGTGTTCATCACCACCAGCAGGCCGGCCCTGCGCGCTTTTTCCGCCGCTTCCGCGTGCATCACGCCTTCCTGCATCCACACCGCGCGTGCCCCAATGCGAATCGCGGCGTCCACGATTTCCGGCACGAAGTCCGAGCGCCGGAAAATATCCACGATGTCGACGTGTTCCGGAATGTCCTCCAGGCGCGCATAACACTTTTCGCCTAACACTTCGGTCTCCGCCGGATTCACCGGGATCACGCGATAGCCCGCGGTCTGCAAGTATTCCGCCACTCCATAGCTGGGACGAAACTTCCTGCTCGAAATGCCCACCACTGCGATCCTGTGGCTAGTCTTTAAAATTTCGCTTACCGGATCGCCCACGGTCGTCGACTCGCGGCCCGCGTTTGGCGTCCTGCTCTCGGCGGAATTGTTCATCTCCTTGACGCTCCTTGGAAACTCAGTGCGCGCAGGCAAACCCGCGCGGTGCTCGCAAACGTACGCCTGCGTTCACACCCCAAAGTTGAAATGTCAGTCCTGCTTAACCAGGCAAAAAAGCTTGCGGTTCCTGCCCCGCGGATGCCCCGTGGCAAGCATTGTAATGCTTCCGTCCGCAAAGGAAAGGCACATTTCGGAAGGAACGCACGCTACAGCCGTACCGGAACTAGAGCGACTTCTTACGCCCCTCGCGCGCAGGCTTCGCACCGGCATTCTTTTTCGTCCGCTGAATCGGCTTTCGGCCGCCTGGCGCTTCGCGTTCCGCGCGTAAGATCGTGCCCGCTTCGTGCGCCGAAATTTCGCGGCGCTGGCCGGGAGGAAGCGAGCCCAGCTCCAAGCCTCCGACGCGCACGCGTTTCATTTTTTCCACGGGATGGCCGGTCTGGAAAAGACGGTTGCGCAACGCGTCGCGCCGCGCTTCGGAAATTTCCACCTCGTACCATGGCTGCTCTTTGCCGCGCAGCCGCTCGATCTTTGCGCCCGCCGCGCGCGACAAATTTTCGATTTCCGCGAAGGTCAGCAGCGATTTCAGCTTCATTTGATACGTCTGCGGAATATTGTGGGCCCGCAGAAACTTATTCGCCAGATCGCCGTCGTTGGTCAGCAGCAGCAAGCCCGAGGTGTGAAATTCCAGCCGCCCCACCGGGAAAACGCGTTCCGGAATGCCATGCAAAAAATCTCGTAGCGACGGTCGTCCTTCTGGATCGCTCAGGGTGGACACCACTTCAGTGGGCTTGTGAAACAGCAGATAAACGCGCTCCTGCTCGGACCGTAGCAGCTTCCCCGCCACTTTGATATGGTCTCGCGACACGTCGGCTTTGGTGCCAAGCTCCGTGACCACGCGCCCATTTACCGTCACCATTCCCGAGGCGATCATCTCTTCGGCATGGCGCCGCGAAGCCACTCCGGCGCGCGCAATAATTTTCTGTAATCGTTCTTCCATGTTTGTGCCGCACGATGAAAGGCGGGCCGGCTACAGCTTATCTGAAATTGCGTCGCGAGAGAAATGAAGCGCGCCTTGCGGCGCATTCACGATGGTCAAGAAGGTTCCGCGTTGCCGGCAGATGCGGCGCGCGATTGTTCCGCCGATGTCGGATCGTCTTCGCCTAATTCCGCCAGATCGTCCGTGTCTCCGGACTCGCGAATTGCCGCGGAATCGGCAGTTTCCGCGCGCGGCGTTGATTCCGGCTGCGCAGCAGGCGCGGACTCGCTCTGAACCGGGCCACCCACTTGGGCGGCGACATCCGGTTCGACGGGCGCGATGCCCGCATCCGATCCCAGCGCCGCCTGCGCCAGCTGCTCGAACTCTTTCAGGCTGGGCAGCTCGTCAAGATCGGAAAGCCCGAAGCGCATCATAAATTGCTTCGAGGTGCGGTACAGGATCGGGCGCCCGATTACTTCCTTGCGGCCCGCGGTGGTAATCAGACGCTTTTCCAGCAGCGTCTTGATCACGCCGCCCACGTTCACGCCGCGAATTTCGTTGATCTCCGGCGCGGTCACCGGTTGCTTGTAGGCGATCACCGCCAGCGTCTCAAGCGCCGGCATGGTCAATCGCAACGGCGGCTGTAAGCTCTTGATGAATTTGCGCACTGCGTCGTGATGCTGCGGCTTGGTGTAAAACTTCCACCCGCCCGCCACCTTGCGCACTTCGATTCCCCGCTCTTCGATCTGGTACGAGGCGGTCAGCAGATCGAGCGCCGCGCGCGCGATGGTCTTCTCCACTCCCAGCGCATTGGCGATCTGATCGAGCGTGGCCGGTTCATCCGCCGCGTAAATAATCGCTTCCAGCGCCGCCTGAATTTGCTGTGGTTCGATGCTCACAAATATTGCTCCTCGATTTTCGCCATGGCGTCGGGGCCGGAAAACACCGCGTCAAACATTTTATGTTTGCGCAACCCGATATCCGAAAATAGCTCCATCTGAACCAGGATCACCGCCTGCATGCGCACCATTTCGAGTACCGCCAGCAGCGCCACGATCATGGCGTTGCGCGTCGGGCACGTGTCGAAAAACTCCGTCAGCGAAACAGGTTGATCGGTGGCGATCAAGCGCTGGCGCAACCGGTCCATCATTTGCGCGATGCTCACCGTCTCATGATGCAGCTGGAATTTCGGAACTTCCTTGCGCCGCTCCAGCACCTGCTGGAACGTCTTCACCAGATCGACCAGCGAGACGATCAGCTCGCCTTCCACCGCATCGCCGGTATAAAGTTCGCGATCCGGCTTGGACCAGACGTTATCCTCGATCTGCTGCTTCTGATACAAAAGCTGCGCCGCGTTCTTGAATTTCTCGTGCTCCAGCAGCCGATGCACCAACTCGTCGCGCGGGTCCTGCTGCTCGTCGGGACCCGCCAGCGGATCGGCCGGCAACAGCATTTTCGATTTGATGTGAATCAGCGTCGCGGCCGTATAAATGAAATCGGCAGACACATCGACATCCAAAGTTTCCAGCTGGTGCAGGTAATCCAGATACTGCTCGGTGATCTTGGCGATGGGAATGTTGTGGATGTCCATCTCCTGCTTGCGGATCAAATCCAGCAGCAGGTCGAGCGGACCTTCGTAAACCGGCAGGTTCACGCGATACGGACTTGCCAATTCACTTCCTCCCGACAATCCCGCACGATTGTCATCCTGAGGCCGACGCCTTCGTGCTTGGCCGGCCGAAGGATCTCTCTTTCCTCGCCTCATCCCAGCCGAAAATCGCGTTGCGCGCCCGCTTCATGGTGCGCCGCGCCGCGGCGTGCGCCTTCTTCGATCCCGCGTCGAGAATATCCCACACTTCCTGGGGACGCGCCTCAAATTCCTTGCGGCGTGCCTGAACCGGCTCGATCCACGTCACCAGGTTTTCGGCCATGGCTTTCTTGCAGTCCACGCAACCGATACCCGCGGTGCGGCAACCCTGGTCCGACCACGCGATCACGTCCGGCGGCGAAAAAAGCTTGTGGTACGCAAACACGGGACAAACTTCCGGCCGCCCCGGATCGGTCCGACGCTGCCTCTGCGGATCGGTCATCATATTGCGCACTTTCGTGCGAATCGTATCTGGCGGATCGCTCAGCCAGATGGCGTTGCCATAGCTCTTGGCCATGCGACGCCCATCCGTCCCCGGCAGCCTCGGTGTCTCCGTCAGCAGCGCGCTCGGCTCGTGTAGCACTTGGTCTTGCCTTGGGTGAAGGAATCTATTGGCAGCCGCGCAGGCTTTCCTGAAATTTTCGAGGCCATCCTCTGCGATCCGCCTTCTGACTAGCCCGTCGATACGAGACTTTTGACTTTCGCTGTACTGAACACCGACCGATGGAATCAATTCCTTAGCGCTCGCCCCCGAAAAATCAATCGCCTTAAGAACGAGATCGACGGCACCTTTATTCGGATCGTCAAAACGACGTTTGGAAAACCGGAGGCCAAAATGTGAGTTAAAGCGCCTCACAATCTCGCGCGTCAGCTCCACGTGAGGCACCTGGTCTTCACCTACGGGCACGAAATCCGCGTCGTAGATCACGATATCGGCGGATTGCAGCAGCGGGTATCCCAAAAAGCCGTACGTTCCCAGGTCGCGGTCCTTTAGATTTTCAATCTGCTCTTTGTAGGTGGGCACGCGCTCCAGCCACGAAAGCGGCGTGATCATCGATAGCAGCACGTCCAATTCGGCGTGTTCCAGCACGCTCGATTGAACGAACAGCGTAGATTTCGCGGGATCAAGCCCGACCGATAGCCAGTCGGTGGCTACTTGCAGAGTGTTTTCGGCAATCGAGGAGGTATCTTCGTAATGCGTGGTCAGTGCGTGCCAATCTGCGACGAAGAAGAGGCATTCGTACTCGTATTCTCCCGGCCGATTCGGGAGTCGCGCCTCCTGCAGGTCCCGCCAATTCGAGAGTGCGCCAAAATAATGCCCCAGATGCAGCCGGCCCGTGGGCCTCATCCCGCTAAGAACTCTCTTGCGCTTCGCCACTCTCGAAGTTTTCTCCTCGCTTGCGATTTGGTACGCCTATCCCGCTGGCTGGACCGGCAGGAATGCTTGCGATGATAACAGGAACCAGCGGCGCTACAGCCCGAAAAGCTCGCGCAGCCGCTTGGTTTGCGCCCGCGAAACCGGAATTTCGCTCGCGCGTTTATCGTCCATTTTCAGCATGTAACTCGATTTAAACCACGGCACCACTTCCTTGATGTGGTTGATGTTCACCAGATAGGAGCGATGCGGACGCCAGAAAACGCCCGGATCGAGCGCTTCCATCAACTCCTCCACGGTGCGGTAGTTCGACACGCCCTCGGCCGTTCGCGCATATACGCTGATCGAGCCGTCTTGAATCGACGCGTAGATCATGTCCTCGGCGTCGATTAGGAGCATGCGCGATTGCGACTTCACCAGCAGCTTGGCCGGCTGATTTGATTGCGGCCTCTGGGTGGCGCCGAGCTTGTCCACCAGAGTTTCCAGCCGCTCCACCTGCGAGACGCGCTCTTCCACGGTGCGCTTCACGCGCTGCACCGCCTTGGCGATGCGGCTCTTATCAAACGGCTTCAGAATGTAATCGACGGCATTTACTTCAAACGCTTGCACCGCGTAGTGGTCGTACGCCGTGGCGAACACGATCTGCGGCATCTCCACGCCGCGTTCCATCAGTCTCTTTACCACGCCCAGGCCATCGAGACCCGGCATCTCCACATCAAGAAACACCAGGTCCGGAACATGCTCCTTGATCAGAGTGAGCGCTTCGAGCCCATTTTTACCTTGCGCCACCACGCTGACTTCCGGAAAGGACTTCAGCAAGTAGGCGAGTTCGTCCCGCGCCGGGCGCTCGTCGTCCACGATAACGGTATTGATGGGCATAGCCTTTTTGTGGCGCCATCGCTCTGGCGATCCGTGTTTCAGGCTCCGGCAAAAGTATAGCAAAACGGGCCTTTCCCCGGCCGGAAGTCGGGAAATCGCGAGGCGGGCGCCGCTCGCCCTGCGGTACACTCGGATGCTTGCGGATCTGAAGGAGCCCACGTGACGAAAGCAGCTAGAAAGCCGAAGAAGAAACCGGCCGGTCGGGCGAAAGTGCTCAGCAGCACAGAACTGTGCCAAGGGCGCGTGTTCAAGGTAGTCCAGGACGAAATCGTGGAGCCGAGCGGGCTAAAGGCCACGCGCGATATCATCGTCCATCCTGGCTCGGTGGTGATCATCCCGGTGCTGGACGATGGCCGCATCGTGCTGATCAACCAGTTTCGCTACGCCGCCGGGCAGTATCTCTGGGAACTCGTCGCCGGCCACAAGGAACCCGGCGAAGATCCTGCCAAGGGCGCGCGCCGTGAACTGATGGAGGAAACCGGATACACGGCCAAACGTATCCGCAAGCTTTTCGAGATTTTCCCTTCGCCCGGATTGCTGGGCGAACGCATGGACATTTACCTCGCCGAAGGGCTCACCAAAGGCGTAGCGCAGCCGGAAGACGATGAAAAGATCTCGCAGAAGATCGTGACGCTGGCCGAAGCCGAGCGCTGGATTCGCGAGGCGAAAATTTGCGACGCGAAAACCATCGCCGGCCTGCTCTACTACTCCCGATTTGTGCGCCGCGCGTCCGCAACCTAGACGCTGCCGAACCGTTCAATACGCCACCGTATGGACTGTGCTTTGTATAAGCTTATGTAAGGGTTCCACTTGCTTGCCTGTCACATGGCGCTGTGCTAGTGTCCAGTTGGGAGGCGTTCAAATGAGCGATAACGCTGGATCAAAATTCAGTTATTTCCTGGTGGGAATAGGTATCGGCGCGCTAGTGGGCCTGCTCTATGCCCCGAAGTCCGGCGACGAGACGCGGGATTATCTCTCGAAGAAGGCGGACGAAGGGCGCGACTACGCGCAAAAGAAAGCCCGTGAACTGCGCGAACGCGCGGAAGATTTGGTCGAACGCAGCAAGGAGATCATGTCCCGCCAGAAAGATGCTCTTTCCTCGGCGGTTGACGCCGGCAAGGAAACCTACAAACGAGAGACCAAGATCTCGTAGAGTTTTGGAGAACAGTCTATGTCCGGCTGGCTCGAAGCATTTATCGTAATCGCCGCGCTCGCCATTTTCATCCAGATGTGCATTCTGGTGGCGATGTTCGCGCAGGTGCGGCTCGCCGTTACCACCTTCGTGCGTATCGGGAAAGAGATGCAGGATAAGATCAACCCCATCCTGACGCGCACCAACCGCATCCTGGAAACTTCAGAGGACCGCATCGCCAGCATCATGAGCGACGCCTCGGAAGTGACCCGCTTGGCGCGCGGCCAGGCGCAGAAGGCCGACCGCGTGGTCACCGAAGCAACCGAGCGGCTGCGAACGCAGATCATTCGCGCCGACCAGATCCTCACCGGAACGCTGGAAGTGATCGAGGAAGCCGGCAGCACCTTCCGCCGCAAGCTTTGGGAGCCGGTAAATCAGGCTTCCGCGGTGATTAAGGGCATCAAGGCGGGTCTCGAGTTCCTGCGCCGTCCAGGCGGTGACAAGAGCGGCGAAGGCGCCACCCAAGACGAAGAACTTTTTATCTAGCCAACGCTTACCAAACACCAACGGCGTTTTGAACGGCTGTCGCTCTCGCAATCCTCAGCGAGCGATCCAGCCGCCGCCGAGGACTTTCTCTTCCGAATAGAATACAGCGGCTTGGCCGGGGGTGATGGCGCGCTGCGGCTCGTGGAAGGTCACTCGCGCACTCGTCGGTGACAGTGGCGTGATTTCCGCATCGGCAGGCTGGTGCCGATTGCGAATGCGCACCGCCGCGTGTACCGGACCATCGGGCTGCGCGAACGAAATCCAGTTCACGTCGCGCACTTCGCAACTGTCGCTGCGCAGTTCGGCATCCTCGCCGATCACCAGGCGATTTCGCTCACGGTCAAGCGCCACCACGAAAACCGGCCGTCCGACGGCCACACCGAGTCCGCGGCGCTGCCCAACCGTGTAGTGATGCAGGCCTTCGTGCCGTCCGACCACTTCGCCGGAAGTGAGCACGATGTCGCCCGCCTCGGGGGATAGCGCGGTTCCCTGCTCCTGCAGATAATTCTCGATAAACCGCACGTAGCTGCCCGAAGGCACGAAACAAATTTCCTGGCTCTCCGGCTTTTCGGCCACCGGGACGGCGAGCCGCCGCGCGATGGCGCGAACCTCCTGCTTGGTCAACTCGCCGAGCGGAAATTCGGCGCGCGCAAGCTGCTCCTGTGTCAAGCCGAACAGAAAGTAGGTCTGGTCTTTGGATTCGTCCACAGCGCGCAGCAATTCGTAGCGGCCGGTTTCGCGGTTGCAGCGAACGCGCGCGTAGTGTCCGGTGGCGATGCGCTCCGCGCCAATCTGCCGCGCCGTGGTGAGCAATTCCGCGAACTTCACGTCATTGTTGCAGCGCGTGCACGGAATAGGCGTGCGCCCTGCGAGATAATCTTCGACGAACGGACGCACCACCGTCTCTTCAAATGCGCGCTCGAAATTGATCACGTAGAACGGAATGCCAAGATGCTCGGCCACGCGGCGCGCGTCGTACACATCGTTGATCGAGCAGCAGCGGTGCGGCGCCGGACCATCGCCCTGCAACTGCGGCAAGCGGCGCTGATTCCAGAGCTGCATCGTCAGCCCTACGATGGCGCGTCCGCGCTCGCGCAGCATCGCCGCCACGGTGGAGCTATCGACGCCTCCGGACATCGCAACGGCGATCGCGCCATCCGCAGCGGTGTTTACGCCGGGGCAAGCCGCCGGGCTCGATTCGGCGCAAGCCGCATCGGACACGGCGCCGAGCGCGTTTTCGATTTGTGCTTCAGTGGGCATGTGATTTTTCAGCAGCTCACCGGGCGGGCGCGGCTGCCACCGTGGAACGCGGCGAAATGGCGCGCAGGCGCTCGACGACGGTTGGAACCATCGCGATGGCGTAGTCAACATCTTCGGCGGTCGATGGCCGGCCAAGGCTGAAGCGAAGACTCGAACGCGCGTCGTCGTGCGATAAGCCAGCCGCCAGCAGCACGTGCGACGGCTCGGTCGATCCAGACGAACACGCCGCGCCCGTCGAGCAAGCAATGCCCTGGAGGTCCAGCGCGATCAGCAGCGCCTCGCCTCCCGCGCCGCGAAAAGTGATGTTCGAGGTGTTCGGAACGCGGTGCGTGCGGTCGCCATTCACCAGCGCATCCGGAATCCGTTCGAGCAGTGCGGATTCCAGGCGGTCGCGCAAGGCTGCAATGCGCGCCGAATCTTCGGGCAGCTTCAGGCGCGCGAGTTCCGCAGCCTTGCCCAGCCCAACGATCCCCGGAACATTCTCGGTGCCGGGACGGCGATCGCGCTCGGCGTGTCCGCCGCGAAAGCGCGGCACGAGGGAAGTGCCGGTGCGAACATACAGCGCGCCCACGCCCTTGGGCCCGCAAAACTTGTGCGCCGAAATCGAAAGCAGATCGACGCCCAGGCTATCCACATGGACGGGAATTTTGCCCGCCGATTGCACCGCATCGCAATGGAAGCAGACGCCCGCATCGCGTGCGACGCGCGAAATTTCCTCGATGGGCTGGATGGTGCCGAGCTCGTTGTTCGCGTGCATCACGGTAATGAGCACCGTCTCAGGACGGAGCGCGCGCCGAACATTATCAGGATCGATGATGCCCTGATTGCCGGGCCCGTGCTCGGCGGGAATGAACGTAACGTCGATTCCCTGCCGCTGGAGATCCTCGCAGGTGTGCAGCACGGCGTGATGATCGATCGAGCTGGCGATCACGTGCCTGCGCGGGTTTGCGGACGCGGCGACCGCGCCATAAATGGCTAGGTTATCAGCTTCCGTCCCGCCGCTGGTGAAGACGATCTCGCTCGGCTTCGCGCCGATCAGCGCGGCCACGGAATCACGGGCAGCGTCCACGGCGGCGCGGGCGCGTTGCCCAGGCGTGTGCACCGAGCCGGCGTTGGCGAAATTGTCGCGCAAGAACGGCAGCATGGCGTCGAGCACCGCCGGATCGACGGGCGTGGTGGCGTTGTAATCAAGATAGACACGCATCGGATGGCCTCGAATCGCTGAGAAGCTCCAGAATATCGGCTCGCGGAGGGGCGGTCAAGGAGGCGGGCGAGAATAAGAGTGCGCGAAAGGGACAGGCCCCGCCGGAGGACATCTTGGCAGGCGGCGGCCCGCCCACCGCGAAACATTTTGGCACGGAAAAGCGTATCTTCTAGCAACGCGGAGAAGGGTAGCAACAAAGAGCGGGGGCGAAAGGAGTGCGCGATGGCAGACGGCGGCGTTCCGCGGCATCATCGTTCGATTGGCGGTCCGGTAATTTTGATCGCACTGGGATTAATTTTTCTGGTGTGGAACTTCAGGCCGGGCGCCGATCCCTGGTGGATTATCTGGCACTATTGGCCGCTGATCCTGATTTTCCTCGGCGCGGGAATGATCTGGGACAGCTTTTGGGCCAGAAGCCACCCTGGCGGCGAGTCGGCGATCTCGGGAGTGTCCGTCGCATGGATCGTGCTGCTGGCGCTGTTCGTGATTGCGCTGTGGCATGGCGGCGCCTACGCCAGCGGACGCGGGAGCTCAGGCTGGAACCGCTTCTGGAATTCGAATTCAAGCGACTGGGGCGATTGGAACGATTGGGGCGACCATAGCAACGCGCAACACACGTCGCAATCGGTAGAGCTACAGGGCGCCAAAGAGGTCAACGTTCACGTGCAGATGCCCGCGGGCCAGCTGCGGCTCGATGGCGGCGCGAGCAAGCTGCTCGACGCCCAATTCCGATATGACGGCTGGCAGGGGGCTCCGCAGGTCAACTACACCGTGACGGGTGCGCAAGGCGACCTGCAAATCACGCAGAACGGCAATTCGTCGCATTTCGGCAACAGCTACAATGATTGGCATCTGAACTTTGGGGGCGCGGCTCCCATCGATTTGAAACTGGAAATGGGCGCGGGCCAAGCCTGGGTGAGTCCGAATGGGCTCGATTTGAGCGAACTAAGTATTCATATGGGCGCCGGGCAACTGGACCTCGACTTGACCAAGCTGGCACCAAGCAATTTGCAGGCAGACATCGAGGGCGGCGCGGGACAGGCGCGCATCCATCTGCCGAAAGATGAAGGGGTGCGGGTGTACGCTTCGGGCGGCATCGGCGCGGTCAATGCCGATGGATTCGATCGCCAGGGCGACGCCTACGTAAACGCCGCGTACGGCAAATCAGCGAAGAATATTGAGATGACGGTGCACGGCGGCGTGGGCGAGATTGATTTGATCCAGGGAGATTAGCAGAACTGTTCAGACGGGTAACGAATCGCACCAATAAGAGGCCGCAGTGGACGCAAGTGAACAGGGCGCAATCATGGTTGGCCGCGCCAGTGGGGCGATGGTAACCACCATGTTCGGCGCAGTGTGGCTTGGATTGGGCCTGGCAGCTATTCACGCGTTCTCTTGGTGGGTTGTGGTGGTGTTCGCGGTTTGTTGCCTCGGGTTGTACCTCGCTTCACTGCACGTGCTTCGGCGCGGGAAGAAGCTCCGCTCGAAAGCAGCCACGCCACGATGGACCGCAAAGATGCGCAACGGATTTATCTGGGCGGTGGTTGCCGAGATCGTGGGGTGTCTTGCCGTCGTATGGATCTGCAATTTGCTGCGCCGCGCGGATCTGATTCCCGTTGGGATCGCGCTGGTAGTAGGTCTGCACTTTCTTCCGCTCGCCAAAATCTTCCGAGCGCCCATTTACTACGCGACAGGAATCGTGATTCCGTTCTGGTGCGTTGCGTCCGTCTTTTTGTTTCGCGGGCCGGTAATCGACGTGGCCGCCGCCATTGGAACCGGCATCGTTCTATGGCTCACAACGGCCTACGGACTGATTCGCGTGCGCAGTTTTCTTCCGGCGCCCCCCGGTAAAACTGAGCCGGACCCAGTTCAGACCTGAGCGAGCGGGTGCCCTGCGGGCGCCGGCTTATGCTGAAACATCACGCGTTAGTGGTCGTCGTGGTCGTGACCGTAGTTGTCGTTCCAATCCTGCTGGTTGTGCCAGCGATGGGCATCAGAGTCCCACCAGCGGTGATCATGACTCCAGCAGTAGGCGCGAGCATCGTGAAGCTCGTGGCGCGCGCGATCGGCTTGCGGACTATCGGGCCCGTGATGGTCGATCGCCTGATGCAAATGGTGAGCAGCTCTTTCGGTGCGCTTCTGGCATTCGTCGGCGCGCAACTGCGGAGCGCCCAGGAGCATAACGAATCCGGTAAATCCCGCAGCCGCCAGCGTGAACCTGGAGTACAAAGAACGTGGTGATGTTCGCATCTTCGAAAGCCTCCCGAGTAATAACGGCAATCGGAGTGCCCTGGGGACGCGCCTCAGAAGTTATTCTGTGGACGCAGCATGTGTTTGCGCTGCGTGAAAGCTTCGTCGCGGCGCCGGGTAGATTTTTCAGCCAAAAGGAAAAACGGGATAAGGGCAATCATCGCAGGCACATACCCGACCGCGATCGGGATTACCTGAGCGTGTTACTCACAGGCGGCAGCGCCGCCGGATGGCTTTGACCGATTGGCGAGCGTCCGATAGAGTCGAACATGCACGGTCGAACATGCCTTTTCGACGCGCCACAAGAAAGATGCCGCACTCAACGCGGCGCAACACAAACCAGTAGCGACGAACATAGGAGCCAATTTTGGCGCGACCGATCATCACACTGACCACGGATTTCGGCACGGGCGATTATTTCGTCGGGGCGATGAAGGGCGTAATTTTGAGCATCAATCCCGACGTCACCATTGTGGACATCACGCACAACGTGCTGCCGCACGACGTGCTCGATGGCGCGCTGGCGATCGGGCAGGCGTACAACTACTTCCCGCCGAAGACGGTTCACGTGGTGGTGGTCGATCCGGGAGTGGGCACCACGCGGCGTCCGCTGCTGGTGGCCGGCGATCAGCATTATTTCATCGGCCCCGATAATGGCGTGTTCTCCTCGGTCTACGACCAGTCGGAAGCGCTGCACGTCTGGAACGTGATTTCCGAGCACTATTTCCGCCAGCCGGTGAGCAACACCTTTCACGGGCGCGACGTTTTCGCTCCGGTGGCGGCATGGCTGACGAAATCGTGGCAGACGTCGGCGTTCGGCGAGGCGATCACGGATTTCGTGCGCTTCGCCATGCCCAAGCCGAAGGTGAACGGCAATACCGTGAAAGGCGTGGTGCTGCGCGTGGATCATTTCGGAAATTTGATTACGAATTTGACTCCCGCGGACGTTCCGGCGCTCGCTTCAGCGGACGGCAAATTCACCATCAAAGCCGGCAATGGGCAAATCACCAGAATGGTGTCCACCTTCTCGCAGGCAGCTCCCGGCGAGGCCGTCGGCGTGATCGGCTCGACCGGACGCCTGGAAATTGCAATGAACAAAGGAAGTGCCTCGAAGGCGCTGGGCGCGGCGCGCGGCGCGGAAGTTGCCGTCGAGTTGGGGTAGCGCAGTTCCCTTCCGGAAGATTCAAACCCTCACAGAGTGCCGCAACGGCGTTCACGGAGTTCAGTTGGGCGATGTTCCGCCGGCCGCGGGTCCGTGGACACCCCCGTGAAAATTCCAGGTAGAGCCTTCACCGTCGCAAAGGCTGCCGCGCTGAAGTGCGCCTCCACACAACCATCGCTAATGGCAAATGTGCGGTAATAAGGACTGGTGTCAAACGGCGACGGGTGGCTTGCCGGCTTCCTCGCGGGCCAGCGCTTCCGCGCCATGGCGTCCGATTGGGATCGGCCGCTTCAGCAACGACGTCACAATCAGGAACGAGCGCATGCGCGGGTCGAGCCAGTCGCGCAGCGCGTCGCCAAGCAGATTGAACGCGAGAACCGCAGCCATAATTGCCAGCGCGGGAAAGATGACCATGTGCGGAGCGTCGAAAAGATGATTGCGCGCGTCGTTGAGCATGGATCCCCAGCTGGCGGTGGGATAGCTGACGCCGACGCCCAGAAAACTGAGCGTGGATTCGGCGAGGATTGCTCCGGCGATGCCGATAGTGGCTTGCACCAGCACTGGCTGCAAAATGTTGGGCACCAGATGACGGACGATCACGCGCGCGGGAGATGCTCCCAGCGAGCGCGCCGCCAGCACATATTCCATTTCCTTGGCTTGCAGCACCTGCGCGCGAGCCAGCCGCGCGTAGCCCGCCCATCCGGTGATGATCAGCGCGAAAATCACGTTTTCGAGACTGGGGCCGAGGAACGCGGCAAACGCAATGGCCAGCAGGATGCCGGGAAACGAAAGAAACGCGTTGATGAGGATGATGTTCGTGAAGCGGTCAAACCAGCCGCCGAAATAGCCGGAAACGGCGCCGATGGCCAGGCCGATCGAGCCCCCTCCAAGCACCACGGAAACACTGACGAACATCGAAACGCGCGCGCCATAGAAAATACGGGAAAGAATGTCGCGGCCCAGATCATCGGTGCCCATCCAGTGCGCCATGCTCGGGCTGGCCAGGCGCACGGCCAAATGCTGCGCGGCGGGATCGTAGGGCGCAAGCCAGGGCGCGGCAATCGCCAGAAAGACCAGCAGGGCGGACAGCGCAAACCCCCAGCGTCCCGGGCCGCTATGGCGGAGAAAATCGCGCAGCGCCTTCATTGCATTTTCACCCGCGGATCGACGAATACGTAGACCACGTCGGTAAGAAAATTCACCGCCACATACGAAAAGGCGATCAGCAGAATGCAGCCCTGCAGCAGCGGGTAGTCCCGCGCTTCGATGGCTTGCACGGTGAGGCGGCCAATTCCCGGCCAGGAGAAAATCGTCTCGGTGACGATCGTGCCCGCCAGCAGCGTCCCGAATTGCAACCCCACCACCGTAAGAATCGGGATCAGCGCGTTGCGAAAGGCGTGGCGGAACAGCACCGCCGCTTCCGACAAGCCTTTGGCCCGCGCAGTGCGGACGTAGTCGCTCGAAAGCTCCTCGATTACCGATGTGCGGACCATGCGCGTCAGAATGGCGGCAAGCGCTGCCCCCAGCGTGATGGCGGGAAGCACCAGATGCCCGATCCCGCCGCGTCCTGAGACCGGCAACCAGCCGAGCAGCACGGAGAACACTAAAATAAGCACTGGGCCAAGCGCGAAATTTGGCACGGAAAGTCCGAGCAGCGTGAACACACCGACGGCGTGATCAGCAGCCGTACCGCGCCGGTGCGCCGCCAGGATTCCGGCGGGGATGCTGATCGCCAGACAGACCAGCAGCGCCACGAACGCGAGTTCCAGGGTAGCGGGAAAATGCTCCAGCACGATGCGAGCAACGGGCTGCTGAAAGCGGAACGATTCGCCGAAATTGCCGTGCAACACGCCGATCACGTAATGCTCGTACTGCACCGGGATCGGCAGATCGAGTCCCAAGGAGTGGCGCAGCTGCTGCAAATCCTGCGCGCGAGCGCCTTCACCGAGCATCTGCTGCACGGGATCGCCCGGGACGATGTGCACCAGCATGAACACCATCGTCACGATCAGCCAGAGCGCCGGAATTGCCAGCAGCACGCGCAGAGAAAGATAGCGAATCATCGCGCGCGGCGCTCCCGCAGCGCGGCGGCGTGGACTTTCGTGCGCTCCGCAGCCTCCGTAGGCCCAGCGGTGGGTGCCGGTGCGGACGAGGATTGCCCGGCTGGCGGCGTGCCATCCGTGGATATTTCGGAAACCGGCTGCAGGCGCTTGATCTTCACGCGCGAAACCCGGCGCCGCTCCATTTCCACCACCGTAAAGCGGTAGCCGCCTTCTTCAAAGCTTTCGCCGCCTCGCGGAATGAATCCTAGGCGCGCCAGAACGAATCCGGCAACCGTGGAATAGGAAGCATCTTCGGGAATGGCAATGTTGTATTGCGTCTCCAGATCGCGCACGTTGATGGCCGCGTCAAAAATCATCGAGCCATCGGCCAGCGTCAGCGGACGCTCGACCACGTCGAACTCGTCGTGAATCTCGCCGATCATTTGTTCCAGGATGTCTTCCAGCGTGGCCAGTCCCAGAATGCTGCCAAATTCGTCCACGATCATGGCCAGGCCCATGCGGCGCGCCAGCAATTCGCGAAGCAGTTCGCTGGCCGGCTTGGTTTCCGGAACGATCACCACTTCGCGCAAAAAATTGCTGAGGTGAAAATCGGCGGCGGGCTCGTTTTCCAGCGCACGCGAGCGGTCGAGCAAAGTCCACATCACGTCCTTGAGATGCACGAATCCGCGAATGTGGTCGAGCGAGCCTTCATAAACGGGAATGCGAGAGCGTTGCGTGGTGGCGAACATCTGCATCGTCTGGTCCATGGACGCGTCGATCGGAAGCGCGTGAATATCCGGCCGCGGCACCATGATTTCCCGCACCTGCACCTGGCTCAACTCCATGGCGTTCTGAATGAACTTCGCTTCCGAGGCCGGCAGCAAGCCCAAGTCGCGCACCTGCTGGATCATCACCTGCAACTCTTCGATCGAGCGAATCAGCGTGTGGCTTTGCGGCGAAAGAATGCCCAGCGCGCTAACCACTTTTTCGGAGAAACCGTCCAGAAAGTCGATCGCCCAGCGAAAGGTGTGCACGAACCAGTAGAACGGACGGGCAATCAGCAGCGCCACGCGCTCGGCCCGCGCCAGGCTGAGCGCCTTGGGCACCAGCTCCCCGAACACCACCTGCAAAATCGTCAGCAGCCCGAAAACGATGATGATCGCAGCGCTATGTTCAACAATCGTGGCCCAGCGCGGCGTGACCTCGTTCACGAATGGCTGCAGGATCGAGACTAGCGTCACCTCGCCCAGGTAGCCGAGCGACAAGCTGGCGATGGTCAGACCGACTTGCACCCCGGATACAACGCGCCCCAGGTCCCCAAGCAGGTTTTCGACGATCTTCGCGCGCGGATCGCCCTCCTGAACCAGCTGCCGGATGCGCGAAAGCCGCACGGCCACCAGCGCGAACTCCGACGCGGAAAAAAACGCGTTCGCGGCAATCAGCAGAACGATGCCGAAGATTTGTACGGCGATCATGGCCAGAATCCGGCGTCGCAGCTTCTACACTGGCAGAATTCAGGCGGGCGCACGCCTCTATCGCGCGGCAGAGCCCGGGAAGGTTCGGAAGCCGGACAGAACTCCATCAATGGCAATTTTATCAGGATGACCGGCGGGCGGGGCAGGCGAATGGGCGAAGATAAACCGACAGTACAACAGCTGCGGAGTCAGCAAAATCCCGCGGAAATCGCTCCAAAGGGGCAAGTTGAAATGGCTAGGGTAAAAACAGAAAGGCTCCCGGGCCTCCCGCGGTGTATCCGCCGGACGAGCCTAGGAGCCCTTGGAAGCTAAACCGTGAACGAGCTGCCGCAACCGCAGGTGCTCTTGACGTTGGGATTATTGAACTTGAATCCGGCCCCTTCGAGCGTCTCGATATAGTCGATGGAAACGCCGTCGAGATACATCTCGCTCATCTGGTCGATCAGGACCTTCAAACCGTCGAATTCGTACACGTTATCAGCGTTCTCGTTGACCTGATTCTCGAACGCCATACGATAGCTGAAACCAGAGCAGCCGCCGCCGACCACGGCTACGCGCAGAGCGGTGGGCTCAGGAGTTTGCTGCGAGAGAATCTCTTTTACTTTGCTTACGGCCACGGGTGTCAATTGAACCATTCTGGATCCCTCCGAAATCGGGCGCAGTACCACGCGCAATGCGCCTGAACTTCAAACTGATTATAACAGATACCTGCAAGCGCCAGCTGGCAATTTCCCATTCGCCATGGGTCCTCAAAAGAACAATTTCCGTCAAAAAAGCGGCTGATAACGCCATCTAGCAGCGGCATTAACCGCCGCATCCTGATAAGATTAGATGCTTACATGACACACACCATCACACTGATTCCCGGCGACGGGATCGGAGTAGAAGTATCCAGAGCCGTCCAACAAATCATTCAAGCTGCGGGGGTCTCGATCCAGTGGGACGAGACCAGCGCGCGCGGCGATGTGGAGAGCCTGACGCCCGACATCACCGAATCGGCCGCCTTCAAATCGATTCTCAAGACCCGCGTGGCGCTAAAAGGCCCTCTGGCCACCGCCGTAGCCATCGGCCCACCCAGCTTAAACGTCCAACTGCGCAAGGCGCTCGATTTGTACGCCAACGTCCGGCCGGTGAAGAACCTGGCGGGGGTGGTGACGCCCTATAAGAATGTCGACATCGTTCTGATCCGCGAGAACACCGAGGACCTTTACGCCGGCCTGGAACACGAGGTGGTTCCCGGCGTGGTGGAGAGCCTCAAGATCATCACCGAACGCGCGTCCACGCGCATCGCCAAGTTCGCCTTTGAATACGCCCGCAAATGGGGACGCAAGAAGATTCACTCGATCCACAAAGCGAACATCATGAAAATGTCCGACGGGCTATTTTTGACGTCGATTCGCAAAGTGGCCAAGCAGTATTCGGAAATCGAGTACAAGGAAATGATTATCGACAACGCCTGCATGCAGATGGTCCTGAATCCTTGCCAGTTCGACATGCTCCTGCTGACCAACCTGTATGGCGACATTATGAGCGACCTGGCGGCCGGGCTTGTCGGCGGACTCGGCGTGGTTCCCAGCGGCAACATCGGCGAAAAAGAGGCGATCTTCGAGGCCGTGCACGGCACGGCGCCGGACATCGCCGGCAAAGGCATCGCGAATCCTACCGCCCTGTTGATGAGCTCCATCATGATGCTGCGGCACATCGACGAGGCCAAGGCCGCGCTGAATATCGAGCAGGCGCTCGAGAAGGTTTACCGCGAGGGAAAGCACCTGACGCGAGACGTGGGCGGCAAAGCCGGCACAGCCGAGTTTACGGACGCGGTGATCGAGCAGCTGAAGAGCTAACTGCGCTCTCGTGCCCGTCCCTCCGGCATTGACGTGGAACGGCACTGAGCTAGAATGCAACTCCAGTGACGCTGACGTGGGGCGCACGAATCGCGAACCACGGCTTTCCTTGTTTTGGTAATCTGCGCGCACTTTGAGGCGACATGAACTCACCGGCAAATAAAGCGGCGGAATCGCAAAAGGCGGAAACGCCGAAGAAGGGCGACTTTGAAAAGTCGCTGGTGCGCCTCGAAGAAGTGGTGAAACGCCTGGAGAGCGCCGATCTTTCGCTCGACGAAGCGATGAAGCTCTTTGAAGAGGGCGTGAAGCTTTCGCGCGAGTGCCAGAAGCAGCTCGAAGAAGCCGAAGGCCGCGTGGAAATTCTGCTGAAGAAAGCGGACGGTAAAATCGCCGCCGAGCCGTTCGAGCCCGAAGATGAATCGTCCTAGCCAGCTTGCGCTTGGGCGCTCGATTTTTCGCCGTCACCGCTTCCCTTCACCGGTCGCATGACGCTCCCTGATTTTTTCCAAGCCGATCACGCCGCCATCGAGTCGGCTCTCGAACGCCTGCTGCCGCCGGAAAATACTCCGCCGCAAACGATTCATCGCGCCATGCGCTACAGCGTCTTCGCGGGAGGCAAGCGCATCCGCCCGATTTTGTGCCTGGAAGCGGCGCGCGTGTTCACCGGGAATATCGAGGGCGCTGTCCACATCGCATGCGCGCTCGAATTCATCCACACCTATTCTCTGATTCACGACGATCTGCCGGCGCTCGATAATGACGATCTGCGCCGCGGCAAACCTACCAATCACAAGGTGTTTGGCGAGGCCATGGCGATTCTGGCTGGCGACGGGCTGCTGACCCTGGCGTTTGAAACGCTGGCGAGCGCGCGCATCGAGGCGCAGCGTCGCGTCCGCGTGATCGCCGAAATCGGCGCGGCTGCCGGCACCGTGAACGGCATGGTCGGCGGCCAAGTAGCCGATGTGGAAGCGGGCGGCCGGCCCGTTGACTCGGCCATGCTCGAATACATTCACCGCTCGAAAACCGCCGCGCTGATTCGCGGCTCGATCGTGGCGGGCGCGCTCGCCGGCGGCGCGCCGGATGAAGACGTCGAGCGACTCCGCCAATTTGGCGACCTGATCGGCTGGGCGTTTCAGGTCGTGGACGATATTCTGGATGTGGAGGAATCGTCGGCGGCGCTGGGTAAAACCGCAGGAAAAGACCAGGAACAGCAAAAGGCCACCTACCCCGCGCTCCACGGACTGGAAAAATCGCGAGCCATCGCCGCGGATTTGGAAGCGCGAGCGCTGCGGCAAATCGAGCCCTACGGAGCACGCGCAGAGCGCTTGCGGCAACTCGCGCAGTTTCTGGTCGCGCGGCGTTCCTGAGTCGGCTTGTAATTCTTCCCTTCTGTGCTGGTGGCCCGCATTCCCTGATACGCTGTCGGCGGCGGCGATTCTTCAGGAAATCGACTCTCAGATGAAAAAGCCCGGCAAAGAGCGCATCGACGTGCTGCTGACTGCGCGCGGCCTGGCTCCCTCGCGCGAGCGCGCACAGGCGCTGCTGCTGGCCGGCCAAGTGCGCGTCAATGGCGCGCCTATCACGAAAGCAGGCGCGCGCGTCCCGGATGATGCCCGCATCGAAATCGCCGGCGATTCGAATCCCTACGCCAGCCGCGGCGGCCTGAAACTCGCAGGCGCGCTCGAGGATTTCGGCGTTAGCCCAAGCGGGCAAACGTGTCTTGACGTGGGCAGTTCGACCGGCGGCTTCACCGATTGCCTGCTTCGAAGTGGGGCGCTCAAGGTTTTCGCAGTCGATGTGACCATCGATCAGCTGGATTGGAAGCTGCGCCAGGATCCACGCGTGGTGACCATCGAGCGCAACGCCCGCTATCTGCGCCCCGAAGACGTCGCCGAAAACGTTACGCTGGTCGTAGCCGACGTTTCGTTTATCTCCGTGGCGAAAGTTCTGCCCGCGATTGTGCCGGTTGCCGCCCCTGGCGCGGATTTTCTGGTGCTGATCAAGCCGCAGTTCGAGCTGGAGAAGAGCGAGGTGGGCAAGGGCGGAATCGTGCGCGATCCGGCACTGCATCAAAAAGCCATCGACCGCGTAACGGCGGCCGCGGAGGCAGCGGGGCTAGAGATACTCGGCGTGAAACCGAGCCGTGTGACCGGCGCGGAAGGCAATCAGGAGTTTTTTCTCCACGCCCGGGCGCGCTCCGCCACCGAATGATCCGTAATCACGCAGCGCACAAACGACTACTGGCAGCCTCGGTTGTAGAGTAGAATTTCTCGACTCAAATGATTCGCACCGCGGGAATTATCTCCAAGCCCATCCCTGAACGTATCTGCGAGGTCGTCCCCCCGCTGGTCGAATGGCTGCGCGCCCACAAAATTGACGCGTTGCTCGACCAGGAAACGCAGAGCTGCACGAATTCCAGTCTGCCCTCGCTTTCGCGCGAAGATCTCGGCGCAAAGATCGATTTGGCCATCGTGCTGGGCGGCGACGGCACGTTGCTTTCCGCCGCCCGTTCGTTGGCGGGCCACAACATGCCAATCCTGCCGGTAAATCTTGGAGCGCTCGGCTTTCTCACGAGCGTCACGCTCGACGAGCTTTATCCCCTTCTCGAAAAAATGGTGGAGGGCGGCTACCGCACCAGTGCTCGCATGATGCTCGACGCTCAAATTGTGAGCGACGGCCACGCCACCGAACGAAAGTGCGCCTTAAATGACGCGGTGGCCAATAAAAGCGCCCTTGCGCGCATGCTCGATTTCGATGTGTTTGTGAACCAAAATCACGTGGGGCGCTATCGCGCCGACGGAATCATCGTGGCCACGCCAACCGGCTCCACCGCGTACTCGCTAGCCGCCGGCGGCCCCATCGTCGATCCGGAACTGGACGCCTTCGTGATCACGCCGATTTGCCCGCACATGCTTACCAATCGTCCCATCGTGATCCCCAGCGACGCCCGCATCGATCTGGATTTTGCAGCCGCCGAGGAGCCCGTGTACGTGACGCTGGACGGACAAACCGGATTTCAGTTGAAGCCGAAAGATCGCGTGACGATCACCAAGTCCGAACATCGCGTGACGCTGGTCCGTCCCCCGAATAAGACCTATTTTGAAATTTTGCGCAGCAAATTGCGATGGGGTGAACGCTAGGCCGGCTTACTCGCACTTCAGGACGACCAGTGTGCGGTCGTCTACCGGATGCTTCCCGCCGGAGAAGGCATCGGCTGCTTCCAGAATCTTGTCGGCGATGCCGTCAGCCGTCGATTGAAAATTCGCGGAAATGATTTCGCCGACGCGCCCGGAACCAAAAAATTCCCCGCTGGCCGATTGCGCGTCGCCGATGCCATCCGAGTAAAAAACCACGATGTCGCCGGTTTTCAAAATGTAGCTGCGCTCGTCGTACGTCACTTCATCGAAAATACCCAAAGGAAATCCGGCAAGCGGCATTTTGTCGCAACGCCCAGCGTGATAAAGCAGCGGCTGCTCTTGTCCGGCATTGGCAATGCGCAGGCGCCCCGCGCGGCGGTTCCAGGTGGCGAAGCACAGCGTCATGAAGCGGCCTTCGATCAGCCGCTCGGCCAAAAAGCCATTCAACGCGCGCAGCATGTTGGCCGGCCGCGGCTTGGAGGTTCCCAGGCTGCGCAGCGTCCCAACGGCAACCGCTCCGTAAAGAGCCGCCGCGCTTCCCTTCCCGCTCACATCTCCGAGCGCAATCCCCAAATCCTGCGGTCCATAGCGCAAAAAGTCGTACAAATCGCCGCTCAGCTCGCGCGAAGAAACCACGCGGGCGGCGATATCCAGCCCGAATTCGCGCCCCGGCAAACGCGGCAGCAGCGCTCCTTGAATGCGCCGCGCGGCGTTCAGGTCGCGTTCCATGCGCTGCTCGTCGCGCGCCAGCTGTTCATATAGGTTGGCGTTCTCGATGGATACCGCCAGATGCGCCGCCAGAATCGTGAGCACCTGCACGTGGTCTGGCGTGAAGTAATTCAGCTGCGGGCTTTCCAGATCCATCACGCCGACCACGCGGCCCTTGTAAATCATCGGCACGGCTAGCTCCGAGCGCGTTTCGGGATTGGACATGCGGTAGCGCGGGTCGAGCGAAACGTCGGGAACCGCAATGGCCCGGCGCAGCTTTCCCGCCGCTCCGACGATCCCCTCATGTTCCGGAACCACGGATTTTTCCTGCACGCGCTGTCCGAATTTCACCGACACGCTGCGGCGAAACACGTTCGCCGCTTCATCGTGGAGGAAAATGCTGAAAATCTGGTAGTCAATCAGGCGCTTGGCGAGCTCCGCCGCGCGGCGCAGCACCTCTTCCACGCGCAGCGTGGCGCCCGCTTCGCGGCCAATCTCATTGAGCAGCAGCAGCGTTTCCGCCTGTTTGCGCGCGTTTTCAAACAACCGCGCGTTCTCAACCGCGGTGCCGATGCGGCCGGCCACCAGGCTTAAAATCGCCTGCTGCGAAGGAGTGAAGTAATCCCGCTCGCGGCTCTCGATATCCATCACGCCGATCACGCGCCCGCGAACGATCAGTGGCACGGCCAGCTCCGAGCGCACTTCGTCAACCGCTGCAAGATATCGAGGATCTTTCGAAACGTCGCCCACGCGAATGGGCTGTCCGATGGCGGCGGCCGCGCCGATGATGCCGTCCCCGATGGGAATGCGCCAATTTTCGACCACTTCCACGCGGTGCCCGATGGCGAACCGAATATAGAGCTCGTTGGTGTTCTCGGTGGGCAGCAGCACGGCGAAAATCTCGAAATCGATCAGCCGCTTTACCTGCGCCGCCGCGCGCGCCAGCACCTCGTCGAGGTTCAGCGAGGAGTTGATCTCGTGGCTGATCTCCGCGAGCACCGCCAGCGTCTCCGCGGGCATTTCCAGCACCGGATTGAGTTCAGTCGAGTCCATTTTCCACGCGAAGAACGCCCGCCTTCAGCTCGCCGGTACGCGCAATCGGCGCGCGAGCGGATTTCAAATCCTTATTCTGCGGACGCGAGACGCCCCATTATAACAGGCGGTCGCCCGGGCTATCGGCGGCAGATTGGAAAGAGGTCGGAAATGAAAGCAGGAAGCCGGCGAGGACTGTCGGCCGCTAAGATGCCGCGGGACTATCGATTGGCGGCCGTGTAGGCACGAGCTTGCTCCAGAATCTTGATGCTGGAGCTGCTGCCGATCCGCGTGGCGCCCGCGGCCATCATCTCCTGAAAAGCTTGCCAGGTGCGGATGCCGCCGGCGGCCTTGACGCCCATCTCCGGCCCGACAACGCCGCGAATCAGCCGCACGTCTTCTACTGTCGCTCCGCCCGGTCCGAAGCCGGTGGACGTCTTCACAAAGTCGGCGCCGGCATTCATCGCGGCGCGCGAGGCGCGGATTTTCTCGTCCTGAGTGAGCAGTGCGGCCTCGATGATCGCTTTGCAGATCGCGTCGCCCCGATGGCTCGCTTCGGTGACCGCGCGAATATCGGCTTCGACGCCCGCGTCATCTCCCGATTTCAGCGCGCCGATATTGATGACCATGTCGATTTCGCGCGCGCCGAGCTTCATTGTTTCCTCAGCCTCGAAAACTTTCACCGAAGTAAGCGTCGCCCCCAGCGGAAATCCCACCACGGTGCATACGCATACGCGGCTGCCGCGCAGCGCTTCGGCCGCTTGCGCCACATGGCAGGGATTCACGCACACCGAGGCAAATTCGAATTGCAGCGCTTCTTCGCAGAGCTTGGCAACGTCGCTGCGCGTGGCTTCCGGTTTTAGCAGCGTGTGGTCGATCGAGCGCGCGATCTCGGAGGGATTCATTGCGAAATCTTACGCGGCATCAGGCGGAAGCTGCAGGATGCAAACGTCCTTGAGATTGCGGTAGCGCTCCCCGTAATCCAGTCCATATCCCACCACGAATTCGTTGGGGATTTTGAACCCTACGTAATCGGTCTGCACTGTCTTGATCCGGCGGGAGGGCTTGTCGAGCAGCGCGGCTACCCGCAGCGTTTTGGGCTTTCTCTGCCTGAGCACGCGCAGCAAGTAATTCAGCGTCAGGCCGGTGTCGAGGATGTCCTCCACCACGATCACGTTCAGCCCCGCGACGTTGCTATCGAGATCCTTCAGCAGGCGCACTTGCCCGGACGATTCTTTGCCGCGCCCGTAGCTCGAAACCGCGATGAAATCGATCGACGTTTCCAGGTCGATTTCGCGCACCAGGTCCGCCAGGAAAATGTACGAGCCCTTCAGCACGCCGATTAGGTGAACGCGCTCGCCTTTGAAGTCGCGCGTGATCTGCCGCGCCACGTCGCGCACGCGCTTGTCGATGGCCGCGCGGCGAATCAGCGGCTTGAGCCGCGGTTTCTCTGTGGTCTCTGCCAAGGGCATCCGTCTCCTGCGAGCCAGCTACTGTATCGCAACCGCGGCGCACCGACAATCGAACTACCCGCGCGGTTGCATCGGCGAAAATGATAGTCTCTGGTGTCGCCGGGGCCAAGAAATCCGGCAGGAGTGCTCTCCATGGCTGCGCCTATATCCGAATCCTCGCTCGAACAGTTTCGGGCCGCTGCGGCCAGCGGCGATCCTACGCCCGCGGGCGTGGCGGTCTCGGCGGTTTCAGCCAGCTTCGCGCTCGGGTTGCTTGCCAAAGTTTTGAAGGTGAGCGCGCGGCACAAGAAATTCGCAGCAAGCGCTCCGAAACTCGAATCACTTTCCGATGCCGCGCGTGTGGAATCCAAGCGCATGCTGCAATTTGCGGAGGAAGATGTTTCGGCGTTCAACGCCTACGTGGCCAGCAGCCGCCTGCCGCAAGCCGGCGATCGCGAACGCGAAGAGCGCCAGCGCGCCGTCAACGCCGCGGTCCGCAAAACCATCGAGATTCCTTTGGCTGCGGCGCGCTCCGCGGCCACGGGACTGGAGCTTTGCTCCGACGCCTCCGGCTTGACGCACGTTGCGGTGATCGCCGATCTCGGCGCGGCCACTTCCCTGCTGGCCGGCGCCATGCGAATTTTTCTGCTGTGCGCGGACTCGAATCTTCGGCAACTGGCGCTCGATCCGCAGCCTTTCCGGGAACTGTTTGCAGCGCGCGCCGAATGGGAGCAGCGCGCCAACCGCTACGCCGAATCCGCGCTCAAGCACGTCGCGTCGGTAATCAATTCCCTCCCCGGCAAATTCGCGAGAGAATCATAAGCGCAGCCAAATACGGATCGAGGGCCCCCGGATGAGCGCGCTTTCGCTTTTTGGTCTTATCGCCGTCACTTTAATGCTGGTTTTCTACGCTCTGGAAAAACGCAACGCGTGGTTCATTCTCGGCTTTGCGTTTTCCTGCATGCTGGGCTCCACGTACGGATTTTTGCAAGGCGCGTGGCCCTTTGGCCTGGTCGAGGGTGTCTGGTCCATCGTCGCCCTGCGCCGCTGGTGGCACGCTCGCTCGCCGCAGATACGTCCGAGTGCTGGGAACGAACTCGCCCGCTAAATCTGCGAAATTGTGGCGAATCTGCGGACCTAGAGATGGGCAAGTCGAAGGAAGTCTGGAGAATTCAGGACCCGACATCGTCCAAGCCGCAGACTCGTCCCGAGCGAGGGACATTGCAGGCAAGCCGCAGCGGATCAGTTTCGCCCGCTGCGATTCACACGTACTCTTCCGATAGCTCCGCTCCGGCAAAAGCTCAGCTCCCGCAAAAGCTGCGCGGCTTATGACAAGCCGACGATCTTGCCGGTCGCCGCGTCGATGTCGATGTCGTAGTAGCCAGGGCGTGTGGAAAGGCCCGGCATGGTGACGATCGATCCGAGCAGCGGGAAAAGGAACCCCGCGCCCACACTGGCGCGAACGTCCTTTACCGGCACCGTGAACCCCGTCGGAGCGCCCTTCAGATTGGCATCATGGCTCAAGCTGTACTGCGTCTTGGCCATGCAGATGGGCAGCTTGTCGAAACCGAGCTTGGTGTAGAGAGCGATTTTCTTTTCGGCTTCGGGGCTGTATTCCACGCCCGCTCCGCCATAAATTTCCTTCACGATGGTTTCGATCTTCTGCTTGATCGTGGTGCTTTCGAGCGGATAAAGGAATTTGAAATTGCTGGGCTGCTCGCACGCCGCGATCACTGCTTTCCCGAGTTCCACGGCTCCCGCGCCGCCTTCGGCCCAGTGATTAGCCATCACCGCGTCCATTGCGCCGGCCTTTTTCGCGATATTGCGCACCAGATCGATTTCCGCCGGAGTGTCGTACTGGAATCGGTTGACGCCGACGACCACCGGAATGCCGAATTTGCGGGCGTTTTCGATCATCTTGATCAAATTTGAGCAGCCCTTCTCCAGCAGCTCGAGATTTTCTTCCGTGTATGCCGCATCCAGCGGCTTTCCCGCCACCACCTTGGGACCCCCGCCATGCATCTTCAGTGCGCGGATGGTCGCCACCAACACCACGCAGTCCGGCACCAATCCGCTGTAGCGGCACTTGATGTTAAAAAACTTTTCCATGCCCATATCGGCGCCGAAGCCGGATTCGGTGAGCACGTAGCCGTCCTTGCCCACCAGTTTCAACGCAACTTGATCCGCCACAATCGACGAGTTGCCGTGCGCGATATTGGCGAACGGCCCGGCGTGAACGAATGCCGGAGTGCCTTCGAGCGTCTGCATCAGGTTGGGCATGATCGTGTCCTTCATCAAAACGGTCAGCGCGCCGCCCACTCCGATGTCGTCCGCGGTAATCGCTTCACCGGCTTTATTCGTGCCGATCACCATGCGTCCCAGGCGCTCGCGCATATCCGAAAGGCTGGTGGTCAGCGCCAGCACGGCCATGATTTCGCTGGCGACAGTGATATCGAAGCCGGTCACGCGGTTGAAGCCTTTTTCCTCCGGCCCCTGGCCTACGGTAATCTGGCGCAACATGCGGTCGTTGGTGTCGATGCCGCGCCGCCAGGTGATCGAACTCGGGTCGATATCCAGCCGCGCGAAGCGGCTGCGCTCTTCCGGCGTGAGGTCGTCGGGATTCGTTTTGCTGATTCCCAGCTTGCGCAATCGCCGCAGCATCACCGGAGAAAATTTGCGGCTGCCGTCTTTCGCGCGCGGCGTCAGACGATCGAACAACTGCTCATCCGTAGCGCTAGCCTCGTGGAACATGCGCGTATCGATGGCTGCCGCCAGCAGGTTATTCGCCGCCGTAATCGCGTGAATGTCGCCCGTGAGATGGAGGTTGAACTCCTCCATGGGAATAATCTGGCTGTAGCCACCGCCCGCCGCCCCGCCCTTGATGCCGAACGTCGGACCCTGGCTAGGCTGCCGGATGCAGGTGAACACTTTCTTGCCCAGATGCGCGCCAATCGCTTGGCTCAGCCCGACCGTCGTGGTGGTTTTGCCTTCGCCGAGCGGGGTGGGTGTAATTGCCGTCACCACCACGTATTTGCCGTTGGGCGCGCTCTTCAACCGGTCGCGAACCGACAGGTGTACTTTCGCCTTGGTCTTGCCGTAGAGATCGAGTTCGTCGGGAAGGATGCCTGCCTCCGCTGCGATTTTGTCGATGGGAATCGGCGTGGCCGCCTGCGCAATTTCGATATCGCTCGGCACGCGCGCGAGTATGTTCTTCAGCTTATGAGGCATCCTGTTCTCCTTGATAGATACGGCATGTGCGACTGCGATGTATGCAACCACCGGGAAGTGTCGCTTGGAATTCGCTCGCGGGCACAGCTTATCGGCGCGCTCCCACGGCCTTCCTCAGGCTGGGCATGCAATCGAATACCGTATTGGACCCTCGCGCTGTTGTCAAGCAGCGATCTGGAATTGCCACGAAGCGATCTGACGAATCTCCGCCGCCCGGCGAAGTAAAAGGAAAAGGGATGGCGACGCGCTCGCCATCCCTTGCGATTTTCGTTCGTCAGCGCAAGCGCGCTACTTGCTGCACTCGCAATGCACGTTATCCTCTGCCTTCCCTTGATGAGTCGGATGACGATTTCCAGTCCATTCCTTCCACCCCACGTTCATTTCCTTGGCTAGAAAACCAAGCTCCGCCAACTGCAGAGCTGCCTTTGCGGAAAGCTGTCAATCGTTGCTCCAGCAGTAGGTGACGATCTCTTTGCCTTTCGGCAGCCGGGTGGCCGACTGCGCGATATCTTCCAGCGTAAAGCTCCAGGCCCCGGGAATGTGGCCGGCGGCGAACGCTTCCCTGCCGCGCGTATCGAGCAGCACGAAATTGAACGGCGCCTCGCCCTTTACAGCCCGCACCACGTCTTCACGTTGTTTTTCCGCTTTTAGCTTGGCCGCGAAATAGTCGCGGTTAGCCCGAATTTCATCCGGGCTGTATGCAGCAGATGCCATGGTAGCCTCCTTAGGTTTAGGGCTGGAATCCCTACTGTTTATCGGATGCCCTCGATCCGGCCTGGATGCGCGCTGGATTGCCGCCGGGCCCCTTTCGCGCTAGGGAGTTGGCGCCGCGGCGCGCGCCTTTCGCATCCGGCCTGCGGCGGATAAGCTGCGGTTGAGTGAAAGTTAAGCGGAAGATGGCTAGAGATAGTCAGGAGATCCAGATGGCGCATGGCAAATCGCCGGAAAGCGCAGCCGCTGGGCACACCGCGTCTGCGTCGAACGCACCGGAAGTTAAACTCGCGGAACCCTGGTTGCGCGGCACGCTCGCGGATGTCCCCGTGCTTACTCGCGCGGTGCTGCACGCCTTGCAACTCGCCCGCGAAGATATCGAGCGCTGGTGCGGCGGCCTCAGCGATCCGGAATTGAACGCGCGGCCCGGCAGCGTTGCGCCGGTGGCTTTTCATCTGCGGCACATCGTCCGCAGCGCCGACCGCTTGCTGACCTACGCGGACGCCCGGCAGCTATCGGCTGACCAGATTGCGGCGCTCAAATCCGAGCTTCTTGAAGAAGCGAGCAAAGCAGAATTATTCGCGGAATTTCGCGCGGGAATTGAAAGCGCCGCGTCTCGCGTGCGCGCGTTCAATCCGTCAACTTTTGAAGAACCCAGAAAAGTGGGCAAGCTGCAGCTGCCAACGACCGTCGGCAGCCTGCTGATCCACGTCGCCGATCACACGCAGCGCCACGTCGGCCAAGCCATCACCACCGCCAGAATCGCCACCGCCGCCCGCGTCTAACCGTCGTTCAGCAGTGCTCGCGGCCCGCAGGAACGGGCTGCACGACGCGCGGGCGCGGCTTGTGGCCGTGGAACTGCGCCGCTTCCGTCGAACCCTTCAGCGCCACCGTGGAAGCAGCGCCGTCGGTAATCACGTGCTGCACGGTATCGAAATAGCCGGTGCCCACGAATTGCTGATGCTTCACCGCCGCGTAGCCGAAATCGTGCTCGCTTTCGAACTCGTGGTCCTGCAGCTGGCAATACGCCGCCATACCGCGCTCTTTGTAACCGCGCGCCAGCTCGAACATCGAGTGGTTCAGCGCGTGGAATCCCGCCAGGGTGATGAACTGGAATTTGTAGCCCATCGCCGCCAGCTCACGCTGGAAATTGGCGATGGTCTCGTTGTCCAGATTCTTCCGCCAGTTGAACGACGGCGAGCAGTTGTACGCCAGCAGCTTGCCCGGGAACTTGGCGTGAATGCGCTCGGCAAAAATGCGCGCCTCCCGCAGATCGGGCGTGGAAGTCTCGCACCACAGCATCTCGGCGTAGGGCGCATAGCTTAAGCCGCGTGCGATGGCCGCCTCAAGCCCATGGCGAACGTAGAAAAACCCTTCCGAGCTGCGCTCGCCGGTTATGAACTCGCGGTCGCGCTCATCCACGTCGCTGGTTAGCAACGTCGCGCTGTCCGCATCGGTGCGCGCGATCACCAGCGTCGGCACGCCCATCACATCGGCCGCCAGCCGCGCCGCCACTAGTTTATGGATCGCTTCTGAAGTGGGCACCAGCACCTTGCCGCCCAGATGACCGCACTTCTTCGCGGACGACAGCTGATCCTCGAAATGCACTCCGGCCGCCCCGGCCTCGATCATGCTCTTCATCAGCTCGAATGCGTTCAAGTTGCCGCCGAAGCCAGCCTCGGCGTCAGCCACCATGGGCGCGAGCCAGTAGGTGGAGTGATCGCCTTCGGCGTGATGGATCTGGTCCGCGCGCACCAGCGCACGATTGATCCGCCGCACCAGGCTCGGGACGCTATTCGCCGGGTACAAGCTCTGGTCCGGATAGGTTTCCGAGGCATCGTTCGCGTCCGCCGCCACTTGCCAGCCGCTCACGTAGATGGCTTTCAGCCCGGCGGCCACCTGCTGCACGGCCTGGTTACCGGTCATCGCTCCCAGAGCTCCCACGTAAGATTCCGAATGCAGCAAGTTCCACAATCGCTCCGCGCCCAAGCGCGCCAGCGTGTGGTCGATATGGATCGAACCCCGCAGCCGCTCCACGTCTTCGGGCTTGTAAGGACGCGTAATCTCAGCCCAACGTGGATTCGTCTTCCAATCTGTGCCTATATCCGCGGGTTTGCCGTTGCCGCTATTCGACATCTACCTGGTCCTCCTGTGAGCTTCTTCGGTTAGAGCGGGTACACCAACTTGCGCGCTTCGCCGGCGCGAGCCCAAGAGCATCACAACATTTTAACCTGAATGACCGCGAGGCGAAAGAGCGTTCCACCAGGAGCTATAATGCGATGAATATGAGTACAGCCGACTCGTGCAACGAATGCGCCGCAATCCTCGACGAATTGAGGAACGTCGCCGGATACTCAGGGACTCCCGAGCAGTTGCGCAAGAGGCTGGGAGCCACGCTCCCGGTAATTCTTTCGGCGGACGACGATGCCCTGGAAGAATTGCTTCAAAAGCATCCATTCCGATTGATGGCGCGCGATGCGGACGGCACCCCGCTGCAACCGTCGGCGCGGCCGTCCAAATATCAAGCGGTGTTTCGCCGGCTCTGGACGCATCGCGCCCGGACTGGCCACTGGCCGCTGCCATTCCGGTAGCCATCCATCAGGATCGTTCCGTCGGTTTGTCAGCCGAACCCAGTGCGGCCTGTCGGCAAACTCCCATCCAAAATGATTCTGGCCGAAGCATATGTGGGCCGCCCCGGCTCACCGCCGGTGTCTGGCGCCAATCTACTCGCAACCGCCCCGTTCCGCAGAAATCTGCTTTTGAATTGCTCCTGTGCGAGAATACCGCCGCATGAAAGCGCCATTCGCGCCCCGCCAACTCGCAACATTCCAAGAAACTCTGCTCGCTTGGTACCGCCATCACCGGCGCGACTTGCCCTGGCGCGCCAGCCATGACCCGTACCGCGTTTGGATTGCCGAAATCATGCTGCAGCAGACGCGCATCGCCGCCGTGCTTCCCTACTACCAAAATTTCCTGAAGAGATTTCCGGAGGTCGCCTCTCTCGCCCGCTCTCCGCGGGCCGAAGTGCTGCGCCAGTGGTCGGGACTCGGCTATTACAGCCGCGCCCGCAATCTCCACGCAGCCGCGCGCGAAATCGTGGCGCAACATGCCGGCAAATTTCCGCGCACTCTCGACGCCGCGCTAAATCTTCCCGGCATCGGCCGATACACCGCCGCAGCCGTCCTAAGCATCGCCTATGACGTTCCGCTCGCCGTGCTCGACGGCAACGTGGCCCGCGTTCTCGCGCGCCTGCTCGCCATTCGCGGCGATCTGCGCGCCCCGCGGCGTTGGCGCAAGCTCTCGGAGACCGCCGATCAGCTTCTCGCCCCTTCCGCCCCTGGTGACTGGAACCAGGCGCTCATGGAACTAGGCGAAACCATCTGTACGCCGCAAAATCCGCGCTGCACCGAATGCCCGATAAGCAGCCACTGCCGAGCACGCGCGCGCCACCTCACCGAAAAGATTCCTGCGCCACGCCGCAAGCCGCCTACCGTTCACGTCCGCATCGCCACCGCCGTCTTCCGCGACCCCGGCGGACGCACACTCATCCTCCGCGATCCCGGCGCCCACGATAGCGTGTTGTTTTCCCGCATGTGGCAGTTCCCCGCCGTCGAAGTCGCGCGCCACCCGCGCGCCGAACTCGAAAAGCATCTCCGCGCCACTCTTGCGCTGGAGGGCGTGCCACTCGCGCTCGAAGCCCTGCCCGCTGCCCGTCACGGCGTCACTTTTCGCAACGTGATGCTGCTGCCATTCCTGGCGCGCGTCGATAGCCTGCCGAAGCGTCCCCGCTCCCGCGCTCTGCCGCTCGGCCAACTGCATACCCTGCCCATCTCCAGCGCCACGCGCAAAATCGCCGCAGCTGCGGCCTCCGCTTTCGCGCCCGCCTAAACTCAACTCCGTTCGTTCAGTGGTTTGGCTGCGTTGGCCGATTCGCATACCCCGTTACCGCTTGGCCCCCGGCTAGCCCACCGCCAGTGTTAGCATCGAATAGTCATGGCTTCCGCCGCCCACACCGCCGATTCGGCCGCGCCGCAGTTCGCCTCGCAAACGCCCCCGCCCCTCGCGGCTGTCCAGCGCTATTTCGAAATTTCGCTCTTCCTGCTGGTCTCCACGGGCGTTATGGCCGTGGTTACCACCGGCAAGCTCGACCCGATTTCGACTTTCGTCCCCCCGCTCATACTGGCTTGCAAGGGCTTTCGACTGTGGCACGCGCGCGGCCCCGAACTTTCATCCCGCGCCGCGACGGGACTGGTGCTCGCATATTTCCTGTTCTTCCCGTTTGACGTGTGGGTGCTCTCGCGCGATCTGGCTGTGGACGCCCCTAATCCGCTCATGTACGCGGCCCTGCTGGCCGCCGTCCACTTGCTTCTCTTCGCTACGATCGTTCGCCTGTGCTCCGCGCGCACCGGACGCGACCACGCCTTTCTCGCCCTGCTGGCAATCGCCTCGATGCTGGCCTCGGCGATTCTTACCGTCGGCACGGGATTTCTGGCCGCGCTGGCCATCTTCTTGGTTCTCGCCGTCTCTACCTTCGTCGCCCTCGAAATGCGCCGCAGCGCCACTGGCGCCGTCTCGCCCGCCTTGGACGCGGGCTCGCCTCTCGCGCATCGCTTAAACCGCGCACTTCTCGTGATGGCGGTTTTCGTGGCGGTCAGCGCCCTTGCCCTCGGTGGCGTTCTCTTTTTCTTTATCCCGCGCTTTACCACCGGATACTTGAGCGCTCTCAACCTGCGCCCCAATCTGATGACCGGTTTCAGCGACGATGTCACCCTCGGTGAAATCGGCGAAATCCAACAGAACACTTCCGTGGTCATGCGCATTCACGTCTTCGGCGACCCCGCTCGCGCGCAAAACGTTCACTGGCGCGGCATCGTGCTCACCAATTTCGACGGTACGCACTGGTTCACGCCACCGTGGAGTCCCGACATCATCAGCCCCCAGGACGACGGCCAATATCACTTCTCCGTGCCTCCTCTGCGCGGCATACAGTTCGCTGCCTTGCGCTACACCGTGCTGATGGAACCGATTGCCACCGACGCGATTTTTCTCGCTCCTCACGTCACCGTGCTTCGCGGGCACTTCGCCGACGCCGTCGCACGTCCCGGCTTTATGCAGCTCGGTTATCTATTGCGCGATCCGACCGGCTCGATCTTCAATCCCTCGCACAACGTCATCACCACCCGCTATGACGCCGAGTCGCTGCTGCCCGTGCTGCCGGCGTCCGTGTTGCGCAAAGCATCGCCCGATTTCCCGCCGGATGTCCGCAGCATGTACCTTCAATTGCCGTCGCGCCTTGATCCCCGCATTCGCATTCTCGCGCTCACCGCCACCGCTCACACGCACAACGAATTCGACCGCGTCTCCGCGATCTCCAGCTATCTGCAAGAGCATTACCGCTATACCCTGGATCTCAAGGGACCTGTCCCCGCCGATCCGCTCGCCAATTTTCTGTTCGTACAGCGCGCCGGCCATTGCGAATATTTCGCTTCGGCCATGACCATCATGCTGCGCACCCTCGGCATTCCCGCGCGCTACGTTACCGGCTTTGCCCCCGGCGAATACAACGACGTGGCCGGCGACTACATCATTCGCGCAAGCGACGCGCACGCCTGGGTCGAGGTCTACTTCCCAGCCTACGGCTGGCTCACCTTCGATCCCACTCCTGGGGGAAACGAAAAGCACGGCGGAATCTTCGACCGCATGAGTCTCTATTGGGATTGGTTCCAATACAACTGGGGCGAGTGGGTGGTCAACTACGATTTCATGCACCAGATGGCGCTCGGCCACAACATGCACACCGCGTCGCGCAGTTGGTCCGAACGCGCCCACGATCTCTACCAGCGCGGCCAGCAAGCAGCCCTCGATGCCATCCTGGCCCTCGACCGCCGCACCGAAGCTTCGCCTTACTTTTTGCCCGGCCTGCTGGTGTTTCTGGTCGCGCTGCTGATCGTCCTGCGCGGGCGCGCCCTGCTCCGTTACTTGATCGCGCGCTGGCGCCTCCGCGCTCACTCCGGCAACGCCACCGCCAGCCTTGCCGCGCTCGAATATTCCGAGATGCTGCGCCTGCTCGAAAAGCGCGGCTGGCGCAAATCCCCTTCGCAGACGGCGCTCGAATTCGCCTCCGCCATTCCCGCGCCCGAATTTGCCGCCCCTGTCGCCCAAATCACCGAGCTCTACCAATCCGCCCGCTTCGGCGCCCACCCCGCCCGCCTCGAACAAATGTCCGCCCTCCTCCGCAACATCCGCAACCTCCTAAGCACCCGCACTCGCCCAAAGGAGCGATAACCCCAGCGCCTTGGCGTTTCGCGCTGTTGAATCTTTATGCTGCTGTGTTTATGTGCCTTGAGTCTTTGCGTCCCCATTTCCCCGTTTCTTGCCTCAGTGCCTCTGTGTCTCCGTGGCTAAACCCTTTCCGCGCCCCTTGCACTCTCTCCCGCACTGTGCCAGCCTGTAAAAAGGGTGGACTTGCGCCTGCGCACGTTTCGGAGGGGAGCACTCCCTGGATATGCCCAAAGTTGGATTCGTCAGCCTCGGTTGCCCCAAGAACCTCGTCGATAGCGAGGTGATGATGGGCATTTTTGCGCGCGCCGGCTACGAACTCACCCCCCGCGCGGACGAAGCCGACGTGCTGGTGGTCAATACCTGCAGCTTCATCGCTCCCGCGCAGCAGGAATCGGTCAACTCGATCCTCGAAATGGCCGAATACAAGAAATTCGGCCGCGCGCAGAAGCTGATCGTCGCCGGCTGCATGGTGGAGCGCTACCGCCACGACATTCAGCAGCAAATACCGGAAGTCGACGCGGTGATCGGCACCGGCGAAGTGGAAAAAATCCTCGCCGCCTGCCAGGGCGAATTAACCGCCGCCGCGAACGCCGAATCCGCTTCCGCGGAATTGCCGACGTATCTCTACCACGACCTCACGCCGCGCATTCTCTCCACGCCGCGCCACTCCGCCTACATCAAAATCAACGAGGGCTGCGACCACCCGTGCACCTTCTGCGTGATTCCGCAATTGCGCGGAAAATTCCGCAGCCGCCGCTTCGAGTCGGTGGTGCGCGAAGCGGAAAATCTAGCCGCCGCGGGCGTGCGCGAAATCTGCCTGATCGGGCAGGACACCACTTACTACGGCGAAGATCTTGGCTTGCGCGACGGACTTCCCACGCTGCTCGCCCGTCTGGCGCAGGTGAAAGACCTGCACTGGGTGCGCTTTCTGTACTGCTATCCCAATCGCATCACCCCGAAACTTCTGGACACCATCGCCGAGCATCCGCGCCTGGTGAAATATCTCGATGTCCCTCTGCAACACGCCAGCCGCGGCGTGCTTGCGCACATGAAGCGCGGCGCCAATGCCGACGCCTTCCTGAAAATGCTCGAAAAAGTTCGCCGCGCGATTCCCGGCGTCTCCATTCGCACTTCCTTCATCGTCGGATTCCCCGGCGAAACCGAAAAAGATTTTCGCGAGCTGTGCAGCTTCGTTCGCGCCGCCGAATTCGACTGGATGGGTGTGTTCTCCTACTCGGACGAAGACAAAGCCGCCAGTTTCGCTCACGAGAAAAAAGTCGACCCCGGCACCATCGCCCGCCGCCGCGATACGCTCATGTCCATCCAGAAAAAAATCAGCGCGCGCAAGCTGCGCAGCCAAGTGGGCCAGCGCTTGCAGGTGATGATCGAAGGGCCGTCCAAAGATACCGAGCTGGTATGGGAAGCGCGCTTGGAAGGCATGGCGCCGGATATCGACGGCAAAGTTTACATCACCGAATTTGAAGGCGTTTCCGATGCTGCCGCGCTGCCCGCGCCCGGCACTCTCGCCACCATCGAAGTTACCGAATCGAACGATTACGACCTGATCGCCCGCGCCATCCAATTCGCTGCTCCGCCCATCGCCGCGGAAAGTGCGGCGTCAACGAAACAGCTTTTCCCGATTTTGAGCGCCCGGTAAGCCGACATGACTTCCCGCTGTCCTATCTGCCGCAAGCCGACGGATTCCGAGAAAAGCAGCGATTTTCCGTTTTGCAGCGAACGCTGCAGGCTCTACGATCTCGGCAACTGGGCCAGCGAAAAATATCGCATCAGCCAGCCCATTTTCGATGAATCCGAATTCGAGGGCGCCGACCTCGACGGATCGCAATCGAGCGCCGGGAATCGCGACGACCACAGCGACGAAGACGACGATGCGCGAGGCAACCGATGAACTCCAGCGCGCATTCTTCGTCGCCGGCGGCGCAATCGCGCTCGCTAATCACCGATCGTCGCCGCAAGCCGCGCATCGCACTCTTGCTGGCCACAGCGTTCGGTCTCGGCTACATTCCCGTTGCACCCGGCACGTTCGGTTCGCTGGCAGGCGTGCTCTTGGCGCTCCTGCCGTTTCAACTGCTGCGCGCGATCGCCTCCCCGGATGTCCAAAGCTTGGTCCTAAACGGCGTTTCAGTAGACCCTCTTTTAGTCATTCAATGCGTGCTCGCCCTCGTTGTGGCGTTGTTTGGCGTCGGCGTTTCCACCCGCGCCTCTCTGCACTGGCAGAAAAAAGATCCACAGCGCGTGGTCATCGACGAAGTTTCCGGCCAGCACCTGGCTCTGCTGCTCGGCTCCGCTTTGCCGGTGTGGTGGAGGCCCGAGGCCGTGTCGTGGGCGCCGCGCGGGCTTGGCTTCATCACCTATCAATCGGCGCTTACTTGGAAATATCTGCTGCTCGGCTTTATACTTTTCCGCGTATTTGATATTTGGAAACCTTTCCCCGCCCGCCAGGCGGAATCGCTTCGCGGCGGCTGGGGCATCATGGCGGATGATTGGATGGCGGGCATTTACGCGGCGCTCTGCTTGTGGGCCGCAAGAGGTTTCGGCCTGTGACCCCACGCGCCAATCACGCGGCGCCGACGGGTCGCGCCGAGCGACGCGGGTGGCCGGCGCATTCGCGCGACGTCGGCGATATGTCATCCCGAAGCGCAGCGAGGGATCTGTTTTGTCTTTCTGTAGCGCCAGGCTTCAGCCCGGCGTGGCACGGCCCGCGCCAACAGCATGGACACTAATCCGCGAACAATTATGAACAGCGCCCCCAAAATCGAAAGCGTCAAACCAGCCGCCGCCCTTCCCGGTGGAGAAATTTTCATTCACGGCAGCGGCTTCGCCTCGCGCAATCACATCCGCCCGCACGTGCAGTTCGGCGCCACCGAGGGGAGCCTGATGATGGCCTCCGAAAACCTGCTGATCGCCCGCGTGCCCGATGGCGCCGCGGGCGGCGCCGTTCGTGTTTGCCTGGGAACGGTCGAGAGCTCTCCATTTCCGGTTTCGCTCGGCCGCCAAATCGTTGACAATCTGCACCCCGTCGGCAATCCCGCCGTCGACGCCGAAGGCAACATCTACGTCACCTTCAGCGGCCAGCGCGGTCAAAAAGTTCCCGTTTCGCTTTACAAAATCACCGCGAATTTCACGGTGAAGCCGTACATCACTGATCTGATGAACCCCACCGGCCTGGCCATCGACCGCGAGGGTTTTCTCTACGTCTCTTGCCGCAACGACGGCACCATTCACCGCGTCTCCCAGGACGGCCGCGCCACCCAGTGGATCGAGGGCATGGGCATCGCCACCGGCCTGGCCTTCGACAAAAACGGCAATCTGTATGTTGGTGACCGCAGCGGCACGATTTTCAAAATCGGCGCCAATCGCGAAATTTTCGTCTTCGCCACTTTGGAGCCCTCTATTTCCGCGTACCACCTGGCCTTCAGTCCCGCCGGCGAGCTCTTCGTCACAGGACCAACCACCTCGAGCTACGATCGCGTCTATCGCATCAATCCGGCTGGCGAGGTCAGCGTCTTTTTCCGCGGCCTGGGACGCCCGCAGGGGATAGCGTTCGATCGCGCGGGAAATCTCTACGTCGCCGCATCGCTGTCCGGCCGCCGCGGAATCGTTCGCCTGAGCCCGCAAGGCGACGCGGATCTGGTCGTCAGCGGCAGTAACATCGTCGGCCTCGCTCTGCTTCCTTCGCATCGCGCCTTCGTCACCACCAATAGCGCTCTCTTTTCGATCGACTGGGACGTTGAGGGCGCGCCCGCGGTCGGCTGATCCCGGATGAACGCGGAAATCATCGCAGTCGGCTCCGAACTGCTGACCCCTTATAGGCTCGACACCAATTCCCTTTTCCTCACCGCGGAACTAAACAGCGTCGGCATTCGCGTCGTCCATAAAGCCGTCGTCGGCGATGACCCCGACGAAATGCATTCTTCCTTTGCTCACGCTCTCGATCGCGCCGATCTGGTGGTTTCCTGCGGCGGCCTGGGCCCCACCGACGACGATCGCACCCGCCAGACCGTCGCCGATCTCCTGGGCCGCAAGTTGCATTGCGACGAAGCTATCCTCGAAAAGATTCGCGAACGCTTCCGCCGCTTCGCCCGCGCCATGCCGGAAATCAACGCCCGCCAGGCGCTGGTGATCGATGGCGCCACCGTGCTGCCCAATCCCAAAGGCACCGCTCCCGGCCAATGGATCGAGGCCAAGGGACACATCATCGTGCTGCTTCCCGGCGTCCCGCACGAATTGCACGCGCTGATGGAAGTCGAAGTAAAGCCGCGCCTCGCGCGCCTCGGAATTCGCGAGCGCCTTTTTACCCGCGACCTGCGCATCAGCGGACTCTTCGAGTCAGATGTTGAACAGCGCGTCTCGCCGCTCTACGCCGCCTATCCCGAAACGGAAACTACCATTCTCGCCACGGCCCGCGGCATCGAATTGCACCCGCGTATCTGGTCCGATGATCCTCAGAAAGCCGAAAAGATGCTGGATCAGATCGTCAATCAGATGGCCCTCGCCCTCGGCGAAAACCTTGTCTCCACGCATGGCGAATACATCGAGGAAATTGTCGCCAGATTGTTGACCGAGAATCACGCCACCATCGCCGTGGCCGAAAGCTGCACCGGTGGCTTGCTGGCCGAGCGCATCACCAATTACCCGGGAAGCTCGGCGTATTTTCTGGGCGGAGTGGTCTGCTACAGCAACGAGCTGAAGACCAGCCTCGTCGGCGTCCCGGCTGAGATGATCGCCGCGAAGGGAGCCGTCAGCCCCGAAGTTGCCACCGCCCTTGCGGACGGCATTCGAAAACGTACCGGCGCCACCATCGGCGTTGGGATCACCGGCATCGCCGGGCCAAATGGCGGTACGCCGGAAAAACCGGTCGGACTGGTGCACATCGGCATCGCCGACGAGCGCTCCGCCCGCGAGCGCAAATTCCAATTCCCCGGTGACCGCGAGCGCATCCGCAATTTCGCCGCGCTCAACGCCCTCGACATGGTCCGCCGCCATTTCCTCTTTGCCGCGCCTCCTGGACGGAGCTAGCCGTGCGCCTTTTCGTGGCGCTCGATCTGCCGGACGAAGTGCGGCTTAGGCTGGCGGGCGTTATTAAACAGCTGCAACCGAAATTCCCCTCGGCGCGCTGGGTGCGCCCGGAATCCATGCATTTGACCCTGAAATTTATCGGCCATGCGATTGCCGATGGCGATAAGCAAAAGCTTTCCGAACTCCGCGCCGCCCTCTCCACCGTTCATTCCGATCGCCCGGTCGAACTACAGTATCGCGGCATCGGATTTTTCCCCAATGCGCGCCGCCCGCGGGTAATTTGGTGTGGCGTGGTGGCTTCTTCAAATCTTTCGAAGATTGCGGCGGACATCGAAAAAGCGCTTGTGCCGCTCGACATCACACGCGAAGAGCGCTCCTTCGTGCCGCATCTGACGCTGGCTCGCATCGAATCTCCGGCAGGCACCGAACCGCTTGTGCATGCTGCGAAAGAGCTGCAAACCGGCGTTTTTGGATCGTCCTCCGAGGCGCAGTTTTTTCTGTTCGAGAGCAAGCTCAAGCCCTCTGGCGCGGAGTACAAAAAAATCGACGCGTTCCCGTTCGCGAAAGGTCCCGAGTGAACGCCTACTGGTCCATTCCCGCCATTGCCTACTTGCTCGGCTCGATTCCGTTCGGAGTTCTGATCGCCAAGGCCATGGGCGGCCCGGACGTCCGCTCCACCGGCAGCGGCAACATCGGAGCGGCAAACGTGGCCCGCTCCGCCGGCCCGTTAGCCGGAATCCTGACGCTCCTTTGCGACGCTGGTAAGGGCTATCTCGCGGTGTGGATCGCCGCACGCTGGGTCCACGGCAGCACCAGCGCACGCTGGATGATCGCGGCGGCGGCCGCCGCTGTCGTCGGCCACATCTTTTCCGTCTGGCTACGCTTCAAGGGCGGCAAGGGAGTGGCCACCATGTTTGGCGCGTTCGTTCCCATCTGCTGGTTCGCGGTGGCCGCTGTCGCTGTGGTGTGGATTCTGGTGGTCGGCTTCTGGCGCTATTCCTCTCTTGGATCGATGGCCGCCGCCGCTGCTCTGCCGGTTCTCGTTTACTTTTTCTACGCGCCGCGCCACGCGCCGCCGACAGCGGTCTCGCTCGGCACGGTCTTCGTTTCCGTGCTGGTGCTGCTGAAACATAGCGAAAATCTCCGGCGTCTTGTAGCCGGCACGGAAAATCGCCTCTCTCTTCGCCGCTAGCGCTTCATTTCGGTGTGCTCGATGCGCGATGTTGAAATGAAGAAAGCCCCGATTCGCTGCGGAGGGACTCGATGATCGCGAGACACTGGCGCGGCTGGACGAAACCAGAAAACGCTGACGCCTACGAAAGGCTGTTGCGGGAGACCGTGCTGCCCGGTCTGAAACGAATCCGCGGCTATTGCGGAGGCTACGTCTTGCGCGATGATCGCGCCGATGACGTGGAATTCGTCGTGGTGAACCTGTTCGAATCGCTGGAAGCAGTTCGACAGTTTGCCGGGCCTGATTACGCCATTCCAGTGTTCGAACCCGAGGCGCGGCGATTGCTTTCGAGAGTTGAAACGATCGCCAGGCATTACGAGGTAAAAGTTATCGCGTAATCGGTCGCCGCCACTACGCGTTGCTTCCGCCTGCGGAAGTGGCCTTCCGCCGTACCGCTGTGGAACAAATCCTCTCCCTGCTTACTCTTAGGGTGCTCTATCAGACAACCCTAGTACCTTAGTCCCGTTGTCCCCGCAGGAGCCGTTCGCTACGCTTTCATTCGGTAATTATGTCCAATCCTGCTCCTCACCCGCATGCGACGCGGCGCCTGCGCATCCTCTGGATCGTGCTCGGGGCCCTTTTGATCGTTAGCGTCGCTCCGCTCTGGCTCTACCACCGCCAAGTGCTGCGGCTCAGCGAAGACAAACTGCAGGATACCGAGCGCGTGCAGCAGAGCGAAATCACCCGTTCGCTCGCCAGCGAAACCTTGCAATTCGAACAGAGCCTGCGCGAACAACTGCTCGGCCAGCGGCAGGTTTTGGCGCTCGCCGGTTGGATTCAGGATGTTGACGATCCCGTTCATGGCCCGCAAATCTCTCGTCTTTTGCAGGATTTCGTCGAGAACAATCCGAACATCCTCTACGTCACCGCCGTCAACCAAGACGCCAAGGGCGAATCAGCGGGCAGCTTCAGCGCCGACCGTGATCCTTTCGTCGATGCCGACCTGCGCCGCGCCTTTACCTCCAGCATTCAAGGTTTCGAATCCCTCAGCGACCCGTTTCTCGGTCCCGCCAATCATGCCGCGCTGGTGATGTCCGTCCCCTTGCTTTCAGACGGGCACTATGCCGGAATGCTCGCCGCGGTGGTGTCGCTCGACCGCTTGCAAGCGCGCTTGGCGGATGCCAGCGTGCGTGACCGCACCGTCTATATCGTTGACATTCGCGGCCACGTGGTCGCCTATCCCACGCGCGAAATCGTGCCCGGCAGCAACGCGGCATCGCAATCAACGCTCGTAAAGCAGGTGACAGAGTTGCCGCAGGATCTGCGCGCCACGCAGACCACCAATTTTTTCCTGCCCAGCGCCGATAAACGCCATCGCGTGGAAATGATCGGCACCTACAGCACCATTCCGGAGCTGCGCTGGGCGGTCATCGCGCAACGCAGCCTCAATGACGCCCGCATCGACGCCGGCGTAGACGAACTCACAGCCCAGGCGTTCCGCTTCGTGCTCGGCGCCATGTCCGTCGCGCTGATTTTCGGCTACCTCTTCGCGCTCGGCATCACGCGCCCGATTCAGGGCTTGGTGCAGTCCACGCGCGCCATCAGCCGTGCCGAATTCCACGAGCGCGCCGAGGTCCGTGGCGCCGCGGAAATCAGCGAACTCGCCGAAACCTTCAACAGCATGGCCGGGGATATCGAGGAGTACGTCGATCAGCTGAAGAAAGCAGCGGCCGAAAACCGCGAACTGTTCTTGGGCTCCATCCGCATGCTCGCCGCGGCCATTGACGAAAAGGATCCTTACACCCGCGGCCATTCCGGCCGCGTGGCCAAATACTCCACCATCATCGGTGACGGATTGGGTTTGAACGCCGAGGACCTCGACCGCCTGCGCATCTCCGCGCTGCTGCACGACGTCGGCAAAATTGGCGTGGACGACCGCGTGCTGAAAAAGCCCGGCAAGCTAACCGACGAAGAGTTCGACCTGATGAAGCAGCACACCGTCAAAGGCGCGAATATCATGCGTCCGGTCGCTCAGCTTCGCGACGTGCTCCCGGGCATCGAACTCCACCACGAGCGCATGGACGGCGCCGGCTATCCCTACGGCTTGAGCGGAGATCAAATTCCCATGATGGCGCGCATCATTGCCGTGGCCGATACCTTCGACGCGATCACCACCAACCGTCCCTACCAGTCGGCCATGGATCTCGATTACGCGCTCGAACGCATTCGCTCGCTCTCGGTCACCAAGTTCGACGCCACCGTCGTCGCCGCGCTCGAATCCGCCATCCATTCCGGGCGCCTCCGCCTCACCGCCACCCTCGTCGAGGTCTGACCGTACCTGCTTTGCGCAGCGCTTCGCCCGCCCTATTCAGCTGTAGCGCTCCTTCAGGGCAGCAGCCCTTGATCCGCCTCGCGGCTGGACGTCACCTCATCGCCTTCGCATTGGGTCCCGTCAGCGAATAATAGACCTCATCGATAAACGTATCCGCCTTCACGAATCCGCGTGCCTCGTTCTGCCACGGCGCCAGAATGTTCTCCTGCTTCATCTGCTCCAGCGTCTTATGTTGATCCAGCGCCTTTTGCACCACCGCCTCGGTGTCTTTCAGCATCTTCGTGTACGCCCGCACGTCGTCCATGGTCGCCAGCTCGCCGTGCCCGGGTATCACTTTCACATCCGCCGGCAACGTGGCTTCCACCTTTTCGCACGCCGCGATCATGCCCTGAATGCTGCCTCCGCCGCGAATGTCGATAAACGGAAGCCCGTAGCGAACGAAAATATCGCCCATGTGCACCACATTGCTTTTCGTAAAATAGATCACCGTATCGCCGTCCGTATGCGCCGCCGGATAATGCGTCGCCTCAATCGGCTCACCGTTGAAATAAATCGTTATGTGATGATCGAACGTGATCACCGGAAGCGCCGCTGCCGGTTGCGGCGGCTGCTTGAACTGCACGTTGCCGGTTCCGCCGGCGCTGCCCTCCGCCAGCCGTTTGCGAATGTTCGTCTGATCGATGATCACCGCGCCGCGCGAGCCCCAAAATACGTTCCCGCCGGTATGGTCGGTGTGATAGTGCGTGTTGATCAAAAAGCGCACTTTCTTGCCCGGCGCAATCCCTTGCAGCGCCGCCAAAATTTTATCGCCGAGTGGCGCGTACTCGGAATCGACCATCAAAATCCCGTCATCTCCCACTGACGCGGCGATATTTCCGCCCGATCCCTGCAACATGTAGACGTTGCCCGCTACCTTCGTAACTTTGATCTGCACCTTCGAGAGGTCCTGCGGCTGCTGGGCCATCGCCAGCGCGGGCAAAAGCAGCAAAATCACCAGACAAGTTTTTCGCACACGCACCTCACCGGTAAAGTGCCGGGATTCTATCATCGTTCCGCGCGCGGAATGCCGGCACGATGAAACGCCTGCTCGCGCTCGGCCCTCTCTCCAGCGCACGCGATCCGCGCGTCTGTTAGAATGTTCCTTCAATCAAATTCTGGCGCAATCTCATGATCTCTCTATTTGGAAAACCCGAGCCTACGCTTCTCGAACGGCTGAAAACGTCCGTCGTCAAGACGCGCACCGAGCTTTCCGCCCGCGTCGAACAGCTTCTCACCGGCGACCGTCCCGTCGATCCTGAACTCCTGAAGCAACTCGAATCGGCCCTGCTCAGCGCCGATATCGGCGTGCGCACCACCAAAGAAGTCCTCGCCGCCCTGCGCCAGCAAGTAAACGAACACAAGCTCACCGAAGCCGCCGCTCTCAAGCAGGAACTAAAGCGCCAGCTGATGAACGTCCTCTCCGCGCCCACCAGCGGAAATGGGCACAAGCCCGACGCTTCCGCGCCCGCCCCGCGCGTCATGTTCGTCGTGGGCGTTAACGGCACCGGAAAAACCACCACCATCGGCAAGCTCGCCAACCGTCTCAAAAAAGAGGGCGCCAGCGTGCTGCTCTGCGCCGCGGACACTTTCCGCGCCGCCGCCATCGAACAGCTCGAAGTCTGGGGACATCGCGCCAACGTCGAAGTAGTGAAACAAAAATCCGGCGCCGATCCCTCCGCCGTGATTTTCGACGCGCTCTCCGCCGCCCGCTCGCGCGCCTCCGACATCGTCGTGGTCGATACCGCCGGCCGCCTGCATACCAAATCAAATTTAATGGCCGAGCTCGACAAGATGAAGCGCACCGCCGCAAAAGTGGTTCCCGGCGCGCCTCACGACGTGCTTCTGGTTCTCGACGCCACCACCGGCCAAAACGGCTTGAACCAAGCGCGCGAATTTTGGAGCCATGCCGGAGTCACCGGCATCGTGCTCACCAAGCTCGACGGCACCGCCAAAGGTGGCATCGTCGTGGCCATCGCCCGCGAGCTGAATTTGCCGATTCGCTTCGTCGGCACCGGCGAGCAGATCGACGATCTCGTCCCTTTCGACGCCCAAACCTATGTCAACTCGCTCTTCGAATAGCGAGCTCATTCAAGCGACGGACGAAGCCTGGATGTTGCGCGCTCTGGCGCTCGCCTCGCGCGGCGCGGCTCTGGCTCATCCCAATCCCACCGTCGGCGCTGTGCTGGTGAAAAATGGAAAATCCATCGGCGAAGGTTTCCATCAATACGACCGCCTCCATCACGCCGAAATCGTCGCGCTGAAAAAAGCGGGCGCGAAAGCGCGCGGCGCAACTCTCTACGTGACCCTCGAACCTTGCTGCACCACCGGCCGCACCGGCCCGTGTACGAACGCCGTGATCGAAGCGGGTATAAAACGCGTCGTCGTCGCCATGCAGGATCCCAATCCCAACGTGGCAGGCCGCGGCCTAGCCCAGCTTCGCCGCGCCGGAATTCGCGTGGACGTTGGCCCCATGCAGGAAGAGGCGCGGCGCTGGAACGAAGATTTTGCCAAATGGATTCGCACCGGCCTGCCCTTCGTCACCCTGAAAACCGCCCTCACGCTTGACGGCCGCATCGCTTCGCGCCAAGGCAGCACCACCTGGATCACCAGCGAGCAATCGCGCCAATCCGTGCAGCAGTTGCGTCATGAAGCCGACGCGCTGCTCACCGGCATCGGCACCGTCTTGACCGATAATCCGCGCATGAGCGACCGCACCGGCGAGCCCCGCCGCCGCAATCTGCTGCGCGCCATCGTCGATTCGCGTTTGCGCATGCCGCTGAAATCGGAGCTGGTGAAATCCGCGCAGGGCGACGTAATCGTTTACACCACGCAGCGGCACGATTCGCGAAAGGCTCGCGCTCTCGAGCGCGCCGGAATCGACGTGGTCCGCGTGGCCGCTCGCCACGGCCGCGTGGATCTGCAAGCGGTCACGCGCGACCTCGGCAATCGCCAAATCCTCAATGTCATCCTCGAAGCGGGCGCGGGACTCAACGGCGCGGCTCTGGAAGCGGGGATTGTCGACAAAATGATTCTCTTCTATGCTCCCAAAGTCATGGGAACGGCCGGCGTGCCGATGGCCGACGTGTCGTCGCAGTGGTTCTCCAAATCGCAAGCGCTGCAAAATTTACGCGTCGCCCCGTGTGGGCCCGACTTCGTGGTCGAAGGATACTTCACCGATGTTTACGGGAATCATCGAACACGTCGGAAAAATTGACGCCCTGGACCGCTCGCAGGATGGCGGAATCCTGTGGGTGAATTTCGCCGGCGCGTCTGAAATCGCGCGCGACACCAAGCTCGGCGACAGCATCGCCGTCAACGGCTGCTGCCTCACCGTCACCGACATCAGCGAGGAGCGCTTCGCCGCCGATCTTTCCGGCGAAACGTTGCGCCGCACTTCACTCGGCGGAAAAAAGCCCGGCGATCCCGTGAACCTGGAACGTCCGCTCGCGGCAGGCGCGCGCCTCGGTGGCCATTTCGTGCAAGGCCACGTCGATGGCGCGGGACGCGTCACACGCCTCGCCCGCGAAGGCGACAACTGGTGGCTTTCCGTCTGCGTTCCGGACGACCTGCGGCGTTACATCGCTGAAAAAGGCTCCATCGCCATCGACGGCATCAGCCTCACCGTGGCACGCTGGCAGGACGGCGTCGCCGATTTTGCCGTGATTCCCTTCACCTACCAGCACACCAACGTTCATGCGCTCGTTCCCGGTGACGCCGTCAACCTCGAATGCGACATCCTCGCCAAATACGTGGAAAGCATGCTTAACGCCCGCAAAACTCCCGCCGTGCCGCGCCTAAGCGTCAGCAAACTAGTCGAAGAAGGTTTCTAGCGCGCAACATCACGCAAACGCATTGTCATTCCGAACGGCGCCGTATGCCGGAGGAATCTGCTTTTTCCCCGCCCCACCCCGCAATCGCGCAAACTCGCGAACGCGCCCAGCCGCGATATTGTCATTCCGAACGGCGCAGTGCGCCGGAGGAATCTGCTTTTTCAACGCCCCGCCCCGCACTCGCGCAAACCCGCACCCTCGCAAACGCCCCCGGCGCATTGTCATTCCGAACGGCGCAGTATGCCGGAGGAATCTGCTTTTTCCACGCCCCACCCCGCAATCGCCCCGCCCCGACCTTTCGCGAATGCGCCCCAGAGGCGTTGTCATTCCGAACGGCGCAGCGCGCCGGAGGAATCTGCTTTTTCCACGCGCCACCCCGCACTCGCGCAAACTCGCACCCTCGCAAACGCCCCCCGGGCGCATTGTCATTCCGAACGGCGCAGCATGCCGGAGGAATCTGCTTTTTCCACGCCACGCCCCGCACTCGCGCAAACCCGCACCCTCGCAAAACGCCCCGGCCACATTGTCATTCTGAAGACGAGCAGCCTGCTTCCCGCGCATCGAAGCTCCGGCCGCGCGGAAATCACGCGCCGTGGCGAGGATGAAGAATCTCGGCGCCGGTACGGCGGTCACCGCCTGCCCCGGTCTCGGTGCCACCGCACGCCAGCCACTTCAATTCGCCGCCTTTGTCGCCCGCTCCGCCTTCTGAACTCCGTACTCCGCCCAAGTCAGCCACACAATCGCCACATCCAAAACCGTCAGCACCAGCAGCCCCAGCGAATGCGTATGCGTATACCGATAAACTTGATACGCAGTGAACCCGCCAAACACGACAATCGCCAGCGGATAGGCCCACAGGTCGTCCATCCACAAAGCGATGGCGAGCAGGATTTTGACGATGCCGTGAGAGAGCAGGAAAAGCGATGCGAAAACCGGCTGGCTGCCCGCCAACTGCGCGGACAAATGCAGCACGTGGTTGGCAACGAAGTCATGCCGGCTTTCCGAAAGCTCGTGCTGGAACAGAAAGTGCAGCGCGCGGTTCATCTGGACGGGTTTGATGAACCACAGCATCACTCCACCGATCGTCTCCAGCACGCCATCAAACGCCTTGATAGCGATACCAGTTCGAAAACTGGTGCGCAGCAGTGAGTGTGATTTCATTCGGCTAAGAATCAACCCTGGTTTCTCACGAACAGCCAATCAGTCTACAGCCGGTTGTGAAGACTCGCGCCATTTAGCGCGCGCGTCACGATCTCGAAAAACATCTTTGTTTATTAACCAATCGTATATCGCGCCGATCCTGCCGGCTATCCCTTCACGACGCCCCGTGATAATTAGTCGTTCATGGGGTACGCACTCATCGAGCCGAAATCCTCAGTCGCCCGCGTGAGCGCGCTTTTAACATCGCTCTTGATTTCCCTGGTGGCAAGTTGCGGACCACGCGGTCGTGCCGCAAAAAACTCGGAGCAACCGGCGTCTGCTGCGAGTTTCGCAAAGAGCGCGCGAACCGTCGCTCCTTCCGCCGCCCCTGTCCCGGTATACGAAATGCAGCGCCTCGATCTCGCCAATCCCGTGCTTGATTGTTACGACGACGCCGGCGGCGCGCCCGACGGAGACTTCGGTCGAAAAAAACTATGGGACGGCTACGAAATCTCCATCCAACCGGATCCTAAAGACGCAGACAACGGCTGCTCGGCGACAATTTACAACGCGAACGCAAATGCAGTTTATGGCACCAACAACATGAGTCCGCAGCAATGGTCCGGTGCCGGGACGGACGTGATCCTCGATCCCTCCAACGGCCTGGATGTTGACGGCGACGGCTCGCCCGACGTCGTCCTCCGAACGGGATCGCGCGGCAATGGCGGTTCTTCATGGCAGCTCGATGCGATTTCCCTGAAGCCTCAAGCGCACATACTCTTTAGCTTCGGAGGTACATTCGTCGCCCTGCGCAAGGATCCGCAAGCCCGGGTCGTGCTATGGTCCGGTGAACCGATCGAGTTAGCCGGCGCCTACCGCGTTCCGAATGCGGATGTCCCCGTTCTACAGCGGGCGTATCGCTTCAGTAGCGGAAAACTCACCGAGGTTACGCCCGACTATTGCGCAACAATTGACACCGAACTCTTCATTCCATCCTCGGCGGAGCTGCAAGATTTCAAGTCGCGTAATATTGACGACCCCAAGTACCAATCGGGCGAAGCTGCGGACGTCTTGAATGTAGTTTTTCAGGAAATCTTCTGCCACCGGTTCGATCAGGCCCTCACGATGGTTGACGACAGTTGGCCGCCGAGCGATCGCGCCAGCCTGATTCAAGCCCTGCAAAAGGAATCAAGCGGCTGGAAATGTGCTGCATGCCAGGCGGGAGTCGCTAGTTGGCATTGAACGTTCGAGATATTTCTCTCGCCCCGGCATCCTATCTGCACATTCAAACGGATTCCCTACGCGCTAGCGTCCAACGCGGGCACCAGCTCATCCTGCGCCAGGAAATTGCGGAGGAACGGATCCTGCGTATTTTCCAATTCAGACCATGTGCCGAAGAAACCCACGCGGCCCTCCACCAGAAAAATCACGCGATCGGCTAGTTTTTTCGCCAGGTGGGTATCGTGCGTGACCACAATCGAGGTCTTGCGCAGCGTCTTCTTCAGCTTCACGATCAGCTCGCTCACGTGCGAAGCCATTAGCGGATCGACCATCGTGGTCGGCTCATCGTAAAGGATCGCCTCCGGATTTTCGGCGAGAGCTCGGGCGATGGCGACCGCGCGCTTCGTGCCGGTGCTCAACTCCGCCGGAAAGCGTTCAGCCAGATCGGCCACTTCCAGCATTACCAATAATTCCTTCACCCGCGCATCGATTGCATCGCGATCCAGGTGGCCGCCGCGGCTTTCCAGCGGAAATGCCACGTTTTGCGCCACCGTCAGCGAATCAAACAACGCGCCGGACTGGAAAACCATCGTCACGCGCCGCCGAATCTCCGAAAACTGCTCCTCCTTCCAGCCCGTCACGTCTTCTGCACCCATGATGATGCGGCCCTCGTCCGGCTCCAGAAATCCCAGCAGCAGTTTCAGCGAAACGGATTTCCCCACGCCGCTGCGGCCCATGATCACCGCCGTCTCGCCCTGATCGACAAAAAAATTCACGTCCTTCAGAACCGAATTGTCGTCGAACGATTTCCAAACATGCTGAAATTCAAAGTAGTGGCCGCTCATTTTGTTCCGGGTTTCCCTGACCCGCCCAGCCGCGCGCGCGCCTCTTCGTAATCTTCCGGTGTATTCATATTTTTGAACAGCAATCCCTCCGAATCAAACGCTTTCCATTCGAAAGGGTCGATGAGTTCAACCAGCACGTCCGCCAGCGCGTCGGTCACCTTCCGCACCCCGCGTTCGAGCGCCGCGCGAATAGCTGGCTCGCACCGATGGTGATAGACGGCGCACAACGGTTCCGCACCGCGCGTGGTCGTCGGCACCACCGCGTCCGCCTGCGACGCCAGCGCTCGCGCCGTCAAAAATTCGAGCCACGGCTTGGTCAAATACGGCAGATCGCACGCCACGATCAGATTCCAGGGAGCGCTCGAAACGCGCAACGCCGTGGCAATTCCCCCCAACGGTCCCGCTCCAGGCCAGTCGTCTGCAATCGCAGTCAGCCCGAACGCTGCGCTGTCGTTCAAAGCACCGACCACGGTTACGCTCCCGCTGACGTCTTCGACCAGCCGCGCGGTCCGCACCAACATCGGCGCTCCATCCAGTTCGAGCGCGGACTTGCTGCGCCCCATCCGCGAGCTTTCTCCGCCCGCCAAAATGAATGCCCCGATTTGTGGTGAACCAGATTTCACGCGCCGAAGCTTCCGCCTATCTTGACAGCACTCCCGCCAATCAATCACCTGAGTATTTCATACGGCGCTGTGCGATCAATCGTTTTCATCGCCCGAAGCAGCCTTCCGGTCCCACATCGTTTGTAAGTTTATGAAAATATGCCCGATGCGATCCGCTGAAATCTGAGCCTGGTTCACGCAGATTTAACATTTCTCTCCTTGACAACCACCCGTCGCCTGCTATATTAGCAGTCGCTAGCGAGGAGTGCTAACGGGAGCCCTCGCCCAGCTATTCTCACCATAGCATCGGAGGAACTGCACAGATGGCAGTCAACGTAACGCCGCTGCACGACCGCGTTCTGGTCCGGCGGCTCGAAGAGAAAGAAACCGTAAAGGGCGGCATCATCATCCCTGACTCGGCCAAAGAGAAACCCCAGGAAGGCGAAGTTACCGCCGTGGGCGCTGGAAAATTGAACGACAAGGGCGAACGCATCGCGCTCGACGTGAAGGTTGGCGACCGCGTGCTGTTCGGCAAATACAGCGGCAACGACATCACCATCGATGACGAGGTTTTCCTGATCCTCAAGGAAGACGAAATTCTCGCCAAGATCGGCGCGTCGGCGAAGGCGGCCGGCGGCAAGAAGTAACCAGCACCACCGAACGCCGCGGCCAGAGCGCCCGGCACCGGCAAATGATCCGAAGGAAATTCAGGAGGAAATAGAAACATGGCAAAGCAAATCGTGACTGGTGAGAATTCGCGCCAGTCGATTCTGCGCGGCGTCAACGTTCTGGCGGACGCCGTGAAGATCACCCTCGGTCCCAAGGGCCGCAACGCGGTGATCGAGAAGAAGTTCGGCGCGCCGATCATCACCAAGGACGGCGTCACCGTGGCAAAAGAGATCGAGCTGCCCGATTCGCTCGAAAACATGGGCGCGCAGATGGTCCGCGAAGTCGCGTCGAAGACTTCCGACGTGGCCGGCGATGGCACCACCACCGCAACCGTGTTGGCGCAGGCTATCTTCCGCGAAGGCGTGAAGACCGTAGCCGCCGGCGCCAGCCCCACCGCCCTCAAGCGCGGCATCGAGCGCGCCGTAGCCGTGGCCGTCGAACAGGTGAAGACGCTTCACAAGGACGTCAAGGGCGACATGATCGCTCAGGTCGGCACCATCAGCGCCAACAACGACCGGCAGATCGGCAGCATCATCGCCGAGGCCATGAAGAAAGTCGGCAAAGACGGCGTCATCACCGTGGAAGAATCGAAGACCATGGAGACCACCCTCGAAGTCGTGGAAGGCATGCAGTTCGACCGCGGCTATCTTTCGCCCTACTTCGTCACCGACCCCGAGCGGATGGAATGCGCTTTGGAAGACGTTCGCATCCTGATCCACGAAAAGAAGATCAGCTCGATGAAGGACCTGCTTCCCGTGCTCGAGCAGATCGCCAAGATGGGCAAGCCGCTTCTGATCATCGCTGAGGACGTGGAAGGCGAAGCGCTGGCCACTCTGGTCGTCAACAAACTCCGCGGCACGCTGCAGTGCGCCGCCGTCAAGGCTCCTGGCTTTGGCGACCGCCGCAAGGCCATGCTCGAAGACATCGCCACGCTGACCGGCGGCAAGGCCATCACCGAAGACCTCGGCATCAAGCTCGAAAACGTGAAGGTCGAGGATCTGGGCCGCGCCAAGAAGGTCACCATCGATAAGGACAACACCACCATCGTCGAAGGCGCCGGAAAGGCCAGCGAAATCGAGGGCCGCGTCAAGCAGATTCGCGCGCAGGTCGAGGACACCACCTCCGACTACGACCGCGAAAAGCTGCAGGAACGCCTCGCCAAGCTGGTCGGCGGCGTCGCCGTCATTAAAGTCGGCGCGGCTACCGAAACCGAGCTGAAGGAAAAGAAGGCTCGCGTCGAGGACGCCATGCACGCCACTCGCGCGGCCGTCGAGGAAGGCATCGTTCCCGGCGGCGGCGTGGCGCTGGTCCGTTGCATCGCCGCTCTCGAGAAGCTGAAACTCGAAGGTGACGAAGCGATTGGCGTCAACATCGTGAAGCGCGCCCTCGAAGAGCCCATGCGCCAGATCGCTCACAACGCTGGAGAAGAAGGCGCTGTGATCGTCGGCCGCGTGCGCGAATCGAAGGACGACAACTTCGGGTACAACGCTGACTCCGGCGAATTCGTCGATCTCGTCAAAGCCGGCGTAATCGACCCGGCCAAGGTCACGCGCCTGGCTCTGCAGAACGCCGCGTCCATCGCCGGCCTGATGCTCACCACCGAAGCCTTGGTGGCCGACATCAAGGAAGAGGAGAAGAAGGGCGCAGCGGGCGGCGGCGCTGGAATTCCCGGTGGCGGCGGCATGGGCGGAATGTACTAAACCGCTCGTCACCAATTCACTCTGGAAACAAGGGGCGGCTCGAACATCAGTTCGGCCGCCCTTTTCTTTTGTAGCTGTCATCCGACAGAGGCCGCAGTTATTGTTTATCGCTGTCATCCCGAATCCCGCTCGCGAAGTTTGCGGGCGGCGTGAGGGATCTGCTGTCGCGGTTTGCATTGGGTTGAAACGTAGCGCCGGGGTCTTTAGCCCGGCACCGCATCAAAGGGCGCTCCGGTCGCAATCGCCGGGCCGCCTTTTTTCTGCGCTGAGCGGATGGAACCGAACAGCAGATCCCTCACCATCGTTCCCGCCCTAGGTCGTCGGGACCGGGTTCGGGATGACAACGGCCATTCAAGGGGATCTGCGCTCAATCCCAGACGTCATTCTGAAGCGATCCGTCGAGGGTCGCTGAAGAATCCCTCCGAAAATCCGTACGTGCCAGCGCACCTCGCCAGTGGAGCGCAGGCGCCTGTCCGAAGCGCATTGAACGTCTCCCGCGCTTCGACCGGCGCACAATCCAAATGGGCGGCTGAGTGAGATGCGGCTCCCTGTGGAGTGCGGCGGCTTGCCGCCGCTGTCTTACTGCGCAAAGCCAGCGGCGCTCCCAAAATGCAGGAGCAGCAGCCTTCGGTAACAATCGTTCGCTATGGAGCCCCGTGGGTCGCACCTTCAGGTGCGACATAAAGGCGCGGACTTCAGTCCGCCACCTTACGCGCATCTTCACCCGCGCGAAGTATTCGCCAAAATTGGGCCAAGGCGTAGCTTTCGAAATTTCCGGTGCCTAAGCACGCTCACGAACCGAACATCGCGCCCCCTTCAAACATAACCCTGTGCACGTAGCAAGAAGGGCATAATCCGCCACGGATGTTTCGCGGAGAGTGCTGGGAATTGCATGGGCCACCCTCCGGGCGAATTAATCCTCGGAGCCCTAACAGAACCTGGGGATGTTCGCTTTACTTTCGCTTATGGTATGATGCTTATTCCGCGAATGGCAGGCACACGCACAATCCGCTTTGACCCACGCGACCTCATCATGCCGCCGTATCTGACTTGCCCGAAGTGCGGCAAGGGCGCGTATGGCGTTCTTGATGTTCACAGCAACCGATGTCAACGTCGGTGTCGAGAGTGCTGGCACACCAGTCATGTTCCGCTCCCAAAACTGACGAAGAAAATTGTGTACGTAGACCAATTTGCTTACAGCAACATCTTGAAGATGCTCTGCCCTGACGTTCAGGGACACGAAGGGGCGGATTCCGACCCGTTTTGGAAGGAGCTGTTTGAAACACTCGGCGTGCTTCGCCATCTTCAGCTTGTTGCTTTCCCCGATTCGCGGGAGCATCACAACGAAACTCTCACTTCGCCGTTCGGTGAGTTATTGAAGAGCACTTACGAATATTTTTCTTGCGGCGAAAGCTTTATCCACGCTGAAGAAATCAAAATCCGTCAAATCGGTCAGGCAGCCAACTGCTGGTTAAACAACGAGCTACTTGTATTCGACTTGAACGCGGAAAAGATTTCTTCTGGCAGGTTGCACGACTGGGACGGGCGCATGTACATCACAGTGGACGGAGTGCTGCCCGGAACAGTGCAGGGATTGCGGACGAGCCGGAACCGAACCCACACGGCTTTGCAAGACGTTTTTGCTCAGTGGCAGGTGGAGAAGAAAAGCTTCAAGGAAGTGTACACGGCTGAAAAATCTTCACATCGCCAAGCTTTGATAGGCGGCTATGTCCGGCAGATGACTAGGCGAGCGCAGATGGCGCGGCGGATCGCCAGTGGACAGATTCCGACCTTCGACCTAGAAACTCTGAACGAGATGATGCCATCTTGGGAAGAAAATCAGATGTTCAGTTTGAAAGAACAGTTTGTGATTCACGCTCAAGACGAAATGAAGGGGCTAGAACGTCTCGGCGCGTTTCTGCGTTCCGATGCTATCGACAACACCCCATTCAATCTGGTCGGGGCTGCAATGTTTGCTTCTCTTTCCAGAAAGGCGGCCAGCGGCCAAAGGAGAATACCGAGTCAGGGCATGGCAAACGATGTCAAAGTCATATCCGCGCTGCTACCGTACTGCGATGCGATGTTTGTGGACAATGAGTGCAGGGAACTTTTGCGGGCGATTCCAAAGGAATACAAGCTTCCTTTCCGCTGCCAAGTGTTCTCTTACAACACGCGCACGGAGTTTATCCATTACCTCACGGACATAAGGGACTCGGTGTCGCCGGAACATCTGAAGTTGCTTGAACAAGTATACGGCCCAGACCCGCTGAAACCGCCGACCAGCATCTATGGTGTCAACAGAGCGCGCAAGGGTGTCGCCTGACGCAATGGCACTAGACAGAAACGCATTCAGAGCCTGCCTTGATGAGTTGGACCGTTGTTTGTTCAAAGCTGCTGCGCATCCCGACTGTGAAGGATTTCACAAAGACTCACAGCTATCCGCTGTTCTGACGCTCCTTGTGCGTTGCTGTTCCCTGCTTCGTTCTTTGCTGCAGCTATTCGAGAGCCAAGCGACCGATGCGTTTCAAGCTGTACTACGCACGTTTGAAGAGTCTTGGTATCTAGCTTTCTACTTCCGTTCGGCGGACCAAAGCGCCAACGCCGCGAAATGGCTCGCTGAAGTCGGTGGTAGTTGGTCACCGCCAATCGGAGAATTGGTAGCGTTCGCAAAGGCGCGCGGAGTTCCTGAACCAACGATGGGAAAAGATTACGGGCGTCTCAGTGAAGTTGCCCATCCGACGAAGGCCGCAGCCTACAACTCTGTAACCCTTTGTGGAGTACGGCTAGGTCTGGATGCGGCGAAGGCAGAGATGGCTGAGGAGCTACAAAACGAAGAAGCGCGCTTTCCTGATGCACTCTATAGAATTGTTTGGGTCATCCTAGACGGCGATAAGAATTTCATCGCACTGGGCATAACTGAGAAGCATTTGCCTCGTTGCGCAAAATTCGTTGGGTTGGACAAGCACTAAGAACCCGACAGCAAAGACCTTCACACGCTTAAAACGCCGCCGACCTAAATCACTCCGCCAGCTCCTCTTCGTGAGGCGGAGCCGGGTGGCCCAGGTTTGATATTCATCCTGCGCTTAGCCACTCGCTCCCGACCCCAGCCACTCGCCACTAATCACTAGCCACCTCCTACTCCCCTTCCCGCTCCGCGCGAATCAGCGCAGCCGCCACAGTCAATTTCCCAACTGCTTCCTCCTGCCGCAGCTTCCGGCAAATCTTGCTCAGCCTCGCGCGTTCTCGCCCATCCAGCGGACGCAACATCGCCTCAGCTACCCTCTGCTGCCGCGGCAGGACGGTTCCAATCAATCTCTCGCCCTCGTCCGTCAGCCTTACCACTCCCATCCGCGACGGGCGAGAATTTCCGCCGCGCCGGTCCTTCGGGAAGCAGCCCTTCTTCACTTCGTCGGGACCAACCCTCCTCACCTCCCAACTCACCCAGCCGAACTCTTCCGCCTGCCGGATCGTCTCGTACATGTTCTTGCGGTCGCGTCGCCGCTCTTCCGACGCCTCCCTCAGCGTCAGCGGCCCCTTCGACGTAAGCAGCGTCAGCAGCCGGAACTCCTCCATGGAAATGCCGAACATCTCCAGCGCGATTCGCAGGCGTTCGCCCATCCAGGCCGCCGCGTCCGCCAGGTCGATATAGGTTTCCCATGCTCGCACCCTTCTCTGTTCCCGACTCGGCCACCGTCTCGTGGGCATTGTGGGCATAAATCCGCTCCTGAAGCAGCATTTCGCGCCAATTCACGGCAAAATTTAGCGGCTAAAACGCGCAAAGCTATTCATGCACCACCACGACTTTAGTGTGCGATCTTATTTGCTTTTTCTTCGTATCCCGAGCACGGATTTTTGAGGCCGGACGCCCCACTTTTCGAGGTTGAGTTTCGGTCCGCACCTTTGCCCCAAGCCACGAAAAGCGCGGCGTCCGGCATCCCGGAGAGATTCTTCAGCGATCCTCGACGGATCGCTTCAGAGTGACTTCGTGATTGGTGCGTGGCGAGACAAATCCGCGAGAGGGACGCACGCGACGTGACGCGGCGGATTGCTCCAGAGCGAACTGCGCCGCCGAAGATACGGAGAAGGGCGGAAATTCGCCGGCGAGACGCCGGCGCTACGAGAAACGGCGGTGCGCGGCGGCGAGCGCGTGAGCGTCCCAGGCAGCAGGGCCGAAGTTCGGCGGCGAACTGCCGGCGCTGCAAGAAACGCGGTGCGCAGCGGCGGGCGCGTGACGCCGGCGCCACAAGAAATAGCAGCGCGCTCCGGATCATTCTCCGGAGCGCACATGCGCGAACGCTGCCCGAGCGGAAAGCAATTGCCTGGGTGCGAGCTGATTGCCTTGGCGCTCGCGAGTTGGCCGAACTATTCTCGCGATCCCGCTCTAGTTGCCTGAGCCGCCGGCGGCTGCGGCGCGCTTGGCCGTCCAATTGACGGTGTTGCCCATCACGCTCATGGTGCCCTTCATCGAATCGCCGTCCGCGGTTCCCTTGAATTCGAGATTGAAGTTGCCGTTGGGAGTGCTGATAGCCACGGTGAAATCGACATTGTTGCCGCTGACGGTGCCGGTGACCGGTTCATCGCCGCGCTGGCCTTTGATCGTGCCGGTGAGCTTGCCGCCGTCCTGGCTGAGGGTGAGATTCTCGTTTCGGACGTTGCCATCGCGGCCGGGCATGCTGAGCTGCCAGGAGCCGGCGACGTTGGCATTGGCGCTGGAGTCCTGCGCGGAAGCGACGTGGGCCAGCGAAAGAACCAAACAACAGAGTGCTGCGAGCAGCAGGTAATTTTTCTTCATGGCTTTCTCTCC